>Ga0307412_10000012_pt1 | contig 404180 bp, 408 predicted proteins | sample DK1Cmetagenome_3_FD_203823 | JGI IMG/M metagenome (GOLD analysis project Ga0307412, IMG submission 203823) | Maize rhizosphere microbial communities from greenhouse at UC Davis, California, United States - DK15-C-1 | ecosystem: Host-associated > Plants > Roots > Rhizosphere > Soil | place... | reverse complement strand
GCTTTTTACTAAAATATCAAAAAAATTCCTGAAAAAACAAATAACGGAAATCTAAACCTGAAAAATTGTAGATCGCAAACTTTGAGACACAAAAAAAGACTGCCCCTTTTGAGACAGCCTCTTTTTTATTGAATGGTATTTCTAAAGCAGTTCATGTATCATTATTGCTCTTTTTTCCACAGTAGAATAATAAAAAACTCAGTCTGGTAAAGGGTTTCCGAAATAAATACATAATTTTGCATTATGAGAATACTTCTTTCAGCATTATTATGCCTCCCTCTTTTACTCTTCTCACAGACCACAGCCAAAGTAATTGGAATTTCAGACGGCGACACGATTACGGTCTTGCTGGACGGAAACATACAGAAAAAACTTCGGCTGGCAGAAGTAGACTGTCCCGAAAACCGGCAGCCGTTTGGAAAAAATGCTAAAAAATTCACATCAGATCAGGTCTTTGCAAGGCAAATCATGTTTACAGAAACCAATAAAGACCGATATGGCCGCTCAGTAGCCAAAGTATATTATGGCAATGGCAAATATCTTTCAGCGGAGATTATAAAAGCCGGCTATGGATGGTGGTATTATTCCTATTCTAAAAACTCTGATCTTGGAAAGATGCAGGAATTGGCAAAAAATAAAAAACGGGGACTTTGGCAGGATAAAAAAGCAGTTTCTCCGTGGGATTTCCGTAAAGTACAGCGCGAAAATGCTAAAAAGAAACGACTCCAAAAACAATTGGAACAGCAGGCGCAAAAAGTAAAAGACCAGGACTTCGGGAAAGACAAAACGATATAAAATAAAAACCGCTGCAAGAGAGCAGCGGTTTCCTTATAATCAACATAATAATAAACTAAGACTCCGTTTTTAACAGTCCATAGTTAGACGTTGCAGGTTCCTTTCCGAAAAGACAGGAGAAGATGTTCTGAAACTCATGGATATATCTGCATTTGATCGAGTTCCCGTATATTTTCAATCCCTCAAGGATTTTCTTAGAACTCAGGTCAATGTCATATTTAATAAATGTTTCAGGTCTCTCGTAACGGATTCTCTCGTTTGAACTGTATGTTCTCAGGAAACCAAATTTTTCAAGCCATTCTTCTGTTATCTTAATCGGTTTAAGAGAATCTGCCGGAACTGAAATACTCTGGATGTCATTTTCGATTTTTACAAAATAATCGTGACCTGTTCCCTGAAATATTTCAGTGATAGTGTAAATCTGATTTTTGTATTCAACTAAGTTTTTGATTTTAAGATCTGCTGCATTCATAATATTTTGAGTTTAGAAAGGTGTGTGTGTTGGTAAATATTTAATTGCAAATATTATGCCCAGAGCAATAATAAATATCCTGTTTTTATTAGGAGTTTTATTAATTATTAACATAAATAATCAATTATATGTTAATATAATGCTGAAATTGGCTGAATTTATAGGAAATCAGGATGTTAAATGTGGTACTTGTGTGGTATCTATTGTTTTGTTAAAGAGTTTTAATATCTTTTAATTCTGTTTCCGTAAAACTAAATATTAAGAAGTTTCAACAGAAAACAAGAATAACACAGGAAGACATTTTATGAAAGACATGAAAAATATGCTCCTCAATAACCATAAGAAATCTACAGCATTATAAGGCTTGAATGTATTAAGTATACGGTTCCTAATGCATCATTTCATGCACTTTGATAAGTTCTGCGATATTGGAAACATTAAGCTTTTTAAAAATTCTTTTTTTGTAGGTACTTACGGTAGACATCTGGATATCCAGTTTATTCCCGATTTCAAGATTTCCGGACCCTTTTGCCAATAGTTTAAAAATTTCATATTCCCGTGAAGAAAGCTTTTCCGCAGGATTACTTTTTTTATTCTGAATAATAAGCCCGATAAGTTCACCGGGGTAGTAATAACCCTTCTGAATGACTGATCTTACCGCTTCCCTGATCTCTTCTTCGCAGCCCTGTTTACTGAGATAGCCTTCTGCACCTTCACGGATATACTGTATGGCCACATCCTTGCCATGTCCGGAAAAAACAAGGATCTTCAGATTTTTCTGGATACTTTTAAGCTCGGGGATCATTTTCTTATACTGCGTTCCCGGCATATCAATATCGAGAAGAAGAAGATCATAAACGTGCTCGGTTACCTGTTCTTTTACCTGGTCATAATTTTCTGCAAAATCTATTTTAAGCTTTGGATAAGCAGATTCTAAGACCAGGGCAGCTCCTGCTCTTACTACATAGTGATCGTCCGCGATTAAGATTCTTTCATTCATATAATTTGGCTTTAATAAGAGTTGTTTCAACGGTCATTCTTTGGGATATCTGCAACAGATGTTCCCATTTTGTACCGATGGTTATTGTAGTTAGTTTTTGATTATTATTAAAAGCATGAACGTAAAAGGCTCCGTTTTCGGCTGCATTTACAAAAGGTGTAATTCTTTTCTGAACAGCTTCAGTAAAGGTCCACGTAAAATCATGATAATCCTTGACAATAGATTTTGCATTGTTTTGCAGAAATCCGTTGCCGGTAAAATATCTAATGGAAATATGACGCTGTCCGTAAATGTTCGAAAACAAGATTACAAAAAACAATGTCCAGGCTTTCATAAATACATAAATGATCTACGCTTCCGCCTGATTAGAGCGGAAATTTATTAATAATAGTCATTATACAAGCCGAAGTTTTTTAAGTGTTGGGAATACTGAGTGCATTTTTTTTCATTAATATTTTTGTGTTTGGTGTCTTGCCGTTGAGCAAGTTGGATTTTGGGCTGTAAAATTAGTGATTTTATACACATAAATTATCATGGTAAGGTGTATTTGATATGAATTTTATCTAATAACCAGACACATTGAGCATGATTTCATGATTTTTATCTTCAGGTAGTGAAATAGTATCCTTAATTTTAAAATATTTGTCAATATTGAAAATCTAATGATTGACCAGAAGAATTGTAAGCAAACAAAAAACCTCCCGAAAAAGGGAGGCGAATTAAAATTGACTGTATATTGAATAAAATTCAACCGTTATTTGTTGTTTTCAAGCCATTTCAGCCTGCGTTGGTCGGGAAGGTGTTTTACTGTGAAGTTTTCAAAAACTGCAGTAAAGCCGTTTCCATCCGGGCAGGCGGCCATTAACCCAACCATTACAGGAGTATTGTCCTGTAAATAGGCATTGCGCATCATTGTATAGTTTTTATCATCAAAAGAATAAAATACTTCTACAGCATCCAGTCTTCTTACGGCTTTTATCCAGACCGCAGAAGGAACTGTGTCCAGTGTAATAACGCTCCAATCGCTTGTTCCGTGCGTCACTACAGTACTTAAGTTGTATTTTCCATCTACGAATTCAATGCCTGCCTTTATGTAGTTCTCTTTATCAATCCGCAACATAAGTCCCGTCTGGTCAAATCTTGCCTTATAGTTCCCACTGATTTTTACCTTTGCTTCAAATTCTCCGCCATAGGTTGTATAATAAAAGGGAGCATCGTCTACTGTAAATCCATAGTGGGAAATTCTCCAGTAGTCACTTTGTGGGGTGACAGTCATGAGCAGGCTTTTGTTTTTTATTTCCCATTTCTCGGGCTCATTAAACCAGTTCATCTTTTCCAAAGTCTGTGAAAGTGTTTTCTGGACCATAAAAACAGTGCAAAAACTTAAAATCAATCTCTTCATCCTCTTTAGCTGGGTGTAAATTATTATTTTAGCAAAAGTATAACTATACCTATATTTCGTCAATACTGATAAATAACCATTTATGGAAATCGTAGAAAAACTGAACAGCCGGCTTTTGGACAGATCATCACAAAAATGCAGACTTGACATAGAAGAGTATAAACAGAGAGCATTGATATATTCCCAAATGGAAGGTGCCCTATCTGTTTTGAGCGATATGCAGACAGATAAAAGTTATGTGTACAAACCCAAAGCTGCATGGGAACTGGGCTTAAGTATGAAGGAAAACCCGTCAGAGATCAATTCTATCTGGGAAGAAGAGATCATTAAAAAGATACATCCGGATGACAGACTCAAAAAATATATCCATGAACTTCGGTTTTATGAAATGATGGATGCTATGGATCCGGAACTTCGGGCGGACTATTCTGTACTTTCTAAAATCAGGATGAAAGATAAAAATGATGAATACAGGCTTGTAAAACACCGGATGTTCTATATTTATTCTCCCGATAACGGAAAGCTGAGATTTGCATTTTGTCTTTATCATATTGCACTGGACCAGACGCAGCTTCCGATTTCCGATTTTATGATCATTAATACAGCTAAGGGTGAAATTATTGTAAAAGATAAGCTTAACTATCAGAATATTCTCTCAAAAAGAGAGCTGGAAGTTTTAAAATACGTAGGCGAAGGCTATGCCAGCAAAGAAATAGCAGATTTTTTGTCCATAAGCATCAATACAGTAAGCAGGCACCGCCAGAATATCCTTGAAAAACTGAAAGTGAAAAATTCTGTGCAGGCATTTAAAGACAGCTTTTATTAAAGATAGCTTGTTTATACGGCAAACGTCTGAAAAGTTCACCATGTTTTTTTTATTCTTATCTTTAATTTTATAGAGTAAATTTTACTATAAATAAATGATGATAACAAATGAAAAGAAGTGAAGAGATCACCAGGCAATATTTTGATTTTCTTGAAAAGCATATTCAGGATGTAATTACCGGAATTGTCCCGGAATTTATGGAGCTCAATGAAATTGCCGGACATCTTGCTGTTTCCCATCAGCACCTTACAGATACTATAAAAAAAGAAAAAGGACAGCATCCGTGCTATTTTTATGATGAGAAAATCATTAGTGAAGCCAAGGGAATAATAGCAGACTCAGATCAGTCTATTGCTGAAATTGCAAGATTGTTTACCTATGATCCGTCCAATTTTTCCAAGTTCTTTAAAAAGATGACGGGAATTACACCGGGAGCATTCAGAAAGAAGAGCAGATTGCAGTGATTAAATTCAGTATTTTTTTCCCGGAACAGGGCAAAAATAGCATGAAAATTCTTTTTATAATTCCTGAATTTTAATGAATTTTAACATTATAAAATTAAATCTGAAAAATAAGATTTTAATAATGAGACAATTGTGAAATATTTGTCTTTTTTTTGTGATTTATTTTAATATAGTGATTTATTGTTATCTTTTTTTTGTTAAATTTAGGTTCATTAAAAAACAACTAACCCCTTGAAAACACTCAACAGATATATAGATAATAAAGTGATTTGATTATCAGATCATAAAGTAAAATGTCTTATATTATGTATAATATTTAACATAATTGATAGATTTTGCAAGCTTTAAATAATCATATATTTGTTCTTCAGACAACTAAAATATACACTAAACACTAACAATTAACACTAACAACATTAAGGATGAGTATCAATTTTGAAACAGCAACTTTTAAAGACTTTGAGAATATTTCAGATTATGATATTGCTCAAAGAGCAAATTACTTTTATGAATTCCTTGACCATATGAAATCCAGAGGTCATATGAATTACAGACTGAAAAATACTTCAGGAAGCAATGCAACATTAGATATAGATATTGCAAACCAAAATAAAAACTATGTAAGCTTTGTCTCCAGCGATTATTTAGGATTTACACAGCATCCTAAAGTTAAAGAGGCCGCAATTGAAGGAATTGAAAAATATGGAACTGGTACAGGAGCATCACCTCTGATAGGGGGATATTTTGATTATCATAATGCGATAGAAAAAAAGATTGCTGATTTTTTTGGAAGAGATGAAGAAGAGGTCATTTTGTTTACGACCGGATATGCGGCTAATAGTGCTACTTTACAGATTTTAATGCAGAAGGAAGATATCGCTATTTTGGACATGGGAGTGCATGCCAGTGTACACGAGGGATGTGCTTTTACCAATAAAAAAACATTTCCTCACAATAATTTGGAAGCTTTGGAACATGTTTTGAAGGTATGTGAGAATACGTACCGTACAAAGCTGGTTATCTTAGATGGAGTTTACTCTCAGGAAGGGGACACTTCACGGGCTAAGGAAATATATGATCTTGTGAAAAAGTATAATGCTTATCTTATGGTAGATGACGCCCATGGGGTAGGAGTGATGGGAAAAACCGGAAGAGGAGCTCTTGAAGACGACGGTTTATTGGATAAGATAGATTTTATAACAGGAACATGCAGCAAGACTTTTGGCAACCTGGGAGGATATGTTATTGCTAATAAAAAAATAACATCATTTCTTAAGTTCCAGTCCAGACAGCATATTTTCTCAGTAACAGCACCCCCTTCTTCCTTCGGAATTTTAAAAGCAATTGATTTGATTGATGAAGAGCCATTTTGGAAAGATAAGTTATGGGATAATATCAATTATTTTAAAACAGGGCTTAATGACATGGGGTTAGATACAGGAATAACCTGCTCAGCGATTATTCCCGTCAAAATAGGGGATCAAAATAAAATGTGGGATATTGGAAGAATACTGCTTGAAGAGGGAGTCTATACAAACCCTATTATGTATCCTGCTGTAGCCAGAAAAGATGCACGTATCAGGATGACTGTAACAGCACGGCACGAAAAAGAACATCTAGACAAAACACTGAATGTCTTTGATGATATAAATAAAAAATTGCATATTGCAAAAAAATAATAAATTATGCCCAGAAAAGTAGTCCAAGGCCCTATTAGGGATAAAGAAAAAACAAAACAGAAACTGCTGGCAGCAGTTGGTAAAATTTTGAGAGTAAAAGGTTACTCAGGTTTGAAAGTAAGTAAAATTGCAGCTGTAGCCGGTTTCGACAAAAAACTCATTTATGAGTACTTTGGAAGTACAGATAAACTTATTGATGAGTATATAAAATCCCAGGATTACTGGAGCAGGTTCAGCCCGGATATTGAGGAGGAAGTACAGGTTGGAAAAGGGAAAGAAGTCTTAACTCAGGGAATCCTCATGCAGTTTGAAAGTCTGAAAAAGAATAAAGAATTACAGAAAATTATTCTTTGGGAACTTTCCGAAAGCAAGCCTATACTTAAAAATATACTAAAGCAGAGAGAAGATGTAGCTGCCAATCTGTTTGAAAATGTTACGGATCCTTATTTTGGGGAAAACGCTACGAACGTAAGAGCTATGTTGGCTTTAATAGCAGCAGGGGTTTACTATCTGAACCTGTTTCCTGCATACAACGGAACAGAATTCTGCGGTATTGATATGAGAACTGATGAAGGAAGAGCCGAAGTGCAGAAAGTGATCGTTGAGATTATAGAACACTACTACGAAACGAAAAAAGCAAAAGAATAATGATTAAAAGTTTTCCAATTTTCCGAAAATAATTTTTTTATTGATAATTTGAAAACTTTTAATTTTCAGATTAAAACTATATTTCTTATTTTTGACCAATGGAAAATTTTATCGTATCTGCAAGAAAATACCGCCCCCAGCAGTTTGACACTGTAGTAGGGCAATCTCATATTACAGATACCTTAGAACATGCTATTGGAGAAAATCAGCTGGCTCAGGCCTTACTGTTCTGCGGTCCAAGAGGTGTAGGTAAAACTACATGTGCCAGAATTTTGGCCAGAAAGATCAACGAAAAGGATGGTTCAGTTTCAGAAGACGGCTTTGCTTATAACATCTATGAATTAGATGCGGCATCCAACAATTCTGTGGATGATATCAGGGAACTGATAGACCAGGTCCGCTTTGCGCCTCAGGTAGGTAAATATAAAGTTTATATTATCGATGAGGTGCACATGCTGTCTTCTGCGGCCTTTAATGCTTTCCTTAAAACACTTGAAGAACCGCCGGCACACGCTATTTTTATTTTGGCGACTACAGAGAAGCACAAAATAATCCCTACTATTTTATCACGTTGCCAGATTTATGACTTCAAGAGAATTACCATTGAAGATATTCAGGGACACCTGAGAAACATCGCTCAAAAGGAAAATATCCAGTATGAAGACGATGCTCTGTATCTCATTGCCCAAAAAGCTGATGGTGCCTTAAGAGATGCACTTTCTATCTTTGACAGGCTTTCCACATTTTCTCAGAAAAACATCACACTGGCCAAAGCTGCCGAAGTGCTCAATATCCTTGATTATGATCAGTACCTCAATATAGTGGACCTGGCCAAGGAAAACAAAATCCCCGAAACACTTTTTGCTTTTAATGAAATTGTGAAAAAAGGTTTCGATCCTCACATCTTTATTGCAGGATTGGGAAATCATTTCAGAGACCTCATGATGGCCCAGAATGCCAGAACAATAGAACTTATTGAAGTGGGGGAAAGGACCAAGGTGAAATTCGTTGAGCAAAGCCAGAAGTGGAATGCCCAGCAGCTCATAGACGCCGTCGAGATCTGCAACCACGCGGATATTAATTATAAAAACTCCAAAAATCCAAGACTTACAGTAGAAATTGCACTGATGCAGCTGTCTTCCCTGACAGCCAATTTAGGTGATACTAAAAAAAAAAGTTCTTAATACTGGCTCCGTTTCTCACTGAGAAGCAGGAAGTGAAGATCCCGGAGAAAGCTCCCGAGAAAAAAGAACCTATAACAGTAAAACCCGTTCAGCAGCCTGAAACGGTTCAGGAAACCACTGTAAAAACAACAAAACCTTTATCAAGACAGGGAATTTCCTCAGGCTTCAGCATTAATTCTTTCCTCAATAAAGAAGAAAAAGTAGAGAAAGAAGAAGTCGTAGCCGTAAAAACAGAGCATCTTCCCCAGAACCATTTTACAGAGACTGATCTCCAGATGGAATGGAACCTTATGCTTAAACAGCTTCAGAAAAGAAACAGCTTTATCTTTAATGCTGTGAAAACATTCAAACTGATCAAGGCAGGAGAAAATACCATCAAAGTTCTGTATCCTTCAGATTCTGCCAAAGTTGAATTCGACAAGATCGCAGGTGAATTTTTCAATCATTTCAAAACTAAAGTTCACAATCATGCTATTGAAGTAGATTACCAGCGGGATTTTGACAGCCTCAAAATTGAAGTGGTGACCAAAAGAAAAATTTTCGAAAAGTTTATCGAAAAAAATCCGCTTTTAAAAGACCTTGATGATTTAATGAAATTTGATCTGACATAAATTATTGTATTTATCACAGTTTTTTTTTGTTAGATTGAGTTTTTTTATATCTTTGTCAAAGATTTTTGTAAAAAATAAGTTTTTGACAAAAACAAATCAGATTTAAAAAACTAGACAACAGAAGTTTCAGACCCAAAGTGGAAAAATTATTCATCCCATATCTGTCTCATTTTGTACCCGCTAATTTCTTTAGCGGTTATTTTAGTTTTTCTGCTTTCTATTATAGAAATTTCAGAACGTATTATCGATTTTACTGGTATTACTAACTGAATTTCTTTCCAAAAAATACAGGAGGATTAAAGTCCTTTTATTTTCCTGATTCCTTTAAAAATTTTGAACGGCATTTTTTGAAAAGAATTATAAAAATAAATTTTATAATCAAAGGACTATTGCTGTTAATTCAAGAAAAATAAAAACAATAAATTTAAAAATATGAATTTAAAAGATGTAAAAAACGAGTGGATCAACGAGCTTTCACAGCCATTAATGATCGCGGGACCATGCAGTGCGGAAAGTGAAGCTCAGATGCTTGAAACCGCCAGAAGGATAAGAGAAACCAATGCTCAGGTACCCATTTTCCGTGCAGGAATCTGGAAACCGCGTACCAAGCCGAACGGTTTTGAAGGAGTAGGAGTTATCGGCCTGAACTGGCTGAAAAAAGTAAAGGAAGAATACGGATTCAAGACCGCTACAGAAGTAGCCAACGCCCACCACGTATTTGCAGCTTTAGAAGCGGATGTCGATGTTCTTTGGATTGGCGCACGTTCTACGGTAAACCCTTTCACCGTTCAGGAAATTGCAATGGCTTTAAGAGGAACTGATAAGCCCGTATTCGTTAAAAACCCTGTAAACCCGGATCTTGCTTTATGGATCGGTGCTTTAGAGAGACTTTTAGGACAGGATATTAAAAATCTGGGTGTGATTCACAGAGGTTTTTCAACCTACCAGAAAACAAAATACAGGAATAACCCGAACTGGCAGATTGCTCTTGATTTTAAAAGCCAGTTCCCGAATATTCCAATGCTGATTGATCCTTCCCACATCTGCGGAAACAGAACAGGTCTTGCAGATATTACACAGGAAGCATTCAACGTAGGATACCAGGGAGCAATTATTGAAAGCCACTGTAATCCGGATGAAGCGTGGAGCGATGCTTCACAGCAGATTACTCCTGAAGTACTGGCGGAACTTATCGGAAACTTAAAAGTGAGAAATTCAGGCATTGCAGGATTTGATAATGAGATGGGAAGGCACAGAACACTGATTTCTGATCTTGACTTCCAATTAATCGAGCTTCTTTCCCAAAGAATGAAAATCTCCGAAAAGATAGGTAAACTTAAAAAAGAAAATGATATTGCAATCTTCCAGCCTGAAAGATGGAAAGTGATCACAGAATATGCTACGCAGAAAGCGAGGGAAACCGGAATGTCTCAGGAATTTATTGAGAAAGTTTTCAAAGCGATCCACGAAGAATCTATTGAAGTGCAGAACAGTATCATGATTGACAGATAGTAGGATAGTTTAGAATAATAGAAATTAGGGATTAGGGATTAGGGATTAGTAAATAATATAGCTGTAAAGACTTCTTAAAGTTTTTACACCTATATAAATAATGGAGCTTGAAATTTAATCATTGGAGAATTATTAAATATGTTTTCAACTATATCCTGAACCCTAATCCCTAATTCCTTATATTTGCATCCATATTATCTATGAAAGGAAAAATCATTAAATCTACAGGCAGTTGGTACCAGGTTATGGAATTCGAAACAGACAAAATTTTCGAAGCCAGAATCCGCGGCAAATTTAAACTGATCAAAACCAGACTTACCAATCCGCTTGCTGTAGGAGATTTTGTGGAATTTCAGTTAGAGCAGGATGATATTGCCTGGATCACCAAAATAGAACCACGCACCAATTATCTGATCAGAAAATCTGTTAACCTTTCCAAAGAAGCCCATATCATTGCTTCCAATATAGATCTGGCGTGTTTTATTTTTACACTGAAGCATCCGGAAACTTCACTTGGATTCCTTGACCGTTTTTTGGCATGCTGTGAAGCGTACAATATTACTCCATTAATCCTGTTCAATAAAATCGATGTTCTGAACGAAGAAGAAATAGAGCTTGTCAAAGACATCGAATTCCTTTATCAGGAGATTGGCTATGATACTTTGGAAATTTCATCCTATTCCAAACTCAATTTTGACCAGCTACAGGAACTTCTTAAAGACCAGACTTCCGTATTTTTCGGGCATTCAGGATGCGGGAAATCTACGCTGGTTAATGCATTGCAACCCGGTTTAAATTTAAAAACTTCTGAAATTTCAGATTCTCATCTCAAAGGAAAGCATACCACCACCTTTGCGCAGATGCACTTTTGGGATTTTGGCGGTAATGTTATTGATACTCCCGGCGTGCGTGAGTTTGCTATGATTGACATTGAAAAAGAAGAAGTACAGCATTATTTTCCTGAGATCTTCAAGAAAAGGGAAGAATGTAAATTCCACAACTGTCTTCATATTAACGAACCGAAATGTGCCGTTCTTGCTGCTCTGGAAACCGGAGAAATCCAGTATTCCCGTTATGCCAACTATGTAAAGCTAATGGAAGAGGCTGAAGAAGCTGCCCAGAAATAAAATTTTTCCAAATTTATCGCCGGTGTTAGGATAACATTATCCCTTACACGATTATGATTCTCCTTTATTAACCAAATCAGAGAATGGGAAGTGAAATTTTGTTCTTAATAGGTAAGCTCCAATTTCTAACTTATAAAAGATTTATTTTTTAAGAGAACTTTGTTTTTGATGTCAAAAAATAATTCCTTTTTTACACAATAACTCTACTTTTTGTCTTAATTTTTTTCGCCAAATATGGCTAGTTTGAAGAATTTAAATTCTATTCAAAAAAGCAGTCATAAAAAATATCAAAAAAATACTTTTATTTCATTGATTGAAATAAAAGCAATAAGGTGTTAATATCATTTTAATATGTTTCCTGAATTATTATATTCGCAATATAAACTTGATTTTTTTGCAAATAAAAAACCCAGCCGAAGCTGGGTAAAAACTAATAACCATGAAAACTCAAATTAAACATGAGAATCGTAATAGAATTAACAATTACTGTGCCAAAACTTTTCCTCTATTTCTTAATAAAAGTTATTTTTATGTTAAAAAAAATTTAAAATAAAAATCAAAGATATTTTTTGTAATTTTGCGGCATTAAAAAAATATACATTTATGTCTAACATTACATTCACTATGATTAAGCCTGATGCAGTAGCAGACGGACATATCGGTGCTATATTAGGTAAGATCGCTGAAGGAGGTTTTAAGATCAAAGCATTAAAGTTAACTCAACTTACGGTTGCAGATGCTAAAAAGTTCTATGAAGTACATGCTGAAAGACCATTTTATGGTGAGTTGGTAGAATTCATGAGTTCAGGTCCTATCGTAGCTGCTGTTTTAGAAAAAGACAATGCAGTAGAAGACTTCAGAACATTGATCGGTTCTACAAATCCTGCTGATGCAGCAGAAGGAACAATCAGAAAAATGTTTGCAAGAAGCATCGGTGAAAATGCAGTTCACGGTTCAGATTCTGACGAGAACGCTCTTATCGAGGCTCAGTTCCATTTTTCAGGAAGAGAGATTTTCTAAGAAACTACCTCAAAAAAAATATAAACCAGAGAGTTTTCTCTGGTTTTTTTTGTGCCAAAATGTCCTGAAACAGCTGATGGTAAATTATTTCAAAGACCTTTTGAAATGTCCATAAATAAAGAAGATTTAATTTTTCAGATAATATCATTATATTAGAATCATTAAATAAATAGGAAATTTGAACATAAATCCGGAAAGGTTCTTTAATAAATTGTTGTATTTTTAGCATTATCATAAATGGGATACTTATTGTAAACTCCATGAAAAGAAATGTTATGAAAATTCCAGCATTAGTAATGGCCAGCTTGTTGGCCGTAAGTGTATCAGGACAGACCACAAAGCCTGTTAAGAAAGTAAAGAAACCGGTAAGTAAGATTAAAAAGTCAGAAACTCCAAAGCCGATAAAGACTGCCGAAACAAAGCTTGTTCCGAAGAAAGATACTATTTTTAGAGGCAGTGGCTACTGTCCGGCCTGTGGGTTGGGATAAGATATGAAAAAACCACTCTTAGGATTATCTATGATGCCGGAAGCAGATTTTGTTTCCGCCATACTTCCTGTTCTGCAAAATAATTCTGTAGATATATTGGAATGGTCTTTTGATACATTCTATGATGCACAGGAGCCGGAATGGCTTTCCGGACTTCTGGATTTTTATTCGGAAAATAACAGGCTTCTTGGCCACGGTGTTTACTATTCTCTTTTTGATGCCAGATGGACCGAGAGGCAGGAAGACTGGATTGAGAAATTAAAGCAGGAATGCAGGCACAGAAACTACAATCATATTACCGAACATTTCGGATTTATGAATACCGAAAATTTTCATCAGGGTGTCCCTTTACCCGTTCCGCTTCATCCTAAAACACTTCAGATAGGAAAAGACAGGCTCAAAAGACTTCAGGATGCTGTAGAAATTCCTGTCGGACTAGAAAATTTGGCCTTTTCGTTTTCTGTAAATGATGTGAAAGAGCAGGGAGAATTTCTGGATAAGCTCATAGAAGATATCGATGGTTTCCTTATCCTTGATCTTCACAACATCTATTGCCAGTCATGTAATTTTGAGATCAGTATGCAGGAAATCATAAGTCTGTATCCGTTGAAAAAGGTGAAAGAAATTCATCTTTCAGGCGGAAGCTGGCAGGAGAGTGCTTACGGGAAAAAACCGGTAAGAAGAGATACGCATGATGACGGCATTCCTGAAGAAATATTAAATATACTTCCTGAAGTTTTATCGCAATGCTGTCATCTTGAATATACCATTATTGAAAGACTCGGGCATACTTTGAATACAGATTCAAAAAAAGAAGTTTTTTTAAATGATTTTATCCGGGTAAAAGAAATTATTCAGGCTTCATATCCTCACACAGGAAATCCAAGCGTTTGGCGTAAAAAGAACAGAGAATGTACAGAACCTGTTGAAGATCTGCTGCTGTATGAGGAACAGACAAAGCTGACCAAAATGCTGTTTGATGGAACTCATGTTCAATCTGTTAAAAATCACGATTTTTATTATTTCAAACCAGAAAGCTGGAACGAAGAAATGATCACAACTGCACAGCAGATTATCAGAAAGTGGAATCCTTATTAGGTTTTTACGATGCATCACAAATTAAAATATATGAAAATGACAACGGTATTTTTACTAATTACGGCCGTGCTTACTGCTCTGGTCGCCGGGCTTTTCTACGCCTATTCATGCTCTGTAGTTCTGGGATTGGGAAAACTTTCCGATACGGAATATTTAAAGTCTATGCAGAGTATCAACCGCGAAATTCTTAATCCTGTATTTTTTATGAGTTTTATGGGAGCTGCTGTACTGCTTCCGGTAACTACTTTTCTGTTCAGGGGAGAGCAGTCGGGGTTTCTTTTTCTATTGCTGGCATCGGCCGCTTATCTCATAGGTGTTTTTGGAGTGACGGTTGCCGGAAATGTTCCTTTGAATGATATGCTTGATAAGTTTGATATCAGTAATTCAACAGCAGAAGCAGTTAAACAGATGCGGGAAAGTTTTGAAAACAGATGGAACCTTTTAAATAACATCAGAACTGTATTTTCGGTCATAAGTATTGTTCTGGTCATTTGCGCATGTATTTGGAACAGGCCGTTAAACGGATAATTTGCCTGAGTACGTAGAAATACTTAACGATGAAATTCAGTATTTATACGGATGTTCCATATATGATTTTATTTGCAAATTTACATCAGCAATAGCACAGGAATCTTAAGCATTAAAGTCTTACGACAAAAAACTAATAACCACATAAGCTCAAATTCCGTAAGAAGAAAGGCAGTCTCCCAAGGGCTGTCTTTTTTAGTTGGTTACAAAAAAGTATGTACTGATATTTTAGTAAAGGAAAAAGGCAGCTGATAAAGCTGCCTTTTTGTATAAGATAATCTGAAGAGGATTAGATCTTCAGCAATTCGATCGTTCTTTCCGGGCTTTCTGCAGAGAAAACTGCATTTCCTGCCACAAGGACGTCTGCCCCAGCTTCGAAAAGCTTTGAAGCATTGTCAAGATTAACTCCGCCGTCAATTTCGATAAGTGCAGTGGAATTGTTGCTTAGGATAAGGTCTTTAGTTTCTGCAATCTTTTTGTATGTATTCTCAATAAATTTCTGACCTCCGAATCCTGGGTTTACACTCATTAAAAGAACAAGATCTACATCGGCAATGATATCTTCAAGCATCAGTACCGGAGTGGAAGGATTAAGAACAACACCTGCCTTTGCTCCTTTGCTCTGAATGTAGTGAATAGTTCTGTGAAGGTGTGTACATGCCTCATAATGTACAGAAATAAGATCTGCGCCATGATTGATGAATTCATCCACATATTTTTCAGGCTCTAAGATCATCAAATGGACATCCACAAATTTTTTGGCATGTTGCTGTACGGTTTTCATTACAGGAAAGCCAAATGAAATGTTGGGAACAAATCTTCCGTCCATCACATCGATGTGGAACCAGTCTGCCTGGGAATTGTTCAGCATTTCAATGTCTCTTTGCAGATTCCCGAAGTCTGCGGATAAAAGGGAAGGAGCAATAAGCTTCGTTTTCATTTTTACTTTATATTAGATATTTAGAGTCAAGAACCAGGAGCCAAGATAGGATCTGCCGGATATTATCTTTTATCACCTATTTTTGAGCGTCTTGAATCTTGTGTCTTGCATCTTGATTCTCTTAATGATACTTCAGCTTCATTTCCGGTTTGATCTTCAGAAGCGTTTCGTAGATCAGTTGAATTACGTTACCTACATCTTCTTTAGAAACCATTTCTACCGTTGTATGCATATAGCGCAAAGGTAAGGAAATTAATGCACTTGGTACTCCGCCGTTAGAATGTGCAAAAGCATCGGTATCTGTTCCTGTTGCTCTGCTTGAAGCGGCTCTCTGGAAAGGGATTTTTTTAGCTTTTGCTGTATCAATGATGAGTTCTCTGATGGTATGATGAATGCTTGGGGCAAAAAAAACGACAGGTCCGTCACCACATTTTTGGTCACCCTCTTTTTTCTTTTCGATCATGGGAGTAGTGGTGTCATGGGTAACGTCTGTTACAATGGCGATGTTGGGCTTAATGGTGTCAGCGATCATATCTGCCCCATAAAGTCCTACTTCTTCCTGTACAGAATTCGTAATATACAGCCCGAATGGAATCATTTTTTTATTTTCTTTTAAAAGTCTTGCTACTTCCGCGATCATGAAACCTCCGATTCTGTTGTCTAATGCTCTGCAGACAAAATATCTGTCGTTCATTTCAAAGAATTCATCCGGGTAAGTGATCATGCATCCCACATAGATTCCCATTTCCTCAACTTCTTTTTTAGAAATGGCTCCGCAGTCGATAAAGATATTCTCAATTTTTGGTGTCGGTTCATTCTGGTTGGATCTTGTATGGATTGCAGGCCATCCGAAAACGCCTTTTACAATTCCTTTTTCACCGTGAATATGGACAACTTTTGATGGGGCGATCGTCTGATCTGAGCCTCCGTTTCTGATCACGTAGATCAATCCGTCATCCGTAATGTAATTAACATACCATGAGATTTCGTCAGCATGGGCTTCAATCACTACTTTAAATTCAGCATCGGGATTGATTATCCCATAGCATGTTCCGTAATGATCCACTTCTATTTTGTCTACATATGGTCTGATGTAGTCCATCCAGATTTCCTGGCCTCTGTGTTCGTAACCTGTTGGGGAAGAAGTGTTTAAGTATTTTTCTAAAAATTTCAAAGATTTCTTTTCAAACTTCATAAAAGGGAATGATTTTTGCGGGTAATTTTTGTTATTATAAGTGTAAAAATAATGAATTTTAGTAAGATTGTCTGTCTTTTTATCTTCTTTTTTGGAGTCAGTGTTTTTGGTCAGAAGGATTCTATTGTTGCAAAACCCCTCAATCAATATCCTGCTGAATCATTAAAAACTGATGAGTTTGGTAATAAGTACTATTATGACGAACGTCAAAAGGTAAAGATTTATGAAATTAACGGTGAACCTGTGGTAGTGCTGGATGAGCTGGTTTTGGTTAACAAACCGAGGTTTAATAATCAGCTGGATAAAAATTATTACTATTTCCTCAACAAAAAGCTGAACAGGGTATATCCGTTATTTGTCACTGCACTTGAGCAGTACAGAGGAATTCAGGCGGATATGACCGATATGGACAGCAAAGCCAAAAGGAAATTTATAAAAGAAAGACAGAATATGCTTGCAGATCAATATGAAAAGCAGCTTAGAGATCTTACCACAACGGAAGGGCAGGTTTTTGCCAAACTGATGAACAGGGCAACCGGAAAAAACGTTTATGAAATCATTAAAGAGATGAGAGGCGGATGGAGTGCTTTCTGGTGGAATGTGAAAGGAAAGATGGCAGACATAGATCTTAAAGACCAATACAATCCGCACAAGAACAGGACGGATGAGTTTATAGAATCCCTGCTGCAGTCCAACTGGAATTCCGGTTATTTACAGCCTTATCCAGGGGCTTCTGATTTTAAGGTTAGAAAATAAGAACGGTTTAAGCTACTAAGATATCATAAGATATAATCTGAACAGACTCTGAATATAAAAAATTCCTGTAAATAATTTTACAGGAATTTTTCTTTTAATTTATCAAATACAATCCGATCGACCGGAAGCGGAAAAGGATTGTCCGGCCTGTCGATATCGATCCATTCTGTTTTTTCAATACAGGGATCAAGGATCAGGAAATCTTCCTCTGTTGTAATGTTTACTATATAATATATGGTAAGAAGCTGTTCATTTTCTCTGAACCGGGAAACCAGGAAATCTTCCTGGGTATAAAAGTGTTCCACAACTTCAATTTTTACATTCAGTTCTTCATCAAATTCACGGTGAAGACATTCTATAAGCCCTTCGCCAAATTCCAGGCCGCCTCCCGGAAATTTCATTAACTGTTCACCGGCATATTCTTCAAACAGGGTCAGTACTTTTTTATCTTTTACTGCACACGCATATACCCTAATGTTGATCTTATCAATCATATATAATATTTTGTATAGCTAAAATAAGGAAATAAGTGGAAAGAGACAATAAACCTATTGACAAATCGGCCTTGTATTGCTCTGCTTTATTTCTCTTATTTAATCTTCCTGATCTTCCTTATTTTGCATCTTTACTGCATTAATCATCTCTCTTTTCCCGGGAGGCCCCTGTTTTTTCTCTACCTTAAAATTCAGCTCCTGAAGAATCCGTCTTACGCTTCCTTTAGAAGAATAGGTTGTTAATAATCCGTTAACGGACATTTTGTCGGAAACCATTTCAAACAGTGGTTTTTCCCACAGATCAGGCTGTACTCTTGCACCAAAGCAGTCGTAATAAACCAGGTTGATTTTAGGTAAGTCTATGTCTTTCAGATCAAAAAAGTCACATTCGATCTTTTTTAGATGAAATCCTTTAATAATTTCAGATGGTTTTTCCCATTCTGCCTGATGAATTTTTTGATAAATATTTTTGAATTCCGGGTTATCAAAATGCTCAAAATAGGCAAGGTCATTCATTTCGGATTCATTTATCGGGTATTTTTCAAGGGAAAAATAATTGATGACATGATTTTTGTCAGTTTTTAAATATTCATTAATTGTCACCAAAACATTCAAACCTGTTCCAAAACCGAGTTCTAAAATATTAATTTCGTAATCATTTAGCTGATTTAGTCCGTTTTTAATAAACACATGTTCTGCTTCCTGAAGCGCTCCGTGATGGGAATGGTAGTTTTCATTTAATTCATTGATAAACAATGTTTTACTACCGTCGTTTGTGGTCTTAATTTCTCTTTTCAAGCTATTTTTTTGTCAAATTTAATCTAAAATTTTTATATTTAGAAAATTATGTTAAATTTGTAGAACATCGTAAAAATTTTAAAAAATGATAATTCAAAAAACTGAAAACTCCAGACTTTCGGACTTTGATCCGAATAATTTTTCATTTGGAAATACTTTTATCGACCATATGGTTATATGTGAGTATGAAAATGGAAAATGGGGTGATGTGAAATTGGTTCCTTATGGTCCAATACCCTTTACGCCAGCCATGATGGGTGTAAACTATGGACAAGCTTGTTTTGAAGGTATGAAAGCTTATAAAGACAAAGACGGGCAGGTTTTCCTTTTCAGGCCGGAAAAGAATTTTGAACGTATCAATAAATCAGCAAAACGTCTGGCAATGCCTGAAGTGACTGAAGAAATGTTTTTAGACGGATTGAAGGCATTAGTAGATATCGACAGAAACTGGATCCCGCAGGGAGAAGGAATGTCATTATATATCAGACCATTGATTTTTGCTACAGAGGAAGCTCTTAAAGCAAGGGTTTCAGATAAATATATGTTCGCCATCGTTGCGACACCAGCGAAAAGCTATTATTCAGAACCGGTTTCTGTAAAGATTTCAGATCATTATTCAAGAGCAGCAAACGGAGGAGTAGGTTCTGCTAAAGCAGCAGGAAATTATGCCGCCTCTTTTTATCCTACGCAGCTTGCCATCGAAGAAGGCTATGAGCAGATCATCTGGACTGATGATTCCACTCACGAATATTTTGAAGAAAGTGGAACAATGAACGTTTTCGTAAGAATTAACGATACAATCTATACACCGCCTACTTCTGAAAAAATCCTTGACGGGGTGACAAGAGACAGCTTCATTCAGCTTGCCAAGAAAAGAGGAATTGAAGTGAAGATAGAGCCTGTTGCTGTGAAAACAGTTGTAGAAGCTCAAAAGAACGGAACTCTGAAAGAAGTTTGGGGAGTGGGAACAGCTGTTGTGACGACCATATTCCAGGCTTTAGGATATGAAGGTGTGAAGCTTGAACTTCCTAAATTGTCAGATGAGGAAAGCTTTGCAGCTCTTCTTAAAAAGGATCTTACAGACCTTCAGAACAACCTTAGCGAAGATCCTTTCGGATGGAGAGTGATGGTTGAAAAAAACGTTCTGGAAACTGTTTAATTTCTATATTATTTAATTCATAATACGACCGGCAGAATAAATTTCTGCCGGTTTTTTTATTTTCTCGCCAATTATTGGTAATTTTTCACAAAATTTAGAATACTATGCAATTCGTAAAGTTCAAATTACCTCTGGGTCTGCTTTCTATGATCAGTGTTTTAGCTGTTTCCTCATGCGGCAAAGATGATGACGGAGAAATGTTGGTAAACGATGCCGCCACAATAACGGTAGAAAATATAATTGAAAGTAAAGCATTGACACAGTTCGGAACATTCCAGAATGCGGGATCATCACCTGTCATTGATCCCGGAGAATCGGCTTCTTTTACATTCTATGCAGGAAAAGGACAGGCTGTAAGTTTCGCAGCCATGTACGGAAATAGTAATGACCTGTTTTTCGCTCCTTCCAATCCGGGAATCAAACTTTACCAGAATAATGGTGATCCGGTAACGGGAGATGTTTCTTCACAGCTCCGGCTTTGGGATAACGGTACCCGTAAAAATGAAGCTACAGGTCCTGGTGTTACTCATCCAGGCTCAGCAGAATCCCCTCAACAGAATGTTGCTGAGATTGCATTGGCAACACCTGCTTCACAATTGCTGAAAGCGGAACTTACCCATGAGGGAGGAACCAAGTTTACGCTGAAATTAACCAATACTTCAGGCGGCACAGCCAATGAAACACCTATAAGTGCCGGAGTCTGGGCTGTTTCCCATATTTCTGGAACAGCACTTTTAAAAGAAGATCCTATTTTTTCACCGGGAAAATTATCAGCCAACGGATTGACAGACCTTGCTGAATTAGGAAAAACAACTCCTCTTGAACAATATCTTATGGGTATCACAGGGCCTAATTCTGCATTTTCACCGGTATTGGTCGTAGTATACAGTGGTAATGACAACCCTATCTTTAAAACAGGAGAGAATGACCGTGGAGAAGGCTTAAAGGAGCTGTCTCAACAAGGCAACGCTGATGTTCTGGCGGCTTTCCTTAAAACCAAGCCAGGGATAAAAGAAGTATTCATCCTTAAAGATCCGGCTACAGGTATTTTACAGCCCAGAATAAATGGGAATAACGGAGGTAAAGCCTCACAGGTAATATCTGCCCGTAAAGGAGACCGTATTGCACTGGCAACGATGTACGGACAGTCCAACGACTGGTTTATTGCTGCTACGAATAATGGGGTAGACGGCTCAACAAGAGGTGATATCTCTTCGATCATAGGGCTGTTTGACAGTGGAACCTTACAGAGCTCTTTTCCCGGGGCCCATATAGGATCGGAGCCGGCTGAGGCTGAAAGCCAGCCGGTGCAGCAGCTGGCGAACCCGAATCAGTTCAATACACTTCCTTCACTTCCACAAATGATTAAAGTGACTATTCAATAATATTTGATTGTCAGCATAATAACAGTCACCTCTTTTTACGGGGTGATTTTTTGTTTTTAAAATAACCCATTTATTTAACGATAAAAGGCACAGAGTTTTTAATGTAAAACACTTTAGTTTTAAAAGTTATATCAGCCTGAAACAAAAAGATTACATAAGAAGAAATCAAGGTTTTCATAAGGACTTCAGTGTACTTTTACAGCTGAATTCTAAACTTTAAATAAAATTAAATGTTTCAATACTTTTGTGGTTGAAATTTTTAAATATTTGATTTTTTAAATCTTTAAATATCCTATCACCCCATTCACAAGAAATACTTCATGATGATCTGCTAAATTTTTTAAAACCTATTGAACAATATTTCCCCGAAATGCGTATTTTCGCAAAAGTTTATGAAAAAATTAGTCTTCATATCAGCAGTAAGCCTGTTAAGCTGTAACCGGAATACACCCACGGCGCATCCTCCTGTAGGTGGAGTGTTGAGCCAGAAAGACCTGGATGTTTCAAAGGAAAGGATGAGGAATCTCAATACCATAGAGCGGGGACAGATCCAGGACTGGATCAGCGGTCAGCCCGTGAAGTATTATCCTACACAGCTTAATTACTGGGTGTCTGTTGAAGGTTTTGATCAGAGAGAAAGAAGAGCGGACAATACATCCATCTCTTATTCTTATGATCTGTATGATTTTGATGAAACCAAGATCTATGACAAACCTTTCGAAAGAAGAGATGCCAGATTCGGGCATTTTGATGAACTGAAAGCGGTAGAGAATGCTTTGCGTTTTATGCATGATGGAGAGGAAGTGACGCTTTTGGTACCTTCTTCACTGGCCTACGGAACCTTTGGAGATGAAAAGAACATAGATAACGATATACCATTAATCATAAAATTAAAAGCTCTATAAATAATGAAATTGTTTAACAAGAATATAATTCTGGCAGCGGCAAGTATTTCGCTGATGAGTTGTACCCCAATCTATAAAAAAATGAACGTAGACAAAGAAACTTACGAAGGTCTTCATGACGGACTTTATGCAAATCTTCAGACTTCTAAAGGAAACCTGATCGTGCAGTTCGAAGACAAAAAAGCACCGGTAACTGTAGCCAATTTTATTGGTCTTGCAGAAGGGAAAATAGATAACAAAGCTAAGGCGAAAGGAGTTCCTTATTATGACGGAACTATTTTCCACAGAGTGATCAAAGATTTCATGATCCAGGGAGGTGATCCTCAGGGAACGGGAATGGGAGATCCTGGATATAAATTCGAGGACGAGAAAAATGACCTTAAGCATACTGGAAAAGGAATCCTTTCTATGGCGAATTCCGGACCTAACACTAACGGTTCTCAGTTCTTCATCACTGAAGTGGCCACGCCTTGGTTGGATGGAAGACACACCATCTTTGGAAAAGTAGTTAAAGGTAACGATGTGATCGATGCCATTGCTAATGTAGAAAAAGGAGCTCAGGATAAGCCTAAAACAGATATCGTTTTAGAAAAAGTTTCTGTTTTCAGCAAGGGCGACGAATATAAAAACTACGATGCAGCAAAAACTTTCACAGAAGGTAAGGCTAAGATTGCAGAAAACAACAAAGCTTACATCGCTAAGGAAGAAGCTGACAGAAAGAAAAAAGAAGAGGAATTCAAAGCTAACCAAGAAAAAATGGTTGAAGACCTTAAAGCCGGAATGCAGAAAACTGAATCCGGATTATATTACAAGATCACTAAAACTGCAGCAGCTGGAAAAGCTCCTAAAGCTGGTGATAATGTATCTGTACACTATGCAGGTAAATTAATCGACGGTACAGAATTCGATTCTTCATTCAAAAGAAATGAGCCTATCGAAATTCCAATCGGAATGGGAAGAGTAATCAAAGGATGGGATGAAGGTATCCTGTTGCTTAAAGAAGGCGAAGCTGCTACCTTACTGATCCCGCCGGCAATGGCTTACGGAGAAAGAGGAGCAGGAGGTGTTATCCCGCCAAATGCCTGGTTGATCTTCGATGTTGAGCTTGTGAAAGTACAGTAATTGAAAATTCAATATATTTGAAAGCCGTCCGTGAGGGTGGCTTTTTTGTTGCTGAGAATTTTAATTATACAGAGTAAGGATAAAAAAAGGGCGTATTTTAGTTAGTGTAATTTCCCTATTTTCGTATAAAGTTTTTTTTATGAAAAAAATCCTCTACACCCTTCTCATTCTCTCCACAACTATCATTTCTGCACAGGGAAAGAAATTCTTCAAAAGTGGGGAAGTACAGCTGCAAAATCCCGTAGAAAAGATTAACCTGAGATATGCCAATGATCTGCCTTTTGTACAGGTAAGCATCAACGGAAAACCTTATAATTTTTTATTTGATACCGGTGCGCCAACGGTGATCTCTACAGCAGTGTACACAGAGTTGAAACTGGGGAAAAAACATAAAAGCAACGTAAAGGATTCACAGAAAAACAAGCAGGAACAGATCTTTACAATTTTGCCGGAAATGACTGTTGATAAAGCCGTTTTCAAAGATGTAGGAGCTGTCGTGATGGATTTGAGCGTCTCTGAGCTGAGTTGCTTTAAAATCGATGGTATTCTTGGAGCCAATCAGATGGCAAAGCTTTTCTGGAAAATTAATTATTCGGAAAACTCACTCGAAGCTTCAAAAGATCTTGCACAGTTTAATCCCGCGGATTATGATATTGTCATTCCTTTCACTCCCAGAACGCAGAAAACACCCGTTGTGGAAACCGATCTTCAGGGTAAGAAAATAGATCTTACCTTCGATACCGGATTTTCAGGAAGGCTGAAGATCGCAGACAATGCATATGAGCCTCAAAAAGCCTCAAAGAGTATAGAAGTCTATGGGACGAGCTCTGTCGGAGCTTATGGGGCCGGAAAGCCTGCACCGGGATATATTTTCCGGACTGCATCGCTGTCATTAGGCAACAAAAGCTTTTTTAATGAACTGATTGCCACGGGAGGTGCCAACCTGATCGGAAATGATTTCTTTAAAAATTTTGTATTTATCCTCGACTGGTTCTGGAACAAGATCTACATGAAACGGATCAGAAATGAGTCTGCCAGATTGGAGTCGTTTGGCTTTGGATACCGTTTTATAGAAGCAAAACCAACAGTTGCTTTTGTATTCCAGGAAGAAGATTTTCCATTGAAAGTAGGAGATGCCATTATCAGCATCAACAATATTAATCTGGATAACCTTAACAAAGAAAGTGCCTGTCATTATTTTCTTAATAGAGTAGAGAACGGGCAGAATTCGATTGATCTTAAAATCAGGAGAGAAGGAAAGGAACTGCAGGTGAAGCTGGAGAAAAAGGAATTTTTGGGAGTTGGGGTTTAAGAGTTTGAGTGTGGGAGAGTTTTAGAGTTTTTAGTGTTAAGAATACGAATGTATAATGCTGGTTCAGTGTAAAAACTTTGATTTTTTTAACCTTAAGGGAACTTCATATTCTCAAAGTATTAGCTTAATAACTAAAGCAGTTCATATTTTTTTACTTTTAATAACCTTATACTATTGATTTAAAGCTAATTTTAGATTGTTACTTAAAGGAATTTTAATATAAATAAAAAAGCCGTTCAATACATTGAACGGCTTTCTAGTAAAGTAGAAATTAAAGTTATGCATGTCTTGATTTCTTCCTTGTGTCGGAAGAATTCATTTTTCCGGCAAGGGAGCTGATAAATACAATTCCAAAGCCGAGGTAAGCCGCAAATGCGGTAAGGTATACGATTAAGCTGTTAAAATCAGGTTTTGAGGTATATATAAAATACACCAGCACAGAAAAAACAGCAAAACTTAACAGAAGCATTACGCTCCAGATATTCATTTTTGCGGCATCTTCATTTCTCTTAAAAATCATTTCAAAAAAGTCTCTCATCATTAATCACTTTTTAAGGTTATACAATTGTTTTCCGTTCTTCAATAGAACGGTCCGGAATCATTTTCCGATATAATTAAATGGCACACGGATCATAGTTGAACTTGGCTAAGGTTATGATCTTATGGCCGTTTGATTGTTTTACATCAGGGTATACTTTAATCTACCCAGAAAGTTTTAATTAAAAAACAGTATTGAATCCCGGAAGGAATTCACGAGCTTTATGACACCGTACACAATCATCATCGTAAATGGAATTGATATGGGATTATCCTTTCCGATGCATACGGTATCTAAAGAAAAAGGGCCATATTAAATATGAAACGCCTTTATCTGGCTCAGTGGAAACTGAAGCTTCCACGGAAACCTTTTCTCATCGTCTGTGTTTTAAATAATTTTTTTTCAATGATTTAGCTTGCGAATTTCATGCCAAAGTGAATTTTCCTGTTTGTTTTTAGCGCTAAGTAGTTTTAAGTTTGTAGATTAAACAGGAATGAAGAATTTGAAAAATGATGAGAGTGAGATTCAAGAATTTTTTAGCACAAAACAAAAGTTCTGAAATACTTTAATTTTTAACTCAAAAGTTAGCGGAGAATAAATTCACTTAAGTTTAAGAAAATCAAATACTTATATGTGGGAATCCTGTAGTTGCGGAAAAAGTTGTTTCCTATGTACAAAAAGTCAACAAGCCAATTTCAAGGAAAATAAAAATTTATCATTTACCCTGGAACCAACTTGTTGACGAGACTTGTGGTAAACAATTTTACCAGTTCTTATCAATCATATAAATGATCTGTGTCATAGCTGTAGCACCTAGCAGAAGCTCTCTTCTGTTCACTTTATCAAATGTATCCTCTTCCGTGTGATGGATGTCAAAATACCTTTGAGAATCCGGTGCAAGCTCTGCTGTAGGGATTCCCATATCATGAAGTGGCGAGATGTCCGCTCCCGAATATTTTCCTTCAAAATTATAAACTCCGTAGGGAATGAATAAACCAGTCCAGCTTTTAATCTGGTTTCTCTTTTCATCATCCATTTCCAGAGCAATTCCTCTTGGGGCAAAACCGCCTGCATCGGATTCTATGGCAAAAAGGTGTTTTTCGTTCTTTTCTTTGACTGTTTTTCCATACTGGATGCCACCTTTTAGTCCGTTTTCTTCATTAGCGAAACAAATCACCCTGATGGTATGGTTATTTTTAATGCCTAATTTCTTAAATGTTCTGAGTACTTCGATACTCTGCACAATTCCGGCGCCATCGTCGTGGGCTCCTTCCCCTACATCCCAGGAATCAAGATGACCTCCGACTACGATTACGCTCTGGTCTTTTTTGCCGGTAATTTCACCAATAACAGAGTGAGAGAGCTTTTCACCTTTCATGCCACAGTTGGAATTCAGTTTTGCGGTAATTTTCTGCGTTTTTAAAAGAGCTTCAAGTTCGTCTGCTGTTGTTGTTCCTATAGCAATGGCTGGAATTTTTGAAACTTTATCCTCATAACGCATTCCCCCTGTGTGGGGAATATCATCAAAAGCTGAAGACAGAGATCTGATGATCGCAAATTTTCCACCTTTTTTAGCCGTCAATGATGCTGCAGTTACCCTGTATTTTGCGGCGTCACCATAGCCTTTAAATGTTTCTACAAAAGACTGACTGAAAGGGTAGTTAAAGAATACGATCTTATCCTTTACTTGATCTGGAGAAAGCTTGTTATATTCCTCCATAGATTTTACGATGATGATCTCACCGGTTACATCTTTTCCGCCTGTTCCTTCAGAATTTCCAAGAGAAAGCATTTTCAGGTTTTTCCATTTTCCGTCTGCCGTTTTGATCTGCAGGGATTCCTTCCCTCTGGTCCAGACCGGAATCATGACTTCCTGAAGCCATACTTTATCTGCTCCTGCCTCACGAAGTTTCTGTTCCGCCCATTTTACAGATTTTTCATAGGCTTCTGAACCGCTGAGACGATGACCTATATTTTGGGTTAAATCCCTTAGTTCCGTATAGCTTTTGCCGTTGTTCAGTATTTCATTGGAAATTTTACTGAACTGTAAAGAATCTTCCTTAGACTGGCCAAAAGCAGCCATTCCTAAAAACAATAATGAAGTTCCGATTATTTTTTTCATAGTTTACCAGTTTTTATCAATCATAAAAATAAGTTGTGTCATTGCTGTAGCACCCAACAGCAGTTCTCTTTTGTTAACTTTATCGAAAGTATCCTGTTCTGAGTGGTGGTAATCGAAGTATCTCTGTGTATCTACAACCAGTTCGGCTAAAGGAATATCTAACTTTTTCAGTGGAGAAATATCCTGAATAGCTTCAGTTTGGTCAAAATCATAAATACCGTAAGGAAGGAAATAATTTTTCCATTCGAAGATCTGTCTTCGTCTTTGTGGCGGCATATCTAAAGAAAATCCTCTTGGTGAATATCCTCCAGCATCTGTTCCTAAAGCAAAAACATGTTTTTCTTGTTTCTTTTTCACATAGGCTGCATACATTTCACGGCCCTGGCCTCCGTTTTCGCTGTTCGCATAAAAAACAACCCTTATCGTATGATTATTTTCAATACCAAGCGCTTTGAATGTTCGTAAAACTTCAATGCACTGCGCAACACCGGTTCCGTCATCAATAGCACCTTCACCGAAATCCCAAGAATCTAACTGAGCTCCTAAAACAATCACTTTAGAATCCTTTTTACCCTGAATTTCAGCAATAATATTCGGATTGGTTGTGTCGCCCTTTGATTGTGCAGTCATATTTAGTTTGGCGGTAACTTTTTGATTTTTCAGTAATTTTTCCAATTCATCAGCGGATCTTACTCCAATGGACAGGGCGGGAATTCTTACTTTGTCATCAGGTTCGTAATACACCATTTTTGCGTGTGGTGTATCGTCCATAGCTGTTGTTAAAGATCTTATAATTAAAGCTTTTGCTCCTGTTTTAGCAATTACGGAAGCGGAAATTAATTTAGATTTTGCGGTTATCAAATAAGAATCATTTGTATTAATAATCTTCGGATCCATCGGAAGATTTACGAAAACGATTTTATCTTTCAACTGCCCGATTGACATGGCATTAAGCTCAGAAGTTGAATTGATTAAAACAATTTCGCCTGTAAGATCTTTCCCGCCTGTTCCTTCAGAATTTCCGAAAGACAGCATTCTGATACTTTTCCAATCCCCATTTGCCGTTTTTATTTGCAGAGATTCCCTTCCTCTTATCCAGACCGGAGCCTTAGCTTCCATTCTCCAGATCATTTCAATCCCAATAGATTTGAGTTTTTTTTCTGCCCATTCCACTGCTTTTATATAGCCGGGAGTTGCACTGAAACGCGGACCGATGCCTTTGGTAAGCTCACCCAGATTGTCATAGGCCGTACCGTTGGCCATCACTTCATCAGAGATTTTCCTAAACTCATCATGGTAGTTGAACTTGGCCACGGTTGTCTTTTTTACCGTTTTTTTCTGTGGCTTTTTTTGAGAAAATAAAAATCCACTCAAAAAGAGTGGAAGTATAATGAAGATTTTTTTCATTTCTTATTTACCTTTCTTTTTCCGATGATAAAAGTAGGGAAAAATTAGGAATTTATTAAGGTTTCATGTCGTACATTAACAGTGCTGTAACCAATTTCGGTTCAATGAATGTACATTTTGGAGGCATGCTGAGTTTAAGGTCAGAAATTTTAATCATATCGTTGAAACTCACCGGATAGATTCCAAATCCTACTTTTCCTTCACCATTGTCTATTTTTTCTTTTAAATAGTTTATTCCCTGAATATTGGAGGTTCCTTTTGCATAGGAAATCTTCTCAGAACTGTCAGAATTTTCTATTTTAAGGATATTCTTGAAAATATATTTATCTAAAAGATGGTGGTCGAGATTGTCAAGGGACATTTCTGTTGAACGGAGATCATGCTTCACGTGAAGTGAGTAGAATTTACCATCCAGATACATCGAGATGTGGAATTTCTGGGAAGGGAAATAGGAGGTTTCTCCTTTTTCGTGGATCAGGAAATACTGATCCAGCTCTTTTAAAAAGTCTTCGCTGGAAAGCCCGTTAAGATCAGAAAGGATTCTGTTGTAATCATGAATTTTAATCGACTGGTTGGAGACGATAAAACTGTACACAAAATTGTAGGCCTCCGTACCGTTGTGTCTTTTATTTTTCTCTTTGTGATGTTTGGCATTCAGAGCGGTAGATCCGATCCTGTGGTGGCCATCTGCAATATAAAACGAGTCGATCTGGTCGATTACTTCCTTGAACTGCTGAAGTTTCAGACGGTTGTCTATCCTCCAGATTTTATGTCTGATCCCGATAGAATCAACATGATTGAAAATAGGAACATTCTTCTCTTCATGATTCATCAGAAGTTCGATCTTGGAATTGGAAGGGTAGGTAAGAAGCACAGGCTCAGCCTGAAGACTTACTTTTTCCAGATAATGAGCCAGCTTTTCCTTTTTCTGCGGGATGGTGCTTTCATGTCTTTTGATCTTTCCGCTCCAGAAATCTTCAATGCTCGCTAATCCCAGCAAGCCTCTGAAAATCTGTTTGTTGGGATAAATCTGCTCATAAAGATAATATGATGAACTGTCCTGGATCAGTTTCTTTTCTTCCAGAAGTTCTTCAAATGTTGAACGGATCTTTCTTAAATTCCGGTCAATATCTTTGGATTTACTTACAACATAAGGTTTAATCATGTTGATGTAAGTATTTTCAACTTGAGCTTTCTCTGCAATCTCCTCTTGGGTGAAATTGTCCAGCGGATGGGTAGGGAAAGTGCTCTCAAAGTCTTTATGAGGTCTTATTCCACGGAAAGGTTTAAAAACAGGCATATTTTATCTTATGGTTTCTTTTTGTAGCTTAATAATTTGTTCTGCAAGTTCTGCACCGATTTTCTCCTGTGCATCTATGGTATTTCCACCTATGTGAGGAGAAAGAGATAATGCAGGATTCATCAGTAAAGGGAGTTCCGGAGTGGGTTCGTTTTCGAATACGTCCAGTGCGGCTCCCGCTACTTTTTCAGATTCGATGAAATCTATAAGGGTTACCTCATTGATCACGCCGCCTCTTGCAGTATTTACTATGTAGACTCCGTCTTTCATTTTTTCAAACTGAGGCGTGTCTATGATATATTCATTCGTTTTTGGAGTATTGATGCTGATAAAGTCTGTGTCTTTAAGAAAAGCATCCATATCATTGGTGGAAGTGATCTCAAAGTTCAGACTCTGTCCGTCGAAAAAGTCCAGGGTAAGAACTCTTGTTTTCGGATTTTTCGTCAGTACCTTAATTTTCATTCCTAATGCTATTCCTATTTTCACGACTTCCTGCCCGATACTTCCAAAGCCGATTACTCCAAGTGTTTTTCCTGAAAGTTCATACGCTTTGCTGAATGACTTTTTCATGGCATCGAAGTGGGTTTCCCCCTCCAATGGCATCAGCCGGTTCGATTCGTGAAGGAATCTTGCCAATGCAAAAAAATGTCCGAAAACAAGCTCCGCTACTGATTTTGAAGATGCTGTAGGGGTGTTGATCACCTTGATCCCTTTGCTTTTAGCATAATCTACATCAATATTATCCATTCCGATACCGCCGCGTCCGATGATTTTCAGGCTTGGGCAGGCATCGATCAGGTCCTGTCTTACTTTCGTCGCGCTTCTTACCAAAAGAATATCCACGTTATTTTCATTAATGAAACTGATCACGTGATTCTGAGCCACTCTGTTGGGCAGGACTTCAAATCCTGCTTCCGTAAGGGCCAGTTCTCCTGTTTTCGAAATTCCGTCGTTTGCTAAAACTTTCATGTATTATTATCTTAATAGATGTTAGATATAAGATGTTAGATACTAGACTTTAAAGTCTGAAATCAGGTATCTGAAATCTTTAAATCTTTTTTATTTTTTTGGCCGTCTAATATAAGTTATTTTATTGACTTCATAACATCCACAAGAACCTGCACACTTTCAATAGGTAAAGCGTTGTATAAACTGGCTCTGTAACCACCAAGACTTCTGTGTCCGTTCAGTCCGCTGATTCCTGCAGCTTTCCATGCAGCGTCGAATGCTTCTTTTTTGCTTTCGTCTGTAATGTTGAAAGAAACATTCATTAAAGAGCGGTCCTCTTCTGCACAGAATGTTTCAAACAGAGGATTGCTGTCGATCTCATCATATAAAAGTTTAGCTTTGGCTTCATTTCTTGCTTCTGCAGCTGCAATTCCACCGTTCTTCTCAAGATACTGTAAAGTAAGAAGGGAAGCATATACAGGGAAAACCGGAGGGGTATTGTACATGGATTCTTTAGAAATATGCTGAGAATAATCCAGAATAGAAAGCATGTTTTCTCTTCCTGTTTTTCCAAGAATTTCTTTTTTGATCACTACCAGAGTAACTCCTGCAGGTCCCATGTTTTTCTGAGCTCCAGCATAGATCAGGTCAAATTTGGAAAAATCCAGCTGTCTTGAGAAAATATCGGAACTCATATCGCAAACCATCAAAGTATCTACCTCAGGAAAAGATTTCATCTGTGTTCCGTAGATTGTATTATTCGATGTACAGTGGAAATAATCATATTCTGATCCTACTGTATAATTTTTTGGAATGAAAGAATAATTATCTTCCTTGGAAGAACCTACTACATTCACAGTTCCTAGTTTTTTTGCTTCTTTAACAGCTCCTGCCGCCCATGTTCCGGTCTCCAGATAAGCTGCTTTACCGCCTACTTTAAGAAGGTTATAGGGAACCATTGCAAATTGCAGACTTGCACCACCTCCTAAATAAAGTACTTCATAATCATCACCAAGGTTCATCAGTCTTTTCACAATGGCACGTGCTTCGTCCATTACAGCAACAAAATCCTTGCTTCTGTGAGAAATTTCAAGGAGAGACAGTCCGATTCCGTTAAAATCTAAAATAGCTTCTGCTGATTTTTCAAATACCTCCTGAGGTAAGATGCATGGTCCTGCGCTGAAGTTGTGCTTTTTGCTCATATTTTTACTTTTTGGTTGTGCAAGAATGTATGGACTTGCGGTTTATTATTGATTTTTACTAGATTCTTCAAATTTATAGTTAAAAAAACCGCCTCATTATGCTGAGACGGAGCCTTTATTATTCACCGTGTAAGAATGCTTTTTTATTAAGCAGGGTTTCTTCAGATTCTACGTGGTCCTCGTCAGGAACACAGCAGTCTACCGGGCAGACAGCGGCACATTGAGGTTCCTCATGGAATCCTTTACATTCCGTACATTTATCTGTTACAATGAAATATACATCATCACTTACCGGTTCCTGCGGCGAATCTGCATCTACGGTAAGTCCTGACGGCATGGTCACAGTCCCTGCAAGAGCGGTACCTTCAGAAGCTTTCCAATCCACGGCCCCTTCATATATTGCATTATTCGGGCATTCCGGTTCGCAGGCTCCGCAATTAATGCATTCATCAGTTATTTTAATAGCCATCGCTAATTTTTTTTAAATTTGCACAAAATTACAAAATATTCCCCAATTTAAAAGTAATTATGAATATCGAAAATCAAGTTTTAGGACTTATTAAGTTAAGTACATACATAAAAGAGTTTTTAGCAAAGAATTCTGCGGATTATAATGATCATGATACAGAGTTTGAGTTATTGCTGAAAAGATCCGAAATAGAGAATCCATGGTTTACCCTTGAGAATCAGAAATTTGCTCTTACGGAGTGGACTCATCTGCTTACTCAGGAAAATATAAACAACTGGCTCAGAAACTATTCCGTATCCAAAGCTTCAAAAAGAGTAGGATTGATCCTGGCCGGAAATATTCCACTGGTTGGTTTTCATGATGTGATAGCGGTAGTTCTAAGTGGACATATTCCCCTGATCAAGCTTTCTTCAAAAGATAAGCAGATGCTTCCGTTCCTGCTGAAAAAATGGAATGAAATGTCAGATGGAGCTGTTCAGTTTGAATTTGTTGAAAGACTGGAAAACTTTGATGCCGTGATCGCGACAGGAAGCAATAACACAGCGAGATATCTTGAATATTATTTCAAAAACCATTTAAGTATCATCAGAAAAAACAGAACTTCTGTAGCTGTTTTGAATGGAGAGGAAACCCCTGAAGAACTTCAGCTTCTGGCGGAAGATATTTTCAGATATTTTGGACTTGGATGCAGAAATGTGACCAGGGTTTTTATTCCGGAGGACTTTATTATCGACAGGTTATTTGAGAGTTTTGTAGGATTCCAGGATATCATTAATCATCATAAATATGCCAATAACTATGATTATAACAGAGCGGTTTATCTCCTAAACCAGGATAAATTCTGGGACAATAATTTTGTAATGATGAAAGAGGATGATAAGCTTTTCAGTCCGCTTTCAGTGATCAATTTCAGCAGATATTCTTCATTGGAGGAAGTGAAAAGTTTCATCGCTGAAAATGAGCAGGATATTCAGTGTATTGTGGCAAAAGATGAGCTTGGATTAGATTCCATTCCTTTCGGTGAAGCACAGCATCCTGCCCTGGATACTTACGCGGATAATGTAGATACGATGAAGTTTTTGGAAGTGGTCTGATTTTCGTATCTTAACTCACTTATTTTACCAATAACAAAAAAAATTATGAAAAAAATATTTTTAGGACTTACAGTTCTTGCTGCACAGCTGATGTTTGCTCAGAAAGTAACGGATGTAAAGGTTGAAAAAGTTCAGAAAGAGATTCCTGCACAGCTGAGCAAAGAGAAGATCAATCTGTATAATGACAACTTTCTTAAGTTTGTTGAAGCCCTTAAATCTTCAGATCGTCCAGGCATTGATGCACTTCTTTCCGATAAGGTAAAAGAGATCGTTACGGATGATGTTCTGAAAAAAGTAAAAGACGGCTTTGATATCAATAGAAAGCTGGACATTTTAAAAACAGGGTACCACAGATTGATGGATGGTTCCAGTCTGCCAAGCATCAACTACAAATATGCCGGAGATTCTTCTTCAAAAGAGGCTATTATGGCTGTCTTTGAAGAGAATGGAAAAATCATTGGGGTAATGCCGGCTAAAAAAGACAAATAATAAAATTTTAAACAATAAAAATACTAACTATGATGACAGATGTTTTAGTTGCTCATTCCTCTGATGTGGAAAAAGCAGCTTTTTACAGAAAAACTTACCTGCATGTTGCTTTATCAATCCTGGCATTTATCGGCGTTGAAACTATTTTACTGAAAACGGTTCCTGTGGAAATTATTGCTATGATGTTCGGCCAGAAATACACGTGGCTGCTGGTTATCGGAGTTTTCTGGCTGGCTTCGATGCTGGCTTCTAAATGGTCGCTTTCGCAGAGCAGAACAACGCAGTATTTCGGATTGGGTTTCTACATTATTTTAGAAGCTGTGATCTTTATGCCTATGATTTATATCGCAGCAAGAATGCAGGGTGGCGGAAATATCATTTTCCAGGCTGCTATGCTTACGATAGCTATGTTTGCCGGACTTTCGGCAGTGGCGTTTACTTCTAAAAAGGATTTCTCATTCCTAAGAAATATCATCGTAATCGGAGGTTTTCTTTCGATAGGACTGATCGTGGCCGGAGCGATTTTCGGATTCAATCTGGGCCTTTGGTTCTCAGTAGGAATGGTACTTTTGGCTTCTGCTAGTATTCTTTATGAAACAAGTAAGCTTAAAGATGTTTACTCTACAGGGCAGTATGTGGGAGCTTCATTGCAGCTTTTTGCATCCATTATGCTTTTGTTCTGGTATATTCTGAGAATATTAATGAGCCGAAGAAGCTAGTTAAATGAAGAATGAAAGGTGAAGAATTATACATTCGGATTCAATCTTTATAAATAATAATCCTGGTGAATCTCATCAGGATTTTTTTTTATTTTAAATCTTTGAATGTTTGAGTTTTTAATTTTTAACCACAAATACCACAAATGATTGGCACTAATATCACAATTTACAGACTGAAACATTAGTGTTATTAGTGCCGAAAATTAGTGTCATTAGTGTTTTAAATGATGAATGTCTGATTTGCCCGATTAAATCTTTAAATACTTCAATCTTTTAATCTTCAAAGACAAAACCCAAAAAATCCTGATGAGATTCACCGGGATTTTTAATGGATTCTTCGATTTATATAAACAAGAGCAACAGCATCAGCAATGGTATATTACAGAAGCTTTGAAGCAGATGTTAATTAAATTAAAGAATTGAGAAAATATAGTATCGAGGAAAGCCTCAGTAGTATTGTGTTTTATAATCTTTTTCCTTATTAAATCTTTCAATGATTCAATAATAAAAAAACTACTTGTCAATGGATCCTAAGACCTTCTGTGCAAAAGAATTTAAAGCGTCTTTTTCGCTCATTCCGTTCTGAACGCTGGCGTGCACTTCCAAGGCGCCGCAGATATTGGTGATCAGCTCTCCTGCTACATTCAGATCTTCTTCGCTGGTTCCTCTGAACTCGCAGAAGCTTTCTAAAACCTCTAATGTTTTTTCAAGATTCTCCGGCGTCTGGTTCTGATAAAACTGTCTGATTACGGGTAACTTCATTACTGTATTTCTTTAAAAAGATTAATTAAACTTTCAGCCTGGTTGCTCTGTACCTGGTTGACCAATTCACCGTTTTTAAACACTGCGAAAGTGGGAAGGTTGTCAACCGTTGCTAATTTTCTGCTTTCAGGAAGCTTTTCAGCATCTACATACAAGAAAGGAATGTCTTCGTTTTCTGATGCTAATTTTTTGAATTTAGGCTTCATGATTCTGCAGTTTCCGCACCATGTGGCACCATACTGAACAACTACTTTTTCATTGTCGTTCACGATATTCTGTAAAGTATCTTCTGTTAATTCTGTGTACATAATTTTTATTTTTTAGAAAAAATAAACAATGCAGCAGTCTGATAATTTACCAGTTTAACAATTAAAAATATTGAATTTCAAATATTGGTACATTGTTAGACTGCTACATTGTTATATTAAATTTAGTTCTTAGCTAAGTATTCTGCTGTAGAAGTTCTGTCCGCTTTCATAGCATCTTTTCCTTCTTCCCAGTTGGCAGGACATACTTCACCGTGCTTTTGAACGTGTGTGTAAGCGTCGATCAGTCTTAAATATTCTTTCACGTTTCTTCCAAGAGGCATATCGTTTACAGACTCGTGGAAAATTTTTCCGGTTTCGTCGATTAGGTATGTTGCTCTGTAAGTTACGTTAGAACCTGTGAAAGTTTCCTCGCCATCTTCATTGTATTCGAAATCCTGATCTACAATTCCTAAGATGTTGGCCAATTGTCTGTGAGTATCAGCTAAAAGCGGGTAAGTTACTCCTTCGATACCTCCGTTATCTTTTGCTGTATTCAACCATGCAAAATGTACTTCGTTGGTGTCACAAGAAGCACCGATTACTTTAGTGTTTCTTTTTTCGAATTCACCTAAAGCATCCTGGAAAGCGTGAAGCTCTGTAGGACATACGAAAGTGAAATCTTTAGGATACCAGAATAAAATTACTTTTTGCTGGTTAGAAGTAGCTTCTTCAAGGATGTTGATTCTAAGATCGTCACCCATTTCAGACATAGCGTCGATTGTTACATTTGGGAATTTTTTTCCTACTAAAGACATAATTTTCTGTTTTTATATTAAATTTTCTTGTGCAAATATATAACTATTTCATCTATCGAACAAATCAATATCGATAAATAAAATCTATAATTGTTTTTAATGGTTCCAAAAGAAAAAAGCCCTGAAATCAGAGCTTTTTGTTTACTTTATACTAATTTTCATTCAGTCTGATTATGAATTGAACGGTGCCAATACATCCTTAATTCTTTTCATTGCTTCTCTCAGATCTTCTTCAGAAGCTGCATAAGAAAATCGGATACATTCAGGGCTTCCAAAAGAAACGCCGCCTACACATCCAACATGAGCATTTTCCAGTAAGAACATCGCAAAATCATCAGAGTCTTTAATCTCCGTACCGTTCAGATTCTTTCCGATATAGTGGGAAATGTCCGGAAAGAAATAAAATGCTGCCTTTGGAAGTAAAACTTTAAATCCTGGAATCTCTTTCATCAGGTCATACACCAGATCTCTTCTTTTCTGGAAAGCATCAATCATGTATTTATACTCGGAAGGATCTGTTTTTAAAGCGGTAATAGAAGCCCTCTGCGCCACCGTATTCGCTCCGCTGGTCATTTGTCCCTGAACCTTTTCACAGGCTTTTGCCAGCCATTCCGGACAGGCAGAATATCCTATTCTCCAACCCGTCATTGCGAATGCCTTAGACATTCCGTTGATCACTGCAGTCTGCTCATAAACTTCAGGAAACTGGGCGATGGATGTTGTTTTTGTTTCGTAATTGATGTATTCGTAGATTTCGTCCGAAATTACTGTCACATGAGGATATTTGGCAATCACTTTCGCCATTGATTTTAGCTCATCATATGTATAATAACCGCCGGAAGGGTTACACGGAGAACTGAAAAGAATAGCTTTTGTTTTATCTGTAATGGATTCTTCAAGCTGCTCGGCAGTTATTTTAAAATCTGTAACATAAGAAGTCGGAAGCATCACCGAAGTTCCGCCCATCATTTTCACCATTTCATCATAGCTTACCCAATAAGGAGCCGGAAGAAGCACTTCATCACCATCATTGACCACGGAGGCCAATACATTTAAAATAGCCTGTTTAGCACCATTGGAAACACAGATCTGGGATGGCTTATAGTCAAGATTGTTGTCTCTTTTTAATTTATGGGCAACGGCTTCGCGAAGTTCAAGAAACCCGGGAACAGGAGAGTAGTGGCTGTAGTTTTGGTTAATCGCATCAAAAGCGGCCTGTTTGATATTGTCCGGAACATCAAAGTCCGGTTCGCCAAGTGTCAGACTGATTACATCAACGCCGGCGGCCTTCATTTCTCTTGCTTTGTTTGACATTACGAAAGTCTGTGAGTAACCTAATCTTTTTACTCTATCTGAAAGTTTATCCATGTGGGTCTTTTTGAATTTTAACAAATATATAATAAAAACGTTTCGCCGGGAAATAAAACTGGGGCCGAAAAAAAAGATTTTTGTCAGGTTTCAATTTATTCACTAGATTTGGAAATGGCTGATTCAGCCTGTATTCAACAATATTTTAACCTATTTTCTCAAAAAATGTACAGATTTTTGTTTTTATTATGGGCTTCTTTTTTTTCGGCCCAGAGCTACCGTTTTGTTTACGAATACAAAATGAAACCCGATGCGGAGAAAAAAGATTCGGTGGTAACAGACTATATGAATCTGGATACAGACGGGAAAAAGTCTTACTTTCAGAATGGAGTAAAATACGAACGGGACTCTGTCTACAATGCGGACAGAAGGTACCCGGCTCTTTTAAAGAGCAGGCAGTATGACCGTAATCTGAGTTATACTGTAGAAAAAGATTATACTGAAAAGACCATTCATTTTTATGACAAATACAAAACGGTAAGCATTATAACCTCGGATAATGAAGCGCCAAAATGGAAAATTGAGAATGATTTCAAGAAAATTAATAACATGAACTGCCAGAAAGCAGTAGTGGATTATAAAGGCAGACAATGGGAAGCGTGGTTCAGCAAAGACTTTCCGGTAAGTGATGGCCCTTATAAATTCAGTGGACTTCCGGGACTTGTTGTTTCCGTAAAGGACAGTGAAAATGATCATAGCTTTGATTTGATTCAGATCAAAAAGATCAGTAAGGTGGTTTCTTTTATTCCTAAAAACAATAAGCAGATGGCCAATAGTGAATACCGAAAGCTCATTAAGAATTATACCTTTACTCCTGCAGACGATATTTCCGGTATGAGTGTGGATTCCAAAGCCGGAATCATGGGGCTGGAACTGAAAGATGGATACGTAACCCAAGTGGATTATAATGAACTCAAAAAAAGCGGAAAACAGATGGATGCTTTGATTGCCAGGAAACTCAGAATGACCAATAATCCAATTGAAAAAGATTAAAAATAGATGAGGCTGCTGAAAAGCAGTCTTTTTTTATGTACCCAAGATACTTGTAAAATCTTATGTGAAAAGATATTTTCAAACTCCTATGTTTTGTATATTTAATCCTTCTTATACCTAATCATATGAAATATGCTCTCCTTTTACTGTTGATTCCTTTTGCCGGGTTTTCTCAGGTACGCACAAAAGATGGTGAAATAAAGAAATATGTTTCTGAAGTAAGCTCAGATTCTTTAAAATCCTATATCGGTAGGCTGGTAAGCTTTCATACCAGGCATACTTTAAGCTCGGTGGAAGATAAAAACCAGGGAATAGGAGCGGCAAGGAGCTGGGTGCTTAGTAAATTTAAAGATTATGCAAAAAATTCCGGAGGAAGAATGGATGTGTACTTACAGCAGGAAAACATTCAGCCGGATGGAAAACGAATAGATAAAATGACCGACCTGGGAAATCCTATAGCTTTTCTGAAAGGTACAGATCCCAATGATAAAAGAATTTTCCTGATTTCTGCACACCTGGATTCCCGGGTTACCGATGTAATGAACAGAACTTCATCTGCGCCGGGGGCCAACGATGATGGGAGCGGAGTAAGCGCTGTTATAGAAGCTGCACGAATTTTGAGCAGATCTTCCTTTCCCGCATCTGTTATTTTCGTTACTTTTTCCGGAGAGGAACAGTCGCTGCTTGGATCTAAACTTCTGGCAGATAAAGCTAAAAAAGAAAACCTGCAGATAGAAGCTGTTCTGAATAACGATATGATCGGAAATCCTAAAGAAGGAGAAACTGGAGAAATCAATAACCGTACATTAAGGGTTTTCAGTGAAGGGCTGCCTTATGCAGAACTCGATAAAAAAGCAATGGGTATAAGAAATCTGGGACTTGAAAATGACAGTGAATCCCGGCAGCTGGCCCGGTACATCAAAGAAATTGCAGAAGAATACGTGAAAGGACTGGAGGTCAAACTGATCTACAGGAATGACAGGTTCCTGCGCGGAGGAGATCATTCCAGTTTTGTCAGTCAGGGATTTCCTTCCGTAAGGCTTACCGAATATTATGAGAACTACGATCACCAGCATCAGGATGTAAGAGTCGAAAATAATAAGCAGTACGGAGACCTTCCTGAATTTATAGATTTTAACTATCTGAAAAGGAATGTAGCTGCCAATATTGCTGTTCTGGTCAGTCTTGCCAAAGCAGCTTCAAAACCCGAACGGGTAGAAGTAATGGTTAAAGAGCTTACCAATTCCACTTCATTGCAATGGGAAACGCCAAAATCCGGAACGCCGGCGGGATATTATATTCTTGTAAGAGAAACTGACAGTCCGGTTTGGCAAAAGAAGATTTTCACCAAAGAACTCTCCATTAAAATTCCACTTTCAAAAGACAATTATATTTTTGCCGTTCAGACCGTTAATCAGACAGGGAATTTAAGTGTGCCCGTTATTCCGGGTATTGCCAGATAATATTACCTTACTGAAGCTGAAATTTAAAGTCTGGTCCGGACAACTTCATTTGAATACAACAGAAATAAAACTTATTTTTGTAGATTATAATAATTCATATGGCAGCATCGTTACTATTAAAATACTTTCCTGATCTTACGGAGAAGCAGATCGAGCAGTTTTCCCAGTTGGAGAAACTGTATAATGAGTGGAATGAAAAAATCAATGTGATCTCGCGAAAAGACATGGAATCGCTGTATGAGAAGCATGTTCTGCATTCTTTAGGAATTGCAGAAATAATGGAATTTGCACCCGGTACAAAGGTGCTGGACATTGGAACAGGAGGAGGTTTTCCGGGAATTCCCCTGGCAATTTTATTTCCGGAAACAGAATTTACTTTAGTTGATTCTATCGGAAAAAAGATTACGGTTGTGAAAGCAGTGGCAGAAGGAATCGGGCTGACGAATTTAACGGCCGTTCACGGAAGAGCAGAAAAGGTAAAAGAAAAATTCCATTTTGTGGTAAGCCGGGCTGTTACCCAGATGCCGGAATTCCTCAGATGGCTGAAAGGAAAGTTTGAGAAAGAACAGTTTAATCCCAAACACAACGGAGTTTTATATTTAAAAGGCGGTGACCTTGCAGAAGAATTAGCCGGAATTAAATGTGAAATCTTCAATCTTAAAAACTATTTTGATGAAGAATTTTTTGATACTAAAAAAGTGATTTATGTATCAAAAGGTAATTTTAATTCTTGATTTGTTTGAATTAAGGAATAATTTTTGCTGAATTTTTATTGATAATCAGTAAATTTAAGGTTATGAAAAAACTTTTAAACATTGGATTTTCTGTATTGTTTTCGGGAATAGTTTTTATTTCCTGTGAAGACGATGATTACCAGACTGTACAATCTGTAGAAAAAATAAAGATAGACAGTGTTAAAATCATGCAGGACACTATTGATGTGTATTCAATACAGAGCATTAAAACGTATTCTACCTATTCGTCCCAGTGTGAGGGTTTTTACGGATATGAGTATATTCATGACAGCGACGTGGAAAGATCTGTTACTGCTTATAAATATACTACAGATGGGCCTTGTACGCAGGGAACCTATGTGGGAGCCAATCAGATCAATTTCAGCCCACGCCAGACAGGAACGTATACCTTTAAATTCTGGAATGGTGGCAGCAGCTGGATCACCAAAACAATTGTAGTTGAATAATAAATAATGAAATGGATTTCACTTTGCTTTTTTCTTTTTGCCAATGCTCTTTTTGGGCAGAAAATTATCTGGCAGGAAGATCGAAAGCTAGTCTGGGACAACTTTAAAAGCCCCGTAAACAGAAAAAACAGACCTGATGTAGCTGCTTATACCCATTGTGGCTGGGAATATTCTGTAGTGAAATCTACCAATCCAAAATCTCCGGTTAAAATTGAGATCGCGGCTATTTTTAATGAAGACAGATCCTGGAAAGATGTCAAAAAAATAAATGATTATATCCTCCTGCATGAACAGAAGCATTTTGACATTGCAGAAATGTTTGTTAGAAAATTCAGAAAAGAAATTCAGGAAAAGATCAAAACTTCCGGTGATTACAACAAAAATTTTAAAGCAGTTTACAGCAAAATATCAAACGATTACAAAAACTTCCAGATGTCCTATGACAGAATTACAGAACATGGAATGAATAAAGAAAAGCAGGCAGAATACAATGCCATTATTGCTGAAGAACTGGACAACTTAAAAAGCTACAAAGCCTCTTGAAATTTCTCAATAAGATCATCCACGAACTGCTGGCCCAAAACCCAGACCTTTCGGAGTTCAATATCGTGCTGCCCGGAAAACGTCCCATCGTATTCATCAGGCAGATCTTAGAAGAAAACCATTATTCAGGATTTCTTCCCAATTTTTTTACCATAGAAGAGCTGATTGACAGGATTGCAGATAAGCAGCCTGTTCAGGGAATCTCTCTGTGGCTTTTTGCCTTTGATGTCTACCGGAGTCTAGGTCTTATCCCGAAAGATGATTTTGCGGACTTTTTAAAGTGGTTTCCGACCCTTCAGAAGGATTGGGATGATATCCTGAAGTTCTCTGAAAGCGATGAGGCTGTTTTACAGTATATGTTTGATGAAGAAAGGATTAAAGTATGGGCTCAGGATCTCGGTGAAGATGATGATGTTCCCCGTAAGAAATTCCTTAATTTCTGGCAGAATATGAATATTTTTCTTCCCATTCTAAAGAAAAAACTCAAGGAAAAAAACTGGGCGACCTCAGGGATGATCCATGAAACCGCCAAAGCCAGGATCGCTGATTTTGCTGAGCATACTTCCGAGAATTTTGTATTCTGTGGCTTCAATGCTTTTACACCGGTGGAAGAGAAGCTGGTGAGGAGCTTACTGCGTCGGAATAAAGGGCAATGCTTCTTTCAGGCGGATTATTATTATTTTGATGATGAAAGACAGGAAGCCGGAAAATTCCTCAGGAATCACAAAACATGGAAAGAGTTTGATGATAACAGGGCTTTTCAATGGATAGAGGATGATTTTAACCAGCCCAAAAATATCAGGGTTTATGAAGTCTCCGGAAATGTGACGCAGACAAAAGTGCTGCCTGAAATATTTAAGGAAATTGAAAATAAAACCTATTCTAACACTGCGGTGGTATTGCTGGATGAAAATCTTCTTCCGGCAAGTCTGGATGTGATGTACGGTGTTGAAAATCTGAATATAACCATGGGGTTTCCGTTGAAGAACCTTTCTTTTTCCAATGCCGTAAAACAGCTTTTCTATCTTCAGAAACAGCTGGAGAAGAATAAATCTTCCTATTACTACAGAGATATTTTTCCGATCCTTGAAGAGCTTCCGAAATCTGCTGAGGATGAGTTGATTATCAGTAATTTCAGAACAAAAATAGAAGAACGGAATATCGTTTATATATCAAAAAAACTCTTAGAAGAACTTCTAAACGGACTTTCTTACTATGGACTTCTTAAAAAAGCAGATCATACGGGCATTTACCTGGATATGCTTATCGCTTTCTGTAAAAGGATCAAATGGCTGGAAATAGATGATATCCAATATGAAAACGTTTCCCATTTTGAGAATGCGTTCAGAATTATTAAAAACCAGCTCAGCCCATATGATTTTGAGATCAAAATGGAAACGCTGGAAATCCTGATCAACCAGCATGTTAATTCAGAAAGTATAGATTTCCAGGGGGAACCGCTTCGTGGCCTCCAGATTATGGGACTTCTGGAAACCCGTCTTTTAAACTTCGAAAATGTAATCATGCTTTCTGTGAATGAAGGGAAGCTTCCTTTGGGAAATTCACAGAATACGTATATTCCGTTCGATATCAGAAGGTATTTTGACCTGCATACATTCCTTGAAAATGACAGCATTTATGCCTATCACTTTTACAGGCTGATCCAGGATTCCCAAAATGTACATCTTCTGTACAATGCACTCAGCTCCGGAGTCAATACGGGAGAGAAGAGCAGATTCATCACGCAGATAGAAATGGAGAGCTCCCATAAGATAGAACATCTCATTATTGAAAATTCTTCCGAGCCTATTGCTTCGCAGCCGATAGAAATTCTGAAGACGGAAATCGTGATGGAAAGGCTTCAGAAATGGAAAGAAAAAGTATCTGCTTCCCACCTTACCAGCTATCTTTACAATCCTATAGATTTTTATCTTTCCAAGATATTAAAGACTTCTGAAACGGATGAAATAGAAGAAGAACTGTCAGTTAAAAATTACGGAAATCTGGTTCATTATTCACTTCAAGAAGTATATGAATTACTTAAAGGTAAGGTATTAAAAGAAAAGGATTTACAAAATTCAATTAAAGATATAGATCAATATATTAATGTGGCTATTGAAAAGCTGAAACACCAACCTGAATTCTATGAAAAAGGGATGAATTTTATTCACAGGGCTATTGCTAAAAAAGTGATAGAAAATGTTCTTAACCATGATCTTGAACTGGTGAGGAGTGGCCATACTCTGGAGATTTTAGATATTGAAAAAAGATTCGAAAATGTAGATTTTTATCTGGACGGCAGTGACAAGATTTCTTTCTTCGGATTCATTGACAGAATAGACCGACTGAACGGAACTTTAAGAATTATTGATTATAAAACGGCAAAAATCAAAAATCTCACAGTAAAAATAGATGAAAATAATGTAGATGAATATTTCCATAACAGCGAAAGAAAACAGGCTCTTCAGCTCTGCATTTATCATTATGTGGTACAGAATCTTCCGGAATTTTGGGGGCTTCCTATAGAAACGGGAATCTGGAGCTTTGCGGAGGCTAAAAAAGGAGTGGTTTCTCTGCAGTTTGACAAAGGAAATATTGATGATGCCATGCAGTCTGTAAAGAACCTTATTCTGGAAATATTGAACCCTGATCTCAGTTTTATTGAGAATATCAAGCCATATTCCAATTAAAAATGCACTCCATTGCTGAAGTGCATCCATTTGAAATGAAGAATATACGAGTACTATTGTCTTTATAATTTTACTTTTTTATTCACCGTTTTTCCATCGTTGCCGGTGAGCTGAACTACATAAATTCCCGGTTCTAAGTGTTTTGATTCAAATTCTGATTGGTTGACTTCCTGCTGAATAACCAATGCACCTGAAATATGGTAGATGCTGATGTTTTTAATGCCGTTGTCTGCTCTGGCGATAATCTGGCGGTTTTTTGTAAATATTTCAGCTTTATTAGATAGTGAACTGTTTTCCAGCGATTTCCTGAACTGAAGATTATAAAACTGAGTGACAACTTCAAAGGTATTATCTTGATTATCAATGTCTTTTATGTTAATTCCATTATTTTCAGCATACTCTTTCTGAGAAACTGTTCTTAAAAGATTTTTACTGGCATCAAAAATATTAATGGAGATCAGTTCTTCCTGCGGTACTTTCAGTTTCAAAATACCATTATTTTCAGATTGTACAATTTCATTTTCAGGAACTTCCACAGGAGTACTTTTAACATACGGAATTAATTTCTGATCATTATTTTCCCGTACCTTTAAAAGATAGACACCGTCTTTTAATGATGATAAACTGCCTTCTGTTCCTGATTTGCTTACTGCTTTTTCCTGATTGAAATCTGTAACTCCTACAAGCTGCATACTTCCAAGATCCGGCTTTAACTGGGAAGAATAGAGCGAATGAGTTTCAGGCTGGCTGTTTCCCTGCTGTTTTGAAGTCAGTATGGCCCATTCATTCAGAAAACCTCCGCTTCTGAGCGTATTGAATTTGGCATTGGATGCTAAAGTAAAAGGAACAATTCCTCCTACATGGCCTAAAGGTCCCCAAAATAAGGATTCCAGCTTATACTTGTTCAGATCCCACCATGCGTAATATCCACGCTGCACATCAATGGTTTTAGAGGTGTTTTCCGGCGGAATAGCCAGATCTACTGAAGAATGTCCTAACGTCATTGGTGTTTTGTTGTACCAGTCATACACATCCTTAGGTTTCATGCATCGTCTGAGATTATTGTTTGGGTTATTGGTAACATCATTGACAAAATTTTGGGTGAAAAGATTCCTCCAGATTACCGGCCCCCAAAGAAGACCTCCGTTATCCTGGACTACATGATAATTGTATTTATCCAGATATTCCGGAGAAATGACCTCGGAAATGCTGTTATTATACGTTTTATAGCCTGTATTGTTGCAGGTGTGAAGGACATTGGCCAGGAAAGAGGTGAAAGGATAAAAATCTTTCTCCAGAACTCCTTTATTCAAAGTAACTCCTGAAAAATCATAAGGTCCGTCTCCCATATAAGCATATTTGAACTTCAGATTAGCAGGGTTGGAAGTGCTCAGGCTTTTTAAAGTGGACATGGCAGCGTGGGCGCCTTGTGAATAGCCTGCTAGAAAGTATTCATCATATCTTTTTATTCCTAACTGACCCAGCACTTTATTGGCTGCCTTTACAAAGTCTATTGTTGCACCAGCTTCCGTAACAGCGTCTACATATGGGTGAACGCCATCTCCGCTTCCCATTCCTACGTAATCAGGCGCCATCAGAATATAGCCGTTGAGTACATATGACAATTCAACTACAAATCCTGCGGTTAAGGCTCCTTTAAAATTAGAAGGAACATTATTTCTGCTGTCAGTCGTTCCGTGATCAGATACAACCGTGGAAAGTTTGAAATTAACGTTCGGATACATCAGAAGTCCTGTAGCTTTTACTAAGACATTCTTTTCATTTTTGGTGTAATAGGTGATTTTATAGCCTTTAAGTCCCACATTGAACCCATTGAGATAACTGACGAAATCCGGTGCATTCTGCTCGCCCAGACTGTTGGCGATGAAATTGGTAACTCCCTGCGGAGTCAGATCTAATTTTTGTTCAAAACTGACAACATCTCCTGCCTGTTGGGCAAAAAAGAACGGAGCAGTGAAACTTAATAAAAGTGTGGATAATTTTCTCATATTGATATTTTTTAATGTTATTAAATTAATTGTTTTTAATAAAATGTTAATAATATTAATACATCAATAATTATTCATTGAATATAAGTTCTCTGCAAAGTGACTAAAACAAGGAGTCCGGCCATTCGGCCGGACTCCTTTCAGTATATTTTAAGCTGTTATTTAGAAAGCATTGATTCCTGTAATATCTAAACCGGTAATCAGTAAATGTACATCATGGGTACCTTCATACGTGATCACAGACTCAAGATTGGCTGCGTGTCTCATCATCGGGAATTCGCCCATAATTCCCATCCCCCCAAGGATCTGTCTGGATTCCCTGGCAATATCAATAGCCATTTTCACATTGTTACGCTTAGCCATTGAGATCTGCACAGGACTTGCTTTGTGGTCATTTTTAAGGTTTCCTAGCTGAAGGCACAGCAACTGTGCTTTTGTGATCTCCGTTAAGAACTCAGCTAATTTCTTCTGCTGAAGCTGAAAAGAACCGATCGGCTTACCAAACTGCTTTCTTTCTTTAGAATACTGAACCGCTGTACAGTAACAGTCAATTGCGGCACCAATTACGCCCCATGAAATTCCGTATCTCGCTGAATTCAGACAAGATAAAGGTCCTTTTAATCCGGTTGCTCCCGGGAGTAAATTTTCTTTAGGAACTTTTACATTATTAAATACCAGTTCTCCGGTTTTTGAAGCTCTCAAGCTCCATTTATTATGAGTTTCAGGCGTAGTAAAGCCTTCCATTCCTCTTTCAACAATTAATCCCTGTATTTTTCCTTCTTCATTTTTTGCCCAGACTACTGCGATATCGCACAGCGGAGAGTTCGTGATCCACATTTTGGCACCGTTCAGAAGATAATGGTCGCCCATATCTTTAAAATAAGTTTCCATAGAACTAGGGTCAGAACCGTGGTTAGGCTCCGTCAGTCCGAAAGAGCCGATCATTTCTCCTGCAGCAAGGTGAGGAAGGTATTTTTTCTTCTGTTCCTCGGAACCGAATTCATTGATAGGGAACATCACCAGCGAGCTCTGTACCGAAGCAGCAGAACGTACCGCAGAATCTCCTCTTTCAAGCTCCTGCATAATCAGACCATAAGAGATCTGATCTAACCCTGAACCGCCATATTCAACAGGAATATATGGGCCTAACGCACCAATTTTCCCCAATTCTTTCATTAAGCCCGGAATATCAGTATGATTCTGTGCGGCCTGGTCAATCTGCGGCATTACAAAACTTTCCACCCAATCTCTTACCGATTGGCGGATCAGTTTGTGTTCTTCAGTAAGTAAAGCATCAATTCCGTAGTAGTCTGGAATGCTTGTAAGAGGATAATATGACATGATTTTTTTGATTTGTTTAAAAGTAATACTTTTCGTTGGTTTGAAAAATTTTTTTACGAATCTTCGTTACCTTTGATTTTCAGTGAGATAAATGGAAACATAAAGGGTTTCAGCTAAAATACCGTCTCCTAAGATTCCTCATCATTAGAGATAGGATACTGATTGGCAGCATTGTGTACCTTACTTTTGAACTTATACAGATACGGAGCTTTGTTTGCAGACCCGTCATACAGTTTCTCCAGCCTGTCCAGAATATTTAAGCTTAATATTTTGCGCTGGAAATTATTTCTCCTGAATTTCTGTCCCAAAATGGTTTCATATAGCGACTGAAGATCTTTCATCGTAAATTTTTCAGGAAGAAGATTGCTGGCTGCCACTTCGGTATTGATATTCATACGAAGGTATTCAAGTCCCGTTTCTATAACTCTGTCATGATCGAAGGCCATCTTAGGCAGTTTGTTAACCTCAAACCATTCACAGCTTTCGTTGAATGCATCCGGAAAAGTATTGGCAACCGAAAAATCAATAAGGCTGCAATAGCCTACTGTAATAAACCTCTGGAAGATCCAGTGGTCTTTCGGAACTTCAATTCCCTTGTTATTAAGAAGGATCTGGTGAACATTGTTCTCAGTCCGGTCAATTCTCCCAAACGTGTGAAACTGTTTTAAAAAAAGGTTCTGAAGATGCGTTCTTTCATACAGTACTCTTGCAGCGGCTTCCCGAAGGTCTTCATCATTGAAAACAAAACCGCCCGGAAGCGACCACAGATCCAGATCGTGGTACTTCAGAAGCAAAACTTTCAAAATATTATTGTGAAAACCAAATATCGTGCAGTCGACAGATACGTGTGCTACAAAATCTTTTGTATCAATAAGTTCCTGAAGAGTCTCTTTGTTTTTGGTGTCTTTGATTTTCATGGAGTAAAAATAAAATTATTTTCTATAATTTCTTTCCTGCAAGCCTAAAATATATTAAACTCACTGTAAAAAGCACAGAAACAGCAAGTAATATGTAGAGCGGGTAATAGTTTAACAGCTGTTTTCCGAACAGGACAGCCATAATAATTGAACTGACAGAGCTGCCAAGCGATGAGAAAATTACAATCAGGGATGTAAACAGGTTGATTTTTTCTTTGTCAATCTGTGCAATCATTTTTGAGTTGATGACAGGGTAGAGCGGTGAAAGGAAAAGCCCGATCACAGGAAATAAGAACAGGATAATGCCGGAATTCACAGAATCAAAATACTGTATTCCCAAGATAATTAACAGTACAGCAATAATTAAAGAAATGCACAAAATGTAATATTTTGACAGTGAAAATCTCTGAATAATATTAGCTGTTGCCGTTCTGCCTGCATAAGAAAAAAGAGCAAGGAAAGAAGTGGCCTGTAAGGCAAAAAATGAATTGACATTCAGATGATTTTTATAAAAAGAAGGCAGCCAGGAATTAAATCCCTGTTCTACAAAAACGATAAAAAAAACTACAGCAAGGAACATTATTGTTGCGGGCTTTGCGAATACTGAAAGTTCAGCAATAAGACTTTTACGCTCCGTTTTTTTTGGTTCTGAAATATTCAGCTTTGAAAACAGAAATATAGTTACTCCGCAAAGTACGGCTATTGATAGGAACCCAAATTTCCAGTATTCGGAATAACGGCTGGAAATAAGCCATCCGAAGCCTGTATTCACGATAAAAATACCGACCATGAATGAGGCTTCCACACTGTTCATCATTTTGGCAAGAGACTTTTCATCTGAAATATTATTCCGTATGATTCCGAATACACAAATCTTTCCAACCGCAAAACAGGTTCCGATAATGGCAAACCATACTTTGTAAAACCAGAAATCTTCTATAAAGGGAAGAAAGCAAGAGCAGATTCCAACAATGACTAAGGCTGATATTAATGCTTTTTTAGTACCCGTCCTGCTTATAACATTCACTGCAAAAAGTGAAATAAGTGCAATGGGAATGTCTTTGAATGATTCTAAGAAACCTAACTTTTCATAAGTGATTTTTGCTTCTGAAAGCTGAAGGATCACAATACCCATGCAGTTCAAGACCATTGAGAAAATAAGGAAGGTTAGTTTTAGGGGAAGGGAGATCTTGGAAAGCTTGGCTGTCATTTTGGGGACTTTTTTTATTGTTTTTTTATGATTTTTTTACGAATTCTTAAGAAGATATAGGGCCTTCAAGTCCCAAAAATAAACGAAAAATTAAAATAATTATGAATACAATGTTAATTATTTAAAAAAAAATATATTTTTATTGTCTCAATTTGAGAATTAAAAACTAACTGTATATGAATCTAAGAGTATCAAGAAGCCTGGGGGTAGTTGCTGTGCTGTATTTTACAGCTAATTTCAGTGCACAGACCAGCGTACAAGACACTGTTCCGAAAGAGAATAAAATAGAGGAGGTCATCGTGATTGGTTACGGCACACAGAAAAAGAGTAATGTGACCGGAGCTATTGCAAGTATTAAAGCAAGCGATATAGAAAACATTCCGGCAGGTAAGCCCGAACAGGTATTACAGGGAAGAGCTGCAGGTGTTTCCGTAGTGACGAATTCCGGGCAGCCTGGTGCTGCTGCTACTGTACGGGTACGTGGAATTACCAGTTTTGGTGCAGGTAGTAATAGTCCTTTATGGGTTGTAGATGGTATTGTAGTAGATAACATTGGATGGCTGAACCAGTCTGATATAGAAAGTATGGAAGTATTGAAGGATGGAGCATCATCTGCTATCTATGGAGTTTCTGCAGCAAAAGGGGTAATTCTTGTTACAACAAAAAAGGGGAAAAAGGGAAAACTGAGTCTTTCTTATAATGGGTTTTATGGTTTCTCAAATGCCTCAAAAAAGCTGGATCTTCTGGATGCAACACAATATGCAAAAATCATCAACGAAGGTTTTGTTAATGATGGACAGGCACCAAGATTTTTGAATCCTGAATCTTTTGGAAAAGGAACAAACTGGCAGGACACTATCTTCGGAACCGGTGAAAAGAGTTCACATGAAGTAAGTATTACCGGTGGTAATGAAAAGTCAACCTATTATACATCGTTCGGATATTTTGATCAAACGGGTATTGTAATGAGTGACATCTCTTATTACAAAAGGATCAATGCCCGATTTAATTCGACCCACAAGGTAACAGATTATTTAACCATAGGACAAACCTTTGCCTATACCCACATAAAATCTCAGGGAGTAAGTGCCAATGAAGAATTTGGAGGACCATTGGCTTCAGCAGTTAACCTGGATCCTACGACTCCTGTTGTTGTTACAGACTGGTCTATGGTAGACCCAAGTGGTTATACCAATCCTTATATCATACGTGATTCTGAAGGACGTCCGTACGGAATTTCCAGATATGTAAACAATGAAATGACCAATCCACAGGCTTTCAGTCACTTACAGCAGGGAAATTATAACTGGTCTGACGATTTCGTGGGTAATGTTTTTGCAGAGCTTAAGTTTCTTGATCACTTCACTTTCAAAACAAGTTTGAATGGCAAGAAATCCTATTGGGGAAGCCGTACTTTTACTCCGAAATATTATTTAAGTCCGAATTATAACAATACCAGCTTTAATAACCTGAATAAGGTAGACGAAAATAAATTCGAATGGAGCATGGAAAATACCCTGACCTATCAGAACAAATTCGGCGATCATAATTTAAGTGTATTGTTGGGCCAGGGAGTTTACCGGTATAATATTGCTGGCGGGGCAAGTTTAACCTATACTAATCTGCCTATTGAGAACTGGCAGGACGCTTCTTTCAACTTTGATATTCCGCAGGATGATATTACAGCAAAAGGTTGGGATGGAATCCAAACCCGTAAAGCATCTTATTTTGGTAGAATCATTTACGATTATGCAGACAAATATTTGTTCACAGGAACTATCCGTAGAGACGGTTCTTCAAAATTTGCCACAAATCAGCACTGGGGAACTTTTCCGTCCATGTCCTTAGGATGGAATATTCATAAAGAAAATTTCTGGCCGGAGAATAAAGTGGTTAATAACTTAAAATTAAGAGGAGGGTACGGAGTATTAGGGAATGATGAAATGGATAACTTCAGATTTGCAAGTTTCATGGTTTCAGGAAGTAATTATACCAATTCCAGTAATAATATCATCATTGGTTACGCGAAAAGTACTCTGGAAAATCCCAATCTGAAATGGGAACAGACAAGCCAGCTGAATATTGCTGCAGATTTAAAATTATTCAGCAATTTTACCCTGACAGCAGACTGGTATAAAAAGAAAACTACCGATATCCTCAGACAAATCAATATTCCTGGTTATATAGGAGTTCCTGTTTTACCTTGGTCAAATGTAGGGGATATGGAAAACACAGGTGTTGAACTTGAATTAGGCTATAAAAAGAACTGGGAGGACTTCGGTATATCAGTTAACGGAAACTTTGCTACTATTAAAAACAAAGTTTTACGATTAGAAGACGATATGGACTATTTCAACCTTGCTTCTTTCCAGACCATGGGAGCGGTATCCAGGGTAGCAGTAGGACAGCCTTACGGATCATTTTACGGACAGACGTATAGTGGTGTCTTCCAGAATCAGACACAAGTCGACAATTATGTAAATGCCAACGGTGTAAAATTATTACCGGATGCAAAACCGGGAGATTTTATCTGGCAGGACAATAACGGTGACGGTAAAATTGATGACAATGATAAAGTAAATTTAGGCAGCTCTATCCCGAAATATACTTTCGGACTGACCGTGAATCTAAATTATAAAAATTTCGATTTTATGATGTTTGCACAGGGGCAGGCTGGTAACAAGATTTTCCAGGGCGTAAGGAGGTTGGATATTCCTGATGCAAATTATCAGACAAGAATCTTAGACCGATGGACAGGAGAGGGGTCTACCAATGATAATCCAAGAGTTACCCGTAATGATCCTAACCATAACTATTCCTGGATGTCAAATTACTATCTTCAAAAAGGTGATTATGTCCGTTTGAAAATTATCCAGTTAGGCTACACACTTCCTCAGGATGTTACAAGCCGTTTTGGAATGAACAAAGTAAGGCTGTACGTAACGGGAGAAAACGTCTTTACTTTCACAAAATATACAGGCTACGATCCGGAAATTGCAGGAAGAAACAATTCTGAACAGGACATAATAGGAGTTGACAGAGCTTACTATCCACAAGCCAGAACATTTTTGTTAGGTGCTAATATCCAATTTTAATAATGAACAAAATGAAAAATAAGAATATTATTTATAAAGGACTTGCCGTTGTGTTTCTGACAGGTCTGAGTTTTACCAATATAGGCTGTAGTGATTCCTATCTGGACGATGTTCAGAATTCAGGATCTTTTAATACCGATCTGTATTTTCAGAATGAACAGCAGTCTTTTAGTGCATTGATTTCCGTTTATGATGGCTTAAGAAAATACTCGTCGGGATTCGAAAATACTGTTACTTTCTTTAATGCAGGATCTGATGATTTTTATTCCGGTGGGGGAAGTTCTAACGATGGTGCAGGTATCCAGGGAATCAATAATTATATGATCAATCCTAATACAATGCCTGCCAGCTACTGGAGAGACTATTATCAGGGAATTGCACGTGCTAACCTTTTAATAGAGAGAGTTCCGGGAGCTACCATGAGTGAAGATCTTAAGAAAAGATATATTGCAGAAGCTAAAGTTCTCCGTTCTTTATATTATTTTGAGCTGTTAAGAATGTTTGGAAATGTTCCGTTAATTCTTAGCACCATAAAATTTGATGATGATTACTGGAATATACCACAGGCCAAGCCAAGCGATGTCTATGCTCAGATAGAAAGTGATATCAATGCTGCTATTCCGGATCTGATGATGACGCCAAGTATCGGTGATAAAGGACGAATTACGCAGGGAACAGCCAGAGCTATATTGGGTAAAATCTATCTTTATGATAAAAAAATGCCTGAAGCGGCTGCACAATTTGCTCAAGTAAATGGTACGCCTGGAGGAACCAGCCAGTATGGTTACAAGCTCGTGGCAAATTATGCAGATTTATTTAAAGTGGGGCTGGAAACTGATCCGGATCCCAATAGATACAAATTTTTATCAGAATCCATTCTTGAAGTAATGCATACCAATAAGGGAAGCTCCGACTGGGGATTCTGGGGACAGGGAAAAGATGAAGGTAACTCTATCAATGTAATGGTAGGACCCCGTTCCTATTCATTAAAAAATGTTCCGAATAATAATGCACCAGATCTCTATTCGGGCTGGGCATTTAATACAGTAACAGAGAATTTTGTCAGTTTTATGCAGGGGGATCCTAGACTGGATGTGACGGTTTTTGATGCGAAAAAACTGGTGACAGAAGGTAAAATCACTTATGCACCTGCTTTTGCAGATACTGGCTATTTTCTAAACAAATATTTACCTACAAATGCTTTAAAGAGCTCACTTCCAGGACCGGCAGAATTGAATTTCAGGCAGAATTATATAGCCATAAGACTGGCGGATACTTATTTAATGGAAGCTGAAGCTTTGGGCGGTGCCGGAGGCAGAGCACAGGCTCTGTTGGATGCCGTAAGAGCAAGAGTAGGGTTAACTTCAGTTCCTGTTTCTCTACAGGCCATTAAAGACGAAAGAAGAAGAGAACTAGCAGGAGAAGGACACAGATGGTTTGACCTTGTCAGATGGGGAGATGCTCCTTCTAAGCTTGCCGTCAAAGGATTTAAAGCAAATAAAAATGAAATTCTTCCAATTCCGTTCAATGAATTGCCGAATACTGCTTTAAAACAAAACCCAGGTTACTAAAATATGAAGTTTCACAGTTTATATAGTTTCTTTTTTAAAGGTACTGCGCTGCTTTGCGGCGTGGTACTTTTTCCTGTATCATGTGCATCGGTAAATGAGGGTAAAGAAACTGATGTTCAGTCCTGGCTGACGAAAGGCAATGAAAGTGTAAAATTACAGCAGCAGAACCCTGTTAAGTTTGTTAAAAATGCCAACAACTGGCAGAATATTGAAATTGATGATACTCAGAAATTTCAATATGTTGACGGTTTTGGATATACCCTGACAGGAGGAAGCGTTGAGGTGATCAACAGGCTTTCATCTTCCAAACGGAAGGCACTTCTGAATGAACTTTTTGGAAAAGATAAGAATTCGATTTCCATAAGCTATTTACGGTTAAGCATTGGAGCTTCCGATCTCGATGGTGAAGTTTTCTCTTACGACGATCTTCCGGAAGGCCAGACAGATCCGACACTTTCAAAATTCAGCCTGGCAAAGGATAAAGATCTTATTGCAATGCTGAAAGAGATCCTGGCCATTAATCCCAACATCAAAATCATTGCTGCTCCATGGTCACCTCCGGTTTGGATGAAAGATAACGGAAAATCCAAAGGAGGAAGTTTAAAGCCCGAATTTTTTAAGGTATATGCAGAATATTTTGTAAAATATATCCAGGGAATGAAAAAAGAAGGCATTACCATTGATGCCATTACGCCTCAGAACGAACCTCTCCATCCAGGAAACAATCCGAGCCTGTACATGCCGTCTGAGCAGCAGAAGAATTTTGTCAAAGATCATTTGGGCCCTGTTTTTAAAGCAAATCATATCAAAACAAAAATTGTTGTTTACGATCATAACTGCAACAAACCTGAATATGTCCTTGATATTCTGAAAGATCCCGAAGCGTATCAATATATTGACGGTTCGGCTTTCCATTTGTATGAAGGAGATATTTCAGCATTAAGTACGGTGCACAACGCGTTTCCCGATAAAAATTTGTATTTTACCGAGCAGTGGACCGGATCGAAGGGAACTTTTACTGAAGACCTGAACTGGCACATGAAAAATGTAATCATCGGTTCCATGAGAAACTGGAGTAGAATTGCTTTGGAATGGAATGTAGCTAATGATCCGCAATACAAACCTCATACAGACGGCGGATGTACAGAATGTAAAGGGGCAATAACAGTTTCCGATAGTGAACACTTCACCAGAAATGTTTCCTATTACATTATTGCGCACGCTTCCAAATTTGTTCCTGCAGGCTCCCGGCGTATTGCCTCTACACAGACAGAAACACTGTCTACGGCAGCATTTAAAACTCCTGCCGGAAAAACGGTACTTATTATCCAGAACGGAAACAGTACAGATGAAAGTTTTAATATCAAATATAACGGAAAGACCGCTCCGGTTACCCTTTCAGGATACTCGGCAGCGACTTATGTTTTTTAATTTAATATCATGAAAAAAGCTTATTTCTTACTTACAATTGCAGCATTGGGAATGAATGTTCACGGACAGAAAACGGTTGATCAGAAAGTTGCAGAACTGCTGTCTAAAATGACACTCGAAGAAAAAGTAGGACAGATGGTCCAGTACAGCGGATTTGAATATGCTACAGGACCTCAACAGTCCAATTCTGCCGCGGTTTTAGAAGAAATAAAAAAAGGGAAAGTAGGCTCCATGCTCAATGTAGCCGGTGCTGAGGAAACCAGGGCTTTTCAGAAACTGGCTCAGCAGTCAAGGCTGAAAATACCCTTACTGTTCGGTCAGGATGTGATCCATGGCTACCGGACGACTTTTCCTGTTAACCTGGGGCAGGCAGCAAGCTGGGACCTGGCAATGATTGAAAAGTCAGAAAGAATTGCCGCTACAGAAGCTTCGGCTTATGGGATACACTGGACCTTTGCACCTATGGTAGATATAGCAAGAGATCCGAGATGGGGAAGGGTAATGGAAGGTTCCGGTGAAGATACCTATCTGGGAACGCAGATTGGTCTGGCAAGGATTAAAGGATTTCAGGGAAAAGGTTTAGGGAGCCTTGACGCGGTAATGGCCTGTGCCAAGCATTTTGCGGCGTATGGAGCAGCTGTCGGAGGAAGAGATTACAATTCCGTAGACATGAGCTTACGACAGTTGAATGAAACTTATCTGCCGCCGTTTAAAGCCGCCGCAGAAGCGGGAGTGGCCACATTCATGAATTCTTTCAACGATATCAACGGAATTCCTGCTACAGCCAATCAATATATTCAAAGAGAACTTTTAAAAGGAAAATGGAATTATAAAGGTTTTGTAGTATCAGACTGGGGAAGTATAGGAGAAATGATTCCTCACGGTTATGCCAAAGACGCAAACGAAGCCGCTGAAAAAGCAGTTTCAAGTGGAAGTGATATGGATATGGAAAGCCGTGTTTATATGGCCGAACTTCCGAAACTGGTTAAAGAAGGAAAAGTAGATGTGAAATTAGTGGATGATGCAGCAGGGAGAATTTTAGCCAAGAAATTTGAAATGGGACTTTTCGATGATCCTTACAAGTTCAGCAATGAAAAGAGACAGAAAGAACAGACCGACAATCAAGAACACAGGAAGTTCGGAAGAGAATTTGGCTCAAAAAGTATTGTTCTACTGAAAAATAAAGGAAATATTCTTCCGCTTTCTAAAAACGTGAAAACCGTTGCGCTAATCGGGCCTTTCGGGAAAGAAACAGTAGCCAATCACGGATTCTGGTCTATTGCCTTCAAAGATGACAACCAAAGAATTGTTTCTCAGTTTGACGGAATTAAAAATCAACTCGATAAGAATTCAACTTTATTATATGCAAAAGGATGTAATGTAGACGATCAGGACAGATCCATGTTTGCAGAAGCAGTGGAAACTGCAAAAAAAGCTGATGTAGTGATCATGACGTTAGGAGAAGGTCATGCCATGAGTGGTGAAGCCAAAAGCAGAAGCAGTATCGGTTTTTCCGGCGTACAGGAAGACTTATTGAAAGAAATAGCTAAAACAGGGAAACCTGTTGTTTTAATGATCAATGCGGGAAGACCTTTGATCTTCAACTGGGCAGCAGATCATATCCCTGCAATAACATACAATTGGTGGCTAGGTACTGAAGCAGGAAATTCTATTGCTGATGTTCTGTTCGGTGCAGTGAATCCGGGAGGAAAGCTTCCAATGAGTTTCCCAAGAACCGAAGGACAGATCCCGGTTTATTATAACCATTACAATACAGGAAGGCCTGCAAAAAACAATACGGACCGGAATTATGTTTCAGCCTATATTGATCTGGATAATGATCCGAAATTTCCATTTGGTTATGGCCTAAGCTATACGGATTTTAAATATTCCGACATGGTCTTAAGTTCAGCCAATCTTAAAGGAAACCAGACTTTAACTATCAGTGTAACAGCTTCCAATACCGGGAAATATGACGGCGAAGAAGTGGTGCAGCTTTATATCAGAGATCTTTTCGGAAAAGTGGTAAGACCTGTAAAAGAATTAAAAGGCTTTCAGAAAGTTTTCATTAAAAAGGGCGAAAGTAAAAAGGTTGATTTTAAGCTGACCACTGAAGATCTGAAATTCTATGACGATCAGTTAAATTACGACTGGGAAAGCGGTGAATTTGATGTGATGATTGGAACCAATTCTCAAGATGTTCAGACGAAAAGAATTAACTGGGTAAAATAAATAGCAATGAGAACATTAAAAGAGGAAATGAAGGAATGGACCGATGCTGATATTGCAATGCATCAATTAGCATTACAATTAGGGATGATACCGGAAGATAATTTTCCAAAGTTTAAATCTTGTTATTGGACAAATAATGAGAAAAGTAAAGTGCTAAAAAACATCCTGTTGGAATTGTCTAAAATAGGGTTTATGAATTTTAATGAAGATGAAAATACTTTCAAAGTAAATCCAGATTTTATTTTTAAAGAAGATTGAGATACGGAGCCATTGCACAACATTGTATAGAAGAAATTAGGATGAAAATCAAGATAAACATCTATTTTTTAACAGGAATATTAGCTTTTTCTGCTGTAAGTTGTATTTCAAATAAAACAGATTCTAACAGAAAACTGATCTGGAGTGATGAATTTAACGGAGCCGGACTTCCCGATTCCTTAAAATGGAATTATGATGTAGGTGGCGACGGATATGGAAACCAGGAAGCTCAGTTTTATACAGAGAAAAGACCTGAAAATGCCAGAATGGAAGAAGGGAATCTTGTTATTAAAGCCAGAAAAGAGAACTGGGACAAGAATAAATATACTTCTGCAAGGCTTTTGACCAAAGGGAAATTCTCTTTTCAGTACGGAACAGTAGAAGTAAGGGCAAAACTTCCCAAAGGCCGTGGAACCTGGCCGGCGATCTGGATGATGAGTGAGAAAATGAAAAAATGGCCGGATGACGGTGAACTGGATATCATGGAACATGTAGGTTTCAATCAGGGGTATATTCATGCTTCAGTTCACACCAAGAAATATAATCATATTCAGGGAACACAGAAAACGGATACCTTGATAGTGAAAGATGTCAGTGAAAAATTCCATGTATATAAAGCAGACTGGACACCGGAAAAAATTGATGTCTACATTGACGGGAAGAAGTTTTTTACCTATGAAAATAAAGAAAAAACCTATGAAGCCTGGCCTTTTGATCAGCCTTATTTTATTATTTTAAATCTGGCTGTAGGCGGTTTCTGGGGCGGAAAAGAAGGAATAGATGACACTATATTTCCGCAAAAATATTATATAGACTATGTAAGAGTTTATCAAAATAAATAATGAAGAGAGGGCAGTTACGCCCAAAACAGAAAGAAAAAGATTATGAAAAAACTAATTGTTAGCTGTTTGACAGTAGGAGTGTTTCTGAATGCGAATGCACAGAACTATTGGAAAAAGAACGCAGGGAAAACAGCAAAGGTTATTCTTACCAATTCCAAGACCAATGAAAAAATGGCGGATAAAGGATCGGTTAAGTTTGAGAAATTCGGACAGCCTAAAGAAACAGATGCCTGTATCTTTGTAGATCCGGATTTTAAATATCAGAAGCTGATCGGAATAGGTGGTGCCATCACTGATGCGTCTGCAGAAACCTTTTATAAAATGCCGAAGGATAAGCAGAAAGAAATTATAGAAGCTTACTTTGGGAAAAATGGATTGGGCTACACAGTAGTGCGTACCAATATGAACTCCTGCGATTTTTCCAGCGATTCCTATACTTATGTAGAAGATAATGATACAGCTTTGAAGACTTTCAATATTGCCCATGACGAAAAGTATAAGATCCCGATGATCAAAGAAGCCCAGAAAGCGATAGGTAAAGATTTTACATTTTACTTCTCCCCATGGAGCCCGCCAGCATGGATGAAATCTAATAAAAGTATGCTGAAAGGAGGCCGTCTGGAAAATGCATTCTACCAGACTTGGGCAGATTATTATATTAAATTTATTAAAGAATACGAAAAAAGAGGGATCAACATCTGGGGGCTGACTATACAGAATGAGCCTATGGCAACACAAACCTGGGAATCCTGCATTTATTCAGCTGAAGAAGAAGGTGAATTTCTTAAGAACAATCTGGGACCAACACTTTGGAAAAATGGCTACAGAGACAAAAAGGTAATGATCTGGGATCACAACCGGGATTTGATCTATCAAAGAGCCACTACTACTTTAAGTGATTCTGAAACCTCAAAGTATGCCAGCGGAATTGGGTATCACTGGTATGAAACCTGGAATAATAAAACCCAGCTTTTCGACAATTTATCCGAAACCCAGAAAGCTTTCCCGGATAAGTTTCTCGCTTTTACCGAAGGTTGTAAAGAACAGTTCAACATGTCCGGAGTTTATGATGTGAGCCTGGGTGAACTTTACGGAAGAAATATGCTTAATGATTTCAATAAAGGAACCGCTTTATGGACAGACTGGAATGTATTGCTGGATGAAACGGGAGGCCCAAACCATGTCGGAAACTTCTGTTTTGCTCCAATTATAGCGGATACCAAGACAGGGGAGGTACATTATACCTATGAATATTATTATGTAGGCCACGTCTCAAAATTCATTAAGCCTAATGCCCAAAGAATCGGAAGTTCTTCAAACAGAGCCGCTCTTACATCTACCACTTTCATGAATGAAAACGGTCAGCTGGTCACTGTGATCATGAATGATTCTGCGAATGATATTGAAACGAATTTGTGGATCGAAGGAATGGCTGCAAAATTATCTGCGCCGGCTCATTCGATACAGACTGTTATCCTGTAACTTCATATTAACATTTTTATAGAACCGGCGGCCTCGTAGAGGCCGCCGGTTTATTGTTACAGTATATTTTTAATGTTGTTATTCAACATCATATTTGCTGATCACTTTCTGAGTTACTCCGGAGCTGCTGAAACCACCGTCATGGAAAAGATTCTGCATGGTTACTTTCTTGGTAAGGTCAGAGAAAAGAGTTACGCAATAGTCTGCACATTCTAAGGCTGTAGCATTTCCAAGCGGAGACATATCTTCCGCATATCCAAGGAATCCTCCGAAACCTTTTACACCACTACCGGCAGTAGTCATTGTTGGAGACTGGGAAACTGTGTTGACACGTACTTTTCTTTCTCCCCAGTAGTTTCCGAAAGTTCTTGCGATACTTTCCAGGTAAGCCTTGTTATCAGACATATCATTGTAATCCGGGAATGTTCTCTGAGCCGCAATATAAGTAAGCGCCAAAATACTTCCCCACTCATTCATGCAGTCTTTTTCCCAGGCCACACGCATTACTTTATGGAAAGAAACGGCTGAAATATCCCAACCTTTTTCTAACCAGTCGTAATTCATTTCTGTATAATGTTTTCCCTTCCTAACGTTGATAGACATTCCGATGGAATGAAGAATAAAGTCGATTTTTCCAAATTTTGCAACAGCGGCATCGAAAAGTTTTTCAAGATCTTCAATAGAAGTAGCATCTGCAGCAACCACCTCAGAACCTGTTTTTTCCGCTAAACCATTAAGTTCTCCCATTCTCAAAGCAATAGGGGCGTTTGATAAGATAAATTCAGCACCTTCTTCATGACATCTTTCTGCAACTTTCCATGCGATTGATTGCTCATTAAGGGCTCCAAAAATAATTCCCTTTTTGCCTTTAAGTAAACCGTATGACATAATTTTTTAATGTTTATTTAAATACAAATGTAGCAATAATTTGTGTTTGTGACATCATAAAAATGGAGCCTTATTGATTTAAGACTCCATTTTATTGAAAATATTTATATGACTGAAATTTTAATTGGTTTTCTTATTCCATTCTGCTTTCGCATCTTCTGCAGCATCCTTAGTTTTTTCCCAGGCTTCGCTCGCTTTATCTTTGATGTCATCCCATGCATCAGCAGCATTATTTTTTACTCTTTCAAACCAGTCTTCCTGCTGTGCCTCTTCATCATTATTCCTTTTTTCATTGATATAATCTTTTGCTCTGGCTGCCAGATCATCAATTTTCCATTTAGCATTGTCTGCTGCATTCTTTAAAGAGTTTTCTGTGTTATTTACTGCATCTTCGGCTTTGTTGTATTCTGAATTGTTCATAATATATAATATTTTATTGTTGTGTAACAGTAAATAAACAATAACCATTCCTAAAATCCGGAACTGCTGTTAAACTTTTCTTAATCTTTTGTTATACTTTTCCAAATCAGTATTACCTTTAGCATAGTATAAAAATTACTGTTATGGAAAGAATACGTTGTGGCTGGTGTGAAAAAGACGACCTATACCGAAAATATCATGATGAAGAATGGGGACGACCTGTTTATGATGACGAAACCATTTTTGAATTCCTGATCCTTGAAAGCTTTCAGGCAGGACTGAGCTGGTATACTATTCTTGCTAAAAGGGAGAATTTCAGAAAAGCTTTTGATGATTTTAATTATAAAAAAATTGCGGTTTATACGGAAGAGAAAATAGAAGAGCTTATGAATAATCCCGGCATTATAAGAAACCGGCTTAAGATAAAAGCTACGGTAACCAATGCGCAGAAGTTTCAGGAAGTTCAGAAAGAGTTTGGAAGTTTTTCAGAATACATCTGGGGTTTTGTTGGAGGAAAGCCGTTGGACAACAGTCCCAAAACTTTAGGCGATGTACCGGCTGTAACAGATATTTCTGATGCTTTGTCTAAAGATCTTAAGAAAAGAGGTTTTAAGTTTATGGGATCTACAGTGGTTTATGCTCATATGCAGGCCACCGGAATGGTGAACGATCATATTGAAAACTGTTTCATCAGACAGAAATAGATTTTGTTTTATTCATTTTTGCGTGATAATTTTTATATATAATGTAATTTATTTTTAAATATTATAGATTGTAAAAGCCTTTTAATACTGCACTGATATTGAGTTTTTGAGTTTCTTTAATACCTGATAATGTTTCAATTATAAGTGATTAAAGGTTAGTTTAATCACTATTATGTGTATATTTATTGATTTGATAAAAAATATGGCTATTTTATTGTAAATTCGTATATTTGCATCCTCAAAAAATAAACTATTATCATCAGGCTATGCAAATTAAATTCAAACCTCAACTTTTTTTCTTTTTCTTACTGATTACTCATTTTGTTAGCGCACAGGTGGGGATTGGTTTGCCTGAACCTGATTCTTCTTCTATACTGCATATCAGTTCAACAAACAAAGGAGTCCTTTTTCCAAGTGTGTCTTTAGCATCCAATATAGATCAGGTAACCATTCAAAAGCCGGCTGAAGGATTGGTGGTCTGGAATAATGGAAATGGAGGCTTAACGGAAGCTGGGTTTTATTATTGGAATAAATCCCGATGGAATATGCTCTCCACCAGTACCGGAACCGGAACGAACGGAGGGGGTGCTGCTCCAATTTCGGCATGGAACAGCTCGGCTACAAACAGTGGTAATTCAGGTGGCACCAATACTAACCTTTCTTTAGGAACCAATACTTCGGATGACCTTATTTTTAAAGTAAATTCTACTGCAGTTGGAAGATTGGGTGTCAATAACTCAATAAGTTTTGGAAAGGCAGCCAATGCAGACCAGAATGGTATTGCCCTGGGGAATTCCAGCAGCGCTTACCAGGGAATTGCCATCGGAACAAATACTTCTGTTACGGCCAATGAATCGGTAGCCTTGGGAGCCAATTCTAAAATTTCCGGTTATCAGTCAACAGCAGTGGGGTTCAATGCCAAAGTAACCGTGAATGAAGCTACAGCAATAGGAAATAATGCGGAAGCGTCAGGTTTTCAATCTTTCGCAGCAGGATACAACGCTAAAACCACAACAAATGATGCAACAGCAGTAGGGAAAAATTCAACAGCATCGGGGTTTCAGTCTACTGCAATAGGGTATAATGCAAAAACAAGTTCTAACAGTGAAACGGCTGTAGGGTATAGTGCGGTGACCAATAATCAGAATTCAACGGCAATAGGATCGGGAGCGAATGCTTTGGGGCAGTTTTCTACAGCAGTGGGATATGGAGCGGTAACTTCCCAATCTAATGCCATTGTTATCGGAAATAATAATGCTAATGTTGGTATAGGCACAGGAATTCCCAATACTTCTGCTAAACTGGATGTAAATGGGGCATACAAATTGGGTGAAAAGGGGAATGTACAGAAAAACCAGATTACCTTTGAAGTTTGGCCGTCAGTCTCTGTAAATAACCTGCCTTCGGGAAAATCTGTTACAATGGAAATTCCGGTTCCGGCAAATATGCAGCCCGGATCCACAAGAGCTGTACTAGTAGTTTCTCCGGCAGGAGATTTTGCAGGTAATCCTTCTTTTTCCATATCAAATCCCAGGATGACCTCTACTTCCAGTATTACAGTTAATCTTACAAATATCTCCGGAGGGGTTGAAAGCTTATATTCGGCGCATTTCTATGTAATGATTAATGAGTTTTAGGGAAAGATAAATATAATAAGTAATGAATTTTGCGTTGTAAGTGAACAGTAAATTTAGAGATTTTATAAAACACTTATTTTTCTTAAACGGTATAGGCTCATTATTAGTTATTGCATTTACTTCAGGTTTGTTCCACAGTCCATTAGCTGAGGTTCCTTCAACCCATTCTCCATTGGTTTTAGTAATCTTTCTTTTTGATACCCACTATGCACCAAGATCCCATCCTCAGTCACATAATAATTCTCATTACCTTCAATATCAAAATTATAAACTTTTTCGTAATGAGGCAAGGTTTCAATGCTGATAATGGTGGTGTAATGTCGTCCTTTTAGATGCAATAAGTCTCCTGGTTGTAAATCTCTGGCTTCAATCCACTCATCATTACAGTAGAAACGATGTTCAGGAGTTACCCGTACAAATTCTCCTGTTGGCAATTCTATCGCAAGCATCTGTAAAGTAAACCGTTCATGCTTTTGAAGAATAGGCTTGTATTCCTGCTGCTTTGTTTCTTCATTAAAGGTGAGGACAAAGTCTCTTCAAACAGGTCTTCAATATTGGCTAGTCCCAAACTAGGGAACTCTTCTTAATCAATTTATGTATATTGAATAAGGCTCAGATTATAAATCCAAGCCCTAAATTTTTTAACATACACACTTTGTAGGATAGTTTGCTTTATTTTTCAATCGGAGGCAAACCCTGCAAAGCTCTAATTCTGTTTACCTGGATTAAATCTTCACCAGAAAATTCTTTAAGTTTCTCTTCATCCTGAAACTTATCCCAACTATTAGATTCTTCTACTTCTTCACCGTATAAGTTTGTAAGTGTCTCTGTAAAACTATCAGCAACAAAATCTAAGTAATAATAATCTGATTCTTGCTCATGATCTTCAATAATCAATTCTTTATCTTCAACAACAAATTTTTGTTCATGATCCCATCTTACAACTTTTGGGTTAGCTTTATCTTCTCTAAAATCATAGCATAAAAAATTTCCTCCGGGATCCATCGTAATTGGGAATACCTCTTCAGGGATTTTATTCTTTAATTCTTGATATAAAGAGATGATATTTTCGCTTGAATCCAAATTAAAATTCAAAAGTTCACCAAAAGCTTTTCCAGTTTGTCTTGATGTATCGATCGTATTGGGAGATGGTGTGGCTGCATTGTTTTCTAAGACAATATTTTTATAATCTGATGGAAATTTAATACCAAAAACATCTTCTACATTCTTTATTGAATTGAAATCTTTTAATTCTTTTTTATATAACCATTTCATAAATCTTAAATTTTATTTTTATTTTATCTTTTCCCCTCACCCCAGATACTATTCCCACCTGTATGGCCAGTATCTCCGTGTATTTTTCTATCAACTAATTCCATGACTCCAGTTTTCTCATTATGGTGCCAAGTAAGACCATCAGGGCGAGGCTTATGATTCATAATATCAGCCAATTGCTGATCTGTAAATTTGCTTGCCATAGCAGGGTTTTTAGTAATTTCGTCTGCTAATTTTTTGGTACAATGTTTAAATTGGCTTGGATCACTTGCTACCAAAAGGTTATCCGGAAGTGTTGTGGTAAATTTAGAATCAAAAACTGGAAATACCCCATTAACTTTTTGACCATCTACAATCACTTCGGAGTTTTAAATGGAACACCTGTTACTGGATGTACACTTCCATCTAATGACTGATTAATTGTTTTTAAACTTCCGTCATTATTGAAAACATACCCATTATGCACCAAGATTCCATCCTCAGTCACATAATAATTCTCATTGCCTTCAATATCAAAATTATAAACTTTTTCGTAATGAGGCAAGGTTTCAATGCTCATTAACAATAAATAATACTATAATTAATAGTAAAAAAAAAGAGGTTTCATCATTATGACAAAACCTCTTTTACTTAAAAAAAATATTAATAGTTTTTTAAAAACTTTTTAACTTTCAGAATGTTTTCAGAAATTTCACTTTCTAAATTGTCATTTTCAGATTTCACTAATTCCTTGAAAGATCTAATAAAAAATAGTTCTTTTAAGTATGGTATAATGGATGCTACAATTAAATTTTCATCATTCTTATTTTCTGCTTCTTCAACTTTATTTTTATTTAACAACTGTCCCAAAAGCCTTCTTTGAAAAGCTTTATTTTTAATTTTATTGATGGATTCATCATTGCCATAGTCTAATGTATCTAAAATTTTTTGTTTTAATTCTTCATTTTTAAAATTATCAATAAATAACTTTAAGACAATTATGCCTTCAACCCATGTCCATTTATTGTAATCTCCATCAAATTCAAGTTGTGATGAAATAGCAAAAATTTCATTCATCGAATTTAAATCCTCTAAGAAATAATAGCTGTAAGCCGCCATCATCAGATTTTTTAATGTTTCTGGGTCATTTAAATCTGTTTTTTCAAAATGTTGAAATATGTAAATAAAAGGTTTTTTATTTTCAAATGTTTGTCTAATCTTTTCAAAAGTATTTTCCATATTAATCTGTAATTATTATTTTAACTATTGTTCCATCGGGATATTTTCTTAGGCCATTTCCAATAGCACTTCCTGCACCTCTGTTGTCAGAGGGATTTATGTATCTTACACTTGCACCATTACCTCCCTCAGTAAACATAGCCATTGGCCATTCATCTCTGTCAAACCCTGGTTTTGTTGGAATTCCATCTAATGATGCGGCTCTGTTTGCATCAGCCATTGTTCTGTCAATCGTTATTAAATCAGGGTGACCATTCTTTATTGCATCCTCTATATGTGCTGCAGTTTCAGGATAATCGGACTTACTTATACTAATTTCTAAATCGTGAGTTAACTCGTCAACTTCTCTTACAGTAGCTTTTGGTTTATACCCATTATGTACCAAAATCCCATCCTCAGTTACATAATAATTCTCATTGCCTTCAATATCAAAATTATAAACTTTTGGTAAGGAGGAAATGCTTTAAAAAAAACTGTCTCAAAAGTAAGACAGTCTCATCATATTTTTATTTCTGTAATCCTGATATAACATACGTGGTCTATGTTAATAATTATTTATCCATTTAACAATGCATCCCACTCTTCAAAAGACAAGGGTGGTAATCCTTGTTTTTCTCTTTGCTCATTTTTAATTTTAACTGATATAGGGGTAATTTTTACTTTGCTGTTCTTTTTTGCTATCTCAATTTCTTGTTGAGTAGGAAGTTCAGGTAAAATCAAATCATTTATATACTCCTCTAAATGATTAGCAACTTTAATTGGCCAATGATCTATGCCTTCGAGCCCCCAATCGTCCTGCTCATGAAACCAATAATATATTTCTCCTGTTTTCTTATGCATACATAGTAAATCTCCTCCATCTACGCTTCCAATTGGAAATAGCTCATCAGGCATCCTATTAGTATAGGTGTAATAGTTTTCAGATAAACTTTGAAATTTGTCATCGGAGATTCCAAAAAAATAATTTAAATTAAACTGAACCTTATTATTTTTATAGAATGTTTTAATGGGTTTACAAACATTGTAATCTAATATTAATTCTTTAAGGTCGAAATGAAGTTTAAAATTATATTCTGCTTCAAAAGCATTAATTTTTTCTGCAATGATATTTTTGTCTAATTCTACTAATGTGATTATTTTAGCCATATATATATATTATTTATTTTAAGGTAAAGTCCCATCCCTTAAACCAGAAGCACCTCCAGTATGTGGGAAATTACCATTAATTGATTTAGGAACTAATTGCATTGTCAATCCATCTTCCACATGGTGCCAAACATAACCTGCTGGAGTCTCTGTATAGCCTGCAGCTGCATTTGCTAAACCTTCATCGTGTGAATATTTACCATTCATACCTGTCACTGGACTAACTTCATCAATCGCATGTGGTGAAAAATCTGGATAACCTGCAGAATTATATGTTACCGAATCTCCATTAATATCTGTGTAAGTAGTGCTACCATCGGGATGATTGACTGTTTTAGAATGATCAATTTTTTTATTTGTAGCAGATGGACTTCTTGGTTTATATCCATTATGTACCAAAATCCCATCCTCAGTCACATAATAATTCTCATTGCCTTCAATATCAAAATTATAAACTTTTTCGTAATGAGGCAAGGTTTCAATGCTGATAATGGTGGTGTAATGTCCGCCTTTTAGATGCAATAAGTCTCCTGGTTGTAATTCTCTGGCTTCAATCCACTCATCATTACAGTAGAAACGGTGTTCAGGAGTTACCCGTACAAATTCTCCTGTTGGCAATTCTATCGCAAGCATCTGTAAAGTAAATCTTTCGTGTTTTTGAAGAATAGGCTTGTATTCCTGCTGCTTTGTTTCTTCATTAAAGGTGAGGACAAAGTCTCCTTCAAACAGGTCTTCAATATTGGCCAGTCCGTTTTGGGTATGTACTTTGGTTCCTGCGGGAAAACATACCAATGTTGCTCCTTTAGCCGCAAAAATACCCAATATCAGGCTTACACCGCTTTCCTGCAATTTTTCCAGGGCACTTTTGTCACTGCTCCAGATACTGTACTGATCATAATAAGCTCCGCCAATACCCGCACCGCGCATCAGTTTACAGAAGAATGATGCATTTTTAAACCCTTTGAAGGTAAACTGTTCTATCAGTTCCTTTCTTGCCGTATTCATGAACTGCTGTCCAAAACTTCTTGCAAATGTGCTGACACCCTGTCTCAGAGTTGCTGCTCCCATCGCTGCAGATCCGGCTCCTGTTACCATAGCAGTTCCTCCACGTCCTGCGAGAAACCCAAAAGCAAAATTGGCCACATGCCCAAGATTTGTGAGTGCTGCGCTTCCCCAAGCTTCCCATGCGGTTTCTTTCGGGGTAATGGTTCCACCTTCGGCGGGACATACCATGATGGAGGAGAGTGTAAGTGCTTTATGATCTTCTATTGAAAATTTCTGTGCCGTATTGGTCCACTTTCTGGTAGCTGCTGCAGCTTTGCATTTCAGAGCTCCTATAGCAACGGCAGCTAAAATAGCGGCAGCAATAATGGCGGCAACAAGCCATCCGGGTCCGGGAATCATAGCACAGATTCCAACAGCAATTCCCGCAACCGCTCCTGCAATAAATGCAGTTTTTCCCAGGCAGATAAAATTATTGCCTTTTAATGTGTCTAGTTCAGTGGCAGCTTTATCTCCGCTGAAGGTTACAAAATTATGGCTTGTAACTTTCATCTTTTTGGGAGCTACGCCTTTGTCACAAACAACGTAGTGTTTTTCGGTAAGATATTGTTCATCAGCCATACCATCATAATTCTAGGTGTGTATCCATATAACAGTGATAATAGAAAAACTCGCCAAGCTGCTCTGTAATTGTGAAATCAGACTTCAGCAATATTCTGTCATCATATAAGTATTTTCCCTTTATTTTATAATCGGGGTGCATGTAGTTATCCTTTGCAAACTCCCGTAACCTCCGGATCATTTTGTCATCCCGGATCATCTGACCTTCCACATTCCATTCGCTGAATTTCTGTTCTGTAAGTTTTTCGGAAACGGAAAGACTTACAGGAATTACAACACCGGCGCCGAACCTGTCCATATCTTCTCTCTTCAGGTAGCTCTTGGAACCTTCGTTCAGAGGTTCTTTACCGAAAATGTAGAAGAATTGGTACAGAAAATGAATGAACTTAATGCTTTTAATTTCCATTTCTTCATTGGTAAGCTCATATTCTTTCGCCCTGATAATTTCGTAAGCTTCAATAGGGTGCGAATTGGTTAACCAATCTTTTACTTCTTTCCACTTGTCGCGAATAGCATCTTTATTATATATTTTAGCAATCTCTCCTTTTTTGTTGACCCCCACTTCAAGGGTGCTGTATATTCCACACACTTTATTGGTCATTTCGGTGATCTGTACAATTAATGGATCCTCATACATTTCTAAATTGTATTCAGTCTCCGTAATTTCAAAAATGTGATAATCCTCATCAGGATCTTTTCCTTTATAAGTAACTGATGTTTTAATATTGATCTTGTAATTACTGTCCAGGCTATGTACTTTGGTCTTGCCTATAATATCTGTATTGTATTGATATTCTTTGCCTATATTCATCTGATTACTTATTAATATTTACTTTACTGCCATTAATCTGAACTTCTGAACTTCCGGAAATATTTATTTTTTTGCTGCCTATTGTAGTTTCATCTTTAGAAGAAAGGTTAATGCTTTTTGTAGCATCTGCAATAATTTCTTTCCCATTGATCGTTATTTTTCCTTCTTTGTCAATGATAATAGTGCTGGCACCAACTACAATTTTAAATTCTGTACTGGCAGTAAGTGATACTTTTCCGGATTTATCCATCTGAAGAATTGAATTATCCCCCACATTAATCATATTGGTATTTCCTGCCTTAACTGTATTATTATTCCCTACAGTCACCGTTTTATCATTATTAGCATTTGTCGTTGCATTCCCCGCACCGTCAAATTTCATATTGGCTCCTCCCTGGTCTGTTAAAAATACTGATCCTGCACCATCATCCAGTTCCAGTTTATTGCCGCTTCGGCTGCTCAGGCTTTTAACGTTATTGTTTTGTCCGCCGCCGCCGCCAACACCTCCATGAAACATACCTCCCATGACAAAAGGACGGTCTGGATGCTGATGTACGAAATTCACGACCACCTGATCTCCAACTTCAGGAATAGCCATAAAACCACGGTTTTTACTTACTTTATCGCTTCCGCCTGCATCAGGAGTCATGACACGGATAAATTCTGAGGTATCCTGTCCGTTTTGCCAGTCGAACTGGACCTGTATACGGCCCTGATTAAGAGGATCGCTATTTGAAATAACTTTAGCGAACTGGGGATCTGCCTTAGGCATTTCAAATTCGGGACGCGGCATAAATCCGGTATCTGCAGCTATTGCTTCAAAATTTCCGGTATAATGACCTCTTGCATCTACCTCGTGACTGATTTCTGTGATCATCAGTTTGGTAAAATAGGCAGTCTGGTTGGTTTCAGATTTCCGCATTTCTACATCTGCAGTACATCCCGGATATAAAAACGGGACGGAAGTGCTACCGGAAGTGACGAAGACATCTACAGCTTTACTTCCTGCCGTACCTTTCTGCGAAGCATCAATATCCATAAATGTGGATGCTTTGATTGGAGCTACCCTTAATGAAGGGGTTGTGAAAGTTGCCTTGGATATTTCATAAGCGCGTTTCGCAATATCTGACTGATGGTTTATATTTGAACTTCCTGTGGTAAGTTTTTCGTTTTTACTGCTGTTATAGCCATAAAAGACAGGATTTACGTGCTGGGCTCTCATTTTGATCTTAATATCATGTACGCTGCTTCCGTAAACCAGCTGAACAGGTTTTTCCTGTGGAGGCAATTTTCCAAAATGAAGAACTTCTCCATCATAATAAAACTGTTCCCCATAAGCCTCGGCCATTCTTGCAAGATAGTTATAATGGGTTTCGTCATATTGTGAGCTGTAAGAAACATTGCCGTGCTGTGAATCTACCCTGAAATCAAATTTATTGGAACCAAGTCCCTCTTTAATGACCCAGTCTGCGATGCTGTTCAGGCTGATCTCCTGTGTGCCGCCAAAACTCTGAATGTGTGGTGCAGCATCAAGAAGTACAGTCGGGCTGTTTCCGGTAAGTACAATATTTCCCAGGCTGCCTTTCTCCTGGCTGAATCCTACTTCCGTAATCACTCCTACAAAATTCCGTTCGGGACTTTCTTCTACGTCTTTATATTTGAATACGACTGTAATCCTCTTGCCCAGAAAGTTCTGTGCCTGTTCCAGATTGTGATTTTCCGGGCCTCCCAAAGCATCATGGGCAAGCATAAGATTAAACTCGTGATGCTTAACAGCACTTTGAGTAAGCTTGAAATGTTTGAAATGCTTGATTATTTTACCTTCAACAATGATTTCCAGTTTAACCACGCGATTGATCCCTAAAAGTTCACTTTTTGGAATGGACCCGGCATTGTATATTTTGGAAGTAGGCTGCTCGTTCCAAATTTTATTTTCAGAAACCAGAGCTGTATTAGGCTGTGCAGCTTTGTTCATAAAATTATCGGTATAGGAGAGCGCCTGCCCGGCGGTCTGGACTGTTTTTTTTATTTTTTCAGTTTTCTTTTCAGCTTCCTTACTTAAGCCCGGATCTGCGGATTTTATACTGTCCAGATCTTTTTTAGATTTTAAAATCTGGTTTTTTGATGATTTGCTGTCCTGGAACATAACATATTTTTTCTGGTTAGTGTATGTAACAGCAGTCGGGAATGCCGGACTGCATTATGGCTGTTCTTATTACTCACTGCAGATCAAAATACTGTCTGGTTTATGTCAACAGAATTGTATCTTTTGTGAGGATTTATCGTTCTGTTTTCACCTGATATGGGAAATAGATTCCTGTATATTTTTAATTTTTAAAATATAATTAACACTTAGTTTTAATGAATTTAATATTCTGAATTACAGTTTTGTAATGCTTTAATTAAAATCACATCCACGTGAAACAAATATAAGAAGCAAAGACTTAAGTAGGAAGAAAAAGAAAGGCTATTTTTCTTTTTGTCGTAGTTTTACTACTAACAGTTGTTAGGCCCAAAATGAGACAAAAAAACCGAGGCATAAATACATAGATTGTATGGAAAGTAAAACGCACAAATTAAATACAGCTGAAAACAAAATGCCCATTCCGATTTAAAAAAGTAACACAAAGAAAAAATTGCGGACAATATAAATTGATTTAATTTTGCCAACGTTCTGCTTATAGGTGGGAGAAAGAAGATTTAGCGCATTAATGCATACACTTGAAAATTTATGAAGAAAATAGGAATTATAGGTTGTGGCTGGCTGGGATCAAGGATTGCCGGTTCAATGTCCGGACAGTATAAAATATATGCTACCACCACTACAAAAAACAAAGCTGATGAGTTGTCTTCTAAAGGTTTTAATAGCTCTGTTGCCAGCTTCCCGGATTTTCAGCTGGAAGAAAAAATTACCCCGTGGACTGAGATTAAAGAGATAGACATACTCATTATTACCATTCCGATTTCCGGTAAAAGCTGCTGTGCAAGCTCGTTATATAACAGGATTCAGCATTTATTTTCATTTATCGGTGATTTTAAAGGCCAGATGTTCGTGATGAGTTCTACCGGTGTATATCCGGATATTCCGGGAGAATACGCAGAAGAAAACCTTTCTACGGATAATGTTCCTGGTGAGAGAATGATGAAGAACAGATATCCACAGGTTAATATTTTAAGGTTATCCGGACTTATGGGAGATAACAGGCTTCTTAAAAACTACACGGTTTCAAATTCTGAAGCTCCGGTAAATCACATTCATTATGAAGATATCTGTAATGTGATTGAAAAAATGATCGAAACAGGATCAGAAGGAAAACTGTACAATGTGTCTGCACCAGAACATCCGTCAAAAGCCCAGGTGATCAGTGCTCAGCAAAACTTAAAATCTTTTGGAGAAACAATAGGTGAGGGAAAAATAATCCTGTCTTCAAAGTTAGTTTCAGAACTGGATTATACTTTTAAATATCCGGATCCGAGGTATTTCCATTAAATTAAAAGTCTGCGTGATCTGAGGAGATCACGCAGACTTTTTGATTAAAATTTCCCCTGGGATTTATTTAATAATTCTTTCTAATACCCAGTCAATCAGGTTTTTCTCAGAAGCATGATGATCTGCGGAGAATTCTCCACGTCTTCTGTTGGCAATAACGTTATTCACTGTAATTGCTTTGTGGCCTAATAATTTTGAAAGAGCATAGATTGCTGAGGTTTCCATTTCAAAGTTCGTTACTCCAAGGTCATTCAATGTTTCCAGGAACTTATCATCAACGGCTTTTAAACGCAATTGTCTTCCCTGCGGGGCATAGAATCCCGGAAAAGTAGCCGTATTTCCGTGATATTTGGCATCTTTATAATAGTCTCCCATTTCTTCTGCCCAGTCTGAGAAATAAAGCATGGGTTTGATTTTCTCATACGGGAATTTTTCCATGAAACTTTTGGAGAACTCATTCTCGAAGCTGTAATCCTGATAAAAATGCATCAGCCCGTCCAATCCTACAACATTCTGGGTAACCAACATATTGTCAACCTGTACGTCCGGATTTACACTTCCACAAGTTCCCATACGGAAAAGTTCCAGGGCTTTATGTTCCGTTTTGAATTCCTTGTTTTTAAGATCGATGTTGACCAAGGCATCAAGCTCGTTCATTACGATGTCAATATTCTCTGTTCCAATCCCTGTGGACATTACGGTAATTCTTTCTCCGCGAAGCGTTCCGGTATGAGTGTAGAATTCTCTTTTATTTTTTTTGATCTCTACTTTATCAAAATATTTTGAAACTTTTGCCACTCTGTCCGGATCTCCCACAAGGATGATCTTATCAGCAATATCTTCAGGTAAAAGATTTAAGTGGTATACACTTCCGTCGTCATTCAGTACCAGCTCTGAGGCAGCAAGTTTATTGAGCATAATTTATATTTTTTTGTTTTAATTAATGAAAATGGCTTCTTTATAAGGCGATCCGGCAAGATCATAGATGGTATCATATTCTTCTACGATTCTTTTCTGTCCCTGGAAAATCTCATAGACTGTAATAATTGTTTTTTCAATGTTTTTAGGATCCTTTCTTTGGGTTGTAATTTCGTAGAATTTATCTCCTTTTTTTAAAACGGAGACCATTTCTTCTTTTGTAGATGAGGTGCCGGCTTCTATCATTCCCGGAAAATCTCCTACAATGTCTTTAAGATCAGTATAATTTTTATAAGGTTTGGTTACTCCATTTGAATACACATAAACATTGGGAACCTGCTTACCTTCTTCCAGACGTACCAGGTAATAATCGTTGCCTTTCTTCTCTGCATAAACGGCCATTTCTTTCTTTTTCTGCGAAAATGCACAAATCGAAAGGAAACTCGCCGCAAAAGCGAATAATACTTTTGTTTTCATAATAATATTTTGTTTTTATTTGCTGAAATGATGTTATAAATCCTCTCCCAATTTCTTTCGTCATCTTTTTTGAACCGGCCTGTAGTAAGCAGCCGCCCTTAAGTATAATGAATTTGATTTCGGGGTTTAAAATTAATAAAAAATATTTTACCTAAAATATAAACATTTTTTAATCTCCAATTAATCTTCAGATAACATCGGAACGGTACTTTTGCCGCTAAAAATTCATGAGATTATATCCGCTGCTAGCTGTGATTGTTTTGATAGGTCTGGCTGTTATGTCCTTTAACCCGGTTGACAAAGGGAAAAAAAATGAGAATAGCTATGTCAATAAAGGCTTATCAGGTTTTAAAAGCAGGCTTGACCGGCTGAAATCGGATGTCTATAAATTCTCCGAGGACAAGATCTCAATTGAAGAGCTTAGAAATTCTTTAAGGGAGACAAGAAATTCATTTAAAGAAATAGAGTTTTATATCGCCTATCACTATCCGGAATTTACAAAAACACATCTTAATGCCGCTCCGCTGTTTCATATTGAAGCTGCCGGAACTTCTGCCTTTACGCTGCCACCGGAAGGACTCCAGGTTTTAGATGAACTGATATTTTCCGAAGAAGCTGCGGACGAAAAAGAAAAGATCAAAACGATTACAGATTTTCTGTACAATTCCTATTCAAGTTTTTACCTGAGTACGGTAAAGAACGGTTTAAGCCGAGGAAACAACAAAACATTGCCGTTAAGGATAGAGCTCATAAGAATGTATACCCTTGGAGTTACAGGCTTTGATACACCGGGTTCTCTGAATATTTCCGAAGAGGCCAGCCATGCCCTTGCTGGCATAAAAGGATACATCAACGATGATGCGTATTTTAAAAACTATAATATTCAGAAAGCCAATCACATCCTTACGGAAGGGATAGGTTATCTTTCGGTAAACAAGGATTTTGAAACATTTGACAGAATCGAATTTTATAAAAAATATATTCAGCCTCTGTATGAAGAACTGGGAAAATGGGATGGAAGAGCGGATGATCTTAAAGAATTTTCCGGGTGGAATGTAAAGAGCAAAAACCTTTTCAGCAGTGATTTCCTGGACCCTTATTTTTACACATTACTGCAGCCTTCTGAAGATAATAAAGAACTTCGCAGCCTGGGAAAATCAATTTTCTATGACCAGAATTTAAGTCAAAACGGTAAAATGAGCTGTGCTGCCTGCCATCTTCAGGAAAACGCTTTTACGGATCTTAAAGTGAAATCCCAGAGCAATGTGGAAGGAAAAACTGTTCTGAGAAATTCTCCGTCTCTATATAACGCTGTTTTTGCGAAAAGATTTTTCTATGACCTCCGTGCGTTTTACCTTGAACAGCAGGCAGAACATGTAATTTATAATGATGATGAGTTCAATACCAGTTATGAAGACATCATTAAAAAATTAAAAACGAATCCCGAATATAAAAAGGCTTTCCGTGCAGCTTTTAAAGACGGTACAATAAGTAAAGAAAATTTTTCCAAGGCTCTAAGCTCGTATGTTGCATCCCTGTATTCTTTTGACAGTGATTTTGACCGGTTTATGAGGAACGAAAAAGATGTTTCCGAAGATGTTAAAAAAGGTTACAATCTGTTTATGGGAAAAGCGAACTGTGCAACCTGTCACTTTGCGCCCCATTTTTCAGGCCTTGTACCTCCGTTTTTTAATGAAAATGAGTCAGAAGTTTTAGGCGTAACCGTTAAACCTGTTAATCAGCTTCCCGTTCAGTTGGATCAGGACCCTGGAAGAGGAAACAGTCCGGTAAAAAAAGAAAAATCATGGATCTATGATTACTCTTTCAAAACGGTTACCGTAAGAAATATTGCGCTTACCAAACCCTATTTCCATAACGGAGCTTTCAATACACTCGAAGAAGTCATGGATTTCTATAATGAAGGCGGAGGAGAAGGTCTCGGTTTAAAGATGAAAAACCAGACACTGCCACCGGATAAACTTGAACTTAGCCAAACGGAAATCAAACAAATTATTGCTTTCCTGAATTCTTTGACGGATATCAGTAAGGCAAGATAGGGTGGGAGGGTTTGAGAGTGGGAGGGTATTAGGGTTTGAGGGTTCGAGAGTCGGAGGGTTTAAATTAATTATACTTAAGATTATTATCTGCAAACCTTGGATGATTGAATGATATCACTATTGAAGTTTTATAACCCACATTAAACTCTCAAACCCTAATACCCTCCGACTCTCAAACTCAAAAGACTCTATTATTTAACAATTATTTAACTCCCTTAACATTGGGTTATAAATTAATTAATATTCTCCGCTACATAATTAAACTCCTATTAACAGAGGTGCCACGCTAAAAAAATAGCTTTGCAGAGTCTAATAAATCAATTAAAAAATGAAGAGAAAATTACTTACAATTGCTGCGCTGGCAATGGTCGCTGGCTTTAGTGTACAGGCACAAACTTTTTTATTCAATAAAAACTCGTCTTGGAGCTACAAAGATAACAATCAGGCCCTGGCAGATTCATGGAAGGACCAGACATTCAATATCTCCACGTGGACAGCAGGAAACGGACCTCTTGGTTATGGAGATCCTGTAACCACGACTATCAGCTCAGGTCTTACAGCTGCTTATTTTGCTAAAGATTTTACAGCAGATCTGTCAACTCTTTCAGATAATATGGAATTAGGGGTAATGAGAGACGACGGGATCGTAGTTTATCTTAACGGAGTAGAAGTGGTAAGAGACAATATGCCGGCAGGTGCTATTACTTTCAGCACTCCATCAAGTACCACGATAGATGGTTCAGCAGAGAGTGTTTATAATATTTTTTCTATTCCTAAATCTAAATTTGTCAACGGAACCAACAGAATTTCTGTGGAACTTCACAACAGAACCGGAGCCAGCTCAGATCTTAGAATTGATGCTTATTTAAAGACAACAGCTACTGTTACACCTCCTCCGGCATGTACAGGAACACATATCAGTTGTTTTACTTCCATTGTTCCGACGGTTCAGACCAGTAAACTGATCATTCCGGCTGAACACAAATACCAGCTTATCTTAAAAGAAAGTGACAACTATACTGAAGGAGGTGGAATGGTAGGCGGTCAGAATGACTTTACCGCTTACGTAGCCAAGGCAGGAAGCAGTACAAACGGATATCTTTCCGTAAACCATGAAACGAACCCTGGTGGTGTTACCATAGCTGAGATCAATTACAATGCTTCAACAAAACTTTGGCAACTGACAAGATCCAGAGCGGTAAGCTTCTCGGCTCCAAGCCTGGTTCAGACGATCAGAAACTGCTCAGGAGGGATTACGCCATGGGGAACCGTGGTTACCGCAGAAGAATCTGTTACTTCCAATGATGTGAATAATGACGGCTATAAAGATTACGGATGGCTGGTAGAAATTGATCCGGCCACAGCACAGGTTGTTTCCAAAAATGCAGACGGATCCAAAGGAAAGCTTTGGCAGATGGGAATTATGAATCACGAAAATGTAGTGGTAAATAATGCAGGGACTACAGCTTACTACGGAGAAGATGGCGGAACACACATGGTCTACAAATATGTAATGGATACTCCGAATAATCTTGCTTCAGGAAACCTTTATGTATTAAAACTTGATCAGGGATTAAGTACTTCCGGAGATCCTGTAGGGACTACAGCTACATGGGTTCAGGTTCCGAACAAAGTAAAAGCGGATCAGAATAATACAACTGCTCTTGCTCAGTCATTAGGAGGAACAAGATTTAATGGAGTGGAAGATATAGAAATCAGCCCGTTGGATGGAAAGATTTATTTTACAGCAAAAGGATTGGATAAAATATACCGTTTTCAGGATAACGGAACTACTGCTTCTCAGGTAGAAACTTTTGTAGGAGGTTCTTCTACCACCTATTCTTTCAACACTCCTCAGGGAATGAAATCTGAAGCATGGGGTGATGGAAACGACAACCTTACTTTTGACGAACTTGGAAATCTTTGGGTGCTTCAGGATGGTGGAAAAAACTACATCTGGGTAATCGCTCCGGATCATACGGCAGCTAATCCTAAAGTGAGACTTTTCGCTTCTATGCCTGCAGGGTCAGAACCTACAGGACTGACATTTACACCGGATCATAAATTCGGGTTCTTCTCGATCCAGCATCCGGATTCTACAATTTCTACGGATGTAGATGCTACAGGAAACACTATTGATTACAGAGGGAAATCAGCTACTATCGTTATTGCCTTAAAACAAAACTTAGGAACAGCTGGTGCATTGGGAACTGTTGAAAATCAAAATGCAGAAAATACAGTTGATGTAGCGCCGAATCCTACTTCAGGAATCGTTAAAATCAATTCACCAAAAGGACTGAAAGATATTTCAGTAACAGCATACAGCATGGATGGAAAGATTGTTTACACGAATAAATTCAGTGGACTCAACAGATCATTGGATCTTGATTTTACCCATCAGCTGGAAACATCCCGTATTCTGGTTCTGAATATTGAAGCAGAAGGTGGTTTCCAGAAGACTGTGAAATTATTAAAAAAGTAAATTATTAATATCCATTTCGGGCGGCGGCTCTGCCGCCGCCCGAAATTTATCTCTATGAAAAAGCTTGTTCTATTAATTCCTGTTTTCTCTCTATGTCTTGCAAAGGCACAGATAGATCCTGTGAAATATCCTACATTTACCAGTATTGATGAAGCTCTGAACAGTAAAAGAACTGTTTACAGCATGAGCTTCAGAGAAAAAGGACTTTTTAACCTGCCACCACAGATCTCAAAACTGAACTCCCTGTTCTTTCTAAATATCATGGGAAATAAGCTTGAAAAAATGGATCATGAGATCTTTGCATTAACGGAGCTGGAGATTTTAAATGTGAATGAAAACAGCATTAAGTATATTCCTGACGAAATTGGAAACCTGAAAAAGCTGCATACATTTTCTATGAATCTCAACGGACTGACAAGCATTAGTCCCAATGTTGCAAAACTTCAGAATTTAAAGGCCGTACATTTTGATGCCAACAATCTGAACGTTTTCCCCGAAGCCCTGATGGAAATACCGGCTTTGGAAGAAATTAATCTTCAGGGAAACCAAATCAGCAGTATTGCAGACCGGTTATATAGGATTAAAAATCTGAAATTTCTGAACTTATCTGAAAATCAGATTAATGATTTGGGAAACCTGTCTTTTCCAAAACATTTAAAATATCTGGAACTGCAGCAGAATGCTATTGTAAAACTGCCGGAAAACCTGTTCAAAGTTCGGAATCTTGAGTTTTTGAACGCAAGCAGCAATCATATCACAGAAATATCTCCTAAAATAAAAGGATTGAAAAATATCGTCAGTATGAATCTGGCCAATAATAATCTGAAAGATATCCCCGAAGAGATAGGACAGCTGAAACAGCTGAAAACCCTTATCCTTACAGGGAATCCTATAGAAAAAATAAAGATTGAACGATTGAAAAGCCTGATGCCGGAAACCCAGATCTATTTCTAGATCTATCCGCCGACTCTTTTGGTTTTATATCCCATTTCTTTAAGGATATTCATTATCTTATCACGGTTATCGCCCTGAATAATGATCGTTCCGTCTTTCTCTGAACCGCCTATTCCTAAGGTGGTTTTTATTTTTTTTGAGATTTTCTTCAAATCTTCCTCACTGCCTTCCCAGCCCTCAACAATCGTTACAGGCTTACCGTTTCTGCCTTTTTTCTCAAATTTGCACACCAAAGGTTCCTGCTGCTTAAATTCTTCTTTAGGCATTTCAAAATCCTTTTCCTCATGTTCAGGAAAAAGGTTCTTTAACTGATCTCGTAAATCCATAAGACAAAATTAAATAATAATTTATAAAAGTGAGTCAGATCAATAGATAATTTAAGACGAAAAATATAGAAATTTGAGAAAGCGGGTATAACTTATAATCTGTGTTATTACCGAAATCCGCGGGAGATCAAAAAAAGTATTCACATATTGTTTTTACCTGAATGTTTTTCAAAATAAACCTTTGAAATTCTTCCATTCATCGGAAATTAGGTAAATTTGTGTAACAAAAAGTTATAAGAAATGTCAAAAAAAGCAATATTAGCAATCCTTGACGGATGGGGACTGGGAACAAATCCTGAGGTTTCTGCCTTAGATAAAGCAAACACTCCATTTATAGACAGCTGTTATCAAAAATTTCCACATACAACACTTGAAGCCAGTGGATTGGCTGTAGGGCTTCCTGTAGGACAGATGGGGAATTCTGAAGTAGGACACATGAATTTAGGAGCAGGAAGAGTAGTTTATCAGAATCTTGTAAAACTGAATATGGCCGTTGAAAACGGAACACTGGGACAGCAGCAGGTCATTCAGGATGCTTTCGACTACGCTAAAAGAGAAAATAAAAAACTGCACTTCATCGGACTGGTTTCCAACGGAGGTGTACACTCGCATATCAATCATTTAAAAGGGTTACTGACTGCCGCACATGAATTTGGGCTGCACGAAAATGTCTTTGTCCATGCCTTTACAGACGGAAGAGACTGTGATCCACATTCAGGACTTGGATTTATAGAAGAGCTTCAGAACCACATGGAGGTTACAGTAGGTAAGCTGGCAACGGTGATTGGAAGATACTATGCAATGGACCGTGATAAAAGATGGGAGCGTGTAAAACTGGCATACGATGCGATGGTAGAAGGGGTAGGACTGCAGACGACAGATGCTTTGACTGCGATTAAATCTTCCTATGATAATAATGTGACCGACGAGTTTCTGAAACCTATTATCCTTATCAACAGTACAGAAATTGGAAACGTAGTTCCTGTAGCTAAAATTATAGACGGTGATGTGGTGATCTGTTTTAATTTCCGTACAGACAGAGGGCGTGAGATTACAGAAGTTCTTTGCCAGAAAGATTTTCCGGAATATTTTATGCGAAAGCTGAATCTTCATTATATCACTTTAACAAACTATGACAAGACTTTCCAGAATGTGCAGGTTGTGTTTGATGAAGAAGTACTGAAGGAAACAATGGGCGAAATTCTGGAAAGAAACGGTAAAACACAGATCAGAATTGCGGAAACAGAAAAATACCCTCACGTGACGTTTTTCTTTTCCGGAGGCAGGGAAGAAGAATTCAACGGAGAAAGAAGACTGCTTTGTCCAAGTCCGAAAGATGTTCCCACTTATGACCTTAAGCCGGAAATGTCTGCTTATGACATCACGAATGCCATTGTACCCGAACTGGAAAACGGAACAGCTGATTTTGTCTGCCTGAATTTTGCTAATACAGATATGGTAGGCCATACCGGAGTTTTTGAAGCCGCAGTAAAAGCTGCAGAAACAGTAGACAAATGTATTGAGAAAGTGGCAACCACAGCGTACGAGCACGGATATGCTGTATTTATCCTGGCTGATCACGGAAATTCAGACGTAATGATCAATCCCGATGGTACTCCCAATACCCAGCATTCCACGAACCTTGTGCCATTTATTGTGATGGATAAAGACCATATATGGAATTTAAAGCCCGGAAAACTCGGAGATGTAGCCCCGACTATTTTAAAAGTAATGGGAGTGGAAATTCCGGAAGTAATGACCGGAGATATCTTAGTTAGTTAAAAAATTCAATAATATTGTCCGAAAAATGCCGTTATTGTATAGATGGCGGCATTTTTGTATGATTTATGTCAGTCATGGTATGAGTTGCATAGGTTATTATGCCACAAATAATAAATAAATCATATCTTTGTAAATTAAAATCCATATAGTAAGATGTATCAAAAGCTTGTCAGAAAAGAAGTAATGGGAATTTTGGAAAAGGAAGTAGGTTCTTTTCTGGATAAATTTTTAACGCCGGTTGAAAAAATATGGCAGCCTTCCGATTATCTTCCGGATCCGTCAAGCGCTGATTTTAAATATGATTTAGAAGAAATCCAGACTTTTGCCCGTGAAATGCCTTATGATTTATTTGTAACCCTGATTGGTGACTGTATCACAGAAGAAGCATTGCCTTCTTATGAGTCATGGTTGATGGGAGTAGACGGAATTGATCAGGAGCAGAAAGAAGTAGGCTGGGCCCACTGGATAAGAGCATGGACTGGTGAAGAAAACAGACATGGAGACCTTTTGGGCAAATATCTTTATCTGTGCGGAAGAGTGAACATGAGAGAACTGGAAGTGACCACTCAATATTTAATTAATGACGGTTTCGATTTGGGAACAAGCATGGATCCATACAGAAACTTCGTTTATACAAGCTTTCAGGAAACTGCTACCAATATATCACACAGAAGAGTGGGGACATTGGCAAAACAGTCCGGAAACGGAAAACTGGCTAAAATGTGTGGGGTAATTGCTGCAGACGAAGCCAGACACGCAAAAGCTTACAAACATTTTGTTGCTAAAATTTTAGAAATAGATCCATCAGAAATGATCCTTGCATTTGAAGATATGATGCGTAAGAAGATCGTAATGCCTGCTCACATGATGAGACAGTCTGGCCAGAAAGCCGGAGAACTTTGGGGACATTTCTCAGATGCAGCACAAAGATGTATGGTATATACAGGTCAGGATTATATCAATATTATGAAAGACTTATTGGATGAATGGAAAATAGAGCATGTAAAAGGACTTACTGAACAAGCTGAAAAAGCTCAGGAATACCTGATGAAACTGCCTGCAAGACTTCAGAAAATTACAGACAGAATTTCAACTCCGGATTTACAGTTTCAGTTCAAGTGGGTGAAAAGCTAGTTCCACAAATCATTAAATTATAAAACTTAAGAGTGCCATCGTTTTCGGCACTCTTTTTATTTCTTATCTTTGCAAAGCTAAAAAAAGACAAAATGTTAAATAACAAAAAAATTGCTGTTGATTTCGACGGAACTATTGTTGATGATGCATATCCGGCAATTGGTAAAGCAAAAATCTTTGCTTTCGAAACATTAAAAAAGCTTCAGGCAGAAGGATACAGGTTAATTCTCTGGACATACAGACACGGAAAAACTTTGGATGAAGCTGTAGAATTTTGCAGAAATAACGGCGTAGAATTTTATGCGGTAAATTCCAGTTTTGAAGGAGAGGTTTTCGATCCTGAAAATCAGTCAAGAAAACTGGATGCAGACTGGTTCATTGATGACAGGAATTTAGGAGGATTTCCTGGTTGGGGCGAAATCTACAATATTATCCAGGAGAGAATAGAGTTCCGTGTAGAAGGAAAAGAAGTTCTGGCTTACTCAAAACTTAAAAAAGAAAAGAAAAAAGGACTTTTCTGGTAGAAAAGTAATATAACAATTTAACAGTATAACAATGTAGCAATCTGGTATTGGTAAAATTGTTATACTGATACATTAATACATTGGTAAATTAATACAATGATTCAATTAAAAACAATAGAGGAGCTCCGCCTGATGAAGGAGAGTGCACACCTGGTTTCGAAAACACTGGGAATGCTTGCAAAAGAAATAAAACCGGGAATCAATACGTTACACCTTGATAAGCTGGCCCACGATTTCATTAAAGATCATGGAGCAGAACCTGCTTTCTTAGGATATGGCGGTTTCCCGAATTCTTTATGTATTTCTCCAAATGACCAGGTTGTTCACGGTTTTCCCAATAATGATATTATCAAAGAAGGAGATGTTCTTTCTGTAGACTGTGGGGTTATTCTCAATGGTTTTGTAGGAGATCATGCCTATACATTTGAAATCGGGGAAGTGAAGCCTGAGGTTAAAAAGCTGCTTCAGGTCACTAAAGAATCTCTTTACAAAGGTATTGAACAGTGTGTGAGAGGAAAAAGAATAGGGGATATTTCCCATGCGATCCAGGCACACTGCGAGAAAGAAGGATACGGGGTGGTGAAAGAACTTGTAGGACACGGTCTTGGAAGAAAAATGCACGAAGATCCTCAGGTTCCGAATTACGGAAGACAGGGAAGCGGAAAAGTCATCAAAGACGGTCTTGCCATTGCCATAGAACCGATGGTGAATCTGGGTACGGAAAAAGTAAAATTCCATAATGACGGCTGGACGGTGACAACTTTGGATAACCTGCCTTCTGCCCATTTTGAGCATGATGTAGCGGTAATCAACGGGAAACCGGTGCTGCTTTCAACATTCAAATATGTTTATGAGGCTCTGGGTATTGTAAGTGATGAAGAAAAGCCATTCCAACTGGATTTTTAATGAAAAAAGTAACTAAACTTTTACTGAATAAAATACCTCGCCCAATGCTTATTAAAATGAGTATCTGGGCGAGGCCGCTTATTTATCAGTTTTTTAAAGGAGAAGAATTTTATGATCCTATCGACGGAAGATCTTACCGGAAATTCCTTCCTTACGGCTATGGAAAACAAAGAGAAAATGCACTTTCTCCCGGAACCCTGAGTTTGGAAAGACACCGCCAGATGTGGTTGTATCTTCAGAATGAGACCGACTTTTTTATTAAAAATGCAAAAGTTCTGCATATTGCTCCTGAACAGGAATTCCTCAGAAAATTCAAGATGATGAAAAATCTTAATTATATTTCTGCAGACCTTTTTTCTCCTATTGTAGATGTGAAAGCAGATATTCTAGATTTACCTTTTCCTGATGAAAGCTTTGATATTGTTTTCTGTAATCATGTCCTGGAACATATCGAAGATGATGCTAAGGCGATCAGTGAATTGTACAGGGTAATGAAGCCCGGGGGCTGGGGAATTTTTCAGGTCCCGATGAGAAACTCTATGGAAAAGACCTATGAAGATTTTTCGATAAAGGATCCGAAAGAACGTCAGAAACATTTCGGCCAGTATGACCACGTCCGCTGGTACGGAATGGATTATTTCGACCGTTTGAGGAACGCCGGTTTTGAAACAGAACCGAACTTTTACTCCCAGAATTTTTCAGAAGAAGAAATCAAAAAATACGGGTTGAGACAAAATGAGATTTTACCTGTTGTTTTCAAAAAATAAAAACAATAAACCCGCCTTTTATATGAAGACGGGTTATTTAATATAGATAGAAATTGTTTTTGATCTTAGTGGGAAACAGATTTCAGCCCTACTACAGAACCGATTAAGGTTACGATAAAAAATATTCTCCAAAAGCTTACGGGATCTTTAAAAAAGAAAATTCCCATCAGGGCTGTTCCTACTGCTCCTATCCCTGTCCATACGGCATAAGCTGTTCCAATTGGCAGCGTTTGGGTAGCTTTGATCAGCAGTACCATGCTGATCGTCATGGTCACCAGAAAACCGGTATACCAATAGTACATCTCAGATCCGGAAGTTTCTTTGGCTTTTCCCAGGCAGGATGCAAAAGCAACCTCAAACAGTCCGGCGATGATTAAAATAATCCAATTCATTTCTTTAAATTTTCTCTCTGCAAATTTCAGCTTTTAAGAAGAAACAAAATTATACATTTGTTAAAAAATGATTTTATAGGACTAGGAATTTTGAAGCAAAAGGAGCGTTCAGTAGGAACTTCCAGCCTCCTTCTTCCCATCTTCCATTCTTTATTTTATTTCCGCTCGGATCCTGCTCAGACTCACTTGTGTAATTCCAAGATAAGACGCAATATGTCCCAGCTGAACCCTTTTTAAAAGATCAGGCTTATTCGCCATCAGGTCTTTATATCGCTCTAAGGAAGTTTTAAACTGTCTTGAAATGATCAGTTCTTCCGTTTTTACCAGTTCTTTTTCTGCAAATTTCCTTCCCCAGTTGGCAATGTGAATGTCTTCGTTAAAAAGCTTTTTCAGGCTTTCTGTTTTCAGAATATACAGATCACAGTCTTCCAGAAGTTCAATGCTTTCATAGCCGGGCCTGTCTTCCACATAACTTTTCATGGAAACTATGGTTTCACCCTCGCTTCCGAACCAGAATGTAATATCATTCTCAGCAGTAGAGGCATAAGCACGTACAATACCCTTCCTGATAAAATAGATATGAGGGATAATCTTATCTGCTTCCATGAGACAAAAATATTTGGGATGAGATACTTCTTGAATGTGCTGTTTTAAAGCATTTTTCGATGCTTCAGGCAGAACATAAATACGGTCGAGGATCTGGTCTATATCCATAGATGAATTCTGAAATGTAAATTTAAGCTATAAAGTTCAATGCTAATTTAATGTAAAAATAATGGAAGGTTTCTCAACTTCTGTTAATGTGGGTTTTTTAATAACAGGAACGCTTTACTATTTTTCTGCTTCAGTCATAAACTGAATTTTGTCATAAATATATCACTTTTTCAAAGGCTGCACTTACTTTTCATAGAAACAAAACCCAATTAAATTTTGTTTTCACTAACTTTGCAGCCCGGTTCAATCTTGAGCCTAAAAAATAATATATGCACAAAGCAGGATTCGTCAATATAGTCGGAAAGCCCAATGCGGGAAAATCTACCTTATTAAACCAATTAATGGGGGAGAAACTGGCTATCGTAACACAAAAGGCACAGACAACACGCCACAGGATTTTTGGAATTTATAATGAAGAGGATTTACAGATCGTATTTTCAGATACCCCCGGAGTTTTAGACGCAAAATATGGTCTTCAGGAAAAAATGATGGATTTTGTAAAGGATTCTTTACAGGATGCCGATGTATTTTTATTCATTGTAGATGTCACAGATAAAGCCGAACCTTCGGAATTCTTAATTGATAAACTTAACAAGATCCCGGTCCCTGTGCTGCTTTTATTGAATAAAGTAGATCAGACCACACAGGAAGGACTGGAGAAACTGGTGGAAGAATGGCACAACAGGATCCCAAAAGCTGAAATTCTTCCTATTTCGGCCCTTAATGCCTTCAATACAGATATCATTCTGCCGAAATTAAGGTCTCTGTTACCGGAAAACCCTCCTTATTATGACAAGGAGTTGTACACCGATAAGCCTGAAAGATTTTTCGTAAATGAAGCGATCCGTGAAAAAATCCTTTTAAACTATGAGAAAGAGATTCCTTATTCTGTAGAAGTAGTTACCGAGCAGTTTAAAGAAAAAGAGGGAATTATTTTCATTGATTCTATTATTTATGTCGAAAGAGATACCCAGAAGGGAATTATCATTGGACATAAAGGAGAAGCTATTAAAAAAGTAGGAACAGAAGCCAGACTGGATCTGGAAAAATTCTTTGCCAAGAAAATACATCTGAATCTTTTCGTAAAAGTGAAAAAAGACTGGCGTAAAAACGACAGGGATCTGAAAAATTTCGGATACAGATAAACTAAAAATGCCCGCAATACCGTTCTATTAAAAGATTTTTATTAACTTTAATCTAAATTTTTAGTCAATGAACTATTTTAACTCAAATTCCAGCTCAGTACCTAAAGATATTATTTTATTGGCAGTGAGAGTATTTGTAGGCTTTGCCATGCTTTCTCATGGGTTTCCGAAACTTCAGATGCTGCTTGAAGGCGGCAAAATTGAATTTTTCGACTTTATTGGATTAGGTCCTACAGTAACGCTTGTGCTTACGGTTATTGCTGAATTTGTTTGTTCAATACTTCTTATATTGGGACTTTTTACAAGGATTTCCTTAGGATTTCTGATCTTTACAATGGCCATTGCGGCTTTTGTAGTTCATGGAGCAGATCCTTTTGAGAAAAAAGAAATGAGCCTTATCTATTTATCCGTTTATCTTCTTCTCATGGTTTTTGGTGCAGGAAAAGTATCGGTAGACCATATGATAGAAAAAAGAAAAAGGGCTTCGGATTGGTAGTCCGGTTAAAGATAAAAGATAAAAGAGCATTCAATTTTGAATGCTCTTTTTATTCCAGAATTAATGTATTGGCAACAATAAGATAAATGAGTTACATCTGCTATCAGGTTAAATAAGCATTTTAATTATTCGCAAAAATCACTACATTCGTAGAAAACGAATTTTATGAAGATAAAACTGACTATTTGCCTTCTGGCATTTCTCAATTTCTATGACGCACAGGAGAATATTACTTATCAAAAACCATCTGCTGAAATTCTAAAGCTTGCAGATTATGAAAGGCCGCCAAGCGTTCTGATGAACAGCAAAAAAGACTGGGTGGTTTTTACTTACCGCCCGACCTATAAAACACTGGAAGATCTTAATCAGCAGGAAATGAAACTTGCCGGCTTAAGAATCAATCCGGTTACTAATATTTCAAGCAGTGTGACGTACTCCGATAATCTGAAGATCAGAAAGATCAATGATAAAAGCGAGATTCAGGTGAAAAACCTGCCTGCCAATGCCAAAATCACTTATATTTCATTTTCGCCGGACGAAAAAACACTGGCATTTACCAATACGACTACGAAAGGAGTAGAACTTTGGACCGTAGATATGGAAACTGCTTCTGCCAAAAAAATTACCGGTGATAACCTGAATGCTAACTTAGGAACACCTTACACATGGTACAATGATTCCAAAAGCCTTCTGATCAGAACGCTTCCTCAGAACAGGCCTGCTCTGATAGATGCCAGCAAAGATCTCCCAACCGGACCTATAGTTTCTACGGCTGACGGTAAGGTTTCGCAGAATAGAACGTATCAGGATCTTCTGAAAAATCCTCAGGATGAAAAAAACTTTGAGGTTCTTACCGCTTCAGAAATTTATAATGTAGACCTGAACGGAAACCTTAAAAAAGTAAAAGACCAGGATATGTATTCCGGTTTAAGCTTTTCCCCGGACGGAAATTATTTAATGGCCACCGTAATCAAAAAACCTTTTTCATACATTGTTCCTTTAAACAGATTTCCTCTGACAACTACCGTATACGATATGAAAGGGAATGCAGTGAAAGTGGTAAACGATGTTCCTTTAAATGAAATAATGCCAAAAGGATTTTCATCTGTAAGAACAGGGAAAAGAAGTATGGGCTGGAGAAGTGACGCGCCGGCTACTTTAACATTCGCTGAAGCACTGGATGGAGGTGACCAGTCTAAATCTGCTGAATACAGGGATGAGATCTTTACATGGGCGGCACCGTTTACCGCTGCTCCAAAATCATTCTTTAAAACAAAACAGAGATATGAAGGCGTAAGCTGGACCAATGATCACTATGCCATAGTTTCTGAAGGATGGTATGATACAAGAAATACCAAATCTTTCCTTGTGGATCTTAATAACGGTGAATCAAAAGTTTTTGATGACAGAAATTACCAGGATGTTTACAGTGATCCCGGGAATTTCAGCACTACAAAAAATCAATACGGAAGATATGTTATTGATATGAAAGGAGGGAAGACCTACCTGATAGGAGACGGATTTACGAAAGACGGTCAGCATCCTTTCATCGATGAAATGGATGTAAAGTCGCTAAAAAAGAAAAGACTGTATACGTCTAACATTAAGAACGGCAAGGAGGAAATCATTGATATCCTGAATCCTTCAAAAGGCGAAATTCTAACGACTCAGCAGTCTCCAAGCCTGTATCCGAATTATTTTAAAAAGAATATTAAATCCAATAAAGCAGAACCGGTAACTCAATTTGCGAACCCTTTTGAAAGTATTAAAGACGTTTATAAAGAGGTAATTACCTACAAAAGAAACGACGGCGTTACTTTAACGGGAACTCTTTACCTGCCTGCCAATTACGACAGAAAAGCTAAAAAAGAAAAGCTTCCTTTACTGATCTGGGCCTATCCTACAGAATACAAGGATAAGAATACTGCAGGACAGAATACCCAGAACCCGAATGACTTTACATTCCCTTATTACGGATCTTTCGTATACTGGACTACAAAAGGCTATGCTGTGCTGGATGATGCTGCTTTCCCGATCATCGGAGAAGGGAAAACTGAACCTAATGATACCTTCATTCCGCAGCTGGTGGCGAATGCAGACGCTGCGATCAATGCTGTCGATCAGTTAGGATACATCGACAAAAAGAAAGTTGCTGTAGGAGGACATTCTTACGGTGCTTTTATGACGGCCAATCTTTTAACGCATTCTAAGCTTTTTGCATGTGGTATTGCCAGAAGTGGAGCTTATAACAGAACGCTGACTCCGTTTGGATTCCAGAGCGAACAGAGAAATTACTGGGATGTTCCGGAAATCTATAACACGATGTCGCCATTCATGAATGCTGACAAAATGAAAACACCAATGCTTTTGGTTCATGGCGATGCTGATAACAACCCAGGAACTTTTACTTTGCAGACGGAAAGATATTTCCAGGCTCTTAAAAACTTGGGAGCTCCTGTGAAGATGGTTCTGCTTCCGAAGGAATCTCATGGTTATGTAGCTAAAGAAAATATCTTACACCTTTTATGGGAACAGGATCAGTTCCTTGAGAAGTGTCTGAAGAAATAAAATATTTAAATACAAATCCCGTTCATTATTGAGAACGGGATTATTTTTTATAAGTACTTCAACACTTCATCAATACTCTTCAGTTCCATAAAGTTTTCGTGCTCTAAGTGAGGCTCATGCTGTTCGTGGCTCCATGTTACATGATAAGGAATGTGTGCTGCAAAACCTCCGATTTCCAGTACTGGAAGAATGTCCGACTTTATAGAATTCCCGAGCATTAGAAATTGTTCTGGTTGGCAGTCCAGGTGTTTCAACAGTTTCTGGTAATCAGCCTCCTTCTTGTCACTCATAATTTCTATATGATGAAAATACTCCTGAAGTCCTGAATTTTTAAGTTTTCGCTCCTGATCCAGCAGGTCGCCTTTTGTTGCCACTACCAGTCTGTATTTCCCTTTTAACGTATCCAATGTTTCTGTGACTCCATCTAACAATTCTATAGGTTTCTGCAGCAGTTCCTGGCCTATCTCAATGGTTTGGTTGATCAACTGCATGGATGCTGTACCTTCTGAAATCCTGCTGACGGTTTCTATCATACACAGCATAAAACCTTTTACGCCATAACCGTAGAGATGAAGATTCTTCATTTCGGTCTTGAATAGTTCCTGAGAAACAGAATGCTGTGGCAGATAATCTTCAAGCAGTGTACAAAATTCCTTTTCAGCTTCCTGAAAATAAGGTTCATTGATCCAAAGCGTATCATCTGCATCAAAAGCGATGGTTGTTATATGATTATTCATTTTACTTTTGTATTTTTCTCGTGACAAAATTCAATATAAAAATTCAAACAGAAAAGGACATTTGTCCCGGATATAATATGTTACGGACCAATCAGCTATTTTTAAACTATCTGGAAGATCTATACGAAAAACAGGAACGTAAAGAAGATATCGCAGTAAGATCTTTTTCCAAAGGCGATAGAATATTCACGCAGAGCGAAACATCCTCTAAAGTAATGCTGATCAAAGAGGGAATTACCAAATGTTTTTTCGTTGAAGAGAACGATAAAGAATATATTGTTGAATTCCTGGGGAGAGGAGAGATCATCGGGGAGATAGAGCTGATACGGAATATTCCCTGCCTTTGCAGTATTGAAGCGGTTACGGATGTCACTGTTTATGCTGTAGCTATACCGTATTTCAGATCTTTGATTAAAACTGATATCTCCTTGAATAATCTGTTGCTGGATGTATTTGCCGAACGTATTGTCAATACATCCAAAAGAGCCTCTTATCAGCAGCTGTATGCGGCTGAACATACTTTAGCACAGCTTATTGAACTGCAGGCTCAACAGGAAATAGAGATTTCAAAAGAAGATATGGCTGCTTACCTGGGAATTACAGTGAGAAGTCTGAACAGAACTTTGAAGAATCTGGATAAATAAAGTAAAGAAGATGGAGGATGAGAGAAGAAAGCTATTGAGTGCGAAAAGACAACTGGTATGTTTTCGTGGAAGAACCAGTTAGATTTTTTTTTACCTTAAAAATCTCGGGCAATATCCTTGTTAAAGTTCAAAACCTTGATAAGGATATCTAAAAAGACGAATAGTAACTATTTTTCATTCCTCATATTAATTACAATTATTGACTGATTTTCTGTGTAAAAAGCTTAATCCTCCGTATTTTTGCACGAAATAAAGCCGGAATCTACCAAAATGAAAGACCTGCAATTCAGAAATGCTGCACCGAACGATTTAGAAAAAATAGTTGAAGTATATAATTCTACCATTCCTTCAAGAATGGTGACTGCTGATACAGAAAATGTCACTGTAGAAAGCAGGAAGAAATGGTTTGACGAACATAACCCTGAAACAAGACCCCTGTGGATTATTGAAAATGATCATGAAGTGGTAGGATGGGTCAGTTTTTCTTCATTTTACGGAAGACCGGCCTATAACGGAACGGTTGAAATGAGTATTTACCTCGATGAATCCTGCCGCGGAAAAGGATACGGAAAAAAAGTAATGGAATACTGTATAGCCAATGCTCCGGGTCTGGGAATAAAAACACTGCTCGGATTTATCTTCTCCCATAATGAAGCCAGTTTGAAACTCTTCAGAAATTTTGGATTTGAAGAATGGGGAATGTTTCCTGATGTCGCAATTCTGGATGGAATAGAAAGAAGTCTGACGATCTTAGGAAAAAGAGTAGGATAAGTCTCTGGTATTTCAGGACGGAAAAGAATAATACATTCATACTTGTTTACTGTTATAAGAATTGATGCATAAAAATTGCGCGAAGTCGGAGACTTCGCGCAACATTTTTTAAATATAATCGATAGAATTTAATCTCCCAATTGATCTATTGTTATGTTCTGTTTCTGATTTATTCTCTTCGCAGACATATTTAAGAACCGCTTCACCAGGAAAACGGCAGAAACTGTGAGACCCAGTCCTAAAGCAATCCACATTCCGAAAGCACCCATTTTTAAAGTGACACATAAGAAATATCCTAAAGGAATGGTAATCACCCAATAAGCGATGAAAGTATAGATTGATGGGATCTTCACATCCTGAAGCCCTCTGAGCATCCCTAAAGCTGTTACCTGGATTCCGTCCGAAAGCTGGAATAAAGCAGCAATGATCATTAATTTCGATGCAAGGCTAATCACTTCAATTTCTTCTTTTTTAGTGAAGAAAGTAGGTAATATATTTCTTCCCAGAATAAAGACCAGTCCACAGATGCACATGAAAATAAAGGCGATTTTCAGGTTGTTAATTCCTACTTTTCTTAATTCAACAAAGTTCTGCTCGCCAAGCTTTCTTCCGATCATAACCGTTGAAGCTACACTGAACCCTACACAAAGGTTGAAGGTAAATGAAGCCATACTTAAAGCAATCTGGTGAGAGGCAATATCGTGAGCTGAAATAAGCCCGCAGATAAATGCTGCACCGGCGAAAGCTGTCACTTCAAAGAACATCTGTAAAGCGGTAGGCAGGCCCAGTTTCACCATTCTGTCAAACATATTTTTGGAGAAAACCTGAATTTTTAAAGAAAAATCTTTAATATATCTTCTTGTTTTTTTCTCTTTAACCAATACGAAATAAAGAAATACCACCATGAATATTCTGGAGATCAGTGTTGCTAAAGCTGATCCTTTTACCCCCATTTCAGGAAAGATCCAAAGTCCTTTAATGAAAACATAGTTCAGGACAATATTAATAATGTTTGCAATGATCGTAGCTTTTGTAACACCGATGGTATAAGAAAGGCCTTCAGAAACTTCACGAAGCGTCTGAAAAGCCATGAACGGAATCATACTGATCGCCATAATGCCCAGAAAGTCTACCGTATTCGGAATGATCTTCTCCGGCTGCCCGGAATGGTAGAGTAGCGGCATCCCTAAAAGCAAAACAGCCATTAAAATAATCCCTACAGACATATTGATCACAAATCCGTGGCTGAATACAGAATTAATAGTTCCGTGGTCCTGCTTGGAATGTGCTTCAGAAACCAGAGGCGGTATAGCAAATGAAAATCCCAGTGCCAGTACGAACACCGAGAAAAATACGGCATTTCCCAATGAAACGGAAGCCAGCGCATCTGCTCCTAAAAGTTTTCCGACAATGATATTGTCGAACAGATTCACCGAGACCTGCCCCACCTGCGTAAGCATCACAGGAAGAGCCAGGGTAAGGCATTCTTTCGTATAGTTTTTGTTTAAAAAGTTCATAGTATTTTATGATTCATATAGAGTTTAATATTTAAAAATAGAGCAAAAAAAAATTTGCAGTAAGGCTACTGCAAATTGTTATCATATATTTAATGTTCAATTAAATTATTTCCTTACAAAACTTGCAACATCCTCCTCAGAAACAGTGTTTCCACCAAGAATAATTAATCTTTCCACAACATTTCTCAGTTCTCTGATATTTCCGGTCCATGAAAGAACTTTAAGCGCATCAATCGCCTTATCATCAAACTTTTTCACGGCAGTACCATGCTCATCGGCAATTAATCCGGAAAAATGATCTACCAATAATTTGATATCCTCTTTTCTGTCATCCAACGGCGGAACATAGATTTCAATTACAGAAAGCCTGTGGTAAAGGTCTTCTCTGAACTTTCCTTCCTCAATTTCCTTCTGCATGTTCTTATTCGTTGCTGCAATTACCCTTACATCAACTTTTATTTCCTTATCGCTTCCTACAGGAGAAACTTTGCTTTCCTGCAATGCTCTCAAAACCTTAGCCTGAGCAATAAGGCTCATATCACCAATCTCGTCTAAAAAGATGGTTCCTCCGTTCGCCTGCTCAAATTTTCCCTGCTTGTCTTTAATAGCTCCTGTAAAAGAACCTTTTACATGTCCGAAAAGCTCAGATTCAATAAGCTCGGAAGGGATCGCAGCACAGTTTACTTCGATCATCGGGCCTCTTGCACGTTCACTTTGGTTGTGGATAGCGTGTGCTACCAATTCCTTTCCGGCTCCGTTAGGTCCCGTAATCAAAACACGGGCATCAGAAGCAGCTACCTTTTCGATCATATCCTGGATTTTTTTCAAAGCAGGAGAATCACCGATCATCTGGTATTTTTTGTTGACCTTTTTCTTTAAGGTCTTATTTTCAGTTTGGAGATTTTTATTTTCCTTTTTCAGACTTTCTTTAGCTAAAGCATTTTTAACACTGGTAATCAGTCTGTTGATGTCTATCGGCTTGGAAATAAAGTCATATGCACCCTCTTTCAGACAGGAAACAGCAGAATCAATATCCGCGTGGCCTGAGATCATGATAAATGTGCTTTCAGGTTTTAAGATCATACTTTGTTTTAAAAGTTCTGTTCCTGAAAGTTTAGGCATCTTGATGTCAGAGATCACCAATGCGAAATCTTCTTTTTCTATCTGTTTGTAGCCTTCAAGGCCATCTTCAGCGATAACAAATTCGTAATCGGTAAGTTCATCAGAAAGAATACTGTGTAATACTCCCGAGATTGCTTTTTCGTCTTCTACAATAAGGATTTTTTGCATAGTTGCAAATTTAGATTTTTTGATTCAATTATTAGCAAAAACCATACCTAAATATACTATTTTGAGTAATCTCTTCTGCCGAAAATAGCGGATCCAACCCGTACGGAATTGGCACCACATTCAATGGCAGCCGGGAAATCATCACTCATTCCCATAGATAAAGTTTCAAGTGTTTTTAATTGATTTAATTCATCAAAAAGCCTCTTTAAAATTAAAAACTCTGTTTTCACCTGTTCTTTATCATCTGTAAATGTGGCCATTCCCATTAAACCAGTAATGTCAACATTAGAAAATCTTCCGTCAATATACTGTTGAAATAATGCTTTTGCTTCAGAAATATCAAGTCCGAACTTAGTTTCTTCTGCTGCAATTTTCACCTGAAGTAAGGCTTTAATAGTTCTGCCGTTCTTTTCAGCTTCTTTACTGATTTCTGCGAGAAGCTTTTCAGAATCCACACTTTGGATGGTATCGATAAAAGGAGCAATATATTTTACTTTATTTGTCTGCAGATGCCCGATCAGGTGCCATTGGATATCTTTTGGAAGGAGAGGGTATTTCTCCATAAGCTCCTGAACCTTGTTTTCACCAAAGACTTTCTGTCCCAGATCATAAACCTCCTGAACAGTCTGAGCAGGATGTGTTTTGGAAACGGCAACCAGCTGAACTCCCGCGGGAAGCTGGTTTTTTATTGCGTTATAATTTTCTTTAATATCCATGAATGCAAATTTCTGAATTTTAAAAGCAAAAAACTAATGAATCTGTAAAATTGTTGTTGGGATTGCAAGTTACTGGTTCTAGGTTAGCACCAATGTAATTTATTCAACACATCATTAAATTGTTACATTGCTACACTGATACATTAATTAAGAATATCATTGATCTTCGGATACTGAGAGATTTTTCTGAATACAAATTTATTGCTTTTCTGCAGCTTTTCAATAAACATATCCAGTTCATTGATGGAATCGGCATCCCTGAGGTATTGGTCATGCGTAAGGAAAACCAGGTGTCGTGATGTTTTCTCCAGGTCATTCAGGAAAATACTGTCCACTTTTTTGATCATGTCCTCATGACTTCCTTTTAAGGTCATTTTTTGAGAAGGTCTCCATTCAAGATCCCAGCCGATCACTTTATAGCCTGCTTTTCTAAGGCCGTTTGCAGCATCAGTGGAACTTTTGATGTCGGTAACATTAATATTGTTCAGCCTCCAGATATTTCTTCCCGGCGTTCTTGCTATCTTATCGTAAAGCTTAAGACTGTCTTTGGCAATATCAAAATCATGGATTACAGCTTCAGGGCTCTTATAAAAATCGGTGTATTTATTATGGGCATGGCTAAAACTGTGATTGGCAAGCTCGATCAGAGGGTTACTTTTTAAAAGTTCCATATCATCTTTCTGTCTTTTGCTTCCATAGGCATGTTTTCCCACCAGAAAAGCAGTAGCACATACATTCCTTTTATTTAATATTTTAAGGAGATTTTCCGTTCCCTGGTTGGGACCGTCGTCAAAAGTAAGGTAAATGATTCTTTTATCGGATTCTATGTTCTCATCATCTATTTTGGGGACCGTTTTCACGGTGGGATGTTCCAGTGAAACTGTTTTTTCAAACTCTTTCACATCAGTTTTGCCATTGCAGCCGTTAAATATAATTGAGGCCGCACTCATCAATGCAGTCATCCCGAGAAAAGTCATGTTTTTTGACTTTCCCCCAAAATTTTTTCTCATAAAGATACTGGAGATTTAAATCGTTAAAAAATGTTAAATTATCTTTAAAATATTAACAAATTATATGCCAGTGTTTGCTAAAATGTAGCTTTTTAATTTTATTTTAAGAACTTATCTAAACGTAATTCTTAATGAATGAAAAGGTTTTAAATTATCTTTTTCTTTTTCTCTGATTTTAACATTTATAATTATAAAAACAATAGCTTTTCTCTATTTCTGTTGAGTTTAAAATATTTTTCCTGTTTTGGAGAATTATTTTAATTGAATAAATAAAACTACTGAATTTTATTCTATACAGAATAGCAAAGAGAATTAAGATGATGACGGGAATATAAAGACTTATTTTAAAATCCCCTTAAGATATAACGCATTTTTAATGGCAGCAGTGCCCCATGTATTGTTGAAGAATACAAATGTTTTTTTTCCTGAATGGTTGATTTTTACGGCAAGATCATCAAGGAAATCCGAACTGTACTCCGATTTATAGAGGATTGGTTTTCCATGAAGTCTGTAATACAGAACTTCAGGATGATTGATTATCATTTTTTCAGGAAGATCACCGGGAAAGCTGACTCCGGAAAAAACAATATTATTTTCTTTTAAAACAATGAAAATTTCATCAGTCCACCAGGAGGTATGACGGAATTCTATCACGTTTAAATAATTGAAATCAAGGCTTGCCAATATCAGATCAATATTTTCCTTCGATTTTTTAAATGAAGGCGGAAACTGATACAGGAATCCGGAAAGCTTTTCCTTTAAATGAATTTGGATATGTTTACAGAATTCTGAAATATCTTCTTTAGCGTCTTTCAGCCGTTTTTCATGGGAAATGGTTTTTGGTATTTTAATGAAAAATTTAAAGTCAGCGGGTGTTTCATCATACCATTTCAGAAGTGTTTTAACAGTTGGTTTTCTGTAAAAAGTGGAATTGATCTCCACTGTATTGAAAGTCGCGGAATATAAGGTAAGAAAGTCTTTACTTTGGGCACTTTCAGGATATAGCGACCCTTTCCAGTCGTTATTATAAAATCCCGAACATCCAATGTAAAGACTTTCTTTTTTCATGACTTATTTTATATCTGCATCAAGATTTACAGAGTTCAGCCGCAGTGAGTTCAGAATAACAGAGAGTGAACTGACGCTCATTGCTGCTGCTGCAATCATAGGTGACAACAGTATTCCAAAGAAAGGATACAATAAGCCTGCCGCTACCGGAATTCCCAATACATTATAGATAAACGCAAAAAACAGGTTTTCTTTAATATTCTTAAGAAGCTTTTCACTTAACAATTTGGCTTTTGCAACGCCTAAAATATCGCCTTTTAATAGGGTAATCTCAGCACTTTCCATAGCGACATCGGTTCCTGTTCCCATAGCAATCCCTACATCAGACTGGGCCAGGGCAGGGGAATCATTAATCCCATCACCGGTCATTGCTACGATTTTACCCTGCTGCTGAAGTTTTTTCACCTCATTCAGCTTATCTTCCGGAAGACAGCCTGCTTTATAATGTTTGATTCCTAACTCGTCCGCAACGGCCTTGGCCGTATGTTCATTGTCACCGGTCATCATGATCACGTCAATTCCCTCATTCATCAGACGCTGAACTGCTTTTTTGGAAGTTTCTTTAATTTTATCGGTAAAGCTGATGAAGCCAAGCACCGTTTTATCCTGCGCAATATAAGAGATGGTATGTGCCTTGGACTGTACTTCGACTGCTTTTTGCTTTAATTCCTGTGGAACAGGCAAATGGTTGGAAATCAGAAGGCTTTCATTTCCTAAATAAACTGTTTTTCCATTGATTTTGCCCTGAACTCCTTTTCCTGAAATGTTCTCAAAGTAGTCCACCTTTTCAGCAGTTAAATTTTCAATTTTTGCTCTTTTGATCACCGCATTGGATAGTGGATGTTCCGAGTTTTGATTAAGAGAAAAAGCCAGTTTCAGTATTTCATTTTTATCTCCGCTTCCTGTAGTCTCAATATATTCTACAGAAGGCTTTCCTTCTGTTAAAGTTCCTGTTTTGTCTGTGATCAGAACATTCACCTTATGCATCTGTTCCAGTGCTTCTGCATTTTTAATGAGAATTCCGCTTTTAGCTCCTTTTCCGATTCCAACCATCAGGGACATAGGAGTTGCCAGACCAAGGGCACACGGACATGCTACAATTAATACCGCAACTGCATTTACGAATGCAAATAAGCTTCTTTTTCCTTCCGGTCCGAAAAACTGCCATAAAATAAAAGTAAGAACAGCAATCAGAATTACCACAGGAACAAACACTTTGGAAACCTTATCAGTGAGTTTCTGTATCGGGGCTCTGCTCCGGCTGGCTTCATTAACCATTTTAATAATCTGTGAAAGAAGGGTTTCATCGCCTACTTTTTCAGCTTTCATGATAAACACCTTGTTTCCGTTAATCGTTCCTGAAGAAACTTTATCATCTGTGTTTTTCTCCACAGGAACAGGCTCTCCCGTGATCATACTTTCATCTACCAAAGAGCTTCCTTCGGTGATCTTACCGTCAACGGGAATTTTTTCACCAGGTTTCACTTTTAAAAGGTCTCCGATTTTTACCTGGGAAAGCAATACTCTTTTTTCTTCTCCGTTTATGATGAGATTGGCTTCATCGGGAGAAAGATTCATCAGTTCCTTGATGGCATTTCCAGTTTTTTTATGGGCAGCAGCTTCCATAAGCTGTCCTAAAATTACAAGTGTTAAGATCACACAGACCGCCTCAAAATATAAAGGAATTTCATGATTGTGACCTCTGATTTCATGAGGGATTATATCAGGAAAAGCTAAGGCGGCAATACTGAAGATAAATGCTGCTGCAACACCTAAAGCAATCAGACTGAACATATTTAAATTCCACGTTTTAAAAGAAACCCAGCCTCTTTTCAGCAGGAACCATCCTGAATAAAACATCACGGGAAGCGTTAAGGCAAGCTCAATAAACACTTGTATCTTATGGGAAAAAGGAAAATTGATGAACATTCCGCCCATCGAAAGAATAAAAACCGGAATAGTGAAGGCAAGAGAAATCAAGAACTTCTTTTTCAGGATATTATAGGTTTCATCCTCTTCATCTTCTCCGCTGTCTGGCATTCTTACCAGATCCATTCCGCATATCGGACAATCACCCGGTTCATCACGGATGATCTCAGGATGCATAGGACAGGTATATTTTGCGGTTTTCTTTTCCGGATATTTTACAAGGTCCATTCCGCAGACGGGGCAGCCTACATTGGAATCATAGGTTTTGTCACCTTCGCAGTACATCGGACAGTAATATTTTCCAGCCATATCATCCGTCACTTTGGGAGCTTCATGATGATGGTGAGAATGATGATTGTGAGATGAAATATTTTTAACTAAATCTTCAGTAATTTTTTCAAGGTGCATATGGCAAACCGGGCAGTCACCTTTCTCATCATATACTGTATCCCCTTCACAGAACATAGGACAGTAATACTTTCCAATGCTGTTCTTAAAATTTTCGGGTAGATTAGAGGAAGAGTAGGTGGGCTTATGATTGGGATCTTTAGCCTGTTTTTCCTCGATGGGAACCAGATACATTTTACAGACCGGACATCTTTCACCCTGTTTAAAATATACTTTGTCACCCTCGCATTCCATCGGGCAGTAATATACTGATGAAGGAGAAATCCTGTCCTGGGGTTTTACAAATGTTTCCGTAGGTTGATTTGGGTCTGCCAGCCTGTATTTTCCTATTTCTTCTAAAGCATTATTCAGAACCGACAGTTCAATTTCCTTATCAGACGTAATGGCTGCCGTATTGTTTTCCAGATTTACGTCGGCAGTAACTCCCTCAATAGAGTTAAGCTTTTCAGAAATTTTTTTCTGACAGCCGGAGCAGGTCATTCCGAATATATTATATTGTCTCTCCATGATTCTTGAATTTATAATGCAAATTTCCAAAATGAATTGGTAAGGCTGTTATAAATTTAAGGATAATAGTTATAAAATTTTGCCTGCTATGCGGGTGGGAGAGTCGGAGTGTTTGAGTGTTTTAGGGTGGGAAGGTTTCTGATATCGTAATAATTGGGTATTTTAAAAACTCCTTTACTCTAAAACTCTCCCACACTCAAACTCAAAAACTATCCAAAGTCTTCCTCTGATGATCCTTCAGTTTTTTGAATTCAGTAGGCGTAAAGCCTGTGGTATTCCTGAATTGGGAGGAAAGATGCTGAACACTTTTATAGCCCAGCTTCCCGGCAATTTCTGTAAGGGTGAGTTCATTATAAAGAAGCAGTTCTTTTGCTTTTTCAATTTTGTGGAGAATAAAAAACTGTTCGAGGGTAATATTTTCGTTCTGAGAAAAGGTTTTGGAAAGAGCGCTGTAATCTTTGGGGATTTTTGAACTTAAAAACTCAGAGAGAAGAAAGTTTTCATCAATGTCCAGCTCACCGATTTTGATGATGATCATATTTTTGATCTTGTCAATAAGCTGGTGGGTAGAATCTTTGATCCTCTCAAATCCAGTCTCGAGAAGACTTTTTTCTATGGCCAGCATTTTTTCTGCTGACACATCACTGTTGGTTTCTACTTCCCCTAAGGCTACAGAGTTTACTGTTATACCAGCCTCGCTGAATATTTTTTCCACTGCAGAAATACAGCGGTTACACACCATGTTTTTTATGAAAATTTTCATGGTTTGCTGAGTCTGTCTTTTACAAATTCAATCTGTGTTTTTCCGTGCGGAGCAGGGTTTCCTTCGCTGTCCAGGTTCACCATTACGATTTTGTCCACAGTAATGATCGTCTGGTGGGTCATTTTGTTCCTTACATTACATTTTAAGGTAACAGATGAAGATCCGAAGTGTGTGGCTTCAATACCTATTTCTATAATGTCTCCCTGTTTTGCAGAGCTTACAAAATTAATCTCTGAAATAAATTTTGTAACCACTTTTGTATTTTCCAACTGAATGATTGCGTAAAGCGCAGCTTCTTCATCGATCCACTGTAAAAGTCTTCCTCCGAAAAGAGAATGGTTGGGATTCAGATCTTCGGGCTTTACCCATTTTCTGGTATGATAGTTCATGTTTTGATAATTTGCTCCACAAATTTAGTGTTAAAAACTGGGTTTATCAAAGAAACGGTATTTACTGATCTGAAGGACATGATTCATTTTCTCAATTATATTTTCTTGGAGCGCATTGCTTTTACTTTTTTCACTGCAGGATCTTTTAAAAATTTTTGATATTCTTTACTTTCAACGGGAAACAGGGCTACTTTTCCTTCCTCATTATGATGAGTTCCGAATCCATAACGTTTGGACAGTGGAGAACACCTGAGACAAGGCTGCCCTTTGGAGAAAAACTGTATTTTTGCCTGCTGCTTTTCGCTTTCCGGGATATCATTTTTCAGCGCATAACATTCGAATATGATATCGTCAGAGGTGTAGCGGTAAGGATTTCTTATGATTTGCTCATACTGAAGCTCTGCTAATGTCTTTACTTTCTTTTTTTGAGGTGTCTCAGCCTGGGAAACAGGGCAGTCGTCGGCAACTTCAATAAAGGTGTTGGTATAATTTGTAGTATGTTTCATATAGGTTATCAATAAGGTTACATATTCATAGATACTTGCGGTTAAATTCAGATTAGTCTGTGAATTCTAAAATATCACCGGGCTGGCAGTCCAGAGCTTTACATAGGGCATCAAGCGTACTGAAGCGGATTGCTTTTGCTTTTCCGGTTTTCAAATTGGATAGATTGGATAGGGTGAGATTTACTTTTCCTGAAAGCTCGTTCAGTGACATTTTTCTCTTAGCCATCATCACATCAAGGTTTATTACTATAGGCATAGGGCTGTTTTCTCTTTTAAAAGGTTGTATTTTGCACTTTACAGAATAGTTTTTTATTATGTTAACTAACTTTAACTTTTGGTAAATTTCAGTAAAATTTTAGTTATTAACAATACTTATTTATTATTAATCAATAAAAAATAGCTTTGAATTCATTAAAATGTGACAAATACATTAAAAAAAACTTTGATTTAAAATTTTTAATTGTATCTTGCATACGTTTATATTTGGAATCAATATTTGTTCATTAATTTATGTTGTTTTTCTTTTATATACCAAATTTTTATTAATTTTTAATTTTTATTTAAAATGAACATTTTTGTTTCAAACATCAATTACGCAACTAAAGAGTATGAGTTGCACGATCTATTCGCAGAATTTGGTGATGTATCATCAGCTAAAATTGTTACAGACAGAGAAACTGGCCGTTCAAGAGGTTTCGGTTTTGTAGAAATGGGTGATGAAGAAGGAAAGCAAGCTATCGAGGCTCTTAACCAGAAAGAATTTAACGGAAAAGAGTTGAACGTATCAGAAGCTAAACCAAGAGAAGAAAAACCAAGAAGAAGCTTTGATAACAACAGAAGCGGCGGATACGGCGGAGGAAACAACCGTGGTAATGGCGGCGGATACGGCGGTGGAAACAACCGTGGTAACGGCGGCGGAAACCGTTGGTAAAAATATAAGGCGGCTTTTTAGCCGCTTTTTTTATGCATTATTATCCCTTCCTGATTGTAATTGGCATTTGCTGATTATTTCAGGAAGGGATAATTATTTTTAGTTGTTTTCTTTTTGTTTTTTTTCGATGATTATTATTAAAACTGAGCTCAGACAAGAAAAACGCTGAAAATAATGTTTTTATCGTAAAGGCAAATAAAGTAGAATTTCCGGCATTTTAATAAGGAAAACAAGGGCATTTCATTCAGCAGAGTTATACAAAACTGTACTTCCCCTTAGCCGCCTTATTATTTCTATTTTTCTTTGATCAGCAATGCTGCATTACTATAGAATATATTCTTTTGCTTACTGTAAGGAGAGTTTTCTCTTGAAATACTTGGAAAAACTATTTTGATGTGGTATTTTCCTAAATCGCTTTCCATAGAGATTTCTTTCATTTTTACAGTTCCGGAATTGCCGGCATTGTTTCCGAACAGTGTATCTATGGCTGAGCTAAAATCTACCGTTTCCTCTGAATTAAGAGTTACTTTTATGGTTTTTCTATTATTGCCTCCGGTTTGGCTGTCTATCATAAATGTATCTCCATTGATAGATTTCGATTCCTGATTATAGCTGTCAAAATTGATTAAGTACTGATACCCTTGAATGTTCGTTACTTTTGATTCCGATTCTAAGACAAGCCTTTTAAAGCCTGATCCGTCTGAAGTCTTATTGACATGGGTAAAAGCATTTCTAAGAGTACTGCTGATCAGTGAAGAGTGAATGTTCTCAAAGTCTCCTGCTAAAAGATCATGCGTTTTGCCGGCAGTTAGATTCAGTAGAAAATCTTTTTGTTTTCTTTCAGCCAGAAATTCAAATTTATTGGCAATTTCATCAACGAGAGTATCAGAGACTTTCTTTTGAAAATCTATTTTGTTGTTGACCAGAAGTTTGTTTTTATCCAGAAGAGCCATCAATTGATTTTTCTGACTTCTTTTAGCGATACTGAATGCATTTAAATAAGGAAAGATCAATGAGAAAGCGCCAAATATAAATAAGCTGACCGGAATGAATTTTATGCTGGCCTTTTTATTCAGTACAAAATAAGAAACCACAGTCAATAGCCATAATGCCAGAAGCAATACGAAGTACCTGGGCTCTGTGTAACCGTACTCAAGGATCCTTGTAAATATGGCTGTAAATAATAAAACAAGTAAAGGAATTATCGTGTAATAAAACAGTTTTGAAAATACCTTGACCCAGGACTTTGCTTTTTCCTCTTTAAGCGGATATACAAGGAGTAAAGCAAGGATGCCGATAATACTGTAAGCCAGGACCAGGTAAGAAACCCATCCTCTGGGAAGTTCCCAGTTGATAACTATTTTAAATGAATAAACATATAGGATGACCAGATAAATGAAAAGCAGGGGGATCAGGACGAACTGTGTGAAAAACTTTAAGATCACCGGATACGCACTGTCTTTTTCAAGATAGCTCAGCCCGGTATCATTGAACAGAAGAAAGATAAAACAACTTCCCAAAATAGCCAACACATAAAACGTATCAGCATATAAATTATCACTGAAATTAAAATCGAATAATTTGTCAACTGCGAGGATAGCCAGCTCTACACCTCCAGTAAGCACGCCTGTAAAAACTGCCGTCAGGAAAATATTGACGAAAAGGTTTTTATTGTACTGCCAGAAATTAAGCTCCTTATTCTTTTCAAGAAAGGCACAAAAAGAAACCAATAAGTGAGAAAGAAGAAAGGTAATAGCTATGATAAAGCCGTGAACTTCGGTAAAATCTCTTTCTTTTGCGGGGAGAATGAAAAAAAAGCCGATCAGGAAGACTGTTCCCAATATTTCAAGTAACAGTCTTTTTCCGATTCTCTGAGAAAGAATTTTCAACGCAAACATGAGAGAAATGCCAAGACAGCAGCAAATAGTGAATTTGGAATGAATGAAGAACGATTCACGGTCATACTTACTGTCCAACATACGAATGGCACCCACAGAAGAGAGTAGTCCCATTAATAAAACCATTGGATAGCGCGACAGAACCTCCTGTGCCTTTCCTGTTATTTCCCGGATTTTCGTTTTCATGATTCGTGTATTTTGTGCTTAGTCTTTTTTCTTTTTTTTCTTCTTGTCTTTATCCTTGTCTTTTGGTTTGCTCTTTTTAACTTTTTTAGGGTTTAAAACCTCTTCAGCATATTCGAATTTCGGTTCTTCAATTTTCGCGGGAACAAGTTCAATTTTAAGATCAAAATAATTCTTCAGGTCATCCTGGGATATTAATTTTTCATTAAATAAAAACTCCAGCATTTCCTTTCCTGAATCATTGAAAAAGTTATGGGCAAGCTCTTTCAGCAGGAATTTACGGTATTCTTCCATAGGAACAACTACAGTATATTTGAAGATTCTTCCTTCCTTTTGAGTTGTGATATAACCTTTCTCCACCAATATTTTCAGGTAAGTAGATACGGTATTCTGGTGCGGCTTCGGTTCAGGATGCTGCTCCATGATGTCTTTAAGATAAAAAGTTTCAAGCTTCCAAAACAGCTTCATAAAATTCTCCTCAGCACCGGTAAGATGATTTATTTTCATAGAATGTTCTTAATGTTGAAATTGTATATTGCAATAAAGATAAATAAAAGATACCACAAATGCTATTCCGGCACCCATAAATACTTCTTTTACTGTATGTCTTTTTAAAATAATTCTTGTAATTCCCACTAAAGCAGCAATTCCCAGCCATGCCAGTCCGGCTTTCCAGTCCAATGTGAAGAACAGGGCTGCAACAAATACATTAAAAGCTGTATGCATAGAGCTTTTAATATAGAGATTACTGATCTGCATTGTAAAAACAAGGATCAGAACAAACAGCATCACAAGATCAATATATCCGTTTTTTAAATAATTGAAAACAAGATAGGTAACCACACAGGCAGCAATGAAAACATAGAGTGTTTTCCGTTGGACACGGTTCGAAACGTCCATATTGGTATATCTTCCGGTTTTTACATTCCAAACCAGCCAGATTACGACCGGTGCAATAATCATTAATAATATAGGAAGAAAGTAAAGAAGAGAGTCTTTCAGTGAATATTCCTTTATACTCATATAAATGAAAAAAATAAATAAAGAAACAAGCGGATTGAAAAAATCTGAAATGATTTTTGAAATTTTATGTACTGTTGAAGGCTGTTTTTCTTCCATATTTAAGTTTAAAATTCAAATATAACACTATAAGCAAAAAAACAATTAGTATGTATACGATAAAAACAAAGTTTTTTTTATAATTTTGCTCAAATATTCATCATAAAAAAGCAAGAGCTAGCACATGAAAGAATTTTCTAAAGAGGTATACCTGAAGTGGTATGAAGATATGACTATGTGGAGAAGGTTTGAAGACAAATGCCGTTCTCTTTATCTAAAACAAAAGATCAGAGGTTTTTTACATTTGTATAACGGTCAGGAGGCTATTCCTGCCGGCTTCACGCATGCAATGGATTTAACAAAGGACAGTATGATTACTGCTTACAGATGCCACATCCATCCAATGGCGATGGGGGTAGATCCGAAGAGAATCATGGCTGAGCTTTGTGGTAAAGCTACCGGAACGTCCGGAGGTATGGGTGGTTCTATGCACATTTTCAGTAAAGAGCACCGTTTCTATGGCGGACACGGTATCGTAGGCGGACAGATTCCTTTGGGAGCCGGAATTGCTTTTGCAGATAAATATTTTGACAGAAAAGCTGTAAATATCTGCTTCTTCGGAGATGGAGCAGCAAGACAGGGATCGCTTCACGAAACATTCAATATGGCGATGAACTGGAAACTTCCTGTAGTATTTGTAGTGGAAAACAACCAATATGCAATGGGAACTTCTGTAAAAAGAACAGCCAACCACGAAGATATCTATAAATTAGGTTTAGGATATGAAATGCCTTGCCTTGCCGTGGATGCAATGGATCCTGAAAAAGTAGCTGAAGCAGCTTACGAAGCAATCGAGAGAGCAAGAAGAGGAGACGGACCTACTTTCATTGAAGCCAGAACTTACCGTTACAGAGGACACTCTATGTCTGATGCCGAACCTTACAGAAGCAAGGAAGAAGTAGCGATTCATAAAAATGATGACCCTATGGAACTTGTAAAGCATAGAATTTTGGAAAACGGATGGGCTACTGAAGCAGAATTGGAAACGATGGACAATAAATCAAGAGATTTTGTAGACGAGTGTATTGAATTCATGGAAAATTCTCCATATCCAGATCCGGATAAAGTGTACGAATATGTTTATGCTCAGGAAAACTATCCATTCTTAGATAAATTAGAAAACTAAAATAATTTGTTGATCCAATGATAGATGGTGTGGAAAATCATCTGTTTCTATTATTAATCATCATATTAAAAAAATAATACAATAAATTATGGCAGAAGTAATTACGATGCCCCGCCTTTCGGATACTATGACGGAAGGTAAAGTGGCGAAATGGCATAAAAAAGTAGGAGATAAAGTAAAAGAAGGAGATATTTTAGCCGAAATTGAAACAGATAAAGCTGTTCAGGATTTCGAATCTGAAATAGAAGGAACTCTTTTATATATTGGTGTAGAAGAAGGCGGTGCTGCTGCTGTGGATTCTGTTTTAGCGATTATTGGGAATGAAGGTGAGGATATTTCAGGACTGACTGGCGGAGCTGCTGCTCCGGCTGCAGGTGGTTCCGAAGAAAAAAAGACTGAAGAAGAATCAAAAACAGAAAATAACGGTACCAGCATTGAGCAGACTACTGCAGAAGTTCCTGCCGGTGTAGAAATTATTACAATGCCAAGACTTTCCGATACAATGACGGAAGGTAAAGTGGCGAAATGGCATAAAAATGTAGGCGATACAGTAAAAGAAGGAGATCTTCTTGCTGAAATTGAAACAGATAAAGCAGTTCAGGATTTTGAATCTGAATTCAACGGAGTATTATTGAAGCAGGGTGTAGAAGAAGGTGGTGCAGCTCCGGTAGATTCAGTATTGGCAATTATCGGTCCGGAAGGAACAGATGTTTCTGCGGTTGGTGCTCCAAAAGCAGCAGCTCAGGCTTCTGAAAAACCTGCTGAACAGAAAACTGAAGCCAAAGCGGACGAAAAGGCAGCTCCGGCGGCAAGCTCTTCCTCTTCAGAAAGAGTAGCGATTTCCCCGTTAGCTAAGAAAATGGCTCAGGACAAAGGGGTGGATATCAACAGCGTTAACGGTTCAGGAGAAAACGGAAGAATCGTTAAAAAAGATATTGAAAATTATCAGCCATCCAAGACACAGGCTCAGCCGGCAGCTTCTGCTCCTGCAGGGGCTCAGGTTGCATTGAGCTTTGTTCAGGGTGAAGATACAGAGACTCCAAACTCTCAGGTAAGAAATATTATTGCAAAACGTCTTGCTGAAAGTAAATTCTCTGCTCCTCACTATTATCTGATGGTGGAGATCAATATGGATAAAGCAATTGAGGCCAGAAAAGAAATCAATTCTTTACCGGATACCAAAATTTCTTTCAACGATATGATTATTAAGGCAACTGCTGTTGCTTTAAGAAAACATCCTCAGGTGAATTCAAGCTGGGCAGGAGATAAGATTATCCACAGAGGAAATATCAATGTGGGTGTAGCAGTGGCTATTCCTGACGGGTTAGTGGTTCCTGTACTTAAAAATACAGATCAGATGAACTATACTCAGATCTCTGCAGCAGTAAAAGATATGGCTGCCAGAGCTAAGAGCAAAGGCCTTAAAGCCAATGAAATGGAAGGTTCTACATTCTCAATCTCAAACCTGGGTATGTTCGGAATCGAAACATTTACAAGTATCATCAACCAGCCGAATTCTGCCATCCTTTCCGTAGGAGCGATCATCGAAAAACCGATTGTAAAAGACGGACAGATCGTGGTAGGAAACATCATGAAGCTTTCATTGGCATGTGACCACAGAGTGGTAGACGGTGCTACGGGAGCTCAGTTCTTACAGACTTTAAAAACATATCTGGAAAGTCCTTTGACTCTGTTACTGTAACAGTTCAGATTGTAAAATAATAAAACCTCTCGCTTTGAGAGGTTTTTGTGTTTAAAATATATTGATGATCACAGCTCAGTGTCAGTGATGAGCTTCTTTAATTGTCCCCAATCTTAGAATTTATACAAGTAGAATACCATTAGGATAAAATAATCCCTTTTTGAAAGAAGAAGTAATCTGGAAATTTTGTGCATTTGTCAAAAAATAAATTCTTGAACTTTTCTTTAAGTTAAGTCAGATTTTATTACAAAATTTGTTTGTAGTATTTTATTTTCTATTTCTCAGTTAGTATTTCAGATTTTGTACTTCAGTTATGATGATATTCAAAATTATCTAAACATTCTCTGTTTCAGAATAACAGCTCTGTGTAATTTAACCTCTTAAAAATATTGGTAACATATGAGTTTTATGGCTGGATTTTAAAATCAAATTACTATTTTTGAATCATGATTAAAGCGAGCAATGTCCATAAATTTTATGGAAATTTAGAAGTACTGAAAGGAGTTGATATTCACATTAAAACAGGTGAAGTGGTTTCTATTGTAGGCGAATCCGGAGCAGGAAAGTCTACGTTGCTTCAAATCTTAGGAACTCTGGATCATCCCAGCAATTCCAATAAATACAATACTGAAATCAGTATTGCAGGAGAATCTTTTATTAATATGAATGATAAGCAGATTTCCAAATTCAGAAACCAGAATATTGGTTTTGTTTTTCAGTTTCACCAGCTTCTTCCGGAATTTACTGCTTTAGAAAATGTTCTGCTTCCGACAAAAATTGGAGGAGCCAATGAAAAAGAAGCTTTAGAAAAAGCATATGCTTTATTTGAAGACCTTAAAATAGAGCAGAGACTGCATCATAAACCCAACCAGTTATCCGGAGGGGAGGCACAAAGGGTAGCAGTAGCAAGAGCCCTGATTAATTCTCCGAAGATTATTTTTGCGGATGAGCCTACAGGAAACTTAGACTCAAAAAATGCAGATGACCTTCACAGGTTATTTTTTGATCTTAGGGATAAATACAACCAAACTTTTGTAATTGTAACCCACAACCCAAACCTTGCCGAGATCACAGACCGTAAACTGGTTATGAAAGACGGAATGATCATCGAATAAAAAAACTTACCCCAATGAAAAGATTTATTTTCCTGTTCCTTTTTATTGTTTCCTGCTCTAAAGCTGAGTCTCAGGAAAATAATGCTTCCGGTAGTCTTCCGGCGGCAAAGGTGCTGGAAATTAAAAATTTTGTAAAAGGGAAGAACTATAACCAGGATATTGCTGTTTTTATCAATTTTAAGATTCATTCCGGGAAATACCGTTACTTTGTTTATGATTTGAAAAATAATAAAATACTGCAGAAAGCAATTGTTTCTCATGGCTCAGGATCAGTTATTAAGAATTCTGATGCCCTGAATTTCAGTAATACAGAAGGCTCATATCAGTCTTCACTTGGGAAATATGAGATATTGAACAGCTATAATGGGAAGTTTGGAAAAGCTTACAGGCTGAAAGGTCTCGATAAAGGTAACAGCAATGCAATGCAAAGGGCAGTAGTACTGCATTCTTTCTGGTGCATCCCAGATCAGGAAACTCCGGCTCCCGCCTGCTTAAGTTTAGGATGCCCAATGCTCTCCGCCAATGCATTTGTGGAGACTGCAAAATATCTTGACCAATCAAAACATCCGGTGATCATGTATGCATTTTATTAAATTCAGAAATCTTTTATAACTTATAACACACAAATGACCATAAAATTCCTTGCCGAAGATGACAGGCCCAGAGAAAAATTTTTGCTGAAAGGAAAGAGTTCACTTTCCGATTCTGAACTTCTGGCAATCATTATGGGAAGCGGAAGCAAGGATGAAAGTGCATTGGAACTAGCAAGAAAAATTCTCGCATCAGTAAACAACAGCTGGCATCAGCTGAGCCTTCTTTCCAATAAAGAGCTTATGAAATTTAAAGGGGTTGGCGAAGTAAAAGCTGTTTCCATTATTGCGGCATTAGAAATAGGAAAAAGGAGAACCGTTCAGGAAATACCTGAAAAAACGGTAATCTCCAATAGTGATGATGCCTATTTTATCCTTAGAAACCAATTATCAGATTTAAGGACTGAAGAATTTTGGGCTATATTCCTTAACCAAAGCAATAAGGTACTTCATATTTCACAGCTGACACAAGGGGGGATAAGCCAGTCAATCGTAGATGTAAGAATTCTATTTAAAACGGCTCTGGATCATTTTTCAACAGGAATTATTATTGCTCACAACCATCCGTCGGGAAGCCTGAAGCCCAGCAAAGAAGACCTTAGCATTACCAAGAAAATACATGAGGCAGGAAAAACATTGAGTATACAGCTTTTAGACCATATTATTGTGACACAGGATACCTACTTTAGTTTCTCAGATGAAGGATTGTTATGATTAGAAGACTGAAATATAACGAGATAGATTTTATAAAATATGCAGACTGTCTGGAAAAGTCAGAGCAGAGAAAATATTCAGCATCAAAATTTTTTTTAGATGTTACAACTGGTAAGCAATGGGATCTTTTGGTTTATAATAATTATGAGGCTGTAATGCCTGTTCCTTTTATACTCAAAAAAGGAATTAAAATTGTACATAATCCATTGATATGCCAGCAGCTTGGTGTTTTTTCAGATAAAGATGATAAGAAAATTAATGAAAAATTTCTGTCTTTTCTTCAGAAGAATTACCTGGTGAGAGCTTATCATTTTAATGAAACCAATAGTTTTGATTCAAAGTTAAAGACAAAAAAGAATTTTCTTTTATACCCTGATGAGTATGCTAAGGTGTTTGCGAAATATTCACCCAAAAGAAAAAGAAAACTGAGGCTGGATGATGAAGTAACAGACAATTCAGAACTTAAGGAAATACATTACAAAGACGCAGAAATTTTCATAAAAAGCAATGTGATAGGACTGGATAAGGAAGAGGACACAGACACTTTACTGAAAACGCTTGAGGCATTTCATTCATCAAAACATTTAAAATTTCTGGCCTTTTACTATCATCATGAGATCACCAATATGATTGCTGTTTATTCAGATTACGATACCATTGCTCTTTTAGGAACTTTTAATGATAAAAAATACATTAAAATGGCCGGAGCATCCACACTTATTGATTACGTAATCAAAGAGAATATTGAAAATTTTATTTTTGATTTTGAAGGAGGTAATCTTCCAAGCATTGAAGAGTTTTTCAGAGGCTTCAGACCAGAATTGAAGCCATATGCTGTTATAGAAAATTCTAAAAAAACATTGATCAAGGATTTTGCCCGATTTCTAATGAGAGGCCGATTTTCTTAAGATGAATATCATGTTTATTCGTTATTTAGAATGGTTTTAATTAAATATTATTCCGTACCTTTATAAAGTATTTATCCTAATAATCCAGCCATGCTAAAGCAGATCCGTCATTACAAACTGCCCTATATTATTTATAATTTTTTTAATAAGAAGAAATTACAGCATAATATCCCTTTGTATAGAAAGTATGGCCTCAAAAAAAACTATTTTTCCAGCATTTCCAGTGCTGATTTTGCCCAACTTCCGGAATCAGAAAGAGGAATAGATCAGGAGAAACTTGCTGAAACTGTGTTTTTCAAAGAACTTACTGCCGAAAATAAAGAAAGTGCCCTTCAGTATGATGAAAACGGATACATGATTGTAAGAAATTTCATTACTGCAGATGATGCTGACAGGATCAATAATGAAATTGAAAAATTAATGGAAAAAGGCACGCTGAAGTTTATTTACGGCGGAAAGCTGATGTTTGCCATCCATCATTCCGAGATGATTAAAAATATTGGAAATGATAAGAACCTGATGGATTTTCTATCTGTCCTTTTAGATGGTAAGGCCAAACTTTTCCAGAGCATCAACTTTATTAATGGCAGCCAGCAGAAAACGCATTCGGACAGTATTCATATGACGACTTATCCTCTCGGAGGGCTTCTGGGAGTCTGGATTGCATTAGAAGATGTGGATGAAACCAATGGTGCGTTACATTACATTCCTAAAAGCCATAAACTTCCTTATTTCCTTAATTCTGATTATGAGAATGAAGGCAGTGCATTTAAAATCGGTAAAAAAAGCTACCGGGCCTACGAAGAATTTTTGGAATCCAAGGTTAAAGAACTTGGTCTGAAAAAAGAAATATTTAAAGCAAAAAAAGGAGATATGTTAATATGGCATGCCAATATTCTCCATGGTGGCGAACCTCATACAGACAAAAACAGAACTAGAAAAAGCCTGGTTTATCACTTCTTTGATGAAAATAGTGTATGTTATCATGAAGTTACACAAAGACCCGCACTGTTTGAACTGTAATTTACGGATATAAAGACTTTCTGAGACAGAATAAAACACCTTAATAATAACGGCTGAAAGAATAGTTTTTTTACTTTTGCATCCTTAACTACAATGCAAATGAAGAAAACTGAAAATATTCTTGTTTTTATTTTTTCGATCTATTTATGCCTGATGTCATACTATCTGTATACTCATCAATACTACAATGCAGATTTGGAAGCCTACATGGGTCTTATTTACAAAACTGAATATTCCGATCTTAAAATAGAAGAAATTCATAAAAAAGTATATACAGAATTAAAAAACATAAACCCAAAACTTTCTGAAATCTCAACTAATGATAAAGAAATTGCAATAGGTGAAAACAGTTATTATTATACGCTGTCAGAAAATCCCAAAGCTTATGAAGAAGAGCTTCAGCTGTTTTCTGTAAAACCCTTTTATAATTTTGTGAACCTGATGTTCTTTAAATTAGGCTTTAAAGTGACAACCTCGATATCTTTAACTTCTATACTTGCTTATGTTTTTATTTTAGTCTTAATATTCTGCTTCCTGATCAAGATTTTAAAAAATTATCCTTTAGCATTCATCCTGACAGTCATTATTTCATTATTCAAACCACTTTTGGAGGCAAGCAGGCATGCTTCGGCAGACAGTTTAGCCTGTTTAATGCTTCTGTTGAGTTTCTATTTTTTTGTAATTAAGAAGAAACACCTTGCAGCAACGGTTTTTGCAATGCTCTGTGTTTTAACAAGACCGGAATATTTTATTTTATATTCATTTCTTTATATTTTAATTTATTTTTACAAAAATACCTTTCAGATTAAGCAGACGGAAGTATTTCTATCTTATGGCTATATTTTCCTTTCCTTTTTTCTGATCCAGTATTTCAACCAGATTTCATGGTCCGTTTTATTCATGAACCAGTTTACAAAAGTTCAGATCTATCCCATATCAAATCCGGATCCGTTCTATTTTCCGGATTATCTGAATTTTATAAAAAAAACAATAATGCTGGATTTTAACGGATCATATTTCCCATTGCTTTTATTGTTTATCGTTGTTATTCTGGCCAACAAATTTTCTTTGAACAGTAAGAAGAGCCGGGCTCAGTGCTTATTTTTTGGAGCCGTTTATGCCGCCGTTTTTTTTAGATATCTTGTTTTTCCAAGTCTGGCCAACAGAATGATGATAGGTTTTTATCTGATCATTGTTCTGTCTCTCATCTATATTCAGAATTCTAAGACTGATATATTTAAAAACTCTTTAGAAGCCGGAAAATAATTAGTAATTTTGCGGTCTAAAATTATGGCTAGTTTTTCAGGATATTTACCATATGCTTTTGCATTGATTATCGCAATTCCTTTTTTGGTTTTGCTGAGACAATTTGTACACTCATACATTACCTTAAAAAGCCAGGAAATCAAGCTTCTTTCCGTGAAATCGAACTCTGAAAATAAAGCACATTCCTATGAAAGGATGACTCTCTTTTTAGAAAGGATAAAACCATCGAATATCATCCAGAAATTTGATAAAGGTTTGGCAGTACATGAGTTTATTTTCCTTACTGAAAAGACCATCAATGAAGAGTTTGAGTACAATTCTTCACAACAGCTGTATATTACAAAAAGCTCATGGAAGAATATCGTGGATTCAAAAAATGCTTTGATCGATTTACTTCATAAAACATACGACGGACTGAATGGAAATGCAGATCTTGAGGAGTTCAAAACCATTTTCATCATGAACTATATGGAGGGCGATGACTATATTGCGGCTACCATAGAAGACCTTAGAAGAGAAATTTTAATTATAACTTAAAAATAACAGATAAATAATGATTCCAAATTTTAAAGCACATCCATGGCATGGGGTTTCTGCAGGAGAAGATGCGCCAAATGTTGTAAACGTATTCGTGGAAATCGTTCCTTCAGATACTATTAAATATGAAGTAGATAAAGAAACAGGATTCTTGAAGGTAGACAGACCTCAGAAGTTTTCTAATATTATTCCCGCTTTATACGGATTTGTTCCAAGAACATACTGCCATAACGAAGTAATGAAACTGGCTGTAGAAGCTGGTGCTGATGATGTGACAGAAGGTGATCATGATCCGCTTGATATCTGTGTGTTAAGCTCTCACAACATCCATTCAGGAGGATTATTAATGGAAGCTATTCCAATCGGTGGATTCAAAATGATTGATGGTGGGGAAGCAGATGATAAAATCGTTGCAGTAATGATCGGCGACCATGCTTTTGGACATTTCAGAGATATTTCTGAACTTCCTGAAGCTGAAGTGAAAAGATTGATGCACTATTTCTTAACGTATAAAAACTTACCGGACGAACCTGCAAAATGTAGAATTCACGAGGTATACGGAGCTGAGCACGCTAAAAAAGTGATCAAAGCTTCTCAAAAAGACTATGCAGAGAAATTCGGAGGCTAAGAAACAGCATTCCAAAATCATAATAAAGGCAGGTGAATTTTCACCTGCCTTTTTATTTGTTTAAAAAGCACCTTTTAATGCCATTTTAAATTTTCAGAAAATATATTACAGAACCAGACTTAATAAAACAATGGATTTTTTGTTATATTTATAAAACTAATTACTATTTATTAATATTAAAATAATAAACTATGGATTTGTTCTATTTAATTCCGGTTTTTGGCGTTGTCGCTTTATTGTATACTTTCCTGCAGAGTAACTGGGTAAGTAAGCAGAATGCCGGAAATGAGAAAATGAAAATAATCAGCGGACACATCGCTGACGGTGCAATGGCTTTTCTAAAGGCAGAGTACAAGATTTTAACCTATTTTGTCGTTGTAGTAGCAATATTACTCGCTGTAATGGGATCCAGTAATTCTAATTCCCACTGGAGCATTGGTGTTGCATTTGCTGTAGGAGCTGTATTTTCTGCACTGGCAGGATTTATCGGAATGAAGATCGCAACAAAAGCTAATGTAAGAACAGCAGAAGCCGCAAAAACTTCACTTTCCAAAGCTCTCAAAGTTTCCTTTACAGGAGGTTCTGTTATGGGAATGGGAGTGGCCGGATTGGCAGTTTTGGGTTTAGGAGCCCTTTTTCTGATCATTAAACAGATCTTTGCTCCTGATGCAACAGTAGATTCCCATGAAATGGAAAGGACAATTGAAATTCTTACAGGATTTTCACTGGGGGCAGAATCCATTGCACTTTTTGCAAGAGTAGGCGGAGGTATTTATACAAAAGCCGCAGACGTTGGGGCTGACCTTGTGGGAAAAGTGGAAGCCGGGATTCCTGAGGATGATCCCAGAAATCCGGCTACTATTGCAGATAATGTGGGTGACAATGTAGGAGATGTGGCAGGAATGGGAGCCGACCTTTTTGGGTCGTATGTTGCAACGGTACTGGCAACAATGGTTTTGGGTAGGGAAACAATGTCTGACGATGCTTTCGGAGGCTTTGCACCTATTCTTCTTCCAATGCTTATTGCCGGAACAGGTATTATTTTCTCAATGATAGGAACCTTGTTTGTAAGAATCAATGACAATGAAGGCTCGTCCACTTCAAGCGTTCAGAATGCCCTGAATCTGGGGAACTGGGGAAGTATTGTCATTACAGCAATCTCTTCTTATTTTCTGGTTACCTATCTTCTTCCCGAAAAAATGACCCTCAGAGGACATGAATTCACCAAAATGGGTGTTTTCGGAGCTATAATGGTAGGTCTTGTAGTAGGAACCTTAATGAGTATTATTACAGAATTTTATACCGCTATGGGTAAAAGACCTGTTTCAAGTATTGTAAGACAGTCTTCTACCGGTCACGCCACAAACATTATCGGAGGTCTGGCAGTAGGAATGGAATCCACACTGCTTCCGATCATTGTATTGGCAGGAGGTATTTATGGGTCTTATTTATGTGCAGGACTTTACGGTGTGGCTATTGCTGCGGCCGGAATGATGGCAACTACCGCCATGCAGCTTGCCATTGATGCTTTCGGACCGATTGCTGATAATGCAGGAGGAATTGCTGAAATGAGTGAGCTTCCAAAAGAAGTCCGCGAAAGAACAGATATCCTGGATGCTGTAGGAAACACTACAGCAGCTACAGGAAAAGGATTTGCCATAGCTTCTGCAGCATTAACGGCGCTGGCTTTATTTGCAGCCTTCGTAGGAATTGCCGGAATCGATGGAATTGATATTTACAGGGCTGATGTTCTGGCTGGCTTATTTGTAGGAGGAATGATACCGTTTATATTCTCCTCTCTTGCCATTACTGCAGTAGGACAGGCGGCAATGGCTATGGTAGAGGAAGTAAGAAGGCAGTTTCGTGAAATTCCGGGGATCCTGGAAGGAAAAGCACAGCCTGAATACGAGAAATGCGTAGCCATATCCACAGATGCATCCATCAGAAAAATGATGCTTCCGGGAGCTATTGCCATTATCTCACCTTTGTTGATCGGGTTTATCTTCGGGCCTGAAGTTTTGGGAGGCTTTTTAGCCGGAGCTACCGTGAGCGGTGTTCTGATGGGAATGTTTCAGAATAATGCTGGCGGTGCCTGGGACAATGCTAAAAAATCATTTGAAAAAGGCGTTGATATCAACGGTCAGACTTATTATAAGGGCTCAGAACCTCATAAAGCTTCCGTGACGGGAGATACTGTGGGAGATCCGTTTAAAGATACTTCAGGGCCATCAATGAATATTCTGATCAAATTGATGTCTATTGTTTCATTAGTGATTGCACCGACACTGGCGGTATTACATAAAGACAAAATTGAAGCCAACAGAAAAGCGAAACTGGAGAGCCTGACAAGAGCTTATAATGCAACTTCAGCTACGGCACATACAGGTCTTCAAACCATTCCTTCTTCTCCAAAAGAAATCAAAGGGCATCTTAATGAAAACGGGGATTTTGTTTATGAAACAGGAAATATTCAGGAGATAAAATTGAAAGGCGGAAAAACAATCACTTTAGGAGAAGGAAGCAGGTTGTTCCAGTTATACAATTCAGTCAATCAGAAAGACCAGACTGTCATAGATCCCAATAACTGGTATACTTTGGAAAACCTTTATTTCGAAACCGGATCCAGTGATCTGAAAGCAGGTTCGGATGTTCAGCTTAATAACCTTGCCGAAATTCTGAATGCCTATCCTGATGTGAAAATCAAGCTGGGAGGGTATACAGACAATACCGGCAATGAAGAAAGCAACCAGAAATTATCGAACCTTAGAGCTCAGACTGCAAAATTGAAGCTTTTGGAGCTGGGAATTTCATCAGACAGGGTAGAAGCAGAGGGCTATGGCTCACAGCATCCGGTTTGTGAAGCAAATGACACGGATGAGTGTAAAGCAAAAAACAGAAGAATTGATGTAAGAGTTCTCACTCTTTAAATATTTAATAATAAAATCTTTAAAATTGGATTTCATAATTAATGTTAAAAATTCACATGTTTTTGAATAATTATTTATTTTTAATTTTAAATTAACTCAGGCTCGGGATAGGAATTAATTTTTATTAAGTAAAATTTCTATTAAAAATGGATTAATATTTTTATTTTCTTTTTCATAGGACTGAGAAAATAAATATAAATGTTTGGTTAAACATACTTTATGTAAGATTCTTATTCTGGGCTCAGGTTAATTAAATAATTTATAATAGATTATTTTAATTAAGATTTTATTTTCTATTCATATGAAAAAGTTACTTCTTTTATTTTTTTTTATTTTATATAACATGAATTTTTCTCAAGAATTTGAATACTTTAATTATATTAAAAAAGCTGAAACATTGTATCATCAGAAACAATATGAATCAGCCGGAAAATATTTTGATAAGGCTTATGAGGTTATGAATAAAAAAATAATCCAAAATGATTTATATAATGCTTCATGCAGTTGGAGTATGGCTAAAAATATTGACAAATCCTTTTTTTATTTAAATCAAATTATTGAAAATAAAATGTTACAGGGATGGGACGATCCTGTTGAGTTTTATAAAAATTTAAATAAAGACAGTGATTTTAATAATTTGAAATTAGATCCTAGATGGAAGACTCTTATGATTACTGCATATAATAATCAACAATCATATTTAAAAAATACTGATAATCCTTTAGCGAAAAAAATAAAATTGATTGGTGAAAAAGATCAAGAAATAAGATTAAAATTAGATTCCATTCGAAAAAAAGATGGTTTAAACACGCCATATGAAAAGGAGTTTATGAAAGAAATAGAAAAGCAAGACTCAATTAATATACTTGCTGTAGAAGATATTATCAATGAATATGGCTGGCTGGGGCCTTATAAAATCGGTTATAAAAATAATCAGTATATGTTTCTTGTTATTCAACATGCAAACTTGGCAACTCAAAAAAAATATTTGCCGATACTAGAACAGGCTGTTGAAGATAAACAAGCTCTCCCAAAAGACTTAGCATATTTGCAAGATAGAATAAACAGAAAAGAAGGTCTTCCTCAAATTTATGGTACACAGGTTTATATTGATAAAGAAGTTAATAAGTATTTTTTATATCCTGTTAATGATATTACTAATATTGACAAAAGAAGGGCTTTTGTTGGTTTAGAATCTCTCTCGGTATATTTAAAAAACTCCTTCAATATAAAATGGGATATTAATGAATATTTAAATGAAGTTCAGATTTTGGAAAAAAAGCTTTTAAAAAAATAATCTTATTAAAATCATAATGTTGTAGTTAATCTATTGAATAGCATAAAATTAATTTGTTAAAAATATGTTAAATTAATATTACACTATTGTGTGATATTTTTTATTTTAATAGTTTAGCTAGACATTAATCAACAAATAAGAATTAACATGAAAAAATTAAAAAAATTCGTAGTAAGTGAAGAGAGTCTTAAGAAAATCAAAGGAGGAATTCTTGAGCCAACTTTAGATGATGGTTCATCATCATCATCTTCTTCATCTTCTTCATCTTCTTCATCATCTAGTATTGTTTCTGATTCAGATTCAGATTCAGACTCTGATTCTGATGCAGATTAAGATTTTCTATTTTAACAACAAAAGGGGATATACATATATTGTATATCCTCGTTTTTTTAATCTAATTTAATACTTTCAGCATGGTCTTAATATTATCTAGATCCGATGATGGTTCTACTAATAGAATAATTGATTGGCTGTTTTTTTATGAAAAAAAATACGTACGCCTAAATGGAAATAAAGCCAACTATCAACTAAAGAAAATAAATAATAAGGAAATCATAATATCATTTTATGGAGAGGAAATAAACATTCTTGAAGCTTGTACTGTCTGGTATAGAAGAAATGGTTTTGGTCACAGTTCTTTTGAATATTCATTATCTAAAAATCTTTTAAAGAAAATTTTTAAAAGAGAAATTGATCAATTCTATGTTTATGATCAAATTAAAGATGAATTTAAAGTAATTTTTGAGTATATAAATTTTCTTATTGAAAACACAATACCTAATCAACTTGGCAGTTTTTTTAAAAGAGATATAAATAAAATGGTTACTTTATATCAGGCTGAAAAATTGGGTTTTAAAATTCCCACTTCATTCATATTTCATAAGAAAGAAACATTAATAAATGAAAATAAATTAATTACGAAAGCATTAAAAGATGGAGTTTATTTAATGGGAAAAGACTACGATTATTATTCCTATACAGAACGTGTAACCGAAAATGCTGTTAAAAAAGTATACGAAGATACTTTTTTACCGTCCTTATTCCAAAAAGAAATAAAAAAGAAATATGAGTTACGTGTATTTTATTTGAAAGGTGAAATTTTTAGCACTGTTATATTTTCACAACAGAAAAAAACCGCTTCAGTTGATTTTAGAAGAGAGGGACATTCTATTAGATATCTCCCGTTTTCTTTACCCGAAGAAATAAAATGTAAAATCAATATCCTGATGGAGAAACTGAATCATAATATTGGCGCAATCGACTTAATTGTAGATACAGATGATAACTATGTATTTTTAGAAATAAACCCTGGTGGACAATTTTCCTATTATTCAGATATGTGTAATTTCTTTATTGAAAAAAAAATAGCAGAAATTTTATGAAAAAATTAATACTAAACAAAGAACAAAAAAGGTGTCTACCTATTTTTTATAATTATATAAGTTTTAGAAAATTAGATTCTTCTAATTATAGTTTTGAGCTTCCTCAGTCAAATAAATATATGAACTTCACAAATATAAATGTTCCACATACTTTTATTTCAAAAATAATTGATTATTCTAAAATTGATTAATATGGTTCACAAAGAGAATTTCTTACTTATCTATACCAATGTTTTTTTTGTAAAAGGACATACCCGGACTATGATTCTGGATTTATTAAAAAATGATTGGATATTTTTTGATAATGAATATGCTGATTTAATTGATTTATTTGCAGATAACAGTGTTGCAACTATAGCAAAAAGTATTGACCCTGAAAGTCAGGAAGACTTTTATAATTTTATACAGTTTTTATTAAATAACGACTATGCCTGTTATGTGGATGATATTTCTTTGTTTCCAAAAATTGAAGAGGTTTGGCATACACCTTATAAAATAACAAATTGTATTATCGATTTTAGTGATAAAATCCATGAGATGGAAAAAATATCCAATAATCTTTTTTTATTAGGCTGTCAATATATAGAATTAAGATTTTACTCTGATATACAAATAGTAGAATTACAAAATATTTTAAAATATTTAAAAAACAAAGATTTCAGAAATATTCATATAATATTAAAATATAATTCAGGTATATCAAATGATAGTTTATTTAATATATGTAAGGATTATTTAAATTTATCATTTACTTTATATAACGCACCCATAAATGAATACTTCAAAAATGAATTAGAAAATGTACTTCCTTCAGTAGGATACATACATTACATCAAACAAAATATTATTGACTGTACAAGTTGTGGTATAATTAATTCAACCACATTTTTGAATCCGAAAAATATTGGAGTATTTATGTCAAATAAGTTATATAACTCTTGTTTAAACAGAAAAATATCTATAGATATTGATGGTTATATTAAAAATTGTCCTTCAATGAAAGAATCCTATGGAAATATTAATGAAATATCCCTTCTTGATGCTTATAAAAACGAAAGCTTTAGAAATGTTTGGTCTTTAAACAAAGATATGATTAGTACTTGTAAAGATTGTGAATTTAGATATGTCTGTAGCGATTGCAGAGCATACACTGAAGTGCCGGATGATCATAATTCAAAACCTCTGAAGTGTGGATATGATCCCTATACAGGAGAGTGGGAAGACTGGAGTAAAAATCCATTTAAACAGAAGTCAATTAATTATTATAAAATACAAACTTTATAAATTCTTTCTCAGATGTTCCAAAGCCTGGATGATCAGTTCATCCTTTTTAGCAAAACTGAACCGTACATAATCAGAGTCCTGCCGCGAATTATAAAAGGCAGAAAGTGGGAGACATGCTGTTCCTTTCTCTACTGTTAACCATTTTGAGAATTCTACATCAGTCATTGTTTTAGAAACATTCCTGAAATTAACTACCTGAAATACGCTTCCTTCAGCCTTTTTGATGGCTTCCAGAGGTGTAAATGCAATCATTTCATTAAATATATCTCTTTTTCGCTGCATTACGTTCCTGTTTTCGCAGGGATCAAATACTTCCAGATACTTGGCAAGAGCATACTGGGCCGGAGCATTCGCACTATAGGAAATATATTGTTGGTGGCATCTGAATTTTGAGGTAAGGCATTCTGAAGCAAGTAAATAGCTCACCTTCCAGCCGGAAGTATGAAACATTTTTCCAAAAGAAAATATACAGAAGGTCCTGTTTCTCAGCTCAGGATGAAGAAAAGAACTGTAATGTTCAAGTCCGTCATAGCAGTATGTGTCATAGATTTCTTCAGAAATAAGGTAGATTTCCTGATGCTTTATCAGTTCATAAAGCTGGTTCCAGTCATTTTGCTTCCAGATTGTCCCTGTAGGATTTTGAGGTGAGTTGACGATAACAGCTTTTGTTTTTGCGGAAATACATTTTTGAAAATTTTCCCAGTTTATCGTAAAATCATTATCAAGATCATAATAAACAGGAATACCGCCATTTTGAACAACAGAAGGTCCGTAAGTATAATAAGAAGGCTGAATAATAACAACTTCATCTCCTTGATTCAGAATTGATTTAAGGGCTGTATTTAAAGCAAAAGTTGCGCAGGGAACAATAGTTACCTCATTTTCTTTAAGTCTGATGCTGTTTTTACGTGCTTTGTTATAAATAATGATATTATTAATGAGCAGGGGATTTCCCGCAAGTGGCTCATACTGATGTTTGTTGCTATCTACAGCTTCCTTTAAAAATGATTTTAACCGTTTATCAATATCAAAATCAGGAAGTCCTAAAGACAGGTCAAAACTGTTATGTTTTGCGGCAAGTTCAGACATTCCTGTGAAAAAGGAATAATGTGTAAATCCGTAAACTTTTTCCATCTCTATTGCATTTATATCAAATATAAGAAAAATAGGCATTCGTTGAAGGTTAAATAAAATTTGTTATTTTTAAGCAAATTATTATCAAATGAAAAAAATACTTATCCCGTTGTTGAGCCTGGCTATTGTGGTCAGCTGCGGAACAGCGAAATCTCCTGAAGGTGCTTCAGCTCAATCCACATCTGTAGCAAAAGGAGATAAAGTCTTTCTCTCTGCATATAAGACTATTAAGGCTGATGAATTAAAGAAAAATTTATATGTCATTGCTTCTGATGAAATGGGAGGAAGAGATACCGGAAGTCCGGGTCAGAAAAAAGCGGGTGAGTATATGATCAATTATTATAAGAGCTTGGGAATTACTCCTCCAAAAGCATTGGGGTCCTATTACCAGAAGGTTCCGGCCAAATTTATGCAGAAAAGAGGCGGAGGAAATCTTCCGGACTCTGAAAATATTCTTGCTTTCATTGAAGGAAGTGAGAAACCTGAAGAAATTATAGTGATTTCCGCACATTATGATCATGTTGGGACTAAAAACGGAGTTGTTTATAACGGGGCCGATGATGACGGAAGTGGAACTGTAGCCGTTATGCAGATTGCCAAAGCTTTTCAGGAAGCTAAAAAGGCAGGAAACGGGCCAAAAAGATCAATTCTGTTCTTACATGTAACGGGAGAAGAGCATGGCCTGTTCGGATCTGAATACTATACAAGCAATCCGGTATTTCCGCTTGCCAATACTGTCGTTGACCTTAATATTGATATGATCGGACGTGATGATGCAGCCAACAGAGGAAAGCAGTATGTATATGTAATTGGTTCTGAAATGCTTAGTTCTCAGCTTAAGGTCATCAATGAAGCAGCCAATAAAAAGACGAATAATTTAGAATTAAACTATAAATATGATGATCCGGCTGATCCGGAACAGCTGTACTACCGTTCAGATCACTATAATTTTGCTAAGAATAATGTTCCGGTAGCCTTTTTCTTCGACGGTATTCATGAAGATTATCATAAACCAACCGATGATCCTGAAAAAATCGATTATCCGTTGCTGGAAAAAAGAGCTCAGCTGGTTTTTGCTACTGCCTGGGAAATTGCGAACAGAGCAGAAAGAATTGTAGTAGATAAAAAATAGATTATTGGTTAGTTCAACGCAGAGGAGTAAAGGAAATTACTTTAAATAATAAGCGATAAAGTAAATTAAAACAATTGTTTATAAAATTTACGCAGATGTTTAGTAATATGTTGTTTCCGATAAAATCATTTACACAGTACGGAATAAAATGTTGCCTTTGCGTTGATCAATCTTATCGAAATTTATATTCAATAGGAACGGGATTTAGTCCGCTTTATAAAAAACACCATAAAAACAATCAGATGACAACAGCAATTCGTGAAGCAAAACAGGAAGATATTCCACAGATCCAGATCGTCAGAAACTCTGTAAAAGAGAATATGCTTTCTGATCCCACATTGGTAACCGATGCAGACTGTGAAGAGTTTTTGTTTCAAAAAGGAAAAGGCTGGGTAGGTGAAATAGAATCCCGGATCGTAGGCTTTTCTATTGTAGATCTGAAGGAAAATAATATCTGGGCCCTTTTTATGCACCCTGATTTTGAGAATCTCGGGATTGGAAAACAACTTCACGATAGTATGCTTGATTGGTATTTTGAGCAGACTAAAGAAAATGTCTGGCTGGGAACTGCACCGGGGACCAGAGCTGAAACATTCTACAGAAAGTCCGGATGGCAGGAAACTGGCATACACGGAAAAGGTGAAATCAAATTTGAAATGACCTATACTCACTGGAAAAACAGAAAACAATGAACCAGCAAGTAAAATCCATCAGGCCGTTTATCGGGGCAGAAAATTTTGAAATAAGCAGAAAATTTTACAGAGATCTGGGTTTTGAAGAAGTGGTCCTTGAACCTAAATTGTCCCTTTTTAAAAGGCAGGAAACCGGATTCTATCTTCAGGATTATTATGCTAAAGACTGGATAGACAATACCATGGTCTTTATGGAAGTAGAGAACACGGACAACTTCTGGAAGGAGCTTCAGACTTTGGATCTTACCGGAAAATATGAAAGAGTAAAGCTTACACCTGTAAGAACGATGGACTGGGGAAAGGAATGCTTTGTACATGATCCGTCGGGGATTCTGTGGCATTTCGGTGAATTCTTTTAATAGAAAGAAAATATGATTTACGCTTTTGATACTTATTATGATGAGGACTATGCAAATACCGTATGTATTGCATTTGAGGACTGGACCTCAGAAAATGAGTCTGATATTTATACTGAAAAAACTGAAGTCTCCTCCGGATATGAAAGTGGTGCTTTCTACAAGAGGGAGCTGCCCTGCATATTAAGTTTATTAAAAAAGATTGAATTAAAAGAAGGAGATATTATTATAGTAGATGGTTATGTTACCCTTGATAATGACGGTAAAATAGGTCTTGGAGGATATCTCTATGAAGCTTTAGACCAAAAATATGCAATCATTGGAATTGCAAAGAACAATTTTGCTTTGCCGGATTCCCAAAGAAGAAGTGTTCTAAGAGGAGAAAGCAAAACTCCGTTATTTCTCACGGCAAAAGGAACGGATGTAGATGAAGTACTGCTTAAAGTAGAGCAGATGTCCGGAGCTCACAGGATACCAACACTGCTGAAAAAGCTGGATCAGCTTTCCCGGGCTTAACGTTTTGCTTACAGGTTCTGTAAATTTCACAGATATTTCTCACATAATCAAAAATCTATATCATTAGTTTTCAGAAGTTTCAGTTTAAATGCCTTCGTGAATTTTAAATTATTCTGCAAAAGGTGACAAATGTCATTCGTTTCTTATTTTTATTAATTCTAAATAAATATAAATTTGTCTCAAGAAAATAAAGGAATAAATGAAGAAATTATCTACCCTTTCTGCCGTAGTATTCTATATGATGATGAATGCACAGTACTGTACTCCGGTATTCCAATATGGAGCAGACAGCAACATGATCACCAATGTTAGTTTTGGGAATATCAACAATACATCCACTTCTCAATCAGGAAGTGCTCAGGTTTATGAAGACTTTACCTCAATGTCTGCTGATATTCAGGCCGGAAACAGCTACCAAATCTCTGTAAAAGGGCCTTCCAGTACTTTTCCGAGCGATGTCATGGTATTTGTTGATTTCAACAGGAACGGTAATTTTGACGATGCAGGAGAGAGTTTTTATATCGGCAGGCTGACCGCAGCTAATCCTTTTGATGCTTTTACAGTAAACGGAACGATTACAGTTCCTGCGAACGCAGTGTCCGGAGCCACAAGAATGAGAGTGCTGAAAAATACAAATACAGCTGCCTATTCAGACCCGAATGCAGCCAATTCCATCAATACAGCATGTGATGCCGGCTTACGGGCAGGGCAAACCGAGGATTATACTGTCAATATTGCAGGTAACAACGTGGCTTTCCCATCACCATACTGTGGAGCTGAAAATGTCACGACTTTAACTGTCAGCGAAATTACAAAAGTAGAATTTACAGGAATTTCCAACGAAAGTCATATAAACGGGACTTCCGATGCAGTGGAAAATTTTACAGCTACGGTTTTCAACGTGAACAGAGGCCATTCATATCCGATAACCGTGACGGGGGGAACTCAGGGGCAGACAACCGTATCAGCTTATGCTTACATTGATCTTAATCACAATAATGTTTTTGATCCGAACGAGGTATTTAATTTAGGGTATCTGGATAATTCTGATTCTGTTCCCGGCAAACAGTCGGGGATAACGTCCGGAACAATTACAATTCCTGCGGATGCCATGCTGGGAGAGACCCGCTTCAGAATTGTGAAAGCTTACGAATCCAGTTCATGGATGGGAACACTGGAAAATCTGCCATGTCCTTCAGGATGGTTTATTGGTCAGGTGGAAGACTATACTTTAAATGTACAGGCATCAAACCTGGCTACATCGGAGGTAACGAAGAAATCTTCTGCAATATTATACCCCAATCCTACATCAGGTTCCGTAATGTTAAAAACAGAAGAAGGGGTTGAAAAATATGAAGTTTACAGTATATCAGGACAGAAACTTTTGGAAGGGATGTCCGGAGTTGTTGATATGAACGGCTTTACTCCTGGAACTTATTTTATAAAAATCTACACCAAAGATAAAAAAAGCATCACCGAAAAGGTCATCAAAAAATAAGAACACTTATCTAATCATATCCATATCAATTTTTGTTTTTTTAACCGGCAGATTCTATCTGTCGGTTTTGTTTTTTGAGCAGATATAGCTGAATATTGTATGACGAAAATTTCCTATAACGGTTTGGATTCCAGTATCTCTAATAAATCATGTTTTGACAGTTTCTGAATGCCCGTCCCGTCAGTCTGAAGCAGATTTTGGGCCAGCTCATTTTTCTTTTTCTGAAGACTTAAAATTTTCTCTTCCACAGTATTTGAACAGATGAGTCGGACTGCAATCACATTCTTAGTCTGGCCGATTCGGTAACTGCGGTCTATCGCCTGGTTTTCCGCTGCAGGATTCCACCATGGGTCTACCAGATAAATATAATCTGCCTGCGTAAGATTAAGGCCTACACCGCCGGCTTTTAAACTGATCAGGAATACCCGGATTTCTTCATTCTCCTGAAAATTGTTAACGGTTTTGCCTCTGTTTTTGGTTTGCCCGGTAAGATATTCAAAAGGAATCTTTTTATGCTCAAGTTCAGCTTTTAGTAAATCCAGCATCTCTACAAATTGGGAGAATACTAGAATTTTATGATCTTTAGACTTACTTTGGATCTGTTCCATCAGTATTTCTATTTTCACGGCATGATCACCGGAATATCCTTCTTTTAAAAGGACAGGAGAATTACAGATCTGTCTGAGTCTGGTAAGCCCAGTCAGAACATGCATGCTGTTTTTATTCAGATCATCGTCGTCATTAGCGGCAATAAATTCACGAAGCTCTTTTTCATAAGCATCATAGATTTTACGCTGTTCAGTATCCATCTCACAGTAGATGACCATCTCCGTTTTTTCAGGAAGCTCTTTGGCAACCTGTTTTTTCGTCCTGCGGAGAATAAAAGGTCTTATTTTTTGCTGAAGTTCCTGAGCACGCTTACCATATTCAAATTTATCAATAGGAACAGCATAAATGTCTTTAAAATACTGCTTGCTTCCCAAAAGTCCCGGACATGCAAAAGAAAGCTGGCTGTAAAGATCGAAAGTATTGTTTTCAATAGGAGTTCCTGTAAGAACAACCCTGTTTCTTGAATTCAGCAGACGGGCTGCTTTATATCTTTCTGAATTAGGATTTTTAATCGTTTGGGATTCATCAAGGAAAACATAACTGAAACGGAAGTCTTTCAGAAAACGGATATCCGAAAGCAGCATTCCATAGCTGGTAAGTACCACCTCGTATTCAGAAAAGTGGACTGTTGTTTTCAGCCTTTCAGCTCCATAATGAGTCATTAGCTTTATTGAAGGAGCAAATTTGCTGATCTCTTCCTGCCAGTTGAAGAGCAGGGAAGTAGGAACCACCACAAGATGGGTAATATGGCCTCGCTTTTCCCGTTGAGAAAGAATGAATGCGATCACCTGAAGCGTTTTTCCAAGACCCATATCATCTGCCAGGCACCCGCCGAAATTAAAGCTGTCCAAAAAGCTCAGCCAGTTCAGTCCGTCATGCTGATAGTCTCTTAACTCAGCATTTAAGCCGGAAGGTATATCGATTCGTGGAATATCTTTAACAGAGGAGAACTGAAGGGAATAGGAAGAGAGCTCTTCCTGTACCTCACTGCTTAAAATATCTTTTTCAAACAGTGAAGACACTTCCGTAAAATTGATTTTCGGAATTTTAAGGTCTTCGGCATCAATTTCCCCGATCCGGAAAAATTCATTCATCCTGCTGATCCATTCTTCCGGAAGAACTCCAAGCGTGCCGTCGTCCAGCTGTACAAATTTACTTCTGTTGCGGATGGCACGGTGAAGCTGTTTCAGAGCGGCATCTTTCTGTCCGAAGCTTACCTTTAATTGAGCATTGAACCAATCCAGCCCGCTGGTAATCTGGATATTGACCTTTGCTTTGTACGAGCTGAGTTTGGTATTTTTGAGCTCATTGAATCCAAGAATGACCACCCCTTCACGTCTCCATATTTCAAAAGCATCAAGAAACCAGTCCTGATCCAGAAACTTATCTTTATGCAAGTAAAAATAATCATAGCCGTCCATCTGTGCTTCAAAGTCGGGGTGCTGCTTCATGATGAGAGACGTAAAACGGGCCTCTTCCGCATCACTTCTGTCAATTTTAAATACATTTCCATTCTGATCTGTTCCGAAAAGCTGTTTTCTGGAATAGACGGCAACTTCTGCCTGCCCATACTTCATAACCGGCGTCAAAGCCACATAATTTCCCTGTTGGCGAAGATAAATGATCCGTTCATTACGGTGGCTTTGCTCTTCAAGCTGTACTGGTGTTGCAGGCTGTATGTAGCTATAATTGATATGAATACGCTCTTCCAGCGAAGAGAGGATATTCTTCATGAATGCTTCATACTTTGAGGAATGAACAAGCAGGATCTCATTATTGGCTTTAAAAAACTTAATAACCTTCAGCATATCAGGATCATTTACAAAGCTGAACGTATTCCGGCTGTAGACAAAGTACTCATTCCTGATCGTTACATTTTTAAAAGGAACAGAAATATCATTGAACTCAAGTTCACCTGTAACTTCATAAAAAGGTTCTTTTTTAAATACACTGAGCTGAATTTCAGCCTGCAAAACTTCAAGATGTACAGGAACAAGGGATTTCGATGAAACAGTTTCGGACAGTTCCCGGTCATGATAATAAGTTTCCAGGCCAAGCGGATTCTGCACGATCAGCTTTAGGGCTTCCAGCTCTGCAGTATTGTAATCCTCATTATAATTATTCTGGAACGCCGAAACAGCAGTATAGAACTTAATATGTTGTGGTTCTTCAGCTTTCCAGATAAGCTGCATGGCATCAACAGGATGTACAGGATTTTTGAGCTTTCCTGCCTGTGTAGTTTCAGCTTCCATAAGGGAAAAATTCAGATGACTGTAATAACGGTGTCTTCCGATGACCAGTATTTTCCTTTTTCCGCTCTCCTGTAATGCCAATTCATCAATTACTGAGGAACGCTGGGGAAGAAGCTGCTGTTTAAAAATATCCTCATCTATAGGTAACATTTCCCTGATCTTAGGCTGTACTTCGATGTTGTCGTTAACATACCCAAGTTCAAAATAGATATCAAGATCAGATTCATTTTCTAAGCCGTAGCTTTTGGCTTTGGCAATAAACAGTTTCTTACGGAGGAACGGATCAAAAAAAGTCCTGAATTTTTTCTCTTCTAAAATACAGTGGATGATTTCTGCCTGATGTTCACAAAGCTTGTCTTTAGGACTGCGGCAGGTACATGTGCTTACTATAGAACTGCCTATCTGGCTGACGGAAACCTCCGGAAAATCTTTTAAAGGAGATCTTTTGGTGAAAACTCCAATATTGTTTTCAATGGCAGCAGGGTATATATCATGAAAATCTCTGCTCTCCAGAAATGCACTGCCTGAAGTATGTTTCAGAAGATCATACACAGAAAGTATACTGATGCTTGTATTTTCAAGAATATAGGCTGTCATAAGCACGCGAATTTACAAAAAATGACCCGAACAATTTAAGATATTAATGATGAAGTAAAAAACTAATGGTAGACGGCAATCTGAGGAATGTTGCCGTTTCATTTTATGCTTTGAATACCAATATAAATATTCAATTGTATTTTATCATACGATTAATAGATATTTTATCGTTATTATTGTACAATATTTGAATTCATGAAAAAAACCAAATGAATTTAAGAAGATTATAATTATTTTTTTAATGACAAGCAAGATTATAGGAGTCGGCAATTATATTCCGCCGGAAACAATTACAAATTTATTTTTTGACAAGCATCATTTTATTAATAAAAACGGGGAGTCATTAAAGGAAGCGAATGATATTATTGCCAGAAAACTCAAGGAAATTACCGGCATAGAAGAAAGAAGATATGCATCTGAGCAACAGGTGACTTCAGATCTGGGACTGATTGCAGCACAGAGAGCGATAGAAAATTCAAAAATTGATCCGGAAACACTGGATTACATTATATTTGCCCACAATTTTGGAGATGTCCGCTTTGGCACTGTTCAGTCGGACAGTGTTCCAAGTCTGGCTTCAAGAGTAAAGCATCTTCTGAAAATCAAAAATAATTTCTGTGTAGCTTATGATGTTCTTTTCGGATGTCCGGGCTGGATAGAAGGAGTGATACAGGCTAATGCCTTCATCAGATCAGGAATTGCAAAACGCTGCCTTGTTATTGGTGCAGAAACACTTTCCAGAGTAGTTGATATTCACGACAGAGACAGTATGATCTATGCGGACGGTGCAGGAGCCGTTATCATGGAAATCAGTGAAGATGATGATCAAGGGATACAGTCCCATTTATCGGCTTCTTATACCCTGAACGAAAAAGACTACCTTTTCTTTGGTAAATCCTACAATAACGAAAGCTGCCCTGATACGAAATATATCAAAATGGAAGGCAGGAAAATCTATGAATTTGCTCTTGTCAATGTGGCGGATGCCATGAAGAAGTGTCTGGAAGCAAGCGGATATTCTATAGATCAGCTCGATAAAATTATCATCCATCAGGCTAATGAGAAAATGGATGAAGCCATTGTAAAACGTTTTTATCAGCTTTATGATCTGCCAATGCCTGAGAATATCATGCCGATGGTGATTGATAAATTAGGGAACAGCAGTGTGGCTACCATTCCAACGCTGCTTACAATGATCCTGAACGGAGAACTTCCTTCCCACGAAATAAAAGAAGGACATGTGGTTTTATTTGCCTCTGTGGGAGCAGGGATGAATATCAATTCATTTGTCTATAAATTTTAAGATAACTTACTGAAGGAGAAGTAGCAGTTTCAATATTTAGCTGCTTAATCTTTTTCTTTTTTGAAAAAAGGCTCAGATTTTTATGATCTGGGCCTTATTATTTATTTGAGATTATCTTTTGTATTTCTTCCCAAAAAATTAAAATCCATTTTGGATACACGTTCATCCAATTTGGCAACTCCCGCCTTTATTCTAATGCTGACCTTTGTCCTGTTAATTTAATACAGAACAAAATGAAAACAATTTTTATAACAGGCGCTTCTACAGGATTAGGAAAAGCGACTGCCCAATTATTTCAAAGCAGAGGCTGGAACGTTATTGCAACGATGAGAAATCCTGAAGCTGCTTCAGAACTTGCTGCTTTGGAAAATGTAACCCTGCTTCCTTTGGATGTTACCAATCTGGAGCAGATAAAATCAACCATTAATAAGGCTCTTGAGCTAAGTCATGTGGACGTAGTCTTTAATAATGCAGGATACGGGCTTATTGGTCCTCTGGAAGCCTTAAAAGATGAACAGATCTTAAAACAGCTGGATACCAATCTTCTCGGGGTGATCCGTGTAACACAGACTTTTATTCCCTATTTCAGAGAGAAAAAGAACGGGATGTTTATTACCACCACTTCAATCGGAGGTTTGATTGCATTTCCTTTGGGTTCAACTTATCATGCTACCAAATGGGCTCTGGAAGGGTGGAGTGAAAGTTTAGCTTATGAATTGAACAAATTCGGGATCGATATAAAAACAGTATCTCCCGGAGGTATTAAAACTGATTTTGTAAGCCGTTCATTAGATTCAGCAACAAGTCCGGCCTACGAAGAAATTTCCAATTCACTTTTTTCCAGCATGGAAGGAATGATGGAAGCGGCTTCTACACCGGAACAGATTGCAGAAGTTGTTTATGAAGCAGCTACAGACGGTAAGAAACAGTTGAGATATGTAGCCGGAGAAGATGCAAAAGCATTATATGCACAGCGTCTTGAACTGGGAGATGAAAATTTCAGAGAGCAGTTCGGGAAACAGTTCATCTAAGATAATTTAAAATATTAGGACAGCATGAATAGCCTTATTTGTGCTGTTTTGTTCTTTAAGCTAAATATTTAATACATTTATATCATGGAAAAGAAAGATAATACACCGATGAAAATTTCGTCCATATCAGAGCTTCATGACCTGCTGAAACTTCCCAAACCGCTTCATCCATTGGTAAGCCTGGTAGATAACACAAAAATGATTGTTAAAAAAGAATTGCTGAACAGAAGCTTTCATCTGAATTTTTATAAGATTTCGTATAAATTTTCTGAACATGGAAAGATGGGATATGGGCAGGGATATTACGATTTCAATGAAGGAGGCATGATGTTCACGGCGCCGGGACAGATTCTTTCTACAGATTCGGATGCAGAATATTGTGGCTATACACTTCTGGTACATCCGGATTTTATACGGACTTATCCGTTGGCCAGGAATATCAGAAAATTCGGTTTCTTTTCCTATGACACCAATGAGGCGCTGCATCTGTCTGACCAGGAAAAAACCACCATAACCGGATTGCTGGACAATATCCGAAATGAACTGAATACAGCGATTGATGAAATCAGCCAGGATGTTATTGTTTCCTATATCGAGGTTCTGCTGAATTACAGCAACCGTTTTTATAAAAGACAGTTTATCACAAGAAAAGCAGTGAACAGTGATCTTTTATCTAAAATGGAGCTGATACTGGACAATTATTTCAACAGGCAGGAAACATTAACCAAAGGACTTCCCACTGTAGAATTCCTGGCCTCACAAATGAACCTTTCACCCCATTACCTGAGTGATATGCTCCGGAATCTTACGGGACAGAATGCCCAGCAGCATATTCATGAAAAACTGATCGAAAAAGCTAAGGAATATCTTACCGCAACAAGCTTTTCGGTGTCAGAAGTAGCGTATGCTTTAGGATTTGAGCATCCGCAGTCCTTTAATAAACTGTTTAAAAAGAAAACAGAAAAAACTCCTTTAAGTTACAGGCAGCTGTTTAACTGAGGTATATTTCAGAGGTGATTAATATGCCGTAATTATAAATAATTCGGGCTGACTAATCTAATTCTAATAGGAGAAAAAACAGACTAACCATTAAGCTAATTAAAAAATGAATTTCGAATCGGAAGTGAACAGCTATGAGGATATTTGTAAAATACTGAACATAGATCCTGACCTGAAACCAGATGTATCTGCGTATGATGAAGAGGATCAAAAGGCTGCTGTTTCCCTCTTCAGATTGTGGAACGCAAATAAGGCGGCATGGAATGGTGAAATGATTGATTTCAATAATGATAATCAGGAGAAGTTCGAGATTTTGTTTGATCTGGGTGATGAAGTTGATCCGGACTCGGGTTTCATGTACTTTACCTACCGTCCTGTCAGCAGCAGAAGCCATGCCGGTGCCCGTCTCCTTTGGCCTGGCGTTACCATAGCTCAACACGTTACTAAGGTCATGCAGCTGGATTTTATGAATACGATGAAAATACCTGAGAAAATAATAAAAACGGATAATGAGTCATTAAAACTAAGTGCAGTGAATTTTAAGTCAGAAATCAACAGCTACGAGGATATCTGTAACATCCTTACTGTAGATCCTGATCTGGAACCTGATGTATCCGCATACGCTAAGGAAGATAGAGAGGCCGCCATCTCTATGTTCAGATTATGGAAAGCAAATAAAGCTGTATGGAATGGTGAAATAATTGACTTCAATAACTATGACCGGAATGTATATCAGCACAAATATGAAGCAATGTGTCATCTAAGTGATGAAGCTGGCGGGGGAGAAGGTTTTGCATACTCAAGTTGCAGTAGTGCCGGAGATTATTCTGCTGTCGGCGCCCGTCTCCTCTGGCCTGACACTACAATCGCAAAACACATGACTAAAGTAATGCGGAAGGATTTTATAAATGTAATGAAAATACCTGAAAAATAATAAAGTCGGACGAGCAACTACTTGCCAGGCTTTAAGGTTTACATACAATTACGGCAAATATAGCAGGGCTGCCGGTATTATATATTGTTTATTTGCACTTGTGGCCTCACCAGGAATCGAACCTGGATCTAAAGTTTAGGAAACTTCTATTCTATCCGTTGAACTATGAGGCCTTTGGAAGAAATAAAAATACTAATTAATTTAAATAAATAAAAATTTTCTAATAATTACGGTTTTTAAAATAATTTATTAAGAATCATTCATGACAGGAACTGAATAGAGGCAAAAAAAGAATCCGCTCTTTAGAAGCGGATCCAGTAGATAAATACATCTCATTTTTTTAATTAGACAACAATAAAAAAGCACAGCCGACAATGCTGTGCTTAAATTTTTATTTCAAATTTAATTGCAATTTCAAAGCTGAAAAAAGCAAAAAATGATTTCATTTCAGTTGTATTACATAGTAAATGTAGCACAATTTTTAATACGAAACATGAATTTAATGTTAAAATTCACAACTTATCCACAATTTAATGTGGATAAGTTTGTAAGTGATTGTTATTCAGTATATTTTAAGATGGTGTTTTTCAGCGTAGTTTTCTCTTTTTCGCTTCCTTTATTGTCCATATGCCCGTGGTTGATATCGGTAGATTGTACTGTGATGTGGTATTTTACCTGTTCTTCAGGTGATGGAAGAACGCCTTTATCAGCGGGATAATCATTAGAACGCAGGGTGTATATTTTAGGATGGGAAGTTCTTGGAAGATACATTCTCCGGTTGTCCATGGTAATAATTTTATAGACAAGTTCAGGATGCTTGCTGGCAAATAAAGCGGTCATATCTCCACCGTTGGAATGGCCAATTAGTGTCACATGTTTATAGTCAAGATCCGGTCTGGACTTTTTAAGCTCGTTCAAAACAAATAAAATATTTTCGGCCCCTCTTTCCCAGAAAGGCATTCTTACGACCTGCGGTTTTCCTTCCATTGGAATCAGTTCATCGGTTGGAAGTTCATGCTGAATGCTTACTGTAAAATATCCTTTTGATGCCAGTGCTTCAGTTAAATAAGAATAAAGAAAATAATCACTGCCTTTATTGGCACCATAGCCATGGCTGAAAATAACCACCTTTTGCCCGGGAATACCTTGCTCTGTTTTAGGCGTGTACAAGGCAACAGGGATCTTCCGGTTCCGGCTTTTATCAAATAAGGTCAGCGTATCCCGTTTTGTTTCATAAGCTTGATCTGAATTGATCATTTTTTTAGATGTACAGCTGAATAATGACAGAATAAGAAAAGGTGCAGATAGAATTTTATAGTTCATGTTGTTTAATCAGATTGAAAAGGTGAAAAATCAGCAAATAAATAAATGAATAGCATTTGACACCAAAGTTTTAGAGATTCAATACAAAAATCTTTGATTTTTATTAAAACTTAAGGGAACTCCTTATTCACAAAGTAGCAATATTAAATCACTTAAGTGTCAAAAACTTTTATTTCTTTTGTGGTTAAAAAAAATAGAGAGCCAATAAACGACTCTCTATTATTATTAGCTTTCAAGTTTTTCCTTGATGTATTTCGCGGTGTGCGATTTTTTATCTTTGGCAAGATCTTCCGGAGTACCTGCAAAAACAACTTCACCACCATATTTCCCGGCTTCAGGGCCAATATCTATAATATAATCCGCAGATTTGATAATATCCGGCTGATGTTCAATAACAATTACCGAATGGCCAAGATCAATCAGTGCCTGCAGGGATTTCAGTAACTTCTGGATATCATGAAAATGAAGTCCTGTAGAAGGTTCATCAAAAATAAACAGGGTTTTGTCAGTAGTAACTCCTTTCACAAGGAATGAAGCCAGTTTTACACGCTGTGCTTCACCGCCGGAAAGGGTAGAAGAGCTCTGTCCCAGCTGCAGATAGCCCAATCCAACTTCCTGAAGCGGTCTCAGTTTTGTGACGATCTTTTCTTCGTTATTGTCTTTAAAGAATTCCAAAGCTTCATCCACCGTCATATGAAGAATATCGGAAATGCTTTTTTCATCAAACTTCACTTCCAGGATCTCGTTTTTAAAACGCGTTCCTTTACAGACTTCACATTCAAGCTCAATGTCTGCCATGAACTGCATGGAAACATTGATCACGCCTTCCCCTTTACATTCATCACATCTTCCGCCATCTACGTTAAAAGAGAAGTGCTTGGGCTTATAACCCATCATTTTTGAAACTTTCTGCTTGGCAAAAAGATCCCTGATGTCATCATACGCTTTCAGGTAGGTTACCGGATTGGAACGTGAAGATTTACCGATTGGGTTCTGGTCGATCAGTTCAATATTTTTAATCAGTTTTTTTGGAAATTCTACAGAATCATAATCTCCTTTTTTTCCACCCATTCCAAGTTGAATCTGGATGTCATTGGTTAAAATTTCCTTCATCAGTGTAGACTTTCCGCTTCCGGAAACACCAGAGATTACGGTAAGGCTTTCCAAAGGAACATCTACATCTATATTTTTCAGATTATTCTGTCTTGCCCCCTTGATATGGATCCATTCCTTAGCTTTTCTGCGCTTTTTAGGAACTTCAATTTCCATTCTTCCGGTTAAATATTTTGAAGTAAGGGTATCCGCATTTTTAAGATCATTATAATCTCCGGCAAATACCAGTTCACCACCAAGATAACCTGCTTCCGGACCAATATCGATGATGTAGTCAGCAGCTTTCATAACATCCTCATCGTGTTCAACGACAATCACGGTATTTCCCAGATCACGGAGGTTTTTTAAAACTCCGATCAGGTTTTCCGTATCTCTTGAGTGAAGTCCGATAGAAGGTTCATCCAGGATATAGATGGAGCCTACCAGGGAACTTCCTAAGCTTGTAGCAAGATTAATTCTCTGGCTTTCACCACCGGAAAGGGTATTGGAGGTCCTGTTCAGGGTTAAATAGCCTAAACCTACTTTTAGTAAAAACTCGATACGTGTTTTGATTTCGTACAATAATCTTTTGGCAACATCCTGATCATGTTCGGAAAGCTTCAGCCCGTCTATTAAAGGATATAATTCATCCAATGGAAGCTCGATCATGGACTGGATATTGTGTCCGTTCACTTTTACCCAGCTTGTTTCTTCCCGCAGTCTCAGGCCTTCACAGGTAGGGCATAGTGTTTTCCCTCTGTATCGGGAAAGCATAACGCGGTACTGGATCTTATACAGGTTTTCTTCAAGCATTTTGAAGAAATTATTGATAGAAGGAAAACTGCTTTTACCGTCTCCTTTCCACAGGAAGTTTTTCTGTTCTTTGGTCAGCTGATGGTAAGGTTTGTGGATAGGGAAGTCTCCAGCTTTTTTAATGAATGCTTTTTTCCACTCACTCATGCTTTCACCTCTCCAGGCAACCACTCCATCCTCATAAACGGATAGTGTTTTATTGGGAATAACCAGATCTTCATCTATTCCGATCACTTTTCCGTATCCTTCACATGCCGGACATGCTCCGTATGGGTTGTTGAAACTGAAAAAATGAACATTCGGTTCAAGGAACTCCATGCCATCCAGCTCAAATTTATTGGAAAATTCTTTTACTTTTCCGGTATCCGGATTTTTCAGTGAACAATAGCCATGACCTTCATAAAATGCCATTTGGATAGAATCTGCCAGCCTTTGAAGGAAACTTTCGTCTTCTTCATAAGAAAAACGGTCGATTACAAGATTAATGATCATCCCTTTTTCAGGAGTAAAACCGAAGCTTTCCAGGTCTTCAATACCGGCTACATTACCGTTGATCTCAAGTCTTGTGAAACCTGCAAGCTTTAAAACGTTCAGCGCTTCCTTAAAATTATCTGCATCATATTCCAAAGGAGCTGTCAATAAAAACGAAGTATCTTTTTTTGAAGCTTTGATAAAATCGATCACGTCAGAAACGGAATCCTTTTTCACTTCTTCACCTGAAACCGGAGAAAAAGTTTTCCCGATTCTTGCAAAAAGAAGTTTCATATAATCATAGATTTCCGTGGAAGTTCCCACCGTAGAACGGGGATTGGAAGAAATAACTTTCTGCTGAATGGCAATAGAAGGAGCAAGCCCTTTAATATCATCCACTTTGGGTTTTTCCAGTTTGCCCAAAAACTGACGTGCATAGGAACTTAAACTTTCTACATACCTTCTCTGTCCTTCTGCATAAATAGTGTCAAATGCCAGGGAAGATTTTCCGCTTCCGGAAACTCCCGTAATGACGATCAGTTTGTTTTTCGGAATCAGAACATCTATATGTTTCAGATTGTTAAGATGGGCATTCTTAACGAAAATCTGTTTTTTTATATCTATTTCTACTGTTTTAGTCATGTTTTATTTATTCATAAAAAGTATATACTGACTGAGAGAATTATCTGTGGCCAGTGTGGCAGTCTCTTGCCGTAAATTCTGCTGTCTGATAAACTGTTTTATATCCGTCCAGGAATTCAGCATATAAAATGCCTGTAAAGTATGGAAAGAGAGATTATTTTCATCGCAAAATTAAGACCCACAAAATTACAAAATTTTACTGAAAATAAGATGTTTAAATATTTGCTGTGATAGAATTATATTAACTATATAAAACAAAAAAAGAAAAATATTTCATCATTATAGTCGGAAAAAAACAAGAGCGTAAGCCATTAGCAGCCATGAGATTATATTAATCATTTCATAATTATAAAATTGAAAAATAATTTATGATTTTCATTATGTTTTTTCATTTTGCTCTTGTTTTGTATTTTAAAATTAGTTAAAATTGTATTCATAAATATGTAATATAGAAATGAGAAAGTTATTCAGAGATCTTGTTACACATTTAATGAGAAAAAGATGAAGTTACTCCCCTCAAAAGATGCAGTAGGACATACTGCATCTTTTTTTATGATAACTATCATTTGTCTTTCTTCAGGAACTCCCTTACTTTTGGGCTCGATATTAAGAAACTGACTCAAAACAAAACGGGAACGATTATGATCAAAAAGATTGGAAGTATATTTTTATTAGGTTCAATGCTCTGCGCTCATGCACAGGAAAAGACTACGGATATTGAAAGTATTGAATTTCAGGGAAAGTTTATTTCTACACCTTATAAAAATGCCAATCAGAATATTACGGTTATTACAAAAGAAGATATTGCCAATTCTCCTGCAAAAAGTATTGACGAGGTTCTTCAGCAGGTTCCGGGAATGGACATCAGAAGGAGAGGTGCGAATGGTGTACAAAGTGATATAGGCTTCCGGGGAAGTTCCTTTGAGCAGGTATTGCTGTTGCTGAATGGCATCAGAATGAATGATTCCCAGACCGGACACAACTCTATGAATATACCGGTAGATATGGATGATGTGGAAAGAATAGAGATCATCAAAGGTCCGGCCGCCCGAAGATTCGGCCAGAATGCTTATGCCGGTGTCATTAATATCATTACCAAGACAACTCCCGGAAAGCGGGTGAAGATAAGTGCTGAAGGCGGAGATTACGAAACCTACGGCTTCGGATTCAATGCGCAGCTGGGAAATGAAAAATTCTCTAATTCACTTCAGGCCAATTCTGCCTCATCACAAGGATACATGCACAATACGGATTATGAGATCCGGAATGTCTTCTACCAAAGCAAACTGAACATCAAAAACGGGGATTTGAAGCTGCAGGCCGGCTTTTCTGAAAAGAAATTTGGAGCTAACGGTTTTTATGCTTCTAAAAGTGCTACTGAACAATATGAAGAAACGCAGGCTTCCATTGTAAGTTTAGCACATCAGCAAAAGTTTGGTCATTTGAACCTGAGTTCGAATGTATATTGGAGAAGAGGGCAGGACATGTATCTATATGACAGGAATAAGCCGGATGGTTACAGAAATATGCATATCGGGAACAATGCAGGCGGGGAAGTGAATTCCAGCTACCAGTGGGGATTGGGGACTACAGGAGTAGGTGTTGAGCTTAGGAAAGAGTTTCTGGCCAGTAATAATCTGGGAGAAAGAAACCGTTTTGTCTCACAGGTTTTCTTTGAGCATCATTTTTCATTACTGGATAAAAAGCTGAACATCAGTCCTGGGATTTCCTGGGCTAATTACTCCAAAGAAGGAAATTTTTTCTATCCCGGTCTGGATGTAGGATATAATTTCAATCAGAATAATAAAATTTATGGAAATATTGCCAGGGTTCACAGGGTTCCCACGTTTACAGACCTTTATTATGTAAGCAAAACAGAACAGGGAAATCCAGATCTGCTTCCTGAAAATGCAGTTTCATCTGAAATTGGATATCAGTATCAAAACAGCAGGATATTGGCCAAGATCAGTGGATTTATGAGGAATTCTGAAAATTCCATCGACTGGACGAAGAAGGATGTTAATGCTCCTGTATGGTATGCCCAGAATGTAGGAAAAATAGATACCAAAGGAATTGAGGCGGAATTGAGCCACAGGCTTTTTGACTGGCTGAAATATACAGCAGGATATACCTATCTGGACAGTAAAATAAGTGAGTCTAATGAGTTCGTTTCAAGGTATATTCTTGATAATCTGAAACATCAGGTTGTTGCGAAGCTTGAAACCAGATTTTTAAATTATTTCACCAATGAGCTGGTTTACAGGTATAATGAAAGACTGAATCTCGGAAGTTATAATCTCCTTGATGAGAAACTGAGCTTCGCGAAAAAAGACTTTTCAGTATATGTGCTGATCAATAACTTGACGAATACGAAATATACGGAAGCTTTTGGAGTTGAAATGCCTCAGCGTTGGTTCCATTTAGGCTTCTCCTACATGATCAATATTAAATAAACGTTAATTTTAAATGAATGAAAGTTAATATTAACAAATTGTTAAATGATTTATTTTTGCAAAAATTTTTTATGAAACTTTTTTTAAGTCTGAGTTTACTTGTAAGTCTGACCTTTTTCAAAGCACAGGAACATGTTTCCAGCTTCAATGCAGTGACTTTAACCTACAAGTTTCATCCTAAGTTTTTCCTTTATGCGGAAGGCCAGCTCAGAGGGAATGAAGATTATACTTACCCGGATTATTACGAGATCAAAGGAGGGGTGGGATACAATCTGACCAAAAATCACAAACCTTTTGTAGGTCTTGGGAGATATGTGAACTATAAGGAACACAGCCTGAGCAGAGAGGAATTCAGGGTATGGCTGCAGGACGTGATTGATTTCAAAAAAGGGATCGTTAAGTTCGAAAACCGTTTCCGTGCAGAGAAAAGCTGGTTCTATGAGCCTAAAATAGATAAAAGCTCCCAAAGAATGCGTTACAGATACCGATTGAACATAAGCGTTCCATTAAATGCAAAAACTGTCAAAAAGGGAACTGTTTTCGCAAATGCTTATGATGAAATCTTCCTGGTAAGCCCAATGAAGCCTACTTTCGCCAGAAACAGGGTGTATGGCGGTTTCGGATATCAGATCGATGACCATTTCGGGATTCTGACAGGTTATCTGTGGCAGCGTGAATTTGAAGCAAAAGGCAATAAAAACCTTCACTTTATCTATCTGGCCTTAAACATCAATATCGACGGTACGGACCATCCTACAAAAACATATGATTTCCCTGGGGCGGATTAAGATGCTTTGTCTAAATCTGCCTGAAAACTTAATAAATCTTTTTTCAATTCCAGATAATAATCATTGAGGATTTTCTGAAATTCATTAACCACCTTGAATACGGATTCAACTTCTGGTTCCAGGTATTTATCATGATTAAAGTAAATGTAAGAAGCGTCTGCATATGATTTCAGGAGTGATCTGCTTTCTTCTGTCAACGATTCTTTATAACTTGAGTTTACTATAAAATCATTCAGATTTTTTTTGAAAGAGGCTTCTGCTTTTAACAGTTTGGCTCTATGCTTACGAATTTCTTCAAAAGGTAAAGTCACGGTCATAAACTGAAGGTATCCAACAAACTCAGTCAATGCTTGCTGAAATCTGTCGAAGTCTTTGTCTATGGCTCCAAATTTTTTATATTTTTCCAATAAGATTGATTGCTCGTATTGATCAGCCTTGCTGAAATAATAGCGGTAGATATTTTCATCATTTTTTGTAAGTGCTGCTTTTACTTTTAAAAGCTCACCTTCAAGCTCAGGGATCAGTTTGGTGGCATCTTTAGCCTTGTACAGGTTTTCTCCGTACCTGAATGTTTTAATCTCTTTAGGGTTGGCTTTTAAATAAGCAAGGGTTTGTAAATCACTTTCAATTCCAGCTTTCTCATAAATTAAAGAAACTTTTCTGTCACTGAACAGATCTTCACCATCAATTACGGTATCAGAATCTGTTATAATAGTTTCGATATTCTCTAATAGTGGATTGTAAGATTCATAATATCCGTTAAAATTTGAGTTCCAACACTGATAGGGATATTTTTCGATATAAAGTTCGATGAATTTTTCATTGTCTATCACTTCACCCACATTTTTTACCTGATGCAGAGTCAGATATTTTCGGGTCATCACCTCACAGATCTCATTATATCCTCTAATGATATTTTTTGCCAGTTCGTGATTTTCCTGAATATTTCTGGTTTTATTGTTCCTGATTCTTTCAACTCTTTTTAATGTATCTGGATGGGAGGCCCACTGATCCTGGATTTCTATTTTTGTTTTATTATAACGGGTTAAATCCTCTTCATCTACTTTTGGAAGCCCGTTGATATATGGGTGGTTGTTTCTTTCACTGAAAATTTTCAGTAATGAGGTGTGATCTTTATAAAGATTTTGAGGAAGGTATTTCTGCTCACTTTGGATATAGAAATTAAAGGAATACTGAAAAGCGGAATCACTTAGTTCTATTCTCAATAACGAAGAAATCTGCTCCTGAGGATTGGTGAGAAAAGTAGAAACGGCATCCGCGTGATATTCCATTTCCCGGCTAAGGGAGGCATGTTTTTGAAATAGAAAAGATGAAACTTTTTTCAGAATAAATTGAAATACATTGATGAAGCCCACTGAAATCGCTCCAAATAAAGTAAAAAACGTATTTCCCGAAAAAGTCATGATCATGTTTTCATATTCTTTATTATTGTAAACCGTTTCGTACACGATTTTTTGTGCATGGTGAACATATCCACCCACTTTCATGCTTCTTTGGGAAAAATGCCCGAATTCATGGGCGAGAATTGTTTTTAATTCGCCGGTGCTTGTAGAATTGATTAATCCCAAACCTATGGTAAGATTTTTTCTCACCGGAAAAAACATACTCCAGAAAACGGAATTATAACTTACACTGGCGTTAACATCAGGAGAAAAGAAAACCTTTTTGGGGGCTTTTACCTGAGTGTCTCTAACAATTTCATCGATGATGCTGAATAATTCCGGCTGCTGGGATCTTGTGATTTCTACCAGATGTCTTGTAGTATAGGTGTTTTCATTGAAAATGAATTTAATCATAAAATAAAAAACAAAAATACCGATGCTGGCAAGACCTGCGGCGGCTATAAGTGTATAGTAACTTATTTTGAATGCAAGAATAGAATATGCTCCGTATCCTAAAAGTACAATGAGAAAGAGGGAAACGGCGATAAGGATAAGATATACGGTAAAAAATATAGAAATAGATACAATAGCAGAAGTCAGCTTAGACCTGTAAGCTGCCGACATTTTAGGAAGGTTATTCATTTTTTTGTGTTTTTTATACTTTTAATATTTATCTATTAAATAATGATATGCTTTCAGGTATTTGTTGAACCTCTTGATATCTTTAGGGCTAAGTTCCCTGTTTACCCTTCTGAGGTCCATATTATCACGGAGATCATTAAGCTTTACAGCGACAGCCAGAGAAGATCTTTCTGTTCTTTTAACGAATTCATCATAATCCTCTTCAGGATCAAATTTGGTAAGGCAGCTGATGGCAAAAATAATGTATTCGGGAAAGCCTTCGGTTCTTAAATAATCCAGGCTGAATTCTTCCGGATGATCCTCCACTACGTCATGCAGTACACCGACGATCTTTTCGTCCATTGTTTTACCGTATTCCATCACGCGCATGACATGGGCAATGTAGGGAGCATGGTATTTGTCGGTTTGGCCTTTGTGTGCTTTATCAGCTATTTTTATGGCTCTGTTGAGCATTTCTTCTTTTGTCATTTCAAATAGAAAATAGAATACAAAAATAAAAAATGCCTTAAAAAATAAGACATTTTTATTGAGAATATTTTACATAATATTAAAGCAGGGTTTCATCCTCTACTGAAGCACCTGGCGCATTGGTTTTTACAGATTCTATGCCGTTTTCCATTCCGTTTTCAGATTCATACATCTGGCTGGTTCCTATAACCTGTCCGTTTCCGGCTTTTAAATTGAAATAGCAGCGGTCATCTTTAGCTGTATTTCTTTCAAATTTTGAGTCATCCTGTGAATTGGTACGTACAGATTCTATTCCGTTTTCACAGGAGGATTTTGAGCCGTATCCCTGGCTGGTTAAGATCACCTGTCCGTTTCCGGCTTTCAGATTGAATTTGAAGTCGCTGTCGGTTCTCTTCGAGATAATAAATTTTCCCATAGTAATTGGTTTTGTGGTTTGGTTAGTTTTTAATTATTTGGAAGGCTGAGCCTTTTTTGTGTCTGCAATTTTTTCAGGAATATCAGGATTCAGTATCCTGTATTTTGTATGATCTTTTTTAGGTTCCTTTAAAGCCATATAGGCCGCTGTATCTTTTGGCGTTACAGTAAGTATTTTATACAGTTCCTTCCGGTCTGTATCGGTTTTTTCCTGAATTTCTTTAAGATCATTAGGCTTGAGAATCTTTGTAGTATCTGTCTTCGGCAGGATCAGCTTTCTCTCTTTTTTCTGGGCAGTCAGGGTAATAGAAATAAGAAGAAAAGGAAATAATAAAATCTTCATGTTTTTAATTTAAAATAAAAATATAAAAAATATTGGAATTTAAGTTCACAAGCCCATAGATTTTACACATCGGTTTGCAATCCTGTCTGTTATGTCTTAATATAAGCTAAAAAAAGCGCCTCAAAAAAAATGAGACGCTTCAATCAAATTTATGTTATAAAGACTAATAAGCTCCTTTAGCGATATAGTGTGCTGCCACTTTTTCAGTTAAAGCCACTACATTCGGGTGGGTGGTATACTTCGTGAATCTTCTCAGCCCTGAAAGCATCATTCTCTGCTCATCGCCCTCAGCGAAAGAGATAATTCCTTCTTTAGCTGCTGCAATGACCTTTTCAACAGCTTTGTAAAGGTTAAGCTGTGCCATCGCTGCTTCCACAGACTCAGGAGAGAAATGTTTCTCAGCTCTCAGTACAGCAGATTCTGCCATATAAAGCTGGTTAAGGATCTCAGATGCATTTAATAATAAGTGCTGCTGCTTTTCGATATCCATCATGAATTTTTGAAGAGCGGCTCCGGAAACCATAAGAAATACCTTCTTAAGGTTAGCGATAATCGACTTCTCCTCACTCATAAATGCTGAATAATCAGGAACATCAAATGATGGAATTCCCATTAATTCTTTGCTGATTGCCATTGCCGGAGAAAGCAGATCCAATTCTCCTTTCATCGCTCTCTTAATCAACATTCCAACTGCTAAAAGACGGTTGATTTCGTTGGTTCCTTCATAGATTCTTGCAATTCTTGAATCTCTCCAGGCTGCTTCCATAGGCATATCTTCAGAGAATCCCATTCCTCCGTACACCTGGATTCCTTCATCAGCAGTATGCTGTGTTAAATCTGAAACGAAAACTTTCAAAATAGAAGCTTCCACCGCAAATTCCTCAACTCCTTTTAATTCAGCCTGCTGGTGGTTCATTCCGCCGGCAACCAATTCATTGATTTTATCTTCAACATCTTTAGCCGCTCTGTAAGAACCGGCCTCCGCAACGAAAATTCCGGTTGCCATTTCTGCCAGTTTCTTTCTGATCGCTCCGAAAGTGGAGATAGAAACTCCGAACTGTTTTCTTTCGTTAGAATACTGAAGAGAATGGTTTAAGATTCTTCTCTGTCCGTCAAGGTTGGCAGCTGCCAGTTTAATTCTTCCTACGTTCAGGGCATTTAAAGCGATTTTGAAACCGTTGTTTCTTTCACCTAAAAGATTCTCAGCAGGAACTTTCATATCATTGAAGAAAACCTGTCTTGTAGAAGACGAACGGATGCCCAGTTTATGTTCTTCTTCACCGAAAGAAAGTCCTTCAGTTCCTTCTTTTTCTACGATGAAACCTGTAATGTTCTTATCATCATCAATTTTTGCAAAGACAATGAAGATTTCTGCAAAACCTGCATTGGAAATCCACATTTTTTGTCCGTTGATGATGTAATGTTTCCCGTCTTCAGAAAGTTTAGCTCTTGTTTTTCCGGAGTTGGCATCAGAACCGGCATCAGGTTCAGTAAGACAGTATGCTCCGAATTTTGTTCCTGTAGCCAGATCCGGAAGGTATTTTTTCTTTTGCTCTTCCGTACCGTACAGCAGGATAGGGAGTGTCCCGATTCCCGTATGAGCTCCATAAGCTGTAGCCAATGAACCATTTGCTCCCGAACAGTAATCACATGCCAGCATGGTATTTACGAAGCCCATTCCAAGGCCTCCGTATTCTTCAGGAACAGCAACTCCCAGAAGTCCCATTTCACCCAACTGACGCATTTTTTCTTCAGTTAAAGCATAATCTTTTTTCTCAAATCTTTCTTTTTGAGGAATTACTTCTCTGTCGATAAATTCTTTTGCAGAATCACGAAGCATTTTTTGTTCTTCACTCAGTTCTTCAAGAGTGAAAATATCGTTTGCAGGAATTTCCTTGATCAGGAATTCGCCTCCTTTTAATGTAGCCATATATTATTTTGTTTTTTAATAGATTATAGAATAAAGAGAAAAGAATAAAGACTTACAACTTCAAGTTTTTTTGAAAGCCTGAAATCATTCTCTGTAATTCTGTGATTTTATTTTCTAGATCTTCAAGTTTAGACATTTCAAAATAATTCCTATTAGCAGAAATTATAATCTGAGTTTGTAATTCATAAAGAGAACCAAGACTTATTTCCAAAAAACGGTTGAAATCTTTATCAGAGCTTCTGCTTGAACCTTCTGCAATATTGGAAGCAACAGAAACGGAACACCTGCGGATTTGAGACTTCAATCCAAATTCTTCATTTTTTGGATAAGTATCGGTAAGAATATAAATATGATTGGCAAGCTCAATTGCTAACTTCCAAATATTTAAATTCTTAAAATTGTGTTCCATTCTGGTCTTTTCTCTTTATTCTTTACTCTTTTAGTCTATTTATTTAAAGCAGTTCAAAGATTGAAGCGGCTCCCTGTCCCGTACCCACGCACATAGATACCATTCCGTACTTATTGCCGCGTCTTCTCATTTCGTCAAGAAGCTGAACGGTCAGTTTTGTTCCGGTACATCCAAGCGGGTGGCCAAGAGCGATTGCACCTCCGTTGACGTTAAGGATGTCAGGATTTAACCCTAATTCCTTTTTGATCGCCACAGACTGTGATGCAAAGGCTTCGTTCAGTTCAATCAATTCAATATCTTTTAATTCAAGACCGGCTTGTTTTAAAGCTTTTGGGATCGCATAAATTGGGCCCATACCCATAATTCTAGGCTCAAGACCTGCTGCAGCATAAGCCACTAATCTTGCTTCCGGCTCAAGACCTAATTCTTTTACCATTTCTTCGCTCATTACCATAACGAATGCAGCTCCGTCGCTCATCTGAGATGAGTTTCCGGCTGTTACGCTTCCTCCGTTCGCGAATACGGGTCTCAGTTTAGCCAAACCTTCCAAAGAAGTATCTTTTCTCGGACCTTCATCTACGGAGAAGTCGAACTTTTTAGACTGCATCTTCTGATTTTCATCTAAGAAATTATATTCCACAGGAATAGAAACGATCTGACTGGCAAATTTTCCTTCTGCATTAGCTTTCAAAGCTTTCATATGAGACTCAAATGCGAACTGATCCTGTTCTTCTCTTGTAATATTATATTGTTTGGCTACTTCTTCAGCCGTGTAACCCATTCCCCAGTAATAATCAGGGTTTGTTTTTGCGATATCCGTTTCCGGAACCGGCTTGTATCCACCCATCGGAATGTAAGACATCGATTCTGTACCTCCTGCGATGATACAGTCTGCCATTCCTGCCTGGATCTTGGCCGAAGCAATAGCGATTGCTTCACTTCCAGATGCACAGTATCTGTTTACGGTAACCCCCGGAACTTTGTCTGTATTTAATCCCATTAAGGAAATTAAACGGGCAACATTCAGCCCCTGTTCAGCTTCCGGCATTGCGTTTCCTACAATAAGGTCGTCAATTCTGTTTTTGTCTAATTGTGGAAGCTCAGCCATCAATTTTTCAATAACTGTAGCCGCCATCACGTCTGGACGAGTAAAGCGAAGGGAGCCTTTAGGCGCTTTTCCTACCGCTGTTCTGAATCCTTTTACTATATATGCTTGTTTCATTAGATTAGAGATTTTTAGACAAGAGATTTGAGACTCTTGTCGCTTAAATTATTCTTTTATTAATATTATCTTTAAAAACGTAAATCATTTTTTGAACATCATTAAGCTTATCTAGCAACGGTTTATTTATTTCTTCAGAAATAAAGTTTAGTTTTTCGCATAAGATAAGCTGAGTTTGAAGTTCATAAGAAGAGCCATATGCAATATTTAAAAAATAATAAAATTCTTTTTCTCTCTCTCTTCCGGCACCTTCTGCTATATTGGAAGAAATTGAAACAGCCGATCTTTTGATTTGTGAAGAAAGTCCATACTTTTCATCATTTGGCATATTTGCTAATGCTTTATAGACGTCAACACATAAATCAATTGAATCATTCCAAATTTTCAATTTTTTAATATTATGCATAATCTTACTCTCAATTTAGTTTCTTATTGGTCTTCCAGTCTCGAGTCTTTAAGTCTCAAGTCTAATTCCTCAGCGGTTTCCCATTCTGCAACATGTATTGAATTCTTTCAAGTGTTTTTCTTTCGCCGCAAAGCTGAAGGAATGTTTCTCTTTCAAGATTCAATAAATATTGTTCGGTAACTACGGTTGGTTCGGAAAGATTTCCTCCTACCATTACATTGGCTAATTTGTCAGCAATTTTCTTGTCGTGGGCAGAGATGAAGTTTCCGGTAAGCATCTGGTCTGTTCCTACGTAGAACATTCCTAAGGCATCTTTTCCTAAAACTTTTACTCTTTGCTCAATAGGCTGCGTATACCCTTGCTCTGCCAGTAGTTTTGCTACTTTTTTAGCTTCGGCGATCTGTCTGTTTTTGCTTACGGATACAATATCTTTTCCTTTTTCAAGAATTCCCATATCGTAGGCTTCATAAGCGGAAGTCGCTACTTTACCCATGGCGATATTCATGAATGCTTCACGAAGTCTGTTGTTTTTAACATCATCGCTGTGGAATTCTCTGGAAGTTCTCAAAGTAAGTTCTTTGGTCCCACCACCGCCAGGAATTACCCCAACTCCGGTTTCTACCAATCCGATATAGGTTTCTGCAGCAGCAACCACTCTGTCTGCGTGCATAGTCATTTCGCAACCGCCACCAAGGGTCATTCCGTGAGGAGCAACCACTACAGGAATAGAGGAGTAACGTACTCTCATCATGGATTTCTGGAAATAGGCAATAGCCATATTCAGATCATCCCAGTCCTGTTCAATGGCCATCATCAGGATCATGGCAAGGTTGGCTCCCACAGAGAAATTGGTTCCCTGGTTTCCAACAACCAATCCGTCATATTCTTTTTCAGCTAAATCAATGGCTCTGTTTAAACCGTCAAGAACTTCGCCTCCAAGAGAGTTCATTTTTGAGCGGATCTCAAAATTGATGATTCCGTCACCAAGATATTCGATCGCGGCACCTGAATTGCTCCAAAGTGTTTTATTCTTTCTGATATTATCCAGGATAATAAAGGCATCCTGACCAGGAATTGTATTGTATTCTCCAGAGTTTTTATCAACGAAAATACTTTGACCTTCATCATTTACCTTATAAAAAGCTTCTACATTTTTAACCCAGTCTGAAACTTCATAGCCTGCATCTTTTGCCAGTTCGATACCTTTTTGAACGCCTACAGCATCCCAGATTTCAAACGGACCGTTTTCCCATCCGAAACCTGCTCTCATCGCATCGTCTATTTTATAAACTTCGTCAGAGATTTCCGGAACTTTATGAGAAACGTAAGCGAATAGTGCTCCTAACGATTTTCTGTATAATTCACCGGCTTTATCTTTTCCACCAATTAGAACTTTAAATCGGTCAATTGGTTTGTCTATATTTTTAGTTAATTCTAAAGTAGGGAAAGAAGATTTTCCCTGAAGTTCATATGCTAATGTATCAAGGTTCAATGCGTGGATTTCAGATTTTCCTTCTGCATTTTTTACTTTTTTGTAGAAACCTTGCTCAGTCTTAGAACCTAGCCATTTATTATCCATCATTTTCTGGATATAATCAGGAAGGGCAAAAACGTCATTAAAGTTATTGGCTTCTGCACCGCTCTGACGAACGCCGTTAGCAACCATTACCAGGGTATCAAGACCCACCACATCAGCCGTTCTGAATGTCGCTGATTTTGGACGTCCGATAACAGGACCGGTTAATTTATCAACTTCAGAAACCGTTAAACCTAATTTCTGTACGTTATGAAGAAGATCCATCATAGAGAAGACTCCGATTCTGTTGGCAATGAATGCTGGAGTATCTTTAGCTAAAACGGTAGTTTTTCCTAAGAATTTAGCTCCAAAATCCATATAGAAATCTACCACTTCCGGCAGTGTGTCCTGGGTAGGGATGATCTCTAAAAGAGGCAGATATCTTACCGGGTTGAAAAAGTGCGTTCCCGCAAAATATTTTTTGAAATCATCGCTTCTTCCTTCAATTAGAAAATGAATAGGGATTCCCGAAGTATTAGAAGAAATTAATGTTCCCGGTTTTCTGAACTGTTCAATTTTTTCGTAAACAGATTTCTTAATGTCAAGCTTTTCTACGACTACTTCAATGATCCAGTCTGTATTTTTAATTTTCTGAAGATCATCATCGAAGTTTCCTACTTTAATTCTATCCGCAAATTTTGGTGAATAGAGAAGGGCAGGACTCGCTTTTTTCAGTTTTTCAAAGTTTTCAGAAGCAATTCTGTTTCTTACCACCTTGTCATCTTTGGTCAAACCTTTTTTCTGTTCAGCTTCCGTCAGTTCAAAAGGGACAATATCCAAAAGAGACACTTCCACGCCAATGTTGGCGAAATGTGCCGCAATACCGCTGCCCATAATTCCTGAACCAAGAACCGTTACATGTTTGATTCTTCTTTTCATTATAATTTATTTTCTGTTATTTAATAATTCGTTTGCAATTTTCATGATCTCGGACATCACTTCTTTAAAGGTTTCAATTTTCTCAGGAGCGATTTTTTCCATCACTTTCTTGTTAAAATTGACGACCACTTCTTTGGACATATTCCTTGAATTCAGACCTTTATCCGTAAGTTTAATAATCACTTCCCTTTTGTCGGCAGTGGTCTTTTCCTTATAGATGTATCCGTTGTCCTCCAGAAGCTTGATGATTCTGGTCAGAGAGGTGGGTTCAATCGCCATTTTAGGGCCGAGGTTGGTACTTCGGGTGCCCTCTTTAGGATCAATTTTAAGAAGGGTGAGGGCCTGTACAGCGGTAGAATCATGCTCCTGGGCAAGTTCTGTGTACATTTTAGAAACAGCCAGCCAGGTCTGCTTCAAAACTAAATCTACGTTTTCTATTTTTTCTTTATTATTATCCATCATTTATCCACTAATGGTGTTACCCAAATTTAGTAAATATTATGCATGCATAGTATTTATTAACGTTAAATTTTGTTAATAAGCTGATAATAAGCAGATTAAATTGTATGATTAGCATAATACTATGCATGCATAGTATGTGAAATACACAACAGAAATGCAGTATTAATGAATGTTTTTAATGAAATTAACTATTTCTTCGAAAGATTCATATTGTTGTTTCGAGGAGCCAATGAGAATTTCCCAAAAGCTGTTCTTATATTCAAAATGTAGAGCAGAAAGGTCTTTTTCGAAATTTTTCTGCAGCAAAGAATAAAGCATTTCTTTGTGAACCTGGGGTGCATTAATAGAAGGTGGAACAAAGTTCTCATTCACCTGAAACAGTGAAACGTTGGTAAGTTCATCATGCTGAAGCAGTAGATCTTCTACAAGGCCGGAGAAAAGCTGGTTATCTTTTACATACCAGATCTTGTCTGCGAATTCTTTGGCCAGTCTCCAGTCATGGGAGGAGAATAGTATAATTTTATGCTGCTCTTTAGCCAGTCTGCGAAGAGTCTTTAAGATAATGAGTTTGTTTTTTTCATCCAGATGGGTCGTTGGTTCATCCAGAATAATAACCGGAGAATTCTGAGCGATAGCCCGGCCTATAAATGCTTTCTGTAAATTCCCGTCTGAAAGGTTTTTAAGAAGAGTATGTCTGTATTGGGTAAGATCCAGTTCGTCTATAATGTGGGAAATTTCATCTCTGTCTTCTTTTTTAAGCTCGAAATAAAAAGGGTAATAGATGTATTTCCCCAATGAAATAAGGTCTTCAACAGTATAATGTTGAGGCACATTCGATTTTGAGAAAACAACAGCGATATTTTCCGCAGTTTCCTTAACGGAAAGATCTTTTATATTTTTTTGATTAATTAAAATCTCACCGTTTAAAAGCGAAGCCTGTTGTAGGATGGATTTGATAAGCGTAGTTTTTCCAACACCGTTATTGCCAATCAATAGACATACGTCACCCAGTTTCAGATCTGCATGAGCATTTGAAATTAAAGTTTTGTCGTAGCCTATATTGGCTTGTCTGATTTCCAGGTACATGGGCTCGTTGGTTAATTGTAAAGGAATTTGGTTTTGTTCAAATTTTATATTGTTCTAATTCTTAAAATTTATAAATGATTGAAAAATTCTAATCATCCTGTTCTGAAAACAGTAACACTTTTTAATCTGCGTCATCTGCGAACGTATAATTTTTTCCTCTCGCAGATTTAGCAGATGACGCAGATCTTATTTAAGGTTTAGTTATTCACATTTGACTATTAACCATCCACTCATTCTCTCTTAAACCTTATTCTGTTTCAGAAGCATCAGCAAAATCACCGGTATTCCAAAGACAGAACTTATTACGTTCATGGGAATCTGGGTTTTTTCTGCTGTGATGGAGAATACCAACATGATCAGCATTCCGAGAAACATATTCAGAATCCACTGCTGCCATAATTTGGACGGATTATAGATCAGTCTGCAAAAATGCGGAACAATAATCCCGATAAATAAAATAGGTCCGAGAAATGCCGTTATAGAAGCTGAAAGTAGGGAAGAGGCTGCAATGATAAGAATCTTCAACTGATTGAGATTAACACCTAAACTCTGTGCATAAGAAGTTCCCAGAGAATTTCCTATCAATGGTTTTATTGTTTTAAAACAGAAAAACATGCCTATAAAAACCAGGAAAGATAATACGTAGATCTGGTTTCTTGTCACCATATTATTGGCTCCAAAAGACCATAAAATATAGTTTTTCAGGCTCTGGTTTTCTGCATAGAACTGTAATAATGAAACTACAGCACCTGCAAATGCCGAAATAAGGAAACCAAAAATGATAAGATAAGATTTATCCTGAAATTTATTCGACATGGAAAGAAGTACCAGCATCAGAACAAGGCTTCCTGCAATGGCTGAAAGGCTGAGAAAACTGTTCTGCAGAAATTCCGGGATTAAAAAATCGTGGGAAAAGAAAATATAAAAGGCTACCGATAAACTGGCTACTGAAGTAATGCCCAGGATATCCGGACCAGCCAATGGATTTTGAAAGTATTCCTGCATCAGAAAACCGGATGTGGGAATTGAAATTCCTGCCAGAAGAATAACCAGTACCCGGTTAATCCGGATCTCCGCAATTTGGCTTTGGGCAGAATCCTGAAAAAAATCCTGGAGGTTTAGTGTTAAAAATCCTGTGTTCAGGTTGATTACTGCAGTAAAAATAATAGCAGCCGTCAGCAGTAAACACAGGATTTTGAATTTTTTCGACATGATCAGAAAAGAATCTGGATGTTTTATTTTAAAAGAGCATCAACCTTGGAGTTCAATACTTCCTCGGTCATCATTCCTAAATATTCGTCGGTTTTATCTCCTTTTCTCAAATAGGTAAAAGGAATTGAGCCACCGTCCCACTGTTGGAAATTATTAGTAAAAAAATTAGCATCCAGTTTCTGGCCATCCAAAAGGATGATATTGGATGCAAGATTATTTTCCTGTGCAAATTTTTTCACAGAAGTATTCCATTCAGATTTATCATCAAGGTTGATAAAAGTAAACTTTACCGGCTTATCTTTTAATTCCTCCATTTTGTTCTTAAAATGAGGGATTTCTCTCATACACGGTCCACACCATGTTGCAAAAAAATTGGTAACATATAAAGTGTCATTTTTCTGAGCCAAATATTTTCCCAGATTATCAGGAGAAAGCTCCTTTGAAGTATAAGCACCCGCAGCAGAGACTGTATTGTCTGTTACTGAAACTGAATCTACAGCCGTATCCTCTATTTTCTGGCCCTCTTTTTTGCAGCTGTAAAGAGCCGTAAGAATAAGCGTGGATAAAATTATCTTCTTCATAAATTATTTTTTGACTATTTTTGAATTGAAGTATGGAACAACAAATCTATAAAGGGAAACTGATACAGTTTCATCCGTTAAAAATAGCGAAAAAGGAACAACTGACCAAAAATACTTTTTCTCTGGAATTCGAGATTCCCGGGAATCTGAAGGAAAATTTCAAGTTTGAGGCGGGACAATTTGTAAGCATAAAATTTATCGCTCACGGTGAAGAAGTCATTAACGATTATTCAATGACCTCGGCTCCTTATGAGAAAAAATTCTGTCTTGGAATAAAAGTGAATTCTTCCAGTGGAGCCACTTCGGAGCTGTTCAGAAACTATAATGTTGGAGATGAGCTGATGGTAGGAGAGCCTTCCGGTAGGTTTACCTTAGTTTCCAAGCCGAGCGAATTCCGGACAATTGTTGCCTTTGCTGCCGGAATAGGAATTACTCCGGTACTGAGTCATTTTAAGAATATCCTTCACACAGAACCGCGTACCAGACTTTTTTTATTTTTTGGAAACAAAAGTTCGGAAGAAGTTATTTACAGAGAACAATTGGATAATCTTGCCAGAATGCATGGGGAAAGACTTCAGATTTTTTACTTTTTTTCAAAAGAAAAGATGGCAGATCAGTTTTTCTATGGAAGGCTGGATGAAAAAAAACTGAACTTAATTATTAACCAGATTCTCCATCTCGATGATACAGATGAAGAGTCTACCATTTGGGATGCGGTAGATGAAGTGTTGATATGTGGAAAAGGAGAAATGATCAAATCGCTGGCCAATGCCTGTTATCACCACGGAATTCCGAAAAAGAATATTCATTTTGAACTTTTTGAAGAGTACAATGATGATATTTATCCTGTAGAAAAAGAATTTCCACTGATTGAAAATGTGGAAGTTAAATTTAAAATACTTGGAAAAGAATATGAAACCCATCTTCCTGATAACAGAGAGAAAATCCTACAGCAGCTTCTGATCCAGAATTTTCCGGTTCCTTATTCATGCAAATCCGGAATATGCGGGAGTTGCGAATGCTATCTTGAAGAAGGAGAAGTGGAACTGCTTGAAAATGAATATCTGACTGAAAAAGAAGAAGCACAGGGTAAAATACTAGCATGCATGTCCATTGTAAAAAGTAAGAAAATAAAGCTTAACTTTGACCTTAGTTGAGAATTATCAGGAACATATTTAACTTGGGGTTTGTATCGGCAGAAATAGGAATTCTGCTGATATGTCTTTGTAATGCATGGGTTTTCGGGCTTACGAACGGACGTACCTATACCAAGATTTCTAAAATTCCGCCACGGGAAATTGCCCTGGTATTGGGAACTTCTCCAAAGATGAGATCTGGCCTCTCCAATCCGTATTTTACGAAAAGAATGGATGCTGCAGCACTTCTTTATCATCATGGTAAAATCAAGCAGATTATTGTAAGCGGAGAAAAAAGCAGGGGATATAACGAGCCTGCTGCTATGAAAAATTACCTGGTTAATCAGGAAGGGGTTCCGGGAGACATCATCATTGAAGATCCGAAGGGATTCAACACCTATAAAAGCATTCTGCGCTGTAAAGATGTTTACAAAAAGAAAGATGTGATTATTGTATCACAGGGCTTTCATAATCTACGCGCCTTATTTTTTGCAAGGAACAACACGATGAACGCCCTGGGTTTTGATGCACAGGATGTCAGCAAGCCGGAAAGTTACTACAGAAACCAGTTCAGGGAAATACTCGCCAGAGTGATTGCTGTAGTCTATTTCATACTGGGAATTTCTCCGGATTAGAAAGGATATCCAAACGCGATGTTCAATGTAGGTTTGAAAGGCTGGAAATTCTTAAACCTCCATCGGTCTCCATCAGGCTTATTCGGATCATAGATCTTATAGGCAAGATCAAGTCTGAAAGTAATGTAAGCTACATTTACCCTTAAACCAAACCCGCTTCCGATTCCCATTTGTCCCAAGAATTTATTGAATTTGAATTCATCACCGTAGCCGTCATTATAGTTTTTAAGGCTCCACGTATTCCCGATATCTGTAAATATAGCTCCTTCATACATTTCATTGAAAGGAATTCTATATTCAATGTTGGTAGTAAGCTTTACGTTGTCCGTCATATATGTACGCACTCTTTCATCCACCTGAGAATCTGCCGGACCCAATCCTCCGAATGCAACCCATGCTCTTATATCATTAGATCCACCGTTGAAATAAGACTTAATTACAGGCATATTCGTGGAGTTTCCGAAAGGAATACCCACCCCGATGAACTGGCGTAAAACCAGAGTCTGATTGCCGTTGAATTTAAAATATTTTCTGGTATCAATATCAAATTTCACGAACTGTGCGTAAGGAATCCCGAAAATAGTTCTTTGTGGGCTTGTTACAACACCACCTTCGTCCCTTTTTTGATTGAAGATGCTTAAAATGTTACCCGCAAGCTCCACTTTACCGTTAAAATAGAACGCATTCGGATAATCTTTTTTACCGATCTCATTGTAAACGAAATTATAGATCATTGACGAAATAAGGACATCCTGGGTCTGTCTGTCTTTATTGACCAGGGATCCCGTAAATGCTAAAATAAGATCCTGACCTTTTTTATCCAGTGTCTGTATGTATTCCGTATCTTGCAGAATCATTTGGGAGACATCATCAATACTGAGCTGTCCGGAAGTAAACTGCTGTTCAAGTCCGGGAGGTTTATAGGCAAAGTAGCTTGCAAACATATCTTTTCTTACAAGCTCATCATTACTGAAATAGTCATAATAAGCATCTTTGTTTTTTGTAAGACTCACCTGCGTATTGAAAAGGGTAAGTCTGTGTGAAACCTGATCATTGACGTTCGCCTGGTAATTCAATCCAGTATTGAAATTCACTCTTCCCAATCCAATATTATTCTGTATCGAAGCTCCTAAAAGAATAGAGGAGGTCGGGGTATATCTTTTAGGAATAAGCTTATAATAGTTGAAAGGAAGCAGAAGTCTTGGGAAATTAAGAGAAGCCTGCGCCGAAATTTCGTAAGCAAGATCCCTCTTATCAATATCTTTTGTACTTCTGATTGACCCGAATGTTCCGGAAATGCTTGTAGAAAGGTTTTCTGCCCCTCTAAAAACATTCCTTGTAGTAAGGTCTACAGAAGGGGATATCCCAAGGTTCAGAATCTGAGAATAATTGATATCTGTTCCCAGTTTCAACTCATATTTCGGAAGCGGTTTCAATAAATACAGAACGTCAACAATGCTGTCATTGGGTGAAATGCCACCTCCTCTTCTTAGAGAGTCTCTTGCCTTCAGAATACTGAAGTTATTCATCGCGATGAAGTTTCTCTTTGTAAGATCCAGAGCTTTCTGATCATACACCTTTTTACTGTCTACAATTACGGCTCTCCATAAAGAAGATGTTTTGTAGCTTTCGTCCATTTTATGGAACCTTATTCTTCTTAAACTGTCCTTAATGGTGTTTTTCGGAAAATCGCCGGCTTCGTTCACAATGGCCACATCAATATTTCCGATGGTTGCCACCTTATAAGGATGGTCCGCAGAATCTTTATGGATTTCCAGGGTAAGGGGAACCTGTTTTCTGCTTTTCAGGGAGTCTGCTACGAAGTAGATTTCTTCATTAGAATTATTAAACCTATAATATCCGTTTTCCCGCATCATCTCGGTAATTCTTGTCACTTCTTTTTCAAGAACAGTCTGGTCAAGTCTTTGCCCGGACCTTATCAGACTCTTGTCAAGTTTCTGCCAGTAGAGGCCTTTAACAGAGGGATCCGTAATATTGTAATAATAATCTTTAATATAGGTAGGATCATTATGCCTGATGAAATAATTTACGGCTGCTTTCTTGGAAGCAGAATCCATAGAATGTTTGAAAGTAACATCAGCATCCCAAAATCCCCTGTAAACAAGTCTCTTTTCAATAGACTCAGCACTTTTTTCACTTCTCGTCTGATCCAGAAGTACAGGCGGGGTTCCCCAGCTGTGAAGCAAACGGTCCAAAAACAATGTTTTTCCCACACTGCTTTTCATATCATATTTAATGAAAAGAGAATCTCTCAGTTTTTGATTTCTCATTTCACTGGGATAGGTCATATATTCGTTGAGTAAGGTATCATATTTAGGATTGGCCATATTATAAAATCCTAAACCCAACGGCATGAAAAGAAGTTGCTTTTTATTAGGCTTCTGCTGTACATAATCTTTCAGTTCTTCATCGAAAGATTCTTTCTTATCTTCAAACTTAAAGTTGTTCCTGGTAAGCAGATATTCACCGTCCGGAACTTTTTTAGTCGTACTGCAGGCATAAAGGAGACCAACAAATGTTGCAAATGAGATAATTTTATAATATTTTTGAGGAGAATTCATATAATGCTTACAGCTCATACAATAAAAATTTTACAGTCTTTAGATAAAAAGAAGTTCAGACAAAAATACAATTTGTTTTTGGTTGAAGGTAATAAAATCATTTGTGAACTTTCTGAATCTAATTTTAAAGTTAAAGAAATATTTTCTACCGATCCGCAAAAACTGGACCGGACAGATGTTCCGGTTATCCAGATCACTGAAAATGAGCTGAAAAAAATCAGTTTTCTTAAAACACCTAAAGATTCTGTAGCGGTTTGTTATCTTCCCGAAGAAGAAAAAATGGAGGACAGGGATGTCCAGTTGGTCCTGGATGGTATTCAGGATCCGGGGAATCTCGGAACCATTATCCGTCTGGCAGACTGGTTCGGGATAGAACAGATTATCTGCAGCGAAGATACCGTAGATGTTTACAATCCAAAAGTGATTCAGTCCACAATGGGCTCTTTCACCAGGGTCAATATTATTTATACAGATCTTGTTGAATATCTTTCGAAAACGGAAAATATCAATATCGGAACGGATATGGAAGGGGAGAATATCTATACTTTTGAAAAACCTGAAAAGCTCAACCTTATCCTCGGTAATGAAGGAAACGGAATGAGACCGGAGACGGAGAAGCTTCTGCAAAAGTGCCTCACGATTCCTAGGTTTGGTAAATCCCAGTCTACAGAAAGCCTGAATGTTTCTATGGCAGCAGGAATTATTCTGGGGCAACTGTTTAGCAAATAGAAATTAGAAGTTAGAAGTTAGAAGTTAGATATTAGATATTAGAAATTAGTTGATGAAGCCTAAAGTATCACTATTAGCTTTTAAATAGCTGAAACTTCTAACCTCTACTATCTAACTTCTAGTTTTTATATCAACTGTTCCAGGCTGGAAACACTCTTGTTTTTTTGGTATACCTCCATCTTCTTTCTGACATATTTAAGGGCAATAGGAGCGAGGTAAATCATGGCCGCACCCAGAAGTTTTTTCTTCCAGTTGGGACTCCTCATGTTCTTTTTGGCGTAATTGCCGACCAGAGCAGTAATTCCCAGCTTTATCAGACTGTCTGTTATGTTACCGCCTAATGCAGTACTGGCAATACCCACAGCCGTTTGTTTATTGATGAACATATCTTTCACCTCGGAAGTCAGATGCCTGGCAATGACATCTTTTCGGAGAACTACTTTTTCATCACCGTCATCATCCACTTTTTCCTGCAGATACTGATCTGTAAGGCCATTGGTAAATGCACTCAGGCTTTCTTTTGTATTTTTAAAGGTAAGAAGGTTTTCCAGATCATTGATCTCGCTTTTAAGCAGTTTTTTCTTTCTTCTTAGTTCTTCGATGCTTTCGTAATTTCTGCCCATAGCTTAATGATTTAAAAATTTAATAACCTGATCCGCCACCATATTAACAATCTTATTTTTGAAAGCAATGATAAAACCCATTACCACAACATAAAATCCGGCAACGATAAGAAAACCGTAAGAGGTATTATCCAGTGCTTTGCCGATAAGAAATGCCATTCCAAAATTAAAAAGGATAATAAAAAAAGTAAAAGCAACTAGCAGCACTACAAAGTAGGTAATGAGCCCTGCAGAAAGAGAGGATTTTTCAGTAGCTTCAATTTTCAGAAGATCTATTCTCTTTGATGCATATTCTTTAATAGTCTCTATCATTGTTTTTTTTTAAAGTTACAAAAAAAGGAACTTTTGCGCAAAAAGTTCCTTCCATAATTTACTCAAAAAATAAACTATTTATTTTTTAAGATCATTCAGTTCTGCTTCTACATCCTTTACTACGTCTGCAGTTTTGGAAACAATCTGATCTTTATATTTATCATATCCGTCCTTCACCGTATGGGCTACACTGTTGGCCGTTTCTTTGAAAGTAGAAGAGATATTACTATACTGATCTTTTACTTTTTCAGACACCTCGCCGTATTTGTTTTTAGCCTGGTCTTTTAGGTCACCTGCTTTATCTTTGATTTTTTTTCTTGTTTCTTTACCTTCTTCAGGCGCATAAAGCATTCCTAAGATTACACCTGCTGCAGCACCTGCAAGAAGTCCTGCCAATATACCTGCTGTATTTTTTCCGTTTTTCGACATTTTTAGCTTTTTTAATAGTTAATAAATATTAGTTTTCTGTGTTAAAATGTACAATTTGTATACCAAAGGAGGCATTGTACTATTAAAAATTGTTAAATCTTTTGGATATAAGATAGGATAAGATCTATAGTTTCTTCTTTTGTAAGTTCCGTATTGTCGATAACAATAGCATCTTCAGCCTGTTTTAAAGGTGCTATTTCCCTTTCGCTGTCGATCTTGTCGCGGTCTGTAAGGTTTTGTTTTACCTGTTCCCTGTCTGCCTGGATTCCCATTCCTGCCAACTCAAAATACCTTCTGTTGGTTCTTTCGTCAATACTGGCAGTAAGAAAGAATTTATAGTCCGCATTTGGCAGAACTACTGTCCCTATGTCACGTCCGTCCATGATAATGCCGCCTTTTTCTGCCAGCGAACGCTGTGAGTGAAGAAGAAAATCTCTTACTTCTTTCTGTTTTGCGACAATACTTACATTATCAGAAACTTCTGTGGTGCGGATCTGTTTAGAAATATCGATATGATTCAGGTAAAGGATCAGTTCGTTATCACTGTTCCTGAATTCAAGCTCGATCTGATGTAAAGAAGAAAAAAGTTTCTGAAGATCGATGGAGCCGTCCTCATTCATGCAGTTCTGTATGGCAAACCATGTAATGCCCCTGTAAAGTGCGCCGGTATCCAGATGTATAAGACCCAGTTTATCGGCAATGACTTTGGAGATTGAACTTTTTCCGGTAGACGAGTACCCATCGATAGCTATTACAGGTTTTTTCATACCGCAAATTTCAAGAATTTTTTTAAAAAATCAAGGTTGTACAGAAAAAAATCTATATTGTTATGTAAATTTTGTATTGAAATTATTCTCCTGCGTGGCTGCTAAGGTCCATAGAAACACCTATCTGGTTCACATTGGATGAGTTGTGATAACGGATATGGGCATAATCTATACGGAATCTTCTTAGCTTAATTCCAAATCCGCCTGAAAGTCCAGAAAAGTTTCTCTGATCTGCTACAGCAAGCTCGTTACCTCTTTTGGCATTATATCCAAGCCGGATATTGAACCCTTTCTCAGGGAAAAGTTCGGCTCCTATAGAAAAATGATCAGCCAGCTTTCTTCCGAAACCTACTTCCTGACCGTTCACATTATATTCCGAAGAAATATCAAACTGCTGAAGATCGTGGGCCGTAATGGTCACGGCAAGCGGAATGGCTTTAAGGATTCTGGTATATCCGAGATCTATTCTGAACGGAAGATTTTCTCTTGTTCCATTGAATGATTTCAGCTGAAAGCCAAAATTTCTCATGACAAGGGAAAGAACCTCTTTGTTTTTTTTATTATGGTAGGTAACTCCTGCAGTTCCGGAGATCGCAGAAGAAGTGTAATTATCAATCTTTGAAGTAATGAAATTGATGCCACCGCCAATGGTCCAGTCCTCTTCGAACTGGTAGGCATAGCCTGCGCCGATGGCTACATCTGAAGCTTTAAACTCGCCGTTTTGTTCACCGCTTTCATCGGTTCTGGGAATGCTTCCGTAGGTCATGTATCTGGCATTCACTGTAGCCATATGTCCATTATCAAAGTCTCTGGCATAGGCAACGGTTCCATATTTTGAGTCAGCAAGATAAGCTGCGGCATTTACTGAAAGCTGTTGGTCTGAATCTTTATTTAAGAGGGCCGGGTTTGCAATAGCAAAGGAAACATCATGATCTCTGATGGAAATTGCATCGCCACCTAAGGCAGCCTGTCTGGCAGATACAGGGATGTTTAAGAAAGGATAAACATTTGTTCCTGTTTGCGCATAAGAAACAATTCCTGACAGAAATAATGAAAAAATGACAATTTTCTTCAATTCAATTTATAATTAATGCAAAAATAATCCTTTTTCGTACTTATCAAAATATTTCTGACATTATTTCTGCGTAAATATTTTTCTTTATTCAATATTTTTAATGATTATATTTGCAAAATCAAATTTCGGAGAAAATTACTCCGGTAAAGCTTATTAAAAATTAAAGATGAAATATAAAAGAATCCTTCTGAAACTGAGTGGTGAGGCCTTAATGGGGAACAGACAATACGGTATAGACAATGAAAGACTGCAGGAATATGCTGCGGAAATCAAGAAAGTAGTAAAAAAAGGCTGTGAAGTTGCGATTGTTATTGGAGGAGGAAACATTTTCCGTGGAGTAGCAGGGGCTGCAAAAGGAATGGATAGAGTGCAGGGAGATTATATGGGAATGCTGGCAACAGTGATCAACGGAATGGCCCTTCAGGGAGCGTTGGAAGATGCAGGAATCAAAACCAGACTTCAGTCTGCAATTGAAATGGATAAAGTAGCTGAGCCTTTTATCAAAAGAAGAGCAGTAAGACACCTTGAAAAGGGCAGAGTAGTGATCTTCGGGGCAGGGACAGGAAACCCTTATTTTACAACGGATACGGCAGCAACTCTGAGAGCTATCGAGATCGGTGCAGATGTCATTTTAAAAGGAACGAGAGTAGACGGAATCTATGATATGGATCCTGAAAAGAATGCGGATGCTGTAAAATACAACTCACTGTCATTCGACGAGGTATATGCTAAAAATCTTAAGGTAATGGATATGACTGCCTTCACTTTAAGTCACGAAAATAAATTGCCGATCATTGTATTCGATATGAATAAGGACGGGAATCTAGAAAAAATCGTGGATGGTGAAAATGTAGGAACTTTAGTGGATTTATAAGTGGTGGTTAGGTAATTTGAAAAATTTAAATATTTAATCATTTAAAGATTATTCATTACTGATCATTTATCACTTATCACTCATCATTTATAATAATGTGTAATTTATCAAATTTTAACTATATAATGGAAGAATTAGATCTTATATTAGAATCTGTAAAGCACGACATGGACGCCGCTGTAAAGCACTTGGATCATGCATTTCAAAGAATTAGAGCAGGACGTGCTTCTACGTCAATGGTTCAGGATGTAATGGTGGAATATTACGGGGCTCCGACTCCTCTGAACCAGGTTGCGAACGTTTCTGTACCGGATGCCATGACTATTTCTATTCAGCCTTGGGACAGAACTGCTATTGGTGCTATTGAGAAAGCGATCATCAATTCAAATTTAGGTTTTGCACCTTCTAATAACGGGGAAAATATTATTCTTAACGTTCCGCCTTTAACAGAGGAAAGAAGAAGAGAACTTGCTAAACAGGCTAAAGGAGAAACTGAAGACACTAAAATCGTTGTAAGAAACGCAAGACAAAACGGGATCAAAGAACTGAAGAAACTTGAAGGAGTTTCTGAAGATGTAATCAAAGGCGTCGAAGAAGAAATTCAGGCACTGACAGACAAGCATGTAAAACTTTGTGACGAGCATCTTAAGACGAAAGAAGCTGAAATTATGAAAGTATAATTTTTGGATTTTAAAATAAAAAAGAGGTTTCTTATGAAGCCTCTTTTTGCTTTAAAGACATTGTATTTTTCCTTTCTCATTCTTATGTTTCCATAAAGACTGATAGGTTTTCAACAGTTCATCTGTCTTGCATTTAATTTCTTTTCCGGAGATTGGTTCGGCAATATTTTTTTCTTTGTTATCCGATCTTATGCTGTATTTCTTTTCAAGGCATTTCAGCGGTTTATTATCCTGAAGATAGATGCGTGTTTCTGTAATATCATCTTTAGTAATAGGTTTTTCCGGAGTTCCGCCATCAAAGTTCCACACGGTTTCTTGTCTGAATATGAAGAAGGGTTTTCCGTTTTTGATGAAATATTTTTCAGATGCTGAAAAATGGCTGTGTTCAGCATAAAAATGTTCTATCACTTTAATTCCATCCTTATCCGAAAAGAAAGTAACCTTTCCTGAAGGCTCTTCGTTACAATTGTATGTAAAACCGTTGGAACTAAGTTTTTTTGCCTCCAGTTGCATCTGCAGGACACCATATTCCTTTTTGATTTCGGTTATAGGATCAGCTGCATTTTTCCGGAGTGAATCCTTTTTCACAATCATACTGTCCATGGAAACAGGTGTTGTATGAGTTGTTTTATCTTTGTCATTTTTACATGAAAAAGGAAGAAACAAAATAGCTGTGATGAATATTGTTTTCATATAATGTTGATTTGATGGTTTATAAAATTACAAAAATTCTCCAGCTACAAAAAAAGAGACTCTCAATGGAAAGTCTCTGTTTATTTTTTATTTACAATTCTCGTTGTAATCTGTGATCACTTCTTCCACAATTTCCGGGACATTGGACATGACGTCATCAATCTGGCTTTTAATCAGCTTTCCTAATCCGGATCTTTTCTTTTCGTCGTTTTTAAGAGAAGCGTAGGAACCGCTTGTTAACTTCCCTTTTGCATAGCTGCAGTCTGAAATAATCATTTTGGCTTTGGCTAAAGTCAGCTCCTCAATTTTACCTCCTCTTTTAGAATAGATGTAAGAAGGGGAATTTCTCATTCTTTCTGTTTCCTTTTCGGCTACCGCGATCTGGCCGCCGGCAGAGAATGTAGTAGGGTAGCCATATAACTTATAGACTTTGATTTTACCGTCTTTTACCACTTCTGCAAACTGATTACTTTTTGTAAGGTTATTGAATGCTTTGATATTCCCGCTTAAACCTCCGGTAGCTGTATTGAAGCCTTCTTTGGTGTTCGTATATTTGATCATTTCAAAATGCCTTTCATCATTGTTTTCATCAAAAGCAACATATTCTTTAATATCGTCCGGATCAAGGGTCTTGAACTTTTGCTTCTTTTTAGATTTGTCGATCTCCGAAACCGCAACGAATTTTACTTTTTTCTGATTGCTCCACGGGTTCATGGCATCTCCGTTCAGTCTTACAATCCCTTCAAGTTTCTTTCCGCTTTTATCGATGATATAACCGTATTTTTCGTCGGTTCTCAATTCATAATCCGTGTTGTCTTCCTGGGCATAGGCATTGAAAGATATCAATGTAAACAGGCTTAATACTAATACTTTCTTCATGTAATTATCGTTTTTAACTAATTTTTGTAAATATAGCTTTTTAAACCTTATGGCGAACGAATGAATACCACAGCTTAAACAAAAAAGACCCGGAATTTCCGGGCCTGAATATCTTTAAATGATTAAATTCTAAAATCTTTTAATAAAATTTACTGATATCTCTGATGTTCTTTGCTTTTCGAGAATCTCTTAGTGATCGGCTTGAACAGTGCTTTATATTTTTCAGCATCAAACAGCTGCGAGTCGGTAAGCGCTTTGTAGGTCATCCATACTCCAAAAGGCAGAAGGATAAGGTTAGGAAGCCACGCAGCCAGATAAGGATCCATTCCGCCTCCCCATGCAATGTTTTCAATACCGAGGTTCATCACATAAAAAACAATGAAAATAACGATGGCAATAATTACGGGTAGCCCCATTCCCCCTTTTCTGATGATGGACCCTAAGCTGGCCCCGATCAGGAAAAAGATGATACACGTTACGGAATAAGAAATGATCCGCTGCTGGTAAATAACGACCTTGCTGAAGTATTTCACATTGGAGCTGAATTCACTCTTTTTACCCATCGATGTAGATTTCAGATTATCCAGTCTGTTATAGGCATTAGCAATGATCTCCAGCTTTTTTTGTTCCTTTACAGTATCCAGTTTAATCTGTTGTTTCGCCATTGCTTTGGATTTTGTTTTATCCATATAGTTGATCACAGAATTGGTCTGGCTCAATACATCGGCACCGATATTTGAAAAGAAAGTAGCATTTTCTTTTTTATTTTTAGCAACCGTTCCATTAAGCTGTCCATATGTCTGAAAACGGTAATCGTCCGTGATCTGTTCCTTTTCAATGGCCTTGTTAATAATCTCGCTGATGTCAAAATGTGACACTAAAGTATCAAATTTGATGGACTGATCCGGCTGTTTAAGCCTTACATTCTCACCCTTTCCTGCGAAATTGTCTTCAAGTATATAACCGTTATAAAGTTCCAGTTTCAGATAGTTTTTATTGGCTGCAGGAACAAATTTTCCTTTTTCTGCCACAATAGACTGCTGATTTTCATACGTGCCGGCTTTTCTATGTATAAAGACTCCTTCAATGCTTTCACCGTTTTCACCATTAATCTTATCAAACTTTACCATATATCCCGGAATCTGATCGATGAACTGTCCGGGGGTGAAATTAAGTGCGGGTTTGGTTTGTGCAATATTGAAAAGCATATTCTTTGCCTTCTTCTGGAAATCCGGAATGATGTTGTTGGAGAAAAAGAAAAGCATGACTGCCAGTATGATTGATACTCCCATCAGGGGCGCCATTACTCTTGTCAGGGAAATTCCTGCTGCTTTCATCGCTGCGAGTTCATACCGTTCCCCAAATTCACCGAAGGACATGATACTCGCCAAAAGGATCGTAAGCGGCAGTACCATACTGATAACACTTACCCCAAGGTAAAAAAGAAGTTTAAGGATCTGCCAGTAGCTTAATCCTTTTCCCATGAACTGCCCAAGCTGAACCCAGATAATGTTTACAATAAAGATGAAAAACAAAACGCTGAATATAAAGAAAAACGGTCCAAAGAAGGTTTTTATGATATATCGGTCTAGTATTTTTAACATGCGCCAAAATTAATCAAAAAGCCACAAAGTTGTACTTGTGGCTCTTATATTTTTATTACTTTTTATTTAACAGGGGAAAAGCAAATCATTCCTTTCCGTCTTTCCCCATTTAAAGCTCTGTGATCACGTAGTTTTTAAACTTATTTTTGTCAAAAACGAACATATTGGAATCCAGTGTCTGGTTTTCTTTGTATTCCTTGATGGCAATTACAGCTACGTCTTTATTGTTTCCGTGCTGCTCCAGTTTTACCATCTGTTTTTTTGCAGAATCTACAAAAAGATATACGTGTTGAATTCCGTTAGATTTTATCGGGGTTAGTTTAATGAAATCTGCATTTACTCCGTTTACATTCTTTTTCCCGTTATAGGTGACGTTATAATCATTTCTGTAGGTTGAAAGATAATTGATAGGGGAGAACATGCTGCTGCTGCCGTTAGGCTTTGCAATGGTTACTTCCATATCATCTGCATTAATATTGTAGATTTTACTTCCGTCGAAAATCTGTTCTGTATCCATGATCTTCAGCTTATATTTATCTCCTGCTGAATAATAAATTCCTGGCTCTGTTTTGGTTACCTGTCCGTTCACGCCGGTTCCGAAAGAAAACTTGAAGTAAGAATTCTTTTTAGATTTGTAGTTGGCTGTGATATCGTCAAGAATTTTTTTAGCTTTCGCATCAATTTTCTGTGCCTCTGCAAATCCTACAGCACCTATTAAAAAACTTCCGGCTATAACTTTTGAAATAATATTTTTCATTTTCTTATTTAATAAACTTTAAACATTCTAATGCTTCAAGGTTTAATTTATAAAGCATTTTCCTTTAACTACGCAAATCTTCCAAAAACTGTTCCAAAACTTTCTTTTGTTACAGTCTGCAGTACCTAGCCCAATTATTTTCTGTCCATTCGATAAACATACTTTTCGAAGTTATTCGGAAGAGTATTTGTAACCGTTAACCTGTTTGAAGTGATGGTAGGTTCAATATTGATTACTTTTGTGTTTTCATCAATTTCTACCTGATGTTTACTTCTCATATTAACCATATCCATATGCAGTGCTGTAAATTCATATTTTCCTTTTGCCAAATCAATAATCAGATATTCTTTTGGTCTGATCTGTCCCAGTGATTTATTGTCTATCCAAATGTTCAGCCTCGCCGTATTATCTATCGAATGCAAAATTCCTGCGCCATTATAAATAAGTACTTTACCGTTTCCAAGAGTGTTGGTATCCACAGTCTCTAATTTTACAGTGCTGTAATCACTTGGGATTGATTTTAATGCACAGGATGATAAAGTAAGTATTGACGAAAAAAGACCTATTTTAAAGATGTTTTTGTAATGATTTTCATGGTGATATTTATTTTTTTGCGATGTGTTAGTTTCTTAAATCTTCTAAGAATTGTTCCAAAGAATGAAGGTCACTGATAATCACTTCTCTTGCTTTTGCTCCGTTAAATCCTCCTACAATACCTGTGGCTTCAAGCTGGTCCATAATTCTTCCTGCTCTGTTGTAGCCCAGTTTCAGCTGTCTCTGTAACATAGAAGTAGATCCCTGCTGTGTAGAAACAATGATTCTTGCGGCTTCTTCAAATAAGGCATCCTTTTCATTCGGATCAAAAGCACCTACCGTGCTTGTGGAATCTTCGGAAACAAATTCCGGAAGAAGGAATGCGGATGAGTAACCTTTCTGCTCACCGATATATTCTGCCAGTCTTTCCACTTCCGGTGTATCTACAAAAGCACACTGAAGTCTTAAGATCTCATTTCCGTTGAAATAAAGCATATCACCTTTACCAATTAACTGGTCTGCACCCGGAGAATCCAGAATTGTTCTGGAATCCACACTGGAAATTACTCTGAAGGCAGCTCTGGCAGGGAAGTTGGCTTTAATCATACCTGTAATTACGTTTACAGAAGGTCTCTGCGTAGCCACAATAAGGTGAATTCCTACGGCTCTTGCAAGCTGTGCGAGTCTGGCAATCGGAAGTTCAACTTCTTTTCCTGCTGTCATGATCAAATCCGCAAACTCATCCACTACCAAAACGATGTATGGTAAATAACGGTGTCCGTTTTCAGGATTTAATTTTCTCTCTGTAAACTTTTTATTGTATTCCTTTAAATTCTTACAGAATGCATTTTTTAGAAGATCATATCTGGTATCCATCTCTACACAAAGAGAGTTCAGTGTATTGATTACTTTATTTGTGTCTGTAATGATGGCTTCATCCGCATCCGGAAGTTTAGCGAGATAATGTCTTTCAATTTTTGAATATAATGAAAGCTCTACTTTTTTAGGATCCACCATAACGAATTTCAGTTCGCTCGGATGTTTTTTGTAAAGAAGAGAAGTAAGAATGGCATTAATTCCTACAGATTTACCCTGTCCTGTAGCACCAGCCATCAGTAAGTGAGGCATTTTTGAAAGATCGGCCATGAATACCTCATTAGAAATGGTCTTTCCGAACACCACGGGAAGATCCATATCGGTATTTTGGAATTTGTGAGAAGCAATAACCGAACGCATGGAAACCATGGTAGGATTTTTCCTCGGCACTTCAATTCCTATTGTTCCTTTTCCGGGCATTGGAGCAATGATCCTGATTCCTAAAGCAGAAAGATTCAGAGCAATATCATCCTGAAGTTTTTTAATAGCCGCCACTCTGATTCCGGCTTCCGGAACAATTTCATATAAAGTAACCGTTGGTCCTATCGTAGCCTTGATCTCGGAAATACCGACATTGAAGTTCTTTAAAAGGCCTACAATCTTATTTTTATTTTCTTCTAATTCTTCCTGATTAATTGAGATTTCTTCGCTGCCATAATCTTTCAGCAATTCCACTGTAGGCATCTGGAAACCTGCCAGATCAAGTTTATGATCATAAAGGCCGTGTTTTTCTACCAGTTCCTGGGATTTTCTGTCCGAATCATCCAATACATCTATCACCGGAGCGATCTCTACATTAAATTTAATGTTGTCCTGAGGTTGGGTAGAAACTGGTGGAACCGGACTAACAGCCGGACTTACCGGAGTCATATCAAAAGCCTGCTCCGGCGTTGAAGTAGGTACAGAAGGTTTTGCATTCAGATTTAAGCTGACAGGCTTTTCTTCCTCTTCAAAAGAAGTCTGATTAGGCGTTACGATAGTGTCCAGATCTGCTACAGGCTGAACTTCAGGAAAACCTTTAGGAACACTTACCGGTTCCTGTTCTTTAGTTTTAGCCTTATTGGGAACATCTGTAACGGTAACATTAAGCCCTGCTTCTTCAGCTTCCTCCTGGAGTTCGTCATCTGCTTCAAAGTTTTCTTCTGAGCTTGGCATCATGGATTTTACTTTACCGATTGTACTGTCGTTAATCTTGTCCAGCTTAGCTTTAATAGAGCTCGGACGAAGATTGAATTCCAAAATGAAATATAAAAGGATGCTTGAAATAAGGACCACCCAAAGTCCTACAGGTCCGATAATGGCGTTCAGATAGTCCATGATCTGGTACCCGTAAACACCACCCAAAACACCTTGCCCTTTAGTTACCGCTCCCATAAAAATAGGAAGCCAGCAGATAAAAAATAAAGAATGCCCGATGGTTTTCCATGGTTTAAAAGTCCTTTTTTTAAGAATTAAGGTTCCCACAACCAAAAATAAGAAGGCAATGATAAATGATGCGATCCCGATGCTTTCGAATATGAAAATATTTCCCAGCCAGTCGCCCACCTTCCCAAAGATATTTGACGATTTTATAGTTTTGTCGGTCATGGTTCCTGCCTGGCTCTGATCTGCTTTCCAGTTCATCAAATAAGAGACGAACGAAAATGCCAGAACGACAGAGAAAAGTATAAAGGTAAGCCCGAAAAATATGCGCGGCTTAGATAATATTCTGCCTTTATCAGGCGATTCGGTCTGTTTTGTCTGTGTCTTTTTATCCATAATATCAATGTGGCAAATTTAATGTTTTTTCAACATTAATAGAATCTTTTTTTCTTCAAAAAGATAGCGTAATTTAGGGTTATTTTTTAAAATTATACAGCGTTTTTAAGACATTTTTTTTGCTGAAATGTACTACAATAGGTGCTTTCGACCTAAATCAAAAAGTAAGCAGCTATTGCTCCACTAATTTTGTTCCATAAAATTTAATAGCGTAAAAATCATGAAAAAATCCTGTCAGGAACAGTCTGACATTTGACGTAACCTTATTTATATTAACAATATTACATTAAAAATATTTCGACTGGCGCTGAGAATACCAGTAAAATTGGCTTCTTATTAAATATCACGGTTCTTGAGAAAATAGAAAGGAAAGGTCTTGAGAGCAAAATTACTGTTTACCAAGGCTTATTTAAATCAAGGGATAGAAGATCTCAATCATAAGGATAGGTAAATTATATCCTGAATTTCATGATCTTAAAAATTGAATTTTCTTTAATGAATTTTACATTATTAAGAATGGTTCAAAATAACCTAAATAGGCTTTTAAATGACAAAAAACAGCTTTTTTTAGCCTCTTTGTTGTTTATCATCCTTATTTTTGCATGTCAAGTAAAATAAATCATGAAGAAGCTCCAAGATATTCTTATCTCAACCAGAACAATGGCTGTGCTGTTACTGGTGTATGCATTTGCGATGGCCTATGCAACGTTCTTAGAAAACGACTACGGAACTCCTACAGCTAAAGCTCTAATTTATGAAGCAAAATGGTTTGAATTAATCATGTTTTTGCTCATTCTCAACTTCATAGGAAATATCGCACGGTATCGCCTTTGGAGAAGAGAAAAATGGCCCGTTCTGGTATTTCACCTTTCTTTTATCCTTATTTTTATAGGGGGTGCTATTACAAGATACATCAGTTTTGAAGGAACCATGCACATCAGAGAAGGTGAAACTTCCAATGAGATTGTGACTGACAAGAATTTCTTTAAAATCCAGATCGAAGAGAAAGGAGATGTTCTTAATTATCAGGATGTTCCTTATCTGATGTCTCCACTGCATAAAGACTTTAAGGCTACCTATGATTTCCACGGAAAGGAGATAAAGGTGTTTACAAAAGACTATATCCAGAGAAAAAAAGACAGTTTAATTGCTGAGCCCAACGGTGCAGAATACCTTCACCTGGTATCTACCGGAACTACCGGAAGACAGAATATTTACATCAAACCGGGAGAGACAAAATCAATTAACGGAACTTTGGTAACGTTCAACAGAGCAATTGAAGGTGCTGTGGAATTCAAAAAGGAAGATGGAAAACTGTTCATCAAAACACCTGTTGATGCAGCCTTTATGACCATGGCGACACAGGCTACCGGAAGCACCAAGAAAGATGAATTCCAGCCTTTGGTCCTGAGAAGCTTATATACCATCAACGAATTGAAACTGGTTGTTCCGGAAGGCCTTAAAAAAGGAAGACTGATGGCTTTTGAAGGGGATAAAAAGAAAGATGCCATGGTACCCGATGTAATGAGAATAGAACTTCAGGGGCCAAAAACAAAACAAATGGTAGATCTTTCCGTGGAAAAAGGAAACCCGAATGCATACAAGCAGGTGACAATGGACGGTCTGAATATTATGGTAGGTTTCGGACCTAAAGTATACAATACACCTTTTGCACTGAAACTGGATGACTTCGTGATGGAAACCTATCCGGGAAGTACCTCTCCAAGTGCTTACGAAAGCCACGTAAAGATTATTGATGAAGGAAAAGAAACCCCTTATAAAATTTACATGAACCACGTTCTTAACCATAAAGGTTACCGTTTCTTCCAGTCAAGTTTTGATCCCGATAGGATGGGCACAGTACTTTCTGTAAACCACGATTTCTGGGGAACAATTATTTCTTACATCGGATACGGACTTCTGTTCTTAGGGATGTTTGTGATCTTCTTCTGGAAAGGAACTCACTTCTGGAAACTCAATAAAATGCTGACCGATGTTAACAAAAAGAAGACAGCAGCAGTTCTTTTAGTGCTATTAAGTTTAGGCTTAAATGCACAGAAAATTGAAACACACGGGACCACTGACGGAAGCAGAGAACATGTACACGTAGAAGGTGATGGGCATACCCATGCACCGGCTCCGTCTGTCCAGCCGCTTGATGGCGCTGCTCCAAAACAGAACTCTCTGGCAACACCAATGAACAAAATGAGATCTATCTCTCCGGATGAAATCATTGCAAGAAACAGAATCAGCAAAGAACATGCGGACAAATTCGGATATCTTCTGGTTCAGAATTTTGAAGGAAGAATTGTTCCTATCAACACGGAGGCTCTGGATGTTTTAAGAAAATTATATAAGAAAGACGAATTCAAGGGAACAGATGGAAAGTCTCTTACGGCTAACCAATGGTTCCTGTCAATCAATACAGATACACCAAGCTGGACTATGGTTCCTATGATCAAAGTAGGAACAAAAGGAGGGGACGAATTAAAAAATAAAACAAAGGCCGATGATGAAGGATACACTTCACTGATGAACCTTTTCCCGTCAGATGCTAACGGTAATCTTACCTATATCCTGGAACATGATTACAATACGGCATTCCGTAAAAAACCTTCTGAACAGACCAATTATGATAAAGAAGTAATTTCTGTAAACGAAAGAGTGCAGATTTTCAACGAGTTTTTCAGCGGTCAGTTTATGAGAATCGTTCCTGTAAAAAATGATGCCAATCACACATGGCATTCTTGGCTGGATCAGAAATTCGAGCCGGATATGGAATCTCAGCAAGTAATGGGCCCTTATTTTGCGGAAGCTCTTAACGCTCAGAAAACAGGAAACTGGAGCAAGGCAGATGCTGAACTGGCAAAACTTTCAGATTATCAGCAGAAGTGGGGTAAGGCAGTAGTTCCTGCAAAATCTAAAGTAGATCTTGAGGTTTTCATGAATAAAGTGAATATCAACTTCAAATTATTGATTTTCTATACTATAATAGGCGGATTGTTATTGATCTTAGGATTTGTAGAATTATTTAAGTCAAATAAAATTTTAAATAAAACAATCAAGGTAATCATTGCTATAGGTTTGGTTGGGTATTTATGCCACTTCCTAGGCCTTGTAGCAAGATGGTATATTTCAGGACACGCGCCTTGGAGTAACGGATATGAAGCGATTATCTTTATTTCCTGGGTAGGTATTACGGCAGGACTTGTTCTCTACAGGAACGCCAATGCTCTGATTCCTGCCGCAGGATTCATGGTGGCGGTTATTATGATGGGATTTGCGCACGGAGGTTCAGCGCTTGATCCGCAGATTACACCGCTTGTTCCGGTACTGAAATCTTACTGGCTGATTGTTCACGTTGCCATTATTACATCAAGTTACGGATTCTTCGCCCTGTCGATGATTATTGCTGTAATCTGTTTGGTATTCTTTATTATTGCCAACAAGGATACCCACAAGCTTCACCACGATACAACCCTAAAAGAATTAACTATTGTTTCTGAAATGTCACTGACGATCGGTCTTTTTGCTTTAACTGTAGGAAATTTCTTAGGAGGTATCTGGGCCAACGAATCATGGGGAAGATACTGGAGCTGGGACCCGAAAGAAACATGGGCTTTCATTTCCATCATGGTATACGCATTCGTATTGCACATGAGATTGGTTCCGGGATTAAGAAGCAGATGGGCATTCCACGTGGCAACCATGTTTGCATTCTGTTCTATGGTCATGACGTACTTCGGGGTTAATTATTACCTGAGCGGACTTCACTCCTACGCAGCTGGAGATCCGGTTCCGGTTCCGGCCTGGGTATATATCGGATTAGGAACAATGTTCCTTTTATCAGCAGTTTCTTACTTCAGATTTAAAGCATTAACGAAGAAATAAAACGTTTACAATATAACAACTGAAATCCTGGAATTTATTTTCCGGGATTTTTTTGTTACGGGATGCGGGGCCGGGTTTTCAGTTTTGAATTATGAATAATGAATAATGAGTCTGTTGTAAGATCGGGAATGCTGCTGCAATGTCTATGGATGACCAATTTATCTGAACCCACATTCCAATTCCATGAAGGGTGGATTTTTGCAAAGCAAAAAGACGGGGTAGTTAAAAAGCTATCAGGATCCGAATTACTACTACCGTATCCTGAAACCTGCATTAAAAAAAATTCATCATTATAATTCAAAATCCAAAACTTATATATATCTTTATGATATCAAATTAATATCAAATTAAAATTACAATCATGGAAAAAGTATTAAAGCCCATGTCGGGCTATCTGGCATTAGTATTTTGTCTGGTTTTATTTGCCGGAGCAGTTTATTTTTTTATTTCCGGAGTTGAGCAGAGTATCACGTTCGTAATTATAGCGATGCTTTGCTTTCTGCTGTTCTGTTTCTTCCTGAAAGGACTGATGATTATTCAGCCGAACCATTCCCGAGTACTGAATTTCTTCGGAAAGTATGTGGGAACGGTAAAGGATAACGGGCTGTTTTTTATCAATCCATTGTATTCTTCGCAGAAAATGTCATTGCGTTCCGAAAACCTTCAGGGGCAGACGCTGAAAGTAAACGACAAAATGGGTAACCCAATCGAAATTGCAGTGGTAATGGTTTGGAAAGTAGGAGATACCTATAAAGCGGCTTTTGATGTGGAGCGTTATTCGGACTTTGTAAGAATGCAGAGTGAAGCCGCGGTACGTCATTTGGCGATGAGCTTTCCGTATGATAATTTAGAAGACGATCATGCACCGATCACTTTAAGAGAAGGGGGTGATAAGATCAATTCTATTCTGGAACAGGAGCTTACAGACCGTCTTTCAAAAGCCGGAATTGTGATTCAGGAAGCCAGAATTTCACACCTTGCTTATGCCTCAGAAATTGCAGGAGCCATGCTTCAGAGACAGCAGGCTACAGCTATCGTAGCTGCAAGAACCAAGATTGTAGAAGGTGCTGTTGGAATGGTAGACTTGGCCCTGAAAAAACTTTCAGAGGAAAATATCGTAGAGCTTGATGATGAAAGAAAAGCGGCTATGGTGAGTAATTTAATGGTGGTGCTTTGCGGTGAAAAAGCTGCCCAACCCATCTTAAATGCAGGAACTCTTTATAATTAAATAAAGAATGAATACTTAGATTTCAAACAAACTTAGCTGAGTAAAACGCCTTTGCGAACTGGTATAAAGTTTATTTAAAAGAAATCTTTGCGACTTTTGCGTTATTAAAAGAGTATTATTAAACAGGCAAAGAGAAAAAATGAAATCGGAAAAAACTTCAAAATCCTCTGAAACTAAAGGCAAAAAGTCATTCGTCATAAGAATCGATGAAGCTACCTATAAGCTGGTGGAGAAGTGGGCGAATGACGAATTCAGGAGTGTAAATGGGCAGATCGAGTATTTGCTGCATCAAAGCCTGGTCAATTCAGGAAGAAAAAAGAAAGACGAAGAATAAGTTAAAATAAGAATGAAGATTGTTTACAGTCCATAAAGATATAACAGCAATCCAGTTAACCTTACTAAAAAAGAAAAGCAGAGAAATTCTCTGCTTTTTATTTTATACAGCTCTGAAGCGTATCCGCTCCAAAGTAAAATATGACGAGCCAAATCAAGCCTTTGATCGTGAAAAAAGCAAATCCTGCCCAGCCTACACGCTTGAACCACTTCTTGAACTTAGAGTTGTTATTTTCCTGTGAATTTTCCATGTCCGAATGTCAAAAGATTACATCACAAAGATAAGCATGTTTATAATTAGTCCAAATAAAAAGCATGTTAAAAATTAAAATTTTGAGGTTCGCATAATATTTCTATCTTTAGAGGAAACGAAAAGTAAACATTTTATGTCTAAAAAAGTAAAGGATTTCGGAATCGAAAAAACACTCAAAAACCTTGGTATTAAAGAAGAAAATAAGGGGACTTCAGTGGGCGGAAAATATTTTGCTTCGGGGAAAACGATAGAAAGTTTTTCTCCCGTAGATGGCAGGCTAATCGCTAAAATTAAGACTTCCGGAGAAAGTGATTATGACAAAGTAATTGATGCGGCTCAGAAGGCGTTTCAGGAATTTAGATCCATCCCTGCTCCTAAAAGAGGGGAGGTCGTTAGACAGTTAGGTCAAAAATTAAGAACATATAAAGATGACCTTGGAAAACTTGTTTCTTATGAAATGGGTAAATCTCTTCAGGAAGGTCTTGGAGAAGTTCAGGAGATGATCGATATCTGTGATTTTGCAGTAGGGGTATCCAGGCAGCTTCACGGCTACACGATGCACTCAGAAAGGCCTGGTCACAGAATGTACGAGCAGTATCATCCGCTTGGCGTTGTGGGAATTATTACCGCTTTCAACTTCCCGGTTGCCGTTTGGGCATGGAACACAGCTTTAGCATGGATCTGCGGAAACGTTACCATCTGGAAACCGTCAGAAAAAACACCATTATGCGCTATCGCATGTCAGAACATTATGTCTGAAGTATTAAAGGAGAACAATCTTGCTGAAGGTATTTCAAGTGTACTGGTTGCCGATCATGAGATCGGGCAGAAACTGGTTGATGATAAAAGGGTTTCCCTGGTTTCTTTCACAGGTTCTACAAGAGTGGGAAGAATGGTTTCTTCCAAAGTGGCAGAAAGATTCGGGAAGTCTATCCTTGAATTGGGTGGAAACAACGCGATCATCATCTCTAAAGATGCAGATATAGACATGTCTATCATTGGAGCTGTTTTCGGAGCAGTAGGTACAGCCGGACAGAGATGTACGTCTACAAGAAGACTGATCATTCATGAAAGCGTTTACAACGAAGTAAAGACAAGACTGGTAAAAGCGTACGGACAGTTAAAAATTGGAAATCCATTGGACGAAAATAACCATGTAGGACCGCTTATTGATGTAGATGCCGTGAATCAGTATGAAGAGGCTATCAAAAAATGTAAGAAAGAAGGCGGGAAATTTGTTGTTGAAGGAGGCGTTTTAAGCGGAAAAGAATACGAATCAGGATGCTATGTGAAGCCATGTATCGCAGAAGTTAAAAATTCTTACGAGATCGTTCAGCACGAGACTTTCGCGCCGATTTTATATCTAATCAAATACAAAACACTGGAGGAGGCCATTGCTATCCAGAATGATGTTCCTCAGGGATTGTCATCCGCTATCATGACACAGAATTTAAGAGAAGCAGAATTGTTCCTTTCTCATGCAGGTTCAGACTGCGGTATTGCCAACGTAAACATCGGAACTTCAGGTGCTGAAATCGGGGGTGCTTTCGGTGGTGAAAAAGAAACAGGCGGCGGAAGAGAGTCCGGTTCAGACGTTTGGAAATACTATATGAGAAGACAAACCAACACTATAAATTATACAGCTCAACTTCCTTTGGCACAAGGGATTAAATTTGATCTGTAAAAATTAGGTTTAAGTCAATTCAACAAAAAAACTAAAAATTAATAACCTGAATGTTTAAGACTTTTAATCATTCAATTATTAAATCACACAACTATTTTAATTATGGAACAAACAATTGATATAAAAGTAAATAAAGTAAAAGAGACCGTAGGAAGACACGTTTTGGCAGACGGTTTTGATTTTGTGATGGATATAGAAAAATCCCACGGATCATGGCTGTATGACAAACTTACAGACAGAGAATATCTCGATATGTTCTCTATGTTTGCATCAGCTTCAATAGGCTATAACCATCCTTATCTGGTAGAAAGATCAGAATGGCTGGGTAAAATGGCTGTTAACAAACCTACTTTAGCAGACGTTTATTCAGAAGAATATGCACACTTTCTGGAAGTTTTTGAAAGAGTAGTGATTCCTGAAGAACTGCAGTATGCTTTCTTTATTGAAGGAGGGGCTTTAGGAGTGGAAAATGCAATGAAGGCTTGCTTCGACTGGAAAACCCGTAAGAATTTTGAAAAAGGACTTCAGACGGAAGCCGGGATCTGTATCCATTTCAGACAGGCGTTCCACGGCAGAAGCGGCTATACTTTAAGCTTAACCAATACTTCAGACCCAAGAAAATATCAGTATTTCCCGATGTTTGAATGGCCAAGAATCTTAAATCCTAAGTTATCTTTCCCAATCACAGAAGAAAATTTAGAAGAAACCATCAAAAACGAAAGACTGGCACTTCTACAGATCGAAGAAGCCATCCTGATGAATCCTGATAAAGTGGCGTGTATCATCATTGAACCAATTCAGGCCGAAGGTGGGGACAATCACTTCAGAGATGAGTTCTTAATGGGATTGAGAAAACTTTGTGATCAGAACGAAATCTTACTGATTTTTGACGAAGTGCAGACGGGTATTGCCATTACAGGAAAAATGTGGGCATTCCAGCATTTTACTGCAAAACCGGATATTATTTCTTTCGGAAAAAAAGCCCAGGTTTGTGGTGTTTTAGCCAATAAAGAAAAGTTTGATGAGATCCCTAATAATGTTTTCAGAGAAAGTTCAAGGATCAATTCTACATTCGGAGGAAACTTTATCGATATGCTTCGTTTTCAGCTGGTGATGGAAGTCATCGAAAAAGAAAACCTGGTTGAAAATGCCAGAGTTGTAGGTGATTATCTGTTGGAAAAATTAAAAGAACTGGCTCAGAAATATCCTGAGAAAATTTCAAATGCAAGAGGAAGAGGCCTGATGTGTGCTATAGATCTGCCTTCAGCGGAAGATAGAAACCACCTCATGAATGAGCTTTTCAAGGATGGACTGATCATTCTTCAGTGTGGAGATCACTCACTTCGTTTCAGACCACATCTGAACGTAACGCAGGAGGAAATCCAATTAGCTCTTGATAAAATTGAAAATAATATTAATAAAATTTAAAACCAAAGATTTGTAATTTTAAAAAAAACATTGTACATTTAGATACTCAAACGATATAGAATATGGAAAGAAGTACGAGAGTATCGGTTTTTGAAAGTGACAAACCTTCAGAAATCCAACTAATAAAGTCTAAATTGGATGATGCACAAATTACAAACAGCGTCGAAAACAGTTACCTTACATTTACGACAACGCCTACGGCAACATCATTAAAAGTTATGGTAAAGCTGGAAGATGAGAAGAATGCATTTGAAGTGATAGATGCTTATCTTCAACAAAATGAAAATCAATAAAACAATTTCATAATTTTAAATTTTACTACTTCGAACCGAAAATTAATTTTAATTAGTTTTCGGTTTTTTGATTCAAATAATATTAATTATTAAAAGATTTAAGTATTTAAAAATGTAAGAAGTAGAGATTAGAAATATTGGATTATGACTCAATTAAAATAAAATAATTCAATAGCAGCGGGCTTTAGCCCGTCTTAAAATTAAAAATTACAATTGGCTTTAGCCAAAATTTAAAACATAACAAATCTCTTAAAATTTAAATTTTAAAATACTTAAAATCATTCAATTCAATAAACAACCAACAATGAATTCAGAGACCAAACTTAGAAAAGCAGAAATTGATGACAGAGATGTAATTTGGGGAATCATCCAACAATCCATTGAAAGAAGAAAACAGGATGGAAGCACTCAGTGGCAGAATGGATATCCCAATCTGGGAACCGTAGAAAGTGATATTGCAAAAGGCTTTGGATATGTCCTTACCGTTGATGGAGAAATTGCCGTATATGCGGCACTGATCTTAAATGACGAACCGGCTTACAGCACCATAGAAGGAGCATGGCTGAGCGACGGGGAATTCGTTGTTGTACATAGAGTAGCCGTTGACGGAAAATTTGCAGGCCAGGGAATGGTTAAAAAATTATTTGATCACATTGAGGATTTTACAAAATCACATGGAATTCAAAGTATAAAAGTAGATACGAATTATGATAATATGGCCATGCTGAAGATTCTTGAGAGTAAGGGTTATTCCTATTGCGGTGAAGTACTTCTGGCCGGCGGAATGAGAAAGGCCTATGAGAAGATTATAATTTAAGGCAAAAGTTAAATCAACTTTCATTGAATTTTTAAAAGACCCTCTATTTATAAACTCTATCATGTTTGTTCGTTTAGTTCTGAACTAATTTCTACTTTTGTCAAAATTTTTATATTATGCACCAAAGTATAGAAATTGATGAAAAAATTTTTCAAGATGCCGTAAAATTTTACGGCACCGTTTTCAATCTACCGCCTTTAGCTTCAAAGATTTATGCTTACCTGCTTTTCGATTATGAGAAAGTGGGAATTACCTTTGATGAATTTGTGGAAGTACTTTCCGCGAGTAAAAGCTCTGTTTCTACCAGTATTTCATTACTGCTGAATGCACAGCTTATTATCGATCATAACAAAATGGATGAGCGAAAACGGTATTTTTTCATCAATGATGAGTATAAGAAGATCCGATTTGAAAAAATTGTTCAAAAAATGGAGGATGAACTCAAATTACTCGATGATCTAAACAACTTTAAAAAGAATCATGACAATGAATACAACGAACGAATAGAAGCCTATAAAGCACTATTAAATAAGAACATAGAAAATATTCAGGAATCTCTTAATAAACTTTAAAATGAATAATAAGCTAGTTATACTTTCTGTTGCAGCGCTTTCACTGACTGCCTGCAAAAAAGAAGCTCCAAAACAGGACGGACCGAAACCGTATCCTGTTGTTTCTGTGGAGTCTAAAAATATAGTGGGCTATCAAACCTTTCCGGCTACAATACAGGGAAGGGTCAACAATGATGTCCGTGCAAAAATACAGGGATATATTACTCAGGTGCTGGTAGACGAAGGACAGTATGTAACAAAAGGACAGCCGTTGTTCCGTCTTGAAACCAATATCCTGACCGAAAATGCTGCTGCTTCCAAAGCAGGTATCGGTGCCGCTGAATCCACAATTGCTGCAGCACAGGCCTCTGTAAATGCAGCGCAGGTAGAAGTCAATAAACTGAAGCCCCTTGTTCAGAAAAATATTATCAGTAGCGTACAGCTGCAGACGGCTCAGGCCAATCTGGCCCAGGCTCAGGCCCAGCTGCAACAGGCCCATGCTGCAAAAAGACAGGCTGTTGCCAGCTATAAAGGAGTAGAAGCCAATATTGAGTATTCTATTATCCGTGCGCCTATTTCCGGAGTGATCGGAAGGCTTCCACTGAAAGTGGGAAGTTTGGTAGGACCTACTGATCAGACCGCATTGACGACAATCTCCGATACTTCTGGGATTTTTGCCTATTTCTCAATGAATGAAAAAGAATATTTTGATTTCCTTGAAAAATCTCCGGGTGCATCGATGCCTGAAAAAATTAAAAATCTTCCGATGGTAGAATTGCAATTGGCCAACGGAAGCCTTTATCCCGAAAAAGGAAGAATTGAAGCAATTACCGGACAGATAGACCCAACGACCGGAACCATCCAGTTCAGGGTAGCCTTTACCAATGCTCAAAAATTATTAAGTAACGGTAACAGTGGAACAATCAGGTTCCCACAGCATTATGATAATGTATTGGTAGTGCCGGAAAGTGCAACTTACGAACAGCAGGGTATTGTTTATGTATACAAAGTAGATAAAGACACTGCTAAAAATGTTGTAGTAAATATCATAGACAGAATAGACAATCTTGCCCTTATAAAATCTGGTGTGAACAAAGGAGAAGTCATTGTTGCAGCAGGTATTGGAGGATTAAAACCGGGGACAGCTATTAAGAAAAAACCTGTCAAAATGGATAGCCTTGTTCAATCAGTAAAACCGAAATTCTAAAAAATGATTAAAAATTTTATTAACAGGCCGGTTTTATCCACCGTAATTTCAATTTTAATTGTTATTCTCGGTGTTTTAGGACTTATCTCGCTGCCGGTTACGCAGTACCCGGATATTGCGCCTCCCACGGTAAGTGTTTCTGCCAACTATACGGGAGCGAATGCGGAGACAGTAATGAAAAGTGTAGTGGTTCCTTTGGAAGAGCAGATCAATGGAGTGGAAGGGATGGACTATATCACTTCCAGTGCCGGAAACGATGGTTCTGCCCAAATTCAGGTTTTCTTTAAGCAAGGAATAGATCCGGATATTGCAGCCGTAAACGTACAGAACCGTGTGGCAAGAGCTACACCGCTTTTACCTTCCGAGGTAACCCGTTCCGGGGTGGTAACGCAGAAACAGCAGACCAGTGCTCTGATGTATATGTCTTTCTATTCCGAAAACAAGGATCTGGATGATGTATACCTTCAAAACTTTCTGAATATCAATATTATCCCGAACCTTAAAAGGATCAATGGTGTAGGGGATGCTAACGTTTTCGGCGGCAAGAATTACTCCATGAGAATCTGGCTGGATCCTGCTAAAATGGCAGCTTACAGTGTGACGCCTACAGATGTTACCAATGCCATCAATGAGCAGAGTAGAGAAGCCGCAGCAGGCTCCATTGGGCAGAACAGCGGAAGCTCTTTTGAATATATCATCAAATATGTCGGTAAGTTCAATGATAAGGAGCAATATGATAATATCATCATCAAATCTCTTGGAAACGGACAGAGCTTAATGCTGAAAGATGTAGCTAAAGTAGAGCTTGCAGGTCAGTCGTATTCCGGTGTCGGAGAAAATGGAAATAACCCTGCCATCAGTATGGGGATTTTCCAGACTCCGGGATCCAATGCCCAGGAGATCATTAAAAATATTAAAGAATATCTGAAATCGGCTGAAGGTACTTTTCCGCAAGGAGTAAAGTATACTTTTAACTTTGATACGAACGAATTCCTTGAAGCTTCTATTGAAAAAGTAGTACATACCCTGATCGAAGCCTTCATTCTTGTATTTATCGTTGTCTATATTTTCCTTCAGGATTTCAGATCTACCCTGATTCCGGCCATTGCGGTTCCGGTATCTATTGTGGGAGCGTTCTTCTTCCTGAATTTATTTGGATATTCACTAAACCTGTTAACTTTATTCGCATTGGTACTGGCCATTGGTATTGTGGTGGATGATGCGATTGTCGTCGTCGAGGCGGTTCATGCGAAGATGGAACATGGTATTTCGGATGCCAAGAAAGCAACCGTAGAAGCAATGGATGAGATTACAGGAGCTATTATTTCTATTACTTTGGTAATGGCAGCAGTATTTATTCCGGTAACTTTTATTACAGGTCCTACAGGAGTTTTCTACCAGCAGTTTGGGATTACTCTTATTATAGCGATCATTATTTCTGCGATCAACGCCTTGACTCTGAGTCCGGTTTTATGTTCACTATTTTTAAAACCTCACTCAGAACATCATAAAGAATATAGCAACCTTAATTTCCTTCAGAAGTTCTTCTATAAATTCAATATTGCTTTCAAAACAGCTACTGAGCGTTACGGAAGAGGATTTGTATTCCTGTTGAGACATAAATGGGTAACCCTGGTTATTTTTGCTGTTACCGGAGGTATTTTATTCTGGGCGAGCAGTACTATGAAAAAAGGTTTTGTACCTACAGAAGACAGAGGAATTATCTTTACAGATGTTCAGCTTCCTCCGGGAGCTTCTATGGAAAGAACATACAATGCTCTGAAGACCCTTCAGGCCAATGCAATGAAAGTTCCGGGCGTACAGAATGTGACAATTTCCACCGGTAGAGGATTCCTTTCCGGAAACGGGAGTAATAACGGACTTGCTTTCATTAAACTGAAACCATTTGATGAAAGGAAAAAAGACGGCCAGACTTCAGAAGATATTACTAAAAAATTATTTGGAATTGTAGGATCCGTTCCCGATGCCAAAGTTGTATTCTTCCAGCCGCCAAGTGTACCCGGATTCGGTAGCAGCGCCGGTTTTGAAATGGTACTGCTTGATAAATCCGGAGGTGAATATGCAGATCTGGATAATAAAACAAATGAATTCATCGGAAAACTGATGGAAAGACCGGAAATTGAATTTGCCCAGACTTCATTCAATACAAAATATCCTCAGTATCAGATGGAGATCAATGTTCCTCTGACCAAACAGCTTGGAGTTTCCGTAAGTGATATCCTGGCTACCATGCAGGGATATATCGGAGGTGTTTATACTGCCGACTTTACAAAGTATGGAAAACAGTTCAGGGTAATGGTTCAGGCACTTCCTGAAAACAGGAAAAACATCGAAAACCTGAATGAACTTTATATAAGAACAGGTTCAGGAGTCATGTCTCCGATCTCACAGTTTGTCACTTTGAAGAAAGCATACGGACCTCAGTCTGTAAGCCGTTACAACCTGTTTACTTCAGTGAAGGTGACAGGAGCCAACTCTGCAGGATACAGTTCAGGAGACGCCATTACCGCTGTACAGCAGGTAGCGGGAGAAACATTAAACCAAAACTATGCAGTTGAGTTTACCGGATTGACCAGAGAAGAATTAAACTCAGGATCTCAGACTCTTCTGATTTTCGGATTAAGCTTAGTATTTGTTTACTTTATTCTTTCTGCTCAGTATGAAAGTTATATTCTTCCGCTCATCGTCGTAATTTCCCTTCCTCTTGGGGTAATGGGAGCTTATTTCGGGCAGAAGATCATGGGCTTGGAGAATAATATTTACTTCCAGATCGCCTTAATCATGCTCGTGGGACTATTAGCGAAGAACGCAATCCTTATCGTCGAATTTGCGGTCCAGAGAAGGCATCATGGTGAAACCATTGTCATGTCTGCCATCAATGCGGCTAAAGCAAGGGTAAGACCAATTCTGATGACTTCATTTGCTTTTATTTTCGGTTTATTACCATTGGTTTTAGCGAGTGGAATTGGTGCGGTAGGTAACAGATCTATTGCAACGGGTGCCGCAATCGGATTATTAATAGGTACAATTTTAGGGCTTTTTGTAATCCCTGTTTTGTATGTAATTTTCCAAACTTTACAAGAAAAAGTGAAGCCGCTTAAAAAAGAAGAGATCAGTTTAGCAGAATAAAATTAATTAGAGAAGGTAGAGGTTGGATATTAGAAATTAGTTCTAATATCCAGCGTCTAACCACTAATATCTAACTTCTAATTTCAAATAATGAAGAGTTTATTAAACATCATAAAAGGAATAACTTTTTCAGCTGTCATACTGGGTGCCATTACATCGTGCATGGCCAGAAAAGAGTATGAGAGACCGAAAAATGTTGTCGACGAAAAGCTTTTCCGAACAGATATGCTGCCTTCAGACAGTGCCAGCATTGGAGCTGTTTCATGGAAAGAAATTTTTACGGATCCTGTATTGCAGGGACATATTTCCAAAGCTTTAGAAAACAACCTGGATATCAGGATTGCCCTGCAAAGCATTGGTTCTGCAGAAGCGTACCTTAAACAGAGCAAAGCAGCTTACCAGCCGACTCTTTCCGTAGGTCCGAACTATACATTCCAGACCCAGTCTATCAATACCCAGTTTGGACAGATCATCGGAGACAGACGTTATGTCAACCAATTCGACATTACGGCAAGTATAGGATGGGAAGCAGATCTTTGGGGAAAATTGAAAGCCCAGGAAAAAGCCCAGCTTGCTACTTATTTGGGAACGGTTGCTGCCCACAAAGCAGTTAAAAGTGATCTTGTAGCCTCTATTGCTTCTGCTTATTACCAGCTTTTAACATTTGATGCTCAAAAGAGAATCATCAATGAAACAATTGCGGTAAGAGAAAAGAATTTAGAAACAACCAAAGCATTAAAGATCTCAGGAAATGTGACAGAAGTAGCTGTACAGCAGAGTGAAGCTCTTGTTTTTAATGCAAAATCTTTATTGATTGATATTGAAACCCAGACTCAGTTGCTTGAAAACACTATGAGCCTTCTGATGGGAGAGTCTTCTCATTCTATTGCAAGATCTACCCTGGAAACCCAGAAGCTCCCGATTGATCTTAAATTAGGATATCCGGCACAGTTATTAGCTAACCGTCCGGACGTTATGAGAGCGGAATATAATCTTATGAATGCCTTTGAGCTGACCAATTCAGCAAAAGCTCAGTTTTATCCTACTTTGAAGCTTACAGGAAGCGGTGGACTGCAGTCGGTAGACCTTGATCATTTATTCAGTGTAAATTCATTGTTTGCCAATGTGGTAGCCGGTCTTGCACAGCCGATTTTAAATAAAAGACAGATCCAGACAAATTATGATGTAAGCCTGGCAAACCGGGAAACCGCTTATCTGAACTTCAGAAAAACGGTTCTTACAGCCGGAAAAGAGGTATCAGATGCCATCCGGGTATTTTCAGTACAGGATTCTTTTATTGAATTAAAGCAAAAAGAGCTGGATGCCTATAAAAAATCCGTAGAATACTCTCAGGAGCTTGTGAACTATGGGATGGCCAACTATCTTGAGGTACTGAACGCCAGTGTCAATTCATTGAATGCAGAACTTAATATTTCCAATGCGGAATACAGTAAGATGAAAGCGGCTGTCGAGCTTTACCAGGCTCTTGGTGGTGGCTGGAAATAAGAATCTTATTTTATCAATAATACAAACGTACATCGGATGGTGTACGTTTTTTTATTGAAAACCAACTGAATAATAATGTTAAAAATAGCACAAAATAATAAATTCAGTTGTATATATGTAGGAAACTACGTAGTTTTGTTTATAAATAAAAAGATGCATGAAATTACATATCCAACCATTAGATAATAGCTATTCTGATCAGCTTATTGACCTGATCCTTACTATTCAGCAGAAAGAATTTAACGTACCTATCACGATAGAAGATCAGCCGGATCTTAAAAGTATTGAGAATTTTTATATGAAATCCGGCGGGAATTTCTGGGGAGCTTTTATAGAAGGTGAACTGGTGGGCTCCATAGCATTGGTTAAATTTGATGATAGGGAAGCAGCGGTGAGAAAGATGTTTGTAAAAAAAGAATTCAGAGGAAAAGAACTGAATATTGCCCAGGAACTTCTGGAAGTTTTGATTTCTTTCTGTCACAATAATGGAATAGAAACAATATATTTGGGAACAGTTTCAATACTGAAAGCGGCAATACGGTTTTATGAAAGAAATCATTTTTTACAGGTTAAAAAAGAGAATTTACCGACCCGCTTTCCATTGATGAGTGCTGATAATGTTTTTTATTATTTAAATGTAAATAAGACTGTATGAATATAATAGATGAATCGGGGATTCTGGCTATTTCAACGAGGCTGCAGCGTCTGAGTGAACAGCTCAGAAAGGATGGTGCCATGATCTATCAATCTTTCGGCATTGATTTTGAGCCCAAATGGTTTCCTGTGATCTTTACTTTACACCATAAAAAAATGCTCAGTGTAGTAGAAATTGCAAACGAAATAGGGTATACGCATCCTTCAACCATAAGCTTGTTAAAAGAACTGGAAAAACAGAAGCTTATTCAATCTAAAAAAGATAAGCAGGATGAGCGGAGAAGACTGATCATACTTTCTCCGAAAGGTCTTGAACTCATTGAAAAGATGAAGCCGGTTTGGGAATTGGTCTCAAAAGTGCTGGGAGAAATTGCAGACAATAAAAATCATCTTTTGGCAGCTATCAATGAAGCGGAAGAAAAAATTGCTATGCAGTCTTTTTACCAGCGTGCTATGCAGATGAAGAAAGAAGACTGAATCATTTGAATATCAGTAATTTGTTAATATTATATTCATGTTTTGTGACCGAATCGCTTTAAGTATTGATGAGCAGAGGGAAAATTTAGTATGAATTCTAACAAAAAAAGTGGAAAAATATTTGGATTTTTAGTTTAAATACTTACTTTTGTACCGCTTTAAGAAAGTAGGGGGATTGGCGCAGTTGGCTAGCGCGTTTGACTGGCAGTCAAAAGGTCACGGGTTCGAATCCCGTATTCTCCACAAAAAATTATAACAGACACTATATCAATAGATTACATATAATGCCTGTTGTAAATAGTAAATTACAGTAAATTTGGATTCATGTCCTCAATGCCTATGAGACATGGAAGTCAAATTTGAGTTTTTTTCAGGATAAATAAAAAAGAGAGATTATACTCTCTTTTTCTTATTGGTAGATATATTGTGCCATGAACCCTAGATCTATAAATGTCAGACTTTCTAAACCTGGCATTGTTATTTTCCATCCGTTAGGTGTCGGAACCTGAGTAAAATAGGTACAGCTTGTTCCTGCCATGCCAGCAAAATTACTTATTGTAGTATAAAATCTCATGCCTCTGAATACTACATCCGTTGTAGTACTACATACCGGCGTTGGAGATGAACCACAAACATATGCATGGGTGAGTTGGTTAGCTGGAACTACAACGCCAGTATTCATATTTGTAAGAACATTTGAACTTGTCAGTTTCAACGGAATCATGTCTCCATCGTAACAACCCATTCCATTAGCTGGACTTGAATAATAAACAAATAAACCTTCTACATCGTAACTTCCGAAATTATAATAAAAGGTTGGGACTGCCATGGCAAAATTAACTGCGCCCAATACAAGCGCAACTGATAAAAAGAGCTTTTTCATAATTATTTTTTTAAGTTAAATGCTGTAAGTATAATAGTTTTATAGTCGTTGTCAAATTTATTGATATCATCTTCCGTATATCCATTTTCCATAAGAAGCTGTTTGCATTTTGGCAGTAATTTCATTGCCATATCTTTTTGCACCTCCTCCTTAGTTAAACCGGACACAGAGGAATGATAATCCTTTGTTGTAAAATGTTTGAGAAGGTTTTCGATTTCTTGCTGAGTTTTGTTGACAGACTTGTTCGCTGCTACCACCTGATTCCGGTCTTGAGTTTCCTTTTCTTGATGAGAATCTTCTGAGCAACTAGTAAAAACTAGTGTAGTTGCACAAACTAATGTAAAAATTATTTTTTTCATAAAAATATATAATTTGGTATTAATAAGGTAAATATAATGTGTATAATTTAAATATAAACATTTTATATTAACTTTATTTTTAATATTTTATAAATTAATATTGTACCAAAAGTGGTTGTAATTAATTTTATTTATCTATATTTGGTGATATAAAACTAATTATCTACTATGAAAAAACTATTACTGATTGCAAGCAGTGTGCTGTTGCTTTCGTGTACAACCAATGAGGAATTAGAAACCGCGGCAACTCCAGAATCTGACTCAAAAGAAATGACTTCAAAGATGGCTAAATCCACTAAAGCCAGTGTTTTTGGAGGTGAAAACATCTTATTAAAATGTGGATCTTCAAATTACCAAAATCCCATTAATGTAAATCCTAATTATCCTTACGTAAGTTCTTATGAAGTGCTTTATCAGGATATGGCTGCATTGTATGGAAGAAATCAAATTAGGCTTTCAGAGTTTGTTGCAAAAAACATTTGGGGCTATGGCGGACACTCCGCCAGTTTAACTGAGGTTTATATTGGATCTAATACAATGAATGATTTTCTAAGCTCAAATGCAAATTTTAGCTACATGCACGATTATACAATAGGGCAAGACGGAGATAATGCACAAGTATATGGACACATGTTTCCTTATAATGTTCCTATGACGGATGATGCAGCAAATACAGTTTATCACGGTTTTAAAACTTATATAGACCAGCTAACTTCCCAAGGTAAGCAAATAGTGGCAGTTCACCTTTACACCGACGGTCTACTGTGCATTCCAAGTGTGAGATTTATTAAAATGACAGTAAAAGTATTATAATTTTTAAAAATAAAAATGCCCCTAAAAAGTGTCTAACTTTTTGGGGGCAGTCTAGGGAAATATTGTTAAATTTAGGCTGTAATGACAACAGCAGAATACACAGAATACGCCCGTATCCTTGAAATGAAGTTACATTTTATAGCTCTGAAACCTCAGGTGTTACTGCCTCCATTTCTACAACGACAATTATTATCGAGACTCTTTGTTCTTCTTTCCGGACTATTAGTTGTCTTTAGTAAAAACAGTAACTCCCATTGAACCTTTACCCCAGTTGAAATTATTTCCGGAGGTCGCCCACATGTTAAACCTTGTAGGTAGATTAGAAGATTCTATATACCCATTTAAAGTATAAGTTATGGTAACAGGAGATGAAGAAGAGTTTGTTAGGGTTTCCGAAAACTTGCCGGAGATGGAAGCCATTTGTGAACCATTATCTCCAACAGGGATAGAATACTTTCTTGAACCTTCGGGAGCTTCTGTCCCATTCTTAAGAAACCGTATTCCATAATAACCTAATTCTGTTCCTGCAGAACCAACAGTTCCCACGGGAACACTGTAATCTACAGCAATTTTTGCAGTAGAATTAGCCGGAATTGTAATAGGTACAGACAATCCTAGATTAATATTATTGACAATAACACCACTGGCTATCGCTGCCTGGTCTACCGGAGCAGTTGCAACACTTGTAAAAACTCCTAAAAGTTGATAATCAGTTGTCTGTGGGCTTAGCTTACTCCACTGTGGTGCCGCTGAAGTTCCTGAATTATAATAAAGTCCATCTCCATAGGGAGATAATGCAGTGTTGGAATTGTAAACCATAAGTCCACTTGCAGGGGAGGGAACGGTAGCTCCATCTGTCGTTGATGTTAATGATACCCTGGGCATTAAAAAACCTCTATTAGTAGCACTAAGATCAAGCAAAGCCGAATTATCAGGAGCATTGGTGCCTACTCCCACATTTCCTCCTGTCGGATTTAATACTAATGGGAGACTTATAGAAGTTGTTTTGTTCTGACTGGAAATATACGATCCAAAAGGAGCATTAGCATAGGTTCCGAAATCCAGAGCATGGTTGGTATTTCCGTCAACTCTAAACGTGGCAGTGGTATTTGCTATGCCTAATGCTGATGGCTGAGCATTAGTACCTGCCACCACCAGTTTATTGGTAGGGGTGGTTGTACCGACTCCCACGCGGTCATTGGCTGCATCCACTGACAATGTATTTCCGTCTACAGAAAATGCATTGGTCTGTGTTCCTGTAAATGCCAGGGTATTGGCTCCCTGTGTTACCGTTCTGTTATCTGTAAGAGCACCATTTGTATTATAAATGTTAACCGAAGAGGCTCCCAACAGACCACCTTCCGTAGACCTCCAGAATGAATTACTGAAAATAAACTCCAATGCTTTGCCATTAGGAATGGTCACTCCGTCCAGTGTAGCACCAAATCCGCCTGTGGTATTATTATAGACAATAAGGCGCTGGCCTGCATTAGGAGCGGCGGGTGCCGTAATTGCTACTACAGCAGTAGCTGCTCCGGTAAGCTGCACCAGGCTTACATTGCTTGGAACGGAAACTGCATTGCCTGCTACAGTCAATACTGTTTCACGGTTGGTAATGGCTCCGTTCACATCCAATGTAGTACCGGGAGCTGTAAGACCAAGTCCTACATTACCGTTGGAAGTCGTCACCAAATCATCTTTGGCTTGGATTGCAGTTGGAATTCCTGTTGACGGATTGTTTTTCAATCCATCAATATTAAATATCCCCTGGGGATTGCTTGTGTTAATCCCCACTTGTGATTTTACCGCTAAGGAAAAAGTGATAAACAAGCCTGTTAGTAATAAATTTTTTTTCATGTTATAAATAAATTAAGTTTAAACTAAATTAATATCTTCTTTCAGTACTCATATGGATTACAGATTATTTATGCGTGCAAAGAACAAGAGATTTATTTCTTGGCCAGCAGCTAGCTATTCATTATATTGGTTTAGTTGATAAAAAGTAAGGAAACTTGTATTGAGACAATTATTTTTTTGATAAGCTTAATCTGGCAACAAAAGTAATACTTATTGCAGTTTATGATATGATTGCACGTACAACATACATACAGCATTTGCATATTATTGCGAATTTCATGTACTTTTTTATAATTAGTATAGTAAATAATGATTTATAAAGAGCTTTTTCATAAATAATTATTTCTTCTATGGATCAACTAAAAAGCAGAACACAAGTCTGCTAATAATAACTTTTTTATAATGTATCGATAAATAATTAGAATTTTTATAAAATAATCAGGCCGGTTGCTGCTGTTATATTTGTCCAAGTTTAAAAACGGAGGTGATGACCTCGCATTATTATTTTGATATTTGCTCTATAAACTTCTTTATATTTTTAAAAGACGGGTTTAAACACCTGCCGGATAAAACCAGTATACTTACTGTAGTAGGAAATCAATGCACTTGAAATCATAAAAGAAAAGATAAATAAGCTGATTTTAAATGTTTTGCATACCCAAATAAGTGTTTTTTAATCGCAGAACCTCTTAAAGGTTATTTGGGTGCATTAATTATAATGATGTATTTATGATGTACATCATTATAATTCATTTTCCTGTTTTTTTATTAATATTGCCGGATTAACACAAACATTTCACATATACATGAAAAATAGTTCTTAATCTGTTTTTTAAAGTATATTAAATAACACAAACACATGAAAAATGCATTCTTTTTACTGTTTATTATTTTTATTTATTCTGTTCAGACTAATAAAATTAATACTACTTCAATACTACCTTACAAAACTGCAGATTATTATCAGATAAATGGTTGGGAAAAAAGGTCTTTTGATATTGTTCCAAAGCCAATTATCATTGTACATAAAAATGTAGAAAAAGTAACATTTAAAAAAGAATAATTATTTAAAAATAAATTATTAGGCTTAGGTATTTCACTCTGTCAATTCTGTAATATTTATATATTATACCTAATTAGAAATATCCCAATGTGATAAATCTACCATATAGTGTATTAGATTTATTCCAGTTCTTTGTTATTTTACGTAATTATTTACCATGATCCTTTTCTTAAAAAAAACCAATATAATACTTTGTTTTTCTTTCATAATCTGTTGTTCTAAATTATTTTCACAACAATATACCGAAAGAGATATTGATTCTCTATTGATAAAAACAAACGAAGTGCTTCGGACCAGAGTACCTGATAAAGATCTTATCCTTTGGAATAAAAATATCATAAAATCGGCAGTCAAAATTGGCTACCACAACGGTGAGGCAATGGGATATGTCAATATTGCGAACCGCTATATATTTGAAGGAGATACCAAAAGAAGTCTGGAATACTTAAACAAAGCAGCAGATATATCTAAAAGAAACGATGATAATTTTCTTTTCGGTAAAATGTATCAGGAGTACTCCCAGACCTATAATAAAATGAAACTGAACAGCCTGGCTCTTGATTACAGCTCAAAAGCTATGCATTATGGCTTAAAACTGAGAAAAGATAACCGCGACTGCCGCTTGTTTTTACGCTATGTTTATTCAACAAGATCACTTTCTATGTATACTGTTAATAAGCCTGATTCTGCCATTATCTATCTTCATAAAGCTATTAAAATAGAGGCAAATCCCCTGGATGTAGCTCATATTGGACGTCATTATACTTTATATATTAAAAAACCTGATTCTGCTGAATATTACTTCCGGAAAGCTTTTGATCTTCTCGAAACTAAAAATTTCAAACATAACAAATATCAGAGAGCTGTTGTTTTGAGTGATTATGGATTATTCCTGCAAAGTCAGAAAAAAAATGATCAGGCTATCATGGCATTCAAACAATCAACTGAGCTTGCAAAGCAAGTAAAAAGGCCAATTCTTATTCTTGACAACTATAAAAGATTGTCTGAGCTTTACAAAGAAGCGGGCGATCCTAATCAAGAAAATGAATACCTGAACAAAGCAAATTCATTGAAAGACAGTCTGGATAATAACCAAACCCAAGCCATTGATCTTTCTATTATTAAACTAACCAAAGAAAAAGAAAAAGAAAAAATTCGGCTCGAAACTAAAAGCAATACTGTTTTGTGGTACGGAGGTATTTCATTATTATTGATCATTACATTGACTCTTTATTTTTATTTACGCATAATAACAAAGAGAAAAAAGCTGGCGGAAAGTAACAAAATAATTCTTGAAATAGAAAAAGAAACAAAAAAGTTAAGGAAAAAACTGAATGAAAATTACGACAGTATCATCCAGCTTGCCAGAGAAAATAATATCGATTTTTTTCCTAAGTTTCAGGAAACATATCCAGAGCTGTGTAATGAACTGTTAAAAATTAATCCTAACCTTTCCAAGTCCGATCTATCCTTTTGCGCCATGATATGGCTGGGATTTTCTTCAAAGGAAATTGCTCAGTCCACCTCTATGGAGCACAGATCTGTACAGACAAAAAAGTACAGGATACGAAAAAAACTGAATTTAGAAAGCGAAGTCGATCTTCATCATTTTTTCAGATCATTATCAGATACATAGATTCATATTTATCCATAGAAGACGGGTTATATTTACATATTAAAATTTTGTAACAGGCATATAATGTATAAGTGATGTACCTAATATGCATATATGATGTAGGAATAATTTGCTAAACAAGTCTCAAGTAAACTAATATTGTACTAACAAATGATTAGATCAACAAATGATGAAAAAAAATTTATTACTAACAGATTGTTTATCATCTTCTCCTTTAGGGTAAAATCACAAGTGAGAGTTAATACAAGTAATCCTCAGGGAATATTCAATGTTGACGGGTTAAAGAATTATCCGTCAACAGGTATTCCCACAGTTGCCCAGGCTAAAGATGATTTGGGGAGATACCGCTAGGGAAGAACAGTAGCAAATTCTTTAGGTTTTGCATCATATATTCCTAATGCTACCAATTCCTACTTAGTGCAAGATGATACAAGATTGGGAAGTATAAATAGTAACAATTCCCGTACAATATCAAGGAACAACTGCCTAATTTTCGGTTATCCGGTACAAAGAATTCAGTGGCGCCTGTAGCACAGCAGTTTATCAATAAGGCCTCAAAGCTTAAGTGTGAATATGTTTGTTTGTTTAGGAAAATAATTATTCCAAAAAATTAGAAATACAAGAAAATGGTTATGATATTAAATGACAGTACCTAATAAAAAAATGAAAAGATACTATTTATCCACCCTCAAAGTGAAGCTCAGCAAAACTGATCCTTCGGTAAAGAACTGTGAAAGTGAGCATTTTTTCTTACCTCCGCATTAAAATATTGTATCAACTTTACTGATAATAGAATATTTAGTCCTGATAAACCTTATCTATGATGACTGACGTTGAAAGTAATTAGAATTGATAAATAAGGATTTGTTTTTTCAGTTTTCCCATTAAATCAAAAAAAGCTTCCTTAGAGGAAGCTTAAAAACATAATTAAAAAAGTTCCATAAAAATGGAAAGTATAAATATAATATTTAAAATAGAAAAAAACGGAATATTTGAATTTATTTAATCAAAATGAAATTTATATGCTTCCAAATGGCTATTTATATCGAGTAGCAGGAATTTTTATAATAAATAATATATTTAGTTTTAACATAAACATTGCTACAATTTGTGTATTTCTAAAGTAGAAAAAACTAAAAAATATGGATTTTATAAAATATAATATTAGAACAAAAAAAATCATTTTTAGATATAATTTTTTCCAATACACATGATTCTTTTATAGTTGGGATGATGAGAGATTACTCATGAAATTATCAGAAAACCGGCTATCCGGAATATTTTAATAAAACTGAGGTATTATTGTTTTAATTCAACAGAATAAGATGTTTCAGAAGCTTTACTTTTAAAACAAATAAGCAACCTCATTTTTGAGGCTGCTTATTTTGCTTTTCATTTCGGTAATATCTTACTGTTTCCAAAAAGTCCAGACTTTGCCGTTAAAAACAGCTAACTGTTTATTAAAAGTATCATATACCATCATTCCCGGAGCAGGGTTGACGATAGTAAGATGCGGGCTGGCCACTTTCGGCAATATCATTGCTTTATTACTATCTTCCAAAACCAAAATACCTGGAGTAGAGGTTGGCGTACCTACAGATGTTTTGGCAGCGGTATTTTCTGTAGCTGCATTTTGAATAGTCACGCCATCCACATTAGTCACCGGATCAACGGTGGTTCCTGAAGTGTCTACCGAAAGGTCTTTCCAGCCTGAGGCATATTTTACCTTCACTTTTTTATCGATAAGGTCATATACCATTGTTCCGTTCACAACACCTGCTACAGCTCCCGTTGAAGTTACCCAGGGCAAAATCATTCCCCGGTTAGCAATTTCAAAATCCAGCGAAGCGGATGGAGACGAAACGGATGTTTTACCTATTGCAATCTGTGAAAAAAGAACTTCACAGAATAGGCTTAATATGATTACAAAAATATTTTTCATTTTGAATATATTTAAAAGTAAGTTGATTAATTAGTAGGACAAGTTTGGGTATTAAAGCATGCCCATCCGGCAGCAGTTCCATTCGTGTTCACCTGTAAACAATCCAGGGTAATATTATAGACCATCATTCCTTCTACGAGATTTGCAGCAGGAATATCAATAATCTGTGCAGAGGTCAGCCTGTTGAGTACAAACCCTTTCGTTTTGGCTTCAAGAGCAGTCCAGGCGCCTTTTCTTACCATCGGCCAATTATTGCCTGCTGTAGAAACCCCTGCTCTGGCAAGAGAAGTAATTCCCATAGGCGTATCTAAAGCAGTTCCTGCTGTCACCGCCTGCTTGTAACACACTGCCTGAGTATCCGTGTCTGTTGCCGTATTATTGGTATTATTGACCTCAGTTATGTTAGACGGAGGATTAATAGTTACTGTATTGACAAGGTTTCCAGAATAGGCAAAAGGTATATTTACCACAACTGTATACGTTACAGTACCTCCAACAGGAAGGCTCACCAGGTCATTAATTGCTCCTGATTGTGTTCCGGATACGGAGGTAGTGGCTCCGCCTGCCACCACTGCAGTGTAAGTGACATTCGCAGGTGGAATTCCTGCAGGAACAGGATCTGAAACAGTAGCACCCAGAACTCCAAAAGGCCCGCTGTTACTTGCCGTTATAGTATAGGTGGTAGCGGTACCGGGAGCATATGTTGAAACTCCGTCTGTTTTAGTTACAGCAATATCAGCACTAAAAGCTATAGGGGTAGAAACACAATGTGCACCATCATTTCCGGAACTTGGGGGTGCATTTGAGATGAGAACCCTCTGTCCTGTGGTGAGATTAAACTGATAGAAACCTCCTGCATTATCAACTCCATACATTTCACTTGTGCTGGAAGCAAACATGGCTCCAAAACTAGCAGCTCCAGGCGTAATTCCTATGGGAACCACAGTTCCTGTAGTAGGATTAATGGATACAAGCTGTCCATTTGTTGAGTTTACACCATACAGCAGTCCGGTAGTTATGCTATATGCCATATCAGGTAAATTGACACTTGCTGAAAGTGTAATCAATGTAGCGGTTAAGGTTGTAAGATTTATTCTGTAAATCTGGTTATTATTGGTATTTAATTTCACATAGTAGTTCCCCAGGTTATCTATTTCTCCAGAGTTGTATATAACTGCACCAGGCAACCCTGTTACCGTCCCGAGCGTATTATAGGTACCGTTGGCATTGATACGGATAACGGTATTAGAGTTGGTAAGCATTCCGTACATGAAACCATCCAGTGGATTAATGCCTATCGCATTATAATTTGTAGCGGAAGCAGGGCCGATCTGTGTATAGGTAAACGGATTGGTAGCAGTATCTACATTATATAAAGTATTGAATTGAGAAAGGTACATATTGGTAGCACACCCGAATCCTGTTAAACACTGAGTATCCTGAATCGCTGAATTCGCTGAAGTCCCGACTCCTTGCCCCTGATCCGCCCCTGAATCTGCAGCGCCACCAGAGTTTACAATTACCGGTACCCCTTGTGCGTCAACAGCTCCTGCAATACTTCCATTTGGGTTTAGCTGGGCAACAACTACATTTTCATCTCCTTCAAGAGAATCATAACAGCCATCTCCGTCAGAATCCAGATCCAGATAATCTGGTGTTCCATCTCCGTCTGTGTCTCTGTGATTACAGAAAGTAACTGTATTTTGTGAAATAGTTATCAACCCTCTATTTCCTCCATTTCCGGCACCTGTACCAGCAGTACTGGTAAATGCCGTGTAGTCCCATGTATAGGTATTACCGTAATTTACTTCAAAAGGTAATGTTGAGGCCCCAGCAGCTGGATTAGTAGTATTCTGGAACTGCATCCTCGAATAATATCCGCTTCCCAGGACTGCTCCGGAATTGGCTGCGTTAAAAGCTGAAAACAAATTGAGCGCAGTATTGCTGCTATAAGAAGATGTTCCCGTTACTGTAGGTAAACTTCCTAGGGTAGTAGTGAAATTTCCCAATTGGGTAATTCTACTGGTGCTTAGCAGATATCTGAACCATGAATCTGGTGTATTGGGTGATGCACCGCTCTGATCTTCAGTGGTTGTATTATTAGCCGGTAAACTTGTATACAAAGAAGTTGTATTAGGAAGTATTCTGAATTCAGTGGCTGAAGTATTGAATGCACTCCAGGTATGGTTTTGTGCATTAACCGTATTATTAAAGTCTGAATAGGCAAAAGGAACACTAAAACTACTTCCTAATGAGGTTACTGCAGGACCGGAAGTTAAGGCATAGACCAGATTAAAGTTTCCGCCGTTAATCCCTATCGTAGCTCCTGCCAGGGTGCTGGCCATATTCAGAGTATAGACGCTTTGAGATGTGCAAAAGCCTTCAGCTGTATCTGGAATGCCGTCATTATCATCATCCAGATCCAGAGCATTGCTAATTCCATCACCATCTGTATCAATAATAACCGGCGTAGAAGTTACGCTTGCGGTATTATTTGTGGTGTCAGGATCCAGAAGGTCTCCGGAAATAGTAGCTGTGTTCGTATAGCTACCTGCGCTATTTACAGTAGCATTGACTTGTAAAGTAGCACTTGCACCAGCATTTAGATTTCCTATAGTCCAGACTCCGGTTCCGCTATTATAAGTCCCTGTGGAAACTGTAGAACTTACATACGTGTATCCAGCTGGGAGGAGATCATTTACAGTTACATTGGTATTGTTAGAAACTCCTGAATTACTTGCGGTAACAGTAAAATTAATAGTGCTTCCTACAGGAGGGCTTGAGTTATTAATTGTTTTTGTAACTCCCAAGTTCGATTCTGATGCAGTTACCCCCAGCATATAACCATCTCCTGCTGTGTTTGAGGTTCCATGCCAGTTAGTCCCCGTGTTGGCGGTGGCTCCCCGTGTAAATATTCTTAAGGTTATTGTTGTTATGCCTGTACCTGATACTAATACCGTTCCTCTTGAAGCATTTGCTGCTGCACCATCCGGAGTTGTGGCTGAATTCAGTATCTGAGTAGAAGTGACATTCAGAAGTGCCGTACCCGATACTTTTGAAAAAGAAACCGGGACATTGGAAGACACATAATCAAATTCTGCAGTATAAGATTGTGCGTTTGAGGTTCCTCCTAATGCATTGATCTGCAGATATGGATTATTAACAGGTCTGCTAAAGGTAAGAGTTAAGTCTGCCATTTGCCAGCGTTGATTTGTCGCTCTTCCGGCAGCTGTCAGCGGCTGAACATTGGTGGAAAAATTGATCGCTCTGTTTGTTGTAATGTCAATCCCGGTCCCTACCGGTGCACCACTGCTCGTAAAAGGAGTATTTACAGTTGTACTTCCGAAAGCATTCATTAATGTTAGAATAGGTTCCGCCGGATAACCCATGAACACAACTCCGTTATAGCCTGCGAAGTTGGCTTGTGTATACTGTTGGTTACTCATAGTGTAAGTAACGTTAAAAGCAGTGGGATTTGCGTAAGTAGCATAAGTACTGCCGGTAGGGTTGTCCGTATTATTTCGCAGTCTAATTACAGTACTTCCTACAACATTTGTTACATTGGCAGTGGGATTACCGTCGCCAGTGGCCATCTCTAAGGAAGGAGATTGAGCTTTTAAACAAACAGTGGATAGCACCACTATCAATAAAAAAAGTCTGCTCTTAATGGCTTCCTGATCTATGATGACTTTAGAAAATAGGCTTTTTCTCATAATTTATATTTTACACTAAAATAGTAATTATTATTTATAAATAATAAGTATTTAATTATTTTTTTGTTAAGATTTTAGTTAAACATTGTATTCATTGGTAATATGGATGTTTGAATCATTTTTAATAAAAAGATTTTCTGAGTTTTTCATAACAGCTATTTTCTACCTTTTGTTTTTAAATTTTTCAGTGATAAAAGTCAATTGATTGTTTTCTCTCCGGGATTTTTTATTCAGTAAAAAAGAATAAATCTGCTTATCATTATTATCAGATTTTCTCAAAATACGCTCATGATATTAATGAAAACAATCTATCACTTAAAAAAATAAAAATCAGCAGAGGCAAAAAGTGCAATTCAAAGCGAAAACCATCCATTGTTATGCGTAAAGAATTAAGTCAACTTTGTATTATTAAAAATAACAACAATTCAATATTTAAATAACATGAAAAATTTAATTTTAAGTCTCGGATTATTTACAACATTAATATCCGGCTCTGCATATGCACAACAGTCAGGGGTAAAGCGAACAGATCTTCAAAGACATACCATTGAAGCTGAAGACTATGAAACTATTCAGGCACGCATAGATCTGGAGCCAGGCAAATCAGTGGGCATGCACTCCCATCCCGGAGAAGAGCTTATTTATGTGCTTGAAGGTATATTTGAATACCAGTTAGAAGGTGAGGAGCCTGTAATTCTCAAAGCTGGTGAAGTACTTTTTGTTCCGGCCGGAAGGAATCATTCAGCAAAAAATATTGGTGAAGGGAAAGCCTCAGAACTCGCAACATATATTGTCAGAAAAGATAAGCCTCTGCTTTTATTTAAAAAATAACCGGATTCACAAAATCAAGATAAAAGCCAGCAAAACAGAGAAAATCATAGTTTTGCTGGCTTTTAATTTATTAATTTTACAAACAGACATTTTAACGCGAAGAAACTAACAACAATCTTTCAAATCCTGCAATGATAAAGGAATTTTCATACAAAAAATTTGGCAACCTGGAATTCAGTAAAACCTCAATTCAAAACGATTCCCTCACGACAATAAATGAGCATATCAAAGTCCTGTTTATTCCCCAAAATGCTATCATTCAGGTAGATTTTCAGGAAATCGAAATGAAAGCCGACACCTTGTTATTCATCAATCCACACGTCATTTTAAAACCCTGTGAAACTATCGGAGGGCAGCTAATGCATTTTAACCGTGATTTTTATTGTGTAGAAATTCATGATCAGGAAGTAGCGTGTGACGGTATATTGTACAATAATGTGTTTGAAATCCCTTTTATAAATTTAAACGAAGAACAGTCTTCCGAAATTCAGAAGATCATCAGAGATATCCAGTCTGAACTTAAAGATGAAGATTCCGGGACAGAAGAGATGTTAAGGACATTGTTAAAACTCATTATTCTGAAATCTACCCGTATCTGGAAACAGCAGCATCAACTATCTGACAAAGAGCAGCAGGCGGATGTTCAGTTTTTAAGAAAATTCAGCAAATTGGTCGAGCAACATTATAAGACGCTTCACACCGTTGCCGATTATGCGGATTTGCTGTGCGTTACTCCAAAAAATTTGAGTAAAAAAATAGGATTAGTCAGCAAGGACACTCCCAATGACATTATAAAAACCCGTATTATTCTTGAAAGTAAGCGGCTTTTGGCACATACGACAATGAACGTGAAAGAAATTGCCTATAGTCTGAATTATGAAGACGATGCTTATTTTGTCCGCTTTTTCACAAAGCATGTAGGGATATCACCAACCAGCTTCAGAAAACAGTTTTAAAGAACCACGTTTTATGTAAACACACAAAGCACGATCTGACAGATCGTGTTTTTTTATACTCTGAATTCCTGGAGATAGCTTTTGATTTTTCATAAAACCGATTAGGTAAAAAGTGCAATTCAAAGCGAAAACCATCCATTGATAGGCCTTTAAAATTACCCCAACTTTGCAGTAACAAAAACAAAGTAATAACAATTAAATAGTAAAGACATGAACAAGTTTACAGTAAAAGACGGAACAGAGATTTATTTCAAAGACCTGGGCGAAGGACAGCCGATATTCTTTCATCACGGATGGCCATTATCATCTGACGACTGGGACGCACAAATGATGTTTTTCCTGGAAAAAGGATTCCGGGTAATTTCCCATGACAGAAGAGGGCACGGAAGATCTACACAAACGTATAAAGGTAATGATATGGATACTTATGCTGCGGATGTAGCAGAATTGGTTGAATTCCTGGATCTGAAGGATGCGATCCATGTGGGACATTCAACAGGTGGTGGTGAAGCTATAAGATATGCTGCACAATATGGCAAGAACCGGGTTGCTAAAGTTGTTTTAATAAGTGCTGTAACACCTTATATGATAGCCGATACAAACAATCCCGACGGAGTTCCACTGGCTGTATTTGACGACATCCGACATAATACGCTGCATAACAGACAGCAGTTCTATCAGGATCTTACCATACCGTTTTATGGTTACAACAGAGAAGGTGCTGTCATAAAGAAAGGGATACAGGATAACTGGTGGCGACAAGGAATGATGGGAGGTATAAAAGCGCAATACGATTGTATTAAGGTATTTTCTGAGACGGATTTTACGGAAGACCTGAAAAGTGTAGAAATACCTGTTCTGGTTCTTCATGGTGATGATGATCAAATTGTTCCCTATGCAACTACAGCAGTAAAAGCTGCAGAAATTCTGAAAAACAGTAAGCTGATTATTTATCCGGGTTTCTCACACGGTATGCCCACAATCAATGCTGATGTAATTAATGAAGATATTTTATCATTCATAAAAGAATAAAATCAACCGGGAAAAAGTGCAATTCAAAGCGAAAACTGTCCATTGATGTGCCTTTAAAATTACCCCAACTTTGTACTATCAAAAAATAACAACAACTCAATATTTAAAGATCATGAAAAATTTAATTCTAGCAATCGTATTATTTACAACATTAATTTCCAGCCATGTATTTTCACAAACTAAAAGACTCCTGCATCCTTCGGAAGGGAAGAATATATTGAAGTAGAAAAGAATGTGCGGCTTCATGTAACCGATCTTGGTGAGGGTGAGCCTATTGTTTTAATTCACGGATGGCCATTGAGCGATGCCATGTATGAATATCAATATGCCGATTTTATTCAAAAGGGTTACCGGGTGATCGGGATTACGTTAAGAGGATTCGGATTATCCGATAAGCCCGGAGGAAAGTATAACTATGATGTTTTTGCGGATGATATCAAGGTTGTTTTAGACAAACTGGACATTAAGAATGCCACAATTGGCGGATTTTCCATGGGAGGTGCAACGGTCATTCATTATGTAGCCAAATATAATGCGGCTCATGTTTCCAAAATGGCATTATTCGGAGCTGCAGCACCTATCTGGACAAAACGTGCAGACTTTAATTATGGTTTATGGACCAAAGAGGATGTCAATGGGCTCATTAATCTCAACAATACAAACCGTCCGGAATTATTCGCTACATTCGGTAAAATCTTCCCTGCCAATGATACCAGTGTATCTCAAGGGCATGGTGCCTGGTTAGGAAATATTCAGGCTCAGGCATCACCTTACGCCATGGCAGAAGGGCTAAAAACCCTAAGAGACAGTGACCTGCGTAATGACCTGAAAAAAATAACAATCCCAACTCTGATCTTACACGGGAAGTTAGATAAAATCTGTTCTTATGACCTTGCTGAACAAATGAAGGATTTACTTAAAAATGCCACTTTGGTCCCTTTCGAAAAAAGCGGTCATGCACTTTTCATCGAGGAACTGGAAAAATTTAATAGTGAGCTATTCAACTTCATCAAAAAATAAATGAAAACCAAAAGAGGTTAGTTTGCAAAAGCTAACTTCTTTTATATCTTATAAGTCATTGATATGAGTAAATTTATATTTTTCCTGTTTTCGCTGACATTGTTGTCATGCAGTATAAAAAAAGGAATTGTGACGGTAAAACATACTGATTTAGCCGAACCAATAGGCCCTTACAGCCATTCAGCCAATTATGATAATTTGATATTTGTTTCAGGTCAAATCGGATTAGACCAAAACACAAACAGCTTAAAACCGGGAATTGAAGAACAGACAGTTCAGATTTTCGAAAACCTAAAGATTATCCTAGAAGACAACAACTCCGATTTTGAACATATTACAAAGACAACCATTTTTGTTACCGATATGAAGCATTTTGAAATAGTCAATAAAATATATAGCAGATATTTTCGTAATCGTTTCCCTGCAAGGAGTACCATTGAAGTCGCATCTTTGCCTCGAAGCGCGAGTATAGAAATTGAATGTATAGCTGTTAAGAAATAGCCATAAACCCTGAAAAAAGAAAATATTCTGTTTCGTTTTCCAAAGATTCAATGTTATCTAAAATTCATATGTCTTATTTTGAAGTGATCCGTTCATAATGACGTTTGGAAGTTATAAAGATAAAGCATTCAAAGTGATTAATATAATGAGACTAAATAGTTTTTCCAAAAAAATGAAAATAAGAGATGTATATCGATTTTAAAATATTGATATAAGAATTCTATTATTCTGTTAAAAATCAATAAAATAATTCACCATGTGTTGTGTAATTTAAAATGATTTTGGATATTTACTTATCAATTAAATCAAAATATCAATTATGAAAAATCTAAGAAAATTAAACAAAGGAGAATTAAAGACTATTAAGGGGGGAAGACCTCCTCTTGGGTGCAATAGCTGGGATCCCGTTGCCGGTTGTTGCAGAGCATGGGCTGCCGGCTACTGTGGCAATTCTACATGCCCAGATTCACCTCCTCCAGCTTGCTAATTAATTTTTCTCAGTAATAATTTGAACTGTTGCAACAAGTTCTGAGATCTAAATCTGATTCAAATTATCAACACATAAACTCCAGTGCCTTAATCTTGTGGTATTGGAGTTTTTCTTTAATTAGCCATGATACTTTCTCTTGGCGCGCAATTTCAATATACAGTTCAACAATGTTAAACAAATAAATCTGTAATTCCTGAGAATTACAGATTCATTTCTTGAGTAGAATTATTAATAATAGATAACGTGATTTTTATAAACCCAATTATCCACTAGCTGATCAATGAATGCCAAGCTTGGACTATCTTGTTGTATAACCTCCGTTAGCAAAAATAGTCTGTCCGGTAATCCACCATCCGTCAGTCACTAAAAACTCTACTAACGGGGCGATATCATTAATATTCGTCAATCCGCCTAATGCCGATGCCGATTTGTGATAAGCTACTGCATCTTCACTTTCCTGTCCGTAGAAGAAAGGTGTATCCATTGGGCCAGGCGCAACAGCAGTTACAGAAATTCCTCTTGCTCCGAATTCTTTGGATGCTGCTCTTGTGAAATGTTCTACCGGAGCCTTGGCGCCTGCATAAGTAGAGTATAAGCCCGTGTAAGCAGCCAGCAATGAAGTTACAATTGTGCAGATCTTCCCGTTATCGTTTAACTTTTTACCGGCTTCCTGTAAAAAGAAATAAGCTGATTTAGAGTTGATTCCGAACATTTTATCATATTCTTCCTCAGTAGTTTCAGTAAATGGCTTTTTCAATACCATACCCACCGTGTTGATGGCAACATCAATACCTCCGTATTTCGCAATAGTTTCATCAAAGAATTTGGTGACGTTTTCTACTTTGGTGAGATCTCCCTGAAATAAAAATGCTTCCACTCCTAAAGCCTGAACTTCTGATAAAGTTTTTTCACTTTCTGTTCTTGAGCTTTCGCTATTGTAATGTATGGCAAGTTTTGCTCCCTTAGCTGCAAAATCTCTGCTTAATAATCCTCCCAGATTTTTACCCCCTCCGGCAATTAATACAACTTTTCCTTCTAAATCATTTTTTGACATAATATTGTTTTTTTATTTTTTATACTCTACAAATATGATTATTTAATTATCTCTAAACATGGTGAACTTTTCAGAAGTTGTTAGAATTTCCGAATTTATTTTGACATGACGTGGGACTAAATTATAAGATAATCGGAATCTGATTTAGCTGAAAGGTTGGCCAATGTCTATTTACAGTTCTTGATTTATGTATATTGCAAACAAATATCAAACATCAAAATCATAAAATGCAGAAAATATTACAGGAAGAATCTTTTTCGGCACCTCAATGGCTGAGAGTGATTAGTTACATTTTGAGCCCCGTTTTGATATTGATGGGAATTGCTTTACTTCTGATGAAAGATGTGGTCGGGGATGTTGTTTTTCTGGTTCCCCTGATATTTCTGATTGCGGTTTCTATGTTTTTCTATACCAGGTTAAAACTGATTATTTCCGATAAAGGAATTTGTTTTACCGGCGGCTTGAGGAGAGATACTATTTTCTGGAATGACATCACGAAAGTAGATATGGTTAGACTGGGAAAATATAAAACACCCAAAGCCATTATACATTATTCTGGTAGAAAGCTTGAGCTGCATAAAGGCTTTTATCTCAAAATAAAGTTCAACAGGATTTTGTTGCTTTTAGAAATGAAAATTACTCCTGAATTATTTACGGAAAGATATCAGGAGATTCGCCGCAGCATTAATGTATTGGTTTAATGAATGGTGGCTGTCTTTGCAACTATTAATTAGAATTATACATTCTACAAAAAATAGCTACATTATAAAATGCAGCTTTTTTTATTTCTATGAAAAATATTTCTTAGTTACTTCTTGTGCGTGATATGGATAGAAGATAGACCAGATGGGCAAACATACTTCTTTTCACAGACTCTACCTTAATATCACCTGTCGTCTGATTGATTGTGGTTGCCAGATCTGCATTACATTGCCCGGAAAAAGATCCGCTTCCTAAATAGTTGGCCGCATTGGCAACAGGGTAGGAGATTCTGGGATAGTCAGGGGCAACCTGTTCAGCAGCTGTTGTTCCGCCTACATAACCTTTGTTATCAATAAAACGGGCAGCCCAGGTTCCCAAAAACTGTCCGTTAGCCGTATTGATGGTTTGCCCTATCACAATCTGGGTGTCTATGGCACGGTTAAAACCGGCACAGGAGCTATAATGATTCACACTAACCGTACAGGAAGAGGCGTTATCAGTTGGTTGGAAACATTTTCCTTCATAAACAGTCAGCCTTTGTTCAGCAGGAGACGTAGAGGTGTTTAATAATGCTTTCGGAGAAAAAATTTCTTCAGGCGATACTAGAGTTAAAACTCCCTGCTGATCTGCTGAAACTATTTTTCTTTCCGCATTGGCCAATCCTCTGACTCTAACCAATCCGTTGACGTCCAGAGTATGGGAAGGAGATTCAGTATTAATCCCAACTTGGGATTTTAAGCTACCGGATAAAACAACAGCAGCAAAAAATATTATTCCTGTTTTCATCTTATTAATTGAATTTAATGGTTTTATTAGATTTTTCACTAAAGTAAGAAATAATTATAATTTTAAAAACAAATTTTGTGAAAAATATTTTTGATAGAAAAAAATTAACTTTTACCTGAAAACGAAATAAATTATCACATTTATTATAACAACAGTGATGATATTTTGTGCTTATTTTTAATATCTAACCGTGTGATTGCTTGTTTCCATTTGATAAATAATTGTATTTTAGCCGAAATATGCAACTTATTCATAAAAATATAAACAGCTGATTAAAATTCAGATAATCTGAACGAAAAAAATTAGTAGATTTGCACGGAACAAGCCAGAACACTGATTCAGCTTTCTATTTTTAAAGTAGAAGATGAATAAATAACAATAAAATTTGATTAGCTTATAAACTATTAGAAACTATGAAGAAACTTTTTTTACTTCTTTTAACAGCTTTTTTATTTATCGGATGTAGCTCTGATGATGATACTATTTATGATTATATAGGAACATGGTCGGGAAAATATACCGGAAGCGATGACGGAACCTGGAACCTTGTGGTCGCCAGTGACGGAAAAGTAACCGGAACAATGCATTCTACAGTCAATGATGAAAATTATAACATTTCCGGGAATTTGACTGATACCGGAGATCTTACTGCTGTAATTGGGCTTCCTTCCGATGGAGAATTCAAAGGAACCCTTTCAAGAGAAAAAAATGGAAACGGAAACTGGTCAAACGCTGTTCCTACACCGGCTAGATACGGTACCTGGACAGGAGGCAAACAATAAACAGAAAGCCTGCAGATCAACCTGCAGGCTTTTTTATTTCAATAAATCCCATGTGGGTAATTTCTTTTTTCCTTTTAAGCACTAAAAAGCAGAGTAGGAGTCCTGCATTTTGAAAATACTTCTTACAACGGATTTCTTCATTATTATTCAGTAAAATATGATCTTCAAAATATTCAGCAGAATAGTCTTCCAGATCAGGCTGTATAGAAACAAGCACAACTTCATCTGCTGAAAGTTCATCAACTCCATATAGAATTATATCTTCCTTTTCTTCAAAGGCAAAAATTTCAGGATTTAATTTCTTTTTATCTCCAAACGTAAACGCCTTGAGAAGGGTCACCCCTTGCTCAGTAAGAAGTCCGTTTTGTACAGTTCTTTTTCCCTTCTCTGAAACCATATCTAAATCCTTGATCGCCGTCATCAGCTTTGCAAATCTTTGGTAAAGCAAAGGCTCTTTACATTCTTTTATATAACTTTCAATACAAGTCCGTATCGTTTTACCAGCTTTTGAACAGTGCCCGAATTCAGAGCTGTTCTGTCTTACCTTTTCATAAGTAGGGCTTTTCTTGAAAGCTGTTTTATTAAATCCGCTTTTCTTCCGTACCACATTTTTACCGTTCAGGCTGTAAAAAACCAGATCGCCTACGCTGCCTTTAATTTTTATCAAACTTTCGTACGTTGCCATATCATAAAATTGAATTCAAATATACTAATAAATTTAGATACTTATAATTTTAACATATATTTATCATATAGTTATAGTATAGTTATACTATAATTAATTTATAAAATGTATCTTTGCCGTATAATTAGTTACTTCATTTAAAATCAGATGACTATGATACCGGGATTATTTGAAAAAAACTTAAGAATAAAGCAGCTATCCGTTCTGATGATAGCCTCTGCTATTGCAGTTTCCTGCGGATCTTCAAAGAATGTGTCCTCCAAAAAAAATACAGGAAATAAAACTGTTGTAAAAGCTGAAAATCTCAGAAAATTAGATTCTAAATTTGATGGGAATATCTCCAGATCCATCAGCGATATTCTGAAAGATGCTGAAAAGTATCTCGGAACACCTTATAGATTCGGAGGGAACACGTCTTCAGGTTTTGACTGTTCCGGATTTACCGTAAAAGTTTTTGAAGAAAATGATTTCTCACTTCCGCGAAGATCAACAGATCAGGCCGGTGCCGGTAAAAAGATAGACATCAGAGAAGTAAAGCCCGGAGATTTGCTTTTTTTTGCAACAGCCGGAGGAAGCAGAGTTTCCCATGTAGGCATCGTTCATGACATTGGGGCAGACGGAGAAGTGAAATTCATCCATGCTTCCACTTCAAAAGGAGTCATTATCTCTTCATTGAACGAAAAATACTGGAATAAGGCCTATCTTCATGCTCAGAGAGTATTATAATTAAGACTATTTAAAACTGCTTATGGAGAACCGGACCTTTGCGTTTATTAAAACTGATAAAAAACTCGTAAAGCTTTTCTTCAAAGATATTACGATTATAAAAGGTCTGGGGAATTATGTGGAGATCCATACCATATCCAACAAAAAGCATATCTATTACAAAGCTCTTAAGGAGCTTATAGAAAGCCTCCCGGATGAATTCATGAGAGTTCACAATTCTTATATTGTCAACTTAACCAATATTGAATATTTCGAAGATAACCAGCTTGTATGCCGGGATCAGAAAATTGCCGTGGCCAAGAGTTACAAAGATTGCCTGATTACTGCATTGAATAAAATGATGCTTTGAAAGCCCACATCAGGAAAGTGCTGTTCTGAATACTATTTCCGCCATACTGCATAATAAATTGGTTAAGCTGTTTTATTCATTTTAGATTTGTAAAAAATTAACAATGAATAAAGAGAAAGCTCTACATTACATCAACCATCACAACCTTATTGAAATAAAAGCGGGAGAGGAAAGAACAACTTTTCTTGAAATTTGGATGGTTACCGTTAACGACAGAATATTTGCAAGATCGTGGGGTCTTGCAGAGAAAAGCTGGTACAATACCTTTTTACAAGATCCAAAGGGCCAAATCAAATGTGGAGAAGAAGTATTCTATATAAAAGCACTTGTTCCGGATGATCTCAGAGATCTTGCCTCAGATATTAATACTGCTTATTTAACAAAATATAATACAGGTTCAAATCTTAAATATTCAAAAGGAATTATTCAGCAAAAACACATTGAAAAGACCATGGAATTCATAGTTTGTGAATAAAGTATTATAAGAAACACTAAATTATGACGATTTACGGCCTGTGACTGAACTTGTATACTAAAACAATCTTTTGTATTTTTGACCCTTCAGAACTGCGGGAAGATGCAGGGATAATTTATACTAAAATCAAACAAGAAACATGTCGTTACAACAAACTATTGAAAACATTTGGGATAATAGAGATTTATTACAAAACGAAGACAGCCAGAAGGCAATAAGAGAGGTTGTTTCCTTATTGGATTCAGGAGAGCTTCGTGTAGCTGAGCCTACGGAAAACGGATGGCAGGTGAATGAATGGGTGAAGAAAGCTGTAGTAATGTATTTCCCGATCCAGAAAATGGAAACTATTGAAGTAGGTCCGTTTGAATTTCATGATAAAATACCTTTGAAGAGAAATTATGCTGAAAAAGGAGTAAGAGTTGTACCGCATGCAATTGCCAGAGAAGGATCTTTTGTTGCTCCAGGAGTAATTTTAATGCCTTCTTATGTGAATATTGGGGCGTATGTAGATTCAGGAACTATGGTAGATACATGGGCAACTGTAGGAAGCTGTGCACAGATCGGTAAAAACGTTCACCTGAGCGGTGGTGTAGGTATCGGTGGAGTATTGGAGCCTTTACAGGCAGCTCCGGTAATCATTGAGGACGACTGTTTCATCGGTTCCAGATGTATCGTGGTAGAAGGTGTTCACGTAGAAAAAGAAGCTGTATTGGGAGCTAATGTTGTACTGACTGCTTCTACAAAAATTATTGATGTTACCGGTGATCAGCCTGTTGAGATCAAAGGGAGAGTTCCTGCCCGTTCAGTAGTTATTCCGGGAAGCTACACAAAGCAGTATCCGGCTGGAGAATACCAGGTTCCATGTGCTTTGATTATCGGTCAGAGAAAAGAATCTACAGATAAAAAAACATCCCTTAATGATGCTTTAAGAGAGAATAATGTAGCGGTATAAGCTGTGTTTTTTCTAAATTTTGAAGTTTCATTTTAAAATTTATATAATAAACCCTGAATAGTCATTTAGGGTTTATTTTATTTATACCTTTAAACAGTTAAAAAAAGCTTATTAAAAACTTTGATATGAAAATTGCCTTCGATGCAAAACGTTTTTTTCACAATACGTCCGGATTGGGCAATTATTCAAGAGACCTTGTCAGGATACTCTCTCAGTACTATCCTGAAAATGAATACCTTCTGCTGAACAAGAACAGTTCAGAAAGAGGCAGTGATATTCTGGAAAAGCCCAATGTCCGGTTTGTGGAAACCTCAAAAGGAAGCCTTTCCCGCCAGCTTAAAATGGGTAAAGATGCCCAAAAAGAAGGAGCAGATATATTCCATGGACTTTCCGGTGAACTTCCGCTGAAATGGGGCAAAGAATCCATCAAAAAAATCGTAACAATTCATGATCTGATTTTTATGCGTTATCCGCAGTATTATTCTTTCTTTGACCGGAAAATACACCTGTGGAAATTTAAAAAAGCCGCCGCTTCAGCAGATAAAATCGTTGCTATTTCAGAACAGACGAAAAGAGATATTATCACCTATTTAAAAGTTCCTGAAAGCAAAATTGAAGTTATTTATCAGGGGTGTCATAAAGCTTTTAAAGAACAGCAGTCCAATGAATTTATTCAGGAAGTAAAGGACAAGTTTAATCTTCCTGAACGCTATATTCTAAACGTTGGAACCATCGAAGAACGTAAAAACCTACTCAATATTGTTAAAGGAATCAGCGGAACAGATATTCCGTTAGTTGTTGTTGGAAGAAAGACTAAGTACTACAAAAAAGTAGAAGCTTTTATCAGAAACAACAAAATGGAAAAACAGGTAATTTTTCTGGAAGGGGTGTCCATGGATGAGCTAGCTGTGATGTACAAAATGGCAGACATTTTTGTGTATCCTAGCTTTTTTGAGGGATTTGGGATTCCCGTAATAGAAGCCCTTTTTTCAAAAACAGTGACTATTACAAGCAACACCAGCTGTCTGCCTGAAGCAGGAGGTAAAGACTCCGTTTACATTGATCCCGCTAATTATCTGGATATCGGTGCCAAGATAAAATTTCTCTGGGAAAATGAATCCGAGAGAAAACGCCGTGCAGAAAGGAGTTTCGAGTTTGTCCAGAAATTTAATGACGAACCTATTGCTGCTCAGCTGATGAATCTTTACAAAAAAAATCTGTAAAAAACTTTGCAGTTTAAAAATAAACCCTACATTTGTACCACAATTCAAACAATGAAACCGAATTTTTTAACACTTCATCATTACTATCATCATCTCTGCTAAGACGGAATTGGTTGATAGAAACATGTGTTAAAATCAAAAAATAATTAAAACCGTCTGAGTAAACAGACGGTTTTTTTGTTTCCCGGATTATTCCGGAAGTATCCAACAGATCAGTTTTCATTTACTCAGATTTATCTTAAAAATAATACAATGAGTAAATTAAAAATTGCGATTCAGAAAAGCGGCCGGCTCTACGAAGATTCTCTTCAGCTCCTCAAAGACTGCGGTATTTTTGTCAACAACGGAAAAGACCAGCTAAAAGTATCCGTAGATAATTTTCCGATGGAGATCATGTATCTCAGAAACTCGGATATTCCGCAATATCTGGAAGACGGAGTGGTAGATATTGCTGTGGTTGGTGAAAATCTTTTGGCGGAAAAACAGAAAAACATCCAGATCGTTCAGAAGCTTGGATTCTCAAAATGCCGTGTTTCCCTAGCCGTTCCCAAAGACGTGGAAACCGATGATCTATCTTATTTTCAGGGTAGAAAAATCGCTACTTCATATCCTAACACCCTTAAAAACTTCCTTGAAGGAAAAGGAATCATTTCCGACATTCACATCATTTCCGGTTCAGTGGAAATAGCCCCCAACATTGGATTGGCAGACGGAATCTGTGATATTGTAAGCTCCGGAAGCACTTTATTTAAAAACGGACTAAGGGAAACCGTCACGATTCTGAAATCAGAAGCTGTTTTGGCAAAGACATCTTTGCTCGATACTCAGAAAGAAGCCATTCTGGATAAGTTCCTGTTCAGAATCAAATCTGTCTTAAAAGCAAAGAATTCCAAATATATTCTCATGAATGTTCCTGATGATAAAATCAGCGATATTGCTTCAGTTCTTCCCGTTATGAAAAGCCCTACCGTTATTCCTTTAGCCGAAAAAGGATGGAGCAGCATTCATTCCGTGATTGACGAAGAACGGTTTTGGGACGTCATCGATGAACTGAAAGAAAACGGAGCCCAGGATATCCTCATTATTCCAATTGATAAAATGGTTATTTAATTATGAAAATATACAGATATCCGGAAACAAAAACATGGCCTGGTCTGATCCAGCGACCTGCTTTCGAACGTAAAGAAATCTCAGGACTCATTGCGGAAATATTTGAAGCCGTTGGCAAAGACGGAGATCAGGCACTTATTGAATTCAACAAGAAATTTGATAGAGCAATTACATCGCAAATAACAGTTTCAGAAGCAGAAATCGACAATGCAGAAAATGAAATTTCTGAAGATTTAAAGAAAGCCATCAAACAGGCAAAAGAAAATATCTCAAAGTTCCATGCTTCCCAAATTGTAGAAATACAAAAAATAGAAACCGTAAAAGGAGTAACCTGCTGGAGAGAAAACCGCGCAGTTGAAAAAGTAGGAATCTATATTCCGGGAGGAACAGCTCCTTTGTTTTCAACAGTTCTCATGCTTGCAGTACCTGCAAATCTGGCCGGATGCAGGGAAATCATTTTATGTACACCACCGGACAGCAACGGGAATATTAATCCGGCTATTCTGTTTACAGCGAAGCTTTGCGGGATTACAAAAATTTTTAAAACCGGAGGAGCGCAGGCAGTAGCAGCCATGGCCCTGGGAACAGAAAGTATTCCGAAAGTGTATAAAATCTTTGGACCGGGAAACCAATATGTTGTTGCCGCAAAAGAATATGCACAGCGTTACGGTGTGGCGATTGATATGCCTGCGGGTCCCAGTGAAGTTCTTGTCATTGCAGACAGTGAAGCTGTTCCGGAATTCTGTGCGGCAGATCTCCTGTCACAGGCAGAGCACGGAAGCGACAGCCAGGTGGTTTTTATGACTACAGATTTTAAAATTTTCACCGAAACCATTGAAGCCGTGGAAAAACAGGTTAAAAAACTTCCAAGAAATGAAATGGCAGGTCAGGCGCTGGATCACAGCCTTTTTATTCTCGTCAATTCTATTGATGAAGCCTTGGAATTCAGCAATATGTATGCTCCGGAACACCTTATCCTCGCATTGGAAGATTCTGATCAGTATGTGCCGATGATTGAAAATGCAGGATCTGTTTTCCTTGGGAATTATTCCTGTGAGAGTGCCGGGGATTATGCCAGCGGAACCAATCATACCTTGCCCACCAATGCTTATGCAAAGAACTACAGTGGTGTGTCTCTGGACAGTTTTGTCAAGAAAATCACCTTCCAGCATCTCTCTAAAGAAGGTTTGAAAAAAATAGGAAAAACAATAGAAATAATGGCAGAGGCAGAGGGCCTTATTGCCCACAAAAATGCAGTATCTATCAGATTAAAATAATACAATGAAAGAATTTAACCTCAATACTTTAGTAAGAAAAAATATACTGAATCTACAGCCTTACATCAGTTTCAGGGATCACAATGAGTTCAATGCTCCTGTAATGCTGGATGCGAATGAATGCCCGTTCGGGGAATTCAACAGGTATCCGGATTCTTCACAGAAAAAGCTTAAGAAAAAACTGGCAGAACTTAAGGGCGTTTCTCCTTCAAAAGTTGCGTTAGGAAACGGAAGCGACGAACTGATCGACCTGATTATCAAAATCTTTTGCGAGCCTAAAAAAGATGCCATTCTGATGATGAATCCTTCCTTTGCTATGTACGCATTCTATGCCGCAGTGAACGAGAATGAAGTTTTCAAGCTGGACCTGGATGAAAATTTTAAAATTGTAAAAGATGATTTTTTAAAGATTACCGGTGAACGCGAAATTAAGATTTTCTTCCTGTGCTCGCCCAATAATCCAACAGGAAACAGCGTAGAGGATATTGAGTTTTTTGTTCAGAATTTTGACGGAATCGTTATCGTCGATGAGGCTTATATTGAGTTTTCCGGAAACCGATCTGCAATTGAACTGCTGGACAAATATTCCAATTTAATTGTTTTGCAGACGTTTTCTAAAGCCTGGGGAACAGCCGGGGCGAGAGTAGGATCTGCCTATGCTTCCGAAGAAGTCATTCGTTTTATCAATACGGTTAAAGCTCCTTATAATGTGAATTCCTTAAGTCAGGAACTTATTTTAAATCTATTGGACGATAAAAACCGACTTAAAGAAAATGTTGACAATATACTTCAGGAAAGAATCTGGCTGGAAGAACAGTTTAAAACCATCGAGTGTATAGAAAAAGTATTTCCGACTGACGCCAATTTCTTTTTGATTAAAATGAAAAATGCTGAAGGCGTATACAACAGAATGCTTGAAGAAGAAATTCTTACCAGTAAAAGAGCGCCTGCGATTCCGTACTGCATCAGGATCAATGTGGGAAGCCGTGAAGAAAATGAAAAATTAATCAATGTTTTAAAAGGTATAGTCTCATGAAAAAAGTACTGTTTATAGACCGTGACGGAACACTTATTATGGAACCGCCGGAGGATTTCCAGGTAGATTCGCTGGAAAAGCTGGAGTTCTATCCCGGAGTTTTTCAGAATCTTTCCAAAATTGCCAGAGAAATGGATTACGAATTGGTGATGGTCACCAACCAGGATGGCCTGGGAACTGAAAGCTTTCCTTATGAAAATTTTATAAGACCACAGGAAAAAATGCTGAAGACCTTCAAAAATGAAGGAATTGTTTTCAGTGATATTCTGATCGACAAAAGTTTTGAACATGAAAATCTTCCCACAAGAAAGCCTGGAATTGGAATGCTTTCAAAATACATTTACGGAAATTATGATCTTGAGAATTCTTACGTTATCGGGGACCGAATTACAGATATTCAACTTGCTCAAAATTTGGGAGCTAAAGCTATTTTCATCAATGAAAGCTTTAATAAAAATGCCGCGCTTACAACAACAGATTGGTCTGAGATTTATCGCTTTTTAAAGCAGGAATCAAGAAAAGCTAAAGTTTACAGAAAGACCAATGAAACTGAAATTGATATTGAAATAGATCTTAACGGAAAAGGAATGGCAGAAATTTCAACCGGACTTCATTTTTTTGATCATATGCTGGATCAGATTGCAAGGCACGGAAATTTAGATCTTAAAATCAACGTTACCGGAGATCTTCAGGTGGATGAGCACCATACGATTGAAGATACAGGAATTGCTTTGGGAGAAGCTTTTATAAAAGCACTGGGAAACAAAAAAGGAATTGAAAGATATGGTTTTCTGCTTCCGATGGACGATTGTCTGGCTCAGGCCGCCGTTGATTTCGGAGGCCGGCCATGGATGGTTTGGGATGTTGATTTTAAAAGAGAAAAAATAGGGGATGTTCCTACAGAAATGTTCTTTCACTTTTTCAAATCATTTACAGATGCTTCAAAATCCAACCTCAACATCAAAGCGGAAGGCAGCAATGAACATCACAAAATAGAATCTGTTTTCAAAGCATTTGCAAAAGCCGTTAAAATGGCGGTGAACCAGTCGGACACCAGTTTTAATTTACCATCAACCAAAGGAAGTTTATAATATGATCGCACTAATAAAATATAACGGTGGAAATGTAAGCTCGGTCCAGAATGCTTTGGCAAGGCTTGATATTGATTCTGTCATTACAGACGATCCTGAACTGATCTTAAAAGCTGATAAAGTGATTTTCCCAGGTGTTGGAGAAGCTTCTTCAACGATGAAAGTCCTTAAGGAAAAGGGTCTTGATATGCTTATCCCAAGTCTGAAACAGCCTGTTTTGGGAATCTGTCTGGGAATGCAGCTGATGTGTGGTGATAATGAAGAAGGAAATACAAAAGGAATGGGAATTTTCGATGTTGACGTTAAGCAGTTTCCACCTGAAGATCTGGTTCCCCACATGGGCTGGAATACCATTTCCGGACTGAAATCACCGCTTTTTTCAGGAATTGAGGATAACAGTGATCTTTACTTTGTTCACAGCTACTACTGCGGGCAATCAGCATCTACGGTTGCGGTATGTGATTATATTCTTCCGTTCAGTGCTTCCCTGCAGAAAGATAACTTTTTTGCGGTACAGTTTCACCCGGAAAAATCGGGACTGACGGGCAGTAAGATATTAAAAAACTTTATAAAACTGTAAATGATGAAAATTATTCCAGCTATTGATATCATCGACGGGAAATGTGTCCGTCTTTCAAAAGGAGATTATTCTACCAAAAAAATATACAGTGAAGATCCTGTAGAAACTGCCAAAGAATTTGAAAGCTTTGGAATTCAGTTTCTTCACCTAGTAGATCTGGACGGGGCTAAATCCAAGCATATCGTTAATCAGAAAGTCCTGGAAAATATAGCCAGAGAAACTTCGCTTCATATTGATTTCGGGGGCGGATTAAAAACCGGGAACGATATAGAAATCGCTTTCAGTTCAGGAGCTCAACAGATTACTCTTGGAAGTATTGCGGTACAGGATCCGGAGTTTTGCTTTGAAATGATTCAAAAATATGGTAATGACAGAATTATTTTAGGGGCTGACTGTGAAAACAGAAAGATCAAAACATCCGGATGGCTAGAAGAAAGTACTTTAGATATCATAGGCTTTCTCCTTCAGTATCAGGAAAAAGGGATCAGCCAAACCATATGTACCGATATTTCAAAAGATGGAATGCTGGAAGGCCCATCTACAGATCTGTATCAGGAAATACTGGATAAAACTTCGGTAAGACTTACGGCCAGTGGTGGAATTTCCTGTATTGAAGAGGTATACAGCATGAAGGAAATCGGATGTTCGGGGACTATTATTGGAAAGGCTATTTACGAGGGAAAAATAAGCCTGCAACAACTTCAGAAATTTATTGAAAATGCTTAAAAAAAGAATCATTCCATGCCTGGATATCAAGGATGGAACTACAGTAAAAGGAATTAATTTTGAAGGACTCCGGAATGCCGGCGATCCGGTAGAACTTGCCATTAAATACGAAATGGAAGGTGCTGACGAGTTGGTTTTCCTGGATATTACGGCAACACTGGAAGACCGAAAAACATTTGCAGATCTGGTAAAGAAAATAGCCCGGCAGCTCAGCATTCCGTTTACGGTAGGTGGTGGCATTTCTTCTCTGGAAGATGTCAGGAGGCTTCTGGAGGCCGGAGCAGACAAGATCAGCATCAATTCTTCAGCCGTTAAAAAACCGCAGCTTATTGATGAGCTTGCCAAAGAGTTTGGAAGTCAATGTATTGTTGTAGCTGTTGATACCCGGCTTACAGACGGGGCAGATCTTGTCTATATCAGGGGTGGAAGGCTGGCCACCAGTTTAAATACCGTAGATTGGGCCAAAGAAGCCGCATCTTTGGGAGCGGGTGAGATTCTATTGACCTCAATGGATGGAGACGGAACAAAAAACGGATTTGATATTCGCATCACTAAGATGGTTTCAGAGGCTGTTTCAATTCCTGTAATTGCTTCAGGAGGAGCTGGAAGCGCAGATGACTTCATTCAAGTATTTCATGAAACAAAAGCTACAGGAGCATTGGCAGCCAGTATTTTTCATTTCAATGAAGTACCCATCCAGGAATTAAAACAACACTTAAAAACTCAAAAAATACCCGTACGATGAAAATAAATTTTGACAAAAATAGCGGACTTGTCCCGGTAATTATCCAGGACAGCAGAACACAGCAGGTACTCATGTTGGGGTATATGAATGAAGATGCTTTTAAAAAGACAGAAAAGGAAGGTATTGTTACCTTTTTCAGCCGTTCCAAAAACAGACTCTGGACAAAAGGAGAGGAGTCCGGTAATTTTCTGACCGTAAAAAACATCAGCATAGACTGTGATCAGGATACGGTTTTAATACAGGTGATCCCTAAGAATACAGTCTGCCATACCGGAAGTTTCAGCTGTTTTGGTGAAAAGGAAAGTAAAGGCTTTTTATATGAATTAGAAGCAAAAATTGCCGAAAGAATTGATGATAAAACTGAAGGTTCTTATACGTATTCCCTTTATCAGAGAGGCATTAATAAGATGGCTCAGAAAGTAGGAGAGGAAGCTGTAGAACTGGTTATTGAAGCCAAAGACACCAATGATGATCTTTTTAGGAACGAAGCCGCAGATCTTCTATATCATTTCCTGATCCTGCTTAAGGCAAAAGGATTTGCGATGGAGGATATTGAGAAAGTTCTTTTAAGTAGGGATAAATAGACAAGGAAAGGATAAAACGAAGGCCTAGTTAAATCAATTTCTGATCGATTCCGCCTTTACAACCCTTAAGAATATGCATAGCTACTGTAAAACTTTGCGTTTAAAATCTGAGAATTATTAAATAACATGGGTTCGGATTAAGAAATATTGATAGTATGTGGCTACATATCCAGGGATAGTTTAGGAAAGGAAAATTAATAAAAACTGACCTGTAGTTCTGATTTTGAATTCAACAACTTTCCGAGATCAGATTAAATTAAAAAGCAGGAAGTAATTCCTGCTTATATTTCTTGTTTAAATTTCAGATTATCTTTCAATCAGAATTTTTCGTACAGCAGTCTGCCCATCAGTTTTAATGATTCCAATATAGGCTCCTGCAGCCAGCCCCGAAACATTAACTGTCTTTTCGTTCGCTGTTTTAAGGAGTGATTTTCCTGAAAGATCTGTAATTTCAAAGCTGAAATCTTTTCCACCGGTATCTGGAAGTTCAATATTGATGGTATCTTTAGATGGATTAGGATAAATAGATACGGTTTCAAGAGAATGATTTGAAGCGGTTTCCTTTGTTCCCAATACAATAGAACTTACAGAAGTGGCAACGGCAAAATGCTGTAGGGCTCCCACTGTTGCTTTTCCTATTTTGTAAATATAAACAGGGTCTGTATTCGCAAAAGTATCATTGGAAGTATGCGGATAGGTACTTCTTATTCTTTCAAAAAAGCCGGTGATTACTTCGCCTTTTCTTTCAAATGGAATATAATCTGTGTCCTCTGCAGGATCCACATCTGTCAGAAGAGGAGAATAAAGTGCAGTACAGTTTCTGAGCTGTTGTGTTACTGCTGCCGAAGCTGCATTATTACCCGTAGGTCCTGCCATGTCCTGGTCACAATATACCGTATTGTTGTTATTGCCCATAACACCGCCTACCTGATCAAGATTGAATACCAGCTTGATGTCCAATACCCTTATCCCATTCTGGTACGCTACATTATTGACGTAATGGGTACTTCCTCTCAGTCCTTGCTCTTCACCGGAAAAATGAATAAACTTAATTGAATATTCTGTAGGAACATTTTTTAAAATCCTTGCAGCTTCTAAAATAATAGAGGTACCACTTCCGTTATCGTTCACTCCCGGACCATAGATACTGTCAAAATGCCCGCAGATGATCACATATTTATCAGGATAAAGAGTTCCTGTTTTGGTGATGACCAGGTTCTTGGAACTTGTACTCCCAAACGTGAAAGGATCTTCGACAATCTGGCTGGCAGAATACCCAAATGAAGTGTACTTATTTTTCAGCCAGGTTAATGCATTGGCATTTTTAAGTGAACCTGTCGTTTTGATGCCCAGGTTTGAGAACTGCTGTAAGTTGGTGGTAATATTGGTTTGTGAAACCAGATTGACTCTATCCTGATAAGCCTGGATAAAGGTCTGGGCTTTACTGCTGAATACTGCCAGGCAGACAGACAGAGCTGTGATTGTTTTTTTCATTTTAATTATTTTAAGATTGTGGTGATTGGTGATGAAACTGAACAATAAAAGTCCCGGGTAAAGCCGGAAGATAATCCGTATTACTTTTCAATAATGATCTTTCTGGTAATACTTAAACCTTCGCTTTTAACAGTACATAAATAAATTCCGCTGTCTACATGTGAAACATTCACCTGGGACTTATTTTCTGCTTTCAGTACAGAAAGTCCTTTCAGATCAGTAATTTCAACTGTGAAATCTTTTATTGCGGGATCTGGGAGCTCCACTGTTAAAATATCTTTAGCAGGGTTTGGATAAATTTTCACGGATTCCAGTGATTTTACTGGCTTTTCTTTACCTGCAGAAACAGCTGTAACGGTGGAAGAGGCTGTTGCGAAATGCTGCATAGCACCTACCGCAGCCTTGGCTACTTTAAATACATAAACTGGATCTACATTAGCAAAGGTATCGTTTACCGTGTGTTCAGTATAACTTCTGGTGTATTCATAAAAACCAGTAATCACATATCCTTTCTGTTCAAATGGCATGTAATCTGAAGAATAGGCATTGGAAATACTGGTCTGAAGAGGAGAGTACAGGGTAGTGCATGTGGCCAGCTGCTGCGTAACGGTATTGGAAGCTGCATTGTTTCCTGACTGTCCGGCAGTATCTCTTTCGCAGACGATTTTACTGTTGGTTTTGCCTAGCTTGCCGCCTACCTGATCAAGATTAAAGACTAATTTGATATCCAGCTTTTTTACACCGCTCTGGTACGCAATATCATTGGCATAATGGTAACTTCCATACAAGCCCTGTTCTTCTCCGGAGAAATGAATAAACTTGATGGAATATTCCGTAGGAACATCTTTTAAAATTTTGGCTACCTCTAAAATAACTGAAGTCCCGCTGCCGTTATCATTTGTTCCGGGACCTGTAATGGTATCATAATGTCCGCAGATAATTACATACTTATCGGGATAAAGAGTTCCTGTTTTGGTAATGACCAGGTTTTTGGAGCTTGTACTCCCAAAAGTAAAAGGGTCTTCTGCAATCTGGCTGGCTGAGTATCCGTAAGAAACATACTTATTTTTGATCCAGGCCAGGGTATTGGCATTATTCAGTGATCCCGTGGTTTTTATCCCAAAATTAGAGAACTCCTGGAGATTGGCGGTGATGCTGGTCTGGGAAACTAGATCGGCTCTGTTCTTATACGCCTGGATCAGAGTCTGGGCACTGACATTTCCGGCCGCTAATGCAGCCCATAAAAAGGTGGTAAGTTTTTTCATATTAAATATTTTGGATTGGTGTGGTTATTTTTTTATGATGACTTTTTTGGTGATGCTGTTTTTATCGGATTTTACAGTGACCATATACGCTCCGTTTGCCAGACCGGAAGTATTCATTTTCTTTTCGTTCTCTGCATTTAAAATTAAGCGGCCATTCATATCACTAATTTCTACCTTAAAGCTATTGTGACCTTCTGGAAGTTCGATATGTAAGACATCACGGGCCGGATTGGGATAAATCCTGATTGCTTCTAACGAATTTTCAGTTTCCACATCATCTGTTGCCAAAACAGTGGTTGAAGCTACTGCAAAGTGCTGCAATGCTCCTAAAGCTGCTTTTCCAACGTTAAACACGTAAACAGGATCCACATTGGCAAAAGTATCATTGGGAGTATGTTCATTATAGCTTCTGACCGTTTCATAAAATCCTGTAATGATATCTCCTTTATTCTCAAACGGCATATAATCAGAATTGTATGCATTTGACATCGTGGTCTGAAGCGGAGAATATAAGGTGGTACAGGTCGCCAATTGTTGTGTCATCGCCAATGACGTTGCATTATTTCCTGTCTGTCCGCTCTGATCACTTTCACACTTGATATTATTGTTTACATTCCCTAACTTTCCTCCTACCTGATCAATATTAAAGACAACTTTCAGATTAAGCTGGCGTACACTATTCTGGAAAACAACGTTATTTACATAATGAGTACTTCCCAAAAGATTCTGTTCTTCACCGGAAAAATGAATAAATTTCACAGAATATTCAGTAGGCACATCCTTTAAAATTCTTGCCGCTTCCAACATAATAGCAGTTCCGCTGCCATTGTCACTGACTCCTGGACCAGCTACTGTATCGTAATGACCACAGATAATCACATAAATGTTGGGATAAACAGTACCTGTTTTGGTGATAATTAAGTTTTTTGAAGTGTTGCCATTATAGGTAAAACTGTCTTCCGTGATCTGGCTTGCATCGTACCCGTAAGACTGGTATTTTGTCTTGAGCCAGTTCAGGGCGTTTGTATTTTCTATAGTGCCTGTGGCTTTTATACCAAAATCTCCAAAGCTCTGAAGGTTTGCTGTAATATTGGCTTGGGTTATCTTATCAACCCTTGTTTGATAAGCCTGTATAAAATTCTGGCCATGAAGGCTGTAAGCTGATAAAGAAAGGAGTAAAACAGTCGTTATTTTTTTCACTTTTAACTAAAGATTTATAGATTTAATAATTCAACAAATGTAGATAATAAAAATCAATTTCATTTTATGCAAAAAGGAAAACTTTCCGATATGATTTCATTTTTTTAGTACATTTTCAAAATCGCGAAATTTCTTTAATTTATATGGATACAATGAAGAAAATAATAATATGATAGTATATAAAAAAATCCCGGACATTAGCCCGGGATTTATATTGATAACAAAAAATTTTACATTATTTTACTTGATCTACAACTGCTTTGAAAGCCTCAGGGTGATTCATTGCTAAATCAGCTAAAACTTTTCTGTTAAGCTCTACGTTGTTCTTTTTAAGAGCTCCCATAAACTGAGAGTAAGACATTCCATGTTCTCTGGCACCCGCGTTGATACGAGTAATCCAAAGTGATCTGAAGTTTCTCTTTTTCTCTTTTCTTCCACGGTAAGCATATTGCATTGCTTTTTCTACCGCGTTTTTAGCTACAGTCCAAACGTTCTTTCTTCTACCGAAAAAACCTTTAGCTTGCTTAATAATTTTCTTTCTGCGAGCTCTTGAAGCTACTGCATTTACTGATCTTGGCATAATTTAAATTGTTTTTTTGAAAGGGGCGGCAGATAACTGCTCTTAGTGGCACCATTTCAGGGTTAAATTGTTGAATTTGTTTGAATTCTTATAAACCGAATATAGATTTATAAAAACTACTTAATGGCTAATTGACGTAGAACGCTTTTTGTATCCACAGCTGCAACGTAAGAAGTCTGCGTAAGATTTCTCTTCTGCTTAGTTTCTTTCTTAGTTAAGATGTGGCTTTTGAAAGCATTCTTTCTTTTAATCTTCCCTGTTCCGGTAAGTTTAAAACGCTTTTTAGCACCTGATTTCGTTTTTAATTTTGGCATTGTTCTGCTTTTTTATTGTTTTGTTATCAATATCTGTTTTAATTACTCCTAAAGACATTAGAAATAATAGTGTGCAAAGATACAAAAAAAAACATCAATTTTTTGAGGTAGAGAGGTATTTATAATAAATTCTTCGGAAATAAAAGATCTTGGTTCGATCCGTGATAAAAAAGATTTTAAAAAAAAGCTGCAGGTGAAAGTATCTGCAGCTTTATTTCTATTATGATTGACTATTAGATTATGATTTAAAGAACTCTAATAAATCTTTATTAATAGTTTCTGCTTCTGTAGTCGGCATTCCGTGAGGAAACCCCGGATACGTAATAAGCTTTCCGTTTTTAACCAGTTTTGCAGCTACAACACCTGTAATTTCGTAAGGTACAATCTGATCATCTTCACCATGCAGTACTAAAACAGGGACTTCAGTATTTTTAAGGTCTTCTGTGAAATCTGTTTCAGAGAAAGCTTTGATACAGTCATAATGAGCTTTGATAGACCCCATCATTCCCTGTCTCCACCAATTTCTGCGAATTCCTTCCGATTCTTTTGCACCTTCTCTGTTATAACCATAAAATGCTAATGAGAAATCTACAAAATACTGCTGTCTCTGAGTCGCTGTATTGTGACGGATATCATCGAAAATAGACATTGGAACACCATTGGGATTGTTTTCAGTCTTCACCATAATTGGTGTTACTGCACTTATCAATACTGCTTTGGAAGTTCTTCCTTTGCTGTATTGTGCCACATATCTGATCACTTCACCACCTCCGGTAGAGTGTCCTAGATGAATAACATCTTTAAGATCTAAAGCTTCTACAATTTCTGCAACATCAGACGCATACGTGTCCATGTTATGTCCTTCTGCAGTCTGCTCAGACCTTCCGTGGCCTCTTCTGTCATGAGCAATAACCCTGTAGCCCTGTTCCAGGAAAAAAAGCATCTGTGCATCCCAGTCATCGCTGGATAATGGCCATCCGTGGTGAAAGAACACAGGCTGTCCTTTTCCCCAGTCTTTGTAATAAATCTCTGTTCCGTCTTTTAATGTAAGTGTGCTCATTGTTTATTTTTTTATGATTAATAAATTAATAGTATTTCTATATCACAAATGTATATGGAAAATATCCGCAATATATTGATCTAAGATAATAATTGATTAAAATATAAAGCAACGTAATGCATTATTAACGCTAAATTAATAGAGTACCTAAACTGGTATTGTATACAATTCAATTATGGCTGATATAACGGAATAAACTAAAAACCACTATTATCAGGGATATTTTCATTTAATGCCTTTGATTATCTTTAACTCAAAGATTATTAAAAATAAAACGGCGAAGTAAATGATCAGAATGGTCTGAAAAACTTGACTGCGAAACAGATTAGAGGGTATTTTCCTATATTTACGTTTTTTAATGGAATAAAACTTAATAGAGACAAGGGTTTGATGTACAGGTTGTTATTTATATTTACTTTATGTATTTGTTCGTTTTTTGCTCAGGCACAGCATGTTTTAAGCAAATTAGAAAAGGAATATGACCATGCTTCAAACAATACAGCAGAGCGACTGAATCTGGCTCCCAAATTCGCTACTGCCTTATTTTTCCATAAATTTAAATCCAGATCCTACCAGATTTTAGAAACCAACATTCCCGTTGCAGCAAAACAGGCCGATGGAAAATATGCTACTATTTTGTATGCTGTGCAGGCTATGAATTACCGGCTGGATAACAAAGAATCTGAATCTTTAAAAAGCCTGGAGATGGCAAGGGTGTATAGTTTAAAAACGAACAGTAATGAAGCTAAAGGCTATCTGCAGTATGCAAAGGGCTGGATTCTGATACGTAATAATAAAACGGCTGATGCTGTTGCTGCTTACCTGAAAGCTATTGATTATTACGAAAACTCGCCCACGACTTCTACACTGTACGGAAGATTTGGCAACGCCGCTAAAGAGCTGTCCACTATTTATTCTAACCTTAATGAATACCAGCTGGAAGAAAAATACAGCAAACAGTTTTTACTGTTGGCATCCAGACAAAATGATCCTAATCTTATCTTCGATGCTTATATGCGGATGGGTTACGTATACGAACAGAAATACGCTCAAAATCCATCGGATACCGGGTTGAGAAATAAGGCAGAACAGTATTATCTGCAGTCTATTTCAACTTTCAATAAAAATAAAGAAGCTATGCTCAACAGGAGCAGTCTTTCATATGCAGCCATCAATTTAGCCAATTTGTATACTGATTTTGATAGAGATAAGGCCATGCAATATGCACAATTAGCGAATCGTGTGAGCCTGGAAACCGGTGATGCTATTCATATCGCTTCTTCATTTGGGATTTTGGCAGAACTGGCCCTGCAGGATAAAAATTATGATTTAGCCAAGTCTTATTTTCTAAAAGCCTCCATGGAAATTGGAAAAAGCCCGGTTAGAGATCATAATATAGAATTATCCATTCTTGAATCTTTATCCCGAATCAGCGAAGAGCAGGGCAATTACAAAGAAGCACTGACGTATTATAAAAGCTATGTTGACAAATATAAAAGTGTTTACGATCAGGAAAAACTGGATATTACCAAAAGACTGGAATCGCAGTTTGATAAAGAACGGCAGGAACAGAAGTATATAAAGCTGCAGCTGGAAAGTGATAAAAAAGCACAAGAAATAAGGTTGATCAATATTCTTCGGGCACAACGTGAACAGGTGTACAACAATTTGAAACTGGTGGAAGAAAATCAGCGGGAACGACTGAAATTTTCAGAACTTGAATCGGAGAAAAAAGAGCAGCAACTCCGGTTGGCAAAATTAGAAACCAAACAAAAAAATAATGACATCAGCAATTATAAAAAGCTGTTGACATTCAAGGAAAAGATCAATACCTACTACATTGTTTTTATCTTTATTTTCATCGTTTTGATTACCTTACTGCTTTATGCTTATAAACAACGGGTAAAATCTATGATGCAGAGGGACGAACTGCATGCCTTAGCCCTGGAAAAAGAGAAACAAAATTCAAAAATATCTACCCTTACTGCATTATTGGAAGGGCAGGAACAGGAGCGAGGCCGCTTAGCCAGGGACCTTCATGACGGTTTGGGTGGGCTGCTTTCAGGAACTAAACTCCAGTTATCTTCTTTAGATTCCCATCAATCCGAAAATATAGAAGAAGGAATTTCAAAATCGATTACCCAGATTGATGATGCTGTAGAAGAGCTGAGACGTGTAGCACATAATTTAATGCCCGACTTATTAATGAAATACGGTTTGGAAGCAGCTATCCGGGAATTTGCTGCCCGAATGTCCAACAGCACATTAGATATCCATACCGAATTTATCAATTACAGTAATTCCGTATCAGAAGAAAAGCAGCTGATCATATACAGGATCATCCAGGAATTGGTCAACAACGCCGTAAAACATGCTGATACTTCTGAAATTATCATTCAGATAAGTGAAGAAGAAAATGTATTACATCTTACGGTAGAAGACAACGGCAGGGGTTTTGACCCTGCAGTCTTAGATGTAAGAAAAACAGCAGGTTTTCATAATATAGAATCAAGAGTCCAGTTTTTAAAAGGAACAATGACCATCACCTCCGAACTGAATATTGGGACCAGTATAGAACTTCAAATTCCTATTCATTAAACATGATAAAAGTAGCTATAACAGACGACCATCCACTTCTATTGGAAGGACTGAAGAATATTTTAGGAAACAGCGATACCATAGATGTGGTAGATTGTTTTAAAAGTGTTTCAGAAATGAATGCAGGCCTGGCGAAACAGACTGTTGATATTTTGCTGCTGGATATTAATCTGGTAGATACCAACAGCATCGAACTCCTGAAACCTCTGAAGAAAAAGTACGGGAATCTCCGGATTATTATGCTTAGCGTTCATAATGAACTGCCTGTGATTAACAGTACTCTGGCTGAAGGTGCTTTGGGGTACATTCAAAAAAATGCTTCAGTTTCCGAAATTCTGGAAGGTATTACTACCGTATATGCCGGTAACCAGTTTTTATGCTCACAAACCAGATCTGTTTTGGAGAAAAAATCCGCGGACGGGTTACATCAGGTTCCGAAACTGACGAGAAGAGAAAAAGAAATTTTAGCCGAAGCCTCAAAAGGACTTACCACCAATCAGATGGCAGAAAAACTTTTTATCAGCCCGCACACCGTAGAAAGCCACCGGAAAAACCTCATTGAAAAATTCCAGACTTCTAATCTTAGTTCAGCCATTAAACTGGCTATAGAATATGGTTTGATTATCGAGTAAAATATTCATCCTACAAAAAGGCCTGCTTTCATTACGGAAGCAGACCTTTATATAAATCAAATAATTAGGTGTGTAATAATTAATCTTTGAAACTCAACACCGCTTGAAACAGGTTTTTCTTTCCTGTTAAGTCATATTCGTCGTTATATACAGGCTCATACATTAATACATAAGCATTTCCTTCAAAATCTTTTAAACTGACTGCCTGGTCCGCCATGATGTCATAAAACCTTGTAATGGTCCGCGCAGCCGTCCATTGCTTTAAATTTCCTTTAGGATTTTTATCGAACCTATGGTCTTTCGCATCGGTATAATACCAATAGGATGGTGCCTGATCCATCAAAAACAGTTCTTTATCTTTATTATACAATTCTTCCGCCATACCTGTGCTCTGAAACCATGGAACTTCGGGATTATAATGACCAACAGCCGCCGTATAAATATTCTTATCCGATGTAGCTCCAACTAAAAACCCTTCCAGATTGACAGACGTAATTTCGAACAGGAAAGCAGATTTTTTCAGTTCATAAACATCATTTACGGGCTCAATTACTTTTCCGTCTTGTTTAATAACTACTTTTAACGATTGTGCAAAAGCCAAACAACCTAGTACACAAAAAAGGAAGGTTAAACTTATTTTTTTCATTGTATATTTTAAATAACTGCCGCAAAGATATTGGACTTTAACTCCATAATCACTGGCTGATTTCAGGGGTTTTTAATCTTTCTGAAAATATATCTTCCTAAAACAGATCAGCCTTCAACCGAATTTTTATATAAGCTGTTTTCTGCTTTTTACCATTGCCCGAAGCAGAGTTAAGCGGATAGACTTCTGCATAAAAGGTATCATTATCTGTCCAAAATGCCTTTTTATCATCCGCTATTTTGAAGTTGGTGAAATTCACGTATAAAAGATTGTCCTGTTTTTTAGTTTGCGGCAGGTATTTAGCAATAATAAAATTACTTCCCACATCATTATTGGACGAGATGTATGTAACCCAGCTCTTAGCAGGAAGAATTTGCGGGTAGCCTTCTGTACCCAATTCAAACATGACTGCATTTTTTATACTGTAAAATCCATAATAATTATCCAGTTTATTATAAGCTATTTTCAGGTGAGATGAATCTTTATCCGGAGCTACAAAAAACCTTACAAAATCTAGCTTGGTAAATAACTGAAAGGGGACATCCTACCCATTATCTACCCCTTTTATCTTTTTAAAATTGGCAAATGTTATGATTTTCTGTGTAAATTCGGCTGCCGGTTTGTTAGTTTCTGATGATTTATCCTGCGGATTGCATCCCATAGAAAGAACGGCCATAGATGATAGAAAGAACTGATATGAGGTTTTCATTTTCTGTTTTTTAGCCAAAGGTATCGGGTCTTCACCGCAGCGGCCAACAAAATAGCTTAATACAGGAGATAAATGGCTGGAATCAGGGATATATTGAATGGTATATTTTAGAGAATTTTACAAAAGATAAATTAAGTATTGTATGCACATGAAAAATGTAGTAATCAACTTTTCACTTGTGACAGCTTTGCTGGCTTCTTGTTCACCTGCTACAGAGAAAAAAGTGAACAGCATAGTTTCTAAGACGGTAAAAAAAGATACCGTTTCCATGTCCGGTGCGGTAAAGAATCATATTTCAAAAGCTGATATACCGGCTGATTTTTCAGCGCTGGTTCCTATTGATGTATTGAACAGCAAAAGTACAAATGGGTATGAAAAATATGGTATAGAATTCTCCGGAAACTGTTATTCATGTGATTTGGCAAGCTTATCCATCACAAAGGATAAAATGATTTGGACCAATGTATGTGATGAAAATGATGCTTTTAAAATTAATGGGTTTTCATTTTCTATCGAAGGAAACAAAACTATTTTAAAAACACCGGAAAGAACATATATTTTAACCCAAATAGATAAAGCACCCGTCTACGAACTTATTATAGACGGTCAAAAGCTGGAATTAAATAATAAAAGGCTGTCCAGATATTTTACAACAAAAAAAGCGTTGCCTTTATTCAAAGAGCACGACTGTGGGGATTTTGAAGGATAATACAGTCTTATAAATTATTCTCGAAAGAAAAGTACAGTATACGGAACAACAGGTTAGTCTTAAAAGTTGGGAGGGGAGAACCTTTAGTTATTTAAAGCAATTTACATTAAAATGATCTGCTTATATAAAAACACAATACTATATAATCATTTTATTTGTAAGTAAACCAGCCTCCCCAACTTTGACGATTGATCAGGATCGACTTTATCCTTTTCTCTTAAAAACTTATCCCTGAAAACTGTAATATAAAAAAACCTCAAAGCAATTTGAGGTTTTTATATGATAGAAAACAGACCATTCAGCCTGTTAAAACTATTTAGCTGGTTTTTTAGGACTCATCATCATAATCATTCTTTTTCCTTCAAGCTTTGGAAGCTGATCCACTTTTCCAACGTGCTCCAATTCCTGAGCAAGTTTTAGAAGTAAGATTTCTCCCTGGTCTTTAAAGATAATGGAACGACCCTTAAAAAAAACGTAAGTCTTCAATTTAGAACCTTCTTCAAGGAATTTTTCAGCATGTTTCTTCTTAAATTCATAATCATGGTCGTCAGTCTGAGGTCCGAAACGAATCTCCTTTACCACCACTTTTATTTGCTTGGCTTTAAGTTCTTTCTGCTTTTTCTTTTGCTCGTATAAAAACTTTTTATAGTCTAATATCCTTGCAATGAAAGGTTCGGCCTTATCCGAAATTACGACCAAGTCTAATTCCTGTTCAATGGCAAGCTGTCTTGCCTTATCAATTGGAAAAATTCCCGGCTCTACGTTATCGCCCACTAAACGAAGCTCTCTCACACGAATTTTATCGTTGATCAAGTGTAAGTCCTCCTGTACAGGACGTCTCTGTGGGCCCCTGTTGTTAAATCTTTGTGCTATTGTATTATAATTTTATTGGTTAATAACTAATTTTAATTGAACATTTAAAAAGATTACTATTCGTTTCAAATTTTTCAATCTTTAAATTCTTTAATATTTAAATGTTCCTTAGATTGTTGCTTCTTTTTTAAAGTAAGAAACAAAATCTTCCATATTCATGACTCCAAGATCACCTTCGCCACGTCTTCTTACAGAAATAGTGCCGTCATTTTCCTCATTTTCACCTACAACCAGCATGAATGGAATCTTCTTCAATTCTGCATCACGGATCTTTTTCCCTGTCTTCTCATTTCTGTCGTCAATCAGACCGCTAATATCGTGATTTTCTAAAAATTGTGAAACTTTTTTTGCATAATCTACATATTTTTCACTGATCGGCAGAATAATGAACTGATCAGGGCTTAGCCATAACGGGAAATCACCTGCAGTATTCTCTAAAAGGATCGCGATGAAACGTTCCATAGAACCGAATGGTGCTCTGTGAATCATTACCGGTCTGTGCTTCTCATTATCGTTTCCGATATAGTGAAGATCAAATCTTTCCGGCAAGTTATAATCCACCTGGATAGTTCCCAGCTGCCATTTTCTTCCTAAAGCATCTTTTACCATGAAGTCCAGTTTCGGACCGTAGAATGCAGCTTCACCATATTCTACAATCGTTTTCAAACCTTTTTTCTCTGCAGCATTGATGATTGCGTTTTCGGCCTTTTCCCAATTTTCATCGGAACCGATATATTTTTCTCTGTTATCAGGATCTCTTAAGGATACCTGAGTTACAAAATCTTCAAATCCTAATGATTTGAACACATAAAGCGTTAAATCAATTACTTTTTCAAATTCTTCTGAAAGCTGATCCGGAGTACAGAAAAGGTGGGCATCATCCTGAGTAAATCCACGAACTCTGGTCAGTCCGTGAAGCTCTCCGCTCTGCTCATATCTGTAAACGGTCCCGAATTCTGCATATCTCTTCGGAAGATCCCTGTAGCTCCATTGTGAAGTTTTGTAGATTTCACAGTGGTGAGGGCAGTTCATAGGCTTCAGCATAAATTCTTCTCCTTCATTTGGAGTTTTGATCGGCTGGAAGCTGTCTGCACCATATTTATCCCAGTGTCCGGAAGTTACATACAGTTCTTTTGACCCGATATGCGGCGACATGACGAACTCATAACCTCCTTTTTTCTGAGCATCAGAAAGGAAATTCTCCAACTTTCTTCTTAAAGCAGTACCTTTTGGCAACCATAACGGAAGACCCGCACCCACTTTTTCAGAGAATGCAAAAATGCCAAGTTCCTTACCCAGTTTTCTGTGGTCTCTTCTTTTGGCCTCTTCCAATCTTTCAAGATATTCAGTAAGCTCTTTCTGTTTTGGGAAAGAAATACCATAAACTCTTGTTAATTGAGGATTTTTTTCATTTCCTCTCCAGTAAGCTCCGGCTGCATTTAAAATCTTAACAGCTTTTACAATACTTGTATTGGGAATATGACCTCCACGGCATAAATCCGTGAAATCATCGTGCGTTACAAAAGTAATCTCTCCATCATTAAGATTAGAGATAAGTTCTACTTTGTAAGGGTTATCTGCATATGTTTTTAATGCTTCTTCTTTAGAAACAGGATATAAAGAGAATGTTGAACCTTTCTTGGCGTTTTCCAAAACTTTCTTTTCAATCTTCTCAAAATCCTTTTCAGATAAACTCTCGTCCCCGAAATCCACATCATAATAGAATCCGCTTTCAATGGCAGGTCCTATCGTTAGCTTAGCAGCAGGATAAAATTCAAGGATAGCCTGCGCCAACAGGTGGGCAGAAGAATGCCAGAACGCTTTCTTTCCAAGATCATCATTCCATGTCAACAATTGTACCGTTGAATCCGTGGTTATAGGTGTGGTCGTTTCTACTTGTTTGCCGTTTACAACTGCGGAGATGGTATTTCTAGCCAATCCCTCGCTTATAGATTTTGCCACATCTAAAGGAGTAACTTCTCCTTCGAATTCTTTGACACTATTGTCTGGAAGTGTAATTTTTATCATTGTTTACTAAGAAATTTTAAGTTGCAAAAATACGCATTTTTTAAATAATATGCTATTTTTAAAGTATATTTGAAATAAGAATTGCTGTTGAATCTTCAAATTTAGATCCGTTATTTTAAATGTACTCATTTTCAACCTAAATTTTTCATAGAAAAGCACCCTGGAATTTTCGGTATTTTGCAGTAATAACGCTGTGGAAATGAGTTTTGTGTGCTGTAAATTTATAGCAAATCAAAGAAAAAGAAATGATAATATGTACGATGATATGAAAAACTTTACTATTGACCTGCACTGCGACTTGTTATGCTATTTATTAAAAGCGGGTTCAACAATTGATGATAAAGAATTGGGCTGCTCGCTTCCTTATTTACAAAAAGGCAATGTTAAACTCCAGGTAATGGCCATTTATTCAGCTACAGAAGCTAATAGTACAGTCTATGGAGCCAGGCAGAGTGAACTGTTTTCTGATCTGTTGAAAAATGAAAACTTTTTCTTATTTAACAGTGAAAACTATAAAAATCCTGAGAATGAAAATAGGGTAGGAGTTATTGCATCTATTGAGAATGCATCCGGCTTTTGCGGAGAAGATGATACTTTGGAATCCGGGTTTAGAAATCTGGAAACAATTATCGAGAAGACCCAGAAAATTCTTTATCTGGGAATTACCCACCATACCGAAAACCGTTTTGGCGGCGGGAATAATTCTGAAGCAGGATTGAAAGAGGATGGAAAAGTTCTGATCGATTATATCGCTGACAAAAAAATCGCCATCGATTTCTCCCATACAAGCGACCAGTTGGCCTACGGTATCCTCAATTATATTGACCAAAAGAACTATAGTATTCCTATTCTGGCAAGCCATTCCAACTACCGCAATATTCAGGATAAAAACAGAAACCTTCCGGACGAACTGGCACAAGAAATAATGAAGAGAAAAGGCCTGATCGGACTTAATTTTATCCGAAACTGCGTTCATGAAACAAATCCTGAAAAATTGTATGAACATATTCAGTATGGACTTGATTTAGGAGCAGAAGATGCCATTGCCTACGGTGCAGACTTCTTCTATTGTAAAGACCATCCGGATAAATCCCGTTTTCCTTTTTTCTTTGAAGGATATGACGATGCATCCGCTTTTAATTCCATCAACAATAGAATTGAAAAGGATTTCTCTTCTGAAATCATGGAAAAAATCAGTTATAAAAATGCGTTGGATTTTATAGAAAGAATATAGAAAATTGTTGGCTTCGGGAGCCTCAGCCACCAATTTTCATATTAGTTATTCGTTGAAATATTCAATGAATCACATCATGTTGGCTGAGGCTCCCGAAGCCAACATCTACAATAATCAACGAATGAAATCTTGTTCAAAAGCACGAAAAAACCATTGGTGACTGAGGTTTCCTAAGCCCCCAACCGGATTTTAGTTCTTTCTTTTATACCTTACTTTCTGCTTGATAATCTCTATGACATCCACATTTTTTATCTTTGATTTTACCCAGCCATGAATATCAATATACAGTAAGGATCTTCTGTAATATTCGTTCTTGGAAAATTCTTCCAGTATTTCATCAAAAGCTTTAAATGATTCCTGCTGCTTGTTTAAAACCATATTGTTAATGTTTTTAAAGAACTGAATGCTTTCAAAATGAAACGCTTCCGGTTTTTTCATTTTACGGGCAAATTTTAAAGTGGAATTGATAAATTCATCATAATCTTCATCATTTCCGGATTCATATTTGGCCATCAGGATAAGGATGCGGGTATGGAAAAGAAGATCCTCCTGTACATTTCCTTTACACTCGACAACCTTCATGGCATATTCAATAGATTTTTTAAACTTTTTGCTTCCGAAAAACATCGCGGCCATCTTCAGATAGAGGATCATAAAGTGATGTTCATCAATCTTTTCCCTGAGCCTCTCCATCTTCAGTTCAATTTCAGGAATCAGTTTTGTTCCGGTAAAAAACTCACCTTTTACAAAATGAATATTCATTAAAGTATTGTAATGGGTCAGAAAAATTAAAGCCTGCAGATTTTCATTCTGGGTAAAATTCTGAGAATTAACCATGGTATTGAAATTCTCAAAGTGCTCTTCCAGAATATCTATATTTCCGTACAGGAATAAAATCTTCAGCAGATAAGTGTTTCCTTTGATGTACCATACCGGATGGCTGATGATCATCTCCGGATTTTTGTGAAAAAGATCGACCCACTGATGGGCATATTTCAGGGTATATTTATAGTCCTGCAGCAATTGGTTTTTCCAGACGTGAGCTTTGAAATACCACAATTTCTCTGTAAAATTCAGTTTTTGAAGTTTTATATTCTGAATCTGCTCATTGAAAAGATTCAATACTTTTTCCCTGTCCGTATCATTTTTCACATACCCGTGCGTCAACATTTCACTGTATAATTTCAGCGACAGATTAGAAAGTTCCGTTGCATAATGATTCTGCTTGCTGATTTCTGTAGACTGTTTGATCAATTCATCTGCACGGCCTTCAATACTTCTTGTAATAAACTGTGATTCAATTACTTTTTCAAGATCAATAATTTCTGAAGCAATACTTTTCTCATCCAGTTCAAGGGCTGACTGTTTAGTTTTATCCAATATTTTCAAAGCCTGTTTATAAAGCCCTTTTTGATATAGAATATTTGCAAAATCCAGCTGTTCCCGGAGTTGTATCCTGTAGTTCTGATGACTTGGATTCATACGGAGGCTTACAAGAATCTGCTTATAAAGATGGGCTTTCAGGTTGGAAAGCTGCTGTTTGGTAGAAATTTTTTTCTCAATGATGATCTGCTCATCATATTCCTTCATCTTATCCAGTTCCGAAAAAAGGAGCAGAAATTTAGCATCAACATTAATTCCGAGACGGTTTACATACAGCCTGAACTGACGCTTTTCAGATGTGGTTAATGACTTAATCAGTACAAACAAAAAATCTTTCTGCAATTCTGCCATTGTAAATTTATAAAATTTAAATATTTGATTATTAGGTAAATATAATCATTTTGCCAACTGTTGAATATTGTAATTTTCAGTACATATGAAAATGTAAAAATATTGTAAGCAGTAGTTTTGATCAAAATTAAGTAAAAAACTTCATTATGAATTCCGAAAAAATCGAAATTTTTGATACGACGCTGAGGGATGGGGAACAGGTTCCCGGATGTAAACTGAATACAAAACAAAAACTGATTATAGCAGAAAGGCTCGATAAGCTAGGGATTGACGTAATTGAGGCCGGATTTCCGATTTCAAGCCCCGGAGATTTTGAATCTGTTTCAGAAATTTCAAAACTGGTAAAAAACGCCAAAGTATGCGGACTGACAAGAGCTAATAAAAAAGATATTGATACGGCTGCCGAAGCATTGAAATATGCAAAAAGGCCCCGTATTCATACAGGGATCGGAACTTCCGATTCTCATATTAAATATAAATTCAATTCAAACCGGGAGGATATTCTTGAAAGAGCCTCAGAGGCCGTAAAATATGCCAAAAGATATGTAGAAGATGTAGAATTTTATGCAGAAGACGCGGGGAGAACGGACAATGCCTACCTGGCAAGAGTCTGTGAAGAAGTAATTAAGGCGGGAGCTACTGTTTTAAATATCCCTGATACAACAGGGTATTGTCTTCCCGAAGAATATGGTCAGAAAATAAAGTACCTGAAAGAGAATGTAAAAGGTATTGAAAAAGTAATTCTGTCGTGCCATTGTCACAACGATTTAGGCCTTGCTACGGCCAATTCAATTGCCGGAGTCATCAACGGGGCCCGCCAGATTGAGTGTACAATCAACGGTTTGGGAGAAAGAGCCGGAAATACGGCTTTAGAGGAAGTGGTCATGATTTTAAAACAGCATAAGGATCTGAATTTTCACACAGATATCAATTCAACAATGCTTAATGAAATGAGCCTAATGGTTTCAGATCTGATGGGAATGCCCGTACAGCCGAATAAAGCTATTGTAGGTGCCAACGCTTTTGCACACAGCTCAGGAATCCATCAGGATGGGGTTATTAAAAACCGTGAAACCTATGAAATTATAGATCCTGCAGAAGTAGGAGTCAATGCATCATCCATTATTCTTACAGCGAGAAGCGGACGTTCTGCATTGGCCTACAGATTCAAAAATATCGGTTATGAGATCACTAAAAATGAACTTGACTTTCTGTACCAGGAATTTTTAAAGATCGCCGACCGGAAGAAAGAAGTTAAAAATGATGATCTGTACATGATCATGGAAACTTGCAGCAGAAAAATAGGATAGTATTGATTTAAAAATCAAGGAAATTGAAAATGGACAACAATAAAAAGACACTTTTTGACAAAGTCTGGGATGCCCACGTGGTGGAAACTATTCCCGACGGACCTCAAATTATTTATATAGATAAACATCTGATCCATGAGGTAACCAGTCCTCAGGCCTTTGCAGAACTTGAAGCCAGAAATCTTGAAGTTTTCAGACCGAAGCAGATTGTAGCGACAGCAGATCATAATGTTCCGACCCTCAACCAGGATCAGCCTATCAGGGACGAACTGTCCAGAAACCAGGTAGAACAACTTACCGAGAACTGTAAGAAAAATAATATCGAATTATTCGGATTGGGACATCAGTACCAGGGAATTGTCCATATCATAGCTCCGGAACTGGGAATCACCCAACCGGGGATGAGTATTGTATGTGGCGACAGTCATACCTCTACCCATGGTGCTTTTGGTGCTATTGCTTTCGGTATAGGCACCAGCCAGGTTGCCCAGGTTTTTGCCAGCCAGTGCCTGCTGCTCAATAAGCCGAAATCAATGCGGATCACAGTGAATGGCAAACTCAATGATAATGTGCAGGCAAAAGATGTCATCCTTTATATTATTTCCAAAATCGGGACCGATGGGGGAACAGGGTATTTCTGTGAATATGCAGGAAATGTTTTTGAAGAAATGTCGATGGAAGGAAGAATGACCGTCTGCAATATGAGTATTGAAATGGGAGCCCGGGGCGGAATGATCGCACCGGATCAAACCACTTTTGACTATGTAAAAGGAAAGACGTTTTCGCCTAAAGGAGAAGAATGGACAGATAAACTGGCCTATTGGAAAACTTTAAAAACGGATGAAGGCGCTGCTTTTGACAAAGAACTGACATTCGAGGCTTCGGATATTTTCCCGATGATTACTTACGGAACCAATCCGGGGATGGGAATTTCAGTCAATGAAACCATTCCTGTTCCTCAGAATGAATCTGAAGAAAAAGCTTTGAAATATATGGGATTGAAAGCCGGACAGGAAATTTCAGGCATTAAAGTACATCATGTATTTATTGGAAGCTGCACCAATGCAAGAATAGAAGATTTCCGTTCAGCAGCAGCGTATATTAAAGGGAAAAATAAGTCCGAAAATGTACAGGCATTAATTGTTCCCGGTTCCCAGCAGGTTGTAAAGCAGATCTATGAAGAAGGGTTGGATAAAATTTTCAATGATGCAGGATTCCAGATCCGCCAGCCCGGTTGTTCAGCCTGCCTGGCAATGAATGATGATAAAATTCCTGAAGGAGAATACTGTGTTTCAACTTCAAACAGAAATTTTGAAGGAAGACAGGGACAAGGGGCCAGAACTATCCTGGCCAGTCCGCTCACTGCAGCCAAAGCAGCTATAGAAGGAAGAATTTCAGCTTTTGAAAGCTTAAACTAAACAGACTTTATACCATGCAAAAATTAACATATATACAATCAACTGCCGTACCGTTACCTGCAGAAAATATAGACACAGACCAGATCATTCCTGCCAGATTTCTTAAAAGTATCGACAGAAAAGGATTTGGTGAAAATCTGTTCAGAGACTGGAGATTTAATGCCCATACAGGAGAACCTAATCCTGATTTTGTATTAAACAATACTAAATACAGAGGTGAGATCTTAGTGGCAGGAAATAATTTCGGGTGTGGAAGCAGCAGGGAGCATGCCGCCTGGTCTTTGGCGGATTATGGCTTTAAAGTAATTGTATCCAGCTATTTCGCCGATATTTTTAAAGGAAATGCCCTGAACAACGGACTTCTTCCTGTCAAAGTTTCTGAAGAGTTATTGAAAGATATTTTAACAAATATTACGGAAAATCCTGGTTTGGAAATTGCTGTAGATGTAGAAGGACAAACCATCAGTTTTAATGGAAAAACAGAAACTTTTGAACTTGATTCTTATAAAAAAATATGCCTCATCAATGGCTATGACGATATTGATTTCTTAATCAGCAAAAAACAGGTGATAAAACAATTTGAACTAAAAACACAAAAGTATGAGCAACAGTTATTTTAAAATAGCAGTTCTTCCCGGCGACGGGATTGGGCCGGAAGTGGTCAGTGAAAGTATTAAAGTATTGGATGCTGTAGCAGAAGTCTTTAAATGCAAATTCCAGTATTCCTATGGATTAATGGGTGCTGAAGCCATTTTTAAAACTGGCGATCCTCTTCCGGAAGAAACATTAAAGATCTGCAAAGATTCGGATGCCGTTCTTTTTGGGGCGATCGGAGATCCGGTCTTCGACAACAACCCTGAGGCGAAAGTTCGTCCCGAGCAAGGGCTGTTAAAACTCCGTAAAGAACTGGGATTGTATGCCAATATCAGACCTTTGAAAACCTATGCCTCACTGATCGACAAAAGTCCTTTGAAAAGAGAGATTATTGAGGGAACGGATATTCAGATTTTCAGAGAGCTTGTGAGCGGTATTTATTTTGGTGAAAAATATACAGATCCTGATGGGAAATATGCTTATGATGTCTGTCAATACAGCACAGAGGATATTATTCCTATTGCCCATATGGCTTTTAAAGAAGCTGAAAAAAGAAAAAAGAAACTTACATTGATTGACAAAGCTAATGTTTTGGATACTTCGAGACTTTGGAGAAAGACCTGTCAGAAAATTGCCTCGCAATATCCTGATGTGCAGCTGGATTATATATTTGTTGACAATGCTGCCATGCAGCTGGTCCTGAATCCCAAACAGTTTGATGTTATTCTGACCGAAAATATGTTCGGAGATATTATTTCCGATGAAGCCAGCGTTATCGGCGGTTCTATCGGGCTTTTACCATCAGCATCTATTGGGGAAGAAAATGCGCTGTTTGAGCCTATACATGGTTCTTATCCGCAGGCGAAAGGAAAAGGCATTGCCAATCCTGTGGCTTCTATCCTGAGCACTGCCATGATGCTTGATTATCTTGATCTTCCTGAAGCTGCTGATAAGCTAAGAAGGGCAGTGGAGCATGCTATTGAGAACAGATATGTTACAGTAGATCTTAATGCTGAGCAGCATTATTCCACAGGCGAGGTAGGAAGTTTTATTGCAGACTACATTAAATATTCTGAGAAATCCTATTATAATTTTGAAAATATCAAGATCGGAAAATCTACAATAGTATAGTTATACATAGTTCACATAATAATAGATTAGTTAGAAAGATTCTGTCCCATTGGGGTGGAATCTTTCGTTGCTATCTGCTTAATATTAAAAAAAGATGCTTTTAAGGTACAAAAGTCACAAAAGTTTTATATCCTGAAAATATTAAGTAAACATAAAAATCAAAGATTTAATTATAACTTAAGTGTACTTGTATGCGCAATGTATTAACCTTAAAATAACTAAAGTGTTAACAACAAACTTTTGTGCCTTTTGTGGTTAAAAAATTTTCAATAAAAAAGGTTCCACTCAAGTGAGCAAAACCTTTTGTTTATTTTTTAGTGTTATCCGTTTTTCCCGATTTGTTTTTGGAAGACTTCTGAACATCTTCTTTATCAATATCAGGTGGATTGCTTTTTTCTGAGGAAGCAGGAATATTTTGAAAATCCTGGTTCTGTCTTTTCGTTTCTGCTGAATTAGCAGATTCCTTTTTTTTGTTGTCTTCTGAATTCATAGCTTTACATTTTTAGAGTCCTAAAACACCGAGCTTGCCGGTTTCATCTTCTATGGTATAATCCAAAGCTTTTGCCAAAACGAAAATATTATTAAGATTTTCCATTAATTGTTTGCGCCCTTCCGTTCTCAGTTGGTTCTGATTAATAGACTGAGCCGCAGTTTCCTTAGCTTTCTGAGTCACATTTTTAATATCTTTTTCAGAGATCCTGTTGAAAAAAGAATCGTCCAGCGACTGGATCTCAACGCTTGGAGTAATTCTAATTTCTGCATCAGGAAGTTCAGTAATAACGAGTTTTTTGTTGATAGAATCCACTTCTATCTTCATCTTATTAAGATCGTAAGAAACCTGTGCATTGGTTTTAGTGTAAGTAATAATACTGTTGTTTGACACCTCTTTCCCAAATACTTCATAGCCCATCTTGGTTTTCTGCATGCTGGATACATTCTGTTCCATGACCACCATTTTGTTCATCTTGGAAATCTGGTTGGTCAGGATATAATAATCCGACTTCTCCGTTTTTTCACTAAGATTAAAGCAGGATTTAATTCCGAAAAACAGGATCAGCATAACGAGAATTCCCGCTGCAAATGATATGATTACTTTGTAGTTTCTCAATTTTATTTGTTAAAAATTTCTTTGATTACAGAACTGTCGTCTTTTTTCAGGATTTCAGCCAGGTCTCTTTCAATATAACCTGTTTTAGGCATTTCTATGATCCTTCCGATCTCTTTCCCATATCTCTCAACAATAATGGTGGGAACTTTCTGGATGTTATAACGGACCTCGTCTCCGGTGGGAGATTCCTTCTTGCGGTTAACGGCAATGATGGTCAGCTTATTATCCGGATATTTTAATTCCTCAAGAATCTTCATCAGTCTTGGGAAATCTCTGTGACTGTCTTCACACCATGTTCCAATAAAAACAACAAGAGAATAAGTATTGAACTTAGCTTTCTTTAGTTCGCTGACTGCTTTCTGATCAATAGCATATTCGTCATGCTCTTTCACATACCAGTCTGCATAAGGAGCCTTTAAGAACTGCTCTTTGTACTGGTTCCCCAAAAGCATTTTACCATCGTTCTGAGTATCTACCTCGCGGTTCATCACCACTTTTTGAGCGCTGAACTGCTGGGAAGCCAGAACAAAGCTTGAAACGGCAACAATATTGGTAATAAATTTTTTCATATTATTTTTCGATAATTGTTTTTAAATCTGCAGGGGAGTAGTATTTATTCTTAAGAACTTTATGATCTGCTTTTCTGTAGACGTTAAACTTCTCTCCTGATTTTTCATAAAAAGATTCCACCTCTTTTTCTTTATAAAATGCTACAGTTTCCTCTGCCTGCTCTGCAGTATCACATGCTTTGGACATATTGGAACGCTGTACCTCGTTGAATAGCTCTACAAATTTATTGCCAAGTCCGAATTCCAGTACAGCTCCGCTTAAAACATATTGAAGATCACAAAGGGCATCAGCTATTTCTACAATATCATTATCAGCAATAGCCTGCTTTAATTCATTTAATTCTTCCTGAAGAAGTTCAACTCTGAGGTTGCATCTTTCCTGGGAAGGAATTTGTGGTGTATCTAAAATAGGGGCTTTAAAAGTGGTGTGGAATTCTGCTACTTGGTTCAGACTGTCAATTTTATCCATGAATTTTATTATTTACCGCAAAGATAGAAAACGATTTTGGAAAATTTGTAATACCCATTAGATATCTGTTCTGATAAAAAGTTAAATAATCGTTGGCTGCAAACATGTTTTCACTAACAATCCACAGATTAATCTGTGGATTGTTTTATTCTTTAAATCTTTCTGATTGATCTTAAAACGGTAAGAAAATATTATTCCAACTCCTCATACTTCCAGATGCCTGAGATATTTAAGACTGTCAGGCCCGGTTGTTTTTCGCCATAGCTGAATACACAGATATATTTTGAATGACACACCTGGCAATCGGCACCAAAATATAAGGTCGGTAAATCATGTACCGTTACATCTCCAAAATGGGCCATTCTTTGTGAAGTTTCGGTAACAATTTTGTTTTTTAATAATTCATTTTTGGATAAAACTTTATCTTCATTATAGATCTGGAAGATCGGAAATCCGGTTTTATACGGGAAAATTTCAATGGTATTTTGATGGCCACAATCACAGCAGGTGAATTTTGTTGCAGCAGACGGGATTATTTCATCATTGATGAAATGGTTCTTGACAATAGAGGCCTGCTTGCTGATTTTAATTTTTTTTGATATTGAATACATCTGTTTATTATTGCTGAATAACGGTTCCTACCAGGTTATTGTACTTTCCGCTTGGGCTTTTTTTGATGGTGATTTTCACATAGCCTTCCTGTGCCAGTTTATTCCATGTTTTCTGATACCCTGTTGCCACATCAATCGGAATTTTCCACATCGTCTGTTTTCCACCGCCCATCTGATTAAACCATGGAATTACATCAGCCGTTTGAGACTTGAAAGGTAATAAATTATTCAGAACATCTATTTCATAATAGAAATCATATTTGTTTTCAGGCTGGTTTAAAGCTCTTTGTGAAAAAGTATAAACATATCCGTTGATTATCGGACTGGTGAAACTTCCTCCTAAAGTTGGATTCCCATTTCCGTCATAATTCCCGATGGCCCCGCTATATCGGTCGAATTTTTGCCCCGCCTGAAACGGAACATCATCAACGATATTATATCCACCGTTAGCAGGCGGCCAGCCGCCGTTGAGATTATTCGCAGTAAAGAGAGCTTCCAGTTCGCTCCATTTCCCCAGTTTATATAAGTCAAACGCCTGGTTTCTGATGGCCTGGCTTACGGTTCCGGCTGGATCATAGGTTAAAGCAAACTCATCCGCATTTTTATAGAATACGTGAGTAACGGCTCCCGTTGGGTTATCAATCTCATCATTATCCGAGCTGCATGATACTGAAAATAAAATAGTTGTGAGAAAAAAGATGTACTTAAATAAATGTTTCATAATAAAAGTTTAATGGTTTAGTTTTTAATAGTGCAGAAATTCTGTTATTTTTTTTATATAATTTATGGCATGAGATAAGACTGTCTTTTCTGTTGATATGGAAAGATATTTCTGTGACCTGACATGGCTTGACAGTGTAGACGTGGTATTGAGAAAGAGAATCAATTGTATCACCATCAGCCAAGAATCCGGTCCCGGATTTATTTCCAATACTGATTAGGACAACGATACAATGAAAGAATAATTTAAGTGATAAATTTAAAGCAAAAATTTCAAATATTAATTAATTTTTTAACAATAAAACATTATGAATTGATTTAATCATAAAATAAATGATCTAATTACATTTAGTATAAATATCATTAAATCATAAACCATCAGGAATCGATGATTATTTCCAATAAAAAAAGACTGCCGGTAAGGCAGTCTTCATAGTGTTTACTTAATAATGGTTATTAATTTTTAATGAATCTCTTGGCAGCTTCTCCAACCTGGATCATATAAGCTCCTTTAATAAGTCCGCTTACATTCACACTGCCTCTTTCCAGTTTTCCTGAATTGATTAGTTTTCCACCCATATCGAAGATCTTATAATCCTCTGATGTTGTATTTGAAATATGTAATATATCTTTTACAGGGTTTGGATACACTCTGATATCAGTGATCAGATCTTTGGTATCAAGAAGTTCTCCTCTTCCTGAAGAAACGATATTAAGGGTATAGTCTTCAACCTGGCCGTAAGTATAAGATCCACATGAAGAAGTAGGTGCAGAGCTGTATTTCATCATGACTCTCATTCTTGTAGAACCTATTGCAGCAGTTGCAGGAATAGTAATACTTCCTGTTGCAGGAGTAGTGGTAGAGCCTGCTTTAGACCATGCTAATTCTCCGCTGTCTGTAAAGTCACCGTCGCCGTTATAATCGATATACACTGCATAAGCTTCGCTGTAAACCGTTGATGTCCATGTTGGAGTTACTGAGATGGTATAAGCACTTCCTCTTGTTACATTGGTAGAAACAGAAGTGAAGTTTTCATATCCTGCAGTTCCGGTTGACGTATTGTTAATGGTTCCAAATTTCACATTTCCGATTCTTTCATCTGCTGTATTCGTTGCAGAAGCTGTACAGTAAGTCACCGTACCTCCGGAAAGTGTTGTAACACTTACTGTATTGCTTGAAGGCGATACATTTCCTGCTGCATCTTTAGATTTAACGCTAAAGCTGTACGTTGTAGAAGGGGTTAAGCTTGTTACCGTATAGGTTGTAGATGCTGTGGAACCGATCAGTGAAGCACCTTGATAAACATCGTAACCTGTAACCGCTACATTATCTGTTGCTCCGCTCCATGAAAGATTGGTTGTAGTAGAAGTAGTTCCTGAAGCTGCAAGGGTAGGAGCTGTAGGTGCTACCGTATCTGTTCCTCCTGAACCTGCATTTACAGTGATATTCGCGTTATTTACATCGAAGAAAATATGGTTTGACCCTTTTACCATAATTCTTCCCGTTGTTGTAGATGAATTCGGAATAGTTACCGCCTGGGTTCCGTCGTTCGGAGTTCCGGCAAGAAGGGTAGTCCAGGTATTCCCGCTGTCTGTTGACCATAAGATATCTACGTTGGCAGCATTCACTCCGTTGGCTGTTGTTCCTGCTACATTCCATGTAACGGTTTGTGAGCTTCCTCCTGTATAAGTAGTGGCTGAATTCTGTGATGAAACATTGAAAGGTCCCGCTGTTCCGTTTACAGTAATCAGAGCATCATCAGAATTATTTCCTGAACCTCCGGCTCTGTTGTCACGAACAGTAAATCTGAAATTTAAAGATCTTGCTACATTGGATAATGCTTCCACTGTAATTTCTGAACCTGCAGTAGTGGTACCTCCTGTTAAGATGGATGCCATTCTTGGAAAATACCTCGTTGGAGAAGCCGTAGGAGTCCATGATCTGAAAGTAGGCCCTGATGCTTTGGTAGCACTCGCTGCAGAGCTGGCTCCGGTTTGGGATGATGATGCATTATCCATCTGTTCCCAAATGTAAGTTAATGAATCTCCGTTAGCATCGGTTCCCGTTCCCGTAAGCACGAATGGTGTGCCTTTCGGAATAGTATAATCAAGACCGGCATTCGCTGTAGGAATAGCATTTCCTGTTGCTGTACTTACCGGGCATGTTTTAGCTTTGATATTATTGGTGATCTGCTGGATACTTACGGCATGGAAAAAGGCATCCGAATGCGGTTGCACATCCTGACCGGTAATTCCTGCGTAACCCATGATAGTTGATCCGGAACCGGGCTCCATATTTACACCAGTGCCTTCGTTACCGTGAGAGAAAGTATGATTACCTCCGAACTGATGTCCCAATTCGTGGGCTACATAATCAATGTCAAAATTATCACCTGAAGGAATAGCATCTGCCGGAGAAGTGTACCCGCTTCCTTTTGAACCGTTTGTACAGATACAGCCGATACAGCCTGCATTTCCGCCGCCTCCGGAAGCTCCGAATAAATGCCCTACATCATAATTGGCTTCTCCGATCACAGAGGTCAGTGTATTTTGAAGCTGGGAATTCCAGCTGCTCATCCCTGATGCCGCAGAATATGGATCTGTAGAGGCGTTGGTATAAATAACAGCATCATTGTTGGAAATAAGAACCATTCTTGCGGCAAAATCTTTTTCAAAAACTCCATTTACACGGGTCATTGTGTTATTAATGGCAGCAAGAGCATTTGCTTTAGTTCCTCCAAAATAAGTAGTGTATTCTCCGGTAGTTGAAAGAGCAAGTCTGAATGTTCTCAGTTTGGCATCATCTGCGTTCGGTCTTGCAGCAAGGGTATTGGATACTCCTTTTTGTGCCACATCGATAACAGTACATTCGAATTTATTGAGATCATCTTTTTTGTCAGACTTTCTGTAGACTACATATGAAGAAAGATCTTTGGCATAAGGCTCAATAAAAACGGCAGATTTGTCGCCATAGATCTCCATAGAGGAAAGACCAAGCGAAGAAATACTGAAATACACTGTTGAGTTAGAATCGGTGAGACCTTCACCTACATAAGATTTGATATCCGGATATTTCGCGGCAAGCTGAGGGTCAAAGTTTGAATTTTCTCTCACTTTAAAATTTTCCATCTTTCCTTCGGAATTAGGAAAAGAAATGATAATTTCTGATTTTTCTCCCGGAGCCAGTCTTTTGGGAGCTCTGGCGAGAGCATTTTTTAATCCTTCGAAATCTAAACTATAGATTTTCGGATTGTTAATTGAGGTTTTGTTTTCAAAAATTTCTGAAGGTGCTTTTTTTGAACCTTCACTCCAGAGACGGTCAGTCTGCGCGAAAGAAATGCCCGTAATGAGTAGCATTCCAATCATGGATAATTGTTTTTTCATAAATTAATTATTTTGATTGTGGAATATCAAAGCTAATAAAAAATATGTTATGAAAATCAAAACTATTTAAGAAAATTTTTGAATATGTGTTTAAATTATTATGCAATACATTGAAAATATATTATCTCAGAAAAAGAAAATAGCATACGTAAAATACGTATGCTATTCAGTTATTGATAGAATAATTCTCAATTACATTTTATCATCAGCAGTAGGTCCGTAAAGTCCCGGAACTTTGTTTCCTGTTGATCTTAGGTAAACCACAAGTTCTCCTCTGTGATGATACAGATGATTATACAAAAAACCTCTGATTACCTGTATTTTCTGAGCAGGAGGGAAAATAACGTTTCCGTTCATTTCCATTTTCCACTCATTAAAATAAGTGCTTTCATCAGAATTTTCCAAAACTTTCTGAGCTCTGGCAACATTTTCTTCGAATTTTGCCACAATATTCTCGGCTTTAGAAATATCTCCCTTATCATACTGGTAGGCTCCCATATCGAAAACATCCTGATTAAAGGTAGATTCATACCAATTATACACTTCAGCAATGTGGGAAGCAAGCTGTCCTGTTGTCCAGTTTTTCTCAGACGGCTGCCAGTTTAAGGCAGTGTCAGGAATTGCTTTTAAAATTTTTCTCGTGTTTTCTGCTTCATGCAGAAATTCACCTAAAAGAGCCTGCTTGATCATTTGTGTGATTTTAAAATTATTTTGTAATGTCTCTTCCGATTACCATTCTCTGGATCTCTGAGGTTCCTTCACCAATGGTGCATAATTTAGAGTCTCTGTAGAATTTTTCAGCAGGGAAGTCTTTTGTATATCCGTAACCTCCGAAAATCTGAACCGCATTGTTAGAAATTCTCACACAAGCTTCGGAAGCATACAATTTTGCCATTGCTCCTTCTTTGGTCATCTTTTGCTTGGCATTTTTCAGTGTTGAGGCTCTCTGGATCAAAAGTTCTGCAGCATCAATTTCAGTAGCCATATCAGCCAGCATAAAATTAATAGCCTGGAATTCAGCGATTGCTTTTCCGAACTGATGTCTTTCTTTAGCATATTTTAAAGCCGCTTTATAAGCTCCTCTTGCTGTTCCTAAACTTAAAGCTGCGATAGAAATTCTACCTCCGTCCAGAATTTTCATAGCTTGCTTGAATCCTTCACCTACTTCCCCTAAACGGTGCGAATCCGGTACACGAACACTGTCAAAGATAAGCTCAGCTGTTTCAGAAGCACGCATTCCCAGCTTGTTTTCTTTCTTTCCTGAAGAAAAACCTGGCATTCCTTTTTCTAACACGAAAGCAGTAGAGTTGTTTTTGGCTCCTATTTCACCTGTTCTTGTCATTACTACAGCAATATCTCCCGAAATAGCGTGAGTGATGAAGTTCTTAGCACCGTTGATAATCCAGTCATCACCATCTTTTACAGCAGTAGTAGACATACCTCCTGAATCAGAACCTGTATTATGCTCTGTTAATCCCCATGCTCCAATCACTTTTCCTGAAGCAAGCTGCGGAAGCCATTTGTTTCTCTGCTCTTCATTTCCAAACTCATAGATATGATTGGTACAAAGTGAATTATGTGCAGCCACAGAAAGACCAATAGACGGGTCTACCTGAGAGATCTCATCCAGAATAGTAACATATTCATGATAACCTAAACCGGAACCTCCATACTGCTCAGGAACAACAATCCCCATAAATCCCATTTCTCCTAACTGGTGAAATAAGTCTTTCGGAAATGTCTGGCTCTCGTCCCATTCCATAATATTTGGTCTGATATTTTTCTCAGCAAACTCTCTTGCCGTTTCTGCTATCATTTTAATGTTGTCAATAGTCTCTGTGTTCATATAGATAAAATAGTTAGTTCCCAAAGATAATTAAATTGACGGAAAGCCAAAAATAATTATTTAGCTCATAAGACTGTACACGCAATTTTTTAATAATCAATTTTTTATATTTTTATAATTAATGATTTCTTAATAAAATTTTCAGAACTTTAAGGGTTCTAATTTACTATTTTAGCCACCCAATTTTTAAGGAATGAAAAAAGTTTTACTACCTATTATTCTAATCTCGTCATTTTTTTCTGCCCAGGCTCCGGCAGGATATTACGACGGCACAACCGGACTTACAGGCTATGCACTGAAGTCTAAGCTGCATGATATTACTTCTGAGAAGAATATTAACTGGCATTATGGTGATTTACCTAATCTGTATAATCAGACAGATTTAGATAAATATTATGATCATGGACCGTCTAATACGACCGTTCTACTGGATATTTATTCGGAGATCCCTACCGGGCCTGATGCTTATGAGTATACATCGGCAAACTTAATAAGTACTTCAGGTACTGAAGGATTAGGCTACAACAGGGAGCATGTTGTGCCGCAAAGTACATTTGACAGTAATTATCCGATGTATTCAGATTTGCATTTTGTGATCCCTACCGATGCAAGAATCAATCAGCTTAGAAATAATTATCCTTATGGTGTTGGGAATTCCACGGTTCATTATACATTTACAAACTCATCCAAAATTGCCAATAGCGCTATTCCCGGTTACATTTATACAAACAGGGTTTATGAGCCTGTGGATGAATTCAAAGGAGATATTGCAAGAATGCTGCTTTATTTTGCGGTAAGATATGAAAATAAGCTGCCTTCATTTAATTACTCAACGAATATTAACCCCGCGATAGACCGATCTCCTTTTGACGGAACTGCAGAACGGGCTTTTGACCCTGCTTATATTTCGATGCTTGTTCAATGGCATCTTCAGGATCCTGTATCTCAAAGGGAAACAGACCGGAATAATGCCATTTATACCATTCAGAAAAACAGAAATCCTTTTATTGATAACCCACAATGGGTGAATTCTATTTGGTTGCAGACACCTGACGCTATTACGCCCCAGGCCCCTTTAAATTTGAACTCCATTCAATCCGGAGCTTACTATACTCATTTAGCATGGTCACCAAGTACGAGTTCAGATGTTATCGGATATAATATTTATCAGAATGGCCTTCTTGTAGCCACTACAAAATCTACGTCTATAGTTATTGATCATCTGACGCCTTCCACTTCTTATTCATTTACGGTAAAAGCTTATGATCAGGGTTATCTGCAATCTTCTGACAGTAATTCAATTACGATATCCACATCAGCCGCAGACACCAATTCGAAAGATCTCTTTATCGTTAAATATATTGAAGGAACAGGAAATAACAAAGCTCTGGAAATTGTAAACAGAACCGGTCATGAAGTAGATTTAAACCATTACAGCATAAGAGTGCAATACTACAATAGTGTATATGATTCTTATTATTATGGTAACAGTTTTGAACTTGAAGGAAAAATACCCAATAATCAAAATTTCGTTATTCTGAATCCTAAATCTGCATTATCATGTTATACCAATAATGATGCACATTTTCTTACAGCAGGTGATGCCTTAACTTTTACAGGTACTCAATATGTAGAGCTGGCTTATAAATCGACAACAGTTGATGCTATAGGAAGTAAGTTTGTAAGTAATTCATACGGAGATGTTTCTCTTTACAGAAAGGCTACGGTAAACCAGCCCACAACTACCTTCACTGTTGGTGAATGGGATTCTTATCCTGTTAATTACTGTCAGAATCTGGGTGGAACCTTATCTGCAATTGATCTGACTGCTTCAAACAAAGAGTTTAAAATCTACCCGAATCCTGTTAATGATCATCTTTTCGTAAGCGGAGAAACTCAGGATATTAAAACGGCGCAGGTATTGGATCTTTCAGGAAAAGTGATTTATACAGAAAATGATCCGTTCAGAACAAAGAAAAATATTTCCGTACAGCATCTTTCAGCAGGATTATATTTCTTAAAACTTGATGATAAGGCGTATCAGTTCATCAAGAAATAAAAAATTTACCCGTCATGCGAGTGCAGCGAAGCAGTCTTCTTATTAAATACAGTTGAAAAATATTTCTATGAGATTGCTTCGCTGTGCTCGCAATGACATAAAAAATATACGGATAAAAGTTGCTGTTTAAAGCATCATTGATATAAGCAGATTCACTAATAATCAATATCTATAAGGGTTTCTGCTTATATTTTTTATTTATAAGTAATTATGCTTATATTTGCACAATGATAGCGGTCATAACCGGTGATATTATAAATTCACAGCATGCAGACACAGAAGTTTGGATTACCAGACTCAAGAATCTCCTGGAAAACTGGGGAAGTTCACCGCTCGCATGGGAAATCTACAGAGGAGACGAGTTTCAGTTCAAGTGTAGTATTGATGAAGTGTTCTGGCGTTTTCTAGCCATTAAGTCTCTTATAAGAAGTCAGGAAAATTTAGATGTACGGATTGCCATAGGGATTGGTGAAGAGAACTTTTCCTCTGAGAAGATCACCGAATCCAACGGAACGGCATATGTACATTCCGGAAGACTGCTGAACGATCTTAAAAGTGACGGCCACACCGTTTCTATAAAAACCTCAAACGAAGCCGTAGACAGGGATCTGAATATCCTTCTGAAATGGTCTTCAAAAGATTTCGACAACTGGACCGTAGCTACGGCAGAGATCATTCATGAAATGATCATGAACCAGGATATCACACAGGAAGATCTCGCCAGAAAGTTTGCTATTTCACAGTCCTCGGTAAGCCAGAGACTGAAACGCGCCAACTACGAACTGATCGTAGAAACTAATCAATATTTTAGAAAGAAAATCTCAGAACTGTAAGCATGATCTTTACTCAACTCATATTGGCACATTTACTAGGAGATTTTATTCTTCAGCCAAATTCCTGGGTTGCAGATAAGGAACGCCGTAAGCTGAAAAGTCCGTATCTGTATCTTCATGTTCTGATTCATACTGTTTTAAGCTTTGTTTTTCTCTGGAATACAGATCTTTGGTGGGTTTCATTGCTTGTCGGGATCACCCATTTTATAATTGATGCCTCAAAACTTATTTTTCAGACTGTAAAGAATAAGAAAAGATGGTTCTTCATTGACCAGTTGCTGCATATTCTTGTCATTGCCGGGATTTCTTTTTATTTCAAAGAATTCAGTTTTGATTTTCTGCAGAATCAGCAATTTTTGAAAGTATTGATGGCGGCCTTATTTCTGACAACACCGGCTTCAATTTTTATTAAGATATTATTGTCTTCCTGGACTCCGGCCCCGGAAGCACAAAGTAGTATACAGACCGAATCTCTCTCGAGTGCAGGGAAATATATAGGAATCCTTGAACGTCTTCTGGTTTTCACTTTTATTATGGTGAACCATTGGGAAGGCGTGGGTTTTATGGTCGCCGCCAAATCTGTTTTCAGATTCAGTGATCTGGCACAGGCCAAACAGAGAAAACTGACGGAATATGTACTCATTGGTACATTGCTGAGTTTTGGATTGGCTGTTTTAACAGGAATTTTAATTAAGTAATATAAAATAAATCTAACTAATACGAATTTAGAAATGGAAAAGAAAGAAATGTTGTACGAAGGTAAAGCAAAACAAGTATTTGCTACCGATAATCCTAATGAAGTAGTGGTACGTTTTAAAGACGACGCTACAGCATTTAATGCTCAAAAAAGAGGGTCTGTTGATTTGAAAGGTGAAATGAACAATGCGATCACTACTCTTATTTTTGAATACTTAAATGAAAAAGGGGTTAAAACTCATTTCATTAAACAATTGAACGAAAGAGAGCAGCTGGTAAAAAAAGTATCCATCATTCCATTGGAAATGGTGGTAAGAAACTACTCTGCAGGAAGCATGGCTCAAAGACTGGGAGTGGAAGAAGGAATTAAATCTCCGGTTACCATTTTCGATATCTGCTACAAAAAAGACGAATTGGGAGATCCGCTTATCAACGATCACCATGCCGTTTTCTTAGGAGCAGCAACGTATGAAGAGCTTGATGAGATGTATGAGCTTACTTCTGATATCAATGAAATCCTGATCGATCTTTTTGATAAAATGAACATCATCCTGGTTGATTTCAAAATTGAATTAGGAAAAACAGCAGACGGAGAGATCATCCTTGCAGACGAAATTTCTCCTGACACATGCAGACTTTGGGACAAAGACACTATGAAAAAGCTGGATAAAGACAGATTCAGAAGAGACTTAGGAGAAGTTACTGAGGCTTACGTAGAAATCTACAACAGACTGAAAACTTTACTGAATAAGTAAAGTTTAGAAGTTAGAAGTTAGATATTAGAGGTTAGTATGAAATCGCACAGGATAGAAGACCTTAAAGTTTGGAGTAAATCAATGGCTTTGGTAAAAGAAGTTTATTTGGTGACTGCAGAATTACCAAACGAAGAAAGATTTGGCTTATTATCTCAAATTAGAAGATGTGCTGTTTCAATCCCTTCTAATATTGCGGAAGGAGCAGGAAGGAATAATAAGAATGAATTTTATCAATTTCTTGGAATTGCGTTTGGTTCAACCTATGAATTGCAAACTCAGTTACAGCTATTAATAGATTTAAATTTTATTTCTGAAACTAAAATTCTTCCCTTAAAAGAACTTTTAGCTGAGATACAGAAAATGATTTATTCATTAAAGACAAGTTTAAAATTATAATTGAAGTTAACTTAGACTAATTTCTAACATCTAATATCTAACTTCTAATTTAGAAAAAATAGAAATGAAAAGTTTAGACATTCATAAAAGTGAATATTTAAAACAGTTTGAAACTCAAACCTACGGAAGAAATCTTTTCAGAACGCAGGAAGAAGAAAGGCTGGATGCTCCCAATGAGGAGTGCGGTATCTTCGGAATGTATTCTGATAACGATTTAGACACGTTTTCTCTTTCACAGTTCGGGCTTTTTGCTTTACAGCACAGAGGCCAGGAAGCATGCGGTATTTCTGTTTTGAAAGACGGAAAAATCACCAATATGAAAGATGAGGGTTTGGTTTTGGATGTTTATAAAGAGATCCAGGATCCTGAAACTTTTATGGGAAATTCTGCAATCGGACATACCCGTTATACCACTGCAGGAGACAAAAAGAAGTATAATTTCCAGCCATTTTTCGCGAAAAACGAATATGACCAGATTATTCTTTCTATAGCGCATAACGGTAACCTTACCAATGCAAAAGAATTAAAAGCCGAATTGGAAGCTGAAGGTGTAGTTTTCAGAGCAACATCCGATTCTGAGGTAATTTTAAGATTGATTCAGAAAAATCTTGATTTAGGACTTCGTGGAGCTATTAAAGCGACCATGGAGAAAATTGAAGGCGCATATTCCGTAGTGGGAATGACGAGAAATAAATTTTTTGCTTTCAGGGATTTCAACGGGATCCGTCCGCTGGTTTTAGGCGCTGTTGACGAAAAAACTTATGTAGTGGCTTCCGAATCTGTTGCATTGGACGCTGTAGGCGCCCAGTATGTACGTGATATTCTTCCGGGAGAGATCATTTATACGAATGAAAATGAACCGGGTAAGCTTAATTCTTACATGGTCAATGAGGCGAGAGGCAAGCAAAGGATTTGTTCTTTTGAATACATCTATTTCGCAAGACCTGACTCTACTTTAGAAAATATCAATGTATACGAGATCAGAGAGAAATCCGGTGAAAAGATCTGGGAACAGGCCCCGGTAGAAGCCGATGTAGTCATTGGAGTTCCCGATTCGGGAGTTCCGGCAGCTATTGGCTTTTCCAAGGCTTCAGGAATACCTTTCCGTCCGGTTCTTATTAAAAACAGATACATCGGAAGAAGTTTCATTGTGCCGACACAGGAGATGAGGGAAAGGGTGGTGAATCTTAAGCTTAATCCAATTATTTCTGAGATCAAAGATAAGAGAGTTGTGATCATAGACGATTCTATTGTAAGAGGAACAACTTCCAAGAGACTGGTTAAAATCCTGAAAGATGCAGGCGTAAAAGAGATCCATTTTAGAAGTGTTTCTCCACCTATTATTGCCCCATGCTATTTAGGAATAGATACTCCCTCAAAAGATGATCTGATTTCAGCCAACATGACCACAGAACAGCTTAAAGATTACTTAGGGGTAGATTCACTGGAGTTTTTAAGTACAGACAGCCTGAAAGAAATTCTAGGATCTTCCAATCACTGTTTCGGATGCTTTACAGAAGAATATCCGGTAGGAAAAGGAGAGGAGGCAGAATTGTTCAATTAATATTCTGTCCATTTGAAATAAATAAAAGAGCCAGATTTGTATATCTGGCTCTTTTGTTTTTATAAATGTATCAAAAGTTTAATATTCCTGTATCATACAATATAAAAGCAAGTTTTAATTTTATACTATTAAAGCTTCTTATGAAAAACGTATTTTTAACCGGTATTTTTCTGGTCTATTCCCACTTATATTTCTCTCAGTCTTTCGATAAACAGGCACACCGCGGAGGAAAGTCCTTATATCCCGAGAATACAGTTCCGGCCATGAAGAATGCCTTAAAAATGAATATCACAACGCTGGAAATGGATCTGGCGATCACGAAAGATAAAAAAGTAATTCTTTCCCATGACGCTTTCCTTTCTCCTGAGCTGGTAACAAAGCCGGATGGCACTTATATTCCCAAAGATTCCGGTTTTTACTATAAAATTTATGACATGCCTTATGCAAAGATTCAAACATTTGATGTAGGCTTAAAGAAGCTCAATAACTATCCCGATCAAAAAAAAATAAAAGCCCAAAAACCTCTTTTCTCAGAGGTAATAGATGCATGTGAGGCTTACGCCCGTGAACTGAAAAGACCTTTACCTTTCTATAATATAGAAACCAAAACACGCCCTTTTTCTGACCTGATATTTCATCCCGAGCCAAAAGAATTTGTAGCGCTGATGATGAAAATTATTTTAAAAAAAGGAATTCAGGACCGCGTCATTATTCAGTCATTCGATCCCAGAACACTGGAAATCATTCATAAAGAATATCCTAAGATCATGACCGCTTTACTGGTGGAAAAAGTGGATGATAAAAAACTGGCACAGCAGCAGACTCATTTTGAAAATATACCTGCGGAGAAATTCAGACAGTATCCTGATCATCTGAATGGCGTAGCCGGAGATATGAAATTTCTGAGTTTTACCCCAACCATTTACAGTCCCGACCATACACTTGTTACTTCAGAACTTGTACAGGAATGCCATGCCCTGGGCATGAAAGTTATTCCCTGGACCGTTAATACCAAAGAAAGGTTAAAAGAATTAAAAGACTTGGGAATAGATGGAGTGATCAGCGATGATCCACGAATATTTGAATAACCGGGATACGAGTTACGGGTTTGAGCGTCAGAGTGTTTAGAGTTTAATACTTTGAGAAACTTTGAAAGAATGACAAATACGTGGTGGCTGAGGGACTCGAAGCCATCAGCAATAATATCTGATATCTTAATTTGCCTAAAAACGAAAGTCCGGACTTTAAAATTTTAAAGTCCGGACTTTACTATAGGTTAAATAATTGATTGTCTTCTGTTAGAATTTATAATTCAGACCTAATTGGAACGTTCTATGGTTCAATGGCTCGGTACCTTCAGGTTTTTGGTTTCTCATATCCGTAAGACTGTTGATATATCTTGCGTTGATCCCAATATTTTGAGTGATATCATACCCAAGACCTAAACCAAGACCTAAATTAAACTTGTTAACGTTATCTTTATTGATGTCTTCAGAGTTAGACACAGATTGAGAAGTTGTAACCCCTCCTGTAGTCGTAGAAATAGTACTGTTTCCGGAATTCTTTCCGTTAATGAAATAACTTAATTCAGGACCTGCTTCTACATAAAATTTCTCTGTAGGTCTCATTTGTACCATTAAAGGAACTGAAATATAGTTCATGGTAGTTTTATAATCGCTTTTCGTTTTAATGTTGGTATCTCCAGTAGTTACATCCGTAGATGAGATCACACTTTTTGCTCCTAACTGGTTGTATAAAACTTCCGGCTGCAAGCTGAATTTCTGAGAAAGTGGAATGTTAACTAAAACTCCGGCATGGAAACCTATTTTCTGGTTGTTAAGGCTTAATTTCTGCTCACTGAAATACGATGAGTTTCCTCCTGCTTTAATACCGAATCTGATAGGCTGTTTTTCTTGTTTGATTGGTTCTGTGCTTACTGTTTTTGTTTCCTGAGCAAACGTCATCATGCCAGCAGCAACTGCCAACCCTAGAAATAACTTCTTCATAATTTTATTTTTTAATTTTACTATTTACTTTCTTATCCGATTTTTCAATCAGACTTGATTTATTTTGCAAAATGCTTGCCAAACTTCAAAAACCCTTATTTAAAGGGCTTCTACGAAGGTTTTCCCCATTGCTTCGTTTGTGTTTTTATCTGTTTTTTAAGAAAAATTATATTATGAAAATATGTTTTTGAAAGATGATTTTAAGTAAAATTGACTTTATGTTGATAATTTAACACAAAGTTAAAGTTGGAAAAATGCTGAAGCAGGCATTGAAAATTATTGAATTTTTTGAAACCCTTGTCAGGGATACAGAAAAATGCCGGACTCAAAAAAGTCCGGCATTCATTTGAAAATAATATATCTCTATTTGAATTTATAAGCTACACCTACCTGGAAGGCATTGTTTCTAACGGCATCTGAACTGTTTTCTTTATAGATATCTGTAATACCTGCAGTAAATCTGGCTGTAACCCCAAAATTCTGTGTAAAATAATATCCGGCTCCAATACCGATTCCGAAATTGAATTTATTGTGAAGATCTTTAACGATTTTTTCTGAAAAACTTGTAGATTGTGTAGTCGTAGTATTTCCGGAAGTTTTAACAGTTGTAATATCTCCTTTGTCTTTTCCTCCTAACAGAAACCCGAATTCCGGACCTGCTTCTACATAAAGCTGAGGGAGGATATTATACTGTACCATTACCGGTACGGCAAGATAGCTCAGTGTTTTTTTATAGTCTACTTCTCTTCTGTATCTGTCAGAATTAACATAGTATACCTCTCTTTCTTCAGTTTTTGAACCCAACTGGTTAAAAAGAAGCTCGGGCTGAATACTGAATTTCTCTGCTACCGGAATATTGGCAAATACTCCTGCATTAAAACCAGGCTTCAGTTTCTGATCATTATCATACTGATCCACTTTACTTAGTGTTGATGCGTTGAATCCAGCTTTAACACCGAACGTAACAGGTGAAGAAGATGTGGTTTTTTCCTGAGCATTAACTGAAAGGCTTGCTGCAATTGCTAATCCTAAAATTAGTTTTTTCATGATTATAAAGTTTTAACTTATTTCCCCGTACTCAGCAAAATTCCCGCCAAAGAGAATAAAATGATAAAAATCATATATTAAGGCCGAAAAGGTCAGGCTTAAATGAATAAACCTGACCTTTTCTATTTGAAATCAATTTATATATGAAGAAACTTTCGCGGTAGCCTCTGAAAGATATCAGAGTTCCAACTATCTGATATACACAAACTCCTTGCCAAAAAGAATAAATAAAAAAATTGCCCATAAAAAAACCGAATTAAAATAAATTAATCCGGCTTTCTATTGAATATAAAATTTGTTTCTGAATGTTAAAGCTTACTATTTGAATTTATAAGCTAATCCTACCTGGAATACATTGTTTCTGATAGCGTCACCAGGATTATCCTTAATAACATCTGTTAAACCAGCAACATATCTTGCTGTAATTCCAAAGTTTGGAGTAAAATAATACCCAGCTCCAAGACCGATACCTACGTTGAATGTATTTAAATCATCTTTATAGTTATCACTTGTTGTTGAATTTCCATTATTTTCGTTTTTGATTTTGTTTTTAGCACTTACCATTAAACCAAATTCAGGACCTGCTTCTAAATAAAGATTAGGGATCAGGTTGTACTGGAACATTACCGGTACTGCGATATAATCTAAATGACTAGAAGTAGAAAACTTACCTAATGCATTACTAAATTCTGTTTTATTACCATATTGGCTATAAATAACCTCTGGCTGAATACTGAATGATTCTGCTACTGGAATATTAGCAAAAACCCCTGCATTAAAACCAATTTTTGATTTAGTATCATCAAGACCAGATCCTTCTGTTGCTGAAGATACGTTCATTCCACCTTTTACACCAAATGTTACCGGGTTAGAAGAAGATGATGGAGTCTGTTGAGCAAATGCCAGTGAACTTGCAGTTACTGCTAATCCTAAAATTAACTTTTTCATAACTTTAATTTTTTTAATATTTTACTATTTCTAATTTTAAATTTTACTACTGTCAAAAACTTACTACTGAGTTTGACGCAGAGTATCTTCCAAATTGCTTGCCAAAAACAAATAACATGATAAAAATCAGTAAAAAAAGCAGCCTGTTTTTTAAGCTGCTTTATATTAATTTATTGATTATTAGAATTTTAACAAACTAATTAAACGTTTGTTTAGAGGTGGTCTAAATTATTCATTCATTAAAATAATAAGGAAAAATAGCTCTTTTATATTATTAAATTAAGCATTATTCAGTTTTCTGTAAAAATCCAAAGACTTCAAAATGTTTTCCTGACTGCATTGGTGGTCATACGTACAAGAACCGATTCCTGAGACTAATGAAAAATTAATTTTGCTGTCCGTATTCTTTTTGTCATTCAACAAAAGTAAAGTAATACTTTCATCCGTAAAATCACTTATATCAAGATAAGGGTAGTACCTCTGGATGTTTTCAATAATACCGGCAGCATCCTGTTGGCTAATAAGATCTTCAAGATAAGCCAGATGGGCTTCACAGATCATTCCCATAGCAACGGCTTCACCGTGAAGAATAGGATTTCCCTGGCTAAGACAGAGACTTTCTACAGAATGTCCGATCGTATGTCCGAAATTCAGAGTCTTTCTGATATTTTTTTCATGAAAATCTTTTTCCACCACATCCTGCTTGATATCCATTGAAGTCTGAATATGAGGAACCACCGCTTCTACATCAAGTTTGTGAACCTGAATAAGACTTTCCCAATGCGCTTTATCAGCAATAAGGCCATGCTTCAGCATTTCTGCAAAACCACTCCTCAATTCTTTAAATGGGAGCGTTTCTAGAAATTTAGGGTAAATAAAAATCTGTTCAGGGAAGGCAAAAGTTCCTACCATATTTTTATAATGCATAAGATCTATCCCTGTTTTTCCTCCGATAGAGGCATCACACATTGATAGAAGGGTAGTAGGGATATTGATGAAGGAGACTCCTCTTTTATAGGTAGAAGCTACAAAACCTCCCATATCCGTAATCACGCCGCCACCGAGATTTATGACAAGCGCTTTTCTGTCTGCCTGCATTTCGGTAAGAATTTCCCATAGCTGGTTGGCAGTCTGGATGTTTTTCATTTCTTCACCAGCCTCAATCTCCAGAATTTCGAAGTTTAAGTCTGTTTCCATGTTGCCTAATAGAACCGGAAGACAATATTCATGGGTATTTTCATCAACTAAAATAAAGATCTTACTGAAAGATTTTTCGTGCAGGAAAGTATTTAATTGAGAAAAATCATCGTTTAATATTGTTATCATTACTGGAGTTTCTTTAAAATTAAAATAAAACTATTCTGCAAAGTTATGATTCTTAATTTTTAACTCGTAACTAAATTACTATCTTTGCAGAAATTTTTAGAATGAGCAGAGATAACAATAATTCAGAAAGACCAAAAAGACCAAGAACTTCAACAAGAAACAATTCTGATGATTCTCGTGCTTCTAGATCTGGAAATTCTTCAGGATCAAAACCTTTTAAGAAACCTTTTCCAAAAGCCGGAGAAAGAAATTCCGACTATAAAGGAAGCCATTCGAAGTTTGAGCCGAAACCTTTTAAGAAAAGCGGAGACAACCCTACGAACAGAGATGAGGACTCCGGAGCAAAAACTGAGAGCAGAGCCTATATTACCAATTCAAGTGAAGGACGTGAGAGAAAACCTTTTGGTAAATCAGCTCCCAAAAAAGGTGGAAAAAGTTTTGATACGAGAGACAAGTATGAAAGAGGCAGCCTGAAATATGGAAGAAGACCATCCGGCGGAGATGACAAAAATGATGATAAGGCAAGATCTTTTGTACAGAAAAGAAGGCTAAACAAAATTGAAAAAGATGTTCATAAGGACACCATCCGTCTGAACAAGTATATTGCCAATTCCGGAATCTGCAGCAGAAGAGAGGCTGACGAACTGATTACGCAGGGACTTGTGGAAGTCAACGGACAGGTGGTCACTGAAATGGGATACCAGGTTGAGAAGACTGACAAAGTAGTTTTCGACGGACAGGGCATTACCCCGGAAAAACCGGTATATGTACTGTTGAACAAGCCAAAGGGATATATTTCTACCACGAAGGATGACAAAGCCAGAAAAACAGTAATGGATCTTGTTGCTAATGCATCGCCATACCGTTTGTTTCCTGTAGGAAGACTGGATCGTTCTACAACCGGAGTTATTCTTTTGACGAATGACGGGCATATGACGAAAAAGCTGACGCACCCTTCTTTTGATGCCAAAAAAATCTATCACGTAACCCTGGATAAAAAGCTGACTCATGAAGACATGAAACTGATTGTGGAAGGAATCCGTCTTGATGAAGGGGTAGCTGTTGTAGATCAGATTTCTTTTATTGAAGGAAAACCGAAAAATGAAATAGGGATCGAAATTCATATCGGATGGAACCGTGTCATCAGAAGAATTTTCCAAAGACTTGGATATGAAGTGGAAGCTTTGGACAGGGTGATGTTTGCAGGTCTTACGAAAAAGAATATCAAACGTGGACACTGGAGAATCCTTACAGATCTGGAAGTTAATAATCTTAAAATGCTTTAATAGTTTTGAGTTAAATGATGATGACGAATCTGTTGATTTCCGGTCATAATTGAAGACTCAGCTTGAAACATTTAAGAAAATTATACGTATTAAAAAGGCGCAGAAATCTTATTTCTGCGCCTTTTTAACGTTTATATGATCATTATTGAAAGCAATTTCCAGAGCTTCCAAAACTCATGATTTACAAATAAATGCTATCCGAGAACTGTAACTCCTTTCTGGATCATCTCATAAATAGCATCTCTGCCATTATCCGGTTTTACGTTAACTGCTTTCGTTCCATTGAAATGAAGACATGTAATATATCCGTTGGCCAGAGCATCCGTGCACGTAAACTTTACGCAATAATCCATGGCAAGCCCCACAACTTCAAGCAGCTGAATTTCGTGATACTTTAAAAAATCATCCAGCCCAGTTTTCATAAAGTGATTGTTATCCTGGAAACCGCTGTAGCTGTCGATTTCTGTATTCTTCCCTTTTTGGATGATGTGGGTTACTTTATCTCTGTTCAGATCTTTATGGAATTCTGCCCCGAAAGTGCCCTGAATACAATGATCCGGCCACATAAACTGTGGAACGCCGTTCAGGATAATACTTTCGCCTACTTTTCTGTTGTTGTTGCTGGCAAAACTTTTATGGTCGGCAGGATGCCAGTCCTGGGTAAGAACGATCTGGTCGTATTCATTTTCTTCCATCAGAAGATTGATGTAGGGAATGACCTCATTGGCTTCCGGAACTGCTAATGCGCCGCCTTCACAGAAATCATTCTGTACATCTACGATTATTAACGCTTTTTTCATATTTAGATTTCTCGAATTTTTGATAAAATTACTCAAAAAACCTTCCAAAACTGAATTTTCGGACAAATCGGCAATATAATTTTTTTAGAACAGAGCGCGCGAGATCTCAACAACTAAAATAATCATACTTTTATTTATAGGGATTCATTTTTGAGTTATCTGTCAAATATCAATAGCTTATCTTTGCATGAAATAAGTATTTTTATGTCATTTGAGTCGTTAGGATTATCACACAATATTATTCGTTCTGTCAACAAATTAGGTTACCTGAAACCTTTTCCAATTCAGGAGCAGGCTGTTCCTGTTATTCTTCAGGGAAAAGATCTGATGGGAATTGCGCAGACAGGTTCCGGAAAAACAGCTTGTTTTGTGATGCCTATTTTAGAAAAACTGCAGAATTCAGAAGTTAAGAAAGACCGTAATGTTCAGGTTTTAATATTGGTTCCAACCCGTGAGCTGGCGATTCAGATTGATGAAGTTTTCAGAGCTTTTACAGAGAATTTAAAGCGTGAAATCCGTACTATGGCGGTTTATGGTGGTGTTTCTATCAACCCGCAGATGAAAGGAATGTTTGGCGTAGAAATTCTTATCGCAACACCCGGCCGTTTATTAGACTTAATTGATCATAATGCGTTGAGTATTTCCGGAATCCAGCATTTAGTGATTGATGAGGCCGATAAAATGTTTCAGTTAGGTTTTGGTGAAGAAATGAATAAACTTTTCGCGCTGATGCCTGTGGCAAAACAAACAACCTTGTTTTCAGCAACTTTAAATGATAAGGTTTCTGAAATGAAGGAGCGTTTATCCATTAACCCTGTGATTATTGAAATTAAAAAAGAAGAAGTAGACATTGATAATATCGAGCAGCTGGCCTATCATGTTTCGCCGGAAAATAAAGGGCCTTTTTTACGCTACCTAATTAAAGAAAAGAAAGTTGAAAAAGCGCTGATATTTGTTTCGTCTACAAGATCTGCAGATAATTTAGTGGAAAAGCTTAAAAAGAATAAAATTAAAGCCGTAGCCATTCACAGCCAGAAATCGCAGGGTGCCCGCAGAAATAATTTAGAAGAATTTAAAGTAAATGGGGCTCAGATTTTAGTTGCTACAGACCTTATTGGCCGTGGTATCCATATTGAATCTTTACCCTGTGTGATCAATTACGAATTGCCGCGCTCGCCTTTAGATTACATTCACAGGATCGGCAGAACAGGACGTGCAGGTGAAAAAGGAACTGCCATTACTATTTTGACGGATGACGAACTGCAGCATTTCAGAGTGATTCAAAAGAAGATGGGCAGGAAAGTAACATTACAGAGAACCGAGGGAATTGATCTGCATGGTTATTAATAGACGAATTTAAATATACAGCTTCAATTTTAGAATTGAGGCTTTTTTATTATTTTTCCGCTCCATAAAAAATACTTTTGACATTTATTTTTTATTGGCTTTCTGCTTTTCTTGTAGTAATTTTATCGCAACAGAAAAACTTTATTAAACATACCACCAAGAAAATTAAAAATGAACGATTTAGAGCAAAAAAGATTTCCTATAGGTCAGTTTCAGCTGTCTGAAAATATCTGCGACACCAAGCTCGATGAGCATATTAAAGTCATCAAAAATTTTCCAGGAAAACTGAAGGACCTGATTGAGAATTTTACAGATGAGCAGTTAGACACGCCCTACAGAGAAGGAGGCTGGACGGTCCGTCAGCTTGTTAACCACATTGCAGACAGCCATATCAACAGCTTTATACGTTTTAAGCTGGCTCTTACCGAAGACAATCCCGTGATCAAGCCCTATGATGAAGCCAAATGGGCAGAACTTCAGGATAGTGTTAATATGCCTGTAAAGCCTGCAATGAGAATGATTAAAGGAACACATCAGAGATGGACAGTCTTGCTTAATACCCTTACCAATAAACAGTTCGAAAGAACTTTCCAGCACCCTGAACAGAATGCAAATTATGATCTGAGGCATTATCTTGCTTTTTATGTATGGCACTGTAATCATCATTTTGCTCACATTGAAAATCTGAAGAGAGAAAAAGGGTGGTAAATAAAAGTCTGCACAATCCTGTTTATTTTGAAGAAATTGTCCACAGGATCTCCCTTCTTACTGAAAATACTCCACAAAGATGGGGGAAAATGAACGTTTCCCAGATGCTGAGACACTGCGATTTCGTTCTTCAGGTTGCTTTAGGGAAAATTGAACTTTCCAGGATTAATATCCTCTTTGAAGCCATAGGAATTATAACCAGAATAGAAATGCAGATCTTTAACAACGGAATTCCCCGAAACATGCCTACTTTTCAAAAACTAATCATTAATTTTGAATGTGATTTCGATGAATCAAAAACCAATCTGCTGAATACACTGAAAGACTTCCGGGCAGCATCTGAAAATAAAGATCTTCCGGACCGTCACAGATTATTCGGTAAAATGACTGAAAAAGACTGGGGATTTTTAGAGTATAAGCATCTTGATCACCATTTAAAACAATTTAATGTATGAGTTTTTTTGATAAAATATTCGGAGGAAAAGAAGACAGCCCTGAACGTCAATCCTTCTGGAAAAAAATAGAATCTGAGGAAGATCTGGCCCAAGCCATTGAAGCTTCCCATCACCATAGAATTGCTATTTTCAAACATTCAACACGCTGCTTCATCAGCAAAACAGTATTAAAAAACTTTGAAAAAGAAATAGATAGTTTGGATAACAAACTGGATTTATATTTCTTAGATTTGCTGGAATACAGATCCATTTCCAATAAAATTTCTGAAGACTTTGGAATCAGACACGAGAGCCCGCAACTGATCGTAATTGAAGATGGAAAGGTCATCAACAGTGCATCACATGAAGATATATCCGCAAGCCAGATTTCATAATGAAGAATATTAACACCTATTTAGCCAAAGTATTAAATGTTCCTTTAGAAAAAGTGAACATGTGCAGCTTACACTATGAAGTAAAGAAAATACCTAAAAATCAATTTCTTTTACAGTATGGTGAGGTCTGCAGGCATATATTCTTTGTAGAAAAAGGACTGTTGAAAATGTATTCCATTGACAAGAACGGAAAAGAACATATTATACAGTTTGCCCCGGAGAGCTGGCTGATTTCCGACCGAAGCAGTCTTTACTTTAACGAAAAATCGATTTACTATATAGAAGCGGTGGAAGATACGGAAGTTCTGTTTCTGCATCCCGATTTCTTCAACAATCTCGTTGAACAGTTTCCCAACAGTATCGAAAGAAGTGACTTTCTTTTACAGAAACACATCAGAAGCCTGCAGAACAGGATCAATTCTTTATTAGGGGAAACCGCGGAAGAAAGATACATGAAATTCATTAAAATGTACCCGGATCTTCTTTTGAGAGTTCCACAATGGATGATCGCGTCTTACCTTGGAATTACACCTGAGAGCCTTAGCAGAGTAAGAAAAGAACTGGCCAGGAAAAATTTTGTTCCGGACAGATAAATCAAATCCTTTTTGCAAGAGTTCCAACCTGCTGAAGACATAACCTGGTTTCTTCCGTCCACGGAAGGCCTATACACAGACGCATGCAGTTTTCAAACTGATCCTGCAGGGTAAACATCCTGCCTGGAGCAATACTGATGTTCTGTTTAATGGCCAGATCATAGAGTTCAGTGGTACGGATATTTTTATCAAACTCCACCCACAGGGAAAGACCTCCCTGCGGGCGGCTTGTTTTGGTCCCTTCGGGGAAATAATCTGCGATGGTCTGCACATAATTCTGATAATTATTCTGAAGAGCTCTCCTCATTTGCTGAAGGTGCTTTTCATACCTTCCGGATTTGAGGAAATTGGCTACCGCTTCATTAACAATAGAAATAGATGAAGTGGAGTGGAGCAGTTTCAGCTTCATTATTTTATCCTTATATTTTCCCGGTGCAATCCATCCTACACGGTATCCCGGAGCCAGCGTCTTTGAAATTGAGCTGCAGTACAGCACATTTCCGTCTCTGTCAAAAGATTTACAGCACTTCGGACGCCCCGGTCCGAAATAAAGATCACCGTATACATCATCTTCTATCAGAGGAATCCCGTTTTCAGAAAGAATTTTTACAATCTCTTTCTTATTTTCATCCGGCATACAGCTTCCCAGCGGTGAATTGAAATTAGGAATTAACAAGCACAGGTCTATTTGCGGAATCACTTTTCGCAGAGCCTCTATTTCAATTCCGGTCGTAGGATGGGTAGGAAGTTCAAGAACATTCAGACCCAATCCGTTCGCCAGCTGTAAAATACCAGGATAGCAGGGACTTTCAATGGCTATTGTATCACCGGGTTTGCCTAAAGCCATCAGACAGAACGAGAGCGCATTCATCCCGCCGTTTGTAGTAACCAAATCGTTTTCACTGAGATTTCCGCCCCATTGAAGGGAACGGACCGCGATCATTCTCCGTAGCTTTAAATTTCCCTGAAGTTCCTCATATTCCGTACCGCCATCTTTTAATTCACGGGTTGCGTTAATGATCTCTTTCTTTAGTTTCGCCTGTGGCAGAAGATCTCCTGAAGGAATCCCGATAGAAAAAAATGTCAGTCCTTTTTTACCCATATTTTCATAAACCCTGCTGATCAGTTCGTCCGGTTCATCGTTATTGGCAATCAGAGAAGGCCGGCTTACCTCAGGGAGAGGAAGCTTCACAGACATGAGCCTGCTCACAAAATAACCTGATTGAGGTTTGGATTCAATTAAGGACTGTGACTCGAGCTCAAGGAAAACACGTTTTGCCGTATTCATGCTTACCTGATGCTCCTGGCACATCATTCTTACGGAAGGCAACCTGTCTCCGGCCTTCAGTACACCGTTTCTGATCTGGGAAGCAATTCCGTCAGCGATTTCTGTATATCTAAATTCTTTGCTCATTGTTTTTAACTGTGCTCATGCAAATGTACAAAACTGGGACTGTGTTTATTCATTTAAGCGCTTTAATTTTGAATTATCAAAAAATATAGAAAATGATGACTGATAAAATTTCCAAAGATGAAAGTGTAAGTGGATTAATTAACGGCTTTATAGGGGTGTTGCTATTTAGTGGATCTATGCCTGCTACCAAATTGGCCGTAATGGAAATGAGCCCTATTTTTGTTACCATAGCTCGTGCAGCTATTGCAGGAATTCTGGCACTTACCGTTCTTATAATTTATAAAGAAAAGCGTCCTGAAAAGAATCAGATATTCGCCCTGTTGCTTGTTTCTATCGGCTGTGTGGTAGGCTTTCCGCTTCTTTCTGCACTGGCACTTCAATATTTGACTTCGGCACATTCCATTGTATTTTTAGGCATGCTTCCTTTGGCAACTGCTGTGTTCGGAGTTTTCCGTGGCGGGGAAAGACCGCATCCTGTATTTTGGTTTTTTTCTGTTATCGGGAGCCTTTTGGTGATAGGATATGCTGTTTCGCAGGGAATATCCGCTTCACCTGTTGGCGATATTCTGATGCTTCTTGCAGTTATCCTTTGCGGTATGGGATATGCCGAGGGTGCTAAACTTTCTAAAACACTAGGAGGGTGGCAGGTGATTTCCTGGGCCTTGGTATTGGCTTTGCCGGTTATGATTCCTTTATTTTTTATTTATTTTCCGGATCATATTGAAACCGTGAGTTTTCAGGGATGGTTTGGGATGGCTTATATTTCCTTTTTCAGTATGTTCATTGGATTTATATTCTGGTATAAAGGTTTGGCGCAGGGCGGTATTGCCACTGTAGGGCAGCTCCAGCTTTTGCAGCCGTTTTTCGGACTGGCACTTGCTGCGTACTTTCTTCATGAGCAGGTGAGCATAGGAATGGTGGGAGTAACCATTGGGGTTATTCTATGTGTTGCAGGAACCAAAAAATTTGCGAAATAATTAAAAATAAAGCATTATGATCCAAGTCATAAAAGGACATTTTGTAAATGAATTATCTTTGAAACACATTACAAAATATATCTATTATGAAATTTACGATCTTATTAATGTTATTAGGCCTGACCGTATTGAGCTGCAAAAAGGAAACAAAAGTAGACACTTCTACTAGCATAACAGACAGTACAATGATTGATACCGTACCATCAGACACAGGCACTGTGGCTGCTACCCCGATGCCTTCCGATACTATGCGTACTGCAGATACTGCAACTACAAAAAGAACGGATACAGCGAAGGTTAACAAAAAATAATTTTTTATCATTCATAGATTTAAAACCCGTTTTTACTTAAAAGCGGGTTTTAATGTCTTTCACCTACTTCTATTTAAACCGATATTTACGGATATAATGGTTAATATATTTGTCAGATAATGATTCATTACATATTTTATATTTTGCTGATTTATTTAACTTAATTTAACAATTGACAAACAAATAAGGTTCAATATTTGTATTTGGCTTCATTAAATCAGTTTCATCATTCAAAAAACCAGTAGGAATATCAGATAGAGCGCAAGAAAAATAAATTTTTCGAATACTTAATCTGAAAAATTTATTTTAAACACAGTTTCAATAATAAATTTCACTATTTTTTATTGAAAATAATTAAAAAAACTATGAAGACAATAAGTTGCATGAATATAGACGAAGAAGTACTATACTCATATGGAGGGGAAACCAAAAATTATAAAAAAGGTGAGATTATATACAGCGAGGGAGACCATTCTCTTTATTATTTACAGATCATAGAGGGAAAAGTGAAACTGAACAATTATGATGAAGAGGGAAGAGAATTTATACATAATATTCTCGGGAAAAACCAGAGCTTTGGGGATTCCTTGCTCTTTTTAGATAAATTTTATCCCATGAATGCCATCTGTATCACTCCTTTGGAAATTATAAGGGTGCCAAAAGATCAGTTTCTGAAATTAATAAAGACAGATCCCAAGCTTTCTTTGGAAATGAATGCATGTCTTTCCCATAGGCTTTATTTCAAGGCCATCATGCTCCAGAATATGGCCTCACTGAATCCTGCATCAAGGCTTACGGGACTTCTTAATTACCTTAAAAGCTATCATGATGACAGCTGTGGAAGCTGCTTTCAGGTACAGCTTACAAGGCAGCAGATCGCCAATCTGGTAGGCTTACGTGTAGAAACAGTAATCAGAGCTTTAAAAAAAATGGAGAAAGAAGGAAGCATTACTATAGAAAACAGGAAAATTATTTACTAGTGCGGGTTTAATATGATTCAGGTCATAAAAAAGTGAATTATTCAGGCGTAAATTTGAAATATAAGTTTCAATACAATTCTTAAAACCAGGTAAGGGCAGTTTAAAGCTTCAAGCTTTTCAGATGATTAAATTCCAGTCATTGCTCTGCAGCATGAAGCACCAGATTGCCATATGCCATTCAATTGATTTATAAAACTCGGTAGCAATACTGAAAATAGCAGCAGTTCAGAGAAATTGATGTTGAAGCTTCTCCCGAAAGAATATAACCACAATTACTCAAATATGAATTGTCAGAAAATAGTAAAGACTTTGAAACATAAAGACTTCATTAAAGTTTCCAATAAAGGAAACTGGTTTGAAGATGGTGCAGCGATCTATGCCAAAGAAATAAAAGATAATATTTTTTTATTATTTGTGATCCTGAAAGACATAGAGATCGAAAATATTCAGGCTCTGATTGCCCATTTCGACTGTTTCGGCAGTATAGGGTTGAAGGAACCGGAGCAGATCATGTTCTATCTTTCGATCAAAGATAAGGAAGACCTTCATTATTTTGAGAAATATTTAAAAATTTCCGATAACTAATAACCGCTACGAATATGATATTTGAAAACGACACTTTAAGACATTCCGGATTGTATGATAAAAACAATATGATAGAGAATGAATCTCTGTTCCCGAGTGCTATCAATTCTTACGGAGTTACTGCTTTTCTGATCAAATCATTAGAAAAGATAAAAAATAATGCGAAATGTGATATTCTGAAAAATGTAATAGACACTTATATCAAAGAATATATCCTGAATATCCGCGAATATCACGGTAAAGGAACCGTTTTTCCGGAAAATCTGAATACAGAAATAAATATTGAAAATTCACACTTTACGCTCTATGCCAAAACAGCATATTATAAAGTATTAAAAGAAGAGGAATATCTCAATAAACTGCTAAGCACCTTGGAAAAAGACGGGACAGACACCGAATGATTCCCTAAAGATTTTAGTTTGACTTTTTTTAACCTTCACACCACATTAAAGATATATTGATATGAAAAATGAGACCCAAAACAACAAAAAGTTAGACCAGCTGGAAGCACACAGTACTTCTAATGAAAACGAAAAACTGACCACCAACCAGGGGATAAAAATCAATAATAACCAGGATTCTTTAAAATCCGGAGACAGAGGTCCTACCTTATTGGAAGACTTCATTCTAAGAGAAAAAATAACCCATTTCGATCATGAAAGAATTCCTGAAAGAATCGTTCATGCAAGAGGCTCGGGAGCCCATGGCGTTTTTAAGCTGAACAAAAGCCTTAATGCCTATACCAAAGCGAAATTTTTATCGGAGGTAGGAAAGGAAACTCCTGTTTTTGTAAGATTTTCAACCGTAGCCGGAAGCAAAGGAAGTACCGATCTGGCGAGAGATGTAAGAGGTTTTGCCGTAAAATTTTATACCGAAGAAGGCAATTATGACCTTGTAGCGAATAATATGCCTGTCTTTTTCATCCAGGATGCCATTAAATTCCCTGATCTTGTACATGCAGTGAAACCTGAGCCGGATAATGAGATTCCACAGGCCGCTTCTGCCCATGACACATTTTGGGATTTTGTTTCGCTGATGCCGGAAAGCATGCACATGATCATGTGGCTCATGAGCGACAGGGCCATTCCTAGAAGTTTCAGGATGATGGAAGGTTTTGGAGTTAATTCCTTTAAATTTATTAATGAAGAAGGCAAAGCTCATTTCGTCAAATTCCATTTTAAACCCAAACTGGGAGTACATTCTGTGGCCTGGGACGAAGCGCAGAGAATATCAGGGGTAGATCCTGATTTCCATAAAAGAGATTTATGGGAAGCCATTGAAAACGGTGCTTATCCGGAATGGGATTTTGGTGTACAGCTGATTCCGGAAGAAAATGAACATCAATTTGATTTCGACCTTCTGGACCCTACCAAACTGGTTCCCGAAGAAGAAGTTCCTGTAGAGATTGTCGGAACTTTAACTCTCAATAAAAATCCGGAGAATTTCTTTGCAGAAACAGAGCAGGTAGCATTCCATCCGGGACATTTGGTTCCGGGAATAGACTTCAGTAATGACCCTTTGCTTCAAGGAAGATTATTTTCATATACCGACACCCAGCTATCAAGATTAGGATCGCCCAATTTTCATGAAATACCGATCAACAGATCCATCAATACAGTTCATAACAACCAGCGTGACGGACACATGAGACAGCAGATTGCCAAAGGAAAAGTAAGCTATGAGCCCAATTCCATCGGAGGCGGATGTCCATTCCAGGCCATGATGTCAGAAGGCGGATTTACTTCACATCAGGAAAGAGTATCCGGTGAAAAGGTCCGAAGAAGAAGTCAGAGCTTTGTAGACCATTATTCACAGGCAAAATTATTCTATAACAGCCAGTCGGTTCCTGAGCAGACCCATCTTCAGAACGCCCTTATTTTTGAACTTTCAAAAGTAACAATACCGGAGATCAGAGAAAGAGTGGTAGGACAGCTGAATTTTATTGATCATAATCTTGCCCAGACAGTAGCTGAAAAATTAGGGGTGACCGTTAAAAAATTAGAACAGCCTAACCGCAGCATTCCTGTTGATGCCAATATCGCAGACCTTCAGAGTGAGGAAAGAGAGCCTCATACGAAAATATCCAAGGCGCTGAGTATGAAAGATACCGTTAAGGACACTATTAAAAGCAGAAAGATAGGGTTTATTATTGGCAATGGCACAAATGGCGCAGCGCTTACTGACCTAAAAACCAAGCTTGAAGGTAAAGGGGCAAAAGTAGAAATTATCGCACCGAGTTTAGCTCCCGTTATCACCGATAACGGACCATTAATTCCAAAACACTCTCTTACAAGTACGGCCAGTGTCTGCTTTGATGCTTTATACATCGGGGCCGGAGAAAAATCTGCAGCAGAACTGATGGCTCCCGAGAACAGGCATCTCAGTCTTCGTTTCATCAATGAAGCCTATAAGCACTGTAAGGCCATTTATTTCGGGGCAGGCACAGAAGAACTGTATATGAGCAGTAATATAGCCATGAAAAAACATGAGGATCGTGCTGTGATTATTTCAAAAGACGGAGGTTCTGATGAACAGTTTATTACAGCAATAGCCGGACACAGAGTCTGGGATCTAGAAATGGAAAGAAATATGTAGACAAATACCACACACCTTCACACCACTAAATATTTAAAATTATGGAATTTCAAAAGAATCTTTTAGAATATATAAGTCAGTCCCTTATGACTGCGGACGAAACAATTTCAATTGCAGAAAGCGTTACATCGGGATGTCTGCAGCTGGCTTTTTCGCAGATGCCGAATGCCTCCCTGTTTTACAAAGGCGGTATGACAGCTTATACGCTGCCTCAGAAAGTGAAACTGTTGAATGTAGACAGGCAGGAAGCTGAAGAATGCGACTGTGTATCAGAAAATATTGCACGAACCATGGCTCTTAATGTAGCCAAGGTATTTGAGTCTGACTGGTCAATTGCGACCACGGGTTACTGTACACCCATCAGAAGTTCAGCCTATAAGATCTTCGCTTATTTTGCCTTTTCTTATAAAGGGGAGATCGTTCTTACCAAAAAACTGGAACTGCATCCTAAAACCCAGGCTTTGAACGCACAGTTATATTATACAGAATTTATTCTGGGATGTTTTAAAAGTGAAATTAACCAACTTCTAATTTTAAAATAATTTTTCAGATGGGTGAGTTAAAAGATAAATCCGTTCTTATTACAGGAGCAGACAGTGGAATTGGTAAGGCAACAGCATTACTTTTTGCAAAGGAAGGAGCCGATATTGCCATCATTTACTATAAAGACGATAATGATGCCCAAAAAACAAAAGAACAGATTGAACAGCTGGGCAGAAAATGCATCATTTTTAGTGGGGATATCAATGATTACGAATTTTGTGAAGATACCACGAAGAAAGTAGTGTCCGAATTTGGAGGAATTGATATCCTCATCAACAATGCAGGAGTACAGTTCCCGGCAGAAAATATAGAGGATCTCGAAGAAAAAAATATCAGGAAGACCTTTGATTCCAATATTATAGGAATGATCCTGCTGACAAAAGTCGTTTTCCCTTATCTGAAAGAGGGGAGCAGTGTCATTAATACGACTTCTGCTGCGGCTTATCAGGGGCATCCCGAGCTTCTGGATTATGCTGCAACAAAAGGTGCTATTGTATCTTTCACACGTTCTCTGGCACTGCAGGCAAAACCAAACGGCATCCGTATTAATGCCGTCGCGCCGGGCCCTGTAGCAACGCCGCTTACTGAAAAAACCTTCGGAGAGGAAAAAGAAGATCCCAACAAGCCGCCTTTTGAAAGAAATGCTACTCCGGAAGAAGTGGCAGCCAGCTTTTTATTCCTTGCAGGCAGTGGTGCCGCCCAGATCACCGGGCAGGTTCTTCACCCGAACGGTGGCCTGATCGTCAACGGATAAAAATCTTGCAGCAATATCCAGCTTTGGAATTGTACATGTTGAATCCTAAACTTTAAACTGCTGATTATGTCTAAAAAAAGTTTCTTTTACCGTAACAGTTTAAGTATTGTTTTACTTGCATTAATGCTTTTCAGCCTTGCAGGACAGTTTTTTACAGGCTGGAAAACTCTGAATAAAGACCTTGCAGAACAGGGAAGTGCCATGCTCAGCATTGGTGCCTATGTCCGGAGCGGACATTTTATACAGGCCACCTTCGAAAACTGGGAAAGTGAGTTTCTGCAGATGATGCTGTATGTTGTACTGACAATTTCTCTAAGGCAGAAAGGTTCCAGCGAATCCAAATCTTTAGAAGGAGAAGAAAATGTGGACAGGGAACCGAAAATCCATGCAGATGCTCCGTGGCCGGTAAAAAAAGGCGGAATATGGCTGAGTATGTATAAGCATTCTTTATCCTTAGCTTTTGCCCTGTTATTTATTCTGAGCTTCGTGATGCACTTTTATGGAAGTATGAAGGACTTCAATGAAGAGCAGGTCATAAAAAATGAGCCTCCCGTTACTGCAGTACAGTATATTTCGGAATCCAGGTTCTGGTTCGAGTCTTTTCAGAACTGGCAGAGCGAATTTCTGGCAGTTGCCTCCATTGTCATCCTCTCGATATGGCTCCGCGAAAAAGGGTCACCGGAATCTAAACCGGTAGATATGGCTCATGACGAAAACCCTTAACCTAATTTTTTCGCCCTGGGTTTCACTTTCATGATCGAGTGATAAGAAGAGGTAAAAGCAGAAAGGCTTTGGTAACCTACCCTGTAAGCAATCTGGCTTAAAGTATATTGCCCTGTGTCAATCAGTTCTATGCTCTTTAAAATCCTGACAAGCTGCAGGTATTTCTGAAGGGTAATTCCTGTTTCATTTTTAAAAATCCTCTGTAAACTCCTTACAGACATCTGTGCCTTTTCTGCCAGTTCATCAGTATTCAGGCTGTATTTAAAATTTGAATTGATAGTGGTACAGACCGGAATAAGACGGGCATCCGATGGAACCGGGATCTCAAGATAGCTGTTCTCTCTGCAAAAGTTCGGAAGACTTTTTAAAATAGCCTTAAAAAACAAATCCTGCTCTTCATCTCCTTCGATCAGCTGATTCCATTTGGAAGCATATAAAAGCATTTCCTTCAAAACAGCAGGAACAGCAAAGACGTGAACATTTTTATAAAAATCGTCTTCAAAAACAGTTTTGAACAGAAATACCATTAAGTTGACTGTTTGTGCTTCTGAAGTTATCCTGTGTGCTTTCCCCGAAGGAATCCAGATCACATGATACTGCGGGACAAGATAGATTTTCTGGTCTATATGAAAATATTGATATCCTTCTTCCACAAAAGTTAGCTGGGAACGGTGGTGAGCATGTTCATGATCATCGTGTTTCCAGTTTTTTTCGCACCAGACATAAGCTTCTTTTTCAATGGTGTCTACAAACCGGCTGTCCGCCTGTTCAGTTAAGCCGCATTTTACGATGTCGTTCTGCATAAAATTTTTGGCAAATTTAATAAAAACGACAATACTAATTTTGTATTGTAATTATTTATCTTATTAAAAATGAAAAAACTAAGTACGGTTTTTGTATTAATTCTATTATTAAAAATCACCACGGTCATGGCACAAGACAGTAAAGCTAAAATATTGGTTCTTATTCACTCGGATAACGGCGGAACCTATGAACTGGCCAAAGAAATAGCATCCGGTATTGAAAGCAGTAAAAATGCAGATGCAATAATCAAGCAGGTTAAAGGATCTTCCAATCCTAAACTGAAGAACATTCCTGTAGCAACAGTAGATGAGCTGCCTTCTTATGATGGAATTGCTTTTGGATCGCCTGTATATTTTGGAAATATCAGCACAGGGATGAGCGAATTTCTATCCAAAACCGTTGAGCTATGGACCAGTCATGCGCTGGAAGGGATGCCGGCAACAGTTTTTATGTCTGCCGGAAGCGGAGCAGGAAAAGAACTGGCACTTCAGGCTTTCTGGAACAGTCTTACAGTTCATGGAATGGTCCTCGTTTCCAATGGAATCCGGGGAACAGATCATATTAATAAAACCATTCCGCAGGGAAACACCGTTTTGGGAATAACAAGCATGGCATCACTGAAAGATGTTGAAAGACCTACAAAGGATGAACGTAGACTGGCAGAACTGCAGGGAACAAACTTTGCTAAAACAGCCTTAGCCCTGAAAGGTACATTCTCTAAAAAACAGGCAGCAGCTGTAATTCCAGTAAAATCTCAGGATATCAATGATCTTTTGAAACAGAAAAATATTACCCTGCCACAGGTTCCGCAGCCTGCCGGAAACTACAAGCCGTTTGTACGCTCAGGGAACCTTGTTTTTATCAATCAGGTCGCTTTGAAAGAGGGAAAGATTTTGAATCCGGGCAAATTAGGAGTTGACGTTAATGAACAGCAGGTAAAAGAGGCTACAAAAGCTACAATGCTTAATGTTATAGCTGTTTTGAAAGAAGCTGTAGGCGGCGATCTCAATAAAGTAAAACAATGTGTACAGCTGACAGGAATTTTCAATACAAAAGACGATTACACAAAACATGCAGACCTGATGAATGTAGCTTCGGATCTTACCGTAGACGTTTTTGGGGAAAAAGGAAAACATGCCAGAGCCACTTTGGGAGCTTCATCTATTCCAGTGAATTCTTCTGTGGAGATACAGGCTGTGTTTGAAGTGGAGTAGACCAAAACAGAATGTTCTGTATGACAATTATTGGAGCATTCAGAACGGGAAATAAAAACACTGGTGGCCAAGTATTTCAGCCACCAGTGTTTTTTGTTGTAATAATGTATGGCTTCGGGAGCCTCAGCCATCAGTAATTTTTCAGTTCAGTACTAATTAAATTAGCTATTGTAATATTTTAGGCTGTAAAAATTTCTGAATGAAGTCACTTTATTTTAAACATTCGCATTTCCTTCCACACCATCAGCATTATTGGTTTTAACGCCGGTTATTGCAGCGGTTACAAAGCTGAACAGGCTGACAAGTTTTCCGGCTTTTGTATCCCAATAGTATGTTTCTTTGGGTTCTACACGGATAATCGTTACGTCCGGATCATCTTTTCCGTCAAACCAGGCATTGGCCATTGGTGACCATTTTTCTTCAATGGTGGCTTTGTCCTTATAAACAGAGGCTTCGCCATAAACAGAAAGATACTGGGAGTCACCATTATTCATAAAGAAAAGCTGTACTCTCCGGTCTTCTTTTATTTCAAAGTTTTTATTGCTTGTTCCGCTGCTGATAAACCATAAATTTCCGCTGTCATCTGTTTCCTGCAGTGTCATAGGACGGGAATTGACAGGAACTGTTTCAAGCTCGGTACAGAACATGCATATTCTTGCATTTTCCGACAGTTCTTTGATTTTTTTAATGGCTTCCAGATGGGTTAAATTCTGTGTTGACATAATATTATATTTTAGTGGTTGGTATTGAGTTGAATTAAAATTGATTTCTTCAGGGACCAGAATCAATAGTATATACTTCATTAAACATTCAAATACCTGACCAAACATCACTTTTTTGTGGTAGTAACAGTTAAAAAAAATATTTAAAATCATAAATAAAAGATATTTTATTCTGTGTAGATTTGCGTTATGCAGATTGAGCCACCCAAGCACTTATCATCTTATATCCGGCATTATATCTTTTTAGAAAATGCAGGAAATGAGTGTAAAAGACTAAGGTTGTTTACAGATGGCAGTACCGGACTTATCTTGTCTGGCAGTAAATGGCTGTTCCATGATCATTGATCCGTTTGGAGATATTATTGCGGAATGCCGCTCATTCAATGACAGCTTTGAAACGGTTACCATTCTCCTGAAAAGCTGGATCAGGCTGGAGGAAGCAGGTATATTCAAGCAAGAAGACCGGAACTGTACAGAGATATTATCGGTAGAGAACATCATTCTGAGCAGAAAGTAGTGTGGATGGAGGATAATGCTATTTAACCTGGTTGAAGAGCTGGAAGTTGAAAGATATTTTTGTCAAGGTCTTAAATTTTGACAAAGGTACTTCTCGAAATACCGCAGGATAGTTCACTAAATAAAATTAATGAAATAGAACCATAGCTGTTTTTAACCTCAATAACTTCCAGCTCCCAACTTCATCACTTTATCAATCTCTGAAGATCACTCCATGCACCGCCATTGTGCACATTCCTGAAGCCTCTTTCTTTTAAAATAGTTTCGGCTTTTACACTGCGTAAGCCGTGGGAACAGACCGTGATGTATGTTTTGTTCCGGTCAAGTTCAGTATATTTTTCACTGATAGTTCCCAACGAAATATTGACAGAGCCTTCAATATGTTCCATTTTATATTCCTTTTGCGTTCTTACATCCAGAATAACAGCTCCTTTTTTAATGAGTTGATCTAAGCCGTCATCTAAAGTCTGGTATCTGTAAACACTGTAAATAATATAGACTGTAAGAATTGCTCCACAAAAAATCAACATATTTCTCATAGCCTGCTCAGAATTTTACTGTCAATATAAAAGGTTCCGAAAGGAATAAAGCATGCCAGAATGACTTTCCAGGTAGTCTCCTTGAATTTCCACTGCTGTTCAACCCCAACACTTAAAGTATTGAACAGGAAAAGCAGGAATAAAGTTCCGTGCACCGGACCCATGAGTTTCACAAGAGCCGGATTTCCCATCCAATATTTTAAAGGAACTGCTACGAAAATTAAGACTAAAAGAGATATTCCTTCCAAAATAGCCAGGATTCTCAGGCGTCCGATCTTTGTTTTTAATAAATGTATCATAATTATCTGAAATAAGGTCTGTTGGCAAAAGGAGAGAAGGGCCATGGAATAGCAATAAAAATAACTGCCAGGGCAATTGTGAACCAGATGAGCATTGTTTTGAATTTTTCCCTGTCCGTAGTTTTCCGTTTAGCTAAAGCGGAACCGACAGTGATAAGAACAATAGCCGTCATCATAAGCAGAATGTGGATCATCCCGAAGAAAAGAAGGTCTAAAGAAGCTTTGGCCTCACTGAAATTCTTCCAGAAATACTTTACAACCGGACTTTTTGTATAAAGAATGATCCCGAGAATCAATTGGATATGAGCAATTGTAGCAGTCCAGTGCCTGACCAGATCTTCTTTCTTTGTCAATGGTTTATGATAAAAATATCCTTTAAAAGCCATCCATATGGCATAAATAAGACTTAATAAAACCAACCAACGGAATAAGGAATGCAGAAATGTAAGAGTCTGGTACATTTTGAATTTTTTGAACATCCCAAAGGTATAACAAAAACATACTAATTAGTATGTTTTTTGATAAAAAAATTATTGAAGCGAGTCAAAATAGGACTTAAGCCCTTTTAAATAAATAAGATACACCGATTTTGAATTTTCCAATTTCCCTAAATTCCTTACTCCCCAATAGCCTGACATCACAAAAACTGCTATTTCTTTTGCATCAATATCACTTTTTAACTTTCCTTCTTCCTTTCCGTTTTCAATACAGGCTATTATCGCATCTTCCCATTGTTTGGAAAGCAAGTTTAATGCTTTTGTGAAATCTATATGCCAGGGAGCCATTTCCTGAGTGAAATTAGAGGCAGGACAGCCGTATTCAACTTTTAAAAAATCGTTTTTCATTAAAATGCCGTACATCAGGTCATAAATGCCTTCTAATGGATGATGACTGGTTTCCAGCGGTTTAATGAAAGTGTTTTTGAAATTACTGATCAAAAGCTCATTAATGATCGCCAGGCCCATTTCGTCTTTTGTTTTAAAATGATAATAGAAGGCACCTTTTGTTACCTGAGTAGTCGCAATGATCTCATCAACGCTGGTGGTTTGGTATCCTTTCGTATAGATCAGCTCAAAGGCTTTCTGAAGAATATTCAATCGGGTTGCTTCTGATTTTTTCATTGATATAGGCTGGCTTTATTGCAAAGGAACGGAATTTTTAAAATACAAACTTTTATTATCATACGAAATATGCTGTGAAAGTTATAGAGTTAGTAATCTTTGGAGTTAAAATATTTTAGTGATTTTTAAACGCAAGGGTAGACTAAGAATAATAAATATATGAAATTTAAAGGTAAACAAGGGTGTTTCACTTATTAATGAAATACAAAGGGAACACAATTATTAAGATATATTCTGCCTATTCATGAATCTCGGAATCTGTAAATACAGAGAATTTTCTGTCTTGAGTTTGTTTTAATATTTAGAGACGTCTTTGGTTTAAATATTTGAGTTGATTTTTTTAATCGCAAGGGTAGACTAAGAAATAATAGAGGCATGAATTTTAAGGTAAACAAGGGCGTTTCACTTATTAATGAAATACAAGGGAACACAATTATTAAGATATATTCTGCCTAATATTCATGAATCTCGGAATCTGTAAATACAAAGAATTTTCCGCCTTTGGGAATATTTTTGGTGTCCAATCCGGTAAATTCACTGAAAGCCGGGAGAAGTAATTGGTTAGCCGTCTGGACAAAACATGGAAGCCTTATTTTTTTCACCGCAGAATTTAATATGACACCGGGATGGATATGTCCTGTGATCTGAAATTCCGGCAAAGTTTTATCAAAGTCATGGACGAAAGTGAAACCGTCAACTGTCAAAGAATCAGCACTGAAATTTAAACACAATTTTTTCTCCAGTGCAGCTGATAAACGGTCATGATTTCCTTTGATAAGATAAAAATGAAGATCCGGATACTGATTTCTCCAGCTGCAGAACGCATCTACATCTGAATTATCTCCTGCATGAAGTAAATCTCCGACTACAATAAATTTTTCAGGCTGAAAATATTCAATAAGAACGGAAAGCCTTTCCAGATCGCTTTTCATGATATGATTGGCGAGCGCAATTCCGTTTTTCCGGAAATGGGCCGTTTTCCCGATGTGAAGATCAGATAAAATCAGGGCTTTCTCTTTTTTCCAAAATGCTGCACGCTGATTGGTCAGTGTGAAAACTTCGTTGTTAAGGATAATATTTTTTTCTGCAATATTCATTTTGTTGTACAATATACGATGTAAAATGTATCAATAATTTTGAAAAGGAAGATGAAAATAGAATTTCTCCTGCAACATAATCAAACTTCATTACTCATAATTATAACTTTGAACTCTAAAACTCTAAAACTCTAAAACTCTAAAACTCTAAAACTTTAACCACTCCTTCCAGCCTGTTCTACCATTTTCCTGATCCTGGCATCCAGACTTTCACTCGAAAGCGTCTGTCTCAGGCTGTCTACCTTGATCGGAAAACTCAGTGGGGTAAAGGTATGGGAATATTTTAAAATGATTTTTGATTTTTCAATTCTTTTAAAGGCTTCCACAAGACGCGGCTCCTGCAGCTGCATATTGAAAACTTCGGTATATGCCTGTCTTACAAGGAAATGATTGGGATCATAATCTTCCAAAACTTTAAAAATTAAGCCTGCAGAGCTTTGAAGTGATTTATTGGAACGTTGTTTTCCCGCATAATTCTGAATGACCATTCCTGAGATTACTGCAATATCCCGGAATTTCCTTCGCGCCATTTCCGCAGAGTTGATACTCGCTATCACATCATTCATCAGGTTTTCCCTGGTCAGGATTTTATCAAGATTTTCTCCGTTCAAAGGAATTTCCTTATCACTGAACAGTTCAAAACCGTAATCATTCATCGCCATAGAAAAGGAGATAGGAGTCAGTTTGGAAATCCGGTAAGCGATGAGTGCTGCCATCACTTCGTGTACAAGCCGGCCTTCGAAGGGATACATGAACAGGTGATAGCCTTCACGGTTTTTGATAAGTTCAACAAGAAATTCGTCCTCTTTGGGAATGTGGGATTTTTTTTCCTGATTGGCTAATAAGGGGTGTAAGAATTTCAGTTCTTTTTCTGAAGCTTTCGGATTTAAGGCATGGGAAAGTTTTTCTCTTAGAAAATGTCCTAGATTAGAGCTTAAAGGCAACCTTCCGCCGAGATAGCTTGGGGCCATGGCCTTTCCTTTTGCAGCACGGACATAAACCGTCATATCTTTGATCATAGCCACTTCCAGCGTTCTTCCGGCCAGAATGAATTTTTCTTCTTTTTTTAATTTTGAAATAAAATATTCTTCAACCATTCCGATATAACCGCCGGAGATAAATTTTACCTTCAGCATGGCATCGCTTACAATAACGCCCATATTCATCCGGTGGAGCATAGCTATTTTTCTGGAGGTTACTTTATAAAGACCGTCCTCCATAATCACTATTTTATGGAATTCTTCATAGCTTTTTAAAACACTTCCGCCGATTGTCAGAAAATCAAGAATACTTTTCCATTCTTCTCCGGTCATTTCATGAAAAGCAAATACATTTTTTATTCTTTCAAATGTTTCTTCAGGATAAAATCCGTCACCAACGGCCAGGGTCATCAGAAACTGTACCAGCACATCAAAGCATAAAACCTGCGGCTCACGGGGTTCTGTCACTTTCTGTTTTACGGCTTCCTTTAATGCGGCTACTTCGATCAATTCAAGAGAATGGGTGGGAACGCAGTAAATTTTAGAGGTCTCAAAAGGGGAGTGGCCGCTTCGTCCGGCACGCTGCAGAAACCTGGCCACACCTTTTGCCGAACCGATCTGAATGACAGTATCCACGGGCTTAAAATCAATCCCCAGATCTAATGAGGAAGTGGAAACAACGGCTTTCAGTTTTCCTGCACTTAAATTCTCTTCGATCCAGATCCGCAGATGGGCATCAATAGAGCTGTGGTGAATAGCGATCTGGCCTGCAAAATCAGGATAGGCACTCAGCAGGAGCTGGTACCACATTTCGCTCTGGCTTCGTGTATTGGTAAAAACAATGGTGGATTTTGAATTCAGAATGATGGGAACTATTTTGTCGGCAAGTTTTGCTCCCAAATGTCCGGCCCAGGGAAGAATTTCAATCTCATCCGGAATGACCGGAAGAATATCTATTTTTTTATGTTCTTTGGCTGTAACTTTTGTTTTTTTAATATCATAAGGAATTAAAATATCCATCGCTTCATCCAGATTTCCGATCGTTGCGGTGATTCCCCATATTTTTATTTTAGGAACATATTTTCTTAATTGAGAAACAGCAAGCTCAACCATGACACCGCGCTTTGAACCTAATAATTCGTGCCATTCATCAGTTACTACACATTTCGTGTCCTGAAAGAACCGGGCATGATTTTTCTGTCCTAAAAGCAGATGAAGACTTTCAGGTGTTACAACCAGAATTTCCGGCATATTTCTTACCTGCTGCTGTCTTATTTTTGGATCGGTATCACCGTTTCGTACTCCAACAGTCCAGTCGAGGCCAATTTCATCCATTGCTTCCTGCATGGCTTTAGCAATATCTTTGGACAAAGACCGGAGAGGAGTAATCCAGATCATTTTCAGTCCTTTTTTATAGTCTTCCGGACGGTTCATGAAATCTGAAATCAAAGCAAGGAACACAGAAAATGTTTTCCCGAATCCGGTAGGGGCGACGACCATTCCGCTGTATCCGCTTCCGAATTTCTGCCAGGTATCGATCTGAAATTTGAAAGGAGAAATACCTTTACCAGCCATCCACTGCTGAATGACGCTGAATCCGTTGCTGTTTTCAAATGCTTTCAAATTATTGGATGAGTTTTTTTATTTCTTCAAGTTCGTCAATTTCGTCTACGGTTTTGTCTTTGCGCCATCTTACAATTCTCGGAAATCTCAGGGCGACGCCGCTTTTGTGCCTGCTGCTGAATCCAATGCCTTCAAAGGCGATTTCAAAAACCAATTCTGCTTTTACGGTACGTACAGGTCCGAATTTTTCTATGGCATTTTTATTGACAAACTTGCTGACTTCCATAATTTCTTTATCGGTGAGCCCGGAATAGGCTTTTGCAATGGTTACTAAGGTGTCTCCGTTCTTTACAGCAAATGTATAATCCGTGTAATAAGCACTTCGCCTTCCGCTTCCTTTTTGAGCATAAATTAAAACAGCATCAATGGTCAGAGGGTTGACTTTCCATTTCCACCAGTCGCCTTTTTTTCTTCCCGCATGATAAGGAGAATTTTTCTGCTTCAGCATCAGGCCTTCACTGTTGATCTCCCTGGATGCTTCTCGTATTGTATTCAGATCCTCCCATTTTTCAAAGTTTATGACCTTCGAAAGCTTAATGTTCTCAGGCGTTTCATTCAGAAGCAATTCTTCAAGCATGGCCCGTCTTCCGGCCATAGGTTTTTCACGGAGGTCGGTCCATTCAAGTTCCAGCAGATCATAGACAAAAACTTCGATAGGAATATCTGCCAGCATTTTTTTTGTTAAAGTTTTTCTGTTTAATCTTTTCTGTAATTCATTAAAATTTAAAACGTTACAATCCTTTACCGCAAGTATTTCTCCATCTAAAACAAAGTTCCCCTTCATAGCCTTTACGGTCTCTTTGATTTCCGGAAACTGATCGGTGACGAGCTCTTCACCTCTTGACCAGATAAAGACTTCATCATTCCTTTTTATGATCTGCCCGCGGATTCCGTCCCATTTGTATTCTATCTGCCAGTCTTCGGGATTACCAAGTTCTTCCGGCTCTTTTTCCAGTGGATAGGCAAGGCAGAACGGATAGGGTTTTGAATTGTCCGGATTGATATTTTCGGCCGATATCAGCTCCTGAAATGATACTTCGCCCGGGATCCATTTTCCCATGAGACTGTGCATCAGGGTACTGGATTCCTGGGAAGAGAACTTAGTAAGGGCATTGATGAGCGTTTTATCTGAAACACCGATCCTGAAACTTCCACCCAGTAATTTATTGAAGATTAAGCGTTCTGTATAATCCAGTCCGTTCCATGATTTTAATACAAATTCTTTTTTTTCAGCATCCGGTTTATCTTTTAAATCAACAATATCCAGCATCCACTGGGATAAAGTACGGTCAATTCTTTCGGCTGGCGGGGGAAGGATAAGAGAAAGTGTTTCTCCCAAGTCTCCCACTGAGGAATAGCTTTCCTGAAACAGCCAGAACGGCAGTTGTGTGATCTCCAGAGCCCATTCTTTCATATAATTGGTATTGACATTTCTTTTGGGTCTTTTTCCTGTAAACAGAGCAATGAACCATACTTTATCTTCATCCGGAGCCCGTTCCAGATAATCGATGATGGCGTCTATTTTTGCATTGGTCTTATTGGTAGTTTCCAAAGCATTGATCAAATCTGCAAAATGTTTCATGGCCCGGGATTTTCAATGATTTCTTTTTCAGATTCTTCTTCGTCTTCCCCAAACTGGGTTTGTACAACATCTGACCTGATCCCTATTTCATTTAAATATTTTGAAAAAACTTCGGTCTGTCCGTGGGTAACGTGTACTATTTCGGCTTCTGTAGCTTTTACGGCCTGCAAAAGTCCTTTCCAGTCGGCATGATCACTCATGGCAAATCCTGCATCGGCACTCCGCCACCTTCTGGCACCGCGTACCTGCATCCAGCCTGAGCAGATTGCTGTGGCCGCGTCGGGTATTTTTTTTATGATATTGCTGTCAAGCAATGCCGGGGGTACAATAACAATTTCATGCTGAACTTCTTTGGCATTTTCTCTGAAATCAGCAATCGTGTAATCCGGAAGATCAATTCCGGCGGATTCAAAGGCTTCATTCAGTTTTCCGATGGAATAGTGAACATATATTTTCCCCAGACCTTCTACCGCTTTCATAATACGCTGGGCTTTTCCCAAGGAATATCCTATAAATACTGATGTTTTTGAGTTTTCCTGATTTTTGAGTACCCATGTCTGAAGTTTTTTATTGAGGTCAGGAACTTCAAGCCAGTTATAAATAGGTAGTCCGAAAGTACTTTCTGTGACAAACTCATTGCATTTCACCAATTCAAAAGGGGTGCTCAGACCGTCTTCCTGTACTTTATAATCGCCGGAGATAACGGTAACATAGCCTTTGTATTCCAATTTTACCTGTGCGGAGCCGATAATGTGGCCTGCAGGGTGTAATGAAACTTTTACACCATTAAGATGAAGTATTTCACCATATTCAACCCCCTGACATTCAATATCGATCCCGATTCTCTGGTAGAGAATAGGCTTTGTATAATGATGGCAAAGGTATTTCTTCATTCCCCAACGGGCGTGGTCCGCATGTCCATGGGTGATCACCGCGAGATCCACAGGTCTCCAGGGATCAATATAAAATTTTCCCTGCGGACAGTAAATTCCTTTTTTTGTGAATGTTATTAGTTTCAATGGAAAAATATTTTGTTGTTTATAATAACTGCTGCAGTTATTGGATCGGCTGCAATTTATCCTTCAAAAACCTAACCAAAATATTTAATTTCGAGCAAAAAATATAATTGGAAATAAAGCTAAGACGTTCAGTTTATTTTTGTACTTTTATCTACCTATTAGTAGATAGATAATGAAAACTAAAGATAAAATAATAGAAACCGGAAATAAATTACTGAGTGAAAAAGGGTACAACGCTTTTAGCTATGCTGATATAGCGAAAACTATCAATATAAAAACATCATCAATACACTATCATTTTCCATCGAAAGCGGATCTCTGCCTGGCTATTATTGAAAGTCACCGTCAGCGTATACTGAATCTTAAAAACTCTCAGATGGAACTGTCTGCAGAAGAAAAATTAAGAGGGCTGTTCGGTTATTATCTTTTTCTTATTGATCGGCAACAGATTTGTCTGACAGGGACTTTGGCCTCGGATTATAGTTCATTGGATGAAAAGGTTACTGAAAAACTGAAAGAATTCAACAAGACGATACTGTCTCATACGGCAGACCTTTTACAATCCGGTGCTGAAAGGAAAGAATTTCATGGGATTGAAAACTGCAGAATGAAGGCAATGGAGCTGTTATCTATGCTGGTTGGTCTGGCACAAATCGGCAGGCTGTATCCTAAAGATGAAATTCAGCTTTTACTGAATCAGTATATTAACAATTTAAAACGATAAGAATGGCTTTTTACCAAAAAATAACTCAATATGGAAGCAAAATCATCGGTTTGCCAAAGCTGTTTAAGTGGGGATTCAATTTATCTCCAATGTACCGGAGAAGCACTGCCAGGATCCAATACGTTTCTCGGGATCTTCTGAAGATATCCGTTAAGCTTCCTATCAGCTATAAAAACAGAAATTATATGGGAACGATCTTCGGGGGCAGTATGTTTTCGTCAGTTGATCCTATTCCCATGGTACAGCTTATTTCTCTTACTGACCATCAATATGTAATTTGGGATAAATCTGCAGAAATCTATTTTAAACGTCCTGCGAATGTTGATCTGTATGCAGATTTCATTTACACCAAAGAGGAACTGGCAGCAATAGCAGAAAGGATAAAAAATGAAAATGAGATTGAAATTGTAAAAGTAACCCAGCTCACAGACAGAAATAAAGAAACTGTTTACTGTGAAATAAGGAAAACAGTTTATATTGCCGACAAAAGTTTCTATAAGCAAAAGCGTGAACTGAAAAAACAAAATCAGGTTAATAATTATTCTTAAGCAAAATATACAAATCAATGATTTTTTTTCAGAAAATTCAAATTTTACAGGCTGTCATTTATTTTTCAAAATCATAAAAATTGATCCCAACTTCTTCATTTTTAACTTTCACGACTCTTGTATTCAGCGGATAGAAAATAAATTCTCCGGCACCCCGGATCTTAGCATCCAGAAGGTGGCCGGCCAAAGCGGTATAGTCTTCTCTTCCTAAAGTAATATGAAGATGCAGCACAGGCTTTCCTTCAATCTCAGAAACATTTCCCGAAATATTGGTCATTTCCATCTGCTCGTTAAAGGTCTTATCAACATAATTTTTATCAGAAGGCCTGAAAAAACGCAGCGTGGCTTCGCTGACGGCTCCAATGCCTGTAATTTCTCCAGCCTGTATATTTTGGCTTTTGACAAAATCAGTCAGTGCATCAACAATTCCTGACCCATCTTTCACACTTACAATATAAATCTGGTCAACTTTTCTTGCGGACCAATTATTTCCTTTAAAATTCTGTATATCCATTGTATTGACAGTTAAGATTAATATTTAAGCTGATCGAATTCTCTTTTTCATTTTACTTTTTCAGGTAATTGATAATGCCAATCACATCATCTTTACCAAAGCCTTCATCATGAGCAGATTGATAGGTCTCACTGAGCACTTTTGATAATGGGAAGCCAGCACCTGCATTCCGGGCAAGGAGAATATCTTTCAGCATCAGATCCAGCGCAAAAGCGGGTTCATACTGATTGAGGATGAGCATGGGCGTTTTTACTTTGGTAGCGCCACTTCCACTGGCACTTTCGTTGATGATTTCCAGCATATCGGCACGCTCAATTCCCAGTTTATCCGAAAACAGGATGGTTTCTGCCAATCCCTGATAAATAGCAGAAAGAAAATAATTGATGGATAGTTTTCCGGCAATTCCTTTTCCGTTTCCCCCTAAATGCTTCACTGCTTTTCCAAGTTTTTCAAGATAAGGCATGGCCCGTTCTATATCTTTTTCCTCACCACCGGCTATAATAATCAAGGTACCTTCTGCAGCGGGAACGGTACTTCCGGCTACCGGCGCATCTATGAAGGAGGCTTCTTTTATTTTAACTGCACCACTCAGTTCAGCGGTAGCTATAGGGGAAATTGTGCTCATGTCTATAAAGAGTTTTCCGCTGATATCTGATTTTAGGATTTCCTCATAGATTGCTTTTACTGCATGATCATCCGTGAGCATAGTGAATATAATGCTGCTGTTTTTAACCAATTCGGGAATTTGAGTGCAAACCGTTGACTTTTCTTTAAAATCTTCAGCTTTTTCTAATGATCTGTTGTAAACTGAAAGCGGAAAGCCTGCCTTTTCAAGGTTTTTAGCCATGGGATGTCCCATGTTTCCCAACCCGATGAATCCTATTTTTTCTGTCTCCATATTATTTTGAATTATAGTTAAAGTGCCGGTTTCTGTAATAGATTAAACCGTTGAATATTGATAGGGAATTTACCCTGGAAATCAGGTAAATAATGTAATCCTCTTGTATTTGCATCAAAAAACTGACCGAAATTTACTTTTTATATTACGGTTTGATTATATTTTGATAGCCTATTTATGTAATATTTTCCTGTTAAACTTTTATAAACGGGAAAACTTACTGAAATTTGCAGCAAATAAATCAGATGAGGATCCTAGATATTGAAAACTGGAACAGGAAAGAACATTTTGAATTCTTTTCGAAAATGGCAAGTCCATATTTTGGCTTTACCACTGAGGTTGACTGTACTAAGGCTTATACTTATGCAAAGGAAAACGGAGATTCTTTTTTCGCGACTTATCTCCACAGGTCCATGGTTGCTGTGAATGCTGTAGATGAACTGAAACTCAGAATTGTAGACGGACAGGTGGTTTTGTATGATGCCATCCATGCGGGAACTACGATCGGAAGGGCAGACGGAACTTTCGGCTTTGCTTTTATTCCTTTCTCGGAAGATTTCAATGTTTTTAATGAAGTGATGCAGCAGGAAATAGATGCCGTACAGCATTCTTCAGGACTGAGAATGAATAATGGCGAGCTTGGCAAAGACCTGATCCGGCATACAACCATTCCGTGGAATTCATTCAGTGCGCTGCTTCATCCTACCGGTTTTAACAATTCAGAATCTGTCCCGAAGATCACATTCGGGAAATTCAGTATCCGTGACGGCAGAAAGTATCTTCCTGTTTCTGTGGAGGCGCATCATGGCCTGGCAGACGGCATTCATCTTGCAAGATACCTTGAGGAGTTTCAAAAACAGCTTGACGAGAATTAAGTTCTGTAAAATCCTATTTTATTAAAAAAAGAATCAATACATAATTTTTCTGTTCTCTATTTTTAAAATTTTATCCTTTTCCATACTCTTTATGGCTCTTATCACCGTTTCTACACGGAGACCGGTGAGGGAGGCGAGCTGCTGCCGTGTCATAGGGACCTGAAAGGAATAGGGACTTTTGTCATCATAATAACTTTTAAGATAGTCCAGAAGCTGTTTAAGTTTCAACACGGGATTCTGGACAGAAAGATTATAAAGCATCATATATTTGTAATACATCCTTTCTGCCAGACATTTATATACATTAAGGGAAACCTCCTGATTTTTATTGATCAAATCCATAAAACGGGATTTTGAAAGTCTGAGAACAGTAGAGTCCTCCATTGCTATTGCATTCATAGGGTAGGGACGGTCTACAAACAGTAAAGACTCTCCGAAACTTTGACCGCTTGAAAATATATTCTGAATAAATTCTTTTCCGCTCTCTGTATAATTATTAAGCTTAACCTGCCCCTGCTCAATCTGATAATAAAACATAGAAAATTCTCCTTCTCGGAAAATAATATCTTCCGCTCTGTATTCTTTAGTTTCCGCTCCAAACGAAATGAGTAAATCTTCAATAATCATGGTTAATAAGTTTTTTGATTAAATTTTAAGCACCCGTTTAGTATTGATGCTTTGATATTGCCAACAGGAAAATTTGAGATTTCAATAATGTAAAGAACGGCCAATTTTAATCAATTTTCCTCAATAAGAGATACCATATGCGTACCACAAGAATCAGCTGTTCTTCAAATTTAAAATTACTGTTGCATTAAACTAGAACGTAAAATCCATAAAAACATTGATTAAGATCATAAAAAGCCAGACTTACATCGGCTAAATTTGTTTACATATGAAAATACAGCTTAGTCTTAAACTTAAGCTGGAAATAGAATAAATATACTTTTTATAAGCAAGGCGTGGTATGTATGTGGTATTTCAATTCTGCAAAATTTTAATCATTTTCTCTTTCTTTGCTCCATTTAAAATAGCTGAAAGAATAAACGTCAGATAAGTATTTGTAAGAAAAATACCGGAACCGTCAAAATGTATTTATTACTATTAAATTATAAATCATGGAATTGCAAACTGCAGCTTCATCATAAAACATCATAAACAGCTGCTATCGTAGCAGGAGAAGAAGACCAGGCACTGGTGCTGTATATAAAGCATCAGAAATAAGTAGAGATGAGAAAAATACTATGAAAAACGAAAAACCGCAATCTAATTTAGAAGATTTGAACCAAAAGATTTTTATGCAGGACGAAATTATCACTTTGGCTAAAGAAAACTCCCCGCGTCTGCTGAATAAATTCAGATTAGTTTACCCTGATTTTTTTGATAAAATAGCTAGAATACACCCCAATCTCAAAAATTCTGAACTGATTTTTTGCATTTATCTAAAACTCAACTTTACCACTAAGGAAATTGCAACCTATACTTTTGTGACCCCAAAAGCCATTCAGAACAGAAAGAACCGAATCCGGAAAAAGCTGAATATTCCCTCTGAACTGGATATCTATAAGTGGTTTAATGATCTTTAAACTAGAATTATTGAATTATATTTGGATTACTGCTTTGTCCAGATCGTGGTAAAGCAGTATTTTCCATTGTTCATCAGCAGCTTCTTTCTGCCATTTCTGTCTTAGTTCCATGGCTTTTCTGCCATCGAAATCACTTTTATAGGCCAGATGATATTTAAGATAAGATTCCTGGGGGAGATCATCTGCCCCGTAAAAAGCAGTTTTCCCGTTTTCTCTGATCCAGAATACCTGCATAAAAGGGGTATGCCCGCCCACTACTTCAAAAGTAATCCCATTAGCAATATTTCCCTGGTCTTCATCCATCCATACAATATTGGGCAGGCTGACCAGCTTTTCGAGGGTGTCAAAATCAAAAGAAGGGTTTCCTTTATTTTCCATGGCAAAAGCCAGTTCCCGTTTTTGAATATAAATTTCGGCATTCGGAAATGCGGAGACGAACCCATTTTCACTGTTTTGAATACTCCCGTCGATATGATCTTTATGAAGATGAGACAGGAGAAGCTTCGTAATCTGTCCGGGATGTATATTTTCTTTTTGCATGAGCTCTGAAATAACAGTTTTTCCTTCAGCATTTTTCCATCCTATACCTGCATCAAGAAGGATATAATCGTTTTCTGTAACAATAAGAAACGGTTGCACAGACATTTTAATCCCTCTCACGGTGTCAAAATTTTCATCTGTCAACAATGTAAAGTCCTTTGTTTTGCTGGCTGAAAAATTGCCTTCTTTAAGTGGAATGATTTTCATTCTGCAAATTTCCCTAATATTTCTAAAACCTGAAAACCTTTTTTTCAATAGAACCCATCGGAAAAACGATCAGATTATTAATTTGCAAAAAAGAAAACAACTGCAAAATATTCACAGGTACTTTTCCGTTAGAGATATGACACAAAATACATGGCTGACTTTCTGTAAAGCTATTACTGACGAAAAAACAGTTCCCGATTTCCTGCTGATAAATTTTTTAAGATTAAATGCCATAGTTGATTGAAAGAGGCCGTTTATTTCGAACGCCCTCTTTTTTTAAAATTGACTATCTTTGCTGATCTTAGAGAAACTGCTTATTCTGACTGTTTCAATGTTTAATTTTTAACCGGTCTGAAATAATTTTTCTATCCGTCTATAGTAATTTGAAATAATTCTAATCATATCATGCAGGCAAATTTATCCTCCGGCATTTCCCGAACTGTGATCTGGCTTATGGCTGTCATTTCGGGTCTTGTGGTAGCCAACAACTATTATAATCAGCCTTTATTGGCACTCATTTCCGACGATTTTCATGTTTCTGAAAGCGCAGCAGGAAGAATTTCCGTGCTTACTCAGATAGGCTATGCACTGGGGCTTTTGCTGCTGGTCCCTTTGGGAGATAAATTTTTCCGTAAGAAATTAATATTATTTGATCTCGTTCTTGTATTCGGATCCTTGCTTTGGATGACCTTTGCCACCAAATTATGGATGCTGTACGCAGCAAGTCTGCTGATAGGAGCAACTTCTGTGATTCCTCAGCTGTTCGTACCTATTGCAGCAGAATTGTCTTCAGACAAAGAAAAATCTTCCAATATTGGACTTGTGATGTCAGGGTTGCTTCTTGGAATACTTTTGTCACGCTTTATCGGTGGTATTGTAGGCGAAGTCTGGGGCTGGAGAGCCATGTTCGAAATTGCGGCAGGACTAATGATACTGGTGTGGGTTGCCGTCTACAAAATGCTTCCGGAAATGCAGCCAAATTTCAAAGGAACATACAGAGAGCTGATGAATTCCGTGGTTCATCTGGCAAAAACACAACCCATATTGCAGCTCGCATCATTCCGTGGAGCGATGGCTTTCGGATCTATGTGTGCTTTATTTACAACCCTGGTCTTTCATATGGAAAAACCGCCTTTCAATGCAGGTTCTTTCGTAGTGGGAAGCTTCGGACTGGCCGGAGCTGTAGGAGCGCTGGCAGCGGCAAAAGTGGGTAAACTTCAAAAATACCTGGATATCAACAGGATTATATTGTACTCACTCTTTATAGTGGTGGGAAGCTGGGCGTTCACCTATTTTGCAGGGGAAACGTATTGGGGCCTTATCGTTGGGGTTATCCTGGTTGACCTTGGCGTACAGTCCAGCCATATTATGAACCAGACCAATTACTTTTTAATTAAATCCAATGCGGTCAACAGATTGAATACCGTTTATATGGTCTCTTATTTTATTGGCGGATCACTCGGTACATGGCTTGCTTCTGTAGCCTGGCAATATGCACAATGGGAGGGAGTATGCTTTGTAGGCGCATCTTTTGGCTTGCTGGCGATCATTGCTCATGTGCTGTTCTGCAACAGAATAAATAAATCCTAAATTTAATTTTCAGCCTCAGCCATAGGCCCCTGAACTAAATCTCTGTGCTTATTCCCCCATTTTTCGAGCTCTTCCCATATCGGGATCAGCTCCCGTGCTATATCCGTAAGTTCATAGTCTACTCTTGGCGGAACTTCCGCATGCACGGTTCTTTTGACCAATCCTTCTTTTTCCAGCTCTCTCAGCTGTAAAGTAAGCATTCTTTCAGTAATTCCGCAGATCAGGTCACGAACTTCACTGAAACGCAGTTTCCCGTCTTTTAATCTGTTTAAAATCAAAAGCTTCCATCTTCCGCCGATTTTACAGACTGCATAAGACAAATCACATTCCTGGATATATTTTTTATTAATATTATTCGTCGAATTTTCCTTTATTTTCCCCATAGCTTACAAATTTGTTAGTACCATACAATTAGATGTATACAGTACAAATGTAAGGTTTGAAAATTAATTTTGTCCTCACAAACTGAAAAATAAACAGCAGCCCGGGAATAATAGCGCTTACATTCCTGAGAAAAATAGTATTAACAGAAAATAAAGAGTAATGAATCTAACATCTCCAATAACCCAGATCATCAGTCATTTAGAAAAAATACAGTCATTTAACGCAAAGGATCCACTGGATGATACCAGGAAATACCTTGAAACCATGGCACTTCAGCTCAGCGGAAAAAAAGAACCTGTTGCCATGATAGAAGAACTGAATATACCCATGGGAAGCCACTTAATTCCGGTCCGGATTTACCGGCCAAAAGGGAAAGATAACCAGAAATCACCGGCTGTTATTTATATACATGGCGGATGGTTCATTGCCGGCGGCTTCGAAACCCATGATGCAGTGGTCCGGAAACTTGCCAATGCAACAGAGTCAGTAATAATCTTCATTGATTACCGGCTGGCTCCTGAACATCCTTTTCCTGCAGGATTAAATGATTGCGTGGATACCGTAAAATGGGCCTCTGACAATGCCGAATCACTTGGAATTGACAGAAATCGAATCGGAATAATTGGCGACAGTGCCGGCGGAGCTCTTGCTGCCGGCGTTTCAACACAGATAGGAGAGCTTCTGAAATTCCAGATACTGATTTATCCTGCAGCCGACAATCAACTGAGTACAAAATCATGGGAAATGTATGAAACCGGGCCGGTTTTAAACAAAGAAGGAGGTATCCAGGCCTGGAAATGGTATCATCCTGAAGGAGCCCATCATCCAAATCCTTTGGCAGTACCAATTTTGATAAAAGATTTTAAAAATACGCCGCCTACATTGGTTCTTATTGCAGAACATGATGCGTTAAAAGATGAAGGGGAAGAACTGGCACAGCATATGAAAGATGCAGAAATTCCTGTCCATATCAGTTTTTATAAGGATATGGTTCATGGCTTTATGCATATGGGAGAGATCCTGAATGAAGTGCAGTACGCAGTAAATGAAATCTCAGCGTTTGCCAAGCAGTATTTTAAAACTAAAGTGAAATAGGGATGAAAAAATATGCATATATCGGCTGCCTGGGATTCATTGCAGTGATCACCACTGAATTCGGGGTCATTGGAATTCTTCCACAAATCGCGGAACATTATCAAATAGGTATAGATAAAGCTGGCTGGCTGCTCAGTGCTTTTGCTTTGATCATAGCTTTAACGGGACCTTTCATGACTTTACTGATGTCCGGATCTGACCGCAGAAAAGTGATGCTTACCGCAATTTCCATCTTTTTATTTACCGCTGTAGTTTCCTCACTGTCGCCGCCATTCTGGCTTCTCATGCTGGTGAGGATCCTTCCGGCATTTTTACAGCCTGTCTATATTGCCACAGCATTGTCTGTCGCCGTATCCGGTGCTGATGAAAAGCAGGCGAACAAGCTGATGGGAATTGTTTTTATCGGGGTTGCCCTGGCTATGGTGACAACAGTTCCTTTTGCAACATGGCTGGCCAGTATATGGATATGGGAATCTTCTTTTATTATCCAGGGCGCAGTCAGTACAGTAGCTTTGGCGGTTATCTATTTTTTACTTCCTCCAATGCCTGTCAGAGAGAAGAAATCTTACAAAAGCCAGCTTAAAATTTTGACACAGCCAACATTTCTCGTCAGTACAGCCATGAATTTTTTCATGATAACAGCCTGGTTTTCCACCTACAGTTATTTTGCGGATTATCTGAATAAAGCAAAAGGAATGGATGGAACCATGGTTAGCTATATGCTTTTTCTGTTTGGGATTATTGGTGTTTTTTCCAATTGGATAGCTGGAAAAATGTTAAGCTGGAATGTCTCAAAAACAACGGCTCTGTTTCTTTCCGGTACGGTTATCATGCCATTCCTGCTGTATTTTTCCGGAGACAGCCTGCCCGCCAATATTATAAGTGTCGCAATTTGGGGTTTCCTGTATTCTCCAAGCTTTCAAAATGCTTCAACCTATATGATATCTTCTGTTCCGGGTTCTCTTGAATTTGCCAACAGCCTGGCTACTTCTTTTGGAAATTTAGGAGTAACCCTGGGAACTACCCTGGGAGGGTGGATGATTGTGGCCAAAGGAGCTTCCTATAACCCATGGATAGGTTTTGTCTTTGGTATGCTGGCTTTTCTGATGATCATCCTCAGAAGTATTCTTGAGAAAAGATCTCGAAAGCAGAAGATCGTTATTCCCTGTTCTTAATATATTGTAATAAATTTTGTTACAATTAAGAAATGTAGTAATTTTGTAGTCTGGTAATTTTATCAGAACTAAAATAAATAAAGAATGAAAATAGAAATATGGTCAGATATTATGTGTCCGTTCTGCTATATCGGAAAGCATAATTTTGAACAGGCTCTTGAAAAGCTGCCGTTCAAAAATGAAATAGAAGTAGAGTGGAAGAGCTTCCAGCTGGATCCAACCTTAGATGCTGCCCAACCTCAGAATACCATTGAGTATTTTAAAGAGAAAAAAGGGTTTCCTGCAGATCAGGTATCTCAAATGATTGGCCAGGTTGCCCAGATGGGAAAAGGAGCAGGAATTGATTTTAATTTTGAAAAAGCTCTGGTCATCAATACTTTTACAGCTCATAAGCTACTTCATCTTGCTAAAAAATATGGTAAGGCGAATGAGATGGAAGAAGCTCTTTTTAGAGCGCATTTTATCGACGGGAAAAATGTAGGAGATATTGAAGAACTTATTTCTCTTGCGGAAAATTTAAATATAGACAAAGAGGAAGTCAGACAGGCCTTAACATCCGATCAGTTTGATTATGAGATAGCTCAGGATATCCAGGAAGCCAAAAACAATGGTATTTCCAGTGTTCCTTTCTTTGTTCTGAATGGAAAATATGCGGTATCCGGAGCACAGCCCGCTGAAGTTTTTGCTGATGCGCTTCAGCAGACGTACAAAGAAACAGTAAGTCCGTTTAAAGATCTTTCCAAAGAAGAAGGTGCATCTTGTGATGCTGACGGATGTAGTGTTTAATCATATAATTAAGTTTGAGAGTCTTAGAGTTGAAGGGTAAATGTGTTAAGAGATTAGGCTGGTATTTCCAATGTATAACTTTTACTTCATCAATTTTATGGTAGCTATTAATAATTATTAAATAACAGTAACATCTATGGAATTCATGAAAAGATTAGTAACACTAGTGTTTTTATAAAAGGAAATAAATTCAATCTGTTCAAAAAAAACATCTCAGTTTGAGATGTTTTTTTATTTCATACACGTCAATAAAAAAGGAAATGGCTCCCGTTTTATCTTTTCAATGCTTATTTTTGTCAAAATATTTATGCTCAATGATAAAAATCAATGCTGAAGCTCAATATCCTGTTTCTGAAACCCTGTTTGTCTTTGCTTTGGATTCGGAAGCCGGAAAAGCTTTTGACGAGAAAAATAAATTGGTAACAGGAATAGGAAAAGTAAACGCGGCTATAGAACTTACCCGGGAAATTCATTTCAGAAAACCTAAACTGATTATTAATCTGGGTTCTGCAGGAAGTAAAAGCTTCGGGAAGGGTGAAGTAGTCTGCTGTACAAAATTTATACAGCGAGACATGGATGTGAGAGGTCTCGGTTTCAGTCTTTATGAGACCCCTTTATCCGGTATTCCTCCAGTTCTGGAATATGGTCTTCAGATGAACGGTTTGGAAGAAGGAATTTGTGGCAGTGGCGACAGTTTTGAGATGAATTATTCCGAAACAGATTATAATATTGTAGATATGGAAGCGTATCCGCTTGCCCTGATCGCAAAGAAAGAAAATATCCCTTTCCTATGCCTGAAATATATTTCTGATGATGCGGGAAGTGATGCCGCAGACGACTGGGCAGTTCAGGTGCATCTGGCTTCTGAGGCATTTAAAAAATTGCTTTTCACTGAAGATTCTGATCTTCATCAAAACTAAACGGTGTACTTTTCGGACAACGGAAAAAAAAATAAATATGAGTGAAATATTAAAACAGCAGCTCTTAAAGATGATCGAGGTTTCTGATCAGGATTTCGATTATATTTTAAGTCATTTTAACTATAAAAAGTTGAAAAAACATCAGTTTCTTGTTCAGGAAGGGCAACAGGTAACGGATGATTATTTTATTTTGTCCGGTTGTGTAAAATCTTATTATACAGATGCCACAGGAAAGGTTCATATTATTCTTTTCGGAGCCAGAGACTGGTGGATTACAGATTATGAAGCTTATTACGATCAGAAATCAGCAACTCTGAATATTGACTGTATAGAAGACACGGAAGTGTTGTGTTTAAGCAGTGAAAACCGTGAAAAACTCTGTAAAGAACTGCATAAGATAGAACATTTTTTCAGAAAGAAAACCAACCGCAGGAACGTATCTCTGCAAAACAGGATCCTGACTTTATTAAGCAGCAGCGCAAAGGAACGCTATGAAAAATTTCTTTCAGATTATCCTGATCTCGTCCGGAAACTTCCCAAACATCTTCTGGCTTCTTATTTAGGGGTAACCCGTGAAACGCTCAGCAGGCTTTATACTTCAAAATAATGTGAGGCAGATCACCATTAAAATGTGAGGCATATCCTTTTAAAAGGCTGCCCATAATTATCAATTTTGTCAGAGAAACTTTAATACATAAGACAATGACAAAATTTATGATTCAGCCTGAAAGCAGTACGGTAAACTGGACAGGCAAAAAGATCCTGGGACTGCACACAGGAACAATTAATATCCAAAGTGGTTATCTGAGCTTTGAAAATGATGCCATTACCGGTGGGGAAATTGTAATCGATATGACCAGTATCATTATTACGGATATTAAAGATCCCAAAATAAACAAGGACTTTCTTGATCACCTGAACCACGATGATTTCTTTTCCACAGACCAGTTTAAAACAGCTAAACTGTCCATTACTCACGCAGAAAAAGCCGATGGAAAATATAAAATCAGTGGTCACTTAAGCATTAAGGATATAACCCATCCTATAAGCTTTATAACTTCTGTAGAGATTTTCACAGACTTTCTTCATGCTCTTGGAGAAATAATGATAGACCGTACGATGTACAATATAAAGTATGGTTCCGGTAAATTTCTTTCCAACCTCGGAGATCAATTGATTCATGATGATTTTATACTTCAGTTTAAACTAATCGGACAAAAATAAATAGTCATGAATTGGAAAGACACAAAATTCACAAAAACTTTCGGTACTGAATTCCCTATAATTCAGGGGCCGTTTGGGGGAAAACTTTCTTCGGTGGAGCTTACGGCTCTCGTTTCCAATGCGGGCGGTTTGGGTTCTTTTGGTGCCCAGCCTTTTTCAGGGGAAGAAATGATACACATTTCAAGAGAAATCAGAAAGCAAACCAATAAACCATTCAACCTTAATCTTTGGGTAAAAGACAGGGACGACGATATTGATCAGTTTCAGAAAGGGAACTTTGACAAAGTAATGCAGATATTCCAGCCTTATTTTGATGAAACCGGAATAGAACCGCCGACATTTCCGCTTCCCGAAAGTCCCGGGTTTGAAGAACAGGCAGAAGCTCTTCTTGACATAAAACCTTCCGTTTTTAGTTTTGTTTATGGCATTCCTTCAGAAGATATCCTGGAAAAATGCAGACAGCTGGGCATTAAAACCATAGGAACAGCTACCACACCGGATGAAGCCATTGCAATAGAAAATGCAGGAGTGGATGCGGTGGTGGCTTCCGGTTCCGATGCAGGAGGGCACAGGGTTTCATTCCTGGAACAGGCTGAAAAATCTTTGGTGGGAACATTTTCACTTATTCCTCAGGTGGCAGACCGTGTAAGAATTCCTGTTATTGCTGCCGGTGGAATTGCTGATGCAAGAGGAGTGAAGGCAGCTTTCAGTCTCGGAGCCGATGCAGTTCAGATCGGAACTGCATTTTTAGCCACAAAACAGTCAGGGACCAGCAATATTCACAGGAATTTGTTATTTTCCGAAGATGCAAAATATACCACACTGACCAAAGTTTTTACCGGAAGGCTGTCCAGAGGAATCAGAAACCGCCTTACAGAGGAACTGAATGAATTTCAGCATGCTCTGGCTCCTTATCCTCTTCAGGGGAAGATCACAGGAACGCTAGGAGCCTATCCTGCAAATACGGAAACTCACCCCGAATTTAAATCATTTTGGAGCGGACAGGCAGCCGCGCTGCTAAAACATCATGATGCAAAAATTTTAATGGAATCTTTGATTAATGAAATGAATATCAGCATGTAAGACACCTGTGGCTTCTGAACCAGAAAAATATCATTTTTATAAGTATAAGTCCTGAAGAAAATTTTTCAGGATTTTGTTTTCTATTTGTATTTTTACATTTCAGGTCTGCGATTATATGAAAGTTACTTTTTATCAACCGGTACATCCTATACTTAAAAAATATATTGAAGGGTATTATTTTGTAGAAAAAGATGATAGGGATGAACCGGTAAGATATCTTACTTTTCCTGACAACTATTTCATTGTATCAGCCTGCCAGAATGTGGCTCTCATCCAGGATAAAGGATGGGTGGAAATCCGTAGATCTTTAGAGGAGAATTTAGTAATCGACTTTGTTTCCAGGTGTTCTGTTCCCACTGAAATTTTTTACCATCAGTCTATTAATGAAATTACTGTCTATTTTAAGCCATTGGGAATGTATCATTTTTTTGAGGCAGATGGCAGTGAGGCTATGCGGGAGCATATTCATGTTTCGGATTTTAAAGAAATCTCGAATACAGCTCTAAATGAGCCCAACAGGAAAAAACAAATTGAAATACTGGAAGAGTATTGGCTTTCGAAATTCCAACAGAAAGATTTAACGTTGGCGTACGCTATATTGACTGATTTTGAAACTGAACTCAGCATCGAAGAGATTGCAGCAAAGAACAATATAACAAGACAGTATCTGAATAAAATCTCTAAACGGTATCTGGGTAAACCAGCGTCCGAATTCAGAAAAATCCAGAGATTTCGTAAAGTTTTGATTTCAAATAAAAAAGTAAGAAACCTCACAGAGCTCTCCTATGAGAATCTTTTTTACGACCAGTCCCATCTTATTAAAGATTTTAAAGAATTCACTAAAATAAGTCCCAGAAAATTCTTTGAAAATGTAGATATTGAACAGAATAATATCTGGCTGTTTATCTGAGTTTCCATTTTTACAATTTATAGTATGATCATTGAATTACTTTTACTGAAATATTAAAACTTGTTTCAATGAAAAAAATACTGGCCGTCATTTTCTTTTTCCATTCTCTCGTCTTTTATGCACAAAGTGATCCTACTCAAGCGGTACTGTCGGATATCACAGAAAAAGTGAAGAACTATTATATTGATAAGGAAGCCTATAAAAAAGTAGATTCTTTATTTAAAAATGAATTTAAAAAAGGCAGTTTCAACAGTTTGAGCAAAAAAGATTTTGCGGCACTTCTCACCCAAAAGTTGAGAATAAATATCAATGATAAACATTTTTTTGTTAAATATCTTGAAAACTACAGCCCACAAAAAGCGGTCGATGAGAAAGAAAGAGAAAGAGAGAATAATTTTCATAACAGCCTGGAAAATTTTGGATTTGAAAACGTTCAACGCCTGGAAGGTAACATCGGTTATATCAATTTCAAAGGCTTTGCATCCCGGGAATCCAGTGAGAAAACATTGGCCGCTGCTATGAATTTTATTGCCAATACCAATTCCCTGATCATTGACCTGAGGGAAAATGGTGGCGGAGATAACGACATGCTTCTGTTATTCTGCAGCTATTTTTTTGATAAAAAAACGGATCTTTATACCACATATTTCAGAAATAAAGATGAAACAGTGATAAACAGCACCCAATCTAAAGTTTCCGGACTGAAATACCTTCATAAGAACGTCTACCTTCTGACCAGTAAAAGAAGTTTTTCAGCAGCAGAAGCTCTTGCTTATTTTCTGCAGGAGCATAAGCTGGTCGAAATAATCGGAGAGAAAACTGAGGGCGCTGCCAATCCTGTAGATCATTTCATTATCCAAAATCAATATTTATTGCTGGTTCCGGCTGGAGAAATAAAGTCCTTCATAAGCCATAAAAACTGGGAACATATCGGGGTAACTCCTGATCAGGAAGTAAAAGCTGAAGATGCTTTAAAGGCTGCCCACATTAAAATTTTAAAAAATATTTTAAAAACAGAAACAAAAACAGAATTAAGCATACCTGAAATAAAAAATCTTATTAATAAATTAGAGCAATAAATATAATATGTCATCAATAATCATTAATAAAGCCGGGATACAAGACCTTGAAACCATTCAGAATATAGGCAGACAGACTTTTTCAGAAACCTTTTCAGAAAGCAATTCAGAAGAGGCTATGAAAACCTATCTGGAAGAAAGTTTCAGTACAGAGAAAGTAAGTTTAGAATTAAACAATCCTCACTCTCATTTCTTTATTGCCTGGGAAGAGGATATCCCTGTCGGTTACCTGAAATTAAACTCCGGAGAGGCACAAACTGAGCTGAAGGACGATACTTCATTAGAAATAGAGCGTATTTACGTCAAGAAAAGCCATCATGGCCAGAAAGTAGGTCAGCTGCTTTATGATCAGGCTATGGAAACCGCTCGAAACCTGAACAAAAGCTATCTATGGCTCGGAGTCTGGGAAGAGAATTTGAGAGCACTTCAATTTTACAGAAAAAATGGGTTTGAAGAATTCGGAAGCCATACATTCAGGCTGGGTGATGAAGACCAGACTGACCTGATGATGAAGAAAATATTAGATTAAATTATTATCAGCCTTGAAAGAATTTTTAGAACAGATCAGCACCTATTATCCTTTATCAGAAGAAACAGTTAAGGCACTGATGAATATCTGTACGGAAGAAACATTTCATAAAAATGAACTTCTTCAGGAAGCAGGATCTGCTGCCAGATATTATTATTTCATAAAATCAGGACTGATAGGGTATTATACTGTAGACGAACAGGGAGATTCTGTGTATAAGATTTTCTTTGAAGAAAAGAGTTTTGTGGCTTCTACGGCAGCCGTTATTAAAGATAAGCCCAGCGATTTTAATATCATTGCTTTAGAAAACTGTTCAGTGATAAAATATTCGGCAAAAGCTTTCAGAGAGCTGATCAATCAATATCACGACCTGGCGTTATTTCACATTCATTACCTGGAAAAAAACTGGGTGGTGAAAAAAGAGCCTCTGGAAATTTCCTTAAAGCATGAAACAGCAAAACAGCGTTATTTGCAGCTTCTGGAGAACAAACCGCTCCATGACCGGCTGAAACAGCATCATATTGCTTCCTATCTGGGAATCACACCTACTCAGCTGAGCCGCATAAAAAAAGAAATAAACTGACAAAAGCTTCAACATATGTTGAGGCTTTTTTATTTTCTCAACCCCATCTTTGCCCTGTAAACAAGAACATTTGTACATCTAAATAAGCACAAGAGAAGGAAGGATGAAAAGTCCGCTTCATCGAATCAATGCTAATTGATTCCCTCTTAGCTCACTTAAAATATTCATCGTAATAGTAAACCTTTGCGTCAAAAAAATAAGACAGCTTAAATTAATTACAGATGTTCCAGGTTCATCATTAAAATTGTATCCTATGAAAAATTTAGCAAGCATTGTATGTGTAATGACAGTATCTGCACAGCTTTCCGCACAGAAAATCATTCATCAAGAAGTTTTCAGTGCCAAAATGAATAAGAATATCAAAACCATCATCATCACACCCGATGTGCAGCAGGGAATAACCTATCCATCGGTTTATATTCTTCACGGCTACAGTGGAAATCCTGAACGTACCCTTAAACAGGATATTCCTGATCTGGTTAAAAAAGCGCAGGAATATAAAATGATTTACGTACTGCCGGACGGAAATTATAATTCATGGTATGTAGACAGTCCGCTGATTAAAGATTCCCAGTACCAGACTTTTATCGGACAGGAGCTCGTGGATTTTGTCAATAAAAATTATCCTGTGAAACTGGATAAAAAATTGCGTGGTATCCTGGGCTGGAGTATGGGAGGTTACGGGGCTGTTAATATTGGTACGGCATACAGTAATACATTTGGTATTGTGGGAAGTTCTTGCGGGGCTTTGGATTTCAACTCATTCGGGGGAGGGTATACTCATTATCAGACAGATAAAGTATTAGGACCTTTAGCTTCTATCAGCAACAACTTCCTGACTGATCATAAAACAAAGCTAATGGCCACAGCAGAACAGCAATATATTTTCGACTGCGGCACGGAAGATACACAAATGATTGAAATGAACAGAAAATTTCATAAAAAACTCACAGATCTTAAAATTCCGCATCTTTATATAGAATCCCTGGGCGCTCATGATCCGCAGTACTGGAGCAGATCTTTATCTGAGCAGCTGACTTTATTTGACCGGCTTTTTAAGCTATAAAATTAGCTTTATATAAATTGATGTAACTAGTTTTATTATAATTGTTTATGTTATTTTATTTGAATTTGAAATCAACATCTCCTAACCATGTCAAGGTTTTGAATCTTGACATGGTTAACTGGGCTCAAATCTTTAAACGATTAAGATGATAAGAATAGTTAAGAAAAATCATTTGATTTTTTTAAGCCATACCTTTAAAAGCGAAGCTCACCTTAATCATCTTAAAAACTTAAATGCTCTTCATGGTTTAAAGTTTTTATGATGGTTTAAAAAAGTATTTGGAAAAAAAATCCTTTTAAGCACAAGGCCTAAAAGGATCCATCATAATTATTATCAAATAAATATCTAATAAAACATTTTAAATATTTTCAAAGTTTTTACCCAAATGTTCTTCAATTACAAAGAACGGGTCTTCTGTAAGCGTATGCGCTCTCATTTCCATAAGGCTTACTTTACTCATCATACGGAGCATAATTCTTCTTTGACATTCATGTTCTACACCATCAACATTTCTTACTCCGGCTCTGAAGGCAGATCTTCCATGGGCACATAAATGATTATTTACCAATATAACATCTCCTGCCTGAGGTGTAAAACCCGAATAGATCAGGCCTCTTGCCTCATCCCAAAACTCAGTCAGATGATGATGGGCTTCATCAGTCTGCTGAATGCTTGGGTTAAACAGCTGTTCAGCAGCATCAAACCTCATAAAGGGTAACTCATAATTACCATACAGAACGGCATCCAGTGTTTCTTCTTCATCCGCAGCGGTCTCCAGATTGGCATCTTTCGGAATTTTATACATCCGTTCAAAAAGAGGTCTGAACTTTTCTCTGATAGATCCATGAGAACGGATGGAGTAAAGGGTAGAAGGTACCTGCTCTTCATTACGGATGTACATAAAACTTAAAAAATCTGCCTGGTGTTTCAGAAAAGCATCTTCGGTATGTACATAAAGATCTGTAGCAGATCCCGACCCGGTCTGGGTTTCTCTCATTTTTTCATCCGGAATAATCGCATGCATCAATCCGCCACCTTTTCGCTGTGAATAATATTGAACGGGCTTCGATGGAAGTGCTCCGTGGATCAATGCACAGGCAAAGCCATAGATATTGAATTTGGAATAATCTGCAGACTGCCAGTTGGGTGGAGTATTTCCTATACTTTCCTGATCAATATCCATGAGACCTCTAAACACAAGGGCTCCATACTGATCTTTAGAAAAATCACTGGCAAAATCAGCTGCTATATGCAGAATTCTTTCCGGTAAAAAATAAGAGGCCAGCTGATGAACATGGGTAATAAAGTCTCTGTTCTCATAGCTGCCATATTTTCTCTGAAGATGCACCGCTGCATCTTGTATCATTCTTCTTTCCTGAGAGGTGATCTCAATGACTCTTGGAAGCAGTTTTACCGCAGTAATACGGTCGTTATCTAAAATTTCTAGCGAATTCATTAAAAAAATATTTGGTGTGTGAATATAATTTCTATATTTGTTTTTAATTATTCTAAATAACAATAGCTGGTTCAAATTTATGAATAATTTATCAATCACCAAATAAAAAGCAAAAAAAATGTAAAAAATAAAAACTTGACTATCAAGCATATACAGCTATATGCTCCACACCTATACACTACTTATTGATTTTAAAAATCACCTTACAAATACGTATATGAACAACAATCAAATGCCCGCCGGAGAGATCCTGGGCGCCTCCTTACCTCACATTTCGGGGAATTTTGAAAATATTTTTCATTCTCACAATTATGGCCATTACCGTTCCGCTGTTGAAGAAACTTTAGACCTTGTAGGAACCTTTCTTCATAGAAATGATAAACCCTTCAGTGGAATAGAAGCCAAAGAAATGAAAGGTATAGTACAGCAGATAGACCTGAATCAAAAGCTCTCTTCATACCAGGAACTTCTTCAGGAAGTAGATACTATATATGTAAAGCATGCCACTGCTTTTCACCTTCCGCAATACGTGGCACATCTTAACTGCCCCATTGTAATTCCGGCTTTAGCAGGAGAAATCCTTGTCAGTGCCATCAATTCATCGCAGGATACCTACGACCAGAGTGCCGGAGGAACCTTTATGGAAAGAAAGCTGATCGACTGGACCGCGGAACAGTTAGGATATAATGCAGAAACAAGCGACGGTGTTTTCACAGCAGGCGGGTCACAGAGCAACCTGATGGGACTGGTGATGATGCGTGACTGCTTTTCCCAGAAGAGATACCATCATAATATCAAGCTGGATGGTCTTCCCCAGCAGGCCGGACATTTCAGGATCTTTGTTTCTGATAAATCGCATTTCAGCAACTTAAAGAATGCCTCCATCATGGGATTGGGCGAAAAATGTATCGTTAAAGTTCCTACAGATGAAAGATTCTGCATGGACATCGCTTTGCTTAAAAAATATATTAAGAGAGAAGAGCAGATGGGAAATATTCCTATCGGGATTGTGGCTACGGCCGGAACTACAGACTTCGGAAATGTAGACCCACTGGAAGATATTGCCAATATTGCTGAGCAATACAACATCTGGATGCACGTAGACGCGGCTTACGGATGTGCTTTATTATTAAGCGAAAAATACCGTCATCTTCTGAATGGTATCGAAAGAGCGGATTCGGTGACCATAGATTATCATAAATCTTTCTTCCAGCCGATCAGCAGCAGCGCTTTCATCGTTAAAAACAAAAGAGAACTAAGAATTCTTAAACACCATGCAGACTATCTGAATCCTGCAGAGATGGATGAAGAGGAAATTCCCGCGCAGATCAACAAATCCATTATCCAGAGCACCCGTAGATTCGATGCCCTGAAACTGTGGTTTACGTTAAGAATGATGGGCAAAGAACAGCTCTCAGAATATACAGATACCGTAATAGACCTTACCAAAGATGTGGCCTCTATGATTAGTGAGAATCCGCATTTCGAGCTGCTTTCCGATACAGACCTCAGTGTTCTCGTTTTCCGTTATATCAGACCTGATATAGAGGATTTGAATACATTGAACCAGCATATCAAAATGAAGCTTTTCTACAGCGGGGAAATTCTTGTGGCAAGCACTAAAGTAGACGGAAATTTCTACCTGAAGTTTACTTTCCTGAACCCGATAACGACTACAGAAGATGTTCACCAAATTTTAAATACAATCAAATCGCATGGAGAAGACTTTGGTACAGCCAACTAAACTTACAGAAAAAGCACAGGAAATTACCATCAGAATATTGCTGAACGGAATGCTCCGGGAGCTTGGAAACGGAAAATTCTACCAGGGAGTTCCGAAATACGATCTCCTTACTGCTCAGGCACTGGAAAACAGTACGTATCCACTGCATATAAGATTTGAATTAAAGAAAAGCGGGGTCTTTTTATTCACTCCGGTTTCTTACCGTTCCGAAAGTGCTTTTCATGATTATGGAATGCCTTTATGGATTGTTGACCATCAAAATCAGAAAGTCTTTGAGCCGGATGTTGATCAGCTGACAGCATTGGTCTACCGTGAGCTTTCTGAACAGTTCAGTGAAAAAGGCTTGGATTTATTCATGAAAAGAATTCACAGCAGCTTAAGAAATCTGGAAATGATCATGGAGGAAGGTTTACAGGATAAAGATGCTCTAACGTATTCTTTCCTGGAATCTGAACAGCAGCTTCCTGTGGGACACAATCTTCACCCTTTCACAAAAGCGAGAATGGGATTCTCCAGAGAAGAACAGCTTCTGTATGGCCCAGAATTCAATCAAGGAATCCAGCTGGAGTATTTTTTGGTGCACAAAAGCTGTGTCCGGGAACATTCGGTTTTAGAACAGCCTTACAACGAATTTCTGAAGAGCGTCGTTTCATTACCCGAAGATCTTGAAGCGAAGTACCTTAACGAAGGTGAAAAGCTTTCTGATTTCTATACGGTTCCGTGTCATCCATGGGAAGCGACCTATCTTTTATCGATCAAAGAAGGGGCTGAAATGATCAAAGACCGTACTTTAATTCATATCGGAGCTTTGGGCGAAGAATTTTATTCAACCTCTTCCATCAGAAGCATGTACAGTCAGAATATTCCATGGATGCCTAAATTTTCTTTAAATGTTCTTCTAACAGGATCAATAAGGATCAATACGGAGAAAGATTTAAAAAGAGGCTATGCATCAGCCTTATGGAGAAAATATGCAGGAAGAGCATTTGAAAAGGATTTCAGCCAGTTCAAACTGCTTCTGGAACCTGTAACATTAGGCGTTTATCATCAGAATAAGAATATTGAAAGCCTTAATCTGCTGATCCGTGAAAATCCATTCCTGCCGGAAGATAAAATACTGCTGTTGGCAAGACTCTGTCAGGATGAGCCTGCAGACGGACAGAATTTTATTCAGAAATTCTTTACAGATGTTTCAGAGAAGCTGGGAACAAGCCCGGAAGAATCGGTTAGTATTTGGTTTACAAAATATATTCACTTGTTGATTGCTCCGTTAAATCATTTGTACAGCCAATACGGGATGGCTCCTGAGGCACACCAGCAGAACCTTCTTATCCAACTTGACGATCAGTTGCTTCCAAAGACTCTTTTTGTAAGAGACGCACAGGGGTATTTATTAAGAGAAAGTTCAAGAGAACAGTATACGGAGCTTTCCAAAGACTATCCTGAGATTGAAGACCTTTTCATCAGGGACGAGCGTCTTCTGGACATTATCTCTTATCATGTTCTGGTGAGCAATCTTTCAGCACTTGTCGCTTCATTAGGAAAGACAGGATGGGTGAAAGAAAGAACACTGATTAATATTCTTCATCATGAGTTTGAGCAGATTCATCAGGAAATGCCTTCAGATTTCACCCGTTATGCGCTTAAAAACCGTTATTGGGGAACAAAAACCAACTTTAAAGCAGTTGCTAATGAAATTGACGGAATTACCAGTGCAGGAGCGATTTCTTATGCCAAAGTCCCGAACCTTCTTCACTATCATTACTTCTCAGACCAGCTGATTCATCCGAAAGGAAATGAAGTTTTTTTCAGCCGTTATTTCCAGAAAGATGAGGTCACGGTTACGATGAGACCTGTTGATCTTGATGAAGATCTTGAAATGCTTCATGAATGGTTTAACCGTGAACACGCCATTAAGATCTGGCAGATGAACTGGCCAATTGATGAGCTGGAAACCTATTACCGTCTGATGCTGCCGAGTGATGAAGCGCACAGCTATATCGTCATGAGCAACGGGGAACCTTCATGTAATATTGAGGTATACTGGCCATGCAGGGATATTGTAGGCGATTACTATGAGGTACTGCCTACCGATTACGGAACCCACCAATTCATTGCACCGACTGATCCTAAGAAGAAATTCGTTTCTCCTTCCACACAGTCTATGGTCGATTATGTATTTGCCCAGCCTGAAGTTGGAAAAATGGTAGGGGAAGGCTCGGTAGATTCTCTGGCGTCTATGATGAATAAAGCCCATGTAGGCTTTAAAGTAGATAAAGTCATTGAAATGCCGCATAAAAAAGCCAACCTTAATTTCTGCTACAGAGAATGGTATTGGGAAAAATTCCCGCAAAACAAAGATGTAGAATTCACCGTAAAAATCAATGAACATGAATAACGACAATATATATAACGTGATCGGAATAGGCATTGGTCCTTTTAATTTGGGACTTGCCGCCTTATCCCATCCGATTTCTGAATTAAAAACCCTTTTCCTTGATCAGAGAGACGGCTTCGACTGGCATCCGGGATTAATGATCGACCACGTAACCCTGCAGACGCCTTTTCTGTGCGACTGTGTATCCATGGCGGATCCTACGAATCCTTTAAGCCTTCTGAATTATCTGAAAGAAACGAACAGGCTGTATAAATTCTTTATCAGGGAGGATTTTTTCATTCCGCGTAAAGAATATAACCGTTACTGCCAATGGGTGGTAAGCCAGCTTCCACAGTGTCGTTTTTCCACACAGGTGGTTGATATCGTGTATGAAGACGGACTGTATTTGATTACAACCGTTCATACCAAAACCAAGGAGACAGAGGTGTTCAGAACAGAGAGACTGATCCTGGGAACAGGGACACAGCCTCACATTCCTTCGTTTATTCCGAAAGAGGATTCGCGTATTCTTCATACAAGCTCGTATCTGTACCGTAAGGAAGAACTTTTAGCTCAGGGTAAAAAAATTGCCGTGATCGGTTCAGGACAGAGTGCGGCTGAGGTTTTCTATGACTTATTGCAAAGCCGTGATGAAAATACTCAGCTAGGCTGGTATTCCCGTCCGGACCGTTTCTTTCCGATGGAATATTCAAAGCTTACGCTGGAATTAACTTCTCCTGATTATGTGGATTATTTCTACAGCAGGGATGAAGCGGCAAGAAAAACAATATTAAGCAAGCAACAAGCTCAGTTTAAAGGAATCAACTATGACCTCATCAACCAGATCTATGATTTCATCTATGACCTGAATATTGATAATGCTGATCCTAAGCTGACGATCATTCCAAACAGCCAGCTTGATAGAGTAGACAACAGTAATCCGGACCATTTAACCCTTGAATTCACGCAGCTGGAACAGGAAATTCCTTACGAGCAGGAAGCTGATTATCTGGTGGTAGGAACAGGATACCGTTATCATGAACCGGCTTTCCTGAAAAATATTCAGTCCAGAATTAAAAGAGATTCTGCAGGATTATTTGCGGTGAACAGGAATTATTCCATAGATCGTAATGGCGGTGAAATCTATGTGCTTCACGCAGAAGTGCATACCCACAGCTACATTTCTACCGATCTTGGCATGGCGGCCTACCGTAATTCCTATATCATCAATGACATTCTGGGACGGGAATATTATAAAATCGAAAAGAAAATTGCTTTCCAGGATTTTGATGTAGAAAAGCACGCTGTCCTGCCAACTGTCCAAATATAACAGAACAATGAACACCAACTTAAAAAATAATATAATCAGCCAGGAGATCTGGCTACAGGCCAACAGAGATCTTATGGCCAAAACGATTGCAGAGTTAATGCATGAGGAACGTTTGAAACCTGCTGTTGCTCTGGAGGATGAAGCAGGATTTACTGTTTTCCAACTGGAAACCGGGATTGAAAACATTGTATATCAATTTCGAGGACAGGAAAGAATGATGGATTACTGGCATATTGATAAAGACAGTATCGTAAAAATAGAAAATGGGGCAAAAACCTCAGCGCTGGATATTCCCCAGTTTTTCCTTGAAATGCAGACCGTATTCGATCTGGATGCCAATACCCTGGCAAGATATACCGAAGAATTGCTGCATACTTTATACTGTGACGCATTGATCTTATCCAGAGGCGTTATGTCTTCAAGGGAACTGGCATCAAGTAATTACCAGACGGTAGAACACCAGATGACAGGACATCCGTGGGTCATTGTTAACAAAAGCAGGTTAGGATTTTCTCCTACAGATCTTGAAACATTCGCTCCGGAAGCAGGAGAGGATTTAAAAGTGTTATGGCTGGCTGCACACAAAGACAGATCAGCTTTCCAATCGCTGGACCCTATTGATCAGGAAGGATTTTACCGCTCTGAAATTGGAGACGAATTGTATCAGACATTTCAACAAAGACTGATCGAGGCAGGGAAATCTTCTGTGGATTATAATTTAATCCCGGTACATCCATGGCAGTGGGAACATAAACTGAAAATTCATTTTGCAGGTGATATTGCATCCGGCATGTTAATTCTATTAGGAGAAGGAAATGATATGTACAGCCCACAGCAGAGCATCAGGACTTTATTTAATACTGATCATCCTGAAAAAAGATATCTGAAAACGGCAGTTTCTATTCTAAGCACAGGAAACATCAGAGGGCTGTCGCCTAAGCAGATGAAAATTGCTCCTTCCATTACAGACTGGGTGAAAGGACTGATCAAAGGCGATGCTTATCTTGAAACCAAAGGAACCATATTTTTAGGAGAAGAAGCTTCTGTTGCGTATCTGCATCCTCAATACAGTGCGATTGCCGGTGTTCCTTATCAGTATAATGAATTCCTTGGAGCTTTATGGCGAGAAAGTGCTTCCAGTTATTTACAGGAAGATGAAGAAATGTTTACCATGGCTTCCCTGCTTTTTGTAGACCAGAATGGAGTTCCTTTGGTACAGGCTTTTGCAGAACAGGCAGGAATCAGTATCAGGCAGTGGATCACAGATTATCTGGATGCTTATCTTACGCCCCTGCTTCATATTTATTACACCCATTCTCTTTGTGTAACACCTCACGGAGAAAATATTATGGTGGTATTGAAAAACGGAGTTCCTCAGAGAATTGTCATCAAAGATTTTGTGGATGATATTGTGCTGACTGCAGAAGCAAGGGAAAAACTTCCTGATCATCTGGCAGACGGACTGATCCAGTCTTCCAACAAGGAAAACGTTCCGTTGTCTATTCTTTTGGGAGTATTTGATGCATTCTTCAGATATTTATCCAATATTCTGCACACGCATTCCAACTTTGAGGAAGAGACCTTCTGGACGCTTGTCCACAGCTGTATAGAAAACTACAAAAACCATAATCCTCATCTGAATAAGCGTTATGAAAAATATGATCTGTATGTTCCTGCATTCAAACGATTCTACATCAACAGTCTGCGTTTGAAAAACAACGGCTACAGTGAAAATAAAGCATTTGCTATTCCAAAGAAAGACGGCGCACTGCCTAATCCTTTGTATCAGATTGCGAATAAAAACTCTGTAGCGACGGTATGAGAAAGTTTCTGCATCTTGTAAAAGAAGGCTCTGTATTTGCATACGGAGCTTTAGCGGGAAAAAAAGTAGAACTTACCTCAGGGAGTATCAACCGTTCTATCTTCAGCCTTGCCATTCCGATGGTGATGGAGCTTGTGATGGAATCTGTTTTTGTCAGTATCAATCTTTTAATTATTGCAAAACTGGGAGATAAGGTCCTTGGCCTGGTGGGAATTGCAGATAACTATATCAATTTTGCCAATGCAATTGCCATTGGATTGGGCATCGCTGCTGCTACACTGACTGCAAGAAGAGCCGGAGAAAAAGATCAGGCAGGCATGAGCCGGACAGCCCATTATATCATATTGCTGGCCACTGCTTTTGCAGTACTGATTGGCGGTCTGTCATTCCTTTTCGCAGGTGAGATCATCAGTTTTCTTGGATTTAATACAGGAATCGTTGAAAACGGACTTAGCTTTTCCAGGCTTGCCTTTCTAAGTATCGGGCTGGTGATTCTGCGTCTGTCAATCAACGGGCTGTTCAGGGGAGCGGGAGATGCCGATCTTGCGATGAAGTCATTGTGGCTTTGTCATATCTCAAGTATGGTGTTCGCCGTGATTCTTGTTTTCGGACTGGGTTTTATTCCTGCTTACGGATTGATGGGGTTGGCTTATGCTACCATACTATCCCGGTTACTGGCGGTTTTATATCAATTCTTTATTCTTCTTACACGCAAAACCAGTGTCAATATCCTGATAAAGTTTCATCTTGACCTGCCTTTAATTAAGAAAATACTGAAAATTACTTTTGGCGGGCTTGTTCAGTACATTATTCCTGCTTCAAGCTGGCTGATTATGGTTAAAATCATTGCAACCTTCGGGACTACAGCCCTTGCAGGATATATTATTGCCCAGAGAATTGCTTCTGTAGCGACAATGCCTGCCTGGGGAATAGGAAATGCCGCAGGTGTTCTTACAGGACAGAATCTAGGCGCCGGAAACCCTGACCGCGCAGAAAAAACAGTATGGCGAGCCGGAGGAATCAATATGACCTATCTGGTAGTTGTTGCCATATTCTGGCAGTTCGCTGCAGAATACGTGGTGACTTTCTTCACCAAGGAAACCGAAGTTGCCAGATATGCCGTACAGTACATCCATGTGGTGTCTATGGCTTATCTGTTATTAGGTTTTACAATGGTGATCAGCCGTGCGCTTAATGCGGCCGGTAATATTATGCAGGTGACCCTGCTGTATATGATCATGTTCTATGTGATTCAGCTTCCTTTGGCGTATCTGCTCGGGATAAGGCTTCAGTGGGAACTCAAGGGAATATTTACCGCCATAGTTTCTTCGGAAATTGTACTGGCCGTTTTATTCTTAATGATCTTCAAAAATGGTAAATGGAAAACTATAAAAATTTAAAATGCACACAACAGACGAATTTTATGAAATTATCGCATCAGCAATCGCTGTGAAAAAAGAATTGGTAGACGAAAACCTTACCTATCAGGAAATTCCTGAGTGGGACTCTATGTCGCATCTGCTTATTGTAGAAGCCCTGGAGCAGTTCTACCGTGTCAAGTTTGATTTTAACGATATCCTTGAAATGGGAACCGTTGGAAAGATCCGCGAAAAAATGAAAAAATACGATGTACTCGTAGAAAACTAAGTATATGAAAATTTTAGAAAATGTAATTGCCAACAAGAACTTGTTGTTTACAGATGCTTCCACCGGAGCCACTTCGCCGGTTGGAACACTGTACCGGTCTTTGGGCCTCAATCCTGTAGAAAAAGGATTGATCTTTTTGTACAATGACAATCAGCTGCCCGGCATTGAGGTACTTCTCAATTTCTACGGAACAGCACTTGCCATTGCTGTTTTGGGACAGAAGCTGCATCCGGAATTTAAAGAACGCCTGGAAGCGGAATACCGCCCCAAATATATCTTTGATCCTTCCAGAGATGAGATTCAGGGATATGAACTGAAGGAGTTTTCGGAAACGGTAAAAATCTTTGCTAAGGAAGATTATCAGCCTGAAGTAGTTATTCATCCCGAGATCAAGATCCTTTTAAGTACTTCCGGAACCACCGGAGTTCCAAAACTGGTGAAGCTTTCAGATGAGAATCTCTACCAGAATGCTGTGAGCATCCTTCAGTATATGCCGATTCTTGAATCTGATGTAGTTCCACTCAACGTACCGATTAATTTCGTGTACGGTTTTTCAATTTTTACCACCAATTGTATGCGCGCGGGAAGAATAGTTTGTACGGATAAAGACATCATGCAGAAAGCATTCTGGGACGAAATGGAAGAATACGGTTACAGCACGCTGGGAGGCGTTCCTTATCTGTACGAAAACCTGAACAGAATAGGATTTTTCAGAAAAGACAGCAGCAGCCTGAAATACATGACCCACACAGGAGGAGTGATCAATGCTGAACTAAGGAAAACGATCTTCAACTACTGCCATGAATTTGAAAAACAGTTCTTTGCCCAGTACGGACAAACTGAAGCAGGCGGAAGAATGGCTTACCTTACCACAGACGGACTTCTTGAAGAGGAAACTTCTATCGGGACACCGGTACACGGTGGAAGCTTCCAGATTGATCCTGAAACGGAGGAGCTGCTCTTTTTACATTCAGGCATCAGCGGAGGGTATGCCAACAGGCTTGAAGATCTTTCTACCTACGAGCAGCCAAAAATTCTTCATACAGGAGATACAGGCAGAAGAGGGCAGAACGGACTGTATTACATCACAGGAAGAATTAAGAGGATCATGAAGCTTTTCGGGATCCGTCTCAACCTGGATGAGGTAGAGGTTATCCTTAAGAATGAGCTGGAAGGCAATACGGTCGTTTGCCTTAACGGCAATGACAAGAAAATTATTGTTCTGTATGATAACCTCGGAATTGATCCCCAGACCATTACAGAAATCATTAAGAATAAACTGCGCATCAATCCGCAGTACGTACGCACCGAACACATAGAATCATTTCCATTATCACAAAACGGCAAAATAAACTATCCACTGTTACAAAACTTACAGCATGAAAACATTTAAAACCCTTATATTACTTTTACTTCTTGTCAGCTTCCCGCTTATCATTTCTGCCCAGCAGAGTGAACGCGTTAACGGCAAGGTCATGCTGTCTGAAAAAGTGCCTGTAAAGAATGCACTTTTAAGGTTAGTCAATACGCCGTATCAGGCAAAAACCAATAATTTAGGAGAATATTACTTTGATAATGTGCCACCTGGAGAGTATACTCTTCAGGTGGTTTTAAATGACATTGAACTGATGCGGGAGCAGATCCGCATCGAGAAAGATGTCTTTGAAATTCCAGTGATTTACACTTCCGTAGAAAACAACCTCATCGAAGGGATTACCGTATATGCCGTAAGCAGAAACAAATTTCTGGATAAGGACAGCACCTCAGTTTCTAAGATGCCGTTGAAAAATATTGAAAATCCCCAAATGTATACGAGCATCAACCAGCAGATCCTGAAAGAGCAGCTGGTTTATGATGTTTCGGATGCTTTAAAAAACGTTCCGGGTATTGTAAAAATGCAGGGAAGTGCAGGAAGAGCAGGGGACGGAAGCTTTTATTATAATTTAAGAGGTTTCCCTACCAGAGTTTCTATGGTAGACGGCGTGCCCGCAACAACCAATTCAGAAATTGACCCTGCGGATATTGAACGTATCGACGTGATAAAAGGGCCTTCCGGAACACTTTACGGAGGCGCAGTGAATTCCTTTGGAGGACTGATTAATGTGGTGACGAAAAAACCGAAAGATTATTTCGGGGGAGAAGTTTCTTATCTTTTGGGAAGCTATAACCTGAACCGTGTGACAGCTGATGTATATGGCCCGATCACGGATTCAAGAAAAACTCTATTCCGTCTGAATGCCGCTTATCAGTATCAGAACGGATTCAGAGATTCTGAATTCAGGAAGTCCATGTTTGTAGCCCCGACACTCAGCTACCAGGTAAATGACCGGTTGAAGTTCAATTTGGGAGCTCAGATTTACACCTACGAAGGAACAAATACACCAATTATTTTCCTATCCAGAACAAGGAAGTTTTTCGCGACGACTCCTGACGAACTCGGATTTGACTGGAAAAGGTCTTATTCCAATAATGATATGAGCTTAAAGGCACCTTCCATCAATGTAAAAGCAGAGGTGAATTACAAAATTTCCGATAAATGGAGCTCACAGACTTTGATCTCAAGAAATTACAGAAAAACGGAAGGATTATATCAGTATCAGTTCATCAGGGGAAATACCAGCGATGCCCTTCTGGAGCGTAATGTACAGTGGCAGAATTCTGAGGGAGCCTCTACGAGTATTCAGCAGAATTTTAACGGAGAATTTAAAATAGGAAAAATTAAAAATAAAGTTCTTATTGGGCTAGACTATTTAAACCAGTCATTAAACAACAACAATTCTCCCATCGTTAAATACGACACCATCAACGGGCAGAATCTGACAGCCAAGTACGGGATGATTTCTAAAGATCTGGCCCTTCAAAAAATACAGAATTTCACCCAGGCTGCCATCGAAGCCGGTATCAAAACAGGTAAATCACCTTTGGAAAGAAATTCATTCTCAAGTAATATCTATGGCGCTTATATTTCCGATGCTGTTTATATTACGGATCGTTTAGTTACCTTATTAAGCTTACGTTTAGACCATTATGAAAGTAACGGACAGCTTGATCTGAACACGAATGCCCTTAATCCTTCTTCACCAAAATTCAAGCAGACAGCACTGTCTCCAAAACTGGGGGTATCGTACCAGATCTTTAAAGACCGTTTATCAGCATATGCCAACTATATGAACGGCTTCAGCTATACACCTCCGGCTTCTCAGCCCCTTTCAGATTACAGCGGAGATTTCAAACCGCAAAAATCTAATCAGTGGGAAGTGGGAGTAAAAGGAAATCTCTGGAGAAACAGAGTGAATTTTACCGTAGGATATTATGATATACTGGTTGATAATATGTTAAGACTAACGGAAGTAATCCGTGACGGGAAAAGCCATAGCATTACCATCCAGGACGGTGAGCAGAGAAGTAAGGGAATAGAAATTGAGACAATACTGAATCCTATTCAGGGCCTGAATATTATGGCAGGATATTCTTACAACGACAGTAAGTTTGTAAAGGCGGCAGCTAATGTGGATGGGCGTCGTCCTTCTTCTGCAGGTCCGGCTAATGTATTCAATTCATGGATAAGCTATATATTGCCAATCAAAGGATTTCAGGGAATTGGATTAGGTTTTGGGGTGAACCGTGTCGGTGAGCAGATTACGGTAGACAACGCGACTACCGGACAATTTATATTCCCCGCTTATACTTTAGTCAATGCTTCTATATCTCTTGAAAAAGAGAGATACAGATTAGGATTTAAAATGAATAATTTAGGAAATGCACAGTATTTCGCAGGACAGGGAGTTGTAGTAGCCCAAATGCCTCGTAACTTTGTAGCGGAGGTTAGTCTTAAGTTTTAATATGAATTCTATACTAAGAAAGACGGCATATCAATTACATCTATGGCTCGGACTAATGTCCGGGCTTATAGTTGTCATCATGGCGGTTACGGGATGTATTCTCGCTTTTGAAAAAGAACTGAAACATGCGTTATACCCGGAAAAATATTTCGTCAAAACCATAAAAAAAGAAAAACTGCAGTTTTCTGACCTCAAATTGAAAGCAGAGCAGGCACTTCCGGACAGTTTAAAGGTTAGCAGGGTAGAAATATCCCCAGATCCATCCCGAAGCTATGCATTCCGTTCGCTGAAAATGAACAGTGAAGCTCTGACCTACTGGGGAACTTACATTCATTATTACAGGGTTTATGTAGATCCTTACACCGGAAAGGTTCTTGAGGTGGAAAATGCTAAAAATGATTTTTTTGAGATCGTGATGGACCTTCACCGGAGGCTTTTACTGGGTGAAAAAATTGGCAAAACGATTACAGGATATTCCACACTGATATTGGCTGTCATGCTTTTTTCGGGACTGGTGATCTGGTATCCCCGCAAAATGAATAAGAAAGCTCTGAAAGGGATGTTTTCCATTAAAACATCAGCCAAATGGAAAAGGGTTAATTATGACATGCACAATGTCTTAGGATTTTATGCCGTTATTCCTTTGTGTCTTATTTCCTATGCAGCTTTAATATGGAATTTCGAAGACGTTGATAAATGGGTAAAAAAAACACTGAACGGAAAAGCAAAAACCGAACAGAAAGCCAAAAGTACCATTCCTACCGAAGAAAATTCAAATTCAAAAAACATTTTGAATATTGTTGGTGAAAGGGTAAAAAAGAGCTTAGCTGATAAGAAATCTGCACTCATCAGCTTTCCGAAAACGGAAGAAGGCACTTATTATGCTGAGGTGACCTACGGAAATAGGCAGTACCAGAATGAGCAGTTTACCTTTGATCAATATTCAGGGGAAATATTAAAACATCAATCTTACAAAGACAAAAATATCGGCTATGGAACTGCGTTAAGAGAAAGGAATTATGATCTTCATACCGGAAGTATCTTCGGAATGCCAGGCCGGATTTTATACCTTTTTGCAGGCATGATTGCAGCTTCACTTCCCATCACCGGATTTATTATTTATCTGAACAGAAAAAAGAAGAAACCCAAGAAAAAGAAAGTGAAGATATTGAGTCTCTCCAATTAAAAAACAAAAATTTCAGATAAGTGTAGCGTAAAAGTTACACTTTTTTTATTCCAATTCAAATAACATAACTATCTACATAATCAGTAACATCTGCGTGAAATTTTATACTAGTTTAAATCTGATGTGCAATTTTAAGATGTTTTTTACCTCTCGCAGATTCAGCGGATTGAGCAGATTAATAAAAACGCAAACATCTGCCATATATATCTGCTTAATCTGCGAGAGATTTCCTATAACAATCTTTTAGCGTTATCTGAAAGGATTTTAATACTCTTCTCCATTTCCTCAAAATTCAGATTTCCAAAACCCAACCTCATCGCCGTAAGATCTTTGGTCTGATACAGCAGTGTTTTAGGGATAAAAAGATTATTTTGTGCACAGTTCCGGCTCAGCTGCATCAGGTTGACCGGAACCTTCCATTCCAGCCAGAACGCAAGACCTCCCGACGGCTTTTGAAACTGTATCAATTCTCCTAAATTTCCTTCAAGCAGTTGTGCAAAATAATCCCGTCTTTCCTGATAAACCTTTAAGGATTTTTTCAGGTAACGGTGTATTTCTCCCTCCTCAATCATTTCACCCAAAGCCCTTTCCATTAAAATATCACCCTGACGGTCTATGATCCCAAGGTACTTCCTCATTTCAGCCATCAGATTTTCCGGAGCCACAATAAAACCGGTCCTGAATCCCGGAGCCAATGATTTTCCGAATGATCCAATGTAAATAACCATTCCTTTCGTGTCTGCACTCGCCAAAGGAAGAATTGGACTTTTATCGTAATGAAATTCATAATCATAATCATCTTCCAGAATGATAAAGCCGTATTCATGAGCAAGATCAAGCAGTTCAAGCCTTCGCTGGGCACTTAAGGCAACGGTAGTAGGATAGTGGTGGTGCGGCGTGAGATAAAGCATCCGGATTTTTTGCTTTTTACAGACTTCCCGGACATGTTCAACGATAATTCCTTCCTCATCTATCGGCAGAGAGAGAATATTCACACCTGCTTTCTGGAAAATCATATTGACGGAAAAATAACTTAAAGCGCCTACTAATACAGTATCTCCTGCGGAAAGTAGAATTTCTGAAACGATATAAATACTCATTTCTGTGCTTCGGGTGATAAGAAGATTATTCTTTGAGATGGGTAATCCGCGGGAAAGATTAAGATAATGTGACAGATGTTCCTTAAAAAATTCACTTCCGTCATGATTATAATGCCCAAGCATTTTCTGGTTGGATTTCCTTTTAAGAATAGAGCTGTAAAACCGTGAATGCTGCCCGATCTGAGTCAGCCTGATATCCGGGACACCGTCATTAAAAACATATTCACAGTCCGAATGTTCAAAAGGATTGTCCAGAATATTTGAAGTTTTAAAAGAAAAACCTGTAGTTTCAGGATAATTCTGAAGACTGTTTTTTTCAAAGTCCTTAACCCTCACAGGCTGTTCCTGGTTTTCCCCGATAATGAAGGTCCCTTTATTCGGAAGACTTTCCACCCAGCCCTGTGCAGATAATTCATCGTACACCGCAACGGCAGTATTCCGGTGGATGTCCAGAACTTCACTGAATGTTCGGGTTCCCGGCAGCTTGGTCCCATAAGGTAAAAAACCTCTTTGAATAGCATTAATTAACTGATTCGCGATCTGCATATAGATCGAAGTATCAGAATTTCTGTCAATTTCTATAAAACTTTGATAAGGAATCTTAACCGGACTATCCATAATATTAAAACTGGCACCTTTTAACAGTCCGGCAATATACTAATTTTGGCTCAGAATAAAATAAGAAGTTGCGAGATACGAGTTAATATTAGAGAAAAATTAAATTCCAAAACCTGAACCTCACAATCCGAACCCCGAACCAAAATTGATAAACCTATGGAATTTCAACAACTGCTTGAAAGAATTGTCCGGAATAGCGTTACCCACGCCAAATGGCTGAATACGCTTTCGTTCATGGAAAATGCCGGTGCCAGAAAAATCTCTAAATGTGAGCATCCGGTTTCAGTGACCCTAATTCAGCTGAAACATGCCGCGGAAGAGCACCGTCACGCTTATTATCTAAAAAAGCAGATCGGGAAAATAGATCCCGAATTGTGTAAAACCTATGAAACTGAAGAACTTCTGGCCCCGGTTGCGACCCGACAGTATCTTCATTCATTAGATGTTAAGGCCTGCAGGTATCTTCAAACTGCATTTACCCTGAATAAAGAAGAACTGAAATACGCCGCTTATCTTTTTGTAACCTATGCCATTGAAGTCCGTGCAGATGAGTTATATCCGGTTTATCAGGATATTCTGACCAAAGAATCTTCGAAGATTATGGTGAAATCCATTATTCTGGAAGAAGAGGGACATCTTGAAGAAATGATTCATCAGTTAAATGAATTTTCCGCAGACTGGAAATTGCACGCAGAGAAGATTCTGATGATAGAAAAGGAACTGCATGATTTGTGGATCAATGCCATGGCAAAAGAAGTGTCTCAATTAGATTATGCTTAAAAAATTTCAGGAAGCTCTTGATAAAAGAACAGAAGCAGGAATATTGCGGATTTTAAAGTCGAAATCAGCCGGTATCGATTTTTATTCCAACGATTATCTTGGCTTGGCAGGAAATGAAGAACTTCAGTTACAGTTGCTTCTGAAGGTTCAGGAAAACCCTCAGCTTCTTTCAGGAAGTTCCGGCTCAAGATTGATCAGCGGGAACAGCAATATAACTGATGAAACAGAAAATTATATTGCCGGACAGCATCAATATCCTGCAGCGCTGCTTTTCTCTTCAGGTTACAATGCAAATCTGGCTTTATTTTCTACACTGCCGGGCCGTCATGACACGATTATTGTGGATGAGCAGATTCACCGTTCCGTTCATGATGCATGCAGAATGTCACATGCCAAAAAAATTAAATTCCGGCATAACGATCTTGAGGATCTTGAAAGCATTCTGAAAAAGCAGGAAGGCCCCTGTTATATTGCTATAGAAAGTCTGTATTCAATGGATGGCGATTTTGCCCCTGTTCAGGAAATTGCAGCTTTAGCGAAAAGATACCATGCTGCACTGATTGTAGATGAAGCTCATGCTTTTGGAGTTTTCGGATATGGTTTGATTGAGAAATACCATTTGCAACATGATGTTTTTGCCGCTGTGATTACTTATGGAAAGGCTTTGGGAGCACATGGAGCCGCTATTCTCTGTGATGAAACCGTGAGATCCTATTTGGTGAATTTTGCGTCTCCTTTCATCTATACCACGGCATCACAGGACTTTTTATGGACAGCTGTTAAAACTGGATATGAATTTTTAAAGCTAAAACCTGAACTGTCAGAAAAACTTCATCAAAATATTGAAATCTTCAGCAATCAGAATATTGAAACACCTTCTTCACAGACAAGCCCGATACAGGCGGTATTGCTTCCGGACAATCAGCAATTAAAAAACTTACAGAAAACATTATCTGACAATGAATTCTTAACCTATGCCGTCTACAGTCCGACTGTAAGAACAGGAACCGAAAGATTGAGAATATGCCTCCACAGCTTTAATACCGAGAAAGAAATTACAGAACTCACAGGAATTATTAAGGAATATATTTAAATCTAAACCCAAATCACGCATCTCGAAACCCGAAACCCATACCCCGCATGAACAAGCTATTCATCACCGGCATAGGCACTGAAGTAGGAAAAACAGTATGTTCTGCCGTTTTAACGCAATATTTTAAGGCAGATTACTGGAAACCTGTGCAGTCAGGAGACCTTGAATATACGGACACTCATAAAATAAAATCATGGACAGAGAATACAGTCTGTCATCCGGAAACCTGTCGTTTTCAGTTGGCCGCTTCTCCGCATCAGTCTGCCCGGGAAGAAAATACAGAAATCAGTTTAGAACAGTTCCAGCTTCCAAAAACAGCTAACAAGCTTATTGTAGAAGGAGCAGGAGGGCTTATGGTCCCGCTTTCGGATGAAATTTTCATGATTGATCTTATCGAAAAACTCAGAATTCCTGTAGCCCTGGTAGTCAGAAATTATTTAGGATGTATTAATCATAGCTTGCTTTCCATCATGGCATTAAAACAAAAAAAGCTTAAGCTGGAATACCTGATCCTTAACGGAGCTTTTCCCCCGGATACAGAAAGAGTGATCAGCAACTTTATTAAAAAAGAAACCGTAATTATTCGTATCCCCGAAATTGACCAGCCAACAAAAGACAGCATTAAAGCTGTTGCAGAACAATTAGCAAAAACAAATTTATGATAATGGATAAAAAAACAACCGTAAGAAACAACTGGACAAAAGAAGAAATAGAAGAAATTTACCACCAGCCCCTGCTGGAACTGATCTATAAAGCATCAACCGTTCACCGTGAATGGCATGATCCGTCAGAAGTACAGATCTCAACCTTATTATCCATCAAAACAGGAGGATGTCCTGAGGACTGTTCCTATTGTGGCCAGGCTGCCCGTTACCATACCAATATCAAAGTACAGGCTCTGCTTCCGACAGAAACTGTTATTGAGCACGCCCAAAAAGCAAAAGACAGCGGCTCCTCCCGTTTCTGTATGGCTGCTGCATGGCGTGAAGTCCGTAACAACCGTGATTTCGACAGGGTAATCGATATGGTAAAAGGCGTTAACGAGCTGGGACTGGAAGTATGCTGTACTTTGGGAATGCTTACCGAAGAGCAGGCCATCCGTCTTCAGGAAGCAGGCTTATATGCTTACAACCATAATCTGGATACTTCCGAACAGTATTATGAAGAGATCATCTCAACCAGAACCTTCGATAACAGGATCAATACCATCAACAATGTAAGAAAAGCAGGAATAACGGTGTGCTCAGGGGGAATTATAGGTCTTGGAGAAACGCACAGAGACCGGATCTCAATGCTTTTAACGTTAGCCACGATGCCCAAACATCCGGAATCCGTTCCCATCAATGCCTTGGCAAGAGTAGCAGGAACACCGCTCGAGGATAATGAAAAAGTAGATACCTGGGAAATGGTAAGAATGATTGCTACTGCAAGGATGGTCATGCCGTCATCAATGGTCAGATTAAGTGCCGGACGTATCGAAATGAATGAAACAGAACAGGCATGGTGCTTTATGGCCGGAGCCAATTCCATCTTCACAGGAGAAAGAGAAACGTTATTGGTAACGCCTAATCCCGGAGTTTCTGAAGATATGCAGATGCTGGAAAAGCTGGGACTGAAGCCCATGAAGATGAAAGAAACCAATTGTTGTTAATCCGGGGCCCAGACGCGGGGTTCGGGTGATAAACGATTGTGTTATGAGTTACGAGTTAGCTTCCAGAACTCCCATCTCCATATTTTAACAACTAACTTCTAACCTCTAATTTCTAACTTCTAAAAATGAATACATCAATACAATCTCTTCTTGCCGAAAGAGACAAAACCGTCAACTGGCATCCTTATACCCAAATGAAAACAGCCGGAGATGTGATTCCCATTATTAAAGGAAAGGGTGTTTATTTATATGATGATGAAGGAAAAAAGTATATCGATGCGGTTTCTTCCTGGTGGGTGACTTTGCACGGCCATGCCCATCCCTATATTGCAAAGCGGGTATTTGAACAGTTAAATACTTTGGAGCAGGTTATTTTTGCAGGATTTACGCATGAACCGGCTGTTCAGCTATCAGAAAATCTCCTCAAACTGCTTCCTGATAATCAGAAAAAGGTTTTTTATTCGGATAATGGTTCTACTGCAGTGGAATCAGCGCTGAAAATGTGTATTCAGTATGCTTATAATTTGGGAAAAGAAAAGACGAAAATCCTGGCTTTCAGGAATGCCTATCACGGTGACACATTCGGGGCAATGTCTGTGAGTGGAAGGAGTATCTGGACAAAACCTTTCGGAAGCATGCTTTTTGAAGTGATCTTTATTGATACGCCCAATGCAGAAAATCTGGAAAGCTTAAAACTTCAGATCAAAGATCTCGCAGAAGAGACAGCCTGTTTCATCTATGAACCTCTGGTACAGGGTGCAGCAGGTATGCTGATGTATGAGGCTGAACATCTTGATGAACTGATGAAATTCTGCAGAAGCAAAGAAATTCTGATGATTCAGGATGAAGTATTTACAGGTTTTGGAAGAACAGGAAAATTGTTTGCCGCCAACCATCTTACAGAAATGCCGGATATTATGTGTTTCTCAAAAGGACTAACCGGCGGAACGATGCCTATGGGAATTACCACCTGTTCCCAGGACATTTTCAATGCTTTTTTATCGGATGACAAATACAAGACGTTGTTTCACGGACATTCCTTTACGGCCAATCCCTTGGCCTGCACAGCTGCATTAGCCAGCATGGAACTTTTATTACAGGAAGAAACGTTAGCTGCCATTGACCGTATCAGCAGACAGCATTCAGATTTTGCGAAAATTCTCTCAGCGTATACTGATGTTGAAAATGTACGTCAGACCGGAACGATTCTGGCTTTTGAATATAAAACGGATCAGAATACGTCTTATTTTAATCAGATAGGAAAGGTTCTGTACGATAAATTTCTACAGCGTGGAATTATAATGCGTCCGCTGGGGAATGTCATGTATTTGGTTCCCCCGTATTGTATTACTGCGGAAGAGCTGGACTTTATTTACCGGAATATTTTCGAGGTTTTAGAGAGTTTTAAGAATTAAGATCATTGCCCCACTGATGCAGCTGATTAAGAATAGGTTCTAATTTTTTACCCTGATCAGTGAGCTTATAATAAACTTCAGGAGGAAAATTATAGACTTCAATCCGTTGAATAATATGATTCTCCTCCATCTGTTTCAGCTGTTCCGACAGTACTTTCTTCGAGACCCTCGGCATTTTACGCCATAATTCTATAAATCGCACCTGATCTTCCTCAAAAAGATTATGAAGGATCAGAGGTTTCCACTTTCCGGAAAGAAAATCCAGGCTTCGTCTGAGCCCGCAGTTTTTAAATTCTTCAAAATTCATAGATAACTTTACTGTATATGGTTAACCTTTTGGTAACCGTCTATTATTTAACCTTGATTGAGCTATAGCTTTGTAAAGACAAAATTAAGCAAAATGAAACTAGAATTATGGCGTAATGCCACATTGCTGCTCCAGATCGGAGGAAAAAAAATTTTAATTGATCCCATGCTTGGAGAAAAAGGTTCTTTGGGGAAATTTCCGATGACAGATAACGAATTGGAAAACCCTCTGGTTGACCTTCCGTTCAGTGAGGAAGAATTAAAAGATAAACTGATAACAATTGATGCAGTGGCCGTAACTCACCTTCATCCCGATCATTGGGACGCAAAAGCGATTGAGCTCCTGGATAAAAATATTCCTGTGATCTGCCCGGAGATTATTTCAGAACAGATTGCCCAGTCAGGCTTTAAGAATATAATTTCTATTAAAGACAGCATCATCTGGGAAAACATCAGCATATCAATTACAGAAGGAGAGCACGGGACCGGAGAAATAGGGGAGAAAATGGGTAAGGTAAACGGATTTGTCTTTAAAACTGAGGATAAAAGCATCTATATCGTAGGTGACAGTATCTGGTATGACGGAATTGCGGCAGAAATCGATCGGCACAAGCCACAGCATATTGTTGTAGCCGGAGGCGCAGCCACTTTTGTAGTGGGAGATCCTATCATCATGACCAGCGAGGACATCATTAAACTTGGTGAATATGCACCCAATGCCACTGTTTTGGTAACCCATCTTGAAGCTGTAAGCCACTGTAAAGAAAACCGTGAATACATTCAGAAGAAGATCAATGAAAACGGTCTGGAAAACAGATGCTTAGTTCTGCAGGATGGGATGGAATATTCTTTATAATTAATTAAAAAGACCGAGTTCGGGATAAGAAATACCTGAAAATAATTATATTTTTATCGCAAAGACAAACAAAGTAGATTCTCTGGTATTTTTAATAAGGAAAACAAAGGCATTTCATGCAGCAAAGTAAGACCACATATACCCTGTATTGCTTACCAATAAGTGAAACGGCTTTGTTTATCTTAAAAAATAAATGAATGTTTTTTAAGGCTTTGCCTATCCTTGCGTTGAGTTTAATACTTATCCCGAATTCAGGTTAAGAAGAGTTTAAAATCTATAATCTTTAGAAAGAATAGGTTGGGAGATGGCTCATTTTTTGAATGCCTTCTTTAAATTAATTTCTATGCTATCCTTGTTTCTCTTAGAACTCAACTGGAAAGAATTGTTTCTGGGACATGAAGAATGGTCCTTTCTTTTAGAAATCATCCTCCGTACAGTTATCATGTTTCTGGCTATTATTATCGGGCTGAGGATATTAGGCAAAAGGGGAGTCAAACAACTTTCTATTTTTGAGCTGGTTGTTATTATCGGTTTAGGCTCCGCAGCCGGCGATCCTATGTTTAATAAAGATGTAGGCATTATTTCTTCTATCCTTGTTTTTATTGTTATCATCCTTTTATACAGTATTGTCACATTTTTTATCGGCAGAAGCAAAAAGTTTGAGAGAATGGTGGAAGGCAGTTCCATCTACCTGATCAAAGACGGTGAATTTGCTATTGAAAATTTTAAAAAAGAAAATCTGGGCAGCGATGAATTCTTTGCCGAATTAAGATTGAAAGGCATTTCTCAGCTTGGACAGGTAGAAACAGCCATAGAAGAGATTTCAGGTGAAATCAGTGTTTTTTACTATGAAGATAAAGATGTAAAATATGGACTTCCCATCATGCCGGATTCATTAAAAAGTCCATTAAAAAGAATTTATAAAGAAAGTCAATATTCCTGTATCTTCTGTGGACATACCGAATTTAAAGCAGAAGGAAATACAGCACACTGTCCCAAATGCCAAAAAGACGAATGGATAGAAGCAAGTAACAGAAAAAGAGTGACATAAATCAGCACTTGAGCCTTACAGCAAATCTTTACAGCAACTTTATCATTAAATTTGCAAACAATAAATGGACGCAGCATGGAAAACACAGAGACATTGAGAACATTAAATTATTCAGGTATATTTCTTTCCTGCTTTTCAGATTACAGTGAAAAATGCATCCACGCCACACCTGAACATGTTCTCTTATATCTGTATTCCGGCGAGCAAATCATCGAAGACAGGGGAGAGCAGATTATTATCAAAGCAGGTGAGTGTGCTTTTATCCGTCGCGATCACAGGCTCGTCATGTATAAAAACAGTAAGGGAGAAGACCTGTATAAAGGGATCTCACTTACTTTTGGAAGAAATATTCTCCGTGAGTTTTACAGCAAAATGAACAGGTCTGAAATACCGGAGAAATTATCAATTTCAGAAAAAAATATATTTAAACTTGACATCCGTCCGGATATTACCAGCCTGTTTCAATCTTTAACGCCTTATTTTGATGGCAATATAAAACCCACAGAAGGGGTTGCTCATCTCAAACTGCTTGAAGGAATTTATGCGGTTCTCAACAGTTCTGAAGCTTTGTATCCGGTACTATTCGATTTTATAGAACCCTGGAAAGTAGATATTCTTGGATTTCTTAATGAGAATTATATGGACGATCTTACCATGGAACAGATCGCCTCTTATACCGGCAGGAGCCTCGCCACTTTTAAAAGGGATTTTAAGAAAATAAGCAGTCTTACCCCACAGAAATGGTTAATTAAAAAACGCCTTGAAGCCGCCTATTTTAAACTTAAAGAAGAAAATAAAAAAGTGCAGGATGTGTATATAGAAGTGGGATTTAAAAATCCTTCTCATTTTTCCACAGCTTTTAAAAAAGAATATGGCTTTTCACCATCCGATATATAGTAATGATCTGGTTTTTTATTGGAATATTTTCCTACTGAAGCCATCTCACTTTTAATGTTCTGTCTGCGCTGCATTTCTATTGGGCATATCTTTGTGGATATGACTGGCTGACAGCAATTCATATCAGTAACTGCCACACACATAGCTAAAAAGTTTCATCAACCCTTATTTGAGCTTCTCAGAAAGATTAATTGAGCCTCACAAAGATGTCTTTGTGAGGGTTTCCTTTTAATTTTGTTTGGTATTAAAAAGATGAAAATGAAAGACAAAAATATATTGGAAAGACTAAAAAAAGGAGATACCATCCATCTTAATGATCCTGAATATTATATCATTAACAATATAGTGAACAGAACGATTAAACTGTCTCAGAAGCTTAATAATTCTACAGATATTCAGCAGGTGCGTAACTGTATTGGTGAAATTACAGAGCTTGCAATAGATGAAAGCACAACAATATTTCCACCGTTCTACACTAATTTTGGAAGATTCATCACCCTTGGAAAAAATGTTTTTATCAACCACGCATGTTCTTTTCTGGATATGGGCGGTATTACCATAGAAGATGACGTTCTGATTGGCCCAAAAGTAAACCTGGTTACAGAAAATCATCCACTGGATCCTAATCAAAGAAAAGCACTCATTACAAAACCTATCCTTGTGAAAAAAGGGGCATGGATTGGTGCAGGCGCTACGGTCCTTCCTGGAATTACTATAGGAAAAAATGCTGTAGTAGCAGCCGGGGCAGTTGTTTCAGGAGATGTACCTGATGATACTGTAGTAGGAGGTATTCCGGCAAAAATCATTAAATCAATTTATTAATTATGAAAAAATCAATATTTGCAGTAGCTCTGTGCCTTCTCTTTTCAGGGAAAATACTGTCACAAAATGTGAAAAATCATCATCCGGAATCAGAAAAAAATAAAATGGAAAAGATCACCGCAGATCAATACACCACTTTTAAAGTCAGCAGCAATATTGCGATTTATAAAGTTACGTTCAAAAACCAGTACAATATGGATGTTGCCGGCCATCTTTTTATGCCGGAAAATTTTAGCCGGAACGAAAAACATCCGGCCATTATTGTTGGACATCCAATGGGTGCCGTGAAAGAGCAGAGTGCCGATTTGTATGCATCCAAAATGGCCGGAAAAGGTTATGTTACCTTAGCCATTGATCTTTCCTTTTGGGGGGAAAGTGCCGGAGAGCCAAGAAATGCTGTTGCACCTGATATATATGCAGAAGATTTCAGTGCTGCCGTTGATTTTCTTGGAACAAGATCATTTGTTGACAAAAACAGGATCGGAATTATCGGTGTTTGTGGAAGTGGAAGTTTTGTGATCAGTGCAGCTAAGATTGATCCCAGAATGAAAGCCATAGCAACGGTCAGTATGTATGATATGGGAGCAGCCAACAGAAATGCACTGAACCATTCTCAAAGCATCGAACAACGGAAAAAAATAATTGCAGAAGCATCAGAACAGCGTTATGTAGAATTTACCGGCGGAAAAAACCAATATACAAGTGGAACTGTTCATAAACTCGACAAAGATACACATCCTATCCAGCGCTAATTTTATGATTTTTACAGGACTTCCAGAGGCGAATACACCCCAAAAGGGAGTTCTCCGGAGCTGACTACTCATCCGACATTGAGCAGCAATACAAAATTTATGAATTTCTACCCGTTTAATGATATAGAAACTATTTCTCCCAGACCTATGCTGTTCATTACAGGCGATCAGGCACATTCAAAAGAATTCAGTGAGAAGGCTTATCAACTTGCCGCCGAACCGAAAGAACTGTATTATGTACCTAATGCAGGGCATGTTGATCTGTACGATAACACACAATTAATTCCTTTTGAAAAGCTGGAAATATTTTTTCAAAAAAATCTTTAACGAGAAATATCATTTTTCTAAATGCAGGAAGCTTTCTAGATAGACTTCCTGTATTTTTTAATCTTCAACATATTTATTTCTGGCCGCCTTCATTCCGAAATAAAACATCAGAAGGACAGCAAAGCTCAAAAAGTAAAAAGAACTTTTCCACGAGGCATCCCAATCATGAAGCTTTCCGAAGACCGGAGGTCCGAATGCCGCAATAAGATATCCCACAGACTGCGCCATTCCTGATATCTTTACCGCATTGGCGCTATTTTTTGTTCTTGCTGAAAAAAACAGAATTGACAGGCTGAACGATAATCCATTAGAAATACCGATAATGACAGCATTAGCATAAATCCATTGCGACTGCAGCCATACAAACATCATCGTACTTCCGAACATTAAACTGCAGATAAGTACGATCAGAATCCGCTGATCTTTCATTTTGCCGGCAATAATCGGGGCACAGAAAGTAATCGGGATCATAGTAATCTGAATTAGAAACAGTATCCACCCCGTACTTTCACCTTCCATTTTACAGTCAGTGAGAAATGAGGGAAGCCATGCCACCATACAATAATAAAATAAAGACTGCAGTCCCATAAATACACTGATATTCCATGCCTGTGCAGATTTAAACATATTAAAATCAGAAACACTTAATGCTGCTTTTGCCTGTCCCGGATTTTTTTTATTGAATATCAGTTCCAGAATAAGAACAAAAAGTCCAAGCCCGGCAATAATCAGCCAGATTCCCAGCGAACCACGCCATCCGAATCCTGTCCATTCTCCGATTCTTACACTGAAGCCTGAGGCTAATGCAGCGGTAAGATTCATGGAAACGGCAAAAATTCCGGTCATCAGGCCGATCTGCTTAGGAAAATTATTCTTGATATATCCCGGAGTCACCACATTTCCGATACAGATTCCCAAGCCTATGAATACAGACCCCGCAAAAAGCATCCAAAGAGATCCCGTAATCCTTAGGAAAAGTCCGAAGCTTAAAATAATCAGGGAATACAACAGAAACCTGCTGATACTGAATGTATGTGAAAATCTGCTCACTAAAACGGAACAGGTTGCAAACATAAACAGTGGAATAGAAGTAAGCAGACTCACCTGGAAGCTATCCAGATTCAGGGCATTCCGTATATCACTCAAAACCGGGGAAACAGAGATAATAGGAGACCTCAGGTTGCTGGATACAAGGATCACAACCAGTACATTGATCACCATCAGGACATAAGAAGCATTCTTTCTTGATTCGTTCTTCATTATATATTTAATATTTGATGCAAAATTAATTAAGCAGTTTTATTTAATTTTGCCAAAGTTTTAATATAAAACGACATGAACCCTCGATATTGATCAGCTGAAGAAACCGCATTTTGTCCGGTTTGAAAAAGACTGACGGTATGATGACATTCTTCATTTCCACCAAAAAAACCAGCTCGTTTATGTGGAAAGCAGATTCCAGCTTGCTAAATACCAGCAGATACTGAAAGTCATTAAAAGCATGAACTGCTGAGTTCCCGTAGCCTCCACATTTCGGAAACAGCCTATAAAGTAGGGTATAAAAGCTTTCAGGCTATACTGCTGTCCAAACCGACAGATTTTGTAAAAATTACCGGTGGGCTATTATAAAAAAAATCTCCGGGTTACCCCAGAGATTCATACATTATCTAAATTTTCTTAGAACTTGAATACACATCCGCAAACGCTCATTTTGCCTTCAACGACTGTAGTCCACTGGCCGTTCCATGTACCTCCGTAAGAAGCACAGATTGAAGGACATATTTCTTTTGCATCTTCGTTGCTCCAGATGGGTCCTGCTAAAACGTCCATAGTATATTCTGTACTTCCGGATGGCTGCGTATCATATTCAACTTCGATAACGCTCATCTGACCTTCGACAATAGTGCTCCATTGTCCAGTGAATTTTCCTAAATGTGCCGCAGCAATACGGCCTCCGATTTTCTGTGCTTCATCATTGCTCCAAAGCGGACCTGCAATGATATTAATTTTAAATGTTGACATGGTGTAATGTTTTAAGTTGTTTAACATTACAAAGTTGTCACTTTAAAGAGATATAAGCTAGCGTAGAAAATACCAAATTTACCATTCCGTATTTACACTTAGTTTAAAACAATAATACGCTAAAATAAAAAAGGTCCCCTAAAGGAGGAGACCTTAAAAAAACACAAATGATGAAAAAAAATTATTTCGATTCACAAATATAAGTAAAAATTGTAATTATGCAAAACATCATATAAGCATAAATGTTAAAAAAAGTATTAATTTTAGTTAAAAATATACATCTGATCAATAATACTTTCCTACAATTTCTCCTGAAATATATCGATAAGATATTATCATAAAACAAAAAATAGTAAAAAAACATTTTTAATAGTATAAATAGTGTAATCACATGATTATGGTCATAAAATATTCCATTCATTTCCTTTTATTTTTGATAGACTCAATTAAAACTCCATATATCCCGATACATTTAAGTTTTAACATCAGCCTCTCCAATCGAGAGGCTTTTATTTAGGCCGTTATGACCGTGCTCATAAAGAAGCGCCTCCTGTTTTTATAACTTAGTATAAAATCAGTTAAGATGAAACCTAAGCAGATCAACAGAGTTCCACAGCAGCAATCCGGCGGATTTCACGATACAGAAAGTCAGAAGAAGTTTGCCCCGGAACTTCTGCCGCTCAAGTTTGACATTTTGAAACAACGATTTTTTTCAGTTAGCCGGTGGAAAAGCTATTGTGGTGAGGGCTTTGCAGCCTTTAAGCTTTATGATTCCGAAGGAAATGCCGCTGAAAGACCGCCCCAGAAAGGAGACTTTATGAGAATTGATATTCCCGGACCGGGAGAAACTGAAGCCAAAGGGTATGACTGGGTAGAAGTTACCGATATCTGTTTTGAGGAAGATAACTATTCGGAAAGCATTTTGATAACGTGCAGCCCGTCTGGAAATCCTCAGGACAGAAAAAACAAACATACTGCTCATTTTTACAGTTCCAGAGCAACTTCTACTTTTATGATTGCCAGAACGCCGACTCATCTGAAAGCCGCAGTCTACGGGCGTAATGAAACTCCCAATTTTAATGCCGGGTGTATTGACATCATCAGAAATCTTATGGTTGCCGTAGGAGGAATGATGGGAATCTCCAAAATCCAGTGGAAAAAACTGGCGGATGGTTTTCTTGATTTTGAGTAAAATTTTCTGGTAAAATAAAAAATAAGGCTATTACTTTCAATAGATGAAACGGCCTTGTTTTATCTTTAAAATCACCAAAGTGCTTTATAAAGCCTTGTTTATCCTTGTACTTAATTTTAATCCTCATCCTCATCTCGATTCAGATCCAATGCATTACAAAAGGATGACATTTAACATATTTCTGATATTATAAGTATTATTTAATGCATAACTAATATTAAAATGATAAATTTAGATCTATTAAAAGCTTGGACTGATGCACTCATTTCAATATGGATACGCCATTCCAGAGGTTTTAATTCATTCTCAGCGAAAGAATTTTTATCGAAATAAAATGACACATAAACCATTACACAATTTCCATATTCCGGTAATGGGTCTGGCTTATACCATAGACAGCCCCATCCGTGTTGCCCAATATGGAATTTCTTCCGTGATTTCCATTATCGATGATGAGATCCTGGAAAAAATGAAAAACTTTTATAATAAGAAATTCAGTCTCGATTATTTAGGAATTTCAACAAAGACAGAAGATTACAGGGCAAAAAGAATTACCGCTTACCTCGATATGGTAGATGATATCGTGAATGAAAAATTTGAATCTTTCAAACAGGAGATCACTAAAAATAAGGAAGCATTAAAAAACTTTATGGCCATTCTGCCCAATACTTCAGATTTGAAAAGCGGTCTTCAGAATCTTGTGAACCAAAAAGACAGTTTAGGCTCAAACATCAAAAACTTTATTGAAACCAACCTGAAACCGGGAAGTATTGATGTCAATATCATGACAAAAGTTGACAAAGACAATTATATAAAAGATGAGCAGCTTCCTGTGATGTTTAATGATGCCCATGCCTCACTGCGTGGTTTCGCCCAAAGTAAATTATCTTCTTCAATGGTACTTTCTGCGGGAATGAACCCGCGTTTATACAGCTATATTGAAGAATTTGACGATTTCTTTCCCGATCAGAACGGTATCTTAAAAAAGAAGATCATTCTTAAGGTAAGTGATTTCCGTTCCGCCATGATCCAGGGGAATTTCCTGGCTAAAAAAGGACTGTGGATCTCAGAATACCGCATAGAATCCGGGCTGAACTGCGGAGGACATGCATTTGCCACAGAAGGCATGCTGCTGGGGCCTATCATGGAAGAATTTAAACAGAAAAAGAACGATCTTATCCAGTCTGCCCATGCCCTGATGATCAATGCATTGGAGCAAAAAGGCAAACACACAGTTTCTGAGCCTTTCGAAATGAAAATTACAGTTCAGGGTGGAGTAGGAACCTCGGAAGAGCATGAATTTCTGCTTCAAAACTATAATGTAGACAGTGTTGGATGGGGATCACCATTTCTGTTGGTTCCTGAAGCTACTTCTGTAGATACGGAAACCAGAAATCTGCTTTTAAAATCTGGAGAAAAAGATTTCTATCTGAGTAATATCTCACCTTTGGGCGTCCCTTTCAATACAGTTAGGGGAACATCCAACGAGTTATTAAAAGAACAGAAGGAAGCCGCCGGAAAGTACGGAAGCTCGTGTCCGAAAAAACTTTTGGCTTTAAGCAAAGAATTTTCACCGCAGGGAACCTGTACAGCCTCTAAAAAATACCAGGATATTAAACTGAAAGAACTTCAGGCTGATCCTGAGCTTACCGCTGAAGAATTTAGCAAGAGAAAGACCGAAATTACAGATAAAGCCTGTCTGTGTGTAGGATTGGTCAATGCAGCCTATATGGAGCAGGATCTTGAAATAAAAGGCGAAAAACAGGGCGTTGTCATATGTCCGGGACCTAATCTGGCTTTTTTTGACAAGGAAGTTTCCCTTTCCGAAATGGTAAAACATATCTACGGGAATACCAATATCCTTTCTGATAATCAGCGTCCGAATATGTTCATCAATGAGCTGAAAATGTATGTTGATTATCTTAAAAAAGAAATCAGCAATTCTTCGACACAGATCACGAATTCCCAAACCAAAAAGTGGAATGCATTCAAAAAAAATGTGCTGGAAGGTATTGAATATTATCACCATCTGTTTCATACATCCACTTTCTTTAAAAGCGGATTGAAAACCATAGAACTGCAGCTGCAGGAATATAAATTGATACTTACAGCCATTGAGGTCCCTCAGGCTGAAAAGTAACAGTATTTTTTTAAATTGATAGATAAACAGCTTTCATTGCGGAAGCTGTTTTTTATGCTGATTCAGTTAAAACCAAACCTGTTATCTTCTTTCTTAAAGGTAAAAAATAAGGAAGAATAAGCTTTTCTATTTATAATAACTATAAGCCGTATGCTTATTTTGAATCTGAAATCCTACGTGATATTCCTTACCTTAGATACTTCTTAAAATTTTAATTCAACCCTGTTTTTATGGAAAAAAGAAAAATAAAAAATACGGATCTCTCAGTAGCGCCTGTTAATTTTGGAGGAAATGTTTTTGGATGGACGCTGGACGAGAAACAATCCTTTGACATTCTGGATCAGTTTACGGATGCCGGTTTCAATTTTATTGATACGGCAGATACCTATTCCTGGTGGGTCAACGGAAAAGGAGGCCAGTCTGAAGAAATCATCGGAAAATGGATGAAGAGCCGCTCCAACCGTCAGGATATAGTATTGGCCACCAAGGTGGGATCTGAAACTAAAGAACATGGTTTTGACATCAGCAGGAAGCATATTTTGAAATCTGTGGATGAATCTTTACAAAGGCTTCAGACCGACCATATTGATCTTTATTATACTCATTTTGATGATCATACCACTCCGGTAGAAGAAACGCTTTCGGCATACGATGAGATCATCAAAGCCGGGAAAGTGCGTTATATTGCAGCATCCAACCTTTCTCCGGAACGTCTGAGAGCATCATTCGAAGCTTCAGAAAAAAATAACCTGCCAAAATATGTTGCCCTTCAGCCTCATTATAATTTAATGGAAAGAGAAGGTTTTGAAAAAAATTATGCTCCGCTGGTGGAAGAATTTGGGTTAAGTGTATTCCCTTACTGGTCATTGGCTGCAGGTTTTCTTACCGGCAAATACCGTACTGAAGCAGATTTAGGCAAAAGTCAGAGAGGTGAGGGGGTAAGAAAATACCTGAACACAAAAGGCCTTGAAGTATTAAAAGCCCTGGACCGGGTAAGTGAAAAACATAAAACCACACAGGGAACAACTGCCCTGGCATGGCTTCTGGCCAATCCTTTAATCACAGCACCTATTGTAAGTGCAACGAGCACTTCCCAGCTGGATACTTTATTCAATGCTCCAAAACTTATTTTAGATCAGGAAGATCTTGAAATGCTTGATCAGGCAAGTCATTAATTTTGGTTGAATTCAAAAAGAATATCCGTTCAGCAAACCGAACGGATATTTTTTTATGTTTTAGAAGTTTTGAACTTTGGTCAAATTAATCAGAATATTCTTTCAAAAGCTGTCTGTAGCTCATCAGGATGGATGATTTGGATATAAATCCTATAAAATCATTGTTTTCACTGGTTACCGGAAGATTCCACACGCCGGTATCATCAAAGGTCTGAAGAATTTCCAACGGCTTATTATCCCGGTGAATAACTGCAGGCGGTGCTTTCATAATTTGTGCAACCGTCATGGAGCTGTCTGTTTCCTTATTAAAAAGGTAGGGGCGGATATCATCCAAAGTAAGGATGCCTTTCAGTTTCCCGCCCTCATCTGTTGCTGCAAAAATATTTTTAGTTCCATTTTTCACCTGTTCAAACAGGGTAGTGACAGAAGCGTTTTCATTAATTGTTTCTGAATATTTATCTATAAAATCTTCGGTTCTTAAAGCAAAAAGCAGGTTTTTATCGTGCTTGTTGGTAAATATTTTCCCCTGATCAGCTAAAGATTCCAGTTCTGGAGAGATCGGGGAGAACCATTTTGCAATAAGATAAGAAATGATGGATGCTATCATCAGCGGAATAAAAAGGTCATATCCAAAACTGGATTCCGCGATCAGAAATATGGCAGTAAGGGGAGCATACAATACACCGCTCATTGCTCCGGCCATTCCCACCAGAACAAGATTCGTTACCGGAACATCCGTAAATCCGATGTGCTGGCAGACTACTGCAAATAAATACCCTACCGTGCCTCCGGCAAAAAGAGACGGAGCGAAATTACCGCCGTTCCCCCCGCTGAATATGGTAAAAGAGGTAGCAAAAGCTTTTAAAAGACATACCAGCACCAAAAATATAATAATGGTCCAGTCGCCGATCTCAAAATACCGGAAAAAGCTGTTTCTGATAATAGAATGAGTACTTCCGTTGGTAAAAGCTTTCACCGTATCATATCCTTCTCCGAATAATGGCGGGAACAGAACACACAACAGTGACAGCACCAAACCTCCAAACATAGCTTTACGCATCCTTGAAAGCTTTAATCCTTTGATAAAATGTTCTACTTTTTGAGAAACCAATACAAAATAACGCGCATACAGTCCGGTCACAATTCCCAGGATAAGGTAGTAAGGAACATTTTTATAGTTAAAAGGTTCTCTGGTATAAAACCTGAAGAGCACATCTTCCTGAAGCAAAATCCTTGATAAAAGGCTTCCGCAGACAGCTGCCACTACCAAAGGAATGAAATCTGTAAAGACCACGCCTGTTAAAAGGATCTCAAAAGCGAACATAATTCCCGCAATCGGAGCATTGAAAGCTGAAGCAATACCAGCCGTGGCGCCAGCAGCCAACAGAAGCGTTCTTTCTTTATAGCTAAGCCTGTAAGTCTGTGCATAGTTGGAACCGATAGCTGCACCGGTAACTGCAATAGGGCTTTCTAATCCGGCAGAACCTCCAAGGCCTACCGTCACTGCGCTCTGAATAATCTGTGAATACATTTTTACAGAAGCTACAATACTTGAATTCTGGGCAATTTCATACAAAATAGCACCGATTCCTTTTCTGTCCTGTCCTTTAAAAAGAGTAATAACAATAGCTGTGGTAAGCACAATTCCTAAAAAAGGAAAAACAATATAGAATAAGATCTGATATTCAAAATGAACCTTATGCGTAATAAAATTGTGGATGGTATGCACAAGTGTTTTCAGGACCACTCCGGCAAGACCGGCAGTACATCCTACAAGGATTCCGGAAAGCACCAGAAACTGGTTCCTGCTGAGTCTGTTATTCAGCCAGTGAAGGACAAGTTCATAGCTTCGGGCCTTTTCCAGTCCATATTCCTGGAAGTCTCTTTTAAATTTTAGAAAGCTTAAATACTTTTTTTTATTGTGAATTTTCACCTGGAAACCAATTTTAAAACCGTAATGGTTTCGTAAATTTATGAAATATCTTTATAAATGTCCGGTTCCGGATTGCTGGGAAAACGTTAAAATTCAATATAATACAATATAAATCAACGCATTACATCATTATAAATATTTCTTATAAATTTTAATTCTGCTTTTAAATGAAGATCCCGGCTGGAATAATGTGTTAGTTTTTCAGAATCTATATTGTTGATTAACTTTTCAATCAAACTGATATTAAATAACTTAAATCTAAATAACCGCTTAAAATCCGACTTTTATTATCATATTTAAAACAGCTCCAAATACCTGTTATTTTCAGAAATCATTTCATAGTAAGCTTTTTCATACCCGGCTAAAACTTTATTATTGTCATCCTTTTACAGGGATAGGAGTGTTCTCAACTAAAAGACAATGGTTTACAATAATCAGATCTTATTCTTCTGATACCTTCAACTGAATTGCTAAAGGCTGTTCTTAAAAATATTTTAGGCTGAAAATTCTAAAGACAAGTATGAAAGGTGATAAAATTTCCCTCAGTTGAATTTTTGTATTGCTTTCCTCATATCTCTATTCCTTTACGCCACAGATAATCTGTTTATAAAAAACACCAACAATATATGAACATCAAAAACCTGAACATTGGATCAATGATAAAAGAAAAGGTGGCCAAAAGCGGCATAGAAATGCCCCGCATATGTAAATTTCTGAACTGCAATCAGGAGGATATCATAAAAATGTATGAATCTCACAGTATTGACACAGAAGTTCTTCTGCGCTGGTCCAAGCTTCTTCAATATGACTTTTTCAGACTGTATTCCCAACACCTAATTTTGTATTCTCCACAGTCTTCTATGGACTATATTAAAAAGAAAAAAACAGAAGATCCACTCCCGGCTTTTCGTAAGAGCCTTTACACCAAAGAAATCGTAGAATTTGTCCTGCACAAAATCAGAAAAGGGGAAATGACAAAATCCAATGTAATTTCTGAATATAAAATTCCTAAAAGCACACTTTACAAATGGCTTCACAAATATGATATGATGAATAAATAAAACATTAAAATGAAAAATATTCCGGATTACAAAAGAATCTATACAGACCTTATTAATGAAAGATATCCTGATAAAAAAGAAGCATGCAAAAACCTACTCTCTAAAAAGAATTTCTCAATACTTGATGTTATCACTTGCAGCAGCATTCTTACGGATAAGAAAGATAAAAACACCTTTGTTTTTAATCAGAAGCACCGCTTTTTCGATCAGCAATCCATTCTTGAAATACTGAACTATCAGAAAAAACATGGATATAACAACGCAGAGCTGGCCAGGCATTTTAAATTAAGCAGAAATACGGTTGCTAATTGGAAAAAAAAATTTATTTGAAAGACTACATAAAAATACAGTATTTTTAAATTTAAATCAATATATATCAAATATTTACAAATATAAACTTATGTGTTTTTTTCAGAAAATATCACACCGTATGCTTTTTCTTCTGAGAGAATTTTCCAAATTTTGTATTATTCTATACATTAACTAATAAAAGCTCTAAATTTGCATTTTGGAATCAAAATTATTAATAAGCATTTTAATATCAGAAGTTCCAATAAAACTGACATTTTAAAAACACAATTTCAAATGAAGAAAAATTTGCTATCCCTGGCTCTGATTGTTTCATGTACCACCAGTGCACAGATAGGAATTAGTACCAGCAATCCACTGGGAACTTTGCATGTAGACGGTGCAAAAGACAATGCTATTTCTGCTACCCCTGCACAAATCAGCAATGACCTTATTATTACCAATAGCGGTTTCATAGGAGCAGGAGTTTTAAACCCAATTGTAAAGCTTGACATGCGGTCAGCCGGCCTTCAAAATGCTGTCGGACTGGGTACCACCACTATGACAGCCAGCGCAGCAGGAGCAGGAGCCGTGCGATATGAATCTACTCAGGCAAAATTTCAGGTATCTGACGGAAACGTCTGGGAAGCAGCAATTATTCTGCCCACTAAAGCGGTAGTCGTTGCCAGAATGACAGGCTCTTTCTCAGTTGCCTACAATGCTGATGTCAATATTACCGGATGGAACGAAGTCAGAGATCTCTCCAACAGTTTCGACCCTGTTACAGGAATTTTCACCGCACCCAGAGCCGGAGTCTATACATTTTTGATGACTTATAATTTTGTTTCCGGTCCGGTGGTCAATTCTTCTGAAGTTACCAGCCAGTTCTACAGCCCAAGTACAGCTTCTATCCTTGCCCGTTCTTATAAAACCTTTGCCCGCAGTAATGAAGATGCCCAGGTAGGAGGCTCTGCCGCCATTACGGTAAGCTTGAGTGCGAACCAGACCGTACGGCCACAGCTTAATCAGAACATCACAGGGTCAGGAGCAAGAGCTTTAAGAGCAAATGCAGACTGGACGCATCCGGATGCAGGCTTTAACAATCTGACTATTATTGAAAATTAAAAAATACACAAAATGAAAATTAAAAATTTATATAAATTACTGGTCTTTTTCCTGTCATTCACTATACAGGCCCAGACAGGTATCTTTACGAAAGATCCAATGCAGACTTTTCATATAGACGGCGGAAAAGATAACAGCAGTGTACCGCCTTCTGCACCTCAGATATTAAATGATGTAGTGGTAACTTCTGATGGTAAACTGGGAGTGGGACTGATAGATCCCAAAACAAAAGTAGATGTACGCTCTGCTGACCAGAAAGGTATTATAGGATTGGGAACAAGTACGCAAACTGCTGCGGCTGCCGGTGGCGGAGCTATCCGTTACAGTACCGGAAATATCATCCAGTATTCTGATGGGGTATCATGGCATAGCCTTCCAATGACCTTACCGCCTAAGGCAGTGGTGCTGGCTAATAAAAGCAGTGCGCTTACCCTAACAAACAATACCACCACTCTGGTAAACGGATGGACTGTAGTTACAGATTCTCAGTCTAATTTCAATGGTACTACATTTACTGCGCCCAGAAACGGGTTTTATATTGTTTCTTTCAGTATTACTTTAGCTGACGGAAATATTGCGCAGAACTCAAGGATAGAAACTATTATTGAAAGTAATGCTGCGGCTAATAATGTCCAGACGTACAGAAGTGTAAACTCATACCCGGCATGGGATATTAATACCGTCAGTAATATTGTCGGAGGCAACTGTACAGCTATTTTTAATTTGTCTGCAGGGAATACTATCCAATTTAAGGTTTTCCATAATTTCGGAGGCAGCAGAAGTATCAATACAGCCAACACGGGCACCAATAACAGTATCAGTATTTACGAATTATAAAACCAACAAAGATGAAATTAAATAGAAGAAATATATTATTCCTGAGCCTTCTCCCCAATTTAGTTTTAGCTCAGATAGGTATTGGTATTAACAATCCCAGTCCGGCTAATTCCATTGAAATTAATACAACTGAAAAAGTCATTATTGATAAAACCGGAAAAATAGGGGTAGGAGTAGCTGCTCCCAAAATGGCTATTGACCTGAGAAACGGAGCCAATGGTTCTATGGCTATAGGAATGACCAGCCAAACCGCAGCTGAAGCCGGAGCCGGAGCCATGCGTTACAATCCCAGCCCAGCCATCGGGGTTCAGGGTTATATAGAATATTCTGACGGAACGGTATGGATTCCTATTCTGCCCTACGGAAAACCTAGAATTGTGGTGATGGCTGAGAAAACAAATAATAATTCCACAGTTTTTGAAACCGGTTTGTGGCCGGTTGGAAATTACACAGACGGAATTCCCGGAAGATCTTCTGCTTATCTTACTTCATGGGCAGAAAAACTGGATTCGGATTCCGGACAACCAAGAACCAATTTTGATCCTGCTACCGGGGAATTTATTGCTCCGAGATCGGGCGTATATTATGCTACTTTCACTTTTGCCTTGGCACCAAGTCAGGTTAACACCAGTTTTGGACAGAACCAGACGGAAGCAATCTGGGAGGTAAGAAACTCATCCAATGCGGTTATACAGAGGATAAAAACCAATAACGGTTATCCTCAGGATACAGGAAATGCTCCCAACGCTGTGATTGTAGGATCTGCATGTACTGCCAGCCTGTATCTGAATGCAGGTGATAAACTAAGACCTTTTGTATGGATCAATGTATCGTGGGACCCTGACAAACGCCCTCTTCTCAATACGGGAGGTTATAATGTTTTAACGATTGTTGAGCAGTAATTGCATTTTTGTTCAATACAATAAAATAGACCAAAAACAAAAATTACCTCTCGTTCGGGGTGATTTTTTATATATTCTTTAGTCTTCTCTGCATGATGTTTGCATTTTATTTGTCACCAACACTTAAATATAATCATATGAAAACAGATGTTTTAACAGAAAAGCACAGGCTAGGAATAGGCGGGGTAGCAATAGGAACAGCGTTCGAAAATATAAGTGATGAAGAATCTTATAACATACTTCAGACTGCCTGGGATCTGGGAGTCCGATATTATGATACATCACCCTGGTATGGCCTTACCAAAAGTGAGAGAAGATTCGGAGATGTTCTAAAAGACAAAGACAGAAGCGATTTTATATTTTCAACTAAAGTAGGAAGACTGTTTCATGAAGTCCCTGAACCGGAAGTCCCACCTACGATGTGGAAAAAACCGCTGAATTATGATTTTAAACATGATTACACGGCAGACGGGGTCAAACGATCTATAGAAAGCAGCCTGCAAAGAACAGGGCTGGATTATATTGACATCGTTTATATTCATGATCTTTCTGAAGACCAGGTAGGGGACCGCTATCCTTATTTTCTGGAACAGGCAAAGAAAGGAGCATTTAAAGTTCTCTCCGAACTGCGGGACCAGGGAGTGATCAGGGCATGGGGAATGGGAGTTAACAAAATTGAACCTGTTTTAGACTGCATCAATTCTGCTGATCCGGACATCTGTCTTTCCGCAACACAATATTCGATCCTGGAGCATGAAGATGCCGTAGACAGACTGCTTCCTGCCGTTAAAAAAGCAGGAGTAAAACTGGTTTCCGGTGCTGGATACAATTCCGGGTATATTGCTGGAAGAGAAAGGTACAATTATAAGGACATAATTCCAAAAGGAATGGCCGAAAAGCGTGCTGCAATAGCGGATATTGCCCAAAAATATAATACGGATATTGTACATGCTGCGCTTCAATTCGTTTTGGCTTCAGATGAATTTGCTTCTATTATTCCCGGAGCCAGCAGACCGGAACAGGTAAAAGATAATGTGGAAGGCCTTAATGCCACTATTCCGGCTGACTTTTGGAGTGAACTGAAATCTGAAGGACTGATCTATGAAAAGGCCCAGGTTCCTGAATCTTAAAACAATTTAGATGATTAACTTTATTTCCAGCCACATATAAAATAAACCTCTCTTTATGGGAGGTTTTGTATTTGGCTAAACCACTTTTGCCTTACGGACGATCTTAGCCAGAAGGGAAGGAAAAAACCTTTTAAGATAAGTTCCTGCTACTTCTTTACCACCTATAGATGCCTGATATTTCTTTTTTCTTATAGCTGCAAGCATTTTTCTGGCAAACACATCTGCAGACATTCCTTTATTTGTGGCATCGTCCATAGTTCCCTGCAGAGAACCGTTCCCAGTTAATGCATTGATAGAAATATTAGTCTGTACAAAGCCGGGACAGATTATGGTCACTATAATTTTTCTGGTATATAATTCTGCACGCAGCGAATCAAAGAAACCGTGAAGTGCGTGTTTTGCGGCGGCATAACTGCTTCGCATCGGAGCTCCGAAAACGCCCATCAGGCTGGAGACTACAGCAATATGCCCGCCGCCATTCCTGATCATATAGGGAAGCACAGATTTTGTAAGGGCTGCGGTTCCTATATAATCAATATCCATTAAACGTTTATCAACTTCTATATCAGTTTCCATAGCCAGAGAACGCTGGGACAGTCCCGCATTATTAATCAGCACATCAATATTTCCAAATTTTCCTATAGCTTCTGCCACGACATCCGGCATTTTTTTATAGTCTTCCAAATCCAAAGGCAGTACAAAAAAACGGTTGGCTTCAAGCCCGGCCTTTTCAGCTACAGCATTCAACTGATCTTTATTTCTTGATGAAAGGATAATCTTCGCACTGCTTTTCACTGCCAGTTCTTTCACCAGAGCTTCCCCGATTCCTGATGAAGCTCCGGTAACCCAAACAACTTTATTATTAAAATAAGTACTCACTTTTTCTTTTATTTAGTATTTTACTCCTGATTCTTAAAATTCACTATTCAGCTTTAAGAAGAATTCACTTGTTTACCTTTTAAAGTCCGGCTATATATTTTCCGGCTTTCATTCCCGAAAAAATACAGCCTCCAAGAAATGTTCCTTCCAATGCACGGTAGCCATGCATTCCGCCTCCGCCAAAGCCCGCAGCTTCTCCGGCCGCGTAAAGTCCGTCAATTACCATATCATCATCTCTTAAAACCTGTCCGTTAAGATTTGTTTTAATGCCACCCAGCGTTTTCCGGGTAAGAATATTGAGCCGTACAGCAATCAGAGGGCCATTTTTAGGATCTAATATTTTATGAGGGGCTGCAACCCGGCCAAGTTTATCCCCTAAATAATTTCTTGTATTCCTGATATAATTAACCTGCGTATCTTTGGAATAATTATGGTCCAGCTCCCTGTCTCTGGCTTCGATCTGTGCTTTAATTTTTTCATAGTCCAGAAGGGGAGTACCAGACAGTTCATTCATCTTTTCCACCAGGGTTTTCAGATCATTTGAAACAATAAAGTCTTTTCCGTGTTCTTTAAAAGCTTCCACAGGTCCCGGTGCTTTTTTTCCAAAAATCCTTCTCAGAAAAAGAACATAATCCTTATTGGTAATATCCGGATTTTGTTCTGATCCGGAAAGGGCAAATTCTTTTTTAATGATTTTCTGGGTCAGGATAAACCAGGAGTAAGAAAATCCTGTCTCCTGTATATGCTTCAGGGTTCCCAGAGTATCAAATCCGGGCAGAAAAGGAGCGGGGAAGCGGTTTCCCCTGGCATCAAACCATAGAGAAGACGGTCCCGGCAGTATTCTGATGCCATGTTTCGGCCATATCGGGTTCCAGTTCTGTATTCCTTCTGTATAATGCCACATTCTGTCCGGGTTAATGATGTGTGCCCCGGAATTTTCAGCAATCCCTATCATTTTTCCGTCCACATAGGCAGGTACACCGCAAACCATATTTTCGGGAGCTTTTCCCAATCTTTCCGGCCAGTTTTTTCGTACCAGTTCATGATTGGCTCCTATACCTCCCGATGCAATGATGACATGAGATGCGTGGTATTCAAACTGTGAAATCACGTTTCTGTTGGTAGCGGCACCTCTTTCTTTATCGTCATTTTCGAGAATATCTCCTTTTAAACCTTTGGTTTTACCATTTTCAATGATCAGTTCAGTCACTCTGTGCCTGAATTTCATCTGCAAAAGACCTTTTCTTTTTGCCTCATACGCTTTATCTACAAAAGGCTTCACAACGCCGGTTCCGGTTCCCCAGCTGACATGGAAGCGGGGTACGGAATTTCCGTGACCGGTTGCTGATCCGTCTCCACGTTCGGCCCAGCCTACCATAAACATAAATTTAATTCCCAGTTTAGAAACATAAGCGTATTTTTCATAGGCTGCGAATTTCAGATAAGCTTCTGCCCATTTTCTGGGCCAGTAATCTTCCGGACGGTCAAAGCCGGCAGTCCCTTTCCAGTCCTGAAGAGCCAGTTCATAAGAATCTTTAATTCCCATTTTCCGCTGCTGGGGTGAGTTGATCAGAAACAGACCACCAAACGACCAGAATGCCTGTCCGCCAATATTCTGTTCAGTTTCCTGATCGAGGAGAAGTACTTTTTTTCCGGCACCGGTAATTTCCATAGCCGCAGTAAGTCCTGCTAATCCTGTTCCCACAATGATAACATCAGGCTGGAATTTTTCTTCCATTGTATTGAATTCTTTCGTTTATACTTATATGATATCTTATAATAAATATATAAAATATTCAGACGCCTACCTGTAGATTTATCATCAGATATTTTCAGTAAATTAAAAAACAGGTCAGAAGTGATTTCTGACCTGTTTCATTTTGTTATTCAACGAAGCTTTAATTATTATCACAGTGGCCTTTTGCCGGAAATGATATTATAAAGTATGACAATAATGGCAATTACCAAAAGAACATGCACTAAGTAACCGGTACTCATTCCCGGTACGATATTTAACATTCCCAGAAGCCAGACAACGATACAAATGACGGCTACTAACCATAATAAATTTCTCATGACTTAAATTTTTTAATGTTATTCTCTTTAATTAATACATATTCCATGCCTTTATGAAGAAAACTGTCAATAATATTAAAAATGTGGTATCTATACTGTATTTACAACAGAAGCAAATGAAGGCACCTTATAATAGCTGCAAATCACTAAAACACACCTGTATAAAGGCATTTCGGACCCTATAAATGGTCTACTTATGGTCCAGAGCATAACAGTTATCTTCCGTTCTACTGATCAGGACATAAAAGAAAAGGGCATAAATCATTTGTATTCCCATCGATTCCCAATTTTCAACAGTACTACTTCCAAAAAGAAGCATAATGATCAGCCCGGCACCGGCAAAATTTGCTAAGCGGGTCTTCAAGCCTAGAATAAGCATACCACCAATGATAAATTCCAGGAAAGGCAAAGCAGTACTGAATAGGTATACAAAGGACTGGGGAAGCCAGCTTTTTTCGAATCCTTTAATCATTCCTTCAGCAAAAACGGAAAGTTTAGGGATTCTGGCAACACCATGTCCCAGAAGATTCACGCCCATGGAAACACGTAAAAGAAAATAGGCTATATTCTTATTCATACTATTTATTTTTTAATTAATTTTTAGAAAAAGCAGGCACGAAGCTGAAATAAAGAATTTACAGATATCTGAAAATTCAATTGATAATATCTTTATTGAACTGCTCAATTTATCATATTTATATATCCAAACAGTTTGTATCAAAAATATATCAGAACATAAACTGACAATAATCCATTTCCAGCTTCATACCTCAGTTTTGACTTAGTTATTATATTTTTCCTCACTATTATCTACCGGAGTTGCAGGATCATTAACGACCATTTTTGCGATATCATCTTTACGCATAAAAACAACACCCGGCTTTTCTTTGGTATATCTGATAAATTCTTCCATAGCATGAACCATTGCCGGAGTTCCGCCAATCCTGTCATGGAAACTGATGCTCATCATTCTTCTCTTGGAAGTCCCTTCTTCATACAGGCGGTCAAACTCGAATTTCAGCTGGGCCAGAAACTGGTCCGGGCTCCAGTGTTTACCTTCAATATTCACTATATCATTATTTCTAAGTGTATAGGGCATCACAATAAAGTTCTTTCCGTTTACTTTGGTAATGAAAGGTTCATCATGGCTAAGATCATCTATATGATAAAGGAAGCCAAGATCCTGAAGAACTTTTAAAGTATTAGGGCTTCTTCTGAGCCAATTACAGTTGTAGCCCACTGCTTTTTGTCCTGTTATTCTTTCCACGGCATCTACACCTTCTTTTACAAACTGCCGTTCATCTGCATAGTTTTTATTCCACTGGTTGTCCCAGGCAAGACCGTGGGCAGCTATTTCATGGCCTCCGCTGGCAATGGCTCTGGCAATTTCCGGATATTTTTCAGCAGCAGTACCTACAACATGAGAGGTCACTTTTATATCATACTTTTTCCACAGATCCAGCATACGGTAAATTCCTTCATTGGCTCCATAGCGATACCAGCTTTCTGCAGCAAGGTCCGGCTGCCCTTTGGGAAGGGGAGTTCCGCTGAAAGGACTTTCTGCTCCTTCCGGCTGCCCTCCTGTTTCAAACTGCATAGATACTGAAATGACCAGCTGAGCACCATTGGGCCAGTATTTTTTAGATGCTGTTCCGGTTTCTACAGATTGTTTAGCTGTGTTCTTCATATTCCTGTCTGAATAGGAAACCAAAAGTATTGCAGATGCTATCAGGAAGACTGATTGTTTTAAATGCTTCATTTTAAATGAGTTTCATTGTGCTAAATTGATGAATAAACGGTTGATTTATATTGTAAAAATTTATGTTAAATTTGTAAAAATCCATTCAATTATGAAGCGTATTGTCAATTTCAGTTCTTTCAATGTTTTTAGTATTGAGAAGGAGGTTTGGGATATAGAATACCATAATCATAATTTCTACGAACTGATTGTGATAGCAAGCGGAAAAGGAACACATTACCTGAATGGTATTACGTTTACCTATAAAAAAGGGGATGCTTTTCTGCTCAGACCAAGCGATGCCCATACATTTTCTATAAAAAACAAAACCAGGTTCATTTATATAAAATTCACAGAACATCACATCTGGGAAAGTCTGCAGGCTGATAAAAAAAGTGAGCTCAGTAAAGTGGTCCGGCTAATGATGGAAGACAGCTCGTTTGTTTATGATTCTGCAATTACGAATAAAACAGACAGGAAGCACCTGTTGCAGCTTGCCATGGTTCTTCTTTATGAATTCAGCAATAAAAGGATATACAGCAAAGAAACATCGGCAGATCTTTTCTCGGCTATAATTACCATTCTGATCAGGAATATAATGAACAGTGGCGGTAGGGAGCGGGTATCAAAAGGGATCAACCAGGCGGAAAGAATTCTCTATTATATCAATGTTAATGCAATGGATGCCGAAAAAATGAAACTTGAACATCTTGCAAAAGAATTTATGCTTTCCCGGAATTATATCAGCATTTACATTAAAAAGCAGACCGGATTCTCCATACAGCAGCACGTAATGCATCATAAAATAAAAGCTGCTGAAAAACTCCTGAATCAGAGTAGTTATAACATCAATGAAATTGCAGACCGGCTTGGATTTAATGATGCCAGCCATTTTAATAAGATCTTCCGGACCTATAAAAATATGTCGCCATCAGCATTCAGAAAAAAGTAGCCAACGCCTGATCATTGTGTATTCTTTAAAAAATATTTATCTTAAACTTATGAAAACAAGTGCCGGTATTTTGCTGTTTAAAAGAGAAAAGAACAGTCAGTATTATTTTCTGGTTCATCCTGGCGGTCCGTACTGGAAAAATAAAGATGAAGGCAGCTGGTCTATTCCAAAAGGGGAAATCATGCCTGATGAAGATCCGCTGGAACGGGCTTTACTTGAGTTTCAGGAAGAAACAGGCCAGACAGTACAGGGAAAATTTACAGCTTTATCACCTGTTAAACAGAAAGGCGGCAAAACTGTTTATGCATGGGCTTTGGAGAGTAATATTGAAACATCAGGACTTTACAGCAATACATTGCAGGTAGAATGGCCTCCAAGATCTTCTAAAATGATTGAAATTCCTGAAGTAGACCAGTGGGAGTGGTTTGAATCAGAAGAAGCCCGGAGAAGAATCAATCCTACACAGGCAGCTTTTATCACCGAAATGGAAAAAATACTGAATGAAATGGAATAGTCTTTTATTTCTTAATCCCGATAGATTCCAAAGCATGAACTGTCAGATAGATATCATTGAAAACCGTGAGTGATTCAATATCCGGAAATGCAGATGACATCATGTCGCTTTTATTAAAAGAGAGCTCAACTGCTTCATCATAGGAAGCTACGATTCTTACTACGGAATATCCATTGTAGGCAATGGTAAAGCCTTCAAAAAGACAGTTCCTTTCTGCGTTCTGATATTCGCTGTATTCTTCAAATCCCGCAGTATCATTCCTTTTTACGGCATTATGATCAAGTGATTTCCAGGAAGTATAGTTCTTGGGTTCTTTCAATACATTTCCTTTACGATCTACGGGAACAAACATTCCGAGCATCAGTGGACGTCTTAGAAAATTAGCATAGTTTTTCATCAGGCGCAATGTCTGAAGATCGGCATATCCTTCGTTAGAATAATACTCAATAACAAAATCCGTCATCGGAATCAGCTTGTGGGAAGCTTCAGTCGGCATAATTAGTGTTTTCTTTTATGAAATAAAAATAGTACTTTTATTTACTTTACCAAACATAATCTGTTTCAGATACAGGAAAAACTGATACTGAGATTTTTAAAATGTCCGGAAAGTAAACAGAGATCAGGCTGGTGTTGCGCAAGTTCTCTACACTTTGAAACATTTCGGACATATTCCGCTCACTATAAAATTATATTCCTGTGCTATAAAGTCTGGCGGAAGGCTGATCTCAGGAACAACATTTTCAATGCATGTTACTGAATGACATTCCTTACAGTTGAAATGAATATGATTGTGAAAATGCTTTTCTGTATTACATTTTCCACTGCATTTCGCAAAATTCACAACGCCGTCAATGTTCACAATTTTATGAATAAGTCCTTCATTTTCAAGCCTTTCAAGCACCCTGTAAATGGTCACTCTATTGCAGAGATCACCCAGCTTTTTCTGAATATCTGATTGTGAAAGGGCTATGTCAGAATGATTAATGACATTTAAAATTTCAGTTTTAGCCTGGGTATTTCTGGTTTGTTTCATTTTTTAATGCAACAATGTTGCGTTATTTAATATTTATCTATACTTTTGCAACAAAGTTACAATAAGAAATTTAAATCCCCTTCTTTATGAAATCAAAAATTCTTGATGCAGTAGGAATTTCTGCAGCCGCTCTGTGTCTTATTCACTGTATTGTTTTTCCTCTGTTAATGATCATTCCGTTGGGAATCTCCCATAACCCTTATATTGATCTTGCTTTCCTTATCATTGGTGCCGCAGTGGTTTATAGGATAACGAGAAATATGGACAGCAAATGGCTAAGATTTCTGTTTTGGACTTCCATTATCCTTATCTCGGTTTCTGTTCTGGCAGATTTAATCTTTGAAATACATATCCCTTTAATTTATGCCGGAGCAGTGGGATTAATTACAGGCCATATCATCAATTTTAAGAACCACAAGCACTAACCTTAATTCCGGAGCCGAAGGGTTTCCTGAATATTAAAGATGAAAATTCATAATTAATTAACGCAACTTGGTTTCATTAGTTAGAATTACCCTTTACCTTGCCCTACGAAATTTATCAAGATGAACAGACGCAAATTTTTAAAAGGTTCAGCCTTACTGTCAGGTTTATTTACCTTAAACCCGGTTGATTTTTTTGCCAACAGTACAAAGGAAATTCCGGATCCGGGAAAAAAAGCAAAGAATATTATTTTCATGATCAGTGATGGCATGAGCTCGGGAACTTTAGCAATGGCTAATCTGTATTCCCAGAATATCCTGGGTAAAAACGGAAACTGGATGAATCTGTACCTTGAAAATAAAGCTTCCCGGGCTTTGATGGATACTGCTTCTGCCAGCTCCATTGTAACAGATTCTGCTGCGGCCAGTTCGTCATTTGGCGGAGGACACCGCGTAAAAAATGGTGTCCTTAATATTGGAGCCAATGGAGAAAAATATGTTCCGGTCTGGCAAAAGTTCAAAAAGGCAGGAAAAAAGACGGGCTGCGTAACAACCGTAACGATTACCCATGCAACTCCCGCTGGTTTCTGCGTCAATTCAGACAGCAGAAATGCAGAAAATGAAATTGCGGAAATGTATGCTGAAATAGGTTTTGATGTGATGATGGGTGGTGGAGATGAATTTTTTAATCCTTTAAAAAGGAAAGATAAAAAAGATATTTACAGTCTGTATAAGCAGAAAGGCTATCAGGTTTTAAAAAATAGAGCGGACCTTAAGAATACAGAAAAAGGAAAGAAAGTTTTAGGAGTGTTCAATTCCGGAGCTTTGCCGTATTCCATCGACAGGATGAGTATTCCTGAACTTCAAAAGACACCTTCTCTGGCTGAAATGGCTCAAACCGCGATTGATCATATGAAAGACCACAAAGAAGGCTTTGTTTTACAGATTGAAGGGGGAAAAGTCGACTGGGCAGCGCATGCCAATGATATTTCTGCTTTAATTCATGATCAGCTTGCTTTTGATGAAGCTATAAAAACCGTGATAGATTTTGCGGAGAAAGATCAAAATACAATGGTCATCATCACAACAGACCATGGAAATGCTAATCCTGGAACAATTTACGGACCGGATGCCACCAAAAATTTTAACAGCATTTCCAATTATCTATACACCAATGAATATATTCTGAATGCTATTCACCCGGATTTTAATCTTCAGCAGATGAAAGACTGGATCTATGAGACCAATAAAATACGTCTTGCTGATGATGAGGCCAAACATTTGCTCAGTTTTTATTCAGGGCTTGAAAAGCAGGAAGCTGGGATTTACAACTATAAAAAATTACCTTTTAAAGTGTATTCAGAAATTCAGAAGAAGCATAATTCTGTCGGTTGGATCAGCATGGACCATTCTGGAGATTATGTGGAAGCTGCCGTTTACGGGCCTGGAAAAGAGCTTCTGCCACCTTTCATTAAAAATACAGATCTGCATTACCTGATGTTAAAAGCTGCACAGGTGTAATTTTATAATAGATACCTAATACTAATTTTATAAGCAGTTGCTAAGATTAAGATCTGGGCTTACTTACATATCGGTTGCCTTTCACATAAAAACGCCAAGGCAGGAGTGCATCTTCCCGGGCATAGGCAACTCCGATCCTCGGTCCAGAAACAATCTCGTCCGGAGAATATTTGATGCCGTGATCTTCGATCCAAATTTCGTTCCCGGTTAAATCTTTTTTATTAAAAGAACGGTCAATACCCAAAGCCTTAGCTGCTGAGCCCGGTCCTGATGAAATAGTGGTCTTAGAAGCCGGCATATTCCGTCTGAGCTCCATAGTTTCGACACCTGTTAATGGTTCCACAGCTCTTACCAATACCGCATGGGGCTCGCCTTCAACGGAACTTACGATATTAAAGAGATGATGAATTCCGTAACATAAATAAACATAGGAAACACCACCCTGGGTGTATAATGTTTCGGTACGTCCGGTGCGGCGGCCTCCATAGGCGTGGGAAGCTTTATCTATAACACCGGAATAGGCCTCGGTTTCTACAATGACCCCCGCCGTGAGGACCCCTTTTATTTCCGTGAAAAGTACTTTTCCCAAAAGATCCTTAGCCAGGAAAATAACATCCTGATTTAAATAATAAGAAAGTGGCAGCTTCAAAATCTGTTTATTTATTTGCAGTTTTAAGAGGAAACAAAGTTAATCAACTGATACTAATTTATTGTTATCATGACCAACTTAAGCAGAACGGATATAAAATTATGATCAAAAATTAATAATTTCAACTGTGAATGATTTAACTTAGAAGATTATCGATTTAGAATAATTTAAACTTATGGATCATTACCATTTTTCAGAAAGAGCAGAACCGGACCCCATAGCATTTGGAGAAAGACTGGCCAAGATTGTCGCAGATAAATTACAGACCGGTGCCGTTTTGGGCTACAGTCACAGGGATTATTGCGGGATGGGCATGAAAGTGAATGAAGATCAGAAGTTTCTATACGGAGAAATATATGACGGTGACTTCAATGTTCCAAGAATCTTTGAAACCCGGGACTTATTTGTGGCATGGCTTTCTGCTCAATCTACAGCTTCACTGGCACGTTTAGATGAAGAATTCTATAAAGAAAACCAGGTGATCACAAGAAAACGTCTGCTGGATTTTATAAGCTGATTAAGTGGTAAATTTCTGTCATGAAAGCATTAAAAATAAAAAGAGACCTGTTTCCAGGTCTCTGTTACTATATAATCTACTTTGCTTTACTGTTAATGGCAGTATCCGCTATCTTGGTAAGCAGTTCATCACATTTTTTTTCTTCGTTAAGAGTAGCCAGCAGGTTTTTCAGGCATACTTTTTCTTTAAGAACTTTGGCATAGGCAGCCAGCGATCCATAGGTGGCAATTTCATAATGTTCCACTTTCTGTGCGGCGGCAATTATTCCTGCATCTCTTACAGCTCCTGCCTCAGTTTCTTCCATGATGCTTTTACCTTCATCTAATAATCCCTGCATGGCATCACATTTTTTGGCCTGGGCTTTTTTGCCGAGGGCAGCAAAACATTCTTCCAGCCTTTTTACATGAATTTCTGTTTCATTAAGGTGCTGTTCAATGGCCATTTTTAATTTTTTGTCTGTTGCATTCTTATGCATTTTAGGCAGGGCTTTTACAAGAGCCTTTTCTGCCCAGTAAATATCCTTCAGTGAATCTTCAAACAAATCTTTAAGCTGCTTGGCTGCATTCTTTTTAGCAGGAGTTTTTCCTGTTTTTTTAACTGCAGTTTTCGAAACAGGTTTTCTTGTTGTTTTTTTAGTTTCCATAATAATATAATTTAGTGATTGATTATTCGATGACATAATATCTGCAATTATGGGACCAGCCTGCATTTCCGGGTATGTATGTGGCAGGTATAACAGTTTATGAATAGGAGATTTTTGAAATAATCCAATAGGGAAGAGGCCTTTTAATCTTCCGTTTCTTTTTTGAAGCTCATCACTTCGTATTCATCATTCGAACAGTATTTTTTACAGCTGCTGTCATTGAAATCATCAGTATTTTTCGAAAAATCTTCTATATATTTTGCACTTTCTCCTGTATCAGCAGGGGTAATAATGATATGAAAATTCTCGAGCACAGATTTATCCGCTTTTTTCAGAGCTTCTTTTTTATATTCTAAGGCTTCACTGTATTTCATAAGCTTCTTTTTATTTATCAAAAATAATCCTGCCATCAAAGGGCTCACTCCATTTGATAAAAATACGGTCATTCAGTCTGCTAATACTGGGCTGAATGACTTCAAATTCTCCATTTTCGTTTTTCCTTTCAACGGTTAGACTGGATCCTTCGCCGATTTCGTTAACGGTAAATTCTATCTGGTACTGATTTTCATTATTCAGTACAAATTCTGCTTTTGTGAAATTTTTATTTAACATGGGAATACAATTTATTTTTAACCTAATGAATAAATTATGCCAATATAAATCCCAAATTATTTTAATTTTAATTTTTAAAATACCAGATTGTCCTTCAATATGATGGAATAATTATTGCCTCGTAAATGCAGATCCAGACTTTAAATTATCTCATATGAAAATAGCAACGTATAATGTAAACGGAATCAATGGCCGCTTACCGGTTTTGCTGCAGTGGCTGAAAGAAGCCGGACCGGATATTGTCTGTCTTCAGGAACTAAAAGCGCCTCAGGAACGTTTTCCTTTAAAAGAAATCAATGATGCAGGATATCAGGCTATATGGAACGGACAGAAAAGCTGGAATGGGGTAGCCATCCTTGCCAAAGACCTGGAGATTACAGAAGTTCAGAGAGCCCTGCCCGGGAATCCTGACGATTTGCAGAGCCGCTATATTGAAGCTATTATTGATCAGATGGTGATATGCTGTCTGTATCTTCCCAACGGAAATCCTTATCCGGGACCAAAATTTGACTATAAACTAGACTGGATCAAGCGTTTTAAAAAACGAACCAATGAGCTTATCAAAATGGAGCTTCCTGCCATACTCATCGGTGATTTTAATATTATTCCTGAACCCAGAGATGTTTATAAACCTGAACGCTGGGAAAATGATGCATTATTCAGGACAGAAGTCAGAAAAACCTACAGAGACCTTCTAAATAAAGGCTGGCTTGATTCCATCCGTACACTATATCCCGACGACACTGTTTACACTTTCTGGGATTATCTGTATAAGGCATACGACCGTAATGCAGGCATTAGACTGGATCATATTCTGTTAAGTCCATATCTCCATTCAGGTTTACAGTCCGGCGGTGTCGACCGTCATGTCCGTGGCTGGACGAAAAGCAGTGATCATGCGCCTGTATGGATTCAATTGGAGAAATGAATACGGCTGCCTATATTTCATGAACCAGGCGGAAGGTAAGGTTGATCCGCGGCTTCATAGGCTTCGCAGATTTGGCAATCCGGTGTTCCCAGTTTACCTGCAGATCTCCTTTCATAATCAGCAGGGATCCGTGCTGAAGCGGTAAGCTGTATTTATTCCGGTGGTCATCTGCTTTCCGGAAATCAAAATTTCTTACCTGTCCGAGACTTACGGAAGCAATGACTGGCCGGTTTCCCAATTCGCTTTCTTTGTCACGATGCCATGCAACAGAGTCGTTTCCGTCACGGTATAAATTCAGCAGTACAGAATTAAACTTGTAACCGGATGATTTTTCTATCTGCAGTTTTAAGGATAATAGTTCAGGCAGCCATGGATTGACATTAAAGGAATTGCCGCCTAACTGATAGGTTTTGCCTGCATCTCCATACCATGCTGTAAGTCTCGGTGTAAGAACCGTTTTATCATACATTTTCTGGGTTCTCTGCTTCCACGGAGCCGTACGAAGCAGAAGCTCCTCAAGTTTTGAAGCTTCATCTTCCGGCAGAAAGTGCTCGGTGTATTCCAGCAATTCTTTCGGGAACTGGAAATATTCATCTGAATTAAATAAACTTAACTGATCCATTACACAGTTGATGTCAGTTTTATTTGGACTTGCGGCGTCCGGAAACTTTTTTATCCAGTTGTCTGATATCCTGCTTCAGTTCCCGGAACATTTCCTTAAAGTTATAATTATCATAATCACCGGGCTCAAAGTCTTCGGGAAAAATTCCTGATGCATACTGCCAGATCTCTACAATTTCTTCAAAAGGAATATCATAAGGTTCATAGAATGAATTATCGGCACTTACACAGATGTTGTTTCCTTTTTTTTCTTTGAAACGTTTGTAGGTAATTCCGTCATTTAAGGTGATAAAAACATAGGTTTTTCCCGGTTTCAGCTCATCAATTCCCTCAACATATTTCCCTACGATATAGGATCCGTTTCTAAAGGGCGGCATTGAATCTCCATCTGCCGGAAAAGCCCTGTATTTGCCATTAGTCAGGAAGGGGAGGGCAATTCTCTGCAGGCTTTCAATATAGCCTACATCACTGTAGCCTTCAAGATAACCCATGGACGCTTTCTGCGGAATAATTTCAATGGTGTCATTTCCCAGATCGTCTACAGCTACCGGCAGGACAATTCTGTTGTCCGGAAGTTTGAGCATGTCTTCAACCGGATATTTACGGATATCTACGGACACCAGAAGATCAATACTGACGTGAAAATATTTAGATATTTTTATAAGAAGCTCAATAGGCGGTTCCGAAACTCCGTTTTCATATTTGGAATACCGTACACGGGAAATGCTTAATTCATTGGCTACGGATTGCTGGGAGAGTTCTCTTTTATCTCTTAAAAAGCGAATATTATTTGAAAAAATTGACATTGATACAAAATATATCAACAAAAATACAAATTCCGATTAGAAAAGCTCCTGTTTTACAGTACAAAACCTGTAAAACACATGAAATCAGCTTGTTTTTTTTCGGTAGGTTCTTCCTCAGTTATTTTTCCTTAAGATCAGTGTTGATCTGCTTTTCCGCATTTTTAGCTTTTTGTTCCTGAGCCTGTTTTTCCTTCCTCTGCTGGCGTTTTGTCTTTTTCTCGGCACGCCTTTCTTCACGAATCACTTTATTGGACTTTTTATTATACAGGGCATCAATAATTCCCTGCCCTGTTTTACTGAAGATCTTAATTTTCGGCTGGGCATGGGTTCCGGTCACAACGATAGGAAAACCAATCCATCCTCCCGGCGGCAGCCCAACTCTTATTCTCAGGTCCAGTAATCCATTAAAGCTTGTTGTTCCACTTATGGTAGGTCTCAGCACGGAAACTTTGAATGTAAACGGATCCACATGAATCAGGTTGTTTTTGATATGAGATTCAATATTAACTCCTTTCATATCAGGATTATCAAAAGCCCGTGCTCCGATATTATCACCAACAGCGGAAAGCATTTTTAAATTTTTCACCTCTACATCACGGAGATTAACAATTCCACCGCCTTCCAGTGACGGATAAATAGGTTTCATATTTTTATCAAAATCACCTTTCAATTTATAGTCCAGAGACACTATACCTTTAACATTTTTTGCCGCTGTAGCCATTTCACGGACCATCTCAATTTCTTTATAGGCACGCTGAACATCAAAATCCTGGACTTTAAGAGAGAGATCATAATTAGCAGTCAGGGGAGATTCATCCTGGTAACGGGCATCAATATTCATACGGCTTCCAATGATGTCGAATGTGGTATTTTTAAGATAAATCTGGCCTGTATTCACCGAAGCATTCCCTTTAAGATGATGAAACGCCAATCCTTTGAATTCAACTTTTTTTACATTGGCTTCCAGGGAAACATCCAGGTTTTTCGGAATAATGACCACGCCGCTGCTTTCCGGGTTTTCTACTTTTGCATATTCTACTTCTATGGACTTATCGGTATTATCTCCGTTTTTAAGCGCCATAAACTCATCAATCAGGATATAACTGGAGTTTAAACCAAACTTTCCGTGAAGGGTTCCTTTTCTTTCAATAAAATAGTTGATGGTATTCAAAAGATAGCCGTTTAATGCAAAATCAGATTTTCCATAGGTGGCCAAGAACTTGTTGAACCACATTTTTTCATTCTCAAACCGGAAGTTTCCTTCTCTGATAAAAAATGATTTTGGAAGGTATTCTGTAGTCGCTTTAATATTCTTTAAAATCAGTGTCCCTTTGTTGTCGAGTTTACTGTACTGGCCTGTTGTGGCATAGCTTTGCCGGCCATTGAGCGAAAGATCTGCCATAATAAGTCCGCTGACATCAAATCCTTTTTTCGCAAAAACTTTATAGATTCTTCCGACGTTCAGAACTCCTTTTGCCCGCACTTTATACAGCAGATCTTCAAAATCCCGCAAATCGGCATTCACGAAAACAGGGTTTCCCTCAAAATCAAAGCTGAAAGGATCCATTTTTACACCAAGGCTTCTGAAAGTACCGTCTGTATTGACAATATTGGCTATCAAACTGATATTCTGAATAGGATTGGGGTAGTATTTTGTTTTCACCAGGCCGTTTCTGAGATGGAGATAGCCGTCGGTTTTTGGGAACAGTTTTTTGTCAAGGCTAAACATACCATTGGCCTTAATATTGGTATCCATCAGTCCGCGGATATCAATGTCTTTCAAGCCTAAAGCCTGATCAAGCGTCTGAAGATCTACCGCACCTTTTATATCGGCATTTACCTGCATTTCATTAAGGCCCTTGGTTTTTACGTAAGCACGGAACTTATTGTTCGGACCGAGATCAAAGGTCAGCTTTTTTAAATCTACAGCAAGCCGGTTGGTATCTAATGACGGCAGATCTATATTCAGATCCATATTCAGGTTATTCATCGGTACGGGTGCTTTTCCGTTGGCAACAAAACCGTTTTTCACCAAAAGACGTACTTTGACTCTGGGTTTGATGTTTCTAGGCTCGCTGAATCTTCCTTTTATATGAAAATACAGATCACTGTTTCCTTCAATTTGGGTATCTTTCGCCCAATCGAGATATTGTGGCGGCAATACGGAGATCATTTCCCGGATCGTTGTTTTTTCCGAAGCAGCATTGATATCCATATGGTACCCATCCCTGAGAATGCTGATAAAACCAATAAATTTTAAGGGAAGATCATTAATTCTTAATTCATTTTTCTTGAGGACAAAGGTTAAAGCATTGGTATTAATTCTTGTAATCAGGTCAGCATGCAGGGTTTTTTGTCTGGCATAATAGATCCTGTTCAGGCTAAAATCCAATTTATCAATATCAAGATTAGTCTCAAGATCAAAAATATCTTCGCTCAGACCGCCTTTTCCTGTATAGTTCAGGCCTTTGGCGTCAACCAGAACCCTTGCAGAATGATCATTATATTTGATATTCCAGTTTCTGAACTTAATCAGATCCAGCTTTATGGATGCTCCTGTTTCGGTAGTATCTGTAGGCTTTTCGGAAGGTTTGGAAATGTATACATTGTAGTTTGCCTCACCTTTACTGTTCACAAAAACATGGGCATTGGCATCGGTTACATATATTTCATCAATTTTTACTTGCCGGTTGAAAATCAGATTTTTAAGATTAATTCCTACAGCAACCTCTTTTGCAGTCAGTAAGGTATCATTTTGAAAAGGCTTTGACCCCTGTAAAACGAGATTATCCACTGAAACCGTAAGGGAAGGGAAGTGCCGGAAAAAAGTAAGATGGGTCTTTTTATAATCAAGTTTGCCCGCAAGATGCTTGTTGGCAAATATTTTTACCTGCTGAGAAATTGTTCCCGGAAACAGTATGGGAATAATAAACATCAAAAACAAAATGGCAGCTATTGAAATTCCTGTCCATTTTAGAATTTTCAAAATTATTTTTTTAAACCTTTCCATAGCTCCATAATTTTGATTGGTTACCGTTATAAACTGATAACAATAATTAGTTATCGTAATCTAAAATCAAGCCATTTGTTAAAATTCTTATTCTAAAGCAAAAGTCAAAGTCCCTATTTACAATAAAAAACCCTGACTGAATCAGCCAGGTATCTTTGGAAATTGAGAAAGCTTTTTCAGATTCTCAGTTTAATTTTTAATTAAGGTGATTTAAATTTTTGGCAATACTTTTTATGTCACTTATTTTTATAAATGTTTTAAAAGGTTTATCATACTGATCTTTAATGCATCCTATAATTTTGTTATCTACATTATCATCGAATTTCCTTGCAAAAAGATGGTTCCCTGTCTGCAAAAAATCCAAATCTGTTTCTGTGAAAGTTTTTGGCCTCAATTTTATATCACCATCGGGAATCCAGATAATTGCTCTTTTATCATCATCTACCAGAATACCATCAAAAGAAGTATTCATCAACACCGTCTGGAAAAATGATTCATCTGCAATTAAAGTATTCAGGTAATAATCCTCAAACCTTTTCACTTCAGCACTATTGCAGATAAATTCACAACAGCTTCTGGTGAGAATCATCCATTGCCCGCCAATATAGGGGATGACCCCTTTCATAAAATCTCTTTTATGGGTTTCCTCCGAAATTTTATCTTCTGATTCTTCGAAGTAATTTTCAATCCTGTTCATGGTTTCAGGTCTGCTTTTCTTTTGATCGGCAATTTTTATATAGCTTTTCCCATTATTTTTTGACAGAAATTCTTTTATGATCTCTTGTGATTTCAGAGGATAATCCTGACCGCTCAAGTTGATAAAGTAGTCCCACTTCATCTTCATTTCCAGCAGATATTTTATTCCATCCAGCTCTGCCTGAACCATGCTGTAGCCTCCCCATACGACATTCTTACTTTTAAGAATATGTACATTCGGATATTCCTGTAAAAAGGCACTTACTTCTTCTCCGATCTCCTGACTGGCTTTTTTATCGATGTGAATAAGATAAAAATTGCAAGGGTCATAAAGAGCTTTAAAGAGTCGTTTAAATTGGTCAGGTAAACGATGTACTAAGATTAAGTACGCAATATTGATGGATTTCATCGGAATGTTACCGATACTATGTCCATTATTGTCTTCAGGGCAAACATTTCTCATTTTATATTATTTAAAAATTATGAATGTTTACAACTTATTTTATAAAGTATTAATAGACATTTCCGTAAATATACAAAAATTAAACGACATTTTTTATATAATAAACAATACAACAAATTGATTTGTATTTAAAACTAAACTGGCACGGTTTTTTATATAATATATTAAAAAAGTGTGATGAAAATAATTAAAAGTATTGGAGCAACTGTATTGGTTGTATTATTTGTAGCTTCTTGTGCTCCCAGATTAAAACCTAATGGAAATCATGGCCTTCCACCGGGGCAGGTTAAAAAAGTAACCGGTGCTAAATCAGCAAAACATTACGCACCAGGACGTTATAAATAACAACAATTTTAAACCTCTCAATTCAATTGGGAGGTTTTTTTATTAACTTTCAAGGTTAAAATTGCAAGCAGTACAAATATTCATTTTACGCTATTAAAAAACGAATGTAAATAAAAAAAATAATGAAGATAATTTCAGTAAGACAAAATCCGGAATATAAAGAAAAAGCAATAAAATATTTTCAGGACAGCTGGTCTGAAATTTCGCCTGTTATTTATGAAGATTGTATCTCGAACAGTATTAATGCTACACAGTCTTTGCCACAATGGTATTTATTAAAAAAAGAGGGAGAGATAATTGGGTGCGCAGGGTTAATTACAAACGACTTTATAAGTAGAATGGATTTGTATCCCTGGATCTGTGCAATATATGTTGAAGAAAAATATAGAGGAAATGCTTATGGTGCATTACTCATAGAAAAGGCTAAAAAGGACACGAAAGCTTTTGGATTTAGGTATTTAAATTTATGTACTGACCATATAGGTTATTATGAAAAATATGAATTTGAATATATAGGAGAAGGTTATCACCCTTGGGAGGAAAAATCAAGAATTTATCAAATCGAAGTATAAGAAAAGTATAACAATGGTTTTAATAAAGGAGTGGGAAAATAAATCTTTGAACTTTATTAAAAAAGAATTTTAGTAAATAAAGACAACAAAAAGCCTCCAAAATAATTTGAAGGCTTTTATGTTTTTGCGGGCTTAGTTGGGATGAGTTACATTACTCAATATTCCCCCAAAATGCCCAGCTGGTTCCGTTATAAAAGCAAACCAGTTTTGCAACCGGGTCATAGCACATCATTCCTGCGCTTGGCGATTGTACGTTGACTGCGGGGTTGATTACTTTCGGTAAAATAAGTGCTTTGTCTTGAGATTCCAGAATTAAAACTCCTTTTTCTGCAGGAGAATCGGCAGCTCCGATAACCAGCCCTTTAGATTGGTTGTTTTCGGATCCTGCCAGTAATGTTTTCGAAGTACCGGCCTGTCCTGTAAGTTCTACCCATACGGTTCCGTTGTAATATTTTACTTTGGAAGTGGTTCCGTCAAAAACAAATGTTCCTTCAGCTACATTGGTCATGTTTGCATTGTCGCTTACTTGCGGAAGAATAATTCCTTTCGTAGTTCCGGAAGGGAAATCTACCAAACCGCTTCCGTCGACAGATTCTTTTTCAAATCCAACCTGGGCGTTTGCAAAAGCCGATATGAAAAGAGATATAGTGAGTGTTTTTATATTGAAGTTCATAATTAATTACATGTTTGGTTAATACAGCTCCATTTTGTTCCGTCATAGATTTTCAGACAGACGTCGTCTGTGTCGAAAACCATCATTCCGTCAACAGGATTGGTAATTGAAATTTCCGGATCCGTTACTCTTGTGATGACCAATCCTTTATCATTAGATTCTAAAGCAATAAATCCGTTGTTAACATCCGCAGGGAAATTTATTGTGCTTTTGGAAGCTCTTGTAGAAATCCCGATTTTCGTGATTTCCGGAGTTCCTGTTACGCCAGGTTTGTAACATGGGCAGGCATAAGATTTAACAACATTGGAGTAAATAAGACAGCCTCCGGGTGGAGTTACCACTACATTGTATTCTGCTGCAGAACTATCTGTGATTGGAATAGAATAGTTACTGGTAGTTGCACCTGAAATGGCAATACCATTCTTATACCACTGGTAAGCACCTAATCCGGGAGTTACAGATAATGACAAGGTTGAGCTTCCTGTAGTACCCGTACAAGGTCTTGTGGTAGGACTATTGGCTACATTAATGGTAACAATCGGGGCGGTTCCGAAACCTGAATAATATCCTCCAAATCCGGCATTTCCGCTTGCTCCGATTATTTCTGCCTGTATTGTTCCTGCTGAGCTCACTCTTACATTTTTAATAGTAGCGGTTCCTCCTGAAGCATTGGCAATATCATATCTGTAGCTTCTCCAGTTAGGATTTCCCGGTACAGCGGTTCCTGCTGCAACAATAGCCGCAAGAGAGACTCCACCTACCGATACGACAGGTGCGTTGGCGGTTCCGCTTGCTGCAAGTACGGCAAGTTCTGTATTGGGATATACCGTTGCTCCTATTTGTTTAGCATCCGGAATCATGTTTACTGATGTCTGCCCGAAACATGACAAAGGGGGTATAAACATAAAACTGTTCGTTGCCAAAGAAGAGCCTCCGAAAATTTTATGAAAAACATAAACCGCTTTATTGGTTTTCAGGTACATATTCTTATTGGTAAATGAACTGCCCGGTACAACGACGTAATCTCCGATATTGGCTAAAGTATAGTTGGGAGTAGCGCTTCCGTTGACGCTCACTGTTGTATTGGCTTCTGTAGCGATCACGACCACTCTTTCATATGTTCCGCCATTTCCCTGCATTATAACATATTCGTTCCCGAGCTGTTCTACGGGCACCAGTTGATCCACTGCAAAATCCCGGCTGTCTGATACGGTTCCTGTTTCTATACTTCCTTGCTGCATAAGCCCTCCAACTGTTACCGCGATATTTTTGTCCGCTGTAATTTTAGCTCCCAGCCAGCCTCTGTCCTGCAAGCTGAGTGCATTCAGTTTTACTTTAGCATAGAGTATAAAAGACTGTCCTTTTTGCAGTGTTCTTGTAAAAGTAGTTCCTGTTAACGGGGTTGCGCTGGCTCCATTGATGAATTGGGTTCCTGCATCAATATTATTAATGGTGACTACCGTATTATTTTCTGTAGCCATAATGGAAACCATATTTCCGACTTCAGGTATTGAAGTGGTGAATTCATTCGGAGTTCCGCCCCAAAAGAAATTTTTCCCCAGGGCCACTTGTCCTTTGGTAAGAGAAGATCCGGCCTGGGAAGCATCAGCACCCCTGTAATTAACGAAAAAGTCGGCTGTAGACTGGAAGATCATCCCACCAACGTTGGCCGGGATTATAGTTCCTGCGGTGGTTGTAGGCCGGGTCATGGGTGATGTTCCGGGTGCTAAAACCACGTTTGAGGCATTGATAACGGATAGCCTCACCGGAGTTGTATTAGCAAATGTTACCACGCCGTTGGTTACAATAGTGGTCGTTGCCGCATTAATATTGTAAACGGACAGTCGGGGAATGGTTGTTCCGTCGGCCATTCTTACCGTTACTGATATATTACTTGTTGACGGGGTCGACAAATAAATATATTCTTCCGTAATCGTGGCTGCCGTTGAGCCATAAGCTCCAAAGATGATAGGCTGTAGATAGTGCGTATTGTCCAGCTGGGAATAAAATAACTGTGACATAAGAAGCACAATCAAAAAATAAAATTTACGCATTGTATGATTTTTATAATTGTATATAATTGATATTTTTTCTTAAATTTTAGAGCTTAGGATGGAAGCAGTCTATTTTCAGCTTTATATTACCAAATAATTTCATCAGTAAAAACCTGGAAATGCAGACTTTGGTCCAAAAAAGGATTTTCGTTAACATACAATAGGAGGGATTATGCATATTTTATAGTTTCATTTTGTGTTATTAGAATCTATTCTCATTTCTGCATTTCAGGTATTATTACAATAATTCTTGTGCATGAGATTATATATAATACAAAACAATGTTTGTCTTATTGGATCATCATCTTACACAATCAGATTTAAATTTGATTAAAAGAAAGGTGTTTGCGGTAAACTGCCAACAATGAGTAACGTAAAATGGGTACGATTTGTGGCAGAATCAGCAATAACCGGCGGGTATTTATCTTAACCCGAAAAAGGGAAGTGTTATAGATAAAATAATAAATAATTTTCATTTTCATGGCGTAGTACAGTACTTATTAGCAGTTTGCAAATATAAATATAATTTATTACATGAGTGATAATATTCTGTCATTATTAATAAATAAATAATATATTCAATCGATTGTACATTATGAATTAAAATAGGAATGCAGTTTAATTTAATGAATAAATGGAAAATCTTAAAGCAAATTTCTTCTACATAAAGAACTTCAAAAATTGGAGGGACTATATGGGTTAGCACAAAAGTGAATTCATACACAATTTAACATAATATAAATTATAGGACAAATAATATTTCAATGAAACAGAAGTATAACCTCTTCAGATTCCGTTATTTTCAAATTTTCCCTGCCTAATATCCTATAGCGGATTCTGGAACGTTTCTAATTCATCAACCTGTCCATTCGTCAAAACAAACTTCATCGTATTTTCTATACACTGTTAGATTTTTTTCTTCCATAAGCCGTTTAAATTCTTCCAGATCTGCTGAGCTTGTCTATACGGCATAAAATTCAGCCTCTGAAAAAATAATAGCCGTACGGCAGCTCATGGTTTTTAAAATAATGTTCGAGCAGTTCTCCATAAATTCCCTTTATGAAGATGATGAAGAAATTAATGCTCTGTCCGTTTTCGATAAAATTTTCCAACATTCACCGTCTCTGTATTTTGCCCCTGAATCATTGATTTTCTTATACCATTCCACTCACTTCATTTGCTGGTTGACTTATTCACATCAATATATTATGTTAAATCGGTCATTAATATAAATTCTTGTCACATGACAATTTCAGTGGCAATAAAAACCAATACCTTTATTCTAACCAAAAAATAATATTATGAAACCTAAAATGATCTGGGCCAATCTTGGAGTAACCAACCTTGAGCGTACCCAAAAGTTCTATACAGAACTCGGATTCAAACCTAATAATCCTAATTCATCTAATGAACTGGTCAGCTTTTTTTTCGGTGAAAATGAGTTTATCATTCACTTTTTCCTTAAAGAAATACTGGAAGCCAATGTAAAAAATGTACAATTCAGCGACGCACAGAGTCCCAATGAAATTATATTCACCCTGTCAGCAGAAAGCATAGAACAGGCAGATGTGTGGGCGCAGGAAGTTGTGAAAGCCGGCGGTAGCATTGTTTCGAAACCTGAAAGCTTCGGAGATCATTATTATGGTTTTGTCTTCGCAGATCCTGATGGGCATAAGTTTAATGTATTCCATATGTAAGGTTAATAATTTATATCTCTCGCAGATCTGGCAGATTTATCCTTTGCTTTAAAATTTTCCTATAAAAACTTGCGTAGTCAAATAACTTCATTTAGATTTGTAGCCAAATAACTACACAATGAATTTAAGAAGAGATGTATTCCAGGCGATAGCCGACCCTACCAGAAGATCTATCCTGATGCTGGTAGCAGCGCAGTCTATGACCGCCGGTGCTATCGCTTCCAATTTCGACACCGCCAGACCTACCGTTTCCAAACACCTTCAGATCCTTACCGAATGCGAACTGCTGAGATCTGAACAGAACGGCCGTGAAATTATCTATCACCTTAATCCCTATAAAATGAAAGAAATAGCCGATTTTATAGAACCTTTCCGCCAGATGTGGGACGAAAAATTCAATAAGCTGGAAACTGTGATGAAAGCCTTCCAAAACATGAATAAAAAGTAATAGGCAGTGAGTAATCATTTTATACTCTAGAAACACGCAAATCTCCAACTCAAGAAGACTCTCCCACTCTAATACTCTCAAACCTTCAAACCCTCTAACTCAAACCCTCAAAATCATGGAATTAAAAACAAAAATTCACGCCGAAGACGGCAAGCAGGAAATATTCATCATCAGGGAATTTGATCTTCCTGTGGAACTGCTTTTCAAAGCCTATACGGAAGCTGAACTTTTCGAGCAATGGATGGGAACCAAAGTAACCAAATTTGAAAATAAGCAACACGGAAGTTACCGTTTCGAAACGTCAAATCCACAGGGCGATGTAGTTTTTAGTGCCAACGGAACCATCCATGAATTTGTTCCTGACCAAAAGATCACAAGAACTTTCCAGATGGAAAATACGCCATTTCCTGTTCAGATCGAATTTTTAGAATTTGAAAAGCTCACAGACAGTACCAGCAAAATTACCATCCATACCATTTATAAATCTGTTGATTTCCGAGACCAGATGCTGAAACTGCCTTTCGCACAGGGACTTAATATGGCTCACAACCGTTTGCAGGAGTTGTTAAAATAAGATGAGATAATAGACTAAGAAATGGAGAGACAATGAACGCCAGGATAATTGTGAACCTCAATGCCAATAGTGAATTTTGCTTTGCAGGCGAATCATCAATTATCAGTGAATGGACAACAACATTGAACTTTAAACCTTAAACCTTGAACACTAGTACTCTCCCACTCTAATACCCTCAAACCCAAGAAACCCAAAACACATGAATCCAAAAGTTAATTTTTTCTTCGAGAATGCCGGCCAATGGCAGGAAGAATTTGAAAAATTAAGAACCATTGCCCTCAGCACAGAGCTTACAGAAGATTTAAAATGGGGCTGTCCCTGCTATACCTACGAAGGGAAAAATATTTTCCTGATCCATGGTTTTAAAGAATACTGTGCCTTGCTATTCTTTAAAGGTGCTTTGATGAAAGACCCCGATCATCTTTTGATCCAGCAGTCTAAAAACGTACAGGCGGCAAGACAGATCCGTTTTACGGAGGCAGCACAGATCAGTGGTCTGGAGCAGGTTCTCCGGAGCTATATGTTTGAAGCAGTGGAAATTGAAGAATCTGGTGCTAAGGTGGAAATGAAGAAAACAAAAGAGTTTGAAATGGCCGAAGAATTTCGGAATAAACTGGATCAGAACCCGGCTTTACAGGAAGCTTTCAAGGCACTGACTCCGGGAAGACAAAGAGCCTACCTGCTCCACTTTTCCTCTGCCAAACAGGCCAAAACCCGTGAAGCCCGTATTGAAAAATGCATCCCACAAATAATGGACGGAATAGGATTAAACGATTAACATTAAAAAACTATTTTATGGAAACACAGAACAAATCTCAAAAAAGAAACAGGATCATCTACTGGATCTTCACGATCTGGATGGCATTGGGAATGGTATCTACAGCCATTGTACAGCTTATGAAAAATGAAGATGAGCTCAGGAACTTTACCAATCTTGGCTATCCCGCTTACCTGATGATGATAATCGGAGTGTGGAAACTCCTTGGCGTTGTTGCTGTACTGATCCCCAAACGTCCTCTGCTTAAAGAATGGGCCTATGCCGGATTTTTCTTTGTAATGTCCGGAGCACTGAGTTCCCATATCATTGTGGGGGATACTTTTGGAAGAACTTTTCCGGCTCTTTTATTGCTGGTTTTAGTTATTATTTCATGGTATTTCAGACCTTCAGACAGGAAAATCGCAGGGGTTAATCTAAATGGACAGTAGAAACTATTATTTAAAAACCAAACATACACAAAAACTGATATGAGTAAAAAGAAACTGACAGCCGAACAGAGCGCAGCGCTTTTAAAGGTACTGAAAAACCGTTTTGAGAAGAACATGAACCGTCATAAAGATCTGAGTTGGGAAAAGATTCAGCAGAAACTGGAAGCAGCCCCGGAAAAACTCTGGTCACTGAACGAAATGGAAGAAACGGAAGGAGAACCCGATGTGGTAGCCTACGACAAAAAAACAGACGAATATATCTTTTTCGACTGTTCCCCTGAAAGTCCGAAACGCAGAAGCCTGTGCTACGATTACCAGGCCTGGGAATCCAGAAAAGCCAACAAACCCGAAAGCAACGTTATTGATAAAGCGGCTGAAATGGGCATTGAATTATTAACAGAAGAGCAATACAGACAACTGCAGGAACTCGGAAAGTTTGACCTGAAAACTTCCAGCTGGGTAAAAACTCCGGGAAATGTCCGGGAACTGGGCGGAGCCATTTTCTGCGACCGACGCTATAATACGGTTTTTATGTATCATAACGGAGCCGATTCTTATTATGCAGCAAGAGGCTTTAGAGGAGTTTTAAAAGTTTAAAAAAGTCAGAACGACTAATCTTACTTTATTCTTTAAATTCCTTATTAATGGTTTAAATTTTTAATCAACAACAGATAAACACTTATATTTATAATTAATTTTCTTTCATATTTAAATACTATTACTAATTTAGTACATTGAAATTTGAATTTAAAATAACAACATTAGGTATGAAAAAATTAATCTTACTGGGGTCATTATCGTTTTTTTTGATGAATTGCAATAAAAAAACAGAAACACCGGCTCCAAAAACTGAAACTGATACAGCAGCTGTCATTGAGCCTGTGGTAGATACACTCGGACCAAAATCATTCTGCTATATCGGTGTTACAGGAAAAGACAGTGTTTTTGCCTCTATTGATGATAACCTGGGGACCATCACCGGGAAATTAGCTTATAAAAACCATGAAAAAGACAGTTCTAAAGGAGATGTAACGGGTTTTAAATCAGGAGACACCCTGAAGCTAACCTATGAGTTTCAGTCTGAAGGGTCAAAAAGCAAAAGAGATATTTTCTTTATTCAGAAAGACAATACTTTAACAGAAGGAATCGGGGATCATAAAGAGGAAGACGGACAGTCTAAGTATGCTGACGAGAAAAAAATCAGCTATAAAGACGGGCAAAAGCTGGAAACTGCTGACTGCAAAGTAGTTTCAAAAGCTTTAAAATAAGATAAAAATAAGATATAGCAATAATTATTTTTCAATATTGAAAAAGGTGGCTGAGAATTTCAGAGCCACCTTTTTATTTTGCTAAAGTTCTTTTTTAATAATATCTATAAAACGTTCTACCGCTTCATCACCTGTATTCCAGGAAGTAATAAGGCGAATGGCAGAAAAGTTTTCATCAACTTTTTTCCAGACAAAAAATTCAAAATGTTCTGACAGAATTTTAATAAGATCATTACTGATGACAGGAAATATCTGATTCGTATAGGTATCAGCAAGAAACTCCACTCCCTTTTCCTTAAGGGCATTTTTAATCTTCATCGCCTGCTGGTTGGCATGTCTTGCAAGATCAAAATACAGATCATCTTTCATCAGTTCCATAAACTGGATCCCCAGAAGACGTCCTTTGGCCAGCAGTGCTCCTTTCTGTTTGATATTGAATGCGAAATCCGGCTGTAGAACCTTATTATTAATAACAATGGCCTCTCCTATCAGTGACCCGTTTTTTGTTCCGCCCAGATAAAAAATATCCGTCAGTTCCGCTACCCTTTCCAGGGTAAGATCACTGATCTCAGCAGTAAGGCCATGTCCTAACCTGGCGCCATCCATAAACAGATACAGCCCGTTCTGACGGCAAAAATCCGAAAGCTCTTCCAGCTCTTCGGCCAGATAAATAGTTCCCAGTTCCGTAGAATTTGATATATATACCAATTTTGGCATAACCTGATGCGGAATATTGCTGTGGCTCTCCAGAACCGGAATAATGTCTGAAGGCCTAAGTTTCCCGTCCGCTGTATCAATGCTCAAAACTTTATGGCCTGTGGCTTCAATAGCTCCTGTTTCATTATTCAGAATATGGCCCGGCGCTGCAGATATTGCACATTGGTATGGCCTTAGAATTGAAGAAATTACAATCAGGTTTGCCTGCGTTCCTCCGGAAACCAGATAAACCTCTGAATCCTGATTATTAATTTTTTCTTTGATCAGCTTTTTTGCCTGCAGAGAATACTCATCTTCACCGTATCCGGCCTGCTGCTCAAAGTTAGATTTTAAAAGTGCTTGTAGAATATTCGGGTGACATCCCTCGGAATAATCGTTTTTAAAAGAAAATTTCATAGAGTAAAATTAAAAAAAGTTAAAATAACAAGACCCGATTTTACATAATATTTTGTTAGATTTGTGTAGAAAATCATCTAACATTTTGAGAACAACATTAACAGAAGAAAATTATCTGAAGGCTTTGTTTCATTTAGTTGACCATGAAGGGAAAGTGACAATCAATGAGCTCAGCAAGTTTTTAAATGTAAAAATGCCTAGCGTCAATAACATGATGAAGAAGTTTGCCGACAAAAAATGGGTGGTCTATGAAACATATAAACCGCTGGTCGTCACAGAAAACGGAAAACGTGAAGCTGCACTGGTAGTCCGCAAACACAGACTTACCGAAATGTTTCTGGTCAAAAAGATGAACTTCGGCTGGGAAAATGTTCACGAGATCGCAGAACAGCTGGAACACGTTCATTCACAAATCTTTTTCGATAAAATGGACGAAATTCTGGATCATCCTAAGTTTGATCCTCATGGAGAGCCTATTCCGGATAAAGACGGAAACATTATTGCACAGGATCTGCAAAAATTAAGCGCCTGCACCGTGGGAGAAACCGTAATATTTGCTTCTGTTACGCTTTCAGATGATGGCTTTTTAAGCTATTTAAATGAAAGAAAACTACTCCTGAATACCAAGATCAGGATCGTTAAAATTGAGGATTTTGATAAATCCATGACCATAGAAATTGGAAATTCTAAAGAAGTTCTCAGTAGAAAAGCCACAGAAATAATACTGGTAAAGAAATAAGACAGTATGGTGGCTGAGGCTCCCGAAGCCACCAGATCCTAATATTCCAGCATTCTTACCACAGTTTCAATCTCATCAGAAGTATTAAAATAATGCGGCGAAAGACGAATAGCCCTATCCAGGTCTTTCAATGTAAAATCTATCAATGCATTGCTTTTATTACTTACTGAAAAATACACATTGTTCTCTTTCAGAGTTTTATAAATATTTTCAATATTGCCGTCTTGGGCACAAAAAGTAACAATGCTGCATAAGTTTTTGCCCTGATCCAATACCCGAAAACCTTTATTATGGAGGCCAATCCTCAGGCTTTCCGCCAACTTTTTATTATAGTTCTCAATAGTCTGCAGACCAATTCCGTGGGCATACTGTAAAGCTTCTGTAAATCCTAAAAGCGAGCTGATAGAAGTCTCCCAGTGCTCGAATCTTTTCGCCGTTGTAAGCAGCTGATAATCATCAAACTCCGCCCATTCTGCACCTGCCATATCCAAAAATAATGGAGCCATATTCTTTTCTAAAACCCTGTCGGAAACATATAAAAACCCTGTTCCTCTGGGCCCTCGCATAAATTTCCGCCCCGTAGCAGTCAGAAAATCACATCCTATCTTTTCAACATCCACAACTAACTGTCCAACGGACTGGCAGGCATCAACCAGGTACAATACATCATACTGCCGGCAGAGCTTACCTACTCCTCCCACATTCTGAATCAGCCCGGAATTGGTCGGAATATGAGTAACGGCAATGAGTTTCGGATGGTATTTTCTGATTAGATGTTCAAGGTCTTCCAGATCCAGCTCATGATCGGAAAGATTTTTCATCCTGATCAGCTTAACGCCCCGTTTTTTCTGCAATGAAAAGAAAGCCATCTGATTCGAGATATAATCATCATTTGTTGTAATAATACAATCCCCTTCTTTGAATTCAATACTGGACAAAGCTTTAGCATAAGCATCGGTAGAGCTGACCGTAAAAGCAATATTATCAGGCTTGGTGTTGATGAGCCTGGCTGCTTCTGTATAAAACAGACCAAGTCTTTCCGCATTCCTGTCAGCTGCGCCATAAGCACCATGCTGCTGTTCCAAGAAAATATAATCGGTCATGGTTTTAACCACAATTTCTGTCATCAATGATCCTCCCGCACTGTTTAAATATATTTTATCTGCACAGCCGGCCGTATCTTTTCTTATGATATTTAGATCCATATTTTATTTTGGAAATTGATTTATGTATTACATCTTTCAATATTTAATCATAAAAAAATCCCGAAAATTTCAGTCCGGGATTTATATTTTTAATCATTTTAATTAATCTAAAACACTCCAGCCTCTTTTCGGGTTGGTATTTGAAGATACTTCCTGTTCGTTAACAATGATATTTTCTTTTCGCTGGCCGATATAGTCTAGCTCGCTTAATTTAGAGAAAATAATTTCCAGGCTGCGTAACATCTGCTGAATATACAATAATGGTTCTCCACAATTATGGTGGTCATAATTGGTTTCTGCTACGATAGAAAGCTGATTCAGTAAGGTATGCGGAGCAATTTCGCTCCACTCCAGGCTGTAGTTCAGCATTTCTTCCAGTTCTGCAGGAACCAGAAGCTGGGTTGAATTGTAAAGATGAAGAGCCAATTTTGCAAATGATTCGATCAAAAATACAGGCGGCTGCCACGGAATAATGTTTCTGAACTGGAAATACATATCTCCAAAGGTATTCACCATGGTTGTACACAAAAATTTAACGTTCTGTGCCAATGCCGTATTCTGGTTTTTGTGAGATGCTTTCTGAATGATCTTAAAAGCATACTGCTGAAGATTTCCTATTGATTTTGCATAGCTGCTGTAGTAATCTATCAAAGCCGGATGGCTCTGGATAGAAGTACATGGCGGAATAAAATTGGAATCTACCTGTGCTATATTTGCTTTTAAATCTACTTTTCCGATAATAAGATAGTTTCCTCCGGAATAACTGCTGTTCAGTGAAGTGACTGGAAGAAGTTCAATGTGATGATTCGGCTGTGCATTGGGATGGCGGGGCGGAATTTCCTCCGGGTCAATATCTCCAAATGGCACCTTATCAAAAGGATTCACAGAGATCAGGATGTAGTAATCGCCGTCTGCCTGCTCCTCACTCATAGATTTCGCCAGTGATTTCACGCTTACTCTCCTGTCACTCAAATCAATACGGTAACCGGCCATGGTAACAGCGCTGCATCTTTTAATAACAAGCTGTACGTCATTGGTAGCGGTATTATGAACATCAAATATTGTTTTGTCCGTAAATTCATTGGAAATAGGCAAAAGCCCATAATTATATGTGGTGATTCCCAGCGAGCTGGAATCTCTTATCGTGTCAATTAAAAAATTATCCTGATCATTAAGGTGTCTCTGGGAAACTTTCATCCCATCTACCCAATTGATCGCAAAATGCTTAATAGGCTGTATCATAGTTAATACTTTTAAATTTTCTGTGATTATGATTTTTTCAATACTCCTTCTTCCTCATGCTGGATAACTCTTTTGCAGATCACCACTTCATTTTCTGAAATGTTGTTTGTAGAGATATCCTGGTCGAAATCAATATACTTTCTAAAGCTGAAAAACGATTTTTTGGTGTAAAAAATCCAGTAATAAGGCTCTTTTTCTGTATCCGAAAGATGAATGATGGAATTTGGATTCTTATGATTATAGTCGTCCACTACCCTGTAGAACCAATCTCCGAAAGTAACTCCGGTAGGCAGTGTTTTGGCTTTGATCCTGAATCTGTTTGAATCTTCAAGGTTCTTGCTCAGTTCCACGTTTAATACCATTAATCTGTCAAAATCGGCTCCTTCAAAGTCCGGAAGCTTCTGGTCAGGAGAATATCTCCATGTTTTATAGATATCAAAAGGAATGCTTATAAACTGAACGTAACAGTAATAAAATACCATAGGAACAACAAAGATCAGCATACTTGTAGCAGCCATTACGGAATAGCCTGCCCCTTTACTGATCCAGTTAAAGATCAGTGTAAATAAATATCCTCCAAAAGCAATGCACGTTAATGAAAGTATAGATTCAAACAAAATACTCATTGCTAGGGAATCAATATGCTTTCTGAAGTATTTATGCAGTAAATTAACATGAATAATACCAAAAATAAGATAAATAACCTGTGCAATAAGGTACCAGTAAGGATTAAAAAGGTTTCCTGCAAAACCAAAAATCCCCGGCAGTGCCAGACATAAACTGCACAGAAGAACATATATAATAATTACTTTAATTTTGATCGCAGGTTTGTTTCTTCTGATAATACCCAGAATGATCATCAAAATCACCGCGATTAAAGGCATTAGAATATACCTTAAAAAAATACCTTTTACTGAAGAAATTTCCATTAGTTTCTTTTCAAATTTATACTTTGTTGGTAGTTGTAAATATAATAAATTATTTTAGAGAAATGTAGAATACCCGAGACGGCTGGCATTTCTTTCATCATCTTCAAGACTGAACGAATATTCTTCTTTCTCGGTAATAAAATTTTCCTCCACATCTACCGTTACCGGAAGAAAATAATCATATAAGGCCTGCAGAATATTTCTGAACGGGCTTCCGGAAATATACTTTTTCATTTCTGTATAAGGAATCGGCCCTATATTCACTACCCAGTTCCGCTGTCCGTCCATATGTTTTCCGCTGGGAATATAGGTAACCCCAAGTTTGGAGTTTCCCAACAACATAGAATCGTCATTTCTTTCTATCCTGTCGATAATATTCGGGGCAAAAGTAACTTCTACCGGTACCTGAAGAAAAGCTGTCATGCATCTTTCAAACCATCTTTTATCGCCTCTGATCTGATGAAAAAAGGGTAAAATATAGATAAAAATATACGCGTTCTGCTGATCCAGCATTTTTATAAGTGGCCAGAGCTCACTCACCGTGTCCAAAAGGCTATCTGTACTGCTTGAAATATCAAATTCAGATTCCTTAAGCAGGGAACTTATTTCCGTAAAAAAAACTTCCAGCTCGAAAGGACGGAAAAATTTACGGGCATCCTCTTCTACTTTTTTCTGTTTACGGATCTCACGTACCACAGAATCTACATTCTTCCGGGAAGCTCCCAGAGAAGGCGGATGAAACAGCCCTTCCGGAAGATAGTCATAAATACCCTCTCTATAGGTTTCTATGGTGAATACTTCCTCATCAAATCCCAAATAGCTGCTCGAAATACTTTTGATATCCTTAAGATAAGCCCGGTCATTGATTCCTATCCTCTCTATAAATATATTGCTTACCGCACGCTGGTACTTCAAAAGATTCACCGCCACGGCTTCAGCTTTGAAATCGGTCTGCAGTTTATTGTAATACATGTCTACAATATTATTCTCATACATAGTGTTTCCTGTGATTATGACTTGTAAAGATAATATATCTCATAAGTTTGAAAAAATAATTTGGCTATAATTTTATCTTAAAAATACTAATTTATTGACATTAAAAGGAATATTCTATGACAAATTCCGTAAAAATACGGTAATATCGGTTTATCTCTATTTTAGATGGCAAGTTTGAAATTAAATTTATCAGCTGACAAACAGACTTTTATGTCTATTTTATCAACATTTTAAATACTGTTTAGGATTTTATTCTGTATTTTTTTATTTAGATTAATTTTTATTAACATTTTTGAAATAAGAAAAATGATGATAATTGATACAGGTTCAGAAACCGGAACGTATCTTTGCAGCTTGTAAAATGTTATTTATAATGAAAAGTATTTATTCTAAAATTCTGATTTTAGCATTCATTTCATCTTCGCTTTATTCCTATGCATGGGGGCTTACAGGGCACCGCGTCATTGCAGAGATTGCAGAAAACCACCTGTCGGGCAAAGCAAAAAGAGAAATAAGAAAAATAATGGGCAAAGAACGTCTTGCGTACTGGGCAAACTGGCCGGACTTCATCAAATCTGATACCACAGGGGTCTGGAAGCAGGCTTCAGCATGGCATTATGTAAATATTGATCCTCAGGCAGATTTTAAAGCTTTTGGCCAAAATCTGAAAATGCAGGCAGGTCCAAGCCTTTATACCCAGATAAACACTTTATCCAGCCAGATCAAAGATGAAAAGACTTCTGAAAAAGACAGGAAAATTGCACTGATATTCCTTATCCATATTATGGGAGACCTCTCCCAGCCTCTTCACGTAGGAAGAGCCGAGGATCTTGGAGGAAACAAAATCAATGTAACCTATTTTGGAGACAAAACCAATCTTCACTCGGTATGGGACGGAAAGCTGGTAGATTCACAGAAATACAGCTATACGGAATATGCCCATCTTTTAGACATTAAATCTAAGGAAGAAGTAAAGCAGATTCAGGCCGGAACTGTAGAGGACTGGATGTATGATTCTCATAAAATAGCGAACAAAATCTACGCACAAACTCCAAATGATTCAAAATTATCGTACGATTATCAGTATAAATTCAATGAGACACTTGAAAGACAGCTTCTTTACGGAGGGCTGAGACTGGCAAAACTGTTGAATGATCTGTTTTAGCAGTTGATGACCTTTAATCTAATCAATATAAGCGGGACTTCGGTTCCGCTTTTTTTGTTAATGAAGAAAGCCAGAAGATGGAAGAATTTAAGCTTAAATTTTGACTGCCATATCAGAAATCTCATGCCTGATCTCTGGTATCTGCCTTAAATTTAAAAAATAATTAAAACTGGTGTAACCTTTATATCACTTCATACGTATAATATATAGTAACTCTTTTTTGAGGATAAAAATAGATGAGACAATTAAAAATCACTAAGCAGGTAACCAACAGGGAAACTGCTTCATTAGACAAGTATTTGCAGGAAATTGGTAAAGTGGAACTGATCACTGCGGACGAAGAAGTAGAACTGGCACAAAGAATACGTGCAGGCGACAGAGCAGCACTGGAGAAATTAATCAAAGCCAACCTTCGTTTCGTAGTTTCCGTATCTAAGCAATACCAAAATCAAGGTCTTTCTTTACCCGATTTAATTAATGAAGGTAACTTAGGACTGATGAAAGCAGCAAAAAGGTACGATGAAACTAGAGGTTTCAAATTTATCTCTTATGCGGTATGGTGGATTCGTCAGTCAATTTTACAGGCTCTAGCTGAACAGTCAAGAATTGTAAGGCTTCCGTTGAATAAAATCGGCTCCATCAACAAAATCAATAAGGCATACGCTCACCTTGAACAGGAAAACGAAAGACCACCTTCTCCGGAAGAGCTGGCTGAGGTTCTTGATATGAGCGAGGAAGATATTAAAGAATCTATGAAAAACTCCGGAAGACACCTGTCTATGGATGCGCCTTTAGTAGAAGGTGAAGATTCTAATCTTTATGATGTATTGCGTTCAGGAGAATCTCCAAGCCCGGACAAAGATCTGATGCTTGAATCTCTTCAGATTGAAATCGAAAGAGCATTGAATACTTTGACACCAAGAGAGGCTGACTTAGTAAGATTGTACTTCGGACTGAACGGGAAACACCCAATGACTTTAGAAGAAATCGGTGAAACTTTCGATCTTACAAGAGAGAGAGTACGTCAGATTAAAGAAAAAGCAATTAAGAGACTAAAACATAATACCAGAAGCAAGATTTTGAAATCTTATTTAGGTAAATAATTTTTAGCGTAAAAAAAATGTATGCGGAGTCTGTTTTCAGGCTCCGTTTTTTATTTTTGTATTATGAATACTGATGTGTGTTTTTTGATCGGAGGAATCATTTTATTTTTTATCTTTATTAATGTCCTACTCTATTTTTATCATAAGAATAGGCATATACTCTTTTTCAAAACTATAAAAGGCAGAAACTATACTTCAATCAAAAATATTGAAACGAGTATTGAAAGTTATTCAAAAATAGGGGCAAAACTTACCTATTATAAGGCAGAAATCGTTTTTTTAAATCATGAGATCTTTATTATACCTTTCAATAAGCCCATTTTACAATTAATCCATAGTCCCGAAAACTTCCCTTACGTTTCTCTACGATTTAATACTTCTTTTAAGGAAATACGAAATGATATACTGGAAATTCAAGGAGATACAGGCTTAGGAAATTTCAAGATCACTTTAAATTTTAAAAATAAAAATTTTGATTTGCATTCGGTTATGTAAACGATGTAACATTTTTTGAAGTATCTTCAACTAATAAGGAATAACACCAATTTAAAAACTTATGAAAAAAATACTTTTTGCTTCTGCAATCGCCTTATCAATAATTTCCTGTAAAGAAAATAAGCCTGAGAATACTCCAGCGGTAGAAAATGCTGTTGACAATGCAGATTCCAAACTGTCCTCAACAAGGTATATTAAAAGCCAAAATATGCTTGATGCTATTTATTATGAGCAAATCAAAAATGATGAAAGGCTAAAAAGGCTAGACAAAAAAATCACCTTATTACAGGAAGATAGACGTAAAGTTAAAGACCTATATAACGATATACTCCGCAAAAATGATGAATATTATTCTGACGCTGAATATGGAGCAAACAGTATTAATGATTCTGTTTTAAGAAAACAAATCATTAATTTAGTAAAAGAAAGTTCGGATAAATACTATTTGAAAACGCAAAAGCTAAAAAAACTTACCTTACAAATCAACAGGAATAGCCAAACTATTTATAGCTATTATGTGGCTTTTAAAATCAGGAAAACACTTCCGGAAATTGAAAAATACCAGAATGCTCATCCTTTGAAAACGGACAGTCTGGAAAGTTTCATCAACAAACAGAGTCAGTTGCTGAACGAACTGAAAAATTTAAAATAAAAATGAATTACACCACGAAATGGCTTACGGATACTAAACGGACGGAAGAACTGGTTGATTTCTTTATTGACCATAAAACAGATTCCTATATCTCTCACGGAGAAATAATTTCAGGGAGAGCTTTAGATTCCAATCATTGGAATCCGGATCTTAAAGCAATATTGACCCATCAGTTTAATTCAGGTTTTGATGCTGACCATACATCAAAATTAAATATCCTGATTGCTGAAAATGAGGAAGGAAAAATCATCGGGATGCTGATTTTCAATATTATTCGCGGATTTAAAAATTATGCAGTACTGGAAGATATGCTTTTAGATCAATCATTTAGAGGGCAATCCCTTGGAAGTAAACTGTTAGAGAAGGCTGTGGAAGAGTCCAGAAACTGGAAGATCAGCTTTATGATGCTGGAAAGCGGGATCAGTAATACAGGAGCCCACCATTTTTTCAATAAATACGGATTTAAAAAAGTATCTGAAAACTATATTTTAAGTCTTTAAAAAATAAAATCCTATCCTGATGAACACTATTTCAATCATAGGAGCCGGAATCGGCGGACTGGCTTTAGGAAATATCCTGAAGCAGCAGTCATATGATTTTACCATCTTTGAAGCTGCCACGGAAATAAAACCTGTGGGAGCCGGAATCATGATGGCTGTTAATGCCATGCAAATCTTTGACAGATTAGGATTAAAAGAAAAAATAGAAAATGCTGGAAATAAGATTCATGGAATTTCCATAACCGATGAATCTTTAAAGCCGATCACAAAAACCAGCATTCCCGCGCTGGAAAAAAAATATAAATCCTGCAATGTGGCCATTCACAGGGCTGAACTTCAGAAAATACTGGCTGAAAATATCGGTAATGAATACATCAGGCTCAATCATTCTTTAAATAAGATCGAAAAGAACGGGAACTATTCTTTATATTTTGACAATGGAGAACAAAAGGAAAGTAAAATCATTTTTGGGGCAGACGGTATAAAATCCAGGATCCGAAATCATATTTTGAATACCGGAACTATCCGGAATGCCGGACAGAAATGCTGGCGCGGACTGGTAACATTTGATCTACCGGAACAGTTTGATCAGGAGGCTGTTGAATTGTGGGGAAAAGGAAAACGCTTCGGTTTTGTGAAGATTTCAGAGAAAAAGGTATACTGGTATGCTTTGATCAATGAAAAGAATCATATGCGTTATTTCGGTCTGACTGAAAGTTTTAAAGAATTTCATCCTCTTGTTTCAGATATTATTGAAGCAACTTCAGAGGAGAACATCATTCTCAATGATATTACAGACCTGTCTCCTATTCCGTTATGGTATTCTGAAAATCTTTGTCTGATTGGTGATGCTGCCCATGCAACCACTCCGAATATGGGACAAGGAGCCTGCCAGGCTATTGAAGATGCCTATATCATCGGAAGATTACTGGAAAACAACAAGGATTTCAATGCTGTTTTTGAAGAATTTCAAAAGATTAGAAGGAAAAAGGTAGATTATATCGTTAATACCAGCTGGAAGATCGGAAGGATTTCACAGTGGGAAAAGGGAAACACTTTGCGTAATTTCTTTATGCGGCTGATACCGGATGTCACCAATCAAAAACTGGCAGAAAAGATTATCCGGCTGGAAATGTAAGTTAATGCAAAAATAAAATGATGTGTAAACCCACAGAAACAGGAAAGCCCTTGCTATTAAAGCAAATTCAATACATATCCCAGAAATGATCCCAATAAAACAATCCATACACTATTGATTTTTTTGAAGCTGAAACTTAGTATCAGACATAATACAGCTATAAGAACTGCCCGCCAGTCGCTGATGCTTTCTTTTGCCATCACATAGCAAACAGAAATAATGATCGCTACTGAGGCTATATTTACAGCATCTAAAAATCTGGAAAAAAGACTTGAATTCCGCATCATTTTTACAATAGGATTTAATAATGCTACCAATATAAATGAGGGTAGGAAAATACCTACTGTAGAAACTGCCGCTCCCTGCCAGCCGTTGATCTGATACCCAATAAAGGCAACTGAAGAAAATACAGGTCCCGGCGTAAATTGTCCCACAGCGATAGCATCTATGAGCTGCTGCCTTGTCAACAACCCTTTTTCCACCAGTTCGGCATCCAAAAAGGCAAATAATACATACCCGCTGCCGTATAAAATAGATCCTATTTTAAGAAATGTAAGAAACAGACTCACATTGGCCGCTGAAAATAAATTGACATCTGAAACCTGTAATATACCCAGAGGTAAAAAAGAATTGATTGTTTTCCTGTTTGAAAACCATGATAAAGCCATAGCTAATAGTCCGGCACCAAATAACAGCAATATTTCATTGACGCCCACTAAAGCCAACACCAGTACCGTGGCACCAATGATTCCGAGCTGTATATTTTTTAATGATTTTTTTGCCAGCGGTAGAATGGCGATCAGAATAATTGAAATAATAGCTGGTTTAATCCCATAAATAAATGGCTGAACCTCAGGAAGCTGTCCGTATTCTTTATAAAGCCATGCGAAAAATAACGTGATCATTACTGCCGGAAATATAAAGCATACTCCTGCCACAATCAAACCTCTCCAGCCCGCTCTGTCCTGCCCTATATGCATTGCCATTTCGGTACTGTTGGGCCCCGGAATAAGATTTGTAGCTCCCATCAGATCCAGGAAATGTTCTTCACTCATCCACTTTCGTTTAGCGACCACTTCCTGCTGCATCATGGCTATATGGGCCGCCGGACCACCGAAGGCAGTCACTCCCAAAGTGGCAAAAACACGGGCAAGTACTTTCAGTTCATTATTTCTGTTCACGGCTTATCAAATTTTTATCTATTGAAAAATTACCACTTCCAAAATACAGTAAAAAGATCAGAAGCATCGTCATGGCAAAATCTGTTCTGTATTCGTGGGCAAAAGCCCAAAAGCCCCTGTCCAGAAAAGTTGGAATTTTTGTTGTAATAAAAGCCACTATCATAATAATTAATAAAGGAAGCGCAGCCAATCTGGAAATAAAGCCTAAAAGCAGTAAAATTCCACATATAATTTCCACCGAACCTACCAGTGATGCCCAAAACTCAGGATTATGAAAACCTATTTTTGCAAATCTTCCTGCACCTACACTTTCGGAGTTAATAAATTTCTGTAATCCTTCTGACAGGAAAATTAATCCGGCTGTTAGACGAAAAATGAATAACGGAAGCGGTTTTGTCTGAATAATCCTGTGGATCATGATTAGCTCATTTTATACAAAAATATATTATATTTTGAATATGGAAATAAAAAAAGGAACCCAAATTGAGTTCCTTTTATTTAATAAGTCAGGGTGATTCCGGCTCCCCAGCCCATTTCATTATCATAATTCCCTGAAACAGATACCCATTTCTGGACAATATATCTCAGTCCGGTTGAAAATTCACCATCAGAATTGAGGCTGAAATTTCCCCTTATCCTTCTGGATATCGGAATATCTTCTCGGCTTAGCTCCAGCAATACTTTTCCGTTATGGTCTACACTGGCATCTGCTGTAATCAGCATGGGTAAAAGATACTGTACTCCAACCATGAAAGCATATTTGTCTTTTGAAGCTTTCTGCTGTCCGAACCACGATTTTTTTCCGTGAAACTCCATTCCCATATCCTCTGCCATCTGCCTTTCCATGATCTCATGGTTCTTCTGAATTCTGAGCCCCGCATAAGGAAGCGCCCACTGGAATTTCCCAAGGAATCTTCCTACTTTCACATTTCCTTCGAAATGATCAAAATCCCAGTTGGAATGAAATTCGTTCAGGTTGGCCCATCTCGGACCGAACATCGTCATCGTTTCCGCATGTACTTTATTGCTCGCAATATCCAGCATTGCCATTGAGCTGATCATTCTGTTGTCCTTCAGAAAGTTTTTCCAGGCCAGCTTTTTGTCAGGCAGCTGTGGATTGGGTCTTGAATTTTCGTAACTGAATATTCTTCCCATTCCGGCCATCATATGGTATAAAATATGACAGTGGAAAAACCAGTCGCCATCCTGGTTGGCGGCAAATTCAATGGTACTGGTTTCCATCGGCATGATGTCTACCACATTTTTCAGGGGAGAATATTCCCCTTTTGAATTGATCAGTCTGAAATCATGGCCATGAAGGTGCATCGGGTGGCGCATCATCGAATTATTGTACATTGTAATTCTCAGGATTTCACCTTTTTTAACCAGAATTTTATCTGTTTCCGTAACCGTTTTATTGTCTAAAGTCCACAGATAATGGTTCATATTTCCCTCTAATGTAAACTTCAGCGCTCTTACATTTTCGTCCGGAAGAATAGTTTTTTCAGGAGATTTTAAGAGGTTGTATGAAAGTCTTTTGATTGACTTTTCTTCCTTCATCTCCATTCCTGCATGATTTTCGTGCCCCGTGGCCTTCGAATGATCTTCTTCCTTAGTCTTAACGCCCATCATTTCATTCATATGCTTCATCGTCATTTTCCTCTGGCTTTCGGGAAGTTCGGGATACATCACTTCATTCATATCCATCATCTGGTTGCCCATGGTCATATTCATCGGTTTCATATTCCCGCTCATTTCCATCATGCCGTTCATCATTTTCATTCCTTCAAAAAGCATCAGCCTCGGAAGATTGGGTGCTTCCACTTTTTCACCGGAACCCAGCCACAGTGAAGCATGTCCTACCCTGTCTTCTGATGTGGAGCGGAATTCAAAACTTTTGTTTTCAGGAATGGTTACCTCAATGTCATAAGTTTCCGAAACCCCGATGATGAGGCGGTCAACTTCTACCGGAACCACATCATTTCCATCATTTCCTACTACTTTTATTTTTCCGCCTCCGTAATTCAGCCAGAAATACGTGGACGATCCGCCATTGGCGACTCTCAGTCTCACTTTATCACCGGCTTTCAGATTGGAATAGTCGGAGCTTGGAAGTCCGTTGATCAGAAATTTATCGTAATAAACATCACTCACATCCATAGCTTCCATCCTTTTCCATTCATTCAAAGCTTTTGTCCCGAAGTTGCCGGATTTAATGGCTTCCCAATAACTCTGTACTGCATTTTTCTTAATGGCATACCAGTCTGTATTGGCCATATGAAGCCTTCTCGCAATCTGCATAGGGTCTTCATCACTCCAATCACCTAATAATACAGGGATTTCTTTGGTATAAGACGGCTTAGGCTCTCCTTCTCTTTTATTGAAGACCAGAATACCGTTCATCCCGATCTGTTCCTGCAAAGCTTCATGAGAATGGTACCAATACGTTCCGTTCTGAGAGACTCTGAATTTATATAAGTGAGTTTCTCCCGGTGTTACAGGCTTAGTCGTAAGGTATGGAACCCCGTCATGTTCATTGGGAAGAATCACTCCGTGCCAGTGAAGCCCGGTATTTTCTTTAAGCATATTGTGAAGATAAATCTCCGCCGTATCTCCTTCTGTGAAATATAAGGTCGGAGCCTGCAGCTTTCCGTTGATCGCAATCGCTCTCCGTTTTTTTCCTGTAAAGTTCACGATCGTATCTTTTACATACAGATCATATCTCACTGTTTTGCCTCCAAAAGTAACCTTTCCGTTTTCAGAGTTTCTTTTGAATACAGATTGATCCGTTTTCGGCTCTTCTACAGCTGTATGTTGGTGATTTGCTTTTTCCTCCAGCTCCATTCCACATTTCGGACACTTTCCCGGTTTGTCTGAAGTGACTTCGGGATGCATCGGGCAAGCGTAAACAGCTGCGGACTGAGATTCAGCAGGTCTCGGCTGAACATGAGACGTCGTTTTAGCTTTATCTATTCTACTCTCTTTAATTTTTGGCTTTTGAACAGTCTTAGTTTTAGCCTCTGTTTTTATTTTAGACTTGTTGATTTTAGCATCTGTTGCTTTTTGAACTGTTTTAGGTACAGGTTTGGGTTGTGGCTGCACCGTAGCTTTTGGTCTTACTACAACTGTTTTCTTTACCAGCGTCATCTTACATTTGGGGCAGTCTCCTGGTCTTGAAGAAACTACCTCAGGATGCATTGGGCAGGTATAATAAGATTTCGTTGTTTGCGCGAACGTAAAAACAGATAACAAAAGCACCAGAAATATGATCAGTTTTTTCATAATATTCCGAACTTTTTAAAAGATACATACCTTAAATTCAATTATAATTCAAGCTATGTAACTTATTGTTTTAAAATTAAATACAATAATTAATTTATTTCTGACTTTACACTTCCGCAAGAAAGCATAGATTTTCCGTAGTAAGGATTAATGATCTGTTTTTCATCACTTAGCCAGCTGGAATCAGCCATTGGACAATATTGTACGTAAACAGGTTTTTCTGAAATTTTAAATTCTTTTGTCAAAGCGATCATATTCTCAGAAAGATTGGAAAAGGTTTCTCTCTGAGCTGTAATATTCCGTGCATCAGAGATAAGCGTTGCATCTTTTCTTAAAATATTAAGGTTACCTTCAGAAACCAGTTTGTAGTCTACAGTTGATGCTGTCTTGATAAATTCTGCAGCTGCTTTTGAGGTTTTATCCGCATCATCTGAAGCCAGAGCCGATTTAATGGAAATATAGTTCTGATACAGTTTTGAAACCTGAGCGTCTTTTTTAGACTGCGCAGAAAGTGAAAGGATTGAGAATAGGGATAATGCTGCTGTAATGATATACTTTTTCATTGTTTTAAATTTTAGAATTAATTTTAATAAAGAATAATTGAAACGCGTCATGCGTTGAGCCGTGTTGCCTGCGAAGGAGTAATCATCTGATTTATACCAGACAACAGACGGATCTTAAATTCTAAAATGACAATGATTGATATAGATGGGAACGGGCCTGTATTCAGGTGGCCCATTGATTCTTATCTGAGTAAATTTTGTAGCTGAAAAAGATTTGTCGACAAAGAAAATCTGTTGCTGCATTACATCCGGAACGATCTGGCCTAAAAAATTGATCATCAGCAGATCAGACTTCTGGGAATCATCTACTTTTACGACTTTAATTTCAGTCTTACAGCATCCTTTTTTTTCTTTGACACCACATTTACCACAAATATCTGAGGTTTTCTGGCTTACGGAAACAAATTCCTCCATACAGAAATGTATACTGAACGCTGCTCCGGAAGAGAATCCAAAGTAGAAAACAGAAAACAATATGGCAAGAATCTTTTTCATTGATAGGACAAAGGTAAAAATATCCCTGAAACTGTTGTTATAAAATTCTGTATACTTGTTATAAAATTCTGCCTAATGAAAAAGCTTCTGGACATTTCAGAAGCTTTTTTTATTTTATTCTCTCACTGATTTTGCAGATTGATCAGATTTTATTGTTCAGCAAATTCTAATTTCTAAAATCTAACTTCTAATCTCTATTCTACAGTTTGAATTCAAGTTTTACATTGAAGAAACGTCCTGTAAGACGTACCGGAACTGGATACATGACACTTGAATTGTAGTCTGTAATCCATTGATTAGCAACGGTATTATTAATATTAAATGCATTAAACACCTGAACGCCTAAAGTTAATTCTTCAAAGTTACCCCAGAAACCGTAACGTTTTTTCTTGTCTTTGGAATCAATAAATACTTTTGAAAGTCCTAAATCAACTCTTTTATAGGATGGCAATGTTTTCTGATACTGGTAAGGATCTGTGAAAACGGGTGCGCCATTCGGAAGTCCCATTGCATATACCAAGGTAAGATTGACACGCATGGACGGGAATTTAGGCATATAATCCTGATAGAACATCGCAAATCTGAATCTCTGATCTGTAGGTCTCGGAATATTTCCTCTTCCGTCAATATTTTCGTATACCCTTGCGTAACTTGCCGATAACCATGAATCTACACCCGGAACAAATTCCCCGAATAATCTGGTATCAATTCCATAAGCATATCCTGAAGCATTATTCTTCCCAGAATAACGGATTCTTACATTATCCATATAGTAGGGAATCAGATCATCCATTTTCTTGTAATACGCTTCTGTAGTCAGCTTAAATGGCCTGTCATACATATAAAACTCATAGTCGTTGGCAAGAATTAACTGCATGGAACGCTGAGATTTTATATCGGAATTGAAGTTTCCGTCAAGATCTTTGATCTCTTTGTAGAAAGGCGACTGGTAATAGATTCCTCCGGAAAGCTTAAAGAGCATATCCGTATCCCAATCTGGTTTTATCGCAAACTGGAATCTTGGCGAAAAGATTGTTTCTTTATTGAAGCTCCAGTTTGAAACTCTGGCTCCGGCATTAAGGAATACTTTGCTGGCTCCCCAGTAGAATTTCTGAGAATACTGCGCATAAGCAGACAACCTTGATGGTTCTATTTTATTTTTCCCTGCAATCTGGTAAAACAGCTCCAGATCTCCTGATTGACCTGTCCGGGGATCATCGATAGGACGTGGAATACTGTATCCTGCAGCATCTACCAATTTCCATTCATTGGTATTATCATTCAGGTTTTCTTTTTCGTATTTAAATCCGACTTCAATATCGGTATTGATATTAGGCGAAAACTTAGCTCTGAACTGGGTTCCGTATGTTCTTACAAACAGATCATTTCTCGCATGCTCTATCTGCCCGCCGCCATCAAAAGAAGGATTTGGGGCTCCTGTCACAAGATCAAAAGTCTGGATCTCATAGCTTGAAGCAATAGAATAATATTCTTTTTCTCTGTTCTGATAAGCAAAACTGTCCAGTGTAAACTTCCATTGGTCAGAAGGCTTATAGTGCAGGGAAAAAGTACCCATCATATTTTTGTACATGTCCTGTTCCCGTCCGCCATAGCCAATATTCACAGTAATCGGCTGCTGAAGGCTTCCAAAAGTTACACTCTTGGCTTTGGGAACCATTTCATAATCGTTCTTGGAGTAATATCCAATGAAAGACATGGAGAATTTATCATTGAGATGATAATTAATATAAGACTGGAAGTCCCAGTAGGTAGGATTAAAATCCGTATCCTCGTTCAGCGTATTTAGAACTAAATTGGTATTTCTGTATCTTCCTGAAAATAAAGCAGTCAGCTTTTTATTCTTTGAAGCCAAACCGGCTGTTAATCTTCCACCAATCAAACTTGCTTCTCCTGAAAGTTCAAATTTTTCGGGTTCCCGGTAGTAAATATTCAGAGCTGAAGACATTTTATCTCCATATTTTGGCTCAAACCCACCGGCAGAGAAATTGACAGTCGACACCATATCAGGATTGATGATACTCATTCCTTCCTGCTGTGAATTTCTGATCAGGAAAGGCCTGTAAATCTCAATATCATTAATATAGATAAGGTTTTCATCATAGTTTCCGCCACGTACCATATATTGTGAAGACAGCTCCGTATTGGAGTTTACGGAAGGAAGGGTTTTAAGCAGACCTTCAATTCCTCCACCTATGGTAGCAATTCCTTTGGCATCTTTTGCTGATATTTTTACATTGGTAATGTCATTTGTTTTCCCGATCACTTTTTTCTGGAAAACGACTTCCTCAATATCGGTTACTCTTTCCGCAGTATCTTTTTTTCTGTTTTGAGAGAAAATCAGCATGGGAACCATAAGGCTTAGTGGTAAAACTAGTTTTTTCAAAAGAAATATTTTAAGAATTTCTAAAAATAGGGATTTTTTAACAATTACAAAATTGATTCTCTAATTCTTGTTAATTTCTGTAACAAATCTTCTAATAAATCTAATCTTAACATGTTGGCTCCGTCTGACAAAGCGGTTTCGGGGGTTGGATGAGTCTCAATAAAAATTCCGTCTGCACCTACAGCAATTCCTGCTTTGGCTACCGTTTCTATAAGATCCGGTCTTCCGCCTGTAACACCGGAACTCTGGTTAGGCTGCTGTAACGAATGGGTAACATCCAAAATTACCGGGGCATACTGTCTCATGGTAGGAATACCTCTGTAATCTACTATCAGATCTGTATATCCGAAAGAATTTCCCCGCTCAATAATAGCCACTTTCTGGTTATTGGAATCCGTAATTTTCTGAACCGCAAATTTCATAGATTCCGGAGAAAGAAACTGTCCTTTTTTCAGACTTACACATTTCCCGGTTGCTGCCGCAGCTACCAAAAGATCGGTCTGGCGTACTAGAAACGCAGGAATCTGAAGTACATCAACGTATTGAGCAGCCAATGCAGCATGCTCATTTTCGTGGATATCGGTTGTTGTTGGAATATTAAAGGTCTCTCCTACTTTTCTAAGAATTTCCAGAGATTTCTCTTCTCCAATGGTGGTAAAAGAATCTACACGGCTCCTGTTGGCTTTTTTAAAGCTTCCTTTGAAAATATAGGGAATATTGTATTTGTCCGTTATGCTGATTACTTTTTCTGCTATTCTTAATGCCATATCTTCGCCTTCAATGATGCAAGGGCCGGCAATAAGGAAAAAGTTTTTTGAATCTTTGTGGTGGATATTATCTAAATACTGGATCATTTTTATTTCAATTAAAAAGTTCAGTAAAAATACTTATAAAGTTTCAGAATCGGAAATTATTTGAGTGGAGATTCAGGGTTTAGGGTTTAGGGTTTAGGGTTTAGGGTTTAGGGTTTAGGGTTTAGGGTTTAGGGTTTAGGGAATATAAAAATTTTGAAGGGTTAAAAAGATATCTGTTAAAATTAGAGGTAAGGAATTAAAATATTTTTGTCTCTCGCAGATTTCACAGATTATGCAGATTTATATGTTTATGAGAACAGTACAATTATTGACCCTATTCATTTTACTATTATTTAAATAATACGAAACCATCAGCGCAATCTGTGGGAAATGTAAGCGTAATCAAAAAATATCCGGATTTCTCATGAATTCATTTTTTTCAGAATCTTTTCAAAAGTATTGATGTTACGGCTGGTGAACTGATCTTTAAGGCTTTTTTTACCCAGAACTTTACCAAAAGAAGAATCTAAAGTATTTCCTTTAAGAACCTGCCAGTAAAATATTTCCCGAACGATCTCAGCTTTTTCATTTTCAGTTTTGGAAGCAGCTTCAAATTCTTTCATTAAAACATTTTCGACTCCGGGATTTCCTACAAAAGCATAATTATGCAGATCAATATTGCTTTCAAAAGGGATACTGTTCCAGAAAACCTCCGTTTCTTCCAGGGATCTAATAAATAAAAAAGCTTCATAAGAAAAATGATCAGACATTGCTTTTTCTAAAATTTTCTTTAAATCTCCGGCGTTTTTATCGGAAGAGAACACAATATTTCCTGAGGCCAATACTGAGCTTACATCCAGCATTCCGGCATCTTTAAAAACCTGGCATACATCGGCCATTTTCATATTGGTTCCTTTTACATTTACACCACGGAGAAAAGCACAGTATTTCATATTTTTCAGGGATTAGATAATAGGTATTAGGTGGCGGGGTTTTAGGGCGTATCATAGTGTACTTCTTCCCTCTTTTCCATCAATCTTTAAATTTTAAATTATTCAATCTTTTAATCATTCTTAATATATAAATTATAATCCGTTCCCGAAGGCTTAAGACGGTAAATCTTTTCCAGAATAGGGTTATCGCTTTTCAGATTATCTTTTATTCTGAATTCTTTCATCAGCTTGTAATGGGTCTGATAATATACAGCATCATTTCCTTCAAATAAATTCTTATAGGAAAGAAGATATTTTGGCTTCCTTTTTTTTACGGTATTGATCCAGTAATGGGCTTTATCTTTTTTTATTTCCGTCTGGATCTGCTTATCTACCAATCCTACTTCATCAATGGCTTTTAATCCTGAAAAATAAGGTACATAGCCCGCAGGTTCCAAAAGAACCCACTGATTTTTATCTTTCTCGAAAGTATCCAAAAACAGACCTATCTCTCTGCGGTAATTCCACTCTCCGTGTCCTGTTGCAATAGCATGTATGGTTTGGAAAGCCAGCATCGGAACTATATAAAATACAATTAATAAGGATAACCATACATTTCTCTTCTCTTTCTGCTCCAGAACAAAAATAAGGATGGGAACAAAAAGCAGAAGCTGCGGAACCCAGTAATACCAGTCGAATAAGCTTTTTTGAGAGATAAAAATAATTTGCTTCACCCAACCGAAAATAAAAATCATCCATAAGAAATAATTCCTTTTTTCTTTCTGTCTTACAAGATAAATAAAGCACAGCAGCTCAAAGATCAGTATAATGATGGTTACCGGATTGAAGTTTCCGGGAAGCTTCAGCATTCCCCAGAAATTCCCAAAGCTGACTAGGAAATAATTGAGGTTTTGTGCAAAAGTAAAATCATGTTCATAAAGAAGTTTTTTAGCTACAATGGTATTATTTACCAGCTCACCAAAATACAGCCAGTTAAAAGACAATACGGATAAAAGTCCCAAAACGCCTCCAAGGACATATTTCCATCTGATTTTTCTGTTCCAGAAAACATCAACAAGAAATACTATTCCCAGAAAGATAACAGTATCGATCCTTGTAAACATGATTAAAACAGGTAGAAGAATCAGTGCCCATTTTTTATCTTTATTGAACCCATAGTACAGAAGTGCCATTTCCAGGAAAAAAAGTATCCCGTATTCCATTCCAAGAATAGAAATTTTAATGGAAGGCGGCAATATTCCGATTAAAAATATAAAAACAGCTTTGTGCCACGGATTCTTAAGGGTAAGATGTGCAAGAAACAATGTTCCTATGGTAAAAAGAACGGAATTGAAGGTCAGCAGAGGTTCAATAAAATATTCCTTCCCGAAGATCAGATTGAAAAGATAGGAAACAAAAACATACAGATGTGTGGTAGAAGCTGAAATTTTGGTTTCTCCGTTGAAACCTATTACTCCATAATCCAATAAATTTTGAGCTACACGCCAGGTAATGAAAGCATCTTCCTGAATATAGTGAGTCAATAAAAAGAGAAGTTTAAAAACAACCGTAAAAATCACGGCATAGATTGGGATTCTATTATTTTGAGCCATCACGCATTTTTAGTATCACAAATATAATCTTAAATTTATGAATTCAATAACAAAAAAAAAACGGAACCGAAGTTCCGTTTTATTAATGTTTTATTGTGTTGCTTTAATGATCGCTGTGGTGATCTGATCCTCTTTTTCTTTTGAATAGGTAGAATCGAAAGGTTCCATCACATCAAATAAATACTGGTAGAAAGGAGTGATTTTCTGGACGTTTTCAGATTCTTTCATTGCCTTTTCTTTACCCATCTGCTGAAGCTCTTTGATGAAAACATTGAACTTCTTATCAATCGGCTCAATAGATTTCACAAGGTAAGCGTACGCTTTTTCATTCTGTCCCAATTTCTTATAAGCATCTGTAACAGCGGCTACTACAAGAGAATATTCCATAGGTTTGGATCTCATCTGTCTTCTTGCAAAGTTCTGATCAGCTCTTGAAAGACTCAGGTAATAATCATATTCTTCAAAAATACCTTTTTTAAGGATTTCTGCTAACTGAAGGCCTTTTTTCTCCTGTCCTGCAATAATATATCCGGTTACCATAGCGCTTAATGAACGCGGATCATTAAATTTCTCAGCAGGAATTTCTTTTGAAGCAAGATCCAGTAATTCTACGGCCTGAGCTTTCTTTCCGTTTAATGCCAGTGCTGAAGCAGCCCGGCTTGCTGACATTCTGTAGCTCATAATGTTTGAAGTTGCAGTTTCATCAAAATGAGTATTCAGGTCTTTAAAATTTCCCCATCTGAAGTTTTTCACAACGTTATAAAGGGAGTTGACATCTACCCTTCCCATATCTCCATCCGCATTCGGAACGGTATGGATAGGCACTAATTTGTAGCTGAATCCGTCAAACTGAAGATATTCGTCAAGATAAAAGATGTTTTCACTGTCATAAATTCCTCCTGATGAGAAGTTGATTGGACGTTTCCAGTCAAAGTTCGCCAGCATATCCAGCATGATCAGGTTGTTTTTATAAAGCGTGTTTCCTTTATAAGTGATCATAATCTGGTTCACAACGTCCGGAAGATCTGCCTGGGTAATGATTCCTGCTTTTAAAGCATTTTCTTTATTGACAGGAAGAATGAATTTGTTCACCGGAAGAATATTGTATTTCTCAAATTTTTCTTCCCCGAAATACATTTTCAGAAGCTCATCTTTTTCAGGAGATTTAAATTTGATAAAAGCAACAGCCTCTTTCAATGTCAGTGAATCCTGTGTAAGATATTTTCTGAAAGCTCCAAACTGAGTGTCAGGAACTCCCTGCTCTTTCAGCATAGAAAAAACTCCTTCCCAGTCTTCTTTTTTCATCATATAGATTTGGTCGTTTACACCGTCTCTATAGTCCTCATGAGTCAGTTCACTTGGAATTCCTGCCGCATTATATGTTTTTCTCTTAATCTGATCTAAATTCCAGGGAGTTGAAGCAAGGGTGAAATTAACCACTTTCACATCATCCCTGAATCGTTCTGTTTCCTGGATAGCCCATACCGGATAGGTATCATTATCTCCATAAACGAACAAAATATCGTTCTTCGGAAGCGACTTTAATACTGAATATGCATAATCATAAGCTGTATACCTGTTGCTTCTGTCGTGGACGTTATAATTTTGGAAGCCCATCATAAAAGGGACACCCAATAAAACAACTCCTAAAGCAATGTTGGCTCCGTTTGATTTTACCTTAGACTGGATAAACCATAAAATAGCTCCGGCACCAAGCCCGATCCAGATTGCAAAGGCATAGAAGGAACCTACCATAGCATAATCTCTTTCTCTCGGTTCGAAAGGTTTTACACCGGTATAGAAAATAATTCCGACACTGGTTAAAATAAATAATGAAAGCAGTGCGTAGAATCTTCCAAAGTCTCTGTTCAGCTGGAAAAAGAAACCGATCAATCCTAAAATTAAAGGTAAAAAGAAGAATTTAACCGTACTTTCATTCTTGAATTTAGCAGGCATTTTATCCTGGTTTCCAAGCAGGGCATTATCGATAAAAGGAATTCCGGAGATCCAGTTTCCTTTGGTGTTTTCCATATTTCCTTCAAGGTCGTTTTGTCTTCCCACGAAGTTCCACATCAGGTATCTTACAAAGTAATAGCCATTCTGGAAGGTAATGAAATAATCCATATTCTGAGCCAGTGAGGGCTTCTGAACATTGATCAGGTTGTAGGGTTTCACTTTCAGATAATCTGCTGCCGTAATGGATTTGTCTTCATATTTCGCTC